>NPID01000149.1_pt1 | contig 422601 bp, 345 predicted proteins | sample 8637491 | NCBI WGS metagenome assembly NPID01 (sample SAMN07420843, study PRJNA396082) | bioreactor metagenome | isolation source: sample BA6 brine-fed electro-methanogenic bioreactor BA | place: Japan: Kochi | collected 2016-06-14 | reverse complement strand
GTATCCACATCAAAGACGTTCGGGTCCACATCAAAGACGTTCGGGTCATAAACCAAGAGAATCTTTTGAAAATAATAAGCTATGCCTTCAAATCAACACCGGGCTGGGTGTGGTGGCCTTTCCTGCCTGCCTGCCTGCCTGTCTACCGCCAGGTAGATCTACCGCCAGGTAGATCTGCTGCCAGGTAGACGCGAACGGCGAGCAGCGCCCGGGTGAATGAAAAAACAGCAGAAAATCCTCGAATCTGGCCGCTGTCAAGCGGTCATCTCGCCCGTTCAGGGCGACGATTCGATGGATTTTCGCTGTTTTTTCAGAGCGCAAGGGATCCCGCTGAGCGGGATTCGCGCTTGATTTTTGCTAGCTTTTGACCTGTCCCGCTGCGTAGCTGGCGGGATCAAGCAAAAGCGAAAAATTAGTTTTCCGCTGTTTTAGCTGCTGTGGGTAGATAGCATCGCTCACACTTGATTTTTGCTAGCTTGATACCTGTCCCGCTTCGCAGCTGGCGGGATCAAGCAAAAGTTCCAGAAGAATTATAGATATAGCGCAACCCTTTTAGGGTTGAAAACCCTTTTTAAAACCTTTTACTACAATAGCAGCAACCCTGTCTGGGTTGCGGTATGCGGCCAGAACATACCTTCTCATCAAATACCACCGGGCTGGAGCCCCCCCTTGGTGGGGCCTGCCTGCCTGTCTACCGCCAGGTAGATCTACTGCCAGGTAGAGGATGGGGGGCACCCCCCCCATAAAACCCAACCCTGCCAATACGACATAAAAACGCTGATACCCCCTTTAAATACACAATTTTCGCTTTCCAAAATCCGGAATATTCCTGTTTATGGACGTGCAAACACCAATTATGTGAATGCAATCACCAAAAACGATTATGCAAAGACCAATTACATTTATACAAACACTAAAAATGATTGTGCAATCGCATTTACGAAACATGTATTCTGACATTATGACAATGCAAAGACCAAAAATGTATCTGCAAACACTTTTTACGATTGTGCAATCGCATTTTACGACTATGCAATCGCATTTACGACAGCTGCATTCCCATTTATGGAACAACAAAGACCAAAAACGATTCAACATTCACTGTTTATGACTTTACATTCACCTGAAACGACTTTGAAGGCAACTGAACCATCAATACAAAAGCCTTTAACAACAGTACAAAAGGATAAAATGGCTTTGTAAGTGATGAAAACGACATTGCAAAGCCTGTAACATAAAGAACAAAGGCCGTAAACGCATTTACATGTTCTCGCAATGCCATTGCAAGAGCATTGCAGACTTATACATTCATAATTTTCATTCAATCTTCCATAAAAACACCAAAAGAATTTAAGAAAAAAAACAGGCATTGCCTGCTGAACAAAAAAACATTCAGGCTGTTTAACAAGGCAATCATTTATTTTTGCAACATCGTTGCAAATACATTAACTTTGCATCCATGAAAGCGGTTGACATCCTTACAGCTCATCACTTGAAACGCACCAGTTGCCGCGAAGGCATCATAGATGTGGTGATGCAGGCTGATCAGGCTTTAAGCGAACAGGAGATCAGAGACCGCCTGGAAGGACATTACGACCGCACTACCTTTTACCGCTCCTTTAAAACACTGGAAGAACATCAGATCATCCACAAAATTGTGGTCGACAACCAATTGGTGAAATACGCCCTCGACAACAGCATTACCCACAAATGGCAGCATGTGCACTTTTACTGCAACAGCTGCCAAAGTGTGAAATGCCTCGAAGAGGTGCCTGTGCAGAAATTTGAGCTGCCGGATGGTTTTTATGGAACAGAAACAGAAGTACTCATCAAAGGCACCTGTGCCGATTGCAAAATCAGTTGACGCATATGCCAAATCATCGCCGCTATATCTCCCTGTTGCTGTTCGGAATGTTCTTCTTTCCGACCATGTTTCAGTCGCTGCATCAGCTGAGTCACCACACCGGGCAATGCGACCACAGCGAACATAAGGCTTGCGGTATTTCACTAGCTCCAACACAACACACAAAGGGACTGGTGCTTAGCCAGCACAAAGAAATCTGTCCGATTTGTGATTTTCATTTCGCTATTAACGAATTACCGGCAATGGAACCGCTTTTAGGCGTTTTCAGTGCTATGGCAAACCCACAAAATGAATCAGCAACCTGCCTCTATCAGGCACTTCCCGAAACAGCCAATGCCGGCAGAGCCCCTCCTGCCCTTTTAGTCTGAGCTGTTTATCTACCTCAACACTGATTCTTTTATTCAACAATCCCCGACATGAAAAAAATATTCATGCTTCTGTTGGGTATGTTTATGCTACTGCCTTCAGTCTGGCCACAGCAAACCTATACCCTCAGCGGAAGCATCACTGATAAAAACAATGAGCCCCTGCCCGGTGCATCCCTGGTGATTGATGTGCTTAAAACAGGCACCACTGCTGATAAGCAGGGCAGTTATGTGCTGGCTGACATCCCGGAGGGAAAATACCTCCTGTCAGTTTCTTTTATCGGGTTTAAAACCCTGAAAGACACAATCACCATCAACGGCAACAGGCAATATGATGTAAGCCTGGCCATAAGTCCGCTCAGCCTGCACGAGGTAGTGGTGACCGACGACTATGCTGCCGTGCGAAACAGGGAAGAGTCGCTCAATATTGAAATCGTAAACGACGACTACCTGAAGCAGCATATGGGAGGCAGCCTGATGGGTTCGCTGGAGCGACTGCCGGGCGTGAGTGCTATGGGCATCGGTTCGGGACAGTCAAAGCCGGTGATCAGGGGATTGAGTTTTAATCGGGTGGTAGTGGTCGAAAACAACATCAAGCACGAAGCCCAACAATGGGGCGCCGATCATGGCCTTGAGGTGGATCAGTATGCCGTGGAGCAGGTAGAGGTAATCAAAGGACCTGCCTCATTACGCTATGGATCAGATGCTATTGGTGGGGTGATACAGCTGAAAAACAGAAAAGTTCCCGAAAACAACAGCTTTGGTGGCACAGTGGACCTGACAGGAAAAACCAATGCCGATTTTTTAGGCAGCTCGGTATCGCTTTACGGACGAAAAAACCGCTTTTTTGGTACAGGCCGTTTCACTTTGGTCGGCTACGGCGACTTCAGGGTGCCAACCGATAGCGTGGATATTTATTCGTTCAGAGCACCGCTGCACAAGAGGCGCTTGCGCAATACCGCTGGCAACGAGCATAACCTTCACCTTTCGTTTGGTTACATCAAAAACGGTTTTCAAAGCAGGTTTTTCGTGAGCAGCATCAACACCAAAAGCGGCTTTTTTGCCAATGCACATGGCCTGGAACCCAGAAGGGTGGATACGCAGCTGCACGACAAATCGTCGCGCGATATCCAGTTTCCGTACCAAGACGTTGTCCATACAAAGCTGCTCAATACCAGCACCTGGCACCTCGATCAAACAAAGCTGGCGCTAGAACTTGGTTTTCAGCGCAATTTCAGGCAGGAATGGAGCGAGTATGTGGATCATGGCTTTATGCCGGCAGTATTTCCTGATACCCTGCCCTTTGACCCCAACCTGGAAAGGCAGTTCGACAAGCGTACCTATGCGGCCAATTTCAGCGCTACACTGCAGCCCCATCAGCTGTGGCAGATCGAAGCAGGCCTGAGCAGCGAGTTTCAGGACAATTCCATCGACGGACGAGGCTTTCTGATCCCGGCCTATCAGCAGTTTACTGCCGGAGCTTTTGGTTTGGTAAAATACCAACTCACCGGACAAAGTACACTGCAGGCAGGCATCAGGTTTGATTATGGCAACATACAAACGCAGGCATATTTCGACTGGTTTCCTTCGCCCGTTATTGCTAACGGAGATACCAGTATGCAATACCTCCGGCGTGCCAGTGCCCTTAACCGCAACTTCCAAAACTTCACCTGGTCGGTGGGCTACAATCTGCAAAAAGAATCCTGGTCGTTTAAGGCTAACGCAGGCAAAGGTTTTCGGATGCCTATCGCCAAAGAGCTGGCCGCCAATGGCGTAAACTATCACCATTTCAGCTACGAAGTGGGCGATCCCGAGCTGGATCCGGAAGTGTCGTACCAGTTGGATGCCGGCCTGGAATATGCTACGGCCACATTTGCAGTAGGCATTACACCCTTTCTCAACTATTTCACCAATTATATCTACCTCAACCCTACTTCGGAACACGACCGCCTGTATGGCAATGGCAATCAGGTTTTTTACTATACCCAGAGCAGAGTGCTGCGCTATGGGGCTGAGCTGCATGCCCATTACAAATTGTCAGAAAAAGTTCAGATGGGTCTCATTGGCGAAACTGTTTATGCCCGTCAGCTTTCGGGTGCTAAAAAAGGATTCACTTTGCCTTTCTCTCCTCCTGCTTCTGCAGTGATAAACCTTAAATATCAGCCCTTGTGGCAAGGTGTTTTTCAAGACAGCTATGCTGCTGTGGATTACCGCCTCACTGCTGCACAATCTGATATCGTTCCGCCGGAAGAAACTACTTCGGGATACCAGTTAATTAACCTTAATGTGGGAGGAACGCTGCAAATAGGCAGACAAGTCCTGAAAATTAATTTTCAGATTCAAAACCTGCTTAATGCCAAATACTTTAATCATACCAGCTATTACAGGCTGATCAATGTGCCCGAACCGGGCCGGAATTTTATTCTTAACCTTTCTATGCCATTTTCGAATTCATAATGAAATCAATACAAATATTTTTTATCTAAACACTTAAAAATTAACACTATGAAAACTAAAACAATCATGCTAAGCCTCCTGCTCTCAGCAGGTGTTATCTTTACTTCCTGCCAAAAAGACGATGACGATAATGCAAGCCCCAAGCCGGTAATCAATCTAACGGAGATTGGTGAAGGTGATACCCATGGAAATGATCACACGGCCAAAATAGGTGGTGAAATGCATATTGAAGCAGAAATAGTTGCCGAAGGAAAAATTGATAAGATAAGCATCAAGCTACATCCTGAGAGCGAACATATGCTGAAAGCGCTGTTGGACGGCTGGGAACTGGATACTACTTACACCAAGTTTGCCGGACTAAAAAACACTAACTTTCACGAGCATATTGAGATTGATGCCTCAGCTGTTGCCGGCACCTACCATTTCGATTTTATTGTAACCGATATGGAAGGCAACCAAAGCAGCGCCGAAGCCGAAGTTGTGATTACTGAATAAGAAAACACCAGGCCTGACAAGCTTTTTGGCTTGTCAGGCACATTTAAACAAATAAAGATGAATAAGACAAAGCTCGCTGTAATAAGCTTTCTCATAGTCTTTACAGCTTTCTCGTGTACCAAGGAGGAGGATGTTGATACCACAAAACCCACAATCGATGTGAGCGCAACAGATGCTTTCCCAAAAAGCTGCGACACCCTGTATTTTGGAGAGGCCTTTACGCTAAAAGTGAAGCTGTCAGACAATAAAAAACTGGGATCGTTCAGCATTGGCATTCACAACAACTTCGATCATCACTCGCACAGTACCGAAGTTACCGAATGCACCCTCGATCCTGTGAAAGAACCTGTGAATCCTTTCCTTTTTATTGAAGACTACTCCATTCCGGAAGGATCACAAACCTACGAAACCAATCTATCGGTCAGTATTCCGGCAGGCAATACCAGCGGACAGTTTGACGAAGGGGATTACCACTTTTTTATCAGCCTAACGGATCATGAAGGCTGGTCAGATCAAAAAGGATTGAGTATCAAGATGCTGCATCGTTAGCCTCATCCCCCGATATTACTGAACTGGTTCAGATGATTGATCGAACCACAGGCCGGTTTGTTTTGTACAGCCATGCGGTAAGCCTTTTCAACACCAAGCGCACGCACATTATAGCTTAGATCAGTAAACAGGCAGGGTTTCAGGTCGCCGTTGGCAGTAAGACGCATGCGGTTGCAGCTGGCACAATGACCGCCATCACCGCCTTCCACAACAGAAAACTGCCCCGTTTCCAGATTCATCTCCTTGATAAAACGCACTTGCAAACCATTGGCATCGGCAAAGGCTTTCACGGCCTGTGCATCAGGTTCATCAGCATTGTTTTTGATGACGCAATTTAATTTTATGGGCGTTAAACCAGCTTGCTGAGCGGCTGTAATCCCTTTAAAAACGTCCTCCAGATTTCCCAGTCGTGTGATCCATTTAAACTTTTCCGGATCAACCGTATCCAGGCTGATATTTACGCGTTGCAGTCCGGCATCAGCCAGCTGCTGAGCAAATTTCGGCAACAAAATACCATTCGTTGTCATGCCAAAATCCTTCAATCCCGGCAGTTTGGCAAGCTGTGCCACCAAATCCACTATTCCCTTTCGCACCAACGGCTCACCTCCGGTGATACGTATTTTGTTTACACCATGAGCCACAGCAAAAGCAGCCATTTCCAGAATTTCTTCAAAACTCAGGATCTGTTCGTGGGGAAGTGGTTTCACACCCTCTTCGGGCATGCAATAGCGGCAACGCAGGTTACAGCGGTCTGTGACCGAAATACGCAGGTAAGTAATTTTCCGGTTAAATGAATCGTACATGAACCTTTTCTCCTTTGAGCAAATCGCTTGTCCCTATCGGCACTTCAAAAATTACATCGGAAGCTGAGAGGGCATTGATATGTGCCGAGCCATGGTAACTAACCGGATTCACACCATTTTGGTCCAGCTTTGCCGGAATAAAAGCCAGGCGGCCAGCGCGCTTTCTTTTATAATCCACTGCCATCGGAAACTCAAAACGTTTGGCTGTATAGGCATAGCCCATCAAGCGGTAAATCAAAGGTTTGGCCAGCAGTTCAAAAATATTGAAAGAGGAAATGGGATTTCCGGGCAATGCCAATACAAATTTTTGGCCGGATCGTCCGAAAACTGTTGGCTTGCCTGGCTGAACAGAAACCGTTTGAAATCTGATATCGAATGCTAGCTGCTGCAAAACCGATGGAATAAAATCAAATTCCCCCATCGAGATGCCTCCCGAAAGCAAAATCACATCCGACCATTCGTAAGCTGCGCGAATCATACGTTCAGAATCGGCAGCAGTATCGGGGATGATGCCACCATAACGCACTTCACACCCCATGCGACTTGCCTGATTAACCAGCTGAATGCCGTTGCTGTTGCGTATTTTACCTTGTTTTGGTTGTTGCTCAGGCTCAACCAATTCGTCACCCGTGCTGAAAACCGTGACACGTGCTTTTTTGTAAACCATTATTTCAGCGGCACTAACGGCAGCCATCACCGCCTGATGCTGTGGTGCAATCAGGGTATTGGATTGCAGCACCACTTCACCCGATTGGATGTCTTCTGCTTGATAAGCAATATTATTCTTGGTTTTTTGGTTCAGGATTTTAACCAGTCCATCTTCCAACAGCTCCGTTTCTTCTACCATTACGATGCAATCAGCGCCTTCGGGAACCATGGCACCCGTCATAATTTTGGCACATCTGCCCTCAACCACAGCTTTTTGTGGAACTGCCCCGGCAGCGATGGTTTCAATGATTTGCAAAGGCTTTTCGAGATCGGTTCTGCGACAGGCAAAACCATCCACGGCAGCTTTATCAAAAGGAGGCATATTGATATCACTTGAGATATCCTGCGCCAGCACCCTGCCAAGGCTTTCGGAGAGTGCTATTTTTTCGATCCCAAGTGCTGGAATTTCCTTTGTTACTTCATCAAGTGCTTGTTCGAATGTAATCATGAACGCTTTTTTTGCAAAAGTACATCAATTCGCAAAACCCTTTTCACGGGATTGATTCCTGCAAAAGAAAAGACCTGCAAAAACACTCAATACCGGATAAGCTTACCAAAAGCAACACCCTTATCGCTGCTTAGTTTTACAAAATAAAGTCCGGGATTTAAACCTGAAATATCCATTTGATAATGTGATTCGCCAGCCTGTACGACTTCACTTAAAATGATTGATCCTGACAAGTTAAAAATTTCCAGGATACCAACTTTGCTCATTTTTGACGGGATTTCGATAACTACCTGATGATGGGCGGGATTTGGGATTAACTTCAGTTGCTGAACAATATCCGGCCTAAAAACTCCCGGCAATACTTCAGCCGAACCATTAAAAAACTCCAGCCCGCCGCTGTAGTTTCCAACGATTAAGGGATGTATTCCTTTGTTATTGGGTGGCAGCACTTCAACAGCAGTGCGCATTCCCCGATCGCTTTCCGCTGCCGGGAAGCCAAACAATTCCTCAAAACGATCGGAAGCCTGAAAAGCACCCTCAAGATTACCGTCGATCTCCTCAAAAAGATATAACTTGCCCTGCTCCGAGCCTACCAGTAGCATGGTTTCATCTTCAGCCGTGCGGAAAAACTTCGGGGTGCTGTAGCCATCATACGACAGGTTGAAATCAGTTATATTTACTTCGCCCAGAAAATCTGTGACAGGATTAAATATCAGCCCAATGGTGGTCTCACTTCCTGCATAATAGCTGATTGTGCCATCCTTTTTACCCACAATCAAATCCAATAACCCATCCCTGTTGAGGTCGAAAAGCTGCGGAGCCGAATAACTGCCCACGTCAATCTGAAAATAACTTTCAGCTGCTTCCCAAAAACTACCATCAGTTTGTTGCTGCATATAAATAATTGTACCCAGCTCATTGCCCACCAGTAAATCCATCAGGCCATCAAAATTGATATCCGCTGCAGCAGGCACCAGACCTTTCAGACTGTGCGAAAAAAGCCCTCCCAAATCCGACTCAGCAAATTCGTACACAGAATTTTCTGCTGATCCGCTTTGTCTGAAATACTGAATTTGCGATCGCTGTCGCGAAAATAAAGTGCCCTCCACATACCACGAAAACTGATAACTTCCCCAGTTGCCCACCAACAAGTCATTCATGCCATCGCCATCCATATCGGCCAGCAATGGATAAGCGCCTGAACCAAAATCCAGCATCTCTTCCTGCAAAAAATCCATTTGAACAAGCCTGAAATCGGGTTCGTTTTCCGTACCTTCATTCAGATAAAGCCAGATGCTGTTCACGTTTTCCGTCACTTCGTAGTTAGGATCAAAGGGCGAAACCAACATATCAGTCAGCCCGTCGTTATTGATATCCGTAAAATACGGCAGCGGCATCGAAAACAATCGGACAGGTGTGCTATTGGAAGGGAAAGCGGTGTCTTGAGCGATCATAAGAGCCTGATCAACAGTTCCGCCATTGGTAAACATCGTAATCCCGGGATAATCCACATCGGCAAGCATTAGCTCAGGCAATCCGTCGTTGTTAAGGTCTTTCACTCCAAAAGTTGCCCCGCGATGCCGGTTTGCTCTTCCACCTGCCAGGCTGCGCTGTTTGAATAAACAAGTATCCAGGTACATCTCATTGTTTTCTTCATTCTCGGCCACACGTCCCCAGCAAAAGTCGGTTCGCTCATACACAAGCGAATCTGCATGCCCGTAAAGCTCTACAGACCTATTGGTGTGCAACTCAATAAAAGTACCGAGCGACCAAAAACTCAACAAATCCAGGTCGCCATCTCCATCCAAATCTGTCAAAGCCGGATAATCGGCATTGGTAGCTAAAATATTTACGTAACCTCCGCCTTGCAGCGAAGTAAGATAGGGACTTACAACCAACTCAAACTCCGGAGGAGATGTACCCAAATGCCGGTAAACCTTGATCCCCGCCCAGCCTTTGGAATAAGTGAACATATCCTCAAAGCCGTCGCCATCATAATCAGTGAAAATCACCCATTCATCGAAAGCAGGAAAAAAACCAGTGTATTCAGGCGCTGCAACAAAATCTATTTCTCCTGTAGCCCCTTTGTTGAGATAAGTCAGCAATCGGTTTCCTCTTTTGTCGAATACCAATAAATCCTTTGCGCCATCACCGTCCAGATCCATTCGTCCAAACTGACAGGCATCCAGTCCGCCAGCCCATGGATTAAGCAGTTCATCACCCATTTGATTGATAAGCGTTTGCTGGGCAAAAAGCGAAACCGACACCGGGAATGCAAAGAGCAAAGCAAGCAAAAGGACTATTCGATTCATAGCGTTTTCCATTTAGCACTCAAAATTAATCATAAAACAGGAGTCTCATTTAAAAGCATAACGCTCATCAGCAGAAAAATCAATAATTTCGCAGCAAAGCACTCAATTATGCCAAAAATTCTAATTATTGATGACGAACAAAGTATCCGGCGCACCCTGCGCGAGATTCTGGAATATGAAAAATACCAGGTAGAAGATGCCGAAACGGGAATGGAAGGCCTTCAAAAAGCTGGCGAACAAGATTTTGATGTAATCCTATGCGATATCAAAATGCCTGAAATGGATGGCATTGAAACGCTGGAAGCCATAAAGAAGGTAACAGATTGTCCGGTTATTATGATCTCAGGTCATGGCACCATTGAAACTGCCGTTGAGGCCATCAAAAAAGGGGCTTATGACTATATTGCAAAGCCACCCGATTTGAACCGGCTACTGATCACCCTTAAAAATGCCATGGACAAATCGCAACTGATCACTGAAACCAAAGCCTTAAAAAAAGCCGTTAGTAAGCAAAACGAAATGGTTGGTGAATCTGAGGCGATGGAAGAAATCAGAGATATGATTCAGAAGGTAGCTCCTACTGCTGCCAGGGTGCTTATTACAGGAGAGAATGGAACCGGGAAAGAGCTGGTGGCCAGGCAGCTACATGAGCTGAGCCAGCGTTCGCATGCCCCTTTCATTGAGGTAAACTGTGCTGCCATCCCTTCTGAGCTGATCGAGAGCCAGTTGTTTGGACACGAAAAAGGCGCATTCACCTCAGCTATCAAACAGCGTAAAGGCGATTTTGAATTAGCGCATGGTGGCACTTTGTTCTTAGATGAGATTGGCGACATGAGTCTTTCGGCTCAGGCAAAAGTACTGAGGGCATTGCAGGAAAACAAGATCACCCGTGTTGGCGGCGAAAAAGAGATCACTGTTGACGTGAGAATCATTGCGGCTACCAATAAAAACCTGCGAGAAGAAATTGAAAAAGGACGATTCCGGGAAGACCTTTACCATCGTATCAGCGTGATTGTGATTCAGGTTCCGCCTTTGCGCGAAAGGGCCGATGATATTCCTTTGCTGGTACAGCATTTTATCACGCTTAGCTGCGAAAAAATGGGCAAAGCACTACCTCAAATCACAGATGATGCCCTTGCCGAAATGCAGCAATACAAATGGACAGGCAACATCAGAGAATTACATAATGCGGTTGAACGGCTTGTAATACTTGGCGGGTCTGTTATCAGGGGCGAAACGGTAAAACAATTTGCCCGTCCATTAAATCATTGACAAAGGAACTAATATTGTATACCTTTGCCGTCCTTTTTGGTCTGCTTTTTGCAGTAAAAATGATAATCATTTAGGGGCTGACCGGTTTTGACAGCAAGATGAATGGTTATGTAAGCATGCCGAGCCTTGCGATGACGCTCGTAAATCTTGATCGCGAACCATAATTGGCGAAACTAACTACGCTCTCGCTGCGTAATCGAAGCACAGTAGATTACTGCTTTATCCCGATGCAAGGCACCGGGACGAGACATCCCGCAGGTGGACATGCCTGATTCCGGCCTGATCACGGGGTGCTAATCAAATTCAGGATAGGGTTGCAAGAGCTTCGATTGCAAACCGAAAATTTAGAAGATAAGTGGCAGTTCAGGAAGTCTGCATCCTTGCTGCCAACGAAAACCAAGCGCAGACTAAGCATGTAGAAAGCTTAATGATTCCTTGTTTGGACCAGGGTTCGACTCCCTGCAGCTCCACAAAACAGCAAGAGCAAGAGTTTTGAGCAAGAGGGTTTTCCCTGTATGCTCAAAACTGTTGCTCAAACTTCTTCAATTCCTGGTTGTAAACTCCTATAGACCAATTATATGTTTGATTTTGAAAAACTTGATGTTTATCATAAAGCAAAACAACTCAACAAAAAAGTCAGTTTGTTTTTAAAATCAAGTAAGTTGGATAGAACAGCTAATGACCAGCTGAGAAGAGCCTCTTTCAGCATTATGCTCAATATTGCCGAAGGTTCCGGAAGATATTCAAAAGCAGATAAGCGAAACTTCTACGTAATTGCCCGTGGATCTGTTTTTGAATGTGTGGCCATATTCGACTACCTGAAAGATATTCAGGCAATAGCACAAGACGACTTTATCACCTTTTACAATGACCTGGATGAACTGTCCAGAATGCTGTTTTCCTTGATAAAAAACCTAACCCAGAAGTAAATACTGCAAGAGCAAGAGTTTTGAGAAAGAGGGTTTTCCCTGTATGCTCAAAACTGTTGCTCAAACTTCTTCAATTCCTGGTTGTAAACTCCTATAGACTAATTATATGTTTGATTTTGAAAAACTTGATGTTTATCATAAAGCAAAACAACTCAACAAAAAAGTCAGTTTGTTTTTAAAATCAAGTAAGTTGGATAGAACAGCTAATGACCAGCTGAGAAGAGCCTCTTTCAGCATTATGCTCAATATTGCCGAAGGTTCCGGAAGATATTCAAAAGCATATAAGCGAAACTTCTACGTAATTGCCCGTGGATCTGCGCTCTATTTAAATTCAAAGCACCAAAAAATCCAAGGCTATATAGCAACGTGCTATTTCCTTCAATAGATCGGCGCGCTGCACCTCCAGTTTTGTTTTGGCTTTTCAGCTTATAAATAGTACGGTGCGCTGCACCTTAGGTTGTGTTCAACGGTTGTTTATTGAAGAAGTGTGAGTCTAGAGCAAGAGTCTTGAGGTAGTAAATGCTTAAATATGAACGATATGTCTTGACAAAGCATGCCAATAGCCAAAAGCTAAAAGCTAAAAGCAAATAGCCATATTTGTAAAAGTGTGAGTTTTGTGCAAAAGGGTTTCCCTGTATGCTCAAAACTGTTGCTCAAACTTCTTCAATTCCTCTTGCTCGCAACTGTTGCTCAAACTTCTTCAATTATGCTGTTATTTTCTGAACAAACAAATTTAAAATCTAGCCCTATAAACTGTAAGTGTATGATTCTCACCTATCCGAAACTATTCTACTTCAATTAGAATTATTCAAAATATTTATTGTAGTTTCTGCATAAGTGATGCAATCAACCATTATTTTTGAAAAAATTTAAATTTGTGTTAATTACAATTGGCTTACTACTTTTAGGTTTAGTAATCCTTATCAAAGGCGCCGATTGGCTGGTAAAAGGTGCTACTGCCATTGCGCATCATTTCAAAGTTTCCGATCTGGCTATAGGGCTTACAATTGTTGCCTTTGGCACTTCAGCTCCAGAGCTGGTGGTGAATGGATTTGCCGCATACGACAGCAGTTTCGACCTTGTTTTTGGCAATGTTATCGGTAGCAATAACTTCAATCTGTTTGTGATTTTGGGTATCACAGGATTGATTGCTCCATTAACAGTGCAGTCGAGCACCGTTTGGAAAGAAATACCGCTTTCACTTTTAGCAGCCATATTAGTTATTTCAGTGGCCAACGAGTGGTTTCCCTTTGGATCATCAGGTATTTCGCGAACCGAAGCATTGCTACTGCTGCTTGTTTTTGCAGGCTTTTTAACGTATGTTTTCAGTCAGCTAAAAAGTGACCCCAACGCTTATGCAGCCGCAAAAAAACCACTCAAGCTGACTAAAAGTTTACTCTTGGTTGTTGTTGGTTTGGCAGGTCTGATTGGTGGTGGCAAGCTGGTAGTTCAAAGTGCTGTTGAAATGGCTCAGTTGTTTGGGGTTTCCGAAAAAGTAATCGGCCTTACGATTGTAGCTGCAGGCACATCTCTCCCCGAATTGGTCACATCCATCGTAGCGTCTCTCAGAAAAAACAACGACATTGCCGTTGGAAACATCATTGGCTCCAATATTTTTAATCTGCTGTTTATCATTCCCGTAAGTGCATTAATCCGACCACTTGAATACAACACCCAATTCAACACAGATATCGCCATCCTTAATGGAGGCACAGCCTTTCTGTTCGTGGCCATGCTTACCGGAATACGTAAAAAACTGGATCGCTGGGAAGCTGGTATTCTTTTAGGATTTTATGTGATTTATACTATTTTTATCATCTCTAATTCATAACCTTAAAATGAAACCAATATGAAAACAATTAAAAAAATCCTTTTGGTTGTTATTGCTATACCGCTAATATTGCTGATTACAGCACTTTTTGTTAATCAGGATTATGATGTTGAGCGCAGTATAACAATCAATCGACCTTCGCAAGAAGTATTTGATTATGTGAAGTACCTGAAAAATCAGGACAACTTCAGCAAATGGGCCAATATGGATCCTAAAATGAAGAAAAGCTACAAAGGAACTGATGGTGAGCCCGGATTTGTTTCAGCCTGGGACAGTGAGGATAAAAATGTAGGCAAAGGCGAACAAGAGATCATGAGTATTCAGGAAGGGATAAGAATCGACTATGAACTGCGCTTCATCGAACCTTTTGAATCAACTGAAAATGCTTACATCACAACCAATGCCATTGACAGCACGCAAACCGAAGTAGTATGGGGATTTAACGGCAGCATGGCTTATCCGATGAACCTGATGCTTTTGTTTATGAATTTTGAAGAAATGATCGGCAATGATTTACAAACCGGACTTGAAAATTTAAAAAAGGAAATGGAAGAAGTTTAAACACTACTTCATAGGTGCAAAAGGCTGCTTAGTTGTCCTATAATTATCCAGCTATGCAAAAAACAGCCTATGAAACTTTTCCTTCAAATAGCAGCCGTCATTCTGATTGTCATCGCAATGTTTTCCTCTTGCAAGAAGGAAACAACATCAAAACCGCCATTTTTGGCAGGTGATTCAGCGAACAGTATTCATACCGCCTTTGAACCGGCTATGGATTTCACCCTTGTCTGGGATTCGGATAATTTATACGGACAAGCACTCGATTCACTGGATTTGGATCAGAATCAGACAGCTGATGTGTATTTTCAGCTCAATATAATAAACAAAGACAACAGCCATCTGCTCGAAGGCGAAATGCCCAATCCGTTTCCTTCGCTTTTGATTTACGGACGCGACTCCTTGCTGGAAACAGCCATCATTACTGAAACAGTTTATGTTGGTTTAGGGCAAACAGCTGATTTCAGATGGGTTGATACTTTAAGCAGAGGAGCTGTTATTGACCATAACCTAAAGTGGAGAACTGCAAATTATTTCGGAGAAAAACTTTGGAGCGAACATCCGGTGAGTATGCTTTCCAATGGCCCCTGGAATAACAAAACCAGTCCTTCATTTGTTGGTATCCGGTTCAATGGAATGTATGGGTGGATTGAACTTGACACTCAGCATGCTGAGCAACCAAAAATTCTTGGCTATGCATTATCCAATAATCAATGAATTATATGGCAATAAATTTCCTTTTAGTTTGTTATTATTGCTAAATATGAAAAACTACTACTCACAATACTGTTCATCAATTCAATATGGTTTCGTACGATAGTTTTACACTGAATAACGGCTTGCGATTTTTTGTGATCCATGACAAGGCAACACCCATGGCAGCAGTGAATATTCTTTATGATGTGGGTGCTCGCGATGAAGATGCTGACCAAACAGGCTTTGCCCATTTGTTTGAACACCTTATGTTTGGCGGGTCAATCAACATCCCGAAATATGACGAGCCCTTGCAGCGGGCAGGTGGTGAAAACAATGCTTTTACAAACAGTGATATCACCAATTATTACCTCACGCTTCCAAAAGAAAATCTTGAGACTGCTTTCTGGCTCGAATCTGATCGAATGCTGAACCTTGCTTTCAGCGAAAAAAGCCTGCAGGTACAGCGACAGGTAGTCACGGAGGAGTTTCGTCAGAATTATCTCAATCAACCTTATGGAGACGTATGGCTGCTGCTAAAACCACTTGTCTATAAGGTTCATCCTTATCAGTGGAATACCATTGGAAAAGAAATCAGCCATATCGAAAAAGCACGCTTATCTGACGTTAAGCAGTTTTACAAACGTTTTTATAATCCCAACAATGCCATTGTGGTGGTTGCAGGTGATGTTGAAACCAAAAAAGTAGAAAAACTGGCTCAAAAATGGTTTGGATCAATTGAAGCCGGCGAAAAGAACCTGAGAATGCTTCCTGAAGAGCCCAAACAAACCAAAGCACGCAGACTGGAAGTTCAGCGCGACGTACCCCAAACAGCGATATACAAGGCCTATCATATGTGTGGCCGAAAAGATGAGGATTTTTATGCCAGCGACCTGATATCAGATTTGCTTGGTTCAGGACAGTCGTCCAGGTTATTCAAATCCCTGGTCAGACAAAAGCAGTATTTTACAGAAATCAATGCTTTTGTTACGGGTGATATCGATCCCGGCCTGCTTATTATAACTGGCAAAGTACATAAAGAGGTTGCTATTACACAAGCAGAAGCGGCTCTGGTAATAGAAATAGAAAAGCTAAGACAAAAAGCACCAGCAGTTAAAGAATTGCGAAAAGTAAAAAACAGGGTGATTTCTGCCAACACTTTTGGATCGATATCTGCATTGAATAAAGCCATGAATCTCGCTTATTTTGCCCATATTGGCATGCCTGAGCTAATTAATACAGTCACTGAAAAATATGAACAGGTAAAAGCAGATGATGTGCTGCGAAATGCCAAAGAAATTCTGAATCCTGACAATTGTTCCACGCTTGTTTACGAAAGTCAACCGTCCAGTTTATGAAAATACAGTATCCTGACAGAAAAAATGCTCCAACACCAGAAAGCTCCTACAAGCTCAATTTGAACGAACCGGAAATATTCACGCTTTCGAATGGCATGCCACTCTATCTTTTTCCCAGCAATATCCAACAAGCGTCGCGACTTGACATCGTATTGGAAGCAGGTAGCATTTGGCAGCATAAAAAGCTCACAGCCAGCACAACAATCAAAATGCTTCGCGAAGGCACAGCCAAATTTAGTGGTGGCGAAATAGCTTCAAAAACAGATTACTATGGCGCCTACCTCGACCTTCAAAATACTAAGGATACTGCCTGGATAAGTTTGTACAGCATCCGTAAACATTTACCCCGTTTGCTGCCAATGGTAAAAAGTATGCTGTGCGAAGCAAGTTTTAAAAACAAAGATTTTACACTGCTTAACAGCAGACAAAAGCAATCTTTTCTCGTCAATAATCAAAAACCCAAACAGCTGGCGCGCAATACTTTTAATCAATTACTTTTTGGAGCCAGCACTCCCTACGGACAGGTAGCAGAAGCGCAGGATTTTGATCTGCTTAAAAGGGATGACCTGAGCAGATTCTATCAGGAAAAAATCTATCCTGATCAGGCGTATGCCATTTTATGCGGACCAGTGGATAAGGAAGCATTACAACTTATTGACGAATTTGTAGGATTTAAATGGCGGAAGCCCGGTACAAAAAATATGATCAAAATTGATACCTCCTTCGAGCCCGGCTACCATCATGTGCTTCGTAAAAACGCCCTGCAATCAGCCATTGTATCAGGCAAAATCCTTATGCTCAGAAGTCATCCCGACTATATCCCATTTTTATTGCTCAACACCATTTTAGGTGGTTACTTTGGATCACGTTTGATGGCCAACATTAGGGAAGACAAAGGCTATACCTATGGCATTCACTCGCAAGTGGTACCCTTGCGGCATGCCACAGCATTTATGATCAGCACCGAAACAGGAAGTGCTGTTACGCAGGATGCACTTCGTGAAATAAGAAAAGAACTAAATCAGCTGCGTGAAAAACCTGTCCCTGAAAATGAGCTTAATCTGGTAAAAAATTACCTTAACGGAAGTTACCTTAGAGCTTTGGATGGTATTTACAATCAGGCTGAACGCTTCCGATCAGTCAGGGATCAGGGATTGGGTATGCAGTTTTATTTGAAAAGCATCCAACAGATTCAAAAAACTACCAGTGAAGAATTGCTTACCTTAGCGCAAAAGTACCTTGATCCGGAAAGCTTTATTACAGTTGTAGTAGGCAACGAAAAGCAAAAACGATGAAATGGCAGCCAAAAAAATTGTCATCCTTTTGATCTTCCTTTTGTATTGGAGCGCGACAGCTGTTGTCAATGCACAAAATCCCATACTTTTAAGCACGAACGTGCTTGAAAACGGTCATGTTGAAATTCGCTGGGATATCCCAATCGGGGATGAAAGTGCACGCTATGCCATTCAACGCTGGAATTATCTGAATCCTGACGGACAGGGCTTTGATACAGATTTGGCAGTGGTCGATGCCTCTGAAAGGGTTTTTATAGATGAAAGTAGTTTGGCAATCAGCAAAAAACAGATTTATCTGATTTACAACAAGGATGCCCAGGCATTGCAATCAGAAGAAATGCAGACCATATTTCTTTATGAAGATATTGACTATCAGGAATGTGAACTGACAAACACAATTCAATGGACAGGCTTTTTCAGTAGCTACGATCCTGTGCAATACATCATTTCGTATAGCACAGACGGAGGCATCAGCTATACACAAATTACTGTTTTAACTTCTGGTGACCTTGTGCAAACGGATGAGATTTCGACTTACGAAAACACTTCCCCACAACAAACGCCGGTTTACACTTTCACGCACGAAAACCTGGAACCAGGACTGATATACACCTACAAAGTTGAGGCAAGTTATGAAGTTAACGGCCAAACGTATACAAGTTCATCCAACAGCCAGTCGCGTGATGCACCCGCTTACGGGCGCCCCAACCCTCCCATCATCAAAGCTGTTAGCGTAAACGAAAACAATGAAATAGAAATATTCGGTGAAATCACAGCAGATGGCCCGGCTGTGATCAGGAGCACCGCTTTGTGGAAAACTGAAAGTGAAAATCCGGTTGACTTGAGTTTTTTTACAGACCTGAATCAAATAAGTACAGGTGAAATAGATTTTACAGACCTTGCTGCCAACGCAAATCAAACAGCCTTTTGGTATAGCATAGTGCTGCAAGACTACTGCGATTTCAGCCTTCCGGAATTCCCCGCAGAAAATGCGCACAGAAGTATATTTCTGGCAGCAGAAGTAAGGAATAACGAGCAGGTTGAACTCAGCTGGAATGCCTACGAAGGTTGGACACCGGATCGCTATCGTGTTTTCAGGAAAACTACAACCGATGCTTATATCGAAATAGCAGCAACACAGCAAACATCCTACACAGATAATACCATCGCAGCCGGAAGCGAATCGGGCAGAATTATTTATTTTGTTCAGGCAGTGACGGAAGATCCGGAAACCGGAGCCGAGCTCATTTCGGCATCCAACAGGATACAAGTAGGCTTCGACAGTCCGTTTGTTGTGCCCAATGCTTTTCGACCTTCATCAGGTATTGTTGACAATCAGAGCTTTAAACCACTTTCGCGCTTTGCTCCTGCAGGCAACTATCTCTTTCAGGTTTACGATCGCTGGGGAAAGCTGATTTTCGAAACCACAGATTTTAGCAAAGGCTGGGATGGCCAGGTAAATGGCAGTGAAGCTGCAAAAGGAGTTTACCTTTGGCGCTACAGTTATAATAATTCTGAGGGAAATACCATTGAAGACAAAGGGACTGTGATGTTGGTCAGGTAGTTTCTATAATTAATAGCCGGTTTGATATTCCGCTGAAGACCAGCTAATATTGCAAAGCAAAAAAGCCTAAGCAGCCCTCTCTGTGAAAGTGAAGTTCTAAGAAGTATCCCTAAAGCTACAGCATTGTACAATATTTGTTTTTGATAGTGCGGTGCGTTTGTCCCGACAGCACAGCAATGCGGGGCTGCACCTCTATTTTTCGTTTAACTCTGATCCTTTACAAATAGTACGGTGCTCTGCACCTCAGTTTTGTTTTTGGTATCTTTATTTACAAATAGAAAGGTGCGATGTACCTTCTGGCTTAGAAGATTAGTTGCTGCAGAGCCTGCCTTGCGTCGCAGTCAGGCAGGCAGCATCCTCTTTGTAAAAATGGATAGAAACAAGAGATACCAAGCTACAGAGTAGCGTTTCTATTCCATCTTGTTTAGATCAGTGCGCCTGCCACGTCAAGATTTGTGGTGCTGCACCTTCTCAGAGTAGTATATTTAATTGCTGCAGGGCAGCATTCTCTTTGTAAAAATGGATAGAAACAAGAGACACCTAGCTACAGAGTAGCGCCCTCTCAATTCTTTCATTAATAAACCAAAAGTACAGAGCAGTGCTACCCGAACCTGTCAAGTATTGAGGGGCTAAATCTTTTGGTGGTTTATCATTTCTTTTTTGCTACAGCACCTGCCTTGCAATGCAGCCAGTCAGGCAGCAACCTCTTTGTAAGTCGAACGAACAAATGATAACCTTAAGCTGCAGCACAGCGTATTAATCCACATCATCAAAAAATTCAAAAACATACTCATCCTTAAACTCGATCTCGAATTTCTTTAGCAATGTAATATATTCATTTTTAAAGCTATTTGTCTTGTGATGTTCTTCCTGTTTCAATATATACTTTACTACCCGATCGATTTGAGAATGACCATAAGTAAAAGCTCCGTAGCCTATCTGCCATTGAAACTTAAAGGGAGTAGTTTTTCTATCATTAATCCATTTAGTTGAAGAAGTTTTTATTTCGTTAACTAAGTCTGGTATTTTTTCATTTAAATTATACCCAATAAATATATGGATATGATCAGGCATTGCTCCAATGGCTAATAGTTTATGACCATTGTTTTGAATTATGGTTGTAATATATTTTTCTAATTCAACTTTCCAATTCTTTGAAATAAAATGCTGTCGATTTCTTACTGCAAAAACCAAGTGAAAATAAGCTTGAGAATAAGTGTTTGCCATAAAGTTAAGTTTTAGGTGGCTGCTCAAATATAGGCATAAATATAGATTGAGATCGGTGCGCTGCACCTCTATTTTTTGTTTAACCCTGATCCTTTACAAATAGTACGGTGCTCCGCACCTTATAATCGTAGAGGTAGATTAATTGCTGCAGCACCTGCCTTGCAACGCAGTCAGGCAGGTAGCATTCTCTTTGTAAAATGGACTGAAACGAAAAAGTTCTAGCTACAACATAGCTTTCTATTTTTGAATTTATAAATAGTACGGTGCTCTGCACCTCAGTTTTGATTTTGGTATCTTTATTTACAAATAGAAAGGTGCGATGCACCTTCAATTTGGGGTATAAGATTAGTTGCTGCAGCGCCTGCCTTGCAACGCAGTCAGGCAGGCAGCATTCTCTTTGTAAAAAGAATAAAAACATAGATACCAAGCTACAGAGTAGCGCCCTCTCAATTCTTTCATCAATAAACCCAAAGAACAGAGCAGTGCTACCTGAACCTGTTAAGAATTGAGAGGCTAAATCTTTTTGTGGTTTATCATTTCTTTTTTGCTGCAGCGCCTGCCTTGCAAAGCAGTCAGGCAGGCAGCGCCCTACCAAAAACAGCATTGACCGATTAGTTTCAAATTCTTGTCAATTTTTTTTTTCAAAGCTGCAATTACGAGTGATTATTGAAAGTAAAGATTTCGCCGGAACAATTAAACTAAAAGACCCTTTTTATGTCATCTCCAGCAATTCTTGCACTGGGTTTCTTCCCTCCCAGCTCCCAAATGCTTTCAAAGGCCTGAAGCGCGTAAACATCTGTTCCGAAAAGCCATCCCTTTCGCGGGTTCGCCTGATGGCTTCACCATGAAAAGTGTTATAGGCAAAAGACTCCATATCTGATACACTTTTCCAAATGGTAAAAGTTGCCTGCTCCAGCAAGGGAATTTCTCCAACACCTTTCGAAAACACCAAACCTTTATAGTTTTCATGCTCTCGGCTTACACGTGGCGTCATTTTCCAGAAAGGGACTACAAATCCCGGTTTCAGGGTAGCCCTCGTTAATGCAGCCACAAGAGGTGATGCGTTTTCATTTTGACTGATCTTCCAGTCACTAAACCCTGACCACGATCCTTTTGATCTTACAGGAGATAAAAAGATGGTGTACTGCTCCTCACTATGTGATTTATAGTCGTTAAAAAGTTTACTTTCAAAAAAAGCTTCTGCCTGTTCTTGCGTATTCCAAACGATTAAAAGACCGTATACACCAAAATCAGGATAAATGCTATAACCGGCACCACTCCCTGTTCCTAAAGGCTTAAAAAACGCGACACCAGGATTACTCCTCAGTGGTTTCCTCACCTTATACATCATGCTCATCCCCCATGTTCGGTTGGAAAACCCTTTGTAGCGAAAAAATGAAATTGTCGTTGTCTGCATTGTTATGAATTACAGCTTTGATGACATCTCAATGCTGATTTTGTTCAAATTTACAGCCTGCCAAAGCATCAGGCAAGTCATTCTGTTGCGTTTCTGTTGCGGGAGCGGGCATATTCCTGCATATCGCTGATGCTATCCTTTTCGTCCATGATTTCGAAGCCCAGCAAAGTTTCGATAATATCTTCCATGGTAATAATACCAGCTGTTCCGCCATATTCATCCACTACCAGGGCAATATGTTCACGCTGAAGAATCATTTGATCCCAAGCCCTTAGTGCAGGAATGGACTCAGGCACAACAAGGATTTTCCGATTAAGCGTTTGCACTTTTGTTCCGTGCTTATCATCCGCCAGCAGCTCAAAAACATCCTGCCGAAAAACATATCCTGTCACATCCTCAATTGTACCTGTAAAAACCGGTATCCTGGTAAATGTATTTAAAGCTTCTATTTCAGCAAACTCTTCTATACTAATGTCCTGATCAACAGCAGCCACTACAACGCGGGGAGTCATAATATCTGATACTTTCACTTGTCGCAGACCAATAATATTCTTGATAATTCTGCTTTCCTGTTGCCCAAATACCCCCTCCTGCATTCCAATGTCTGCCAATAGCCCCAACTCTTCGCGGCTGATCGTTTTTTCACTTTTCTTTTTAGCAAAAATACGGGTGATAAATGCTGATATCCATACCAATGGCCAGGTAATTACCAACATTATGCGAATGGTATAATAGGTAAAACCCAATAAACTTTTCCAATAGCTTGCTCCAAGTGTTTTAGGAATAATCTCGGTCAGCACCAGTATTAAAACTGTTAGCACCGCAGAAATAAGGCCGAAGTAAGCCTCTCCAAAAACTTTAACAGCTTGAGCACCAACTCCGGCTGCGCCAATTGTATGTGCCACAGTATTCATCGACAAAATAGCAGATAGCGGCCTGTCGATTTCCTGCTTCATTTTTCCTAAAGCTGCGGCAATTTTATTGCCTGTTTCCGCCCTGGTCTTAAGGTAAGCCTGTGGTGCTGATAACAATACAGACTCCAGGATGGAGCACAAAAATGAAACTACCAAAGCAAGCAGCAAGTATAAAATCAGTTGAAGCATCAATTATTGAATTTGTGTGTAAAATTAAGCAATATCTGCATTAATGAAAGGTACTTTTATGACTATCATTCTGATCACGCTGTGATAAGAATTAAATTACCTAAATTTAGGTATTCCGGCGCTTAAACTCTGCATCTATTTTTGCCAAAGTTTTAACTAAAACCATTACAAATGAAATTAAAATTCTTCTTAATAGTATTTCTCTTTGCAACACAAATACTAAGCGCTCAGAACGATCAACAAAGCCTTTATAAAAATGCGGCTGACTATATGCTATCTTCTCAAAGTAAACTAACCATTGGGGGATATGGTGAAGTGCATTACAATCAAACCTTTGATAAAGACACCCGGTATAACGGCAAACTTGATGTGCACAGATTAGTAATGCTTTTTGGCTATAATTTCAGTGAAAAAGTACAATTTGTTACCGAAATAGAATACGAACACGTTTCGGAAGTGTATATAGAGCAGGCCTTTCTGCAATACAGGCTCAACCAGTTTATACAGTTCAGGGCAGGTTTGATGCTCATTCCGATGGGAATCATTAACGAATATCATGAACCCACCACTTTTAATGGTGTTGAACGCCCATTGATTGATGGAAAGATTGCACCTACTACCTGGCGCGAAATTGGTTTTGGAATTACAGGAAGTTACCTCCCGGCCTCATTAAAATATCAGCTTTATCTGGTGAATGGCTTTAATGGATATGATGGAAATGCAAAACTTACAGGAGCCAATGGATTCAGATCGGGAAGACAAAAAGGAGCTGAATCCTATGTGAGTAGTCCCAACCTTAGCGGAAAAATTGAATACTACGGCATCAAAGGACTTAACATTGGTTTGTCAGGTTATTTTGGCAAAACCCAAAGTACCCTTTACAATAATCTGGACAAAAATAATGCTACAGCAGTTTCACAGGCAGATTCATCCGTTGTTGGCATTAATATGCTTGGTGCCGATGCACGCTATACACTGGGAAACTGGCAATTAAGAGGACAGCTATACTATGCCGGCATTAGCAATTCAGCAAATTATAATCAATTTACCGGCAGCGATTTAGGCAGTGCTTTGAATGGCTATTACATTGAAGCAGCCTATGACTTGCTGGGCTCCAATCAAAAAGTAGAAGCCGGTTTGATCCCTTTTGTCCGTTACGAAGCTTATAATACGCAGGCCAGTACGGAAGGCAATTTGCAAGCCAGTAAAGCCAACGAAGTACAAGCTATTACAACAGGTATCACCTGGCGCATGACTCAAGGTGCAGTGTTTAAAACCGATCTGCAGTTTGTGAAACCTGCCTCAGCCGATAAATACACAACCACATTTAATGCTGGTTTTGGAATTATGTTTTAAATAGCAGCAAATGAAATTTATTATCCTGTTCATTTTCAATTTAAACCTTCTGATCCTGCCTCCTTCGGTAGTGCAGGAATCAGATTTTCCACGCTCACTAAAAAGGGATATGCGTAAGCAAATGGACATTGAAAATCCAGATTTAAAGTTAATTTCATCATCCGATCCGAGCGCTAACAGTGCTTTTTATGCTGTTGAGCAAAACAGTAATTTAGCAGCCTATGCCTATATTGGAAGAGTTTTCACTTGCCGTTCAGGTGGGTGTAATGCAAAATCAACTGCTGATCCAACCGCTGAAAGCGAATACTTTGATTACTTTATTCTATTTGACACAGAAGCTACCGTAAAATTTGTGAAAGTTTACAATTATGCCGCTACGCATGGCCATGAAATTACTGCAAACTGGTGGCTCAGGCAGTTTGAAGGTTATAAGGGAAACGAAGGCTTACAAACTGGCAAAAACATCGATGCTATTGCCGGAGCAACTATTTCTGCAGTAGCAGCAACAAATGATATTCAGTTTGTGACCAAAGAACTGATTAAATTAATCAATAAGACCAAAAATCAAAGGCAGATAGTAACAAGCCTAAAATAATAGTGCTAATTCTTTATTCAATGATTCGCAGCTCAACCCGCCTGTTCTTTGCCCTGCCATCTTCTTCCTCATTGGAAGCTATTGGCTGATCAGCACCAAATCCCCGAACCAAAATCCGGTCATTACTAATGCCATTGACAATTAAAAAATCTGCTACAGCATTTGCCCGATCAAACGAAAGCCTGCGATTAAAATCTTCCTCACCGGTGTTATCCGTATGCCCTTCCAGACTAATTTGCAAGCCAGGATTTTGTTTCAGAAAGTTTTCAAGGTTTTTCAATCCGGCAAAGGCTTCCGGGAGCAGAATAGCCTTGTTCAGTTCAAACAAAATATTCTCAAGCACAATGGTTTTTCCAGTCTTTATAGGCTCAAGCTCAACCTTTTGCTGCACAGGTTTGGTTGCTGTTCCTTTTTCTGGTCGAAAGCTCTTTTCATAATATAAATATTGATCAGACTGCACTTGTAAGGCAAGATGTTCGTTTGCAGGCAAAACCACAAAAGCCAGCCCATTTTTGTTTGTTGGGATACGCACCAAATCAACTGCCAAAACTGGATCTGCAACTGTTATTTCTGCTTGTAATGGTTGGTTGGTTTCTTTATTGGTAACCAAAAACTCAATATAAGTAACCGGTGTTGGCCTGAGTGATTCAGGCAAATCAAAACTGTAAATGTCATAGTTATCAGCGCTGTCTGCTTTAGCAGAAATCATCGCTTTACTACCAAAAGCATCAACTACCAGGTTAATCTCGTCGGATTCCCGATTAATTGGAAAACCAAGGTTGACAGGCTTTTGCCAAAAACCAGCCGTATCTTTCCGGCTCAAAAACAGGTCCATTCCACCCATGCCGGGATGACCATCAGACGAAAAATAAAGTGATTGACTATCAAAATGCCAGAAGGGTGCCATCTCATTTCCAGTCGTATTTATAAATTCACCCATGTTTTGTGGCTCAGTCCATTTTCCGTTTTGAAAATGACTGATCCACAAATCGCTGCCACCATTTCCTCCGGGCCGGTTGCTGGAGAAAATAAGGCTATTGCCATCAACCGAGAGTGTCGGTTGCGACTCCCAGTAACCACTATTTAGTTTTTCCAGATTGACTGGTACTGTCCATTTACCTTGGATAAAATCAGACCAATAAATATCGCAGCTTCCTTTACCATCAGGCCAGCCACAGGCAGCAAACACAATACTTTTGCCATCAGCAGAAAAGGTAATGGCTCCAATCTGTTCAATAAACGGCCACTGATCGGGTTCAAAGGCATCAGCGCTATTAAAACCCCTTTCTGACCTTTCTGCAAGCAAGACTTTTTCAACCAATGGTTTTTTTTCATCAACCAGCTCCCTGCGTGTAAATAAAATTTGTTCACCATTCATCCGAAGTGCGTTAATATACTCATCGGCAGGAGTATTAATTGCATCAGGAAATGGTGTCAATGCGATGTCGACAGGGTTTTCATACGCTTCTTTTCTAAAAGCTGCAATACTAATCAATTCAGCTGCTTTGCTGCGAAACTGTTCACTGATGTCAGTTCTTAACTCAAATTGATACAGGATCTCTAAAGCTTTTTCATATTGTTTGGTATCAACATAGGTTTTTGATAATAAATACCCCAGCCCGGGAAAAAAATCCTTTGACAAATGGTAAGCCTTTTCATAAGCCATTAAGGCCAAATTCAAACTATCCGATTCGCTTGCAGCATCACCCAGCATCAGCCAGGCTTCTATAAATAATTGATCCTCTTTTATAGCTTTTTGAAGTAAGGGAATACTCGCTTCAAAATCTCCCGTTCGGTAAGCAAGTTCAGCTGTTTCAAAAGCTTTTTTTGCTTTTCGCGATGTTTCGAAAAGTGTATGAAATGTTTGCCCCAACAAAGGAGAACACAACAGAAGCAAGAAAAACAAAACTAAGGGATACGCATATATTTGTGGCTTTGCAGGCTGATACGCCATTGCGGGTGCTTCATCACGTAATCGGTGAGCAGGGGCATGATATTTTCTGATACGCTCCATTCGGGCTGTAAATATAAGTAACATTCCGGCTTTACGAGGCAGGCATTTTTTTCGGCCCACTCCAGATCAGCTTCTTTTTCGATTACAACCTTAAGCTCGTGTGCACGATTGTAAATATCCGGTTTGGGGGGCGAAAACTTTTTGGGAGACAAGCATATCCAATCCCAAGAACCAGTTAAGGGATGCGCTCCGGAAGTTTCTACCATGGTTTTCACACCCATCTGTTGCACTAATTTTGTAAAATAATCCAAAGGATAAAGTGAAGGTTCTCCACCAGTAACCACAACCGTTTTTGCAGCTTGTTCGGCTGCACGTTTTGCAATTTCATCTGCCGAAACAGGCGGAAAATGCGTGGCATCCCAGCTCGGTTTGGTGTCGCACCAGCTGCAACCTACATCGCAGCCACCAATGCGGATAAAATAAGCCGCACTGCCCATATTGTGCCCTTCGCCTTGTATGGTATAAAACTCCTCCATCAACGGCAGTTTTTTGCCGTTTTCAAAAATATCCTGCTTGGTTTTTGTAGTTTCCATTAAAAGTTGAAATAGTAAATATGTCGTTTTCCAAAAAGCACTGCTTTCATTGCATTATCCGGGAGTATCAAGTCTCGCTTTATTTGATGATTATTGCCTTCAATTTCAACTGTTTTATTTGCTAAAACCTGATTTTCTGCATCAAAAATCATCATGGTATAAATCCCTTCTTTAATGCTTTCTGTTGGATAGCCAATCACTTGATCTATTGCATCGTAGGTAACAGATGTAAGTAATTCGCCCTTTTGTAATGCATAACTGTATGGGCTAAGAAAAAACTCCAAATCCATTTTGAAAACCCGTGCTGTAAACGATTTGCTGCTTTCGGCCGATATCATCACCTGCCATGGACTGATGAAAGCTATGCCTTCTATTTGAGTTGTTAGCAGGTTAGGCAGTTCAATTTTTCGTTTGTTTCCTTCCGTAAAATTTTCATTTTCAAAACCATAAAACAGCCACATAAAGGGTTTCCAGGTTTTGTAGGTGTAACCCACCAAAACAAGCTGATTGTGCACATGGTCATAATCAGCGCCGGTAATAAGTCCCTGGCTGTCGAAACGTCCGATAAGTTGTGCGATATGCTCACCTGGTTCAAAGGGCAGCCTATAAACCTTTGAATGCTGATCGCCCCTGTTTTTGCTAAACAGGTAAAGGTTCTGATCACCAGCAACCAGCGCTTCACAATCAAAATTATTAGATTTCCAGTCAATGGTAAAATCATCCTGATCTTCAAAGTTAAAGCGAATCACTTCCGTTTTCAGCGAAGCATTTCCGCTATCAGGTATGGCAGACCTTTCAACCCGATGAATCATCAGATTCCTACGGCTGCCATTATTATTTCCAAAATCGCCAATAAAAAGGTAATCTTTGCTCAGGGCAACAGCCTCCCAGTCGATATTTGAAATTTCCGGAAAACCAAGCTTTCTGCTAATTTGACCTGATAACGTGTCGATGCCATAAAGCGAGGCCTCGCCCCCACTATCGTTGTGCGTCCAAAGCAATCCGTCAAAAAATACCAGCCCGGAAGTTTCTTCGACCTCTTTTGGCAACTCGAATAAAAAATCAGGGTTTTGAATAGCAATGGGATATTTGCAATTGACCGACAAACTATCAGCAGGGTCAAAATTTGCTGCAAATACATCTTTACATTGGCCAAACGATTTTATTCCTGAAAAAGACAAGGCAAAAAGCAATAGCCAAAACAAGCACTTTACTTTCATGGATAAATCGCTCCTTTACTGGCCAGCAATGTGTTACGCAATAAACTTACGATTGTCATCGGACCCACACCGCCAGGAACAGGTGTGATAGCAGAAGCAATTTTTGAAACTTCCTTATAATCCACATCACCTGCAATATAGTAGCCCTTTTCTTTGCTGTCATCTGCTATGCGATGTATTCCGACATCAATAACTGCTGCACCATTTTTTACCATATCGGCCGTTACAAAACCGGCCTTTCCAATTGCTGCAATCAGAATATCAGCCTGTTGGCATATTTCTTTTAGGTTTTTAGTCCGGCTATGGCAAAGCGTAACCGTGGCATCTGCATTAGCAGCTTTGCGCGAAAGCATCACACTGATGGGAGTTCCAACAATATTGGACCGGCCAATCACCACTACGTGTTTGCCAGCTGTCTCAATCTTGCTGCGTTCAAGTAATTCCATTATGCCAAAAGGGGTTGCTGGCAAATAGGAAGGCAATCCAAGCATCATCCGGCCGGCATTCTCCGGATGAAAACCATCCACATCTTTGGCAGGATCAATGGCCATCAAAACAGTTTGCTCGTTGATGTGAAACGGCAAGGGCAACTGAACGATATAGCCATCTACTTCTTCATCCTGATTCAGAAAGCTAACGAGTTCGAGCAATTCCTCCTGAGATGTTTTTTCGGGCAGTTTATACACCGAAGAAGTAATACCTACCGACCGGCAGGCTTTTTCTTTTGAAGCAACATAGGTTTGGCTGGCCGGATCTTCGCCAACGATCACAGCCGCAAGGTGTGGTGCTTTTTCATCTTTGTCGATCATTGCAGCCACTTCTTTGGCAATTTCCTTTTTTATATCGGCAGCGATGGCCTTGCCATCAATAATTTTAAGACTCATAAAGATTTAGATATTATCGGTGGCGCATCTGATTCATCATGCGCATCATCTTCTGTCCGCCACCTCCCGTCATCATACGCATCATTTTTGAGGTTTCATTAAACTGCTTGATTAGCCTGTTCACCTCTACAATACTGGTTCCGCTGCCATCTGCAATTCGTTTGCGACGACTTCCATTGAGCAGTTTTGGATTGTCTCTTTCGGCGGGTGTCATGGAATAAATGATGGCTTCTATTCCTTTAAAGGCATCATCTTCTATTTCGGTGTCTTTAAGGGCTTTGCCCATACCAGGAATCATTCCTGCCAGATCCTTGATGTTTCCCATCTTCTTGATCTGCTGAATTTGCTTCAGAAAATCATTGAAGTTGAACTCATTCTTGGCAATTTTTCGTTGCAGCTTCCTGGCTTCCTCAGCATCAAACTGTTCCTGTGCTTTTTCAACCAACGAAACAATATCGCCCATACCCAGGATACGGTCGGCCATACGTTTGGGATAGAAAACATCCAGGGCATCCATCTTCTCGCCAATCCCGACAAACTTAATAGGCTTATCCACTACCGAACGGATACTCAAAGCCGCTCCACCACGGGTGTCACCATCAAGTTTGGTTAGCACAACACCATGAAAATCGAGCCGATCATTAAAGGCTTTAGCCGTATTTACGGCATCCTGACCTGTCATGGCATCCACCACAAATAAAATCTCGTGCGGATCAACACTTTTCTTGATAGCGGCAATCTCATTCATCATCTGTTCATCAACAGCCAAACGACCTGCAGTATCAATGATCACCACATTTTTAGAGGATTGCTTTGCGTGCGAGATGGCCTTTTTAGCAATCCCAACCGGGTCTTTACTTCCATCTTCGGTAAATACCTCAACGCCAACCTGTTCTCCTAAAACCTTAAGCTGATCAATAGCTGCCGGACGGTACACATCTCCTGCAACCAACAGCACCTGTTTTCCTTTTTTGGATTTGAGGTAGTTGGCAAGTTTGGCAGAGAAAGTAGTTTTACCAGACCCCTGCAATCCGGCAATCAAAATAATACTTGGATTAGCTTTAAGATCGATCTCCGTTTGTTCTCCGCCCATCAACTCGGCCAGCTCATCATGAACTATTTTCACCATGAGTTGTCCGGGCGATACAGCTGTTAAAATCTTTTGCCCTAATGCTTTTTCCTTAACGGTATTGGTGAAGTCTTTGGCAATCTTAAAGCTGACATCGGCATCAATCAGTGCCTTTCTAACCTCTTTGAGCGTTTCGGCCACATTAATCTCAGAGATATGACCCTGCCCTTTGAGCATTTTGAACGATCGTTCCAGTTTTTCACTCAGGCCTTCAAACATATTTCCTTATGCGTTTTATGGTGAATCTTTTAATGCATTTTTTCAGGCTGCAAAAGTAGCAAAAATTCAGGAGTTGTTACCAGGAACACTTGCTAAAGTGTATTTGGCATTAATACACTACCAGCCTATCTGTCATCCAGGATTTACCATCCCATAACCTCAACAAGTACAGTCCTTTAGGTAAATTTGCTACATCAATCCTATGAAAGCGACTACTTGGCTTTGCTTTGTATAACAGCATGCCTGAGGTGCTATAGAGCGTTATTTGTGCTTTTGCGAGCGCTGTGCTTTCGGGTAGTTGCAGCCAGGTTTGGGTAGTGGCCGGGTTGGGTTTGGCTGCGATAAAAGGTGTTGTTGCCGGCACAGCTGCTTGTAAGCTGGTTAGGGTATCCATCAGTTCTACCAGCCAGATATCGGTTTGCCCTTTCAGGTCGCAGTCAACATCGCCTCCATTGGCGCGGGTACCTCCTCCTATCAAATAATGCTCTTGCCCTAAAATGTGAATTGCAGTAAGCGAGTTATTTACCTGACTCCCCAAACAACGCTGCCAGGCGATTTCGCCTGAGGCATCCAGTTTTACCAGCCAGCCGGTATAAGTGCCCGGCAGGGATTCGTTGCAGTTGATATCCCCATCTGTTGAGTTGGAGTTGCCCCCTACCAGGTAGCCCCCATCCGGATGCTGAGCCAGAAAGCCTGGCTGTTCATTCTCGTAGCCTCCCAGGCATCGCTGCCATTCGATTATTCCCTGGGCATTCAGTTTAACAATCCATAAATCTGATTTATTTCCATCGCCTCCCGGGCCATGAAAGCCACTTACATCACCATCTGTTGATCTGGTTGTTGCCATGAATACATATCCACCTTCCGTAGTTTGTTTAATATGTATAAGTGCGTCATAATCAGAACCGCCGTAGCATTGCTGCCATTCTATTTCGCCTAATGAATCTATTTTGATTAAACTGGCATCGCAAATATCATTGAGTCCTGTTAACTCACAATTAACATAACCCGTAGTTGAAGAAATAGTTGCACCCAGCATATATCCTCCATCTGTTGTTGCAGTTATGCTACTTCCATAATCCTGACCTGTTCCCCCATAGGTTTTCTCCCACAGTAATTCTCCGCTTTCAGATATCCTCACTACCCAGGCATCCCAGGCACCGTATAAGTGTGAAATATCGCCATCAACAGAACAGGTGGAGCCAATGCCGATATAGCCTCCGCCATGGGCCGGAATCATTTGTTCAGGACGGTCGTTGTTGCTGCCTCCTAAACACTTTTGCCACAACAGATTGCCCAGGCTGTCAGTACGCACCAGCCAAAAATCGCCTCCCCCATGCAGGCCTGTTACATCGCCGTCGTCAGAAAAAGTGCTGCCAAATAAGAGGTAGCCGTTATGCTCGGTTTGTAACATGTTCACAGACCATTCATGATCACTTCCTCCATAAGTATTTTCCCACAATACTGTTCCAACAGAATCTGTTTTAAACAACCACAAATCATTCCTGCCATGATTAAAGGAAATATCTCCATTGATAGAATGTGTACTACCAAAAATTATTTTTCCGTTTATAATTTGCTTTAAACTCTTTACTGCATCCACATCAGCCCCCCCATAACACTGTTGAAAAACGATTTCATGCTGCTGTGCTTTAAGATAAACAGGGGTTGTAAAAACCATAAAGACAGCTATATAGCAAATGATGCTTTTCATAACTTAATGTTTTAAAACCGGCCCGGGTAACTAAACCCAAGCCGGTATTGATTATCTATTCTACTATTACCAATTTACCACTTTTTGCAAAGCCATTGCCTGTAAGCTTATAATAATACACACCGGCCGGCATCCCACGGATATCCCACAGGCTCTGGCCTTTAGTATTGCTCAGCTTTTCACTTCCAAGCAAACGGCCGGCAGCATCTGCTACTTCCAGCACCGCTTGGCTCATCCCCATGGGCAACTCATAAGTAAAGCTTACCCAGTGTTTGGCCGGGTTGGGGCGGGCTTCAATATGAAGCAACTGTTCCGGCTTGAATGGTTTTGCTGCTGCAGAAGTTTGCTTTAGGCTGCTGTCCACTTCAGCGGGGCAGTCGCAATAGGTATAACCCTGTGCAAAAGCCAGCATATTGCGGGCCTGTATGCCTGCCCTGCCGGTGCTTTGCGTAATAAGGCTTTCCAATTGACTGACCTCACTTGCATCCAGCTCCAGGAATGTGCGGTTATCAGCGATCAGTTCCGCCTGCAATTCCTTTAAACTGACAAAATGGTTGTGTTCAACCAATGCTTCCTCCTGCAAACCATATAAATCAGGCATCAGCGCAGCCAGTTCCAGGGCTTCGGTGGCATAGCCATCGCCAAGCAGGTTGTCAACAAGTTGCCTGTCGTGGGCAGCACTTTGTTCTGCTGCCATCCAGGCACGAACTGTTTCGGGCATCACGGTGCTGTCGTTGAGCATATCGCGCAGCAATATGGCATGAGCAGCCGCTTTGGAACGGGCATGGGTCGAAAGCTGATCGAGCAAAATGGTTTTGTAAGTAACATTAGCTGTGAGGCCTTTTAATATTTCAATCATATACTCAGGCAAAGGGTTTGCCTTGTTTTCGAGGTGTTCGATCAAGTCTGTTTTTTTCAGTTCGTCGGGATTGGCGGCTAACACTTCAAAGATGATGGGATCGGGCAGCACCTCGGTTTTGTCCGAAGCCGTAATGAGCACCTCCTTCGAAAGCATAGGCGAATTGGCCAGCAGGGCAGCCCGCAGCTCCCAGGTATCCTCAGGCCAGGCTGTTGCTATTTCGACCTGCATGCTTTCTGTGTCACCACCATCAAGCAGGCTTCCATAAAGGCTTTCAACTGCCGACAGTTCGCTACTGCTTTGGTCGTATTCCTCTTCAAAATAAAGGCGTTGTTCAGGGCTCAGCCCTTCGGGTTTTATCTGTCCGCTCCCCCCGCCGAAATGTGAAGGGCAGCCATTTGCATAGGGGATGTCCTCGGGCGTGGTATTTAAATAATAAAAGGGCTCCTCGCTGCTTTCATTTGTATTAAAATAATAGGTGATATGATTGGTTGCCGTGTTATTGATATCAGAAGGCAAAAAAGTGGAACCGCGGTGGCTAAATGTATTGCCCGCCGCTTTGCTCAAACCACCCTGGTTGCCGGCTATTCCCTGTCCGGTAATATAAAAGTCGAAGCTGTTGTTCTGGTTCTGATTGCATTCATAAGTAAGACCATCAGCACCTTGATCAACATAGTTCAATCCCTCCGCCAGGTTGGCCCGGTTGAGGCCGCTGAAGCTGTTGTTGTAGATTTCGTTGAGTGTTGGGGCGCTTTGATCATCGTAATAATCAACCCTAACACCAATAATATCCCCTTGCGCAACGCGGCTGCTAAAGCTGTTTTCTTCGATGGCATAGCCGTTGCAGTTGATCAGTTCGATACCGATACCAAACGTCTCTTTGCATATTTTACCGGATTCAAGGTTTGCACCTATTTTAAACTCACTTTTAATAACGGTGGCATTGTCCACTGCTTCCAGCATAATGCCATAGCCATTGTCTTGAAAATACGATTCGGTAACATAAACCGTTTCGCTGCTTTGGCTGTTGCCGGCTTTTATGCCTGCATAAAATCCAATAAAGGATGACTTAAGATAACTGGTATCGGGGCAGGGAGTAACAAGCGCATCACAATAGGGCAATACCGCATATCCAGCATCAATGCTGTGAATGCCATAGTGATATCCTTCAGGTTCGGGCATATAATTACAAAAAGCAGAGCCCCGGATATTTACACCCTTTACTTCCCACATGGTAATATGCGCATTGAAAGGGCTGGGAATGCTATAATTTTCATTCACTTCAAAATGACAGTTTGTCAAAACACAGCGGTAAGGCATAGGATCGCCGGTTACAGGATGAAAATTATCGAAAGCCATAAACTCAATTGAGCGTTTGTTGTTGTAAAAATACGCATCTGTTGCAGCCAATATACCGCCGGTCATGGCATAATTATCGGGTTTCCAAAGTGCCACGGCATTCCAGGCATTTTCAATTATGGCACCATTTTTCAATACCAGGCGTCCCTGATTGAGGGGCTGGCCGGGCAATTCGTATTGGCTTGCATTGGAATTGCCCCACACTTCAACGCCCTGCCAGGCCTCATCACAACCGTTGGTAAGTATTCCTCCGTCAACGATGAGGGTAGCCCCCGTCTCGATCATTATTTTACCATCAGCAGGCAAGCCCACACGCACCCCATCAGTAACTGTAAGCGTGGCTCCGGCTTTGATCAGCAGGTTGCGGTCGAGCCGTATATTACCGCTCCAAATGGTATTGGAATTGATTTCAAGGTTTTGGCTTTGTGCCACGCAGGGCAGTTTTATTTCCCATATTCCTCTGCCATAGGTACCAGCACGCAAGGTGTTGCTCACATAATTGATTTCGATTTCTGATTTAGGCACATGGGGCAATCCGCTGCCAAAGAGCTGCCATTCCTGTTCAGTGCCATTAACAAGCTCATCATTGGTATAAAACACGCCTTCTTCGTTGAGCAGGTAGATACCATTATTTGAGGAGCCTTCGACCACCAGTGAATATGCCGGCCGAAGTGGCAGGTTGCCGGTGAGGTCTTTAAAAACCGGGGCAGCAGGATTGGTATAATCAATCCTGTATATCAGCTGGCTGGCATAAGGAGAGCGGACGGTGTTGGCAGCGTTGCTATAAAGCACATACAAAATATCAGGATTTTGCGGATGAAACTCCACATCAGCAATCCAGGTATTTGTGCGCGGTATTTGAAGATCCTGCCATACAACAGCTGATGCAGGTGCATTGGCATTGGTGGTGCGATAGAGATGCCAAAAATCTATATCATTTACACCGCGCAAAGTAAGTGTACTTAATAAATAGTCATCAGAATTGAAAGGTGTGTATAGTCCACTTACATAAATATTGGCACAAGGAGGATTGTCGCAATCCATACTATGAACAGAAGCAAAATCCGTAATGAATTCATTTAGACCTTGATCAGGTAGCCCCCTTTTTGTTGAACGAAACACTTCTTCGAAATTCCCATCAGAATTTGGAATATAGTTTCTGAAAATCACTTCCGGATTTCCTCTATTCAAAACCCCATTTGTCGCCCAATTTGTATGTCCAGGTTTATCAAGTAAAAGATCAGTATCAAATTCATCTGAAGTTAACTGCCAAGTACCATTTTGATAAGAAGTCCACATATTCATTGGATTTACATTGTCTATGAGTGGTTGAAACCCATCGCCCCAAAAAACCCTTTTCCACTGTGGATTCCATTGACTTTGGTAGGAGGTATTGGTGTAAGCGGTTCCATCGTGGTTAAACCCGGCCAGCATCAGGGCTGGATTGGTTTGCGCACTGACCATTCTTTCTACCATCGCAACACCGAGGCCATTATATTTATCGACTACATCTGCAGAATTAGGACCAAGAACTCCTTTTTCAACACCACCATGAGTTGCCAGCCAAAATTCATTAATATGAACAGGTGAAAAGACAACATCTTCTACATCATGATGAACCTGTTCAACTTCATATAAATCTCCTCCGGAAGATATGGAAAACATCATCATTTTTGTTTGGTCAGAGGCTAACAAATAATTACCATTTAATTGGTCTACACCAAATCCATGCCCTGAACCAAAATCTGGTTTAACTGAATTGGAAAACTTTACCCAATTTGCATTACCTCCAAGATTGTTATAGTAGAGATAGGCATGATTGCCATTATGTTTTGCCTGACAATAAAGATATTCAGGCAATCCCTTCGAAACTTCCAAAGTAATATTTTGAGCAGTTTTTTGATTAAGAATGTTTTCTGGTTGATAAGGAAGATCGGCCCAAGTTTGACCATAGTTTGTGCTTTTAATAATCTTCCATAAATTTACATTCTCATTAAAGATAGATGCATATAATACATTGCTATTACCGGGCTTTAATTCTACATCATACACATATCCGCCTTTAATCAGGTCCCAGGATGGTGCAACACTATTAACATTACTGGATTTGAAAATACCATTGGATGTAACAGCATAGGCTATTTCAGGATCAATTGGATCAATAATCAGTTTTATTATGGTAGTATATACACCCCCGATATCAGCCGGATTAGCAATTTTTGTCCAGTTTGTCCCGCTATCTGTAGTTCTGTATATGCCACCTAAGCCACCAATGAAAATCGGATAACCATTTGTTCCATTCCCGCTTGTTGCAGCATACCAGGTAAATGGATCAGAAGGGTGGAAAACAGCATGTACACAACCTGATGATTCCCAGGTAACATCTGTATTAGCATTCACCCAATGCTCTCCGTAATCCTCACTAAAAAACAACCCGCCTGTAAGCGAGCCTGTTAACATATACTTTGTGTTTATTATTGTTCCATCATCATAAATTGTAACAAACTCCACAGGACCTGTTCCTTTTTGATACCCGTGTCCATTGTCACTAGCAGTGTAAGGCCCAAGTTCATGCCATGGCTCAGTTGAAAAATAATCATACTGTGAGCGTGTTGAGCCATGATAAAGTACTTCCTCCTGAAAATACCGTTCAAAATCACCATGAGGTGACAGCCTTGGATCCCAGAGCCGCGTAAATCTTTTAAACTCCCGATACTCGCCTCCTCCTGAATAATAATCTTCTTCCGGAATTACCAGCTTCAAACTATCCAGGTATTGCTGCATTTCCTGTTTAAAGACATAATAGTCCATCCCGGCCGAAAATTGTGAGAGGTACTTACTCATCTGAGCCTGAATTTGTGTTTGCATTCCAAAGATAAGTATAATAAAAACTATACCTGCTTTGCCAAGCTTTTTAATTGCATTTAGCTTCTTTAATAAATGCAATCCTTTAAATAAACATGTAGTTTTCATAAAAAATGGATTTTGGTTAAACAATTGCGCATATACCGGCGCATTAAATTGATGTGAGAGGATATATAAATAAATAGGTAAGCCAATTGATTGGAAAGACAGCAGAATTGAACTGTGACATTTAGTACAGAAATGTGTGTGAAATTGGGGGGGGTAAATACTTGTATTACAGCATTATATATAATTTCCAAAAGCTGTAGTACGAGCCTATTTGCTGCTTGCGCAAGGTTTTTCCATAACTGCCGGTAAGGATTCATGGGGCAGGTTGTTTTGTTCGATGCTAATATAAACGTTTTCAAATAATATATCAAGTGGAAATCAGTTAAAATAAGAAAAAAGACGAATGAACCAAGCAATCATTTGTAATCCATTAATCTACAAATATATAGTTGTAAACTAACTAATATTAAGCTTACAAAACAATGTAAAATACCAGCTATAACAATTTTACCAGACACAATTTCGTTAATGCCTTATCAAAAGGCTTTCTAAAGAAATAGGCTACCTTTGCAGCCCAATTTTTATGCATTTATTAAGGTTATAATTTGATGAGGCGAAATTATTTACTGGCAATTTTCCTTTTTTTATTGCTTGGCATGAGCATTTTTTCCTGTCGCAAGCAGGATGAAATAAGTACAAACCCAGGCTTAAAACTTAGTTTTTCGGCCGACTCAGTAATTTTTGATACGGTGTTTTCAAGTCTTGGATCAGCAACCCGCCAATTGATGATTTATAACACAAATAAGGAGCGCCTGAATATAAGTTCGATCAGGCTGGGTAACGCTTCCGAATCGCCTTTCAGAATAAATGTGGATGGCCAACCGGGCACTCAGCTCTACGATATTGAAATACCAGGCAACGACAGCTTATTTGTTTTTTTACGGGTAACCATCGACCCCACTGACCAACAAAATCCTTTTATTGTTGAAGACGATCTGGTGGTCGAAACCAATGGTAACAGCCAGCAGGTGAAACTCGTTGCCTGGGGACAGGACGCTGTTTACATTGTTGCTGATCAGCAGATTGGAGGATTTCCTCCCTTCAAGATCGTTGCCGATAGTATGGAAACTACCGTCTGGACAGCCGAGAAACCCTATGTGGTTTATGGCTACGCCCTGATCGACAGTTATGGCACACTACAAATAGAAGCCGGCACGCGTATTCATTTTCATGATCAGTCAGGGCTGTGGTCGTTTAGCGAAGGCCAATTGATTGTAAACGGCACTGCCGAAGCTCCTGTGTTTTTTCAGGGTGATCGGCTTGAAAGCAGCGAAGGACTTGACTACCGCAATGTTCCGGGGCAATGGGACCGTATCTGGCTGATGGAAGCCCGTGCAGGAGATGACCACCAAATATCACATGCCATAATTCGTAATGGTTTTATTGGTATTCAGGCAGAATCCTTCCTTAAGCCAACGGAAGCAGCATTGCGCATTGACAATACCATTATCGAAAACCATACCGGTATTGGTATTTTTTCGCGGCTTTATGCCATCGAAGCCAAAAATGCTGTTATTGCCAATTGTGGTGCTTACGGTTTAGCCCTTACCGGAGGTGGCGATTATCGCTTCGTACATACAACTGTGGCTAATAACTGGAGCCTTTCTGTTCGAAATAATCCGTCACTTTTCTTCAATAATTTTATCCTCGATTCGCTGGAAAATCCTATTCCGGTGCCTTTTCAGTTTGAAATGGGCAACAGCCTGGTTTTTGGCTCTAATCCTGAAGAATTCAATTATGAATTTGTTGCAGGTGCTGATACAAATTATCTTTTTGAAAACTGTTTGATTAAAACAGAACGTACGCTTGCCGATTGGCCAGGTTTTGTAAACAGTATTGCCAATGAAAATCCACTTTTCAAGGACTATGACAATTTCAATTACAGACCCGACACCCTTTCGCCTGTGATAGGAAAAGGAAAACCGGAATTTGCTCTGGAGGTTCCACTCGACCTTGATGGCGTTTCCCGTACCGAAAACCCTGATTTGGGAGCCTATCAATTTGTACCAGCAAATCGTTAAATATCGGCGGGCAATGATTATTGGTATTGGAGGCGTAAGCAGAGCAGGAAAGACTACACTGGCCAAATGGCTCAGAAATCAATTTCCTTTAAAAAAAATACACATTCTTTGTCAGGACGACTTTGTGTATAGCACCGATCGCCTTCCAAAAATCAATGACAGGATCGATTGGGAACATCCGGATAGCATTGATCATGAAGCATTCCGAAAAAGCATCCTAGTCGAAAGCAAATGGAATGATATTGTAATTGCAGAAGGCTTACTGGTTTTTAGCGATCTGTTGACCAATAAGCTTTACAACAAAATGTTTTTGGTTGAAATTGATTACCAGACTTTTCTTGATCGCAAAAATAAGGATCATCGCTGGGGGCACGAACCCGATTGGTATGTGCAACACATCTGGGCAAGCTATCTGAAATATGGCCAAAGCCCGGAACCTGAGCGCACTTTAAAAATAGATGGTACAAAAAAATTCCCCTCAAAAAAAATCTTGAGTTTTATTGGTTAAACAGTTTCTAACATGGATCAGGAAATAATTCTTAAAACAGCTGAATTTGTCAAACAAAAATTATCAGGCGCCGAAAGTGGTCATGATTGGTTGCATATCGAACGGGTTTATCAAAATGCGCTTCAACTGATTGCCAAAACTCCCTGCGACAAAACCGTTGTGCTGATTGCTGTTTTGGTGCACGACCTGCACGATACCAAATTTCAAAAAGGAAAAGAGCATGAAATTCTTGATGAAATCAGTCAATTCTTAAGCAGGCTGGGCTTGAGTGCCGAACAATTAGACCACATCAAAACAATCATTAACAATATGTCGTTCAGGCACAGCTTTGACTACAATTCCGATAAAACTATTGAATTTCAAATCGTTCAGGATGCCGACAGATTAGATTCTATTGGTGCAATCGGAATTGCCAGGGCTTTTAGTTATGGCGGCCACAAACAGCGGCCTTTTTATGAAGCTGCTGCCGAGCCAATTCAGCATAGCAGTGGTGAATCCTATCAAAAAAGCAATGCTGCTACCATCAATCATTTTTATGAAAAACTATTGCTGCTTAAAGACAAAATGAATACCAATCAGGCCAAAGCAATTGCTGAACAAAGGCATCAGTTTATGCTTGATTTTCTCACGCAATTTGAGGCAGAACGTAACGGGAAAGCCTGATTAGTTTAGTACTTTCAGTTCGCGCAAAGCACGATTGCCCACCTGATCGTAAACCTCAATGCTAAGCGTGTTTTCACCTTTCTTCAACCGGTCATCCACTTCGTAAATCAACAGGTCATTTTTGGCATCGTATTCTACCAATAGCCATGCGCCATTGAGTTTTACAGTGTATTTATCAATGCCTGATTCAGCGTCTTTAATCTCCATTTTCAAAGCCTTTAAACCAGCAACAGATTTTGACTGAGCAAAATTCAAAAGTTTTACAACAGGTTTCAAGGTATCTGTTAACACTTTAAAGTTACCCATAACCCTTGGCTTTACATGAAGAAATCCATCTTTAAAACTGGTTTTAATTGCCGAAGATTCATCTTTTTCATTCACCAAAGCCAGGTACATTTTGTCAGGCGAGCCGGTAGCAGGTGGCTTTAAAGCTAATTCATAGGCTTTATGCACCGGAATTGTTTTATTGCCGACTTGAAATAATTGCTCTCCTGTAATGCTGTCTGTCATTACAGATAATACAAGATATTCATCCTTATAAAAAGCCTCTTCAGGAATATTTAATTTGAAATTTTCTCCTTCCAAACTAAACGAAGAACCAGCTTTTACCAGCACGCCGGCAGGATTTTCTTTTACGAGGCCAGTATCCGGTTCAACACCAATCAAAGTAAAAGGAAGCAACGAACGATTTTGATGAAAATCAAGCACTTCAAAAACAAGCTGTAAAGTATCACCGGCTTTAACACTAACTATTCCTTCGCCCTTTTCGTAAAGTTGCAAATTATTCAAAGGGTCAGTAAATGTTTTGATTAACCGCTTTTTATTGGTCTGATAATAGGCATAATCAATAAAACTATTGATGTATCGTGTTTCATTAAACGAAAAACGATCAGCAACAACTTCGAATAAAACCAAAGAATCCTGCAAAAGCCTTATACTGTAAACACCATTTTTATTGGGTGTATCATTATGCTGATCAATCACTGAGATTCCAAAGGCAAAACTTCCATAAAGCTCAACCGCTTGATGATCAGGCAATCGATGTTGCTCTCCCCAGCCCTGAACCTTTGAATAAAATGGGGCAAACTGATGTTTTATGAAGGAAGTATCATTCATTGGATAAACAGCAAAATGACTGATCGCCGGGCGGATATAGTCTTTTATTTTGATACCAAAATACAAGGGATTCATGGGTTCCTGAGTAGCGGCATCACGGATTTCGAAATGGAGATGAGGCCCGCCTGAAGACCCGCTGTTGCCTGATAATCCAAGCTCTTGACCTGCTTTTAGCGGAAACTGCTCAGGTTTGAGATACAAATTGATGGCGAAAGATTTTTGCTTGTATTGTTCCTGTTTAACGTAAGCTTCAATCTCAGGACTAAACCGCTGCAAATGTGCATACACTGAGGTAAAGCCTTCCGGATGATTCACATAAACAGCTCTTCCAAAACCAAACGGCGAAACAGCAATCCTGCTTACATAACCATCACCAATCGCAAAAACCTTGTGCCCTTCCACGCCCTGTGTACGTATGTCAATTCCCGAGTGAAAATGATTGCTGCGCAGTTCAGCAAAAGTGCCGGACAAATATAGAGGAATGTCAAGTGGCGTCCTGAATTTCGGATATTCTTTCTGGGCAAATACCATATAAGAAAACGAAACAATCAAAAGTGTACTAAAAAACCGTTTCATTAAAAGAGATTGGGAAGTTGATTCATGCGTTGGATAATATAATCTGCATCCGGAAAATCACCGCTTAAATTAGCTTCATTAAAAAAAACTGTAGTAAGTCCGGCCTTTTTGGCTCCAATAATATCTTTCTCATATAAATTGCCAATCATAACAGAAGATTCAGCTTTAGCACCACTCCTTTGCAGCACAGCTTCAAAAAAACGAGGATCAGGCTTGGAAAAACCAAGTTCTTTTCGCGAATAGAACAAATGGAAATATTGATCAGCACCAACCCTGGCCAGGGCTTTTTTCATTTCATTAACATCAGAATGACCGGCACTGGTGGCAATAATGCAAGTAAAGTTTTTTGCAAGCTTCTTCAGGCTTTCTTCAGCGCCGGGAATCCAGGCAACCTGGAGCCACCCCGACATTGGACCAGCTTCATTAAAATCGCGCATGATGGTATCGCCCCAGTCGAATATTAAAGTATTTATCATATGTGCTATTGTTTGCGCAAAAATACCAAAAAGCTGCTTACTTTAAATTTAGTACTTTTGCATGGTTTTCGGCAACTACAAATTGTTTAAAAATTTACTTCCAAATAAGGTTTTTGTTTGCAAAGCTGTTTTCTTATGAAATCGAATTTGATTCTCTTTTCCATTTTTCTCTTCTCAACGCTGCTACTTTTTACAAGCTGTAACAAAGAAGAAAGCAAAGATGATCCTTATCCTCCATTTATTGTGCTTAATGGATCAAATCCAGCCTGGTCTCAGCTGGGAGAAAGCTATGAAGATGCTGGTGCAGAAGCTTATGATATCACAGCTACTGGCGATACAATTAACATAAGCGCCCGCCTACAAACTAATTCAAATGTAAACGAAAACGAAATTGGATCTTATCGTGTAACATACAATGTATCTGATGAAGCCGGTAATCAGGCTACAGAAGTGCAACGCATTGTTTATATCAATATTTTCAAATGAGATTTCACTTTCCAATGGTGAGGCGTATTTCATTGCCATTGCTGCTATTATTCAGACTATTAGCAGTATTGTTTTTGTTTAGTCTTAGCCGTTGGATTTTTTATTTCTTCAACTTTAATAGCTTCGGATATATTCCATTTGGAGAGCTTATCACTTTGATGTTTGTTGGTATCCGATTCGATCTGGCTGCAATAGCTTTTGTGAATGTAATCTACCTGCTAATGGTTTCCATTCCTTTTGCCATAAAATTTCACCCTCACTGGCAAAAGGCAGCTGATCAGGTATTTATTTGGACAAACTCATTGGCGATTGGTTTAAACCTGATAGATACCATTTACTTCAGGTTTATCTCAAAACGGACTACTTCTGAAATATTTCAGTTTTTAGGTAACCCGGATGAAAACATTTTTCTCCTTTTGTGGCAGTTCCTAAATGATTACTGGTATATGTGGGTGATCTGGATATTTTTTGTTTGGTCACTTTATAGAATTACTAAGCTTTTTATCCCGCAGTCACCATCAGCTGTTCGAATTAAATCATGGTATTTTTTGCAAAGTCTGTTTCTGGTATCCAGCATTTTATTCTTTATCATTGCCGGTCGCGGAGGATTTCAGCTGAAGCCAATTAACCTGGTTACAGCCGGAAAGCATGCTACTACCCAACAAATTCCATTGGTTTTAAACACTCCTTTTTCTATACTGAAAACATTTAACCAGTCAAAACTGCATTACCGCCATGATTTTTCTGATGAAAGCTTAGAAAAAATATTTAACCCGATACAAAAAGCAGAAAAGCCTGAATGGCTGTCAAATAAAATCCGGCAACCTAATTTTGTTATCTTAATATTGGAAAGCTTTGGTCAAGAATTAGTAGGTTTTTATAACCCTCAAAACAAAGGTCTCACACCGTTTCTTGACAGCTTATTACAACAAAGCATCAGTTTTGATGGTTACGCCAACGGAAGAAGGTCTATCGAGGCTTTACCAGCCATTTTAGCTGGCATCCCTTCGCTTATGCCTGTTGACTATCCCACTTCGGCCTATGCTGCAAATAAAGTAAATGGCCTAGGTAATCTTCTCAAAGAACAATCCTATACCACTGCTTTCTTTCATGGTGGCAACAATGGAACCATGAACTTTGATGCTACCGCCAAAGCGTTGGGCTTTGATCAATATTTTGGCAGAAATGAATATGACAATGAAGCGGATTTTGATGGCAGCTGGGGCATATTTGACGGACCTTTCCTTCAATTCAGTATTGAAAAAATGAATGATTTTTCTGAGCCTTTCATCAGCACAGTTTTCACACTTTCGTCTCATCATCCCTTTAGCTTACCAAAAAGCTTTAATCTGCCCGATCGTAAAGCCTTTAGTCCTTTCGAAAATACCATTCGCTATACAGACTTTGCCTTGAAAGCATTTTTCGAGACTTCAGCCAAATCAAGCTGGTTTGCCAATACTGTTTTTATCATTTTAGCAGATCATACGCATCCTGAGCCACAATCTGATTTCTATCGCAACGAAATTGGCATGTACAAGATCCCCATAGCTTTTTACAGTCCAATATTTGATAGTGTTTATCACTCGGAAAAAATTGTTCAGCAAACAGATATTATGCCCGGTGTTTTATCATTGATTGATTACAAAGATGATTTTTTGGCTTTTGGCAAAAACCCTTTTAACGAAGATCGTAATGGCTGGCATGTTAGTTTTATTAATTCCATCTATCAGTTTCAGCACCAAAACTATTTGCTGCAGTTTGACGGTTCAAAACCTACTGGTTTTTATAATATATTGCAGGACTCATTGCTGCAACACAACCTGGTGGAAAACAATCTAACTGAAATGAGTGCTTATGAGTTGCAATTGAAAGCTATATTGCAACAATACAATAACAGAATGATATCAAACAATTTAACTGCTGAATGAAAAAAGAAAGACTTCTGTTTATTGTAAACCCAATCTCAGGAAATACCCACAAAGAAAGCTTTCCTGATTTTGTAAAAAGCGTCATTGATACTACTCGTTTCGACTACCAAATAGTTTTCACAGAAGGACCCGGCCATGCATCTCAATTGAGCCGAAACGCTATAACTGAAAAATATGACATTGTTGTTGCGGTTGGTGGAGATGGCACCATCAATGAAGTAGCATGCTGTTTGGTCAATACAGAAATAAAACTTGGTATCATTCCAAGCGGATCGGGAAATGGACTTGCCCGTCATTTGGGTATACCGTTAAATTTTGAGGGCGCTCTAAAACTGATCAATAAAGGAATAAGCAGCAAAATTGACACAGCAACCATTAACGATGAGGTTTTCATAAGTATTGCCGGCGTAGGTTTTGATGCGCTGGTTGCCAAGCTGTTTGCCGAAGATACAAGCAGAGGCTTTTTCACTTACTTCAAAATTGTTGCTGCAAAGTTTCAGCAATACAGACCAAAACAATACGAGCTAATTTTAGATAGCGGCGAGCACATCAAAACCAAAGCGTTTTTTATTGCTTTTGCCAACTCAAACCAATTCGGGTATAACACTACGATTGCGCCACAAGCCGAACTAAATGATGGATTATTGGATGTTTGCATTGTGCAAAAACCAACAATATTTGAAATGCCCTTGATTATTAACCTTTTGCTTTTAAAGATGATTCATAAATCACGTTATGTGCAGGTATTCAAGGCGTCTGATTTAATTGTTAAAAGGAAAAAGAACAGAGTGGTAAATCTTGATGGTGAACCAGTTAAGCTTAAAAAAAACTTGCACATCAAGGTTAATCCATTAAGTTTAAATGTAATAATCCCACGTAACCATGAAGAAAAGAAACAACGAGCAAGTCGTTTATTCTACCAATCCTGATTTTTCTCCTGAGCCCGAAACCAATGAAAAAATCACACTACCGGCAGCAGAGCAAAAGCTAAGAGTAATGCTTGACCGAAAACAACGAGGCGGTAAGCAGGTGACACTTGTTACGGGTTTTGAAGGCCATCCCGACGATTTAAACAAGCTGGGTAAACAATTGAAAAGTGCCTGTGGAACAGGTGGTAGTGTTAAAAATGATGAAATAATCATTCAGGGAGATTTTAGAGATAAAGTGCTGAACATTTTATTGAAGAGCGGCTATAAACAAACAAAAAAAGCCGGAGGTTGATAAATGGATATTTTGCCTGCCGATCCTGCAAGCCCTGACTTTTGGGAAGCACAATACAAACGCGACAAACAAGGTTGGGACTTGGGTTATGTTTCGCCGCCTTTAAAAGCCTATATAGATCAACTGAATGACAAAACCATTCGCATTTTAGTGCCGGGTGCCGGGCAAGGCTGGGAAGTAAAATATCTCTATGAAAAAGGATTCCATAATGTATTTTATCTTGATTTTTCAGCTGAAGCAGTAAACAGATTCAAGAAAAATTGCCCTGATTTTCCGTGTCAAAATATTATTAATGCGGATTTTTTCCAATTGAATAGCAAATATGATTTAGTCCTTGAACAAACATTTTTAAGTTCATTTGCGCATAGCAGTTGGGAAAAAGTAGCAAAAATGATGTATCAGATACTAAGCGATAAGGGTAAGTATGTTGGGCTTTTTTTTAATCATGATTTCTATCAGGATTTACCACCTTTTGCCGCACAAGCCGAAACATATTACACCGTTTTTGAGCCTTACTTCAGCTTCAGAACATTTAAAACAGCTTACAACTCTATTAAACCAAGAAGTGGCAGGGAGATTTTTTTTATTCTCCAAAAAAATTGATTTGGTGAATCCATTTTTATTATTGTATATTCGCTCTGCAATTGTTATAATGAAACAACCTTAAAGCTCGAATATTATGGAAATCCAAAAATTATCCTCCATTGGCGTTATTTCTAAAAAAGAAAACCTGGCATCTGTTGAGCACGAAACGCATTCAACTGCTTTGGTTTTAGAGTCACTTCATCCTTTTCCGGGTTATCATGGCACAACCGTTCCGGATCGCACAGACCCAAAATCCCTTTTTCTGGTAACTAAAAACATTTATGGTGATGATAGAATTATCAGAACCATCAAGCTGATTAAAAAGGATTTTCCACATTTTTTTGATGGCGCTCCCGGTTTGATAAATTTATACAACAAGCCTACCGGGGTTATACGCTTAAAATATTTGCCCTATAACCTGGTTGGCGAGTTGATTAAAGCATTTCAAAGTCACGGATTGGAATTTATTAAAACGAGAAAAGTAAATAATTACACCTCAATCATTAAAATTACCAAATATTTTATGCTTCAGCAGGTGAGCGAAGGCATATGGCATGATCAGAACTGGAAAGAAATGTATTATCTGAGTCTCCCTGTGCAGCTAAGATGGAATTCATTTGAAAAGATTACCAGTAGTATTAAGCATAATGTTGAAGACAACAACTTTGATGCGGCTCTTACAACTATGTATGATAAGGATGGTGTATTGGATATGGTGCGTATTTATGATGAGGAGTGCTGCCAGGGCAAGCTTCTTTTCATACATGAAAAATATCTGGAAGCAATTAAATACCTTTAAATTGACTTAACATATTCCAAATGTTCGACTGGATTATTGATGTTTTTAAGCAGCTGATGCTTCAGCTAAAACTCAGCGAGAATTATGCAACTATAATCAGTGAAGGCGTAGCTTTTGTTAGCCTTTTGATAATTGCAATAGCGTTTTATTATTTGTCCTGGTATATAATCAAGCGAACAGTATATCAGTTTATCAAAAAATCAAAAACGAATTTTGATGATATTCTGATTAAGAATAAAGTAATTGCCAGGGCATCCTTGCTTGTACCCTCATACATTATTAATGAATTTTCTCCACAAACACTACCCAGTTTTCCGGGTGCATTTGGTTTTGTACAAGACGCCATTGAGGTTTATGTAATATTCGTTATTGCATTTGTGTTGGATGCTATTATCAGCTCCATAAATGACCTTTACAACACATTTGAGATCTCAAAAAGCAAACCCATTAAGGGCTTAATGCAGGTGCTAAAGATCATACTGTATATTGTTGCCGGGCTTTTGATCATTGCCACCCTGATTGGTCAAAACCTTGGCAATCTGATTCTGGGTTTGGGAACGCTTTCGGCAGTGCTGATGCTGATTTTTAAAGATCCAATACTAGGATTTGTTGGCGGCATTCAGCTCACACTGAATGATATGGTCAGGATTGGCGATTGGATTAGCATGCCAAAATATGGGGCTGATGGAGATGTGCTTGAAATTACCCTTACTACAGTTAAAGTTCAGAACTGGGATAAAACCATTACTACAATCCCTACCTATTCAATGGTTTCTGACTATTTTACCAATTGGAGAGGGATGTCTGAATCTGGCGGGCGACGAATTAAAAGGCACGTATCAATTGATATGAACAGCGTTAAATTTTGTACCCCTGAAATGCTGGAAAGATTTAAAAAATACCAGCTTATTACAAACTACATCACTGATAAGGAGAAAGATATAGAACAATATAATATTGAAAACAAGATTGATACATCCACGCTGGTAAACGGGCGTCGTCAAACCAATTTGGGCGTTTTCAGGGCATACCTTCGTATTTATTTTGAAAAACACCCACGTGTAAACCAGGATATGACACTGATTGTCAGACAGCTGCAACCAACAGAGCTAGGTATACCGATTGAAATTTATGTTTTCAGCAGAAACAAAGAATGGGTAGCTTATGAAGCACTTCAAAGCGACATCTTTGACCACATATTATCTGTTATTCCCAAGTTCGACCTGCGTGTTTTCCAGGCTCCCTCTGACGGAAGTGTTGACAGGCTCACACAAGAAATTAAAAGCATTGTCAATAGCAATGTCGCTGTGAAAAAAGACTAGTATTCAAACCCAAACGATCTGCCTTTATCAATGGCCTTTACACCTTCTTTCATCCAAACAGGTTCGGGTGCTCCCAATAAATAATGATCAAAGAACTGCTCCAGTCTTAGCGTTAAATCCTGCATATCTGCAAAACGGCTCAAATTATGAGGAGCGCCATTATATACCAGCATCCACACAGGCTTTTGTAATCTGCGCAGTGCAGTAAAGTATTCTATTCCCTGATACCATGGAACAGCACCATCATTATCATTGTGCATCATCAGCAAAGGTGTATTGACTTTATCCGCAAAAAACAATGGCGAATTTTCGATATAAGCATCCAAATCACTCCAAAGGTCTTTTCCTATGCGACTTTGTCCATCTTCATACTGAAATGCCCTTACCAAGCCACTTCCCCAGCGAATTCCTCCATATGCGCTCGTCATATTACTCACCGGTGCTCCTGCCATTGCTGCCTTAAAGCGGTCTGTACGAGTGATCAACCAGGCAGTTTGATAGCCGCCCCAGCTTTGGCCCTGAAGCCCCATCCTTGTGCTGTCGAGCCCCGGATAATTCACTAAAATATGATCTATACCACTCATTACTGCATCATAGGCACTTTGTCCTGGTTCGCCTGTGCGATAAACAATATCCGGAACAAAAACACCATACCCTCTTGAGGTATAATCACTAAAATTAATCACAGAACGTGAGGGCTTTGGAGCACTGTGACGGTACAAATTATCACTATAGCGCTCATAATAATAAACCAAAACCGGATAGCTTCCGGATTCTTTATAGGCAGCAGGTAAATACATAAGTCCTTCCAAAGAATCACCAGCATATGATATCCAGGAAACAAGTTCGACACTTCCCCAGCAATAATCTGATTGTTGCGGGTTTGCTTCAGTAATGCGCTTTGTACTTTTCCAGTCTTTGTTAGTCAAATAATAATCCGGGAAATTTGAAAAAGTCTCTTGCCTAAACAAATATTTCTTAGCATTTTTAGCCTTAATCAAACCTGATAAACGGGCATCTTCCATTCTTAACAATTTCAGTTTTTCCTGCTTACGGTTAAACACAGCAAAACCAGACTGCTTGCTCTGTCTGTCAAAAACACTAAACATCATCTCTTCAGGAAGATAAGTCTCCTCCGGATCAGTTCTTTGATAGCGGTAACGCAAATATTTATTCTGTACATTCCCGATCAATCTCTTGCTTGCTGAATTTTCAGAAGGATCAAACTGCCAAATCCCAAACCAACTATATACCAATGCTTTACCATCTTCGGTCCAGCCAACAAAGCCTAACGGACCTGCTTCGTTAGGTATATCATTTTCCTGATTGTAGAAAACATCCTGTTGTTTTCCGCCAAGCATATTTTGATGCATTGTTTCAATTTCAAGACTGTACCAGGCACTATCGTGTCGGTTGAAATATACAAGATAATCACCTTGAGGACTAAGACTTGCCATTGAATTTGCTTTCTCAAGCAGTTTTAAGGTGTCGCCATTTAAACGGTTAATTCGATAATAATCTACATAGCGCGTTTGCTCCCAACTATTTAGATATTGATAGTGATCATTCACACTTCCAAGCATAAACTTAGGATTCAATTTAGTATCCAATTGAACATTTGGAATTTTTTCCGAACCAAGCTGAACAAATCTTTGCTGTGCCGGATAATAAACAGCAAGATAATTTTTCTTCTTTTCTCTTTCCAGTTGTTTTATTTGCTGGGTTTGAAGTTGCTGGTCCTTCCAGTTCCAGATATCCACACTTACCTTTTCATCATCAATAAGTGTATCCTTTGTTTCGGGCAGAGGTTTTGGTGCTATTCCAAAAAACAATGCTTGTTGGTCATCACTAAAACGAAGGTTTCCAAATTCACTCACATGAAAACCATCAGGCATTGCAGGAAAAAGAGAATCAATCTTTTTAATTTCACGGCTCTTAATATCCCAATAAACCAGATTATATAGTTTTCTTTTAGTAGTATCTGAACTGGATACAAGCGCTAATTGATCACCCATATTATCCGACTTAAACTGTTTGATTTCACCTTTGAAAGAATACAAGTATTTATTGGTCCATTTATCCATATCGAAGCGGTTAACAGTCAATGAATCAATAGTATCATTTGGTTTTTGCACATAAAACAATGCTGCCCCGTTTTCAGCAAGATCAAACTGTTTTACCTTTTCAAGGTAGTGTTTTTTGTCTTTTTTTAAATCCCAAACCCCCATCCATACCGGATCATCCTTTTTAGGAGATTTCTTTTTTGGTTTTAAACTATCAATCGTATTGTCATGCTCTGGTTCAAAGCCAGGCTCATGCAGCCATACCAATAAATCCCTGTTTTCCTTTGGGAACTCATAAGATCTGACCTTTGGAAATTTTATCAGTTTTCTTTCTTTTACTACAAAAACACCTAAGCTATCCTTTGGGAGCTTATCCTTTTTAATACCTTCTAATTTAAGCTTTTTCAGGGAATCATATGCCGGATAAACCTCAAAGGCAACTGCTAAATTACCAGGACTCACACGGGCATTTTTTGCCCTTAAAATGGTATCCGCAACAGTAAGGTCCTTTAGTTTGGAAATGATAAGTTCGCCATCGCCCCTGTATGGATTCCTTTCGTAAACAATAAAATCGCCATCATTCGAAATCTTTGTATTGCTTAAAACATGCCATTCACTATGTGCTTCATGTCCTAATTGGATGCATTCCTGTGCCTTCAAAATCTGTGAAACAAAAAGCAACAAAACCAAATACCCGACTATTCGTTTAATCATAAGAAAACTTTTTAAGTGTAGCGCAAACGTTTGAAAATAAAATTGTAATCACAAATTTATGGAAAAAGCCTTTACAAGCTGTTCAATCAGCTGATTTTAGAATAATTAAACATAAAATAAAGCGCTAAGAAAATGGATTAAGATAGCCGGAAAACACTATTTTTGTACCAACTAACCTTAATTTAGCAATCCTTGCAATAAAGTAGTAGTCATGAGTTATATATTTTTCGAAAAAAGCCAACTAGTAAACCTCGAATTTGCCTTGCAACATGAGCTTTTGCGTAGTAACAGGGCGGGGGGTTATTCCAGCACTACAATTGCTGGTTGCAATACCCGAAAATATCACGGACTGCTTGTGGTTCCCCAACCATGGCTCGATCAGGACAATCATGTTTTGCTGTCGGCGCTGGACGAATCGATTATTCAGCACAATGAGGCCTTCAATTTTGGTTTACGTATGTATCCCAATGGTAATTATGAACCAAAAGGGCATAAGTACTTGCGGGAATTTACAGCTGATCCAATTCCAAAGCTTACTTATCGTGTTGGAGGAGTTGTGCTCACAAAAGAAATGCTATTTGCCGAAGCTGATTCAAGAATCCTGATAAAATATACTTTGCTTGAAGCGCATAGCAAAACAACTTTAAGGTTAAAGCCGTTTTTGGCATTCAGAAATGTTCATGAGCTAACCAGAGCAAATCATGATGCCAATACCAGATACGAAGCCATCAAAAACGGCGCTCGATGGCAAATGTATCAAGGCTATTCGCCCTTGTATTTTCAGCTTTCAAAAGCAAATGAATACACGCATGTACCCGACTGGTATTTCAATGTTGAATATATTCGTGAAAAGGAACGGGGCTTTGCCTATCAGGAAGACTTATTTGCTCCGGGATTTTTTGAAATCCCACTAAAAAAAGGCGAAAGTGTAATTGTATCAGCTGGACTTGAAGAAAAAGAACCAGAAAGGTTTAAACAGCAGTTTTCTGCTGAAATTAAGAAACGTACGCCCCGAAATAGTTATGAGAATTGCCTGAATAATGCTGCGGAACAATTTATTGTTAAAAGCACCAGTAAGACTGCTTTAATGGCTGGTTTTCCATGGTTTGGCACTTGGGGACGCGACACTTTTATTGCGCTGCCAGGCATTACACTAACGCGTGGTGATGAAAAAAGTTTCAAGGCTGTAATCGACACGATGATTCAAAGCATGCAGGGACCTCTTTTTCCGAATTTTAACAGGAGAAACCCCGAAGCCTTTGCTGCTGTTGATGCGCCTCTTTGGTTTTTCTGGACACTACAACAGTATCATAGCATTACTGGCAAAAGTAAATCAGCCATTTGGAAAGCTTACGGTTCAACTTTGTCCAAAATACTGGATCATTACCGTCAAGGAACAGTGTATAACATCCACATGTTTGAAAACGGCTTGATTTATGCCGGAGAAAATGACCATGCACTTACCTGGATGGATGTAATCTCTCATGGAAAAGCAATTACTCCGCGCGACGGACTTGCCATCGAAGTGAATGCCTTATGGTATAATGCTATTGAAATGGCACTTGATTTTGCAAAGGCTGCTGGCGACAAAAACTTCATCGACTCTTATGAGTCACTACCTGAGAAAATCAAGCATTCATTCAAGGAGGTTTTCTGGGATAAAGAAAACTCACGCATGGCAGATGTTGTTAAAGACAATCAGAAAGATTACTCGGTCAGGCCAAATATGCTATTTGCTGTATCGCTGCCTTACAGTCCTTTGGATGATGAAACCAAAGCATTTGTGCTTAACACTGTACGCTCAGAGTTGCTTACTCCGCGAGGAATACGTAGTCTTTCACCAAAAAACCCTAAATATAAAGGATTGTTGTGGGGTAATCAGGATGAGAGAGACCATGCTTATCATCAGGGAACAGCTTTTCCATGGCTGATTGATCATTTTGCAGAAGCCTGGCTGAAGCTTTACGGTAATAGTGCCATTCCATTTATTGAGGAACTGTTTCATAATTTTGAAGAGGTAATGTTTGAAGGCGGACTTGGTTCAGTTTCAGAAGTATATGACGGTGATCCACCTCATGAAGGTCGTGGCGCAATTTCGCAGGCGTGGAGTGTTGCAGCATTACTTAGGTTATACTATATCATTCAACAAAACCAATAAAACAGCATCCTATGAAAGTACTCATGTTCGGTTGGGAATTTCCTCCTCACATCACTGGCGGGCTCGGAACAGCTTGTTTTGGGCTAACGAAAGGGCTGGTGAAACACGATACCGACATTATTTTTGTTGTACCGAAAGCCTATGGCGATGAAAGCCAGGAAGCAGTCAGAATAGTAAATGCCAGCGAGGTTACAATTGATCTTGAAATTGATGAAGAACGCGAATATTGGGACAGGGTGCAATACATGGAAGTTGGTTCTAACATTATTCCATACGTTGGCCCGGAAGAGTTTAGTAAAGTTACTGAAGTTGAAAAGCGTGCCAGCGAAAACTTTAAGAGTAAAGTTTTCTCACAGAAGTATGAGTTTTCAGGAAAATACGGCCTGAACCTCATGGAAGAAGTTGCCCGTTATGCATTGGTTGGTAGCGCAATAGCAACAAAACATGATTTTGATGTAATCCATGCCCATGATTGGCTTACCTATTCGGCCGGTGTAGCTGCCAAAGAAACAAGTGGAAAGCCCTTGATAGTTCATATGCATGCCACAGAATTTGATCGTTCCGGCGAAAACATTAATACGGATGTGTATGCCATTGAAAAAAGAGGAATGGAAGCTGCTGACCGGGTTATTACTGTTAGCAACCTGACGCGTAAAATTGTAATTGAAAGATACGGAATTGATCCTTCGAAAGTTGTTACGGTGCATAATGCAGTAGAGCCAAAAGAAAAAAAACTTTCGGATGCAGAAAAACAAGTGAAGGAAAAAGTAGTAACCTTTTTGGGGCGTATCACTTTTCAAAAAGGGCCCGAATATTTTGTAGAAGCTGCCAATAAAATTTTGAAAAGAGATAATAACATCCGCTTTGTAATGGCTGGCACCGGCGATTTGTTACATCGTATGGTTATGCGTGTGGCGCAGTTACGTATTGGACACAAATTTCATTTTACTGGCTTTTTGAAAGGTGATGATGTTGATCAATTGTTTGCGATGACTGATGTATTTGTCATGCCTTCTATTTCAGAACCATTTGGAATAGTTCCGCTCGAAGCTATGCGCTCGAATGTGCCGGTGGTTATTTCAAAACAATCCGGTGTATCAGAAATTTTAAAACATGCCATAAAAGTTGATTTTTGGGACATTGACGGACTGGCAGATGCAATTTATGGTTTATGCCACTATAAAGCGCTAAGTGATGATTTTATAAAATATGGCAAACAAGAAGTTGAAAGCCTAAAATGGGAACATGCAGCCGAAAAAGTAAAAGAGGTTTACAACGATGCATGGAATGAATTTATAAACAGATAAACAGCCAAATAATATTGTTATGAGTAAGTCAATATGCCTCTATTTTCAAGTTCATCAACCTTTCCGCCTGCGCACTTATCGTTTTTTCGATATCGGAAAAAGTCATTATTACTACGATGAATACTTTAATAGAATGATATTAAGGCGTGTAGCTGAAAAATGCTATTTGCCAATGAATGAATTACTTCTCCAAAAAATCAAAGAGAACCCTAATGACTTCAAAGTTAGCTTTTCGTTTTCCGGACTGGTTTTGGAACAAATGGAATTATATGCACCTGAAGTGCTAAAAAGCTTTAAACAACTTGTTGCAACTGGTAATGTTGAAGTTTTGGCTGAAACATATGCCCATTCTCTTAGTGCTTTGCGTAATTCTAAAGAATTTGAAAATCAGGTGAAAGCCCATTCTCAAAAAGTAGAAGAGCTTTTTGGAGTAACGCCAAGCAGTTTTCGCAACACCGAGCTGATCTATTCTGATGAGATAGGTGAACGTGTTGCTGCAATGGGCTATAATGTAATGCTTACTGAAGGAGCAAAGCATGTTTTAGGTTGGAAAAGCCCTAACTTCTTATATACGAACGCGATTAACCCTAAGCTCAAGGTATTGCTTAGGCATTTCAGGCTAAGTGATGATATCACTTTCAGATTTTCACAGCAAAACTGGTCGGAATGGCCAATAACAGCTGAAAAAATGGTTGGGTGGCTGAATCAGGTTCCTGAAAAAGAGGAAATCATAAACATTTTTATGGATTATGAAACTTTTGGAGAGCATCAACCTGCAGCATCAGGAATTTTTGATTTCATGAAAGCCCTGCCTGCTGCCGTGCTTAAAAACACACCTTATCGCTTTCGCACACCTGCTGAAATAGCTAAAGCGCATCAGCCAGTTTCTGCAATTCATGTGCCCCACCCTATTTCGTGGGCAGATGAAGAGCGCGACCTCTCAGCCTGGGTTGGTAATAATTTGCAGGATGATGCCTTTGAAAAACTAAATGTACTTACTCAAAAAATTGAAGAGGCAGATGATGACGATTTAAAACGCGACTGGAACTACTTACAATCATCTGATCATTTTTATTATATGTGCACTAAATGGCTGTCGGATGGAGATGTTCACAAATATTTTAATCATTACCCCTCACCTTACGAAGCCTACATTAACTATATGAATGTGCTTTCAGACTTTTCAATCAGGGTGGAAGAGAAAGCTCCCGGAGCAGCTGAAATAATGGATGATTTGCTTAAAAACACCAGTAAAATAGGTAAAGAATTAGGCAAAATGGCATCTAAAAAATATCAGGAAGCTGAAAAGTCGGTTAAAGATAAATACAAGCAAACCAAAGCCAAGAGCAAACCTGTTTTTGATGACATCAAGAACCTTTCAGACGCAAAAATCAAAAAACTCATCAAGGAATTGGATGCAGAGCAATTGACCGTTGCTCTCAAAGACGCTAGTGAAGAAATTCGCGCTAAAGTGATTCAAAACCTTACGCAAAAAGCAAAAAAGCAAATGGATGATTTACAGCAAAAAATGAGTGAAATCAAACAAAAAGATATTCAGTCGATGCGTAAAAAAGTTGAAGAGAAACTTAAAAAGTTTTTCTAGGAAATCACCTTGCTTCAAAATAATAACTTATTAATCTAACTCATACACTACCAGAAAACATAATTCTGGATCAATATTAAATTATCATTTTATGAAAAAACCTTCTTTTGTATTCGAAACAAGTTGGGAAGTCTGTAATATGGTTGGTGGCATTTATACCGTACTGTCAACAAAAGCCAGTCAGATGACCAAACTTTTTGGAGATCATTATATTACCATTGGGCCAGATGTTTGGAAAGAGACCACTGAGAACCCCTATTTTATTGAAGATCAAAACTTATATGCTAGCTGGAAAGAAAAACTGGCTGCCAAAGGTTTAAAAGTAAGAATAGGACGTTGGGCAATAAAAAGTAAGCCAATTGCCATATTGATTGACTTTACACCCATGTTTGTTCAAAAAGATGCAATTTTTACAAGCCTTTGGGAAAAATTCAAACTCGATTCCATTCATGGACCATGGGACTATATTGAACCGGCCATGTTTGGCTATGCTGCCGGGCAGGTGATAGAAAGTTTTTGTGATTCATATTTACCAACAGATGATGGTATTGTAGCACAATTCCATGAATGGATGACTGGTACAGGTGTGTTGTATGTAAAGGATACTTGCCCGCAAGTTGGCACAGTTTTCACAACTCATGCAACTTATCTTGGAAGGTCAATTGCAGGAAATGGTTTACCACTTTACAAGGATTTAAAACAGTACAACCCTGCTGTTATGGCAAACCGCCTGAACGTTGTTTCTCAGCAATCGCTGGAGCAAACTGCTGCCCGTGAAGCTGATGCTTTTACAACTGTGAGCGAAACAACTGCTGCAGAATGTGAACAGTTTTTGGGACGAAAACCAGATGCTATCACAATTAACGGTTTCGACAAAGCCTTTATGGCTGAACGAGAAGTTCTAAAAGAAAAACGGCAGTTGGCTCGCAATAAAATTTTAAATGTAGCAAGCCTGATGATCGGCGAAAATCTGCCTGATGATAGTGTTTTAGTTATAAACAGCGGACGCTACGAGTTTAAAAACAAAGGCATCGATGTGTTTATTGATGCATTGGCAAAACTTAATGAAAGCAAAAAGCTTAACAAAACAATCTTGGCAATTATAGCTGTTCCTGCACATATCAGTGGCCCATCAAAGGATTTACAAAAGCGCATTACAGCACCTGAAACAGCCAAACACCCCACAGATGTTCCTGCAACACATCACTTGTTTGAGTTCGAAAAGGATATAGTAATTAATAAGATGAGGGAAAAAGGGCTCAACAATCAGCCCGCAGATAAAGTTAAACTGATATTTGTACCTTCCTACCTAAATGGTAAAGACGGAATTTTCGACATTAGTTATTACGAGTTTCTTACAGCTTTCGACCTTTCAGTTTTCCCCTCCTATTATGAACCCTGGGGATATACTCCGCTCGAAAGCATCGCATTTGCTATTCCTACCATTACTACTGATTTAGCTGGATTCGGTAAATGGGCACAGCAAACAGCAGAAGCAAAAGAAGCTGTAATGGTTATTCATCGAGACGAAAACAACTATGATAAAGTTGTTAGTCAGTTGTCCAATGAAATTGAAAAGTTTTCTGGCTTTTCGACACAGCATCTCGAAAAACTGGGAACAGCCGCTCTGCAAACAGCTGGAAAAGCGTTATGGTCTGAGCTAATCATAAATTATGAAAAAGCCTGGCAAATTGCCATCGAAACAGCTGCTGGCAGGGCTGATCAATTTGAAATCAAACGTCAGACTGAAACGCTCAGAAATTTTGATTTTCGCAAGCAAGATCAACCCAACTGGAAAAAGGTACTCATTCAGCCGGTTTATACCGAAAAACTAAAAAAGCTACAAGAGCTTTCGAAAAACCTTTGGTGGTCATGGAATTACGAAGCTATTTCACTTTTTGAGTCTATTGATCCGGAAGGCTGGGAAAAAGCCGAACAAAATCCCATTCCGATGATGGAAGGCTTGTCAAAAAAGCAAATGGAAGCACTTGAAAATGATCCTGTGTTTATTGAAAAGCTAAATAAAGTTTATGATTCATTCAAAACTTATATGTCACAAGATCCTCGCTATGAAGATCTTATTGCATATTTTAGTATGGAGTACGGGCTACACAAAAGTCTGAAGATTTATTCAGGAGGATTAGGCATTTTAGCTGGCGATTACCTTAAAGAAGCCAGCGACTCAGGTGCAAACATGCATGCCATAGGGCTATTGTATCGCTATGGCTATTTTACACAGGATATTTCATTGTTTGGAGACCAGTTGGCACACTATATTCCTCAAAAATTCACTCACTTGCCACTCGAGCCTGTAAGGGATCAAAATGGTGAATGGGTAACCATTAGTATTGCCTTTCCGGGCAGGAATGTTGTTGCTAAAGCATGGAAAGTAAGTGTTGGCCGGATACCACTTTATCTCCTTGATACAGATATCGAGGAAAATCAACCTGAAGACCGCAGTATTACCCATCAACTATATGGTGGTGACAATGAGATGCGATTTAAGCAAGAAATGGTATTAGGTGTAGGTGGAATTCGTTTATTGCAAAAGCTGAATATCAAACCATTAGTTTATCATAGTAACGAAGGTCATTCAGCTTTCATAGGGCTTGAAAGGCTAAGAATTTTCATCGAGAAGCATAACTTAAGCTTTAATGTTGCTCGTGAACTTGTTCGCTCATCAAGTTTATTTACAACGCATACTCCTGTTCCTGCTGGGCATGATGCTTTTGAAGAGCACTTGCTCCGCACTTATATGCCTCACTATGCCAACAGACTCAATATCAGTTGGGATGAATTTATGAATCTTGGAAAATTCAGACACAATGATCCTACAGAGAAATTCTCCATGAGTGTTTTGGCTGCTAACCTTAGTCAGGAAGTTAATGGCGTAAGCCAAATACATGGTCGTGTTTCAAGAGATATGTTTCAACCACTTTACCCAGGGTATTTTGCTAATGAGCTTCATATTGGACACGTTACCAATGGGGTACACTTTCCTACCTGGACTGATGCTTCCTGGCAGCAACTTTATAAAAAAACTTTTGATAAAAATTTCCTCAGCGATCAATCTAATGCAAAACTTTGGAAAAACATCTATGAAGTTCCTGATGAAACAATATGGGACATCCGAAAGCAATTAAAAGAAGAATTAATTCACTTTGTAAAATACAGAGTGAAACAGGATATGACCGAAAGGCAGGAAAGTCCAAAGCTTATCCTAAAAACTTTGGAAAACCTTAACAAAGATGCCTTGATTATTGGCTTTGCAAGACGCTTTGCAACTTATAAAAGGGCTCATCTATTGTTTACTAATCTGGAACGTCTCGGTGAAATTGTGAATAATGACGAAAAACCAGTACTATTCCTTTTTGCAGGCAAAGCGCATCCAAATGATAAAGCTGGGCAAGACTTAATAAAAAGAATCATGGAGATTGCCCGAATGCCGGAGTTTACAGGCAAGATTCTATTCATTGAAAACTATGATATGGATCTTGGTAAAAAACTCACTAATTGCGTTGATGTTTGGTTAAATACCCCTACGCGACCTTTGGAAGCCTCTGGCACAAGCGGTGAAAAAGCTGTTATGAATGGTGTATTAAACTTTTCTGTACTTGACGGATGGTGGGCAGAAGGATATCGGCCTAATGCAGGATGGGCAATTCAGGAAGGACGCACCTATCAAAACCAGCAATATCAGGATGAACTTGATGCTGAAACCATATACAGCTTATTGGAAAACGATATTACAAGCGCTTACTTTAATCGCAATAACGATGGCTTGCCAACAAAATGGATTCAATTCATCAAAAACAATATTGCTGAAATTGCTCCTCATTTTACTATGAAGCGTATGCTGGACGACTATTACGATCGTTTTTACAACAAACTCACCGAAAGGGCGAAACAACTGCGCGAGAATCGTTACCAGGCTGCTTTTGAAATTGATAACTGGAAATCAAAAATCAAACAAAATTGGGATCAACTGGATGTAAAGTCAATTAAGGTTCCTGACCCAACTGTGCGTCCGCTTAATTTTGGAGAAAATTTCATTGCAGAAATCACACTTGATACACCAGGACTGCAACCTGGTGATGTAGCCATTGAATTGATTTTTGGCCGAAAACTTTTCGATAAAATCGATGAAATCGTCTTTGTTGAGCCCATGAACCTAACGGAATCAGGCGATGGATGGGCAACTTATAAAGTGAATGTACCCATTTACAGGGCTGGTGTGTATGATTATACTTTCAGGATTTATCCTACCAACAGACTTTTACCACATCGCCAGGATTTGCCACTGGTGAAATGGATTGGTTAACAAAAAAGCCCCTGACAACAAAATCAGGGGCTTTTTTTTTTAATTTTCTTCTGGTATTCGCTTTAGTATTTCCAGTGTAAGATCCCAAAATTTAGTAACGGTTTCAATTTGAATTCTTTCATCCGGAGAATGAGCTCCTTTAATGGTTGGCCCATAAGAAATCATATCCATTCCTGGATATTTATCGCCAATCAAACCACATTCAAGCCCTGCATGTATTGCTTTTACATCAGGTTCCTGTTCAAATAAATCTTTATAAGCTTTAACAGTGATGGCACGAATTTCAGAGTCAGGATCAGGTGCCCAGCCAGGATATCCATTACTATGTTTTACTTCTGCATCGGCCAATTTAAAGCAGGCAGCCACCATCTGAGCAATATCTTCTTTGGAAGATTCAACGGAACTTCGCTGGCTTGTGGTTATTAAAGCCTTTCCATTTTCCATGCGCACAGAAGCCAGGTTAGTAGATGTTTCAACAAAATTTGGAATACGCTGCGACCATGCCATTACACCATGCGGACAAGCATAAAGACTGTTGAGTAATTTATTTTGATCCTCTGCTCTCATCACCATTCGGTCAGATGGTGTTTCGGGGGAAATTGTTATTTGTAGCTTTGGTTCTGTAACACCATATTCATAAGACATTTCTGCAGCACTTTTAACAACAAAATCCTTTAAATCCTCTGAAAACTCCTTCTTAACTGCAACAACAGCAAAGGCCTCGCGAGCAATGGCATTTCGAAGATTTCCTCCCTCAAATACCGCAAGTTGTAAGCCAAAGTCATTTGTAGCTTTCCAAAGAATTCTGTTTAAGAGTTTATTGGCATTTCCTAAGCCTTTATGAATATCATCACCTGAATGACCGCCTTTAAGTCCCTTAACATCTATACGATAAAAAACAGAATCCCTATCCGCTTCTTCTGTTTTATAGTTAAGTGTGATTACTGTATCTTTTCCACCAGCACATCCTATAAACAATTCACCCTCATCTTCAGAATCAAGGTTCAACAGAATTTTTCCTTTTAGAAAATCAGGTTCCAGACCGAATGCTCCTGTAAGACCCGTCTCCTCATCTACCGTAAAAAGGCATTCGATAGGCCCGCGTTTGATATTTTTTTCTGCTAGTAAGGCCAACTGCGCCGCCACACCAATACCGTCATCGGCTCCAAGTGTTGTTCCTTTAGCCTTTACCCAGCCATCTTCAATAAAAACTTCAATAGGATCATTCTCAAAATCATGTATAGTGTCGCTATTCTTTTCGCATACCATATCCACATGACTCTGCAAAACAACTGTTTTTCTGTTTTCAAAACCTGGTGTCGCTGGTGCTTTAATAAGCACATTACCAACTTCATCCTGTTGACATTCCAATTGATGCTTTCTGGCAAAATCAATCAAATACGCTAATATCTTTTCTTCCTTTTTACTTGGACGTGGTATTTGAAGAATTTCAGAAAAATACTGCCAGATTATTTGAGGCTGTAGGTTATTGAGTACTTCATTCATAATAAATAAATTTGATGAAGCACAAAATTAAGCCTTTTAAAAGGATCAGGAAAGGTATTTGTGCACTATTCCGAAAAGTTGACTCCGTCTGATAGGCTTGGCAATATAATCATTGCAGCCAGCAGACAAACACAGGTAACGATCAGAATCCAGAGCATAAGCTGTTTGCGCAATGATCGGAATTTCAGGTGATAATTCTCTAATCATTTTAGTTACCAATAATCCACTTATATCAGGTAAACGTATGTCCATCAATACTATGTCAATGTCTGGATTCTTCTTGTAAACATTAAATGCGCTTTCACCATTAATTTCATGAATGATTTCAATACCTGTTGGCAACAAAAATGCTTCCAGTAGCTGATAGTTAGAGGTTATGTCTTCAACAATCAGGACTTTTTTCCCTTTATATATTCCTCTGAAATTCTCAATTGAAACAAAAGCAGGATCAGATTTGGACTCCTCACTATTTCCAATGCCTAAAGCACTCGTGCCTAGCAAATCGGAATGATTCATTTTGAAATTATTTTGGTTAATTGAACCACAAAATTAGAAAAGTAATTCTTATAAAGCAATTCCTTTAAGGTCTGAAATTGTTTGCGTTGGATTTTCTGATTTGAAAACAGCATTACCAGCTACCAGAACATCAGCACCGGCATCAAAAAGATGTTGGGCATTGGCTATATTAACTCCCCCATCAACTTCAATCAAAACATCGTAACCATTACTATCTATCATTGATTTAAGTTCTTTAATTTTTTGATAAGTTTCCGGAATAAATTGCTGTCCGCCAAACCCAGGATTCACAGACATAATTAAAACTAAATCTGTGTACGGTAACACATTCGAAAGCAGTTGTACTGGTGTGTGCGGATTTAATACAACACCTGCTTTCATTTCAGCTGAACGAATCTTTTGCAGTACACGGTGCAGATGGGTGCATGCTTCATATTGAACAGATAGGATATCAGCTCCGGCACGCTTGAAAGCATCAATATACCGATCCGGCTCCACAATCATTAAATGAACATCTAAAGGCTTTCTTGCTTTACGTTTAACTGCTTCTACTACTGGCAACCCAAATGAAATATTTGGCACAAAAACACCATCCATAATATCGAGATGAAACCAATCTGCCTGACTGTTGTTGATCATATCAATTTCCTTCTCAAGATTTAAAAAATCAGCTGAAAGCAAGGATGGCGCAATTAAACGTTTCATAAATCACTTTTTGATGAAATTAATTAACAAAAATAAAAAAAGCACCCGTAGGTGCTCCATAACTTATCCAAGATAACTTTTCAGAATTTTACTTCTGCTGGTATGTTTAAGCCTTCTGATGGCTTTTTCTTTAATCTGCCGGACACGTTCACGTGTTAGATCAAATTTTTCACCAATCTCCTCAAGTGTCATTGGATGACTTCCATTCAGTCCAAAGTATAGTCTGATCACATCTGCTTCACGCTGTGTTAGCGTAGAAATTGCACGATCAATCTCTTTACGCAATGATTCATAAAGCAATTCAGTCTCTGGTGTTGGGGCTTCATCGCTTTTCAACACATCATACATATTATTCTCTTCATCCTGAATAAGCGGTGCATCCATTGATACATGTCTGCCAGAGTTCTTCATTGACTCTTTTACCTCATTTTCAGTTATTTCAAGAATATCTGCAATTTCTTCAGCATTTGGTTCACGCTCATACTCCTGTTCCAGTCGGGCATATGCCTTGTTGATCTTATTAATGGATCCAATCTTGTTCAGTGGCAACCTCACTATACGCGATTGCTCTGCCAGAGCCTGAAGAATAGACTGTCTGATCCACCAAACGGCATAAGAAATAAATTTAAAGCCCCTGGTTTCATCGAAACGCTGAGCTGCCTTGATTAATCCAAGATTTCCTTCGTTAATTAAGTCAGGAAGACTCAGCCCCTGATTTTGGTATTGTTTAGAAACAGAAACAACAAATCGAAGGTTTGCTTTAGTCAATTTTTCAAGTGCAATACGATCACCTTGCTTAATTCGTTGTGCAAGAGCTACTTCCTCTTCAGCAGTAATGAGTTCCACCTTGCCTATCTCTTGAAGATATTTATCAAGTGAAGCAGTTTCACGGTTTGTAACCTGTTTCGTAATCTTAAGTTGCCTCATGCTTTATGCTTTGTTTAGCTTTCTTACGCAAATTATGATTAATTGTTTCGTTTGTTTTCACCTTCAGGTTTACCTTCAGGTTTTGGAATAAGCACTTTTCTTGAAAGCTTCATCTTATTGGTTTTTGCATCAATACCAATCAACTTCACATTTAGCTTATCGCCAACTTTCAATACACTTTCTACATTGTCCAATCTGCGCCATTCAATTTCAGAAATGTGCAGCAATCCATCTTTTCCTGGCAAAATTTCTACAAATGCACCAAAAGGAGTGATTGTTTTAACAGTTCCCAAATAGACTTCTCCTACTTCAGGCACAGCCACAATAGCACGGATACGTGCTTTTACCGCCTCAATTGAATCTTTATTGGAAGAAACGATATCAATAATTCCATATTCACCTTTTTCTTCAATTACAATGGTAGTATTGGTTTCGCGCTGCATTTCCTGAATAATCTTTCCGCCAGGCCCTATAATAGCACCAATAAACTCTTTATCTACAACCATTTTCTCAATACGCGGAACATGTTCTTTGTAGTCTTCACGAGGCTCAGTGATAGTTTTGGCCATTTCGCCTAAAATATGTAATCTTCCTTTGCGTGCTTGCTCAAGTGCTTCTTCCAGCACCTGATAAGGAAGTCCGTCAACTTTGATATCCATCTGACATGCAGTTATACCATCAACCGTACCAGTCACTTTGAAATCCATGTCTCCCAAATGATCTTCATCACCCAGGATATCTGACAATACCGCATATTTTTCATTGCCTGGTTCAGTAATCAACCCCATAGCAATGCCCGCAACAGGCTTTTTAATCTTGACTCCTGCATCCATTAAGGCTAAAGTTCCTCCACAAACACTGGCCATTGAAGACGATCCGTTTGATTCAAGAATATCTGAAACCACACGAATTGTGTATGGGTTTTCATCGCCATTGGGAATCACTGGCTTAAGCGCTCTTTCAGCAAGGTTGCCATGACCAACTTCACGCCGGCTCACACCACGGTTAGGACGTGCTTCTCCTGTTGAAAAACTAGGAAAATTGTAGTGCAGCATAAAGTTTGAAGTTCCTTCAATTACTGCACCATCAATGGTTTGCTCATCCATCTTAGTACCCATAGTTACAGTAACAAGGGATTGGGTTTCGCCTCTGGTAAAAATTGCGGAACCATGTGCCGAAGGCAAATAATCCACTTCACACCAAATGGGCCTAATCTGATCAAGTGATCTGCCATCAAGTCTCTTACGTTCGTTGAGGATAGCATCTCTAACTGCTTTTTTCTCAACATCATGAAAATAACGTTTAGCCAGTGAAAGCTTTTCAGCCTGTTCCTCCTCGGTGAAACGCATCATAAATTCTTCAAGAACAGCAGCAAAAGCATCCGATCTTTCATGCTTATTTGGGTTACCTTGCAAAGCTATTTCATAGCAAGCCTGGTAAGCATATTTATAAATTGCATCACGCAACTCTTCATCATTATTCTCATGATTATATTCACGCTTATTGCGTGAACTCTCAACTTTGGATGCCAGCTCAAGTTGCGCCTCGCACTGAACCTTTATTGCGTCATGAGCAATTTTAAGTGCCTCAAGCATAACTGTTTCTGAAACTTCTTTTGACTCACCTTCTACCATCATGATATTATCTTTGGTAGCGGCGACCATCAAATCCAAATCAGCTTCAGCAAGAGCACTAAAAGGTGGATTTACAACAAACTCATTATTTATACGCGCCACACGAACCTCAGAAATAGGTCCATTAAACGGAATATCAGAAACAGAGAGGGCAGCTGATGCAGCAAGCGCAGCAAAAGCATCCGGAGCAACATCATGTTCACCTGAGATAAGGTTTATCAAAACCTGAGTTTCTGCATGATAATCATCCGGAAAAAGCGGACGCAAAGCTCTGTCAACTAATCTGGCAATTAATACTTCATAATCTGAAGGTCTTCCTTCACGTTTAAAAAAGCCCCCCGGAAATTTTCCGGTTGCAGCGTACTTTTCTTTATAATCAACTGAAAGTGGTAAAAAATCTACATCTTCTTTTGCCTCTTTTGATGAAACCACAGTAGCCATGAGCATAGTTTTACCTATGGTGATAACAACAGCTCCGTGAGCTTGTTTGGCTAACTTACCGGTTTCAATCGTAATGACTGTTCCATCAGCCATTTGGATCGTTTGTGTAATTCCTTTTGGACTCATAAATATTCTTTAAATGTAATCATGTTGATGATGCCTGTTAAAATACAAAAAAAGGCAATCAAGTAAATTGCCTTTTTTCGGACCTTCAATAGGATCAGGATTATTTTCTGATACCAAGCTTCTTGATAATTTCGCGGTATCTTTCAATATCTTTCTTTTTTAAATAATCGAGCAGCTTTCTTCTTTTACCTACCATACGAACCAACGAACGCATTGTTGCCAGATCCTTTTTATTTTCTTTCAAATGCTCGGTAAGATGCTTTATACGGAACGTAAACAAAGCTATCTGACCTTCTGCTGAACCAGTATCAGCAGCACTGCTGCCAAACTCGTTAAAAATTTCTGTCTTCTTTTCAGCTGTTAAATACATACCTTCTTCTTTTCAATTTTTTGGGCTGCAAAAATAAAACTATTTTTACAACTAAACAACTTCATTTGCAGAATCTTTTTTTTCTACCTTATCTTCTTCGTCTGTTTCTGTTTTATCTAAAGACTGTTTTGTAGTATTTTTGGCGGTTTTAGCAGCCTTCTTTTCAGCTCTTCTTTGTTGGAGATTTTGTATTTTTCTTCTTATCCAGCTATTGAAGTTGAGAGAATTTTCATAAAAAGATTGCATGCCAGCTGATTTTTCTATCAGAGGAATTAAAACAGAAGTAAAAAGTATACTAAATAAAATCACAGAAAAAACAATATCCTTTATCAGCACTCCCCCTTCAATTCCCTGTTGCATGGGTATAGTTGCCAAAACTGCGGCGGCCAGCCCCTTAGGAACTATAGTAGACATAAACATCAAATCCTGGTTCGAATTGTTTGCGTCTGAAAGTGGCATAGAGGCTCTTACAACAGGGATCCTTAAAAAGAATAATATTACAGTAATGACAAAACCAATTAGTATAGGAACCCATTGTGTCAATTGCATCGAAACACCTATATATACAAAGAAAAATGTTTTTAAAAGAAACACTGCTTCTCCGAACAAAATACGCTCTGTTTCATTTAAAGAATCGGGCTCCTTAGTGAAGTATTTGCTAAGTGTGGTTCCTTTAATCAAATCAGTGTTTGCCAGGCCAATTCCAAAAGCAAGGGCACTAATGGCTCCGCTGTAACCTAAAATCTCGCTCAGTCCATATATTATAAAAACGAAAGCCGGTGTAGTAAAAATTGAGTTCTTGATGTTTCTTACCTTATGAAGTACTACAGACCAGAAAAAAGCGCCTATCAATCCCATTATTGATGCCAATATAAAACTGGCCAGAATCTGACCAATCGTTGTACCCACTTGAATTTGTCCTAATTTAGAAGCCTCAATAAAAGCAAGCGCAAAAACAATACATAAAACATCACTAAAGGCAGATTCTAATATAAGAATAGTTCTGCTATTATTAGAAATCTTAAGTTGCCTTACTAACGGAATAACAACGGCAGATGAAGTTCCGCCTATTATTGCCCCTAACATAAAAGCAACAAGTGGTTCAAGTTCCAGAATTAACCAACCCAGCAAACCAACAACGATTAAGGTGGCAAAAAAATTAAGAAAAGTCAAGAGTGATGTGCCCCTAAGAGAATTTCTGAGCGTGTCAATCTTAAGCTCTGTGCCTCCTTCAAATAATATAGTAACCAGCGTAATTGTAGTAAAAACCGGACCTACCAGGCCCAAATGATCTGGTGAAACAATACCTAACAAGGGGCCTATTAACAACCCTATAATAATAAGTAACAATACATCCGGAACACGTTTTCTGCTGAAGACCTCAGCAAAAACATGAGCCAAAAACACCAATAAACCAACTCCCACTACTGTAACTGCAATATTCATAACTTAATGATTAAGCATAAATCGATTAGAGAGTAAATTGTATACAATTGGCCGCAAATATAAACGAAAAAAAATCAGTTAATTCCGAATTTATTAAAGCTCAATAATTTTCGAGAGGCAATCCCTAACTTTTTTGCATAGCTGCTCACTAGCGTCAGAGCAATAGCCTCTTTGCCTGCAAATAAGCTGTCCGGTATTGTCAATTAGCATCATATAAGGAAATTCATTAACTGACAAGTATCTACTCAGGACACTGTTAACATCAGATAAACAAATTATTGCGGGAGTGTTAACCTGTAGATAATTATTCTCTGATATACCGAGGAAACTAGATTTTTCCAATACTGCAATTACCTGTAAATCCCATAAAGTCAAACTATCGGAAACATTCTCATAAATTTCATTTATCAAAGTGCACGACATTTTATCATCCTGCTGCCAGAAAATCAATAAACTGATTTTTTTGGATTCCAGTAGTTCCCCTAATTCAATTTGTTTGCCATTAATATCCCTTAGAGAGATTCCTGAAAGATTTAAATGATTCTCCTGCGCATGTGCAAAACCTATTACAAATAAAAACAAAAGCATGAACCCATGTTTTTTCATAACTTTATAAATTTAGTTGAGGAGAGCAGATGAGGTTTTGGTCGAATATTCCTTCAAAGGTAAATTATTCCATGACACAATACAAGATCACACACAATTAATTTTTAATACTAATAATTTAGAGCTAAACAACATCATAATTTTGAACAAATGAGAAACACGCTTGTTTAATGTTTCAAATCCGAAATTAAACAAAACCATCATGAAAAAAGTTATTGTAATTGGAGCAGGATTCTCCGGCCTTTCTGCAGCTGCCCTTCTGGCCAGAGATGGGTTTGATGTAGAAGTCATCGAAAAACACGATATGGCTGGCGGCAGAGCCAGAAAATTCAGCGAAAACGGATTCACCTTTGATATGGGTCCGAGCTGGTATTGGATGCCCGACGTTTTTGAACACTTTTTTGAACTTTTCGGCAAAAAAGTTTCGGACTACTACCAATTGAAAAGACTTGACCCATCTTATACCATTTATTTTGGTCCTGGCGACAAAGTTGATTTACCTGCTGACCCTCAGGCACTCTATCAGTTATTTGACAGCATCGAAACAGGAAGCGGTAATAAACTCAAAAAATTCCTTGAGGAAGCTGCATTTAAATACGAAATAGGCATTAATAAGCTGGTTTATAAACCTTCGAAAAGCCTGCTGGAATTTGCAGACTGGGAAATAATACGGTCAGCACTTCGCATGCACGTGCTAACTTCATTCCATAGTTACATCCGAAAATATTTCACAAACCCTAAGCTACTTCGCATTCTCGAATTTCCTATTCTTTTCCTGGGAGCAACGGCAGATAAAACACCTGCATTATATAGCCTAATGAACTATGGCGACATGATGCTTGGCACCTGGTATCCTGAAGGCGGAATGTATAAAATTGTAGAAGGATTTCAAAAATTGGCAGAAGAACAAGGAGTTCGCTTTCATTTTGAAGAAGAAGTTAAACGATTTGACTTTAATGGCAAGAACATTTCAGTTGTTGAAACCAATAAAGGCACGTATCAGGCTGACTATGTAATTGCAAGTGCTGATTATCACCATGTGGAGCAAAAAATACTTCCGGAAAAGTATCGTAACTATTCTTCTGCTTACTGGGAATCGCGCACCATGTCGCCTTCTTCACTTATTTATTATTTAGGTATTGATAAGAAACTAGACGGCATGCAACACCATACCCTGATATTTAACAAGGACTTTGAGAAACATGCACAACAAATCTATGAACAACCGCAATGGCCAGAAAACCCTTCTGTTTACTTAAGTTGTACTTCGCAGACTGACCCCACTACCGCACCAGCCGGCAAAGAAAACCTTTTTATACTTATTCCTGTTGCTCCTGGATTAAATGATACTGATGAAATAAGAAACCAATACTTTGACTTTTCGGTTCAAAGGATTGAAGAGACACTCAATATTGATTTTAAATCAGACATAAGCTATAAACGTATTTATTCGAACAGGGATTTTGCTAAGGATTATTATGCCTACAAAGGCAATGCCTATGGGTTAGCAAATACTCTGAAGCAAACGGCAATTTTAAAACCTTCGATGTTCAACAAAAAAGTAAATAACTTGTTATATACAGGTCAGTTAACAATACCTGGGCCAGGAGTTCCGCCTGCGATTATTTCGGGGCAAGTAGCAGCAGGTCAACTTGTTGAAAAGGCAAATAAGAACAATAAAAGCTAATCAAACAATGAAAGCACTTTATGACCAGATTTCGCGGAGAACAAGCAAATTAACTACACGGGCTTATAGTACTTCTTTTTCATTGGGCATAAGACTGTTCAACGAAAAATTTCACGATCCGATCTATGCCATATACGGTTTTGTTCGTCTTGCAGATGAAATTGTTGATTCCTTTCATGAATATGATAAAAAAGCGCTCTTAAAAGAGTTCAGGGAAGATACTGTTTTAGCAATTGATCGTGGAATAAGTTTGAATCCCATTCTTCAAAGTTTTCAGGAAACGGTTCATGAGTACAAAATAGAGTGGCCTCTAATTGATCGTTTTTTGAAAAGTATGGAAATGGATCTGGACGATTTAGAATATGATCAGCAGCTTTTTGAGGAATACATTCTTGGATCGGCTGAGGTAGTTGGATTAATGTGTCTTCGTGTTTTCGCACAAGGAGATGAATCAATGTATCAGGAACTCAAAACTCCGGCAATGCGATTAGGTTCAGCTTTTCAAAAAATAAACTTCCTGCGCGATTTGCATGCTGACCACCTTCATCTTGGACGTACCTATTTTCCAAATCTGGACATGAATAATTTCACCCAGGAAGTGAAAGAGCGTATCGAGGGTGATATTGAAAAAGATTTTCAGGATGGTTTGAATGGCATTCGTAAATTACCTGCCGGAGCTCGTTATGGTGTTTATGTAGCGTATGTCTATTACCATAACTTATTCAAAAAAATCAAGCGCATCCAATCTGAAAAGCTCTTGGAGCACAAAAGAATAAGAGTTCCCAACCCTGTCAAATACGGAATGTTGGTAAGCTCCTATTTACGCTACAGACTAAACCTGATGTAAAATGACACTTTTACTGACGATTTTTTTATTAGTTTTACCAACCAAAGAAGACACAAACGTACTGTCAGAAGCCAGAGTTTTATTTTTTAGTTTTGATCAGCCCGGATGTGTTTCGGAAACGCTTTTTGAAATATTACAGCAGAGCAATGCCAAATCCAATGTGTTGTTAGCATACGAAGGAGCAGCTGAAGCTAGTTCGGCAGCTTGTGTTAGTTTTCCGTTAAGTAAATTAAAACAATTTAATCAGGGAAAAAGTAAAATTAATCAAGCTTTACTGAATGAGCCTGATAATCCCGAAATTAGGTTTATCAGATATAGTATTCAATCAAAAGCCCCTGCATTTTTAGGTTACAATACAGAAATAGAAAATGATCTCAATTTTCTGATCAATACACTTACTAAAAATGAAGCTGCCCTGAAAGATGAATATCTGAAACAAAATGTGATAAAATTTTTATTAGGTTCTTCTGATATTACAGGGAAACAATTGGCTGCACTGCAAACTATGGTGAAAATTGATTAGTTATTATGAAAGAATATGTTGTTTTAGTGAATACCAAAGATGAACCTCAGGGTTTAATGGAAAAAATGGAAGCACATGAAAAAGGCTTCCTGCACAGGGCATTTTCGATATTTATCTTTAACAGTAACCAAGAGCTTTTATTGCAGCAAAGAGCATTTTCGAAATATCATACACCAGGCTTATGGACGAATACCTGTTGTTCGCATCCCCGTGAAAAAGAAAGCCTTAATCAAGCCACCAGTAGAAGACTAATGGAAGAGATGGGAATGAAGTGTGCAATTGACGAAGCTTTCTCATTTATTTACAAGGCTGATGTAGGCCAGGGTTTGATTGAACATGAGTTTGATCATGTATTTATTGGCCATTCCGATGAACTGCCAACTATTAATCCCGACGAAGTTGCCTCCTGGCAATACGCTTCCATGGATGATTTAAGACTTGATATTGCCAAAGATCCCGAAAAATATACAGTTTGGTTTCGTATTGCTTTTGATGAAGTAGATGCATATTTGAAAAATCTTAAAACAAAATAAAATGAGTTGGTATTATGCTGCAGCTCTAATATTAGGAGCATTTTTATTTATGGAATTTATGGCCTGGTTCACACATAAATATGTGATGCACGGCTTCTTATGGGTTTTACATAAAGATCACCACATCCGGGATGGAAGAAAATTTGAATGGAACGATCTTTTTGCAGTCATTTTTGCCATACCCAGTTTTCTTTTCATTTTTTATGGTGCACAACATGGTTTTGACTGGAAGTTTTATATCGGAATAGGCATTGCTGTTTACGGATTGGCTTATTTTCTGTTTCATGATGTTTTTGTTCATGGCCGTTTACCTTTGCTTCAAAAACTAAGCAATCGTTACCTAAGAGCCACTATTACAGCTCACCTCGATCACCATAAACCCAATGCACACTACAATTATGGATTTTTGGTTGCGCCACTGAAGTATTATAAAGAAGAATGGCAGAAATCAAAAAAATAAAAAGTTGATGGTTTCAACCTAAAGTTTTGGCATTACCTTTGTAGGTAATTTGATAGTTTTTACTTTTCTTAATGTAAGACCAAAACTTATGAAACCGCGCTATTTTGCCCTTGTGGTATTTTTTACATTTATTTCATTACAATTGTTTTCTCAGGATCAAATTATCAAGAATTCTGATGAAGTTATTATTTGCAAGATTAAAGAAATAGGCCTTGATGAAATCAAGTACATTTTACCAGATTATCCTGATGACGTAATGTTTGCTATTGACAAGGAAGATATCAAACAAATCGTTTTTGAAAATGGTAAGACGCTCTCTTTCAAACAAAAAATGACAGATCCGGAAACCTACAAGGACAATAATAAAAACGCAATAAAAATAGATTTTCTTTCTCCACTTTCGGGTAATACTACTTTTACCTACGAAAGGAGTTTGAAGCCGGGCAGAAGTATTGAAGGTGAACTTGGCATAATCGGATTAGGTATTGATCCCGGAGATGAAGATCCTGGCGGGGTGTTTTTTAGGTTCGGTTATAAATTTATCAAAAGTCCTGACTTTTATTTGAGAGGCATGCGCTACGCACACTTATTAAAAGGTAGTTATTTGAAACCCTCAATCACCATTGGTTTTTTTGGAAGAGATAACTATTATTACGATTATGCTTATCCCGAACCTTATGATGGAAATTACTATTATCCCACTAATTATACTGAAAGAGCAACAGCAGTAACAGGTAGCATCCAGCTAATTCTTGGTAAACAATGGGTTATGGATAATAGTTTTCTGATTGATTTATACTGGGGAATCGGATATGGTTTTTCTACGAATTACGAAGCTTCAAATTATTTTTATAGCCATGTTATCATGGACGAAGAATTTCCATTAAGCATCAGTGCAGGGATTAAAATGGGATTTTTATGGTAAAGACAAGTATGTATTATAAAAATTTTTGTTTTTATTGATTGGTTTGTTTTAAACCATTCCCTGATATTTTAAAAATTGAGGCTGCCTCAGAAATCTGAGACAGCTCAATTCTTTAGGAGGAATACTATTAAATTTTAGAACTTTAAAGTAAGTCCGGCATTTAACAATGCAATGCCATAACCCAGTTCAGCATAAACACCAAAGGTGTCTCCAAAATGATATCTTGCACCAGCAAAACCTGAATATGCTATTCCACCAGCTGATGGAGAAACTGGAGCAGCACCAGGACCATCATATTTAACACTGGCAACATTGTAACCCAACATCACGCCTGCATAGGTATCGAGTTTATCCACCAAATCAAAATGGTAAGCTCCACGGGCACCTACAATAAGGTAGGTGTATTTCCAGCTGTAACTTGTGCCAAAACCTGCAAATTCGTCTGTTGAAGCAGAATAACCCAAATAAGCACCAAGGCTAAGGTTATCACTAATGCCAAAATCCAAAGCAAGGGAAACTGGTGGCAGATCAACTGTTCCTGTGGCAAATGATGCTCCCAGTCCAAGACCAATATTGGCATCTACCTGTCCTTTTTCAAATTGTGCATGAGCACTGTAAGTCAGCCCGATAAGGGCAAAAGCCAAAACAAATAAAACTTTTTTCATAATAATTATTAGTTGTAAGTTCTGTGCCTACTCTTTATGCTTTTCGGCTTCCGCAAACCAGAACGAAAAAACCCGTTCATGGCCGAAACCTGCAATAAAGTCAGATAAAGTAATGCATTCAATTTTTAGTCTCACTTAATCCAACCTTATATTGAAGGCTTTGATAAGGCAAAACTAAACCCACTAACAGCACTAAAATCTAGGGTAAATACCGTATTATCCTAAGTAAAAAAACCTGATTATAGGATTATTGAAGTTCATACAGCTTATTACGTCTCTTGTCCAGATAAAATATTTTATCAAAAATCTCTGATTGATAAACCGACCAATCAATATTCTCAGGATGCAGAATTAGGGGTTCGTATTGGCTGCTTCCACTTACAATAAGCAGCCACAATGTCTGATAACGCATTCGTTGATAGCCTTTTGAACGCTCTTCCTTTTTATTGATCAGTTCTTGCAACAACTTTGGGTTAAACTGACTAAAACCAGAACCACTTATATGTTCAGGGGCAATAACATACCTTACAATCTCGAGACCAATAGTTTTATGTCTGTTGATTATTAATTGAAAATCGGGGGATTCAAAAACTTTTATTCTTGCTTTGGGAAAATCCTCATAACAATCCCTAAAAACCTCAATCAGCTCCCGCTCTATTTTTTTATGCTCTCTGTTATTTGGTTTTTTCTGTCGCATATTGGTAAAAATAGTTTCGACCCCAAGTAATTAACCTCAAAAAAAGGAGGCTGGTTCCTAAAGAAACCAGCCTCCAAATATAAATTATTGAGATTAATTATTCCACCATTCCCAGTTCATTCATCATGAATGCATATTCCAGGGCAGTTTCTTTTAATCGCTCGAAACGTCCGGATGCACCACCATGACCAAAATCCATATTAGTTTTCAGCAATAATAAGTTATCGTCCGTTTTTAATGTTCTGAGTTTAGCAACCCATTTTGCCGGTTCCCAGTACTGAACCTGACTATCATGCAATCCGGTAGTAACCAACATAGCAGGATAATCCTTTGCTTCCACATTATCATATGGTGAGTAGGAAAGCATATATTCATAATATTCCTTATCATTCGGATTTCCCCATTCGTCGTACTCACCTGTAGTAAGCGGTATACTTTCGTCAAGCATGGTAGTTACTACATCAACAAAAGGAACAGCTGCAATTACACCTTTCCAAAGATCAGGGCGCATATTCACAACGGCACCTACTAGTAGTCCACCAGCGCTGCCTCCCAATGCAAACATATGCTCAGCATTGGTATATTTTTGCTCAATCAGGTATTCTCCACATGCAATAAAATCATAAAAAGTATTCTTTTTGTTTAGCAGCTTACCATCTTCATACCATTGACGTCCGAGCTCTTCTCCGCCTCTGATGTGCGCTATTGCCCACACAAATCCCCTATCCAGCAGACTGAGGCGTGCAGATGAAAAGTAGGCATCCATGCTTGCGCCATAAGAACCATACCCATAAAGCACCAGCGGATTTGTTCCATTCTTTTGAAAGCCCTTCTTGTATACCAATGAAACAGGTACCATCACACCATCGTGCGAAGGAACATAAAGCCTTTCTGATTGATAATCATCAGGATTGTATCCGCCCAAAACTTCTTGTTGTTTCAAAAGAGTTTTGGTTTTATTAACCATATCAAAATCATACACTGAATTAGGTGTTGTGAGCGAAGTATAACCATACCTCAAAATATCAGTATCGAAATCGACATTCGTACTTGTGTATGCAGTGTAAGCCGGTTCGCCAAAATCAAGGTAGTAATCCTGTTTTTTATCCCAACTCATCACCCTTAGATTAAGCAAACCTTTTTCACGTTCATTTACAACCAAAAAGTTACTAAATATCTCAAAATCTTCTAATAACACATCCTCCCTGTGAGCAATTACCTCTTTCCAGTATTTCATTTCAGGCTTCCTAACACTTGTCTTCATCATCCTGAAGTTTTTCGCATCCAGATTTGTACGGATATAAAAATCATTCTTGTAATGGTCAACACTGTACAGCATATCTGGTTGACGTTCCTGAACCAGCTCAAAATCATTTTGAGGATTGTTGGCATCAACAAAACGATATTCTGCGGATAAAGTGCTTACGGATCCTATCATAACATAAGCATCTGATTTCGTTTTGAATACAAAAGCATAGAAAGTTGGGTCATTCTCTTCAAAAACCGCTTCATCCTTTTCATACGCTTCTTCAAGCTTGTGCCGAACAATTTTATAAGGCCTGAGTGTTTCATCCTTTACACTGTAAAAAATTGTTTTATTATCATTTCCCCATGCCATATTACCCGAAGTGTTAGGAATACTTTCCGGGTAAATCTCACCTGTAGCCAGGTTTTTCACATAAATGGTGTATTGACGACGGCTTACTGTATCCACAGAATAAGCAAGCAGGTTATTATCAGCACTGATTTCCCAACCACCAATTTGAAAATAAGCATACCCTTCAGCCATTTCATTTCCGTTGAGCATTATTTCCTCATTAGCTTCCAGACTACCTTGTTTGCGGCAATAAATTGGGTATTCTTTGCCTTCTTCATATCGGGTATAATAGTAATACCCATTCTTTTTGAAAGGCACTGAAATATCAGTTTGTTTTATTCGTCCCAACATTTCGTCGTACAACTCTTGCTGCAGCAATTCGGTGTTGGCCAATGCAGCATCAGTATAGGCATTTTCAGCCTCGAGGTATGCAATCACTTCAGGGTTTTCCCTTTCGTTGAGCCAATAATAGTTGTCAATTCTCGTATCTCCGTGCTTAGTTAATTCAACAGGGCTCTTTTTGGCAATAGGAGGTTGCATAGTTTCATTTTTTTTCTGATCACAACCAGCCATAGCCAGCAGGATTATCATTGGAACAACCAATGATTTAACGTTAAATATCAACGACTTAATAAATTCATTTTTCATGAAAAGGGGTATTAAAGTTAAAAACTGAGGGTCATTCCAAAGCTAGGCATTAATGGTAATTGACGTACAATTTCACTGGTAATTTGGTCAACATAAAAAACATTTTCGCGGTTGTAAAGGTTTGTTACACTCAAATTTAGCTCCAGTTCAGTACGTTCACTCAGGAAAAATCTTCGTTTAACATCAAGATCAAGGCGATGATAGCTTGGCAATTCACCCTTGTTCAGGTCGCCATAGATAATCCCCAGTTCGCCGTTAGCAGTTGTAAAATCTTCATTTACACCCCCTGAAAAATTCAAGTATTCATAATAGCCCTGTACTTGTGTAAAAGGAAATCCGGAGCCATAGTTCCACCTGCCACTAAATTCCCATTGTCTTTTATCGCCTGTAGTATAAGAAAGGATCACATTTACATTATGTCTTCTGTCATAATGCGGACGATAAGAAATTAATTCGCCAGGTCTTTCTTCAAACTCTTTTGTAACAAACCCTAAAGAGTAGACGGTCCAAATGTACCAATGATTGTCTTCATATTTTAAAGCAATATCACCACCATAGGCCTTTCCACGTTCAATAATAAAGTCCTTTTTGTAGATGTCTGGTGTATCAAAAGGTGCGGTAGCTTCATCAAATAATTTGTTTCTGTTCAGGTTAGTCAATTGTGTGAAGTCTTTTAGATAACCCTCAACATTTAAACTAATTCTTTTGCTAAGATCAATTTCCGTACCCAGAATATAATGATTGGCTTTTTGCAGTTTATGCGTTACTTCCTCTCCATCAAACCGCGAAGGCAAATTATCAGGTCCGGATAAGAATCCGTAAAACAGATTCACTACATCGCGATCAGAATTTGCTGCAATCAAATTTTGAGAATACATCCCTGTTGCCAGTTTTAGACGAAACCAATCATTTACCTTATATTTCATTGCCAAACGTGGCTCCGGAGAAATATTTGACAAAGAGGCATACCACTGCATCCTGAGACTTGGTTCAAAAAGCAATCTACCAAAACTACCCTTGTATCTTACATAAGCTGCCAATTCTGTTGTGTTTTCGGTTTGATTGATGTTTCGCCCAACACCATTGGTAAAATCAAATTCGGTTTTAAAACCGAGTAATTCAACACCATATTTAACTAGGTCTTTACCCAAAAAATAGGTAAAATGAAATCCCATATTAAACCCGTTAATGGCACTTGATCTGTCGGGAGCAGATGTTTCAGATAAAGTAGCCTTGTAGCTGGAATAAGCAAGGTTACCCTCAATTAATACAGGTGATTTACCAGGTATTATTAAAAAGTTTGATCCGCCACCTACTGCATTCCAACTAAAATCTGAGAGTGCCTTATAATTATTTACCTGATCATCAAAGTTAAATCCGAAGAAATTAATTTTACTTCCATTGGCCGAGTTTATTGAAACTTTTCCATAAATATCCAGAAAGTTAAAAGGTAAACCGTTCTCATCGATATAGCTGTACAAACTCTTACTTGTTTGTTCTAAATAGGAGTTTTTAACTGACAACACAAAACTTGAACTGGCACCATTTTCTGATTTTGCTTTTACAAGAGGGCCTTCAAGCAGAAAACGTGCGCCAAATGTACTTGCTCCAACTTTTCCTGCCAAGCGGTTTTTATTCCCATCGCGGGTAGTAATGTCCATTACTGATGAAATACGTCCACCGTAATCTGCGCTAAAACCGCCCGTAAAAACTTCCGCATTTCGGATGATGTCTGTTTCGAAAACCGAAAACAACCCAATAGAATGGAATGGGTTATAAACAATCATACCATCAAGCAGCACTTTGTTTTGAATAGGTGATCCACCCCTGATATATAATTGTCCTCCCTGATCTCCGGTAAAAACCACACCAGGAATAACCTGAAGGTATTGAGCAAGATCACTCTGGCCTCCAATGGAAGGAATCTTTTTTAAAGTTTTTGGCGTAATATTGATAACTGATGTCCTTGTTTCATTCCTGGCTTCCATTTTATCGGCTGTAATATTGACTGTTTCCAGACTCACACTAGCTTCAACAAGGTTAAACCGTTTATTGAGCACATCACCACTTACAAGCCTGATTGGTTCGCGAAGTGTGTCGTATCCCAAAAATGTAACCAGCATCATATATTCGCCCGGCGGAACTTTGGTAATACTGAAATAGCCATTGATGTCTGTAGAACCACCATAACTTGTACCCTCGAGATATACATTTGAGAAAATAACAGGTTCTCCTGTGCTTGCTTCATAAACAAAACCTCGTACAGCTGCATCCTGCGCAATCACAACTGAAGAAGTAATTAAAAGAAAAGAAAAGAATAGAAATACTTTTTTGAAAGATATAGTTAATTGCATATCAACTTATTGAAACTGTTACTATTATCAAAATTACAAGAAATCCTGAATGCAGGAAATTACGCGCAAAGTAAGTAAAAAGTACTCAAAAACTGTTATTAATTAAGAATAATGTCTAAAAGAAAAAGTTATTGGCAGCAACTAAGTTCTATTAATTGCGTATAGCTGCGGCCTGTCGCAACAATGCTATTTCAGCCTCACTTAAGTTTTCAGGAAGTCTTAAATGGACTTTCAATAAAAGATTACCAAAGCTGTTTTCGCCATAAACCGGCATCCCTAAACCTTTAAGCCGCAGGACACTACCGTTTTGCTGTCCTGGTTTTACAGGCACCTGAACTACACCTTTAAAGGATTTGAAAGGAAGTTTGCCTCCCAGAGCAGCAGTGTAAATATCTACCGGAAAATCAGCAATCAGATCATTTCCTTCTCTTTTTATTCCGGCTGAAGGTTTAATATGAACTTTTATAAGCAGGTCACCGGGTACCCCACCAAATGGAGAAACCTGCCCTTTTCCTTTGATTCGTAATGTTTGTCCATCCTTTACACCTGGCTTGATCTTCATTTTTATACGCTGCCCCTGTAGATTTAATAGCTGATCAACACCTGTATAGGCTTCTTGCAGGGATAAGGAAATTGTTGCAGTTAAATCCTGACCCTTAATCTTTTGCGATTGTTTCTGCCTGTTTCCAAAAGACTGAGAGCCAAAACCACCTCCAAAAAAGGCATCGAAAAAATCGGAAAACCCACTTGATCCACCAAAAAATTCTTCAAATCCTTGCTGCCTGCCCGAAGTATTTCCACGAAAACCACCAAAACCTTCAAAACCTTGCTTCTCATATTGTTTCCAGTTGGCTCCAAGATCGTCATATTTCTTGCGCTTTTCACTATTCCCAAGCACTTCGTAGGCTTCACTTATCTCTTTAAACCGCTCCTCAGCTGCGCGATTTCCCTGATTTTTATCTGGATGAAACTTTATAGCAAGCTTTCTATACTGCTTTTTTATTTGATCAGCAGTTGCCTTTCTGTCTACACCTAATATCTGATAATAATCCTTGTATTCCATATCATATGACAAGATTCAAAAAATATGCCAATTCCCAAATATGGAAAACTTGTCATATTAACAAAACAAGCGCTAAAAACAAAATATGTTTAGATGTTATCTTCTTTTCACTTTAAAGCTTGAGACAGCAGCTTCCAGGTTTACAAAGATCTTTTGTCTGGCATCTTGAAAACCTTGTGTTTCGTAAACACCTCTTTCAATCTTATTAAAATCACTGAATGTTTTACTGGATAAAACCGTTGAACTTTTAATCTGACATCCCGCGCCTTCTGGTACTATCAGATTTATCGCTGATGCAGCTGCATCAATATTAAGATTGGTTAAATCACTCAATTCACCCAAGCTAATGTCAATAGCTGCAGCACCACCATCAACTTCAATATCCTGAACAATAAAATCTGAAAGGTCAAAATCCAGCTCAGCGGCACCCACGTCTAAGTCAAAACTCCATTGAACATCCGGATTTAACATAAGATCGAACTTATTCAAATTATTGCTATTCAAAACGATTTTATCATCTACTTGCTCAATAATAACTTTACAATGTGAATTGAACTCCTCTACCCTAAAATTGTAAGCCATACTTGTTCCTCGTTTATCAGCACGAATCAAATCACCTGTGGTTCCTGATAACCTGTAACTTCCAGCTGTAGCTTCAAGCTCCAACAAAGCAGTATTTATTCCGGGTTGTAGTTCATGGCTGAAAGTCTGGTTGACTAATGTATCATGGACACGGGTTTCATCTTTGTCATAATCATAGCGAAACACTGACTTTTCAGTTTGATAGCGGTCAAATTGCTGCCCATACATCACAATTCCAAGTGCCCCAACAGCTATTGCAAGAACAATCTTAAAAAAGTTCTGAATGGGAAGAATAGACACACCCCACAAGATCAATAACAAAGGCCAAAGCCGAATAAGTACACTCCATTGAAAATCAAAAATATCTAATCTATCCAATAAAAACAATGTACCTAAAGCTATTAATAAAATTCCCCAAAAAACATTTTGCTGTTTCATGATTTCCTGTTTTTATGAATCTGTTGCCCGAACAGAAATAATTTTAGTTACCAACTACCAGTAATAATATTTTGGTTGATTTTCAAGCCTTTTTGCTGCTCTGTTGTAAAAGTAATACACCAACAGCTATCAGTATTACAGGCCACAAATCTAATACATTAAATCTTGGTATAAAAGCAGTTATCAAAAACAACGCTCCAATACTAATTAAGGTCAGCCCAATAACCAGCTGACCTTTTCCTTTACTATCAGCTGCAGGCATGCCTTCAGTTTCACTATTGTCGGAATCATATGATTCTGTTCCAGAAAAATTTTGATCAACTGAAACTTCAGGCAGAACGATCCATAACACGATATAAGCTATTATTCCTCCCAAAGCAAATAAGGCAAGGAACACAAAAATTAGCCGTACGATTGTTGGATCCATATTAAAGTGTCTGGCAAGTCCTGCACAAACACCAGCGATCACTTTTGAAGAAGATAACCGGTAAAGCCCCGTGGTTTGATTTTCCATAACAAAAAGTATTTATGTTTAATCCACCAATATTTGAAAAGTCAAATAGCAAATGTCGCTTTTTTATTTTAATCAATCTTTACTGTTAAAAAATAAACAGTAAATTTATTTAAAAGATTGTATAAATTAGGCAATTAGACTCGAATATCTGCTGTTGTGATAAAGATTTTTGTATTTTTACGTTCCTTTTCAAAAAAAGTATTTTAACTTCATTTATTGAACAAACTGACAAACTTCTTTTAAAGAAAATTGTTTAGACAATAAAAGGGAGAAACTTTGATAGTAATCAAAATAAAATAAGGTATTTAACATACCAATTTAAATAATATCAAAAAAAGCAAATTGAAACAAATATGACAAAAATCAAAGTTGCCAATCCGGTTGTAGAGCTTGACGGAGACGAGATGACGCGTGTAATTTGGTCATTTATCAAAGAAAAACTGATAACACCTTATCTTGATATTGACATTAAATACTTCGACCTTGGCATGGAGTACAGAGATGCAACAAATGATCAGGTTACAATTGATGCTGCTGAGGCAATAAAAAAGTACAATGTTGGAATTAAATGTGCTACCATAACTCCCGATGAGAAGCGTGTTGAAGAGTTTAACCTGAAAGCCATGTATAGGTCACCAAACGGAACAATAAGAAACATTCTGGGCGGTACGGTTTTCAGAGAACCAATTTTGATAAATAATATTCCACGTTTAGTACCAGGATGGAAATATCCAATAGTAATTGGACGTCATGCCTTTGGAGACCAATACAGGGCTACTGATTTTATCACGAAAGGCAAAGGCAAGCTTACGATTACCTATACACCTGAGGATGGCAGTGAACCACAAACATTTAATGTATACGATTTTGAAGGTGATGGGGTTGCTCTGGCCATGTATAATACTGATGAGTCAATTCGTGGTTTTGCACACTCTTGTTTTAACATGGCTCTTCAAAAAAGCTGGCCCTTGTATTTATCCACCAAAAACACCATTCTAAAAAAATATGATGGCCGTTTCAAGGATATCTTCGAAGAAATGTATCAACAGTTTTACAAAGCAAAGTTTGAAGCCAAAGGTATAATTTACGAGCACCGTCTGATTGATGATATGGTTGCAGCAGCCCTGAAATGGAATGGAAAATTTGTTTGGGCATGTAAAAACTATGATGGCGATGTGCAGTCCGATACTCTTGCTCAAGGTTTTGGCTCACTAGGTCTTATGACTAGTGTTTTAGTCACACCTGACGGAAAAACTATGGAAGCAGAAGCTGCTCACGGCACGGTTACACGCCATTATCGCGAACACCAAAAGGGAAACCCTACTTCTACAAATCCAATTGCATCAATATTTGCCTGGACAAGAGGCTTGGCCCACAGAGGACGACTTGATGACAATAAAGCACTGATAGCTTTTAGTGAAAAGCTGGAATCAGTTTGTATTGAAACCGTTGAATCAGGAAAAATGACAAAAGATTTGGCTTTGCTTATTCATGGGAACTCCCTGAAACCTGAGCATTATCTATATACGCAGGACTTTCTTAACGCAATTAATGAAGGTTTACAAGCAAAATTAAGTGAATAAAAAATAAATCAATGTACTATGTCTAATCTAAAAGATGTTCTAAGAGAAAAAATTGATCACTGGCGTCCTCGCACACAAAAACTTCATGACGAGTTCAGTGATTTTGTTGTCGATAAAGTTACCATTGGTCAAATTCTTGGTGGTATGAGGGGTATCAAGTGTCTTGTTACAGACATTTCATACCTGGATCCAAAAGAAGGCATCAGATATCGTGGCTATACCTTACCCGAAGTTTTTGAAAAACTGCCTAAAGCCAAAGGTGCAGAAATGCCCTACGTCGAAGGCTTGATCTATTTGCTCTTAACCGGGGATCTTCCGACAAAACAGCAAGTTGATGATTTAATTGATGAGTTTTCAAAAAGACGCATTCTTCCGCGCTATGTATATGAAGTAATTGATGCATGGCCTTGCTGCAGTCATCCCATGGCTATTTTTAGTTCCGCCATATTGGCAATGGCGCGTGAGTCATTTTTTGCTAAAAAATACAAAGCCGGAATAAACAAGATGGACTTATGGGAACCTATGTACGAAGACTCCCTGAATATGCTGGCCAAGCTTCCTGAAATTGCCGCCTATATTTATGCCAAGTTATATCGCGATGGCAAAAGAATTGTTGGAAACCCAGAGCTTGACCTTGGTGCAAATTTTGCTCATATGATGGGCATAAAGAAGCCATATGACGATGTATCACGTATGCACTTTATCATCCATGCCGATCATGAAAGTGGTAATGTAAGTGCGCACACAGCACACCTGGTTGGCAGTTCTCTTTCAGATGTTTACCTATCTACTTCTGCAATGATTAATGGTTTGGCAGGGCCACTGCATGGTTTGGCAAATCAGGAAGTATTGCGCTGGTTGCAAGATTTAATGGATAAAATGGGAGGTGAAACTCCTAACGAAAATGAAATGAAACAATATGTCTGGGATACGCTGCACAGCGGACAGGTAATCCCTGGTTTTGGACATGCTGTATTGCGTAAAACAGACCCTAGATATATGGTTCAGCGCGAATTTAGCCTGAAGCATATTGCAGATGACCCCATTTTCAAATATGTTGATTTACTCTATAATGTTGTTCCTCCAATTTTGAAAGAACAAGGCAAGGCAAAAAACCCATGGCCCAATGTTGATGCCCAATCCGGAGTAATCCAATGGCATTATGGCGTAACTGAATATGATTTTTATACTGTCTTGTTTGGTATTGGACGGGCTATTGGTGTTACAACTAATTTGATCTGGGATCGTGCGTTGCTCTACCCACTTGAAAGACCAAAATCACTAACCACTGATATGTTAGAAGAAATTGTTGGCATCAAAAAAAAAGCTGACGAAAACTAATAGTCTTTAATTTATAATACTATAGCTGAAAGTTGCTGAAAATGTTTTCATCAGCTTTCAGCTTTTTCATAATAAAATGGTCATTTCGAAAAAAATCATTTTACCTCCTTTCAATCGAGGGATTCACCTTATCACCCATCATATCCTGCAAGCTATTGATGTGCTGCCTGAAAATGGATTATTAACTATTTTTCTGCAACACACCTCTGCTGGTCTGCTTATCAATGAAAATGCTGACCCTGATGTGAGAATAGATATTGAATCCTACCTCAATAAGATTGTTCCTGAAAACGAACCTTATTTTCGTCATATTATAGAAGGTTCTGATGATATGCCTGCCCACATAAAAAATATGCTCACCGGAAACAGCCTTTCAATTCCTATTGTAAAGGGGAAAATAGCTCTTGGAACCTGGCAGGGCATCTACCTTTGTGAATTTAGAAATCATGGAGGAAATCGCAGACTTATTGTTTCGATAGTCAGCTAGTAGTAATCAGAAACTTATAGTAGTATCTGAGCAAAATATTAAGCGCGAAGTATTTCTTTTATTTAATTCCTTCGAATACTAAGTCCACAGTTTCATCCTTTTGAAGGGTTACTATACTTTTAAATTTATCTATTCTACCAGTGTTTACTTCACCAATCTTAATTTCATATGCTTCGTTTGCCCTTATCGGCACCAAAATATGAGCTTTTACAGGAATAGTTCCAAAATACCTCTCAATAGTCGTACTGTCAGCCACTGGTCGCACAAATACTGCATGAGGCAGATCGGTTTGATTTATCACTTTTAACCGGCCAATATCAAAATCCAACTCGCTTTTCGCACAAGAACCAAACCCTATTAATATTATTGCAAAATATATAAGTAATCGTTTACGCATTTACTACTTTTTACAACCCTATACCAAACGCTGTGCCAGATTAATAAAAAGTTGTTATCCGTCTCATTCTATGCCTTTTAAAAAACAAAAAGCCATTTGAAGCTTTCCTGATTTTGGAATTATTGCTTAATCGGTAGAAATTATAGCGCTATATTCAGAAATAGATGATCATTTTTATAATTCCAGGCTACACTATATCCATGCTGATCAAACATATTTTGAGCATATGCAATTTTTTCGAAATTATAATTGGCAGTAATTGATATGATTTGCCACCAAGTTAAATTCTTCAAGGAAAAAGAACTTTGAAAAGACGACAAAGGTTTAAAATTAAACTGAATTGATTTTGCTCTTTCTGAATTTGAGAATACAATTTCAATCGTTTGCTTTTGATTGGCTATTGCAAAAATCCATTCCAGCAACTGATCAGCTAACAAATTTACAGAGGCTTCATTTTTATCAATATAAAAAGGCAAATCGGGCAATATAATTTTGAGATTTAACTTGTTAAGTTCAACTTGTTTCATTGCCAAAAATTCGCTAAGCAGTTGTTTCATATCCATGCGATGATGCATCTTTTCCGCTTGATAAACTTCTGCTTGATTTGTTCTAATCATATCATTGATTACTAAATCAATACGTTGTACAGCATGAATTAATATTGAAGCATATTCTTTAGTATCACTGCATAATTGCTGATCTGAAGAAATCATTTCAGCCATGCTTCTGACGCTGGTCAATGGGTTCTTTAGCCCGTGAATAATTATGCTTAAAAGTTGCTTTTTTTGTTCATTAAGCTCTTCCAGGCTTTTATTTTGATTTTCGAGTGTCGCTTTTTGATCTTTAATAGCTTCATGTTGCTTCTCAATCTCTTGTTTTTGCTTGCTAATCTTAAGGTAACTTTTCGAAAGTTTATCTTCCAGCTCATTCATATCCCGCATTCTTTTTATCTGCACCTGCAGCATCCCCAACAACATTTCAGGATATTCTTTTAAAAAATTCATCAAGGCATCACGTCCCAAGATCAAGATCAAACATTTCTTTTCTGTAGTTACTGATGCAGAGCGGTTTTCGGTATCAAACAAGGCATATTCACCAAAAACCTCTCCGGCTCCAAGCCTTGCAATAACATGATTTCCATCGTGTACGCGAACCTCACCCTCAGCTAAAATGTACATGTTTTCTCCTTGTTCACCCTTTTTAAATAAAGGCTCTTGCGCTCGAGTTTTTCGCTCAACAAGCAGTGCAGAAAGTTTATTTACAGCTTCATCACTCAAAGCACTAAATACTGATATGCTCCGTAAAAGTTCTGCTCGTTTTACCAAGTTAATAAGAGACTCTTCCATAATTATGTGTTTGCCTGAATTCGAAAAATAAAATGTAAAGCTAAACAATCTTACAATAGCTAAAAAAAATTTCACCTGAGCCAAAAAATGAAAACAAACAAAATCAAGTGATTATCAGTTTGTATCTCAATACTTTATATTATGATAACCAAGCTTATTGAGTTGAATTTCAGCTTCAACAATCATATCAGGAAAAAACCTCCGAAAATCAGACTCGAAACAAGGATAATGCTCTTTCAAAAAATCAACTGCATTTTCCATACCAGAATTAAACTTTGTTCGACGCGACATTCCATTAAAAACCCGTTGAAGGTCATGAAGATTTGCATAACCCGTAAGCCAGTTCTGGGCTATCATCCAAGGCAAAATTCTTTTGGATCTTTGTGGAAGCTTCGAAAAATTTCTGATAAGCACTTTGTATACATTACTTGTAAAAACTGACAACTCGATATCAGCATAATCTTTCCAGTGTACGGCAAGAAAATGATCAAAATATATATCAACTATAACAGGTGAAAATCTTTTAAACTCTGATCGAAGGCGATTTACGCTTAGTTTAACCACGTCATGCTGATCAGTATAAGTATCTATTGCCCGGTGCAGCATAACACCCTTTTTTATCCCGGTGCTGTAGTGCTGGAGTTGTTTTCCTTTAATACTGTCAGCAACAAAATTACCTATTAGTAATTGGTGATCTTCACCTGACAAAAAAGCATGGGCTAAAAAATTCACTATTCTTCTCTATTTTAAGTGCAAATTTAAAGATATTAAAATGAGTCAGCTATCGTTTTCGTTCACTATTTAGAAAGGTTCTGATTTAATGCAACCGATTGCTTAAACCACCAGTTTTGTTATTTTTGTAACACAGTATAAGAATTATTAAAAAAGCTATAAATCACACACTTAACACCATGCAAAAACTATTATTATTGGGAGATGAGGCAATTGCCCAGGCAGCTATTGATGGTGGTATGTCAGGGATATATGCCTACCCGGGCACACCATCAACAGAAATAATGGAATATGTTCAAGCTTCTAAAGTTGCAAAAGAACAACAAATAAGAGCATTATGGTCAGCTAATGAAAAAACAGCAATGGAATCAGCACTGGGCATGTCCTATGCTGGCAAACGTGCTATGGTTTGCATGAAGCATGTTGGTTTAAACGTTGCTGCCGACGCCTTTTTAAATGCTGCAATTACAGGAGCCAACGGTGGGTTGGTTATTGTAGCTGCTGATGATCCTTCTATGCACTCCAGTCAGAATGAACAAGACTCTCGCTTCTATGGCAAGTTTGCTTTAATTCCCATTCTGGAACCATCCGATCAGCAAGAAGCCTATGATATGACACGATTTGCATTTGAACTGTCAGAGCAATTGCGTATACCTGTTTTATTAAGAATAACTACGCGTTTGGCACACTCCCGAACTGGTGTTGAATGTCGTGAGAAAGTTAAGCAAAACGAACTTCGGCTTCCTGAAAATCTAAGACAATTCGTATTACTACCATCCATTGCCCGTAAGCAATACAGAGAGCTTCTTGGCAAACAAGAACAAATGGAAGCTTCCGCCATGGAAAGTGGATATAACAAGATCATTTCAGGACCAGATAAAAGCCTTGGTATTATCGCTTGTGGATTAGCATATAATTACCTTTTGGAAAACTTCAGTGAAGAAAAGCTTCAAAACCCATTATTAAAAGTGGGCCAATATCCAATACCACTTGACCTTGTGAACGAGTTATATGAAAGCTGCGAAAAAATTCTGGTTTTGGAAGATGGGTATCCTATTGTGGAAGAACTTCTGCGTGGTATGCTTAACAAGGGAAAAACTATCAAAGGACGGCTTGACGGCACTTTACCCAGAGATGGTGAGCTTAATCCTGTGATTGTTGGAAATGCACTTGGATTGAACCATCAACATGGTGCTACTATTCCCGAGCTTGTTAAGAATCGCCCACCAAAATTATGTGATGGTTGTTCTCACAATGATGCTTTTCTTGCCTTAAATGAAGCACTTGCTGAATATGGCAGAGGCCGCGTATTTAGTGATATTGGCTGCTATACACTCAGTGCACTTGAACCCCTGGAAGCTATAAATAGCTGCGTAGATATGGGAGCCAGTATTACTATGGCATTAGGCGCAGCTGATGCTGGACTGGTACCTGCTGTTGCGGCAATTGGAGACTCCACTTTCACGCATTCAGGTATAACAGGTCTGCTAGATGCCGTGAATAACAATAGTCCTATTACTGTACTTATTCTTGACAACTCAACAACAGGTATGACTGGTGGACAAACTTCCTCAGCTTTTGGGAAAATTGATACAATTGTTAAAGGCTTAGGCATACCTGAAGAACATATCAGAGTGATCAAGCCATTGCGCAAAAATCATGAAGAAAATGTTGCCATATTAAAAGAAGAGCTTGCATACCAAGGCGTTTCAGTGATAATTCCAAGAAGAGAATGTATTCAAACACTCAATCGTCGTATGCGCCAAAAAGCTAAAGCTAAAGCAATGAATATTTAATATCAAAACAAATTGAAATGAAAAAAGATATCATCTTAGCAGGAGTAGGAGGACAAGGAATATTAAGCATTGCTGCCTGCATAGGTATGGCTGCACTTGAAGAATCACTTTACCTGAAGCAGGCAGAAGTTCACGGCATGAGTCAGCGAGGAGGTGCCGTGCAATCAAATCTTCGTCTTTCTTCGAAACCAATCGCCTCAGATTTAATCCCGGAAGGAAAGGCTGATATAATTCTTGCAGTTGAACCGATGGAATCATTAAGGTACCTGCCAATGCTGGAACAACAAGGATGGCTTATCACCAGTATAAATCCTTTCAACAACATTCCGGATTATCCTGAGCTGGAGCAAATTATGAAAGAAATATGGAAACAACCACGCTATATCACTATTGATGCTGATTCAATAGCAAAAGATTGCGGAAGTATTAAAGCTGCAAACATGGTTGTTTTAGGTGCAGCAACGCCTTTTCTTGGACTTAAACCTGAAAGCATTGAAAATGCAGTAAAAGCAATTTTTAAGAGTAAAGGAGAAGAAATCGTATCCTTGAACCTGAAAGCCATAAAAAACGGACGTGAACACGCTCTTAAACAGATGTAATCTAAAAAAAACGTACTTAATTTCATTAAAAACTGCGAATGCATAAATGCTTCGCAGTTCTATTTTAACATTCCTTATCTAATATTCCATACCAAAAGCTATCCTTTTCGGCTTCAAATTGTATTTTTGCATCACACAAAAAATTACTACCGTAAAGGATAAACCAATGTCGCTAGTTTCTGCAAAAAATAATACTTTTTATAATTTCCTGTTCTTCTCTTTGTCAGTGTTGATGCTTTTATTCATTTTTAGTTGCAGTTCTTCTGAAACAGATACAAACCAGCAATTAAGCGTTCAATCTGCAAAAGTGCAATCAAAACCTCCGACAATACTTTACGATATTGTTGTAGACTCTATGATTATAGAACAACATACAGTAAAAAGAAACCAATTCCTTGCCGATATTTTACTTTCAAAAGGTGTGAGCTATAGAACTATTGATCATATTGCGCGAAACCACAAAGATGTTTTTGATGTGAGAAGAATCAGGGCAGGTAATCCTTATACCTTTCTTATTTCGAATGATTCCGCACACAAGCCTTTATATTTTGTCTATGAGATTGATTATACAGATTATGTTGTTTTTAGTTTGACAGACAGCTTATTGGCCAGAAAAGGCTACAAAGCTGTTGAAAGAAAAGTAGAAACAGCTTTTGGAACCATCAACTCATCCCTTTGGAACGCCATGACAGATGGAGGTTATAACCCTGAATTAGCCAATAAACTTTCAGAAGTTTATGCCTGGACAATTGACTTTTTTGGCATACAAAAAGGTGATGAGTTTGAGGTGATATATGAGCAGCTTTACGTAGAAGAAAAGCCAATTGCAATTGGGAAAATTTTAGCATCCAGATTTTTAAATCATGGCAAGGATCAGTATGCCTTCTACTTCGAAAAAGATAGTATTGGGGATTATTTTGATGAAAAAGGGGAAAGTCTGATGCGCACCTTTCTTAAGGCTCCATTGAAATACAGTCGCATTAGTTCGGGTTTTTCAAATGCACGTTATCACCCCATACTAAAAAGATACAGGCCACATCATGGCGTTGATTATGCAGCGCCCTCTGGTACTCCAGTTTACGCGATTGGCGAAGGTGTGGTTTCAAGAAAAGGATATCAGAAAGGAGGAGGTGGTAATTACTTATACATCAAACATAATGGCACTTACACAACTGCCTATATGCACCTCAGAGGTTTTGCAAAAGGTATTGCACAGGGTTCAAGGGTGAGTCAGGGTCAGTTGATAGGCTATGTTGGAAGCACAGGGCTTTCGACCGGACCACATCTCGACTTCAGGTTTTTTAGGAACGGCCAGGCAGTGAATCCTTTAACGGTTGAATCACCTCCTGCAAAACCTGTTGATTCTGCTAATTATGAATCATATACAGCCCATGTTTCAAACTGGTTATCGCAACTTCATTTGCTGAAATCAACAGCTGATGAAACACGAAAACAGAAAGCAAACCAAGAATTACAAATTCCTAAAAGCTAAAAAAAGTCATCCCTTAAAGAGATGACTTATTGTAGTTTAGCATTAAGAGAAAACTATCTTCTTCTTCTTTCAGTATAAATCCCGATGTGTAAGCGAAGGCTGTTTAGATTCACATCGTATTTTTGATTTGTTTCATCAGGGGCATTTATGCCATATACATTTGGGTCTTCAGTAACATCAAATTCATATCCCCCGTTGGCCATAGTGTATTGAACACCAAGAACAAATCTTCCCAAAGCAACATTCAAACCTACACCAGTTTGAAGTGCAATCACAGGCTTGGTTGGTTTATAAAAAGTATCATCCTGATCAATATTACCAACAAAACCGCCATAACTGGCTAATACACCAATGTTTCCATAAAGATCTACCTTAGCAAAATCAATAAACTCCAATCTGATATCGGGTCCCAACTTGAGATCTGCAAAGAAAAATGGAAGTTTAAGGCCTTCAAAATCGTCTGGAACATTAAAATCCTGAACTGACACGCCAAATCCAAAACTGGAATACAAGCCAATATTACCAATGCCATTAAACATAAAGTTATCATCAAAAAACCGAAAAGCACCGGTTTCGATCATTGCACCCCATTTTGGTCCTGCACCTGTTTTAAATGGTCCATAAGTATAGTTAACCTCAGGAGTCATATCAGGCATAAAATACACAAAATGAGTAAACTTAGTTTTATAACTTCCAGAGCCGCGCTGTTTATATTCCGGAGGAGTTGAATTTTCATTTTGAGTAGTCGTTGGCGCCTCCCCTGTATATACTTGAGCAAAAGTGATCAATGGAATAGCAAAAAAAGATAAAAAACCTATTAAAATACTTTTCATGACTTATAAGCAATAAAATTACATACGACTTTGAACCTCAGAAGTAAGGTTTGCATATTTACGTAAAACGCGGTCCCATTCTCTGAAAAGCTCATCAGCCTTTACACTTGTGAGTGGCTGACGTGAAATTTCACTTACCAATTTGATCTTGAATGACAAAGGATCTTCTGAACCAAGTTTTACAATTATTCTTGTACGAATTGTGTTTTGCGTATAGGACTGTACCTCCCAGGACGTTCTGATATATCCTGTTTCCTTGTCTGTAATCTCAATGGCATCAATGTAACTTACCACAATTTGATTAAGAAGTTTCCAGGCGTCATCATATGATTTTTCCGTACGCACCTCCATATCAACGTTTGCAATATCCAGCTGAACAGAAGCATCGTACGAATCATCGCGCCTCATTTCAATATAATAGGTTTTTGGAAGCTTAGGAGAATCTTTTCTATTACAAAAAGTTACAACTTCATCCAAAAATCCGACTTTCTCAGCTTTTACAGTAACACAACTATTATCCAATACAACAATATCTACCCGTCCGGTTCCCATTCTAACACCATCAACAAAAATTGTTGCATCACTTTCTGAGGCGCTAACCTGCACTTTACGCTTTCCGGCAAAGGCATCTGCAGAAGCAAAAAGCATTAACATTGACAAAAACAAAAAACTAAAATCTCTGATTTTCATGACTCAAAATTTGGTTGTAATTTAGACTAATTCTAAGTTGCAAAGTTAGAATAGGAATTAACTCCTCCAAACAATTTTAGCAAAAAAAATAAAATAATCATTCTAACTAACTGATAAACAAAAAGAGACTGCCCTCTTTGGACAGTCTCTTTTAAATCAGTTTTCAATGAAATCTTATTGATCCCACCATACTTTTTGGAAAATAGTAACACCTGTAGGAGTGTTTGAATTGAAAGTAACAGCATCAGTAGGATAAGGGAAACGATGAGGAATACCATCATCCGGATTTGCTGGATTAGGAGTTAAAACAGGATAACCTGTTCTTCTCCAATCATTGAAAATCTCGTTGGTATAAACACCAGCAATATACTTCTGACGCATGATTTCAGCATATAATGCATCACCAGACAATCCAGTTACAGTAGTAGAATAATTGTCAAACCAGGTTTGGTCAAAAACGCCATATTGCTCAAGTGAAGCTTTAACAGCATCCAACAAAGTTGGTTTGGCATCAACACCTGTATTATGCTGAGCTTCTGCTTTGATGAAAAGCAATTCAGCATAAGTTATGAAAGGTGTTGGAGCACTGACTGAAGCAATAGCAGATCCTGGTGAGGAAGCATTTCCAATAACATCTTCTGCAGGTGAACCAAAATAATCACCAGGCAATATTGTGTCATTGTTATAAAAAATCGTATCAGAGATTGGAAGTGCTAATACAGGTAATCTTGGGTCACTATCGTTCTTTAAAATATTTATCAAATAAGAACTCATTGCAACATCACCACGCTGATCCATAAACAGATAGAGTGGATTTCCATTAACCACACTACTTCCATAATAATAATACATACTTCCATCATGTGAAGTAAAGGCATTGTTTAAATGCGCAAGTGCTTCGGTCCATGCATTGGAATTACGCTCAGACAGTTGAAGTGCATAGCGGGCTTTGAAAGCATAAGCTGCTTGAATCCACTTTGCAGCATCATTTTGGAAAATAATATCTCCTGAAAGTGCAATATCACCAGCAGGACCGCTTAACAATGTAATGGCTTCATCCAACATTGTTTGAATGCCTGTGTAAATATTCTCTTGCGGATCAAAAGCCGGTTCAAGAATATCCTTTCCTTGCAATGCTTCAGTAAAAGGTATATCTCCAAATACGTTAGTTGCTGAAGCATAGGTAACTGCCATCAAAACTTTTGCAACACCTTCGAAGTGAGGTGAATTCTGAGCCTGTGCACGCTCAATCAGTTGCTTGGCATCCATAAGGGAACCATTGTAAACAGAACCCCATAAGTTGTTCACATCACCAGCGCGAAGTGTATAAGTACCTTCTGACTGTGATTGACGGGCAATACCAGTTAAGGTTTGCATCCAGATATTCTGTGTTCTGGTCATATCATTACCACCAAACACATTGAATGCAACACGCGATTGAATGGCGGGTAAGATAAGTTCCATAGGAACATCTGAGGGCGCATCCGGATCAATGTTAAGATCGGTGTCGATCCATTTTTCACAACTGCTCACTATTACTGCCAGCAGAAGGAACAGACCAATTTTTTTGAAAATATTATGTCTCATAGTTGTATTTTTTTTCATTTTCACAATTGATTAAACTGAAAGTTCCTGTTATAATGACAGACGCAATCCAAGGGTGTAAGATTTTGTTCCTGGCATATTGAAATAGTCCATACCCTGAGCATTACTACCTGATAATAAACTTGTTTCGGGATCAATACCAGTGTATGGTGTGCTTAACCACAAATTCTTGGCAGTGAAATAAACATCCAGTTTTTTGATGAATGTTTTATTCAGCAAGCTTTGATTAAAGGTATAGGCCAAAGTTAAATCTTTCAGTCTTACCCAATCAGCATCTTCAATAAATGGAACAGTCGGTCCGGTAAAGCCACTACCTTCGCCTGAAGTATACCAATCCTGTCCAAGTTGTACTTGAATATCATTTGGAGATCCATCTGATTTAACACCTTCAAATACATAATCAGTTGCATCACGGTTATCCAAATCAGCATGGGTTCCAAAAAAGTACAGGGCACCTCTGGTTCCATTCCACATTTGATTACCCTGACGGAAATCAAAGAGGGCAGACAATGTAATATTCTTATACATAAAGGCAGTGTTGATACCCATTGTCCAGTCAGGATTTACTTTACCTAGCACCTGCATATTATAGTCTCCTTCCGGGTAGCCATACCAGGTACTGTTTGGATCGTCATTAATCAATACATTGCCATTGTCATCGCGCAACCAGTCGTAACCATAAATAGTACGATACTCTTCACCGGCAACGGCTCTGATTTGTGGATCAACAAAACCACCAAGGAACAATGCATCAACATTATCTGCCAAAGCCAAAACCGTATTTTTAAATGCTGAGAAATTAACATCCAGATTCCAGGTAAAGTCTTTGGTTTGAATTGGTGTAGTGTACAAAGTAAACTCAAATCCTTTGGATTCCATTTCAGCAGCATTGATAAACATACTGGCGAAACCAGTGGCAGGATCAATATCAACAGGAAGCAAAAGGTCTTTACTTTGATTATTGAAATAGGCAACATCTAATCCCAAACGATTTTTCAGGAACTTAAGTTCCAAACCGATCTCAGTTGTAGTTGTAATCTCAGGTTTTAGCTCAGAGTTTCCTATAACATCGTTATAGGTAAATGCGTTATAATCAACTTCACCTACAGAAATTGGGAATATAATACCATTAGGTTGTACCCAGCCATCAGTAGGGCCTGCTTGAGTAAAGGTAGTAGCCGTTTGATAAGCAGGAGCATCGATAGCAGTTTTGGCCCATGAAGCACGTACTTTACCATAAGGCAGGATATCATTATCTTTAAGAGCAGGGAGTTCTGTAAAGATAAAACCTCCACTTACTGAAGGATAGAAGAAGGAGTTATTACCTTCGGGAAGTGTTGTACTCCAGTCGTTACGTCCGGTTACATTCAAGAAAATCATGCTTTTGTAGCTTGCACCAGCATCGAAGAAGATACCTGCTCTACGGATTTTTGTTGTTCCTTCACCAGTCAAAACACTTGCTGAATTGTTCAGGTTATAGTAGTTAGGTACAGACAAACCATTCGCTGTTCCACGAACAAAATTGAAATAGTTTTCCTGTAAGTTCCAACCCAAAGTTAATGTACCAGTAATATCCTCTGAAAAGTCTCTCTGCATATTAGCCAAAAGGTCAGAGTTAATATCACGGGCTACATAATTCCTGGCAAATACATATCCGACAGGGTTGGCACGTGATCCAACAGCCAAATGATTTTTTACCTGTTCACTGTACCAGTCAACACCAGCACGGTAAGTAATACTCAACCAATCAGTAGCTATCCAGTTGGCCTGAACATTACCAATAAAGCGGTTTGTGCGGTCGCGATAAAGGTTTTTGTTTGCTGTCCAGTAAGGGTTGTCATAACCGCCGCCACCACGATAGCTTCTCTGACTGCCATCCACAAGTTCATATCCTGCTGCATTATCAAAAGAGGTAGGAGTACGCAATAATCCAAGCATTACACCAGAAACATTTGATCCTTGCTGAATACGGCTACCACCATAAACGATATAGTTGGCACCACCGGAAATGGTTACCTTATCATTAATTTTGGTTTCTCCGTTAATTCTAAAGGTGTTTCTTCTAACTTCATTGTTTGGCACTACACCCTTGTCACTCATATCAGACAAAGAAATATAGAAATTAGAAACATCATTTCCACCGGAAACATTCAAAGAGTTGTTAACCATCATTCCTGTTTCAAAGAAATCGTATTGGTTAAATGATTTGGCTTTTCCAAGGGCAGGGTTATAGAACGGACTGTTTACACTTACAAGTGCTCCTGGCAAATCCATATCAGGATTTGTCCAAACACTTGGATCCTGGCTGTATCCCATAGTATCCAAGCGAGGACCCCATGAATACATATCCCCAGAACCCCATTGACCACCTCTACCCTGAGCATATTTTTCAGTTAGTTCAGGCACCTGAGTGATCTGAGACCAGGTAACAGAAGAGCTAAAGTTAACATTAATTTTACGGCCTTTGGTGGCAGTTCCTTTTTTGGTTGTAATAACAATTACACCATTAGCACCACGCAAACCATAAAGTGCCGTTGCAGCTCCCCCTTTTAAAACACTCATTGATTCAATGTCGTCAGGGTTGAGGTCGAGTGCACGGTTACCACGGGCAACACCACCAACATCATCAGACCGGAATCCTTCATCATCAAGTGTTACATCGTTATTGATCGGAATACCATCCACAACAAAAAGTGGTTGGTTGTTACCGGTAATGGTTCCTGCACCACGAATAGTGATGTACTGCGCACCACCGGCAGCTCCTGAAGAACTGGTAACTTCAACTGATGAAGCACGGCCTCCAAGTGCACTGATGAGGTTTGTGTTTGCACTGCGTGCAATATCATCCTCCGAAACTGTTTGAACAGCATATCCCAGTGCTTTTTGCTCTCTGGAAATACCAATGGCTGTCACAACAACTTCATCCATTTGGAGGACATCAGGCTGCATCACAATGTTAATAGCAGTTTGACTGCCTACATTGATTTCCTGGGTATTCATACCCACATAGCGGAAAATCAATGTTTTGTGATCAGGCCTAACATCAATGGAATAATTACCGTCAATATCGGTAGTGGTACCAATAGTAGTACCTTTTACCATCACGGTAACTCCGGGAATTCCCATCCCATCCTGCGCACTGGTAACCTTACCAGTAATGGTTCTCGACTGGGCAAATGCAAAATTCACACCTGCGATCAGTAAGAACACTAACATAATCGTAATTTTTCTCATAATGGTGATTTTTGGTTAGTGAATTGATTAAAACTAATTTATACTACATTAAATTACGTTACGAAAACGATTGCAAATAAGCCTGCAAGTTATAAACATCTTAATATTTAACAAAAATTTAATCAAAAAATATTTGACAATTTATCTATTATTAGAATTAATATACAGGTTTACAATTATTTATAATTAAAGTATTTTTCAGGTTTCATTTAAAAATCCTAATCAAAATCTCCAGTTTTAGCGTTATCAGAAGCATTTTTTAACTTTTTGTAACGAGGCAAAAGCAATACTAAACCTATTAAAACTCCTTCTAACAATAGCTTTTGCCAGCCATCGAACCCACCAATATATATTTGTGTGACCATTAAAAATACACTGGAAATGAAAAACAAAACTTTACTACCCTTACGCAGGATAATTATCAAACCGACAACAACTAAAATATTAAATATGAAAACAATCAAAATAACAACCCAGGCCGGCAATGATTGAAACAGCATTGCCTTATCACTCAAACCAGCCCATTCAACTATGTATTCATTAAATAATAAAGCTGCAAGCGACATACCAGCAATAATCATGTAATAGGTAAGCGCAAAAACACTAGTCAATAGTGTTGCTGTAGGAATGCTCTTTTTTGTTTCTTCTGAGCTCATGAAAGAATCAGGGTATTTGTTTGTTTAAATTTCAAATGAAATAGAACTAAATTTTTGCTATAAAACAATTATTGCATTTGATTTCTGAAACGAAGATACAACAAAATAAATATGGTAGCAAGCAACAAATCAAACATGGGAAACATGTCTAAAGGCTTATAGATATAGATTGTGGAAACGATCAGGAGTAAAAGCTGAGAAATAGCATAAAGATGAAATCCAGCGCGACGAAGGCTCCACATCAAACGAACGCCATTAAAAGATAAAACTTGTAACAACGCTGAAATCAAAAAATATGATCTGCTAATTTTTCCAAAAACCCCAAAATCATAGCCCATAGCTTGAAAACTCTCCTCTTCAATCATTTCCAGAATAACTTCATAATTGAAATAAACAAAGAAATTACTGACCGAGGCGAGGCCTGAACCAATAAAACTCAATATACATAAGATAGTTAGCAGACCAGGCCTTTGGTTTTGATTTGTGCTTTGATTCATAAATAATTGATTAGTTGAGTTTTCCAATTTGTTTTTCTACTTCATCCAGCAACTCACCCGATTCAACCAACGCTTTCATGGCATTGTGATCATCAAATAATGGCCGATCCACATCAAGAAATGCCACATGACGACGAACAACTTCATGCGCTTTTTTTGTTCCTTGTCCAAAACTATACTCTCTAAAATCAAGTGCCTGTGCGGCAGCCATTAGTTCAATTCCTAAGATTCCGTAAGCATTGTCCATGATCTGAAAGTTTTTTAGTGCTGTATTCATTCCCATCGAAACAAAATCTTCCTGATCGGCAGCAGCCGGAATAGATTGTATGCTTGCCGGAGCAGACAAAATACGCTGTTCAACAATTTGCATATCAGCAGTATATTGCGACAACATCAAACCTGAAAACATGCCTGCACCTTTAGTAAGAAAAGCAGGAAGACCAACACTTAATGCCGGGTTATTCAAACGGTTCATTCTGCGTTCGGACAATACACACACCATTGTAATGGCTGCTCCAGCCATATCCATTGGCAAAGCAACCGGAGATCCCTGAAAATTCGCACCTGACAACTGCAAATTCTCCTCAGGAAAAAAGATGGGGTTGTCGCCCACACCATTAAGTTCAATTTCCACCTGTGAGCGTGCCCATGCTAAAGCATCATGCGCTGCACCTATTACTTGCGGGGTACTACGCATACTGTAAGCATCCTGCACCTTACACTTAATTCTTCCCTCTGCCAAATCGCCGCCTTTCACAATTTTATTGATGGCCATAGCCGAACGCACAGCACCCGCAAAGCCTCTTACTTCATGAATTTTGCGGTTATAAGGTTTCATATTTGCCTTTAATGCTTCGAGTGACATAGCCGCAGCAATTTCTGCCTGACACAGAAAACGTTCCGCATCAAACAAAAACAAAGCACTCATGGCTGTAAGCACATTTGAACCATTAATGGTTGCCAAGCCATCTCTGGCTTCTAATCCAGGGATTGGAATTCCGGCTTTTTCCAATGCTGCTTTTCCGGGCAACAACTCTCCCTGATAAAAAGCTTTTCCTTCGCCCATCATCAATAAAGCAATCTGCGACATCGGAGCCAGGTCGCCTGAAGCACCAACACTTCCTTTGCGACAAACATAAGGTGTTACACCTTTATTCAACATATCTACCAGGGTTTGAGTAATGACCAGCCGGCAACCGGAATGACCATGCGCATGTACATTAATCCGCCCCAGCATAGCTCCTCTTACCCAATCTACAGGCATTGCATCCCCAATACCAGCAGCATGATTATAAATCAGGTATTTTTGAAAATCCTTTACCTGATCATCGTCTAGTACAATTTCAGAAAATTCACCAATTCCTGTATTCACCCCATACATTATTTCTCTTGCTTGAATTTTGCGTTCGAGCATGGCTCTGCATGTTTCAATACGCTGAACAGAAGCAGTATCCAATTCTACTTTACGATGTTGCCGTGCAACTTCCACAACATTTTCAATGGTGAGTCCACTTCCGGTAATGACGAGATTTGGTTTCATACAAATTTGGTTTTGGTGTTAACATTTATTTTTTCATCAAGCTAAATTAGAGAAATAAGCGGATGCAAACAAAGATTTATAATTTTGCAATTCAAATTCAATCCAAATTTTAATGGAAAGCAATAGTCTTAACTTTATTCAAAATCAATTAAATACAACTCCGGCGGTATTACTTTACTTTTTTAGTGACAGGTGTGCTCCCTGCATCAGTTTAAGGCCAAAAGTTGAAAAATTACTTAATGAAAACTACCCGGCTATGGAGCTAATCTATATCGACTCTGAAAAACAACCTGAAATTGCCGCTCATTTTGGAGTTTTTGCCAATCCCACGCTGATGCTTTTTTTTGACGGTCATGAACACCAGCGTCTAAGCAAATATGTAGCTATACCACAATTAGATGCGGCCATTAGCAGGCCATATGAATTGTTGATTGACTAAACATCAAATTCCTTTCATCAGTGCATCTGGAATGTTAATAGGAACTTCACGCAAGAATTCAACAGATTTAGCAATTTCCGGGTACATGACTTTGTCGTTATCAATAAAATCAACCTTTTGACGATACGCTTTCACAAAGTTTTCAATAAACTCTGAAGACCTGACAGGACGGCGAAATTCAAGTGCTTGCGCTGCATTGAATAATTCAATTGCCAAGATTCTTTCAAGGTTTAACACGACCCGTAAAGCTTTGGTTGCAGCATTTGCACCCATACTCACATGATCTTCCTGACCTTGAGATGATTCAATGGAATCAACTGAGGCTGGCGTGCTGAGCTGTTTATTTTGGCTCACTAAGCTGGCAGCAGTATATTGCGGAATCATAAAACCAGAATTTAATCCAGGACTGGCAACTAAAAACGGAGGCAAGCCTCGTTTACCATGCAGGAGCTGATAAGTCCTTCGCTCACTGATATTTCCCCATTCACTTAAGGCAATGGCAAGATTATCCAAAGCTAGAGCTAAGGGCTGACCATGAAAGTTGCCCGCAGATATAATTAAATCATCATCAGGAAAGATTGTAGGATTGTCAGTTACAGCATTTATTTCATTACTAAATACATAAGCCACATAGTTAACAGAATCCTTTGAAGCACCATGCACTTGCGGAATACATCTAAAAGAATAGGGATCCTGCACATGGGCCTTCTTTCTATTGATCAACTCACTTCCTTCCAATAATTTTCTGAAACGCTCGGCCGTTGCGATCTGGCCTTTGTGGTGCCTGATTTGATGAACCTGATCACAAAATGGTTCTATTCGCCCATCAAATGCTTCCAATGAAAGTGCACCGATAATATCAGCAAGCATAGAAAGCCGGAAGGTTTTTAGTAAAGTAAACACACCATAGGCACTCATAAACTGTGTTCCATTCAGCAAAGCGAGACCTTCTTTGGATTGCAATTTAATGGGTTTCCAGCCAAAATGCTTCATCACAACTTCAGCGGGTTGCCGTTCATTTTCAAAAACAACCTCACCTTTTCCCAACAAAGGCAAGGAAAGATGTGCCAAAGGCGACAAGTCACCAGATGCGCCAAGTGATCCCATTTCATAAACAACAGGAATCACATCCTTGTTATAAAAATCTATAAGCCGCTCAACAGTTGCTCTTTGCACACCGGAATGACCATACGAAAGACTTTGCACCTTAAGTAAGAGCATTAGTTTAACAATTTCCGTTGGTACAAGGTCGCCTGTTCCACAGGCATGCGACATCACAAGGTTTTCCTGTAGCTGGCCCAACTCAGATTTTGAAATGCTGGTATCGCAAAGCGAACCAAAGCCTGTAGTAATGCCATAAACAGGTTCGTCCTGATTGGCTATCTTCTGATCCAGATAGGAACGGCAGCGATCAATTTTTTCAATGGCCTCATCAGAAAGGGCAAGCTTAATATTATTTTTTACGATATCAAAGATTCTTTGAAATGTAAGTTTTTCTGAAGAAATATGATGAATTTGCATAGCTAAGATATTTAATGAATTAGAAGAACATTTCGTTAGAATAAACCCTAACCCATTAAATATAAAGCGGTTCTGTTAACTTTTATCAGGAAATCGCGCATTAACTCGGATGTCATACCTAAGAAATTAAAAGGCTTTGCAGCCTACTAATTAAACTTTCAGCATCAACTGTAAATTGCTCACCGGAAACCATTTGCTTAACAGTGAACTGATTAGCTGCTATTTCCGATTCACCCGCCATTATCACCAACGAAATATGCTTTTGATCAGCATACCGAAGTTGCTTTTTAATCTTGGCTGAATCAGGAAAAATCTCAGCATTAATGCCATTCTTTCTGATTTTTTGTAAGAAAGGCAAACAATAGCGCATCTCCTTTTCACTAAAATTCAAAAATAGTACCTGTGTTGCGTGCATGGCCTGCCCAGGAAATAAATCAAGGCTTTGCATAACGTCGTAAATACGATCAGCACCAAAGCTAATTCCTACACCGGAAACGTCAGGCATTCCAAAAACTCCTGTCAGGTTATCATACCTTCCACCACCACAAATACTGCCGATGGATACCTCTGAAGCCTTTACCTCAAAAATAGCACCAGTATAATAATTCAGTCCACGTGCTAGCGTTAAGTCAAGTTCAACAGGCATATCCAATTCCATAGCATCAATATAAGCAAACAACTCCCTTAATTCAGCAATTCCTTTTGCCCCAATTTCAATAGATCCTATCAAAGATTCAAGCTTATCAATTTTTTCGAGGGCAGTGCCTTCCATAAAAAGAACTGGCTGAAGCAGTTCGATTGCAGCATCTGACAAGCCCTTGGTATGCAATTCGGCATTTACCTGATCAATGCCAATCTTATCCAGCTTATCAATCGCTACTGTAATATCAACCAAGGCATCCGGCATTCCAATATATTCGGCCAGTCCGGCCAAAATTTTTCGATTATTGATTTTTGTAATTACTTTAATTCCTAACCTTCCAAAAACCTCATCGACTAACTGAACCAATTCAGCCTCATTAATCAAGGCATCACTGCCTACCACATCCACATCACATTGATAAAACTCGCGATAACGACCTTTTTGCGGACGATCAGCACGCCAAACAGGCTGTATTTGATACCTTTTAAATGGGAAGTTAATATCATTGCGATACTGCACTACAAAGCGGGCAAAGGGAACCGTTAAATCATAACGCAATCCTTTTTCGCTGATTTTAGGCCCAAGTGTTTCAGCAGATTTTTGATCTTCCTCATCAATATTTGACAGGAAATCACCGGAATTTAAAATTCTGAATAATAGCTTATCGCCTTCATCACCATACTTACCCATTAAAGTAGACAAGTTCTCCATTGCCGGAGTTTCAATGGGTTCAAAACCATAAAGTTTAAATACCTCTTTAATCGTATTAAAAATATAATCCCTTCGGGACATCACATCCGGGCCAAAGTCTCTTGTTCCTTTAGGTATTGCTGTTTTTTGCGCCATTATTTTCTTTATATTTTGGATGGCAAAGGTATTAAAAGCAAATTGTTTGAGAAGTTAATGACAGACTGAAAACTTCACACAATGATTATTAACCAATCAATATCCAATACTTGCAAGCAATTTGTTCAAGTATTGAATAGCATCCGGGCTGCCTTCGGATGGCGCCCAAGGAGCAAAATGCTTATCTACAAACGGATCATATGGTCCATCTTTCACTTCGTAGGCAACAGAACCTGTCTCAAGTGAAATGATGCAATGATACCTGCGGGGTTTAATTTCGCAGCCAAAATTACCATTGGATGCATCCAATAGAAAATGATCACTTATTTGACCGTCCTCTTCAAATTCAACTACCAGTATTTTTCCACGCAAACAAAAAAAGGCTTCTGATTTATCAGGGCTTTCATGCTTATGTGGCTGAATATAGGTTTCAGGTTCCATGGCATTCAGCATGCGCTGCATGAGTGCCTCAGGTTTATCATGAAAATTAAAATTCATCCTTTTACGAGCGGATGTTTTGGCTTTTGAAGAAACTTCATCCAGTAAATAATCGTTTATCTTTATCATGATTTTATATAGTTTTTCACTATTCGTAAAAAAGGAAAAATGATAAGGTTTGACAAACCAAATCAATCATAGTTAGTTTTCATCCATTAATTAGGACAAAATTAAGTTTTCCAAAATATCTAATTTCTGGAGTTTCAAAATAATTCATAAAGTTACATATGAACATATCAGTATTATTAAAACTCATTCTAAATTTCACTCTAAATCAACATTTACTAATTGTCAAAAAAGCGAAAGGTATTAATTTAGCGCATTCATTTAAAAATTGAAACTTATGGACCATCACCATCTTGAAGTTATTCCGCTTTGGGCATCAATCCCGTTTGCGATTATTTTGTTGTTTATTGCCATCGGGCCTTTGTTTTTTCACCATTGGTGGGAAAACAACCGCAACAAGCTCATTGTTTCACTTGCATTAGGCATTCCTACATCTGTTTGGCTCATTTACAATGGCTTATCACATAACCTAATCCATCAAATGCTATTCGATTATGTGCCCTTTATCATACTTTTGGGTTCATTATTTGTGATAACAGGAGGAATTCAACTAAAGGGAGATATTGAAGCAAAACCTGCAATCAATACCTTATTCTTAGGAATTGGAGCTGTTTTGGCCAGTTTTATGGGAACAACTGGTGCTGCCATGCTGCTTATTCGTCCTGTAATCCGAACCAATTCGGAACGAAAATTTAAGGTGCATACAATTTTATTTTTTATTGCCATAGTCGCCAATGCCGGTGGTATGTTAACACCACTGGGTGATCCGCCACTTTTTCTTTTGTACCTCCGTGGCGCACCATTTGAATGGTTTTTTAGCCTGACAAAAGAATGGGCTTTTGTGAACGGACTTTTGTTAGTGGTTTACTTCCTAATTGATTCTTACTACCACAAGAAAGAACCTGTAATCAACAAAGTAAAAGATCATACTGAAATTGAGCCCATTAGCATGAAAGGAACATTCAATTTCATTTTTCTGCTTGGGGTTGTATTTTCAGTAGCTTTTTTGAACCAAAACTATATTCACGCTATTCATGATAACCATTATATAGGTTTCGTGCGTGAAGCAGCCATGTTATTCTTTGCTGGTCTTTCACTTTATTTCACTAAAAAACAGCTGCGCATCGACAATAAATTCACATGGGGGCCAATCATTGAAGTAGCATTCTTGTTTTTAGGCATTTTTGCCACTATGGTTCCGGCACTTCTTTGGTTGAATGCCAATGCTGAATCCTTGGGTGTTAATGGTGCAGCAATGTTTTATTATGCCACGGGTGGATTAAGTGCTTTTCTGGATAATGCACCAACTGCTTTGGCTTTCCATAAGTTAGCACTTGGTTTACCAGTTGCTGCTGATGCACAACTTGTTGCCGGTATACCTGTTGACATTCTAACAGCCATCTCATTAGGAGCCGTATTCTTTGGAGCAATGACATATATTGGAAACGGCCCCAACTTTATGGTGAAGGCCATTGCTGAGGAAAATAAAATACCAATGCCAAGTTTCTTTGGTTATATGTTTAAATTCTCGCTTGTTGTTTTATTACCAATCTATATTCTTACACAATTATTATTCATCTAGAATAATAGAACGCATAAAAAAAAGCTGTGAATCAATTGATTCACAGCTTTTTTTTATCTAATCTGCTTTTAGTTTTTTATACCTGATTCGGGTTGGACCCTTATCGCCCAATCGTTTTTTCTTATTTTCTTCATATTCTGTATAACCTCCTTCGAAAAAATACACTTGTGAATCACCTTCAAAAGCAAGGATATGTGTTGCAACGCGATCAAGAAACCAACGATCGTGAGAGATGATAACAGCACATCCGGCAAAGTTTTCAATTCCCTCTTCCAGGGCACGTAAGGTGTTTACATCTATATCATTCGTTGGCTCGTCGAGTAACAGCACATTGGCCTCCTGCTTAAGTGTTAGCGCCAAATGAAGCCTGTTTCTTTCTCCGCCTGAGAGTATTCCTGCTTTCTTATTTTGATCTGTTCCGCTAAAATTAAACCTTGATACATAGGCTCTGGCATTCATGGTTCTGTTACCAAGTTTGATATCCTCATGGCCTGCCGAAACAATTTCATACACTGTTTTCTGCGGATCAATTTCAGCATGCGCCTGATCAACATAGCCAATCTTAACTGTTTCGCCAATTTCAAAATGCCCTTTGTCAGGTTGTTCAAGCCCCATCATAAGCCTGAAAAGTGTAGTTTTACCGGCACCATTTGGGCCTATCACACCAACTATTCCAGCAGGAGGAAGACTAAAACTCAGGTTTTCATAAAGTATTTTGTCGCCATATGCTTTTGAAACCTGATTAAACTCAAACACTTTGTTACCCAATCTTGGTCCATCGGGTATAAACAATTCAAGTTTTTCCTCTTTTTGTTTCACATCCTCATTCAGCATTTTCTCATAAGAAGAAAGGCGGGCTTTTGATTTGGCATGGCGGGCTTTTGGTGCCATACGTACCCACTCCAGCTCACGCTCAAGCGTCTTTCTTCTTTTTGAAGCAGACTTTTCCTCTTGTTCCATGCGCTTAGTTTTTTGTTCAAGCCAGGAGGAATAATTTCCTTTCCATGGAATACCTTCTCCCCTGTCGAGCTCAAGAATCCATCCCGCCACATGATCCAGAAAATAGCGGTCGTGGGTTACAGCAATCACAGTTCCTTTATATTGTTGCAAATGATTTTCGAGCCATTCAACAGATTCAGCATCCAGATGGTTAGTGGGCTCATCAAGCAACAAAATATCCGGTTCGCTCAAAAGCAACCGGCATAATGCCACTCGGCGCCTTTCACCTCCCGAAAGATTTTTCACAGGCGCATCACCTTCGGGACAGCGCAATGCATCCATTGCCCTTTCTAGCTTGCTATCAAGCTCCCAGGCATCCTTCTGTTCAATCAGATCGGTTAACCTTCCCTGCTCTTCGATAAGCTTTTGCATTTCTTCATCGGAAAGGGGCTCCATAAACCTGTTATTGACAGCTTCATAGGCCTTTAATACGTCAACAATTTCCTGCACTCCTTCTTCTACAACCTCTCGTACAGTTTTGGCATCATCCAAATCAGGCTCCTGATCGAGCATCCCTACTGAATAACCAGGAGAATAAACAACTTCTCCATCATAGGATTTCTCTTTTCCTGCTATGATTTTAAGCAAGGTAGATTTTCCTGAGCCGTTAAGACCAATTATTCCAATTTTTGCTCCGTAAAAAAAGGAAAGGTAAATATTCTTTAAAATTTGACGGGATGGAGGAATTACTTTACTGACTCCAACCATTGAAAAAATAATTTTCTTGTCGTCTGACATATTGTTTGTGTTGAATTTTCTATTCTGACTAAATTACAAAGCTACAAATCTTTTGAGCTGGCTTATAATGCATTTAGCTTCTAAGAATTATATTTTTTGTAAATAATTAGGACTAATCGATTAACTAACGAATCAAATCTTTCATTGCTTCTTCTAACTTAACATTTGCTGTGTACCAACTAAACTGCTGATGAACAAATGAGTGGCCTGCAGAGGATATTTCATTGGCAAAGGCAGCATCATTGAGTAATTTAATGAGTTTTTCAGCTATTTCTTCAGCTGTGTTTCCAATCAGGATTTCTTTTTCGGGAGAGGCCTTTAGAGGCGTTGCAGCCAAAGAAGTAGTTACGCAAGGCAAAGCCATTGACATTGCTTCGAGAAGTTTGTTCTGAAGTCCGGTTCCAATCCGCATTGGTGCAACAAAAACATGTGACTGAGCATAGGCCTGGCGAATGTCATCCATCCATCCGGATACAGTTACCTTGTTTGAAGCCGATTGTCGGACAGAAATATCTGGTGTTGCTCCAGCAATTAAAACTTTCGTGTGGGGAAGTTTTTTCCAAACCAGCGGCATAATTTCCTGAACCAAAAAAGAAACTGCATTCACATTAGGAGGATAAGCCATATTTCCAGTGAAAACGATATCATACTTTTTCTCTGCCAAAATCGGGCTAAAGTAATCATGATCAACCCCATTAGGAATTACCAAAATCTCCTTCCTGTTTGGGTGAGGGATTAAGTCCCGGTCAGTTTCGCTGATAATCGTTTTTACATCAAATTCATTAAAAACAGCAGCTTCATACCTTTGCAGCCTTCTGAATTCAGTTGAAAAGAAGGGCTTCATAAACCATGAAGAAACCTCCAGCCTTCTTTTTATACCCATGCTGAATACATCTTGATAATCAATAACTTTGGGCCTATTTATATATCGCAAATACTCTGCCACACGAATCAATTGCCCATACAAAACATCTGGATTATGCAATGCTATCAGACGCTCAATTCGTTTAGCCGCCCGAACATTAAAAAAGTAACCTGTTTGAAGTGGTTTTCCACTGATCCAGGCAATAAAAAGATTCAACAAAATACCAATTCCAGGTAAATCAATAAAGTTAATTGATTGACAAAAAGGCTGTAAAGCTCTGAATGCTTCTTTCTTATCAGCTTTACGGTCAGAATTTAAAGCACAAAGAATAATTTCATTATTTCTTGATAATTCCTTTAGTTGATTAAATGCCCTGAGCTTATCCCCTTTTTCAAGAGGCCATGGAATTCGGGATAGCAAAACAAAAATCTTCATCAGCCAAAGGAAGTTTATTATTTGTTCGCAAAGGTAAGTGAATTTTAGGCTGTTTTTCCTGTGATTCCCATTTGAAATAGCCTCTAATACTCAATAACTATTAAAGCCTGTTTAAGCAAACAGCATCAATTGTTGCATTGATTTTCTTTCAGGTTATTGTAGAACTTTAACAATCTCTCTATTACTTTGACACTATTGTGCTGTTCCTCAACAAGTTTTCGGGCAGCAATGCCACAATGTTCGGCTTTATCGGGATATTGAATCAACTGTCCCATAACAGCCGCCATTTTTGCGGCATCATTTGCTATATATATATTTGTTAAATCAGCGTAATTAATTCCTTCGGCGCCTATGCGTGTAGTAACTACAGTTTTTCCCAAAGCCATAGCTTCAATTATTTTAATACGTATACCACTTCCTGAAAGCAATGGCACAACTGCAATATGGTTATTGCGCACAAATTCATTGGCATCACTAACTTCTCCCACAACTTCAATTCCTTTGGCTTTATAATTTAAAAGCCAGTCGGGCATAAATCTACCAGCCAGTACAAGACGTGCTTCCGGATTTTTACTGATTACCAATGGCCAAACTTTCTCCAATAACCATTTAATGCCTTCCTGATTTGGTATCCAATTCATTGATCCCAAATGAAAAAAAACTGGTGATTTAGCTACTTCATAGGATGGTTCATAAATTGCCGGATTAATCCCATAAGGTATATCAACAACAGTTTTATGCGTTACACCTTTGAAAAATGCGGCATCTTTACGTGTAATTGCTGCTATGCCATCTACCCTGTTAAGACTATCCAGTTCAAATCGTTTAAGTGTTTCACTCAAATGATTAAGATACAATCGCTTCAAATAAAAACGCGATTGCCTGGCAAGACGTTTCCAAATCAGGTGCTCAATATTATGAGCCCTCAATACAACAGCAGCATTTGAGTTTTTTCTGATGACCGATATATAAGGAGCCATAAAAACAGTTTCAAGCTGAACAACATCAAAATCATCCTCAGTAAGCATACTGACAAGTTCCGACTCAAAATCAGGGGAAATAAACCTTTCAACATGGTACGACTTATTCTTTATCATTGCTTTTAATGCACCCAACGGTTTGATTCTCAAGTCAACATTCACCAGTTTTAAGCTGGTTTTTTGTCTCATTTCCTCAGGAACCAATTGATAATCAACCTGATACTTTTCTGAGTTCACCGCAAGTACTTTTACCTGATGACCGGCACTTAGCAAGCCGTCAATTATGCTTTTCATAGCTATTGGACCACCCTCACGAGCCGGGAAAGGAGATTTATTACAAACAAAAAGTACTTTCATCTTGCCGATAATTTTTTCTTAGTTGGCACAATTTTCTTGATCATTTTTTTCCAACTGTCCACATCAAGCAAGGCTGCATCCGTAGTAGCCTTAAAAGTTAAAAACAGCCCCATAGGAAAGAGCACAATCGATGAAAGCCAAACGCCAGTAACGATATCAAGATCACCTACTTTTGCTGCTTTTTCTCCGGTAATGCTAGTGATGTGATAAATCACAAAAAAAAGCACTGCCATCACAACTGGCAATCCTAATCCTCCTTTACGGATTATTGCACCCATTGGCGCGCCGATAAAAAACAATATCAGGCAGGCTATACTCAAAGTAAACTTTTTATGCCAGGCGATTAAATGCTTACGGATATTTTCCTGCTGATAATTGAAGTCGTTTTTGTTAAAAATCACGTTGTCGCGAGCTGAGCGGGCAGCTGTTAATGCCATATCAAGCATAGTAGTCTTTTCCTTTTTGTCAAAATTAGTGATCAGAGGCCACTTGAGTTTGTATAAAGTATCCTGTTGATTACTATTTACAGACAAACTATCTGCTTCATCAATTGCTGAAACAGTTTTCATAACTTTAGCTGAAGTATCAAGTGTTGATAAATTTTGAAACCTCCGCTGAAAACTGGATTTATAACGGTCCTTTCGCTCCTGAAACCTTTCGTCCAAAGAATCTACAGACAAATTTAATTGCTTGATATTAAGCATTGTATAATGACTCTTGAAAAGATCTTCCTTTGTTCGATTCATATTAAACTCCGAAAGATCGAAACGAATTCTTTGCTGCTTAAAGGCCGTTCGCTCGAAAGGTCTGTTTTCACGATAGTTTCGTTCAGAAACAATATCAGTGTATGCATAACCGTCAAACAGCGTGAAAATAATACTTTGTTGATCAGGGCTCATTTCCATATAACCTGATTCTGCTGTTGTTACTTTGATATTGCCCAAGCGATCAGTATGATCGTATATTTTAACATCATAAATTGTGCGGCCATCATTATCCTTTTCGCCTACCCTTATTACATAGTTTTCAATTCCATGGTAAAAAACCCCTTCGGTAATGTCAAAAGCGAGTTTTTGTTGCCTTACATCATAAAGCAAAGACTGAAATTTTAAATTGGCATAAGGCTGAACATAGTTAGAAAACAAGAATGCCGTAATACTGATAACTACAGAAAGAATTACAAGGGGTCTCATTATTTTCCAAACAGAAATACCAGCTGCTTTCATAGCCACTAGTTCATAATGTTCGCCCAAATTGCCAAAAGTCATTAAAGACGACAATAAAATTGCCAATGGCAAGGCCATAGGCACAAAAGTGGCACTGGCATAAAAAAGCAATTGAGCAATTACATCACCTTCCAAACCTTTGCCTACCAAGTCGTCAATGTACTTCCACAAAAACTGCATTAACAGAATAAACAGTGCTATAAAAAAGGTAAGCACGAGCGGGCCGAGATATGACCTTAATGTAAATGCAAAAAGTTTTTTCAAAACAATCAATAATAATGTTGAACGGGCAAATTTAACGAATTAAAAGTCCACTAATCTCAATAAGGTTTTGTTTGAACAAAAACATATTAGAAACCCTACTGAAATGTAATGTTAACTAAAAACGCAAACTGAACCTATATGTTGTAAATCAAAATAAAATGAAAAAAAGTAAAGGTTAGTGTAACTTAACATCCAAGCTGTCCGTCACACAAACAAAATAATTCAAAAACTAACATTTAAATCAATAAATCATGAAATTAAAAACTTTATCTATCAGTCTTTTGCTTTTTATTTTCGCTTTTTCAAGTAATTTATATGCTCAAAAATATGGAAGTGGAACAGTTGAAGAGCGCAATTATGACTTAAGCAGCTTTAGTAAAATTGATGTAAGCGGAAATTTTCATCTTATTTTAGTGCCTTCTGAAAATCAAAGCGTTGTAATTGAGACAGACAATAACCTTTTTGATAATATTAAAGTAAATGTTGAAAACAACACTTTAGTACTTACCACCAATCATATCAGAAACTCAACTAAAATGGTAGCTACTGTTACAGCACCTTTAATTACAGAGATAAATGCATCAGGAGCAACAAAAGTTGAAATTCCTGAGGTATTCAAATCGGAACAGCTCAAATTAAAGGTAAGTGGAGCATCCAATGTAACAGCAAACATTGAAGCACAAGAATTAATTACAGAAGTTTCAGGTGCCAGCAAGTTATACCTTTCTGGTAGTGCAAACAACCATAAAGCTAACCTTAGTGGAGCAGCAAGACTACAAGCCGCAGATTTTGAGACAAAAACTTCAACTATTAAAGCCAGCGGAGCCAGTGATGCAAAAATCTGGGCTACTGAAACACTTTTTAGCAAAACAAGTGGGGCTGCCAGTGTTTCGTATGACAAAGCACCTGCAAATCTGGAAACCGAAAGTCAGGTAATCAATGTGAGTGAGGGTTGGAATGCTCAGTCAGGTGATAGTGTAAGAGTAAAAGTTGGCAACCTGGATATCAAAGTCATTGACGATGATTCAACAAAAATAGTTATTGGAAGTCGCACAATAGTTGTAGATGATAAAGGAAATGTAAACGTTACCCGCACCAAAAAACACCGTTTTAATGGTCATTGGGCAGGTTTTGAACTGGGAATTAACGGGCTGCTCACTCCTGATTTTAACATGAGCTATCCACTCACTCAAAGTTATCTTGACCTGCGCATGGAAAAAAGCATCAATGTAAACCTCAATTTTTATGAGCAAAATATTAACCTCAATAAATCAGGGACGTTTGGAATGTTTACAGGTTTAGGACTTAGCTGGAACAATTACCGTTTTTCAAAAGCTACATTTCTAACAGGAGATTCTGCTGTATTTAAAGGTTATATAATGGAAGGTGTTTCTGTAAGAAAAAGTAAGCTTGTAAATCTTTACCTGACAGTACCTTTGTTCTTCGAAATACAAACAAAGTCATATAAAAACAAAGAGAAACTGCATTTTGCAGCAGGTGTAGTAGCTGGATGGAGAATAAGCAGCCATACCAAAGTATACTACAATGAGGCAAACAAGGTTTTCAATCTGAGAGATACTGAAACCGGAAATTTGTTGCCTACATCGATGCAAAGTCCCGGAAATTCCAACAGAAATATTAGTAAAAACTATGATAGCTTCCACATGCGTCCGTTTAAGCTGGATGCCGGAATCAGAATGGGCTGGGGAATTGTTAACCTATATGCCAATTATTCCTTAACAAGTCTGTTTATCAAAGACCGCGGACCAGAATTGTATCCGTTTTCAGTTGGTATAGCTCTTTCAAGCTGGTAAAAGATAGTAAAGAAAAAAGCCAGTCCAAAGACTCTTTGGGCTGGCTTTTTGTTTTAACAGGTTTTAATTAAAACGAATTAGCTTCACTTAAATTTTCAACTATTTCGTGTGTATCAGAAGCAATCATTAGCTCTTCATCTGTGGGAATAACAATCACTTTTACTTTTGATTCTGGCTTACTGACTAATTCCTCCTTACCTCTGGATTTCATTGATTTTTCAGCATCAATATCCACTCCTAAAAACTCAAGTCCATCAAGCGATTTAGTGCGTGTAACTGTATCATTTTCTCCTATTCCACCTGTAAATACAATAACATCTACGCCACCCATTGCTGCTGCATAAGCACCAATATACTTTCTTACCCGATACTGATACATTTCCATAGCTGTTTTCGCTCTCTCATTACCATCCTCGGCAGCCAATTCGATGTCGCGCATATCCGATGAAACACCAGAAATACCTAGCATTCCGCTAAATTTGTTCACCAAAGTGCTGGTGTATTGAATACTTGTTTCCTCTTTATCAGCAATATAAAGCAATGCACCAACATCCAAATCTCCACAGCGGGTTCCCATAATCAAACCTTCAATAGGAGTCATTCCCATTGTTGTATCCACTGATTTTCCATGCTTAATTGCCGCCATCGAGGCGCCATTACCCAAATGGCACGTAATAATCTTTTGACTGTTTATGTCAAGTCCGAGTACTTCGCAGGCTCTTCTGGAAACATATTTATGACTTGTTCCGTGAAAGCCATAGCGTCTGATCTTATATTTTTCATACAAAGAATAAGGAATACCATACAAATAAGCTGCTGGTGGCATAGTTTGATGAAAAGCCGTATCGAAAACTCCTACCTGAGGAACTTCAGGCAACAACTCTTTCATGGCGTAAATACCTTTAAGGTTTGGAGGATTATGCAAAGGAGCCAAATCAACACACTCTTCCAGGGCATCAACTACCTCATCAGTAATAAAAACACTTCCGCTAAACTTTTCACCTGCATGCACCACACGATGACCAACTGCATCAATTTCTTCGATTGATTTGATACTTCCATATTTTTCGCTGATCAAAATACCAAGCAGAAACTGAATACCAGCCTGGTGATCCAGAATTTCACCTTCCAGTTTTATCTCCTTGCCATCCTGACGCTTATGCTTAATTGCAGCTCCCTTTAAGCCAATTTTATCTACCAAACCTTTGGCAATTACAGTTTTGGATGGCATTTCAAAAAGTTGATATTTGATAGATGAACTTCCGCAGTTCAATACAATAATCTTCATGATAAATCTAAATTTAATTATTTGATAACGGCACAAGTAACTGTTTGATCAACAGCTCTGCCACTTTCGTAATTATAAAATCCGCGATTAGTTATTCGTCCAAAATAGTTTGCCCTAACCAACCTTTTGATGATTGGTGAAGGCTTATACTTTTTGTCGCCAAACTCCTGATACAGATTGTCCATGTATTTAAGTATTTTATCCAATCCAATACGATCAGCCATTTCGAAAGGCCCGTAAATATTTCCAGATGATTCTTTCATTGCAGCATCAATATCAGAAACAGATGCCACGCCTTCCATTAGAATTTCACAAGCTTCATTTATAGTCGTCACCATCATACGTGTAACAATATTTCCGGGAGACTCATTCACTCTGATAATACTTTTGTTAATCATTCCGGCAAATTTAATCACCTGATGATAAGCCTCATCTGAGGAGTTAATACCCTTAACCACCTCTATTACATGTGTTTTGTGTACAGGAAGAATAAAATGAATGCCTATTGCTCTTTCCGGACGCTTGAGCACCGTTGCAAGGTCTGATATCATAAGTGTGGCAATATTGGAAGAAATTATAGCATCCTCACGAACAACTTGTTCAACATTCCTGAATATTTCCTTTCTGATTTCAATACTTGTTCCTCTTTTGCGAGAGCTTATTGATTCAATTACAATATCACAGTCAGCAAGGTCGTTATAATCAGTAGTTCCTTTAATGCGACTTAAAATTGCGCGTTTTTCTCCTGGCGTAAGTCCCCAATGATTGATTACATCATCAAGTTGTTCTTCCAGCTGTTTGTATATCAGGGCTATTCTTTCTTCATCCAAATCCAGAAACACTACATCTATTCCATATTGACTTATTGCACGTGTAATCTCCTGCCCCACGGCTCCACAACCAATTACACCAACTTTTTGGATTATTCCTTTGGGCTGTATGCGTTTGCCCAAACTAAAATCTGCTAATGATTCACTCATATGTCATTAATCTTTAATTATATATATATTGCTGTACTTTTTCTTTGGCCTGATTAACAGTAATTGCAACAAGGTTTACTATATCTTCAACAGAGCATCCACGCGACAAATCATTCACCGGAGCAGCCAGGCCTTGCAAAACAGGTCCAATTGCCTCTGCACCAGCTAACCTTTGAACCAGTTTATAGGCAATATTTCCTGTTTCCAAAGAAGGAAAAACCAAAATGTTCGCACGACCTGCAATTGATGATCCCGGAGATTTCTTTTGTCCAATAGCCTCAACTATTGCCGCATCAGCTTGAAGTTCTCCATCAATTAAAAGATCCGGAGCCATCATTTTAGCAAGCTCAGTTGCCTTTACTACTTTATCTACCTTTTCGTGTTTAGCACTGCCTTTCGTTGAAAAGCTTAGCATAGCCACTTTTGGTTCTATACCTGCAATTGCACGAGCTGTTTTGGCTGTAGCCACAGCTATTTCGGCTAATTCTTTAACAGAAGGATCTGGATTTACAGCACAGTCAGCAAAAACCATTACACCATCTTCGCCAAATTGCTTATCAGGAACGACCATAAAAAATGCTCCTGAAACAGCACTTGTACCGGGCAAGGTTCTAATTATTTGAAATGCAGGCCTTAACACATCACCAGTTGCGTTTTCAGCACCGGCAACTTCTCCATCTGCCATACCGTCTTTGATAAGTAATGTTGCCAAATACAAAGGATCTTCCACAAGCTTCATGGCCTGCGCCATAGATAAACCTTTATGCTTTCGTATCTGAAAAAGCAGCTCCGCATAATAAGCTTTCTCCGGATTGGAAACAGGATCGATTATTTTAGCCAATGCGATATTTTTGAGGTTCCAATGTGAGGCATTAGCCATTATCTCTTCTTCGTTTCCAATTAAGATAATTTTTGCCAAGTCCTCACCGAGTATAATATCAGCGGCTCGTAGTGTGCGCTCTTCAAGACCTTCTGGCAAAACAATTCGCATCCCGCTGTTCTTTGCCGAAGCCCTGATTCTTGAAATTAAGTCCATTAATGTTTATGTAAATTTTACAGGCACAAAAGTACCAAATAGATACAGATCTTTCGTGCTTTTCCATAATTATTCATCAAATTCAAATCAATCTTATTCATTTGATTATAAACACTTTAATAATGTATTATATTGTTTATAATGATTATAAATTACTAGTATTAGAAATCATTAAAACAGTGTATCCAAACATTAGAGTAAGCAAAGTCTATTCAATCTATATAATATTCATAATCATTCATTTACAATATTTTATCCCCATCTGATATTCAGGATACGATTATCAAGCCTTCGTTTGCTAAATAAAAACCAAGTTTAAATTACCTTTGCAAACCAAATCTATCAGAGTAGAATGATTCAAAGTGAGCAGATTCCTTTCCCAGTTCATGCAATCGATAGCAGTGCTCAATATTTCATCAGTGGTTATCCTGATACAACGGGTAAAAATATATCATTGAATCCTCCGTATCTCAGTAATCCGGGCACATTTATCACGCAAACTCATGGTAAAAAGCCTGAATTCACATTGAGGAACCAAGAACAACGTCTTGATGCTTTTGTGCTGATAGTGCTGGGTTTTAGTTTGTTTAGCCTCGTAATCAGTAAGTATCTGCTTCCAAGAAGGTTTTTTCAACTCTTAAGTTGTTATACGGCTGATAGATGGACAAATCAATTGTTAAGAGAATGGAATCCATCCAAGAGCATGCCAGGGCCTTTGCTTCTTATTGTCTACATATTATTATTCTCTCTGGTTTTATATATTATTGAACCAGACGCATCAAACCAATTTGATTCAACGTCGGAAATAGCATTGAATATTGCACTGATTATGTTATTGTACACGATTGGTCGGCTAGGCCTTAGCAAGATTATTGCCTTGATATTTAAAGCGAAAGAACTTAATTTACATTTACGAACCATAGAGTTTTCACACTATCTGGTGGCAAGTTTTGCAATGCTTCCAGCGATAATTGCAATGGTTTTTTATCCGGGAGAAACTACCGTAAAAATAAGTTTAGTGTTTATTAGTATAGTATTTATTTTCAGTTTCTTAAGAACATTATTTTTTAGTGTTAAGGCAGTTCATTTTTCAGTTTTCTATTTATTTTTATATCTTTGCGCCCTCGAAATCGTTCCCTTTTTATTGCTGCTAAAAACTGTAAACTTGTACTTTACAGGTGAACTATTTATTATTGATTTTGTTGGATTACAATAAATTATACTAACATTTCAAACGGTTGAAATAGAAGTTCTTCAGCAATAAAAAAGAATTTTTCGGTATTAAATGGTTAAAAGGGTAATCGCTTAACAAATCGTAAACAAATGAAAATCAAATCCATTTTGGTGTCTCAGCCTCAACCGGCAGATATTGAAAAGTCACCTTACGGAGAACTGGCTCGAAAATATAACCTTACGATTGATTTTGAAAAGTTCATTAAAATTGAAGGAGTTCCCGCACGTGAGTTCAGGCAGGAAAGAGTAGCCCTTGCCGACCATAGTGCTATTATTCTTACGAGCAGGAATTCTGTAGATCATTTCTTTCGGATTGCAAAAGAAATGAGATATGAAGTGCCTGAATCACTTAAATATTTCTGTATTTCAGAAAGTACCGCTTTCTACCTTCAAAAGTATGTGCAATATCGTAAACGTAAAATTTTTCACGGCAAACAAAGCTTTGGTGATTTGATGGAAATCATCAAAAAACACAAGGAAGAAAAATTTTTATTACCCTGTTCAGATATCCACAAAGAAAGCATGATTGAAATGCTTGATGAGGCTAAAGTAAACTATAACAAGGCTGTTTTGTACCGAACTGTTGCTGCCAACCTCTCAAAAGTAAAAGTAGATGAATATGATATGTTGGTTTTCTTTAGTCCTGCCGGAATCAAATCTTTAACCAAAAATTTCCCGAAGTTTAAACAGGGAACTAAAATTTTTGGCGCGTTTGGTCCCTCTACTGCTCAGGCAGTAAGCGAAGCAGGGTTTAAGCTGCAGATAAATGCACCAACAAAATCTGCTCCTTCAATGACAATGGCCATAGAGGAGTACATCGAAAAACTTATAAAGAATTCCCGAAAGAAATAGTGTTTCCAGATCTGTTATACATCGGCATTATACCGGTGAAAATGAAACTAACTTATCATGGAAAACTCTAAATCATTCCAAAAAACTGAAAGACTCTGCAGTAAAAAAGCCATTGCTGATTTATTTACAGAAGGTAAGTCATTTCACTTTTATCCGCTTAAAGTAGTTTTTAAGGAAAACAATCTAAAAAGTGAAACAACCACCAACCGGGTGCTGATTACTGTTTCGAAAAAAAAATTTAAGCTTGCTGTTGATCGGAATCGAATTAAACGCCTGATAAGAGAAGCCTGGAGACAGCACAAACATATTGTTGATCAGCAGCTTTCGTCCAAACCTGTACACCTGGATATTGCCTTAATTTTTACAGGACATCAGATTCCGGATTTCAAATTGATTCAAAAAAAAATAAATGCCATTGTAAAACGTTTAATACAACATTATGAAGTGGCTGATTAAAATTCCAGCATATGTGATGATTTTTTTAATCAGACTATATCAATATACACTTTCGCCTTATTTGGGACGTTCGTGCAGATACACTCCAAGTTGCTCTGTTTATGGTGTAGAAGCTATCAAAAAACACGGCGCACTCAAAGGAGGCTGGTTAACAATAAAACGCGTAAGTTCCTGTCACCCATGGGGAGGCAGTGGTTATGATCCTGTTCCTTAAAAAAATATGAATGAATAATAGCCTTATGAAGCACCTTAACTTTTGGATTATCCTGCTAGCATTTCTTCCTTTTCAGGTATTACATCTGCCTGCGCAAAATCATAATAATTTTGAGATTTCCAAAAGCATGGATATCTATGCAACAATTTTCAAAGAGCTAAATCTTAATTATGTTGATAACATTAATCCTGCCGAATTAAACGAGATTGCTATAAAAGCTATGTTGCAAGAACTGGATCCTTACACTGTTTTTGTTCCAGAGGCTGAAATAGAGAATTTTCAATTAATGACAACAGGTGAATACGGAGGAATAGGTTCACTGATCCAGCAAATTGATGGGAAAGTTACGATATCAGAACCTTACGAAGGTTTTCCAGCTCAAAAAGCAGGATTGATACCTGGCGATGTTATTTTAGAAGTTAATGGTGTTGACGCATCGAATAAAAATACTTCGGAAGTAAGCGATTTATTGAAAGGACAACCAGGCTCTACTATCAATTTGGTAATAGCGCGGGAAGGAGAAGAAAAAACCCTTGAAAAAACGCTGATACGAGAAAAAATCAAACTGGATAACATACCTTATCACACAGTTTTTGAAAACGGCATAGGCTATATTTTGCTTTCTGGGTTTACTCAAAAAGCTGCCTCTGAGATGAAGGAAATCTTTTTATCTATGCAGGAAAAACATAGCTTGAATGGATTGATTATTGATTTGAGAGGTAATGGAGGCGGATTACTGAATGAAGCAGTAGACATATGCAATATTTTTGTTGACAAGGGTGAATTGATAGTTGCTACAAGAGGCAAAACTGCTGACAAAACAACCGTACACCGCACACGCCAAGCCCCTGTAAACAAAGAAATTCCTTTAGTAGTTCTGGTTAATGAAGCCAGTGCTTCGGCCAGTGAAATCGTAGCAGGCGCGTTGCAGGATTTGGACCGGGCAGTTATCATTGGCCATCGTACTTTTGGCAAAGGTCTTGTGCAAAATGTTGTTCCCCTTAGCTATAACACTCAAATGAAAGTAACTATAGCCAAGTATTACATTCCCAGTGGCAGGTGTATTCAGGAAATAGACTATACAAAAAAACGGGATAGCGAGAATCAGGAAGCAGATTCTGTTGTTGCAACTTTTAAAACCAGAAACGGACGTACGGTCTTTGATGGCAAAGGTATTTCACCTGATATTGTTATGGTTGAAACGGCATTTTCGGCAGTTAGTGCTAATTTGTATGCCAGAAATTACATTTTTAAATATGCAAATAAATTTGCCCTCGAACATCAATCCATTGCACCAGCTAAAGATTTTGAAATCACAGATGAAATCTATAACGATTTTATGGAGTTCATCGAAAGTCAGGATTTTACATACACAACTGAAAGTGAGCGATTAATTGAGAAAATGCGCAGAATTGCCAAAGAAGAGGCCTATCTTGACGCTGTTAACCCGCAGTTGGAGGCTTTAGAGGAAGAATTAGTAAACTATAAGAAAAACGATATTCGCAAACACCGTGATGAAATTGAAGAACTTCTGAAAATGGAGATAGCTCAGCGTTATTATTATCAGAAGGGGAAAATCATTGCAGCACTGGATCATGATCCGGATCTTGAGATGGCATTTCAAATAATCCAGGATAGTGCACGCTACAAGGAAATACTTAGTCCACAGAAGCAATAGTAGTTTCAAACTAATGAACACAAGCCCATCACCCAAAGCCGGAAATGCCTATTTCGTTGCATTATTGTTAATGGCAATGAGTATTCCGCTGTCAAAATTTACGATGAGTGTATTTCAGTTTGTGTTAATCATTATCTGGTTCACTGATGGTTTTTCCGGAGAAGTAGTTAGTCGTTTCTACAGAAAATCTTCACCTGTATTGGCTACACTTTATACGATCGGTTATTTTTTTAGTCATGCAGCTCAAAACTTCATTGATAAATTTCAGCTATTTTTTAAAAACAAAACAGCAGTAATTGTATCCTCAATTTTTCTTCTTCACCTCATTGGACTTATCCATACAAGCGATTTTGATTATGCCTTAAAAGACTTGAGAACAAAGCTTCCACTCTTTGTACTTCCACTTATTATGAGCACCATGCCCGGACTAAGCAGAAAGCAAGTAACACAGCTTTTACTGTTTTATGTACTGGCTGTGTTTATAGGCACCCTTTTTAGCATGAATGTTTTCCTTAAAAAGGAATTTAACGATATCCGCAATATTTCAATCTTTATCAGTTCAATTCGTTTTTCGCTTAATATTTTATTTGCAATTTTTATTTTGGCTTGGTTTGTTGTGATTGATCACCACTTTTCGTGGAGATGGCGGATTTTATTCTTTACCGGAATTATTTGGTTTCTGATCTTTCTGATGATTTTAGAATCCGGCATTGGTCTGATTAGTTTTGTTCTGATCATTTCAATTATTGCCGCTTACAAAGCCTTTACCATTTCAAACTGGAAAAAACGACTCATTACACTTGTCATTATGTTTGGCCTGCCTATTGGTTTTTTTGCATATATCGCCTATCAGGTAAAGGATTTAAGCCATGCAGAAACAATAGCTTTTGAGCAGCTTGATACACAAACAGCATTGGGAAATCCATATGTACATGATACTATAAATTTTGGTATTGAAGATGGTAAATATGTTGGTTTGTATCTTGCCATTCCTGAAATGGCACAAGCATGGAACGAACGAAGCAAAATAGATTTTTACGGAACCGACCATGCAGGTCAACATATCAAATATACTTTGATACGCTATCTAACTTCCAAAGATTTACGCAAAGATGCATCTGGAGTTAACTCCTTAAATAGTAAAGATATAAGAGCAATTGAAAACGGAGTAGCCAATATTAATTACATTGACAATCCCAGCATCAGAACACGTATTTCAAAGATATTGCTTGGATATCAGAACTATGCAGATTTAAATGATCCAAATGGCAGTTCTGTTATGCAACGAATAGAATACTTAAAGGCATCTTTTCATATCATACGTCACAATTTTATTTTTGGCGTTGGCACAGGAGACCTGCCCAAACATTTTGCCAGGGCTTACGAAGAAATTGATTCAAGCCTGGAACCCCAATGGCGATGGAGGTCACATAATCAATATGTTTCCATCATGGTTGGCTTTGGTGTTATTGGATTGATCTGGTTTATTTTTGCCATTGGCTATCCTTATTTGGCCAACAAAGACAATCGCCACTTTTTATACAGCATTTTTATGCTAATCATGATTCTTTCTATGTTCACTGAGGATACAATTGAAAATCAAGCTGGCGTTACGCTTTTTACATTTTTTAATGCTTTCTTTTTGTTTGGCGCTTCTAATGCCAAATTGAAAATAAGTTGAGGTTCTGTACTTATTCTCTTTTATTTGAATTATCTGGCAGGAAAGTCTAAATGAATGGCTTGTTTCCATCTAAATCAGGCAAAAAAAAATATCGTATTTTTACACCTCCAAACAGTGCTATGAAAAAAGAAATCGTTCCACTTCAAGTCATCATCTTTGATTCTCATGAAGAGTTATCTGCAAATGATAAAAATCTACTCGAGCAAGCCCGTAAAGCAGCCGAAACTGCTTATGCTCCTTATTCACGCTTTCAAGTAGGAGCTGCCGTAAGATTGGAAAATGGTGAAATTATTACGGGAAGCAACCAGGAAAATGCAGCCTACCCCAGTGGTTTGTGCGCCGAAAGGGTTGCCTTGTTTTATGCGCATGCCAAATTTCCGGAAATAGCTGTTGAAGCAATTGCAATCACAGCCAAAGGAAACAAAGGTATTATTGATGAGCCTTTGTCTCCTTGTGGTGCCTGCCGACAGGTGATGGCCGAATCAGAAAAAAATTCTAAACAACCCATGCGCGTGATTATGCAAGGACAAAAAGGTCCTGTTATGATTGCCGAAAGTATGAAAGTTTTACTTCCTTTCTCATTTTTAGACGATTATCTCCTCCGTTATACAAATACAGAACGGTAATTAATGCCAAATATACCTTATGAAAAATAAAAAATCGTTATTCTATTTACTGATTGTATTGTTCTTATTTACCGCTTTTAAAAGTGACATGCCTGCCTATAAACTATACAATCAGAAAGGCAAACAAACGAGTTTCAAAAGATTGGTAAAAGAAGCCGCTAAGGCAGATATCATATTTTTTGGAGAATTGCATAACAATCCAATAGCACACTGGTTGCAGCTTGAATTAACCATGGCACTTCACGAACTACATCAGGAAAAATTGGTTTTAGGCGCCGAAATGGTCGAAACTGATAATCAGGATGCGCTTGAGCTTTACTTAAACGGTAGCATAGAACATGATTCATTAAATAATATCGCACGACTGTGGGGAAATTATGAAACAGATTATAAACCACTTGTTGATTTCGCTAAAGAAAATCAATTAAAGTTCATTGGAACGAACGTTCCTCGTCGCTATGCATCATTGGTCTTCAGAGGTGGGTTTGAAGTGCTTGATACACTTCCTGATTCTGATAAGCAATGGATTGCACCACTGCCAATTGACTATGATCCAACACTACCTGCCTACCAGGAAATGGTTGAAATGATGGGCGGCATGAAAAACCACAGTTCAGAAAACTTCCCTAAAGCACAAGCAATAAAAGACGCTACAATGGCGTGGCAAATAGCTGAAAACTGGGAAAAAGGACAGTTTTTTATACACTATAACGGTAGCTTTCATTCTGATGATTATGAGGGAATCGTTTGGTACCTCAAACGCCTCAAACCTGAAGCAACAATATTAACTATTACAACAATTGAAGCAAGCGAGCTCAAGCGAAGACTCGATGAGGAACAACGTTTTGTTGCTGACTTTACCATCGCAGTTCCCGAGACCATGACAAAAACTTATTGAATAATTTGGAGAAAACTTGACAAAACAAGACATTTGTCGTAATTTTGTGGACAAATGTATATGATATGATCACAACAACAGGAAACGTCAAAAACATTATCTCCGAGGCTATTGTCGAATATGCCAGAAAAAATGCCCGGAAACACAGTTTAGCATCACTTGCCAGTAGATCATCTATCGTTCAAGTTCTCGAAAACAAGCTTTTAGTTAGTTCCTTAATCAGATCGGGTATTCCATATCATGTTTTTCAAGCTATTCAGGATGTGAGCCCCTTTTCCGAAAATCAATGGGCAGTTTTTCTGGGTGTTTCCTCAAAAACCCTCACCCGCAGCAAGCAAACCGAAAATTTTATTTTTAAGCCCTTACAATCAGAGCGTATTGTGGCTATGGCCGAGTTCATTTATAGTGGTTTGCAGGTGTTTGAAGATTACGATCAGTTCAAGCTCTGGCTTCATTCGCCGGTTTATGCTTTAGGCAATAACAAGCCTGTTGATTTATTAAATGATCAGTATGGCCGCGATTTGGTTTTAGCTGAGTTGATTCACATTGATCAAGGCATTTTTGTTTAGGTATGGAGGTTTTCAGACTTAGCAGAGCAAAATATGCAGACCAACTTTCTGGATATGGTGCAGCATTAAAAGGTGCACGCTGGAATTCGCGGGGCATTGAGATGATTTACACAGCCGAAAACCGTTCGCTGGCCATGGCAGAGGTTTTAGTGCATTTAAGCCTGGCGTTGCTACCGAAAGATTTCATGATGCTAACCATTCATATTCCAGATAATATTGAGGTTTACGATCTTCCAAATTCACAACTTTCAGATGGCTGGAATAGTTTTCCGCATAAGCGAATTACTCAGGAACTGGGTGATTTTTTTATTCACCAAAAGCAGTATGCTGTAATGCGTGTACCTTCGGTTGTTACGAAAGGTGATTTTAATCTTTTGATCAACCCAGCTCATCCGCTTTTTAAAGAGGTTTCGATCGTTCGGAAAGATCCATTTCCTTTTGATGAGAGAATATTTAGAGAATTTTGAGCTAATCCTTCAAATGCCGATAATGAAGTATCGAGCATTACCGATATAGGATTGGAGTTCTGACAGTTGGAACTTTTGCCTGATCCCGGCTGCAATGCGGCGGGGCAGCTATCAAGTTTCCATAAATCAAGTGCGATTGAAGAAGTTTGAGTGTGAGCAACAGTATTGAGGGCAGTAGGTATTTAAAAATGAATGTGCTGATTAAGTTAAAACGAGCCAGTGCCCCCGATAGCGTGGCCAACACCAAACAATTCCCGATAGTTTTATAGCAGAACTCCCGACATTTCAGTCGGGACAGGCTCTTCTGGGTTCATGCTAACAGCAACTGCTACCAAAGCCGATCTGGGCAGCTATCAGTCGCACGCTAGCTGCTCATACGACCTTACCCATCCAACCGGTAATATTTAAAAGAGGGTTTGGTATAGTCAGAAAGCGCAACCCTGAAGGGGTTGCTGCTATTGTAGCAAAGGTTAAGAAGGAATTTCAACCCCTGCCTGCTACCGCAGTCAGGCAGGCAGACAGGGTTGCGCTATATCTATAATTCTTCTGGAGCTTTTTCTCGTTCCCGATAGTTAATGTATAGGGACATGTTCCAAGTTCCAAAAAATCAAGCGTGAGTGAAGAAGTGTGAGTGTGAGCAACAGTATTAAGGACAGTATGTATTTAAAAATGAATTTGCTGCTTAAGTAAAAAACGAGCCCCCAATAATGTAATGACTCGAACGTCTTGTGCAATCACTTGAAAACTAATGTAATCGGTCGACTCTCTCTTGTGATTATACTACAGCGAATGTAAAAAGCAAATTGGCAAAGAAGTTCCAAAGTGTGACAACAGCTATCGCAAATACTTTGCTGATATAAAAATTTATTTTCCAGCGACTTACCAACAGATAAAGTATCAAAGTGTTGATTATTAAACCAATCAATGAGATCACAATAAATTCGGTGTATTCCAATGCGATATTAGGATTAGTACTTTCAAATGTCCAGATACGATTGAGTACATAATTACTGCTGGCAGCCATCATAAAACCAATGGCATTACTTACATATTTTTGAACATGAAAAATCTCCTTAAACAAATAGGTTAGTCCAAAATCGACAAACAAGCCTGAAAAACCAACAACACCAAATTTCAGGAATTTCATTAGAAATCCCTTTACTGCTAATTCAATATAAAGAAGCTGACTACTCAATGCTATTACAATTCTACTATCAGAATTACTTTTTCTCCGTTTCGCATCACATCTACGTTGGCGCGCTCACCTGCTTTCAGTTGTTTGAGTCGGTTCATATAATCGTAAATCGTTCCGACAGGCATTCCGTTTATCCCCACAATTTTATCACCTTTCAACATTCCGGCTCTGTCGGCAGGTCCGCCTTTGGTAACCCCTCCAACGCCAAGACCATCTGTGGAGCTGCTAGTGAAATCTGGCATAATGCCAAGTGTTACCTTAAATCCACGACGTCCGGTAGTGCGTTGCTTTGGTCCAGCTTCCTGAAAACTAAGTCGCTCGTCACGATTGAGCATTTCAAGAAGCAAATCTTCACTAAAATCTATTACTTCTGACATGCCTTCGTAATTAATTTTGTCCCAGGTATCTGCCGGTGTATGGTAATCACTATGAGCTCCTGTACTGATAAAAAACACGGGGATATCCTGTGCATAAAAAGAAGTATGATCAGAAGCACCAAAACCTTCGGGCGAATAGGACAGTTTTAAAGCATGTTCCGATTTAAGCTGATCGAGCATTGCTTCCGATTCAGCAGCTGTGCCGGTTCCACCAATAACAACGGCTTTGTCTTCATTCAAACGGCCAATCATATCAAAATTAAGCATGGCTTGCACAGCGTCAGCTTCGAATGGCATGTTTTTAGCCATATAGGCAGATCCAAGTAAACCAAGCTCTTCAGCTCCAAAAGTGGCAAAAACAATACTTCTCTTAGGTTTTTCCTCAAGGGCTGCCATTCTTCCGGCTAATTGCATCACACCAATAGTCCCCGAAGCGTTATCATCTGCTCCATAATGTGGGGCAATAGTATCGGGTACTCGTGAGCCTGAACCCTGACCACCCATTCCCAAATGATCGTAATGTGCGCCAACAACAACTACTTCGTTTTTCAATTCAGAATCAGCACCTTCCAGTTTAAAAATAATATTTTGCGTTTTTACTTCCTGACGCTGCAGCATTGTTGTTGCTGACAGCAATTTTTCGGGCAAGGAATATAAATCATGAGCACCTTTGATGGCCAAAGATTCCAGGCTGTCGATTGATAATTCATTATCCAGCAAATACTGATCGGACCAACTGCGTGATAAATCAATGACAGGAATTCCGGCACTTACGATAGAACGTTCGAATAATAGCGGTGTGATGTCATCCTTAGGATCATTTTGAGCACCACCAACAACCAAAAGCCCTGCCGCTCCGCGATCTTTAGCGTTAAGCGCCTTATTTCTGACCGTTGCAAAAGGAATATAAGGGCTGTCATTATTCTCAGGCTCCGGGTCACCTTCAAGCACCAAAACCCATTTTCCTTTCACATCAAGGCCTTCAAAATCATTTCGTTGCAAACTATCCAAATCCAAAACAAGTCCAAAACCCGCATAAACAACTTCCGCTTCAACAGTAGCATTGCTGCTGAAAGCATACAAACTAAAATCCTTCTTAAAGGTGGCTTCATTTTCGTTCAAATGAAGTTTGTTATCATCAGTAGCTTCAACTGAAGTAACTACCGAAAAATACTGAAACCCATTATCAGCCAAAGGAGTAAGCCCTGCCTTTTGGAAAGCTTCACGGATGTAATCAGCAGCCAACTGGTCTTCGGGTGTTCCCGGAAAACGACCTTTTAACTCATCAGAGGCCAGGTAGCGCATTTGTTCCTGCATTTGTTGGATTTCGGCTTGCGGTTGCTGGGCCTGTGCCCAAAAAGAAAAAAGGATAAATATGGAAATAACTGAATAACGCATAGTTAGAAAATTTTTGCAAAAATACGCTTTTCAACGGATATGAATAAGCCCCCAAAAAGCTTAAAATTTGCGATCTTTGTCAACAAATAAGGAGATTTTTATGAAAAGCCGAAACCTCACCTTTGAACCCGAACTTGAAGCGATCATTAAAAAATGCGAAGCCTGTACCCTCTCGATGGTTGATGACGGAAATCAGGCTTATGCCGTGCCGATGAACTTTGGCTATGAAAATGGCCGGCTGTTTTTGCATTCGGCACCTGAGGGCAGGAAAATTGAAATTTTGAAAAAATATCCAAAAGTCTGTGTTACTTTTAGCACCGATCACGAGCTTCGGTTTCAAAATAGCGAAGTAGCCTGTAGCTATTCGATGAAATATCGTTCGGTTCAGATCATGGGTGAAGTGATTTTTATTGAAGAAATGACAGAAAAACAAGCTGCACTGGACGTGATCATGCATCAGTATACTGATAACCCTTTCAAATACAGCGAGCCGGCTTTAAAAAATGTTTGTGTGATGGAAGTGCTTGTAAGGCAAATTAACGGAAGAGCCTACGGCTATTAATTGTTGGAATTCAGGAATAGTGAACGAAACAATAAATCTTCCGCAAACTGAAATTACCAGACGTAAACAAGCCAAAACAATCCGGTTTTTTAGAAAACTTCACAGAATTACAGGTTTGATCTTACTGGTTTTTATCTTGAATATGGCTATCACTGGCATCTTATTAGGCTGGAAAAAAAATAGTTATGACTATATTCTTCCAGATATCAGAAAAGGCACTTCGGCTGACCTTAACAATTGGTTACCGCTCGACAGTCTGGAAAAAACTGCCACACAAGCCTTATCAAATTTTTCAGCCGAACTGGAAACAACCATTTCGCGCATTGACATCCGGCCAAACCAAGGGATAGTAAAGTTCATTTTTGAAAACCACTATTGGGGAGTTCAACTTGATGGAAAAACAGCTCAGGTACTGCATATTGGAAAGCGCCGCTCAGATTTTTTGGAACAACTGCACGACGGCTCTTTCGTAGATAAATTTTTGGGTTCAAATTACATTTTCAAACTGTTTTTCACTACAGTCATGGGATTTTCATTAATATTGTTTGGCTTAAGCGGCTTTTGGATTTGGTACGGACCGCAAAAAATGAGAAAATTAAAAAAGAAAAATTCATAAAATATTTAACACTCATGAGAAAAATCAAGCTAATTGCCCTGATAATCATATTGTCAGGATTTTCATTAAAAGCACAATACATTACACCCGGAAACAATCAGGCCTATTCTTTAGCGGATCTGGTTGATTTGAGTAGCGGAACAGTAAGTTTTGAAAACGGAAGTTATCTCATCAATAACGCTTTAACTATTTCTGCAACTGATACTTTAAAAATCATCGAAGCTACTGTTTTAAAAATTGAAGCTGGACTGCGCCCGGAGTTTTTTGGCAGTTTTATTTCAAATCCCGAAAGCGGAGAAGTTGTAATAACTGCAATAGATACCATCACTGCCGGCCAAGGATTTGATGGGCTAAGATTTGAGAATTCCCAGGCCAATTATTTTGCCAACACACGCATAACGCACGGCGGAGGTATTCAACTTATTGAAAGCGAAGCCACTTTTGAATACTGCACCTTTATTCACAATAGTTCATCAAACACATCCAATGTAATCAGTTACAGCAATTGTGACCCAATTATTCGTTATTGCCGTTTTGTAGAAAACGAACGTTCTGCCATTGGGTCAGGTGCCAACACAGAAGGCTCTCCTCAAATTTATTTTAATGAATTTATCCACAATACTACTGACAACAGCAACCGGCCACAACTTAACCTGGGACCCGGTGCCACTGATAGTATCTATATTGTGGGCAACTACGTGGAAGGGTTTAATGATAATGTGGGCGGTATTTCTATCTCCAGTTTGGTGGGTGTGGGAAATACCAAAGCTGTTGTTTCTGGGAATACGATTGTGAACAACCGCTATGGTTATGCCCAAATTGGCAATAATATCAGCAGCCGTATCAGCGATAACCTTCTTTCAGGGAACGATATTCAGAATGACCCTATGCTTGGCGGAAGCGGCCTGAATTTTTATGGTACATCAACCACCAATAAAGCCATTATCCGTAATAATATCATTTCGGGAAATTTGTGGGGAATTACCACGCAAGAAATCGTTGACATTAACCTTGGTACAGCCATGAATCCGGGAGGAAACGTTTTTTATGAGAATGGCAATACAGGAGAAATTTATGCTTTTTATAACAATACCGCCGAAGACGTGAGTGCCATTGGTAATTATTGGGGAACGAATGATATCGCTGTTGCAGAAACCTATATTTTTCATCAATCAGATGATGCAACGCTTGGATTGGTAACCTACGAACCCATTAAAATGCTGGAGCCAGAGTTTTTGACTTTTGAGCTGTTGGCCAGCAACAATCCATCACTTGAAAATGATATTTCAGGAACAATAGACATTGACAATTTTTCGGTTACGCTCGAAGTTCCGGCTGGCATTTCGCTCACAAACCTGATCCCAAGCTATACTGTTGAGCTGGGCATTAATGGCGATCCCGCCTCGGAAACGGCACAGGATTTCAACGAGAATGTTGTTTATACACTAAGCACACCGCATGGTTCAGAAGCCGAATGGACAGTAATTGCAAACCAGCAATCCGCCACTTATGACCTTACTTTTATGGTTGAAGATGAGGATGGTGTTGCTATTTCCGGAGCTGAAATTGCTTTGGACGGAGTTGGCACACAAAGCACTAACGACAGTGGTATTACCATTTTTGAATCTCTGGAACCGGGAAATTATATGTATGAAGTAATCGTTGAAGCCTATGAGCCCGTGAACGGATCAGTGGAAGTGATTGACGAAAACCTTACAGAGCTGATTGTAATGGACATTTTTGTAAATTTAGATGAAACAACTCAAAAGACTATCCAAATCTATCCCAATCCCGTTCAGGATGTGTTGCAAATTACAGGAGTTCAAGCAGAAAGTTATAACATCAAGATACTTGATTTGCAGGGAAAAGTTGTTATTAAAACTACACTTAATAACTCTAAGAAGCTAGATATTAGCAATTTAAAAAATGGAATTTACTTCATACAATTAGATAATGCTTATACATCAGCACCAATAAAGTTTGTTAAAAATTAAAAGCTTTATTGGTTTTGAAAATATATTAATGTCAAATAACATGAAAAATACGCAATTGCTCACTTTAATCATACCTGCCTATAACGAAGCCAGAACTATTGAAGATGTACTGGATAAAATCCATAAAAGCATCACGCTCAACAATATCAGCGCACAACTGATTGTTGTGGACGACGCCTCCAATGATGAAACCTTGATTCGGGTGGATTACTGGCATAAACGTAATCCTGAAGTTCAGCTTATTGCAATTGCTTCGCAGCCCAATCGCGGAAAAGGATTTGCGATACGAAAAGGGATTGAAGCAGCCGAAGGTGACTATATTTTAATCCAGGATGCAGATTTTGAATACGACCCGCGGGATTATCCCAAGCTATTGGCGCCTGTCCTGGATGGCATGGCTGATGTGGTTTACGGTTCGCGTTTTATTGGGGGCAATCCACACCGGATTTTATTTTTCTGGCATTCGATTGGCAATAAGTTTTTGACTTCGGTTTCGAATATGTTTACCAACCTTAACCTCACGGATATGGAATCGGGATACAAACTTTTTAAGCGCGAAATCCTGCAATCCATTAATCTTAAAGAAAATCGATTTGGTTTTGAACCAGAAGTTACTGCAAAAGTTTCGCGCATTAAAGACATACGCATTTACGAAGTTGGGATTTCCTATTATGGGCGCACTTATGCCGAAGGTAAAAAAATCAATTGGCAGGACGGTTTCAGGGCGATATGGTGTGTGTTGAAGTATAATCTTTGGAGCAAATAGTTCATCCATTATCAAATGGCAATTAAGTTCTTTTAAATAGACCCGATTTACATTGACTAATCATCCAAAATTGATTAGTTTTGGCTGAACCGTATAACCAAAACTCTTAGCATATGAAAACACTAAAATTCGCCTGGTGTCCTTTTATTATTTTCCTGCTTATAAATATAAAACCTAATGTAGTTGTTGCGCAATGGCAGGCAGTTTATGGTTATCAACTTACTTATCATCCGATAACCGGAAACACTTTCACGGTCACCAGTACAGACAAAATTCTGGCAGTAACAGATTGGGATGGCTATAGCCCGCATGATTATGGATCTGTTATAGCTGCCAGCACTAACAATGGTGAAAGTTGGTATGTTGAAGGAAGTCATACTGCAAAAAGCGTTAATTTTATAAATGGCCAGAAAAATGGTTTAGTAATGAGGCATATATGGGATCCTACTAATAACAGTTTTATTCATGTAAGTTTAGATGATGGAGTAAGCTATGGAGATTGGCTATCAGCAACTGGTGATGGCAGCTTTGTTGCCAGTGAAATGATTGATTCTTTAACTGGTCTTGCCCTGCATACTTATAACAATCCTGCCAAAACACTAAAGCATTTGGACAGGTTTGACTGGCCTCCCGGCTATATAATTAGGTATATTAATGGAGTAGAAGAAGAGATTCCGGCATTCGGGGTTGAATTCAGGTTTGGATCATTAAAAATAGTGAATGACACAACGGCATACTTGCTTTGTAAATCAACTTCATCCAATTACCTTTTAGAAGGTAATGATTTTCTATTAAAAACAACTGATTTTGGAATAAGCTGGGACACCATACTTCGCAACAATGAAACAAGGTTAAAACACATGGCATTTGCATCCCCTGATGAGGGTATGGTAGGTTCAAATAATGGGGTATTTTATTATACAACTGATGGCGGACAAACCTTTAGCACAGATACTGCCGACTACAGGAGCATTAATCATATTATAACCAAAAACGGAAGTTATTATGCAGTAGGCAATTCAGGATTGATACTTAAAAAGGAAACTTTTGATTCGCCATGGATCGACCTGTCGTATCTGAGTAGTAACTATGAAAAAATATGTATGAACAGTGAAATGGTTGCCTTTATCATGTCAGATTTTGGGCAATTATACAAAAGCACCGAGCCCGTTTCTACAAAACAATTTGAATCGAAGCTAAAGATGCATGTTTACCCGAATCCCGCCAAAGACCACATCATTTTTGAAGCTCCTGTTCCTCTAAACCAAAAATTTACTCTAAAATTGTTTGAGATCAACGGAAAAATGATTTACGAAAATGAATTCAAAGCAGAAGCGTTTCCTGTGCGTATCAACACCTCTGATTTTTCACCTGGATTATACATTTATTCAGGTACTTCCGGAAAGTTGGTTTTTTCGGGGAAACTTTCTTTAAGTCATTAATTAACTTACTATTTTTTAAGAATAATGTTTCAGGCAAAACTGAAATAAACTTTAAAGCTGTCTATTTTTCTTCAACTAACAATTGAACTTTAAAGTCATCAATAAAAACCGGCAGCTCTCCTTTCAGCCAAAATGTAGTCCGAAAAGGATCTGATTCTTTTCTCACTTCTGGGGTTAAATAGTAAAACTCAACCTTGTTCCAGGTATTTAAATGAAGCATTTGATCATCTAAGTGTTTTCCAAAATAGGAATAGGCATACCCTTTGTGCATAAACGTAGCAGTAAACACAAGCGGGTTATCCATCGGGGCATGTATCGGATAAACATTTGCAGTTATCTTCAAAATGCCGTACTCATTTAAATTCAGATCTTCGTAAGTAATTTGAAAATGAGGCGAAAATGGATTTTGGTTGTTGAGTTCAAAAACCTTTCCATCAGACCATTTCACAAGATTAGTATCCGGAACAATTCCTGCATCTTCAAAATCAAAAAATCCTAACATTTTAGTATTAAATGTTTTACCTGAATTTAATATCTCCTCAGGTGTTTTTGACCGATCCAATAATAATTTATCAGTTGCTCCTTCAGGGATATTAGTCTTAAAAAAAACACTTTTGTAATAGGGTTTTGTCATGCGGGATGTATGAATGATACCATTCAAAAACTGCCAGCTCTGAAAAAGATTCAAAACAGTTAAGCTCACCAATACGAACACTAATAAAAACCGCCATATGATTTTCTGTTTTTGAAACACGTTTTCAATCTGTGAACCAAGTGGAAGGCTCAAAAAGACATACATAGGAATTAAAGCGCGCTGACTAAAACAATCTGCATACCACCAACATGACCAACTTGCAACAACATAAAAGGCCACAACAAAGAAAATAAAAACACTCAAAAACTGATTTCTCATGTCTTTATAAAGTGTAACAAAACCAGCCAAAGCAAACACCATAACAGGTGTGTAGATGAGCCAACCTTTTCTGAAACTAAACAAAACCTGGGTTATATAAGGACTAAAAAATTCCATCCCTTCACCGGCATTGTTCCCATAACTATTAAACAAAAACTTACCTGTAAATATTTTAAAGTAAACCAATTGCATAGCTCCAAAACCAAAAATAATCAAGCCCGCTACAAGCACATTTTTCCATTTTAGTTGGAGCAATTTCAATTTATTAATGAGATCATTTTTGTTTTTTACATTCCAAAGAATCGGTACAATAACGACCAGTAATTCTGTTGGCCGCGACAAAGCCGCAGCACCAATAGCAATTCCGAGGGCAATAGCGTATCTCATACCCGGCTTTTCATGCCATTTAATTGTAAAATAAAGTATCAGCGCAAATAAAGTAAACAGATAATTGTGCGACATCAGGCCTTGACCATGGAAAACAGTATGAACCAAATAATTGGTTCCAAAAACTATGATCAGCAGAATCGCAGCAACGGTAGCTGGTTTAAAGAAATACCTTAGTGATTTCCAGAAAAAGATTAATCCAATAATGGTATACACAAAACTACCATACACCAAACTTGCCTGGTAAGGAAAAGAAAAACCATCTGCCGGATAAGCCGAAAATAAGGCCCAAAAATGACCTATAAAAAACCAAGGTAAGTAAAGTATTGCCATGCCCATCGGATATTTTAATACCCAGCCTCCATCAATACCGGGCATAGCCTGATAAAAAGTAGAAGTGTTATGATAAGTATCAAGTATATGTGTGATAGTAGAAAAATCCCTTATACCCAGATCATTATAAATGAATAAAAGTGGAAGATAGAGGTAATAACCAAAAATATCCCAGGATAGAACATTATGCGGGAAATGAGATGTGACGGCATAGCCCAATACCAGCAGGACAAAAACAAGCACAATCAAACCTTTTGTTTTTGAAAATATTTTCATATCCAAAGAATTAACTTAATTCGTAATAAATTAACTTGCATTGAGCGCATTTCAAGTCATAAATCATTTTTTACATTCAAAGATAAACTTCAAAAACATACAGTTAGGATATCCTGACAATTCAGTATTATTCCTCTGGTTCAAATACATAGATTCCTTTGCGTGCTTTCTCCATGTCAGGAATTGTAATTAACTTATAATACTCTCCATAGGGCTTTAACTTCAAAAACTGATGCCAATAGGCCTCTTTATTCATACCTACATAATGTATAGACCCATAATAATACTGTCGTGTTTGAAAATAACTGAAAGCAACTAAAGCAAGAACTATTAAAAATGCAGGGATTCTAAGCAATAAAAACTTCTTACTAAAAAGCCATTGGGCAAATGCACCGAAGCCGAGCGCATAAAGCGCATAACTCTCAATATATGCTCGCAAGCCAAATCCACCTCCATACCACCATGACCACCAGCTTGAAATGATATATATATTGATCAGGCTGAAAACAAGTATAGGTAAAACAATTCCTCTCTTCTTTTTCCAAAGAAAACCAAAACCTATAAAGGCCAATAATATTATTGGTGTGTATACTAACCAACCCTTTCTGTAACTAAATAAATTATTCAGCAGTTGAGGGTTATGAAAGAAAAAGCCCTGTTCATCTCCATAACCATTATAAAAGTAGATGCCAGCAATATATTTCCAGTAAAGCAGTTGGGGTATCCAGATTAAAATTGCAAATACCAGTAATACTAAAAGAGATTTGTAATGCCTAAAAAAGAAATTAAACTTTGACTTAAAATCACCTATTGAACTTACATTCCAAAAAATAAAAATAAGTCCCACAATTGCATTGGTTGGTCTAACTAACGCTATCAATCCACTTACAATCCCAAGTAAGGCAGCCCACTTTAATCTTGGCTGTTCATGCCATTTTATTGTCAGCAATAAAAAACAGCTAAACAGAAAAAAGCTATAGGCATGGCTCATTGTTGGCTCTGCTGTTTCGTAATGAAAAAGATTTGTCCCCAAAACAGTCATAAGCAAAGCCAATGCTGTGGCTGGTTTTGAAAAATACCGCAGCAATACCTTTCTCAATATCAATAAAGATAAAAAAAGATAAATCCAACCGCCAACGATTAATCCTAGACGATATGGTGTTGAAAATCCATCTGCATCTCCACCATTTAACAATACGATAGCATGTGTTGCCAAAAAAGCCGGTGCATATAAGATCGACATTCCCATTGTTGTCATAATCCCATTCTTGCCAATTGGAGTCCGTACAGGCCAAAACTTTTTTTGATATGCACTAGGGTTTTCAGAAACAAAAGAAAGATCAATATCTTTATAGATTATAGTTGCAGGCAAATAAGCATAATAATGTATTACATCAGAAGATATAATACGATCTTCTCTTTCATAATATTTTAGATCAAGAGCATAAACAATCGTAAAAGCAACAATAAAAAATAAACTTACTTTTGAAAGATCAACTCTTTTAAAGAAGTCGAAGAATTTATGAATTACAAACTTCACATCTCATTATTTTAGATTTAGCAAAAATACTAAATAATGACGTGTATGTTTGCTTCAATTCACCTTAATAAAAACTCGGAGATCTCATAGCGTCAGAAATCAAAATCTCTTATTGTTTGAATTTTTCCACTGCATGATGTCTTTCAAACACCTCGATTTATTATCGTAAGGAAAGTCTAATAAAGAATAACTTCATTGTAATGGTTTTGACAATTTAAGGTATAATTGAAAAGAAAAAAACGCCCTCAACCAAAGGCTGAAGGCATTACTTATGAGAAAAAAAATTGGTTGCCTAAAACGCGTACATCAGTTTAACACCTGCACGGAAAAAGTTTGCGCCGCCCAATGTGTAGCGTACTTCGGGAGCTAAGGCTATTTTATCGGAGAGCGGCACATCCAGGCCAAGGCCAAGATTGACACCTATATCGGAGCCGTTGGCCTCCCATGCACCACCCCAAATGTCGTCGTACACATCATCATAACTGATTTTCCAGAAGGTGAGGTTTAATCCGCCAATGGCATAAAGTCCGCCTAACTTTTCGATGGCAGTAAGCTGATAATTCACATCCAGATCCAGAACTGACCAGGAAACAAAATCCTTTTTAAGGAAAAAGGTGAAAGAAGGCGCTGCTGCCCAGCTTTCGTTAAAACTGTATTTTCCGTTGAGGCTGAAGCCGATATTGTTGATATCGCTTCCGAAAACAACGCCTGCACCTGCGCTTACCTGCGCCTGAAGCTGTGCTGCTGCAAATAGAACAACAGCCAAAATAAGAGATTTGATAAAGTTTTTCATTTGTTTAGAATTTTGATTTGATTATTAAGGTATTGCGTGTGTTTTTCTCCCGCAGACCTGCCAGCTGTCAGGCTGCTTAGGCAGATTACCGCAGACTTTTTTTATTTGCGCCTGCTAACTCTGCTTAAATTAGTGTGATACGGGGGATAATTTATAGTGTGATTTATTAGTGTTTATATCACTTTAAAAGCTTCCGATTCGGCATAACCACTAAACGTAAATAGCTGAGCATCGCCAAAACGGCTACAGGTACCCTGAAAGGTAATTTTAGAATCAGATTCACGCTTTAGCATGCCACTGATCGAAAAAAACACTTCATCAGACCCATCAGTATTCAAAATATTAGTGCCGGAAATAGATACAGAAGCAGCATCTTCATCGTCACTGATAGTTGTTTCGCCACCAACCATATGAGGCACATTGGCGATTACAATATTTAAGGACTCATCCCTTGCCACCGAAATCAAATCGCCCAACATTCCAACTTCATCAGTTGTTTCTTCGGCGATGAGCACATCATTTATCACCAATTTAAATTTGCCTCCCAATTGACCCGGAGTAACCGGATTGTCGTCACTCTTCTTACTGCACGATCCTAATACAAGCAGCAAAGCTGTTAAGAAAACAGTTGTCTTTAAAAATACTTTTTTCATTATTTAATTGTTTTAAGGTTAGATTATAATATCATTATCAGAAGGTTTTGAAGTAAGCTAACTCCAGCAAATGTATAGCGCTTTCACAGGAATAATATTCTGAACTTGACTGCGGTGTTTCCTGGCTTGAATTCGCTATTATTCGGTCAGTATTTGTAATATTTCCTTTCGTTTTCGGGTAGAAACAGGGATTTGAGTTTTATCCGATAAAACCAGGGCATAATTGTTGGCTTTGCTCACTGAAGTAATATGATCCCTGTTGACCAGAAAAGACTGATGCGTCCTGATAAAACCCGAGTCGGCCAATTGCAGTTCAAATTCCTTAATGCCCCGCGAAACAACAATGGTAGCACCATTAGTAAGATTAAAAGTGGTGGAACTGTTATCACATTTACAAAACAAAATATCGCTGGCATGAACCAGATGAATGGCATCTATTGTATGAAGCACAATACGATGATCGTTAAGCATTTTCGTTTTTCCGTAAAGGTAGAATGCAATCTCTCCTAAGATTTAAAGAATTTGAATTCGTTCAAGCTGAGTTTGAAAACGCTATAGAAATGATGGAGAAGATTATAATTGCTCCAGCATATTTATGAGGCTTTTCATCTGCCTTGAAGAGATAGGAATTTCATGTTTATTATTCATCACTATAAACCCGCCATCACTTTTATCTACTTTACTCACGTGATTAAGGTTTACCAAATACGACTGATGTGCCCTGAAAAAACCGTGGTGAGCCAGCAAACTTTCATATTCTTTTAGGCTTTTCGAAACCAAAATTTTCGGATCGTTTTCAAAATAAAAAGTGGTATAGCTGTTATCGCTTTTACAGAAGTAAATTTTATCAATCTCAACGATATGCATTGATTCAGCAGTTTTTAGCACCAGCTTTTTATGATGCATCTGCTGGTTTATCACCTGCATAAGCACATCCATTTGCGGATTTGTATTCTCGCTGTTTTCAATAAGCGCAACCGCACGGCCTATAGCCTGCTTAAATTCGTTTTGGTTAAGCGGTTTCAGCAAATAATCGAGGGCACTGTATTTAAAAGCCTGTATGGCAAAAGCATCAAATCCGGTAATAAAAACCACTTTAAAACTATACGGCTGAAGCTTTTGCAGAATTTCAAAGCCTGATCCATCTGCGAGTTCAATATCAAGCAACACCAGGTCGGGTGTTTGCGTTTTTATAAGCGTTAAAGCACTTTCAACTGATTCGGCCTTGCCTACTATATTGATTTCAGGGAAATATTCCGATAGCAAACGGCAATTAACGGCCTGCATACCAGGCTCATCATCTATTACTACTGCTTTAATAATCATTGAGCACAGGGATATGGATTAAGATTTTCATGCCCGACAAATTGGGATCATGATCTTTCAAATTAATCATTTCAAACTTGAATTCCTTCTTGTATTTCTGTTGAATCAGCTTTCGTCTTTTGTTAAAAATATCCATTGCCCTTGAAACATGCGTTTTTGATTTAGCATTATTTTGCTCCATTCCTGCACCATTATCCTCAATTAAAAACTCAATCACCTCTCCTCTATCTTCGATATTTATCTTTAAAAACCCTTGATAGGTAATACCTGCAAACCCATGCTTTATTGCATTCTCAATAAATGGCTGAACCAACATAGGTGGTATTTGAATGATATCGGTCTCCAAATTTTTGTCAAGTGTCAATGCAAAATCGAAACTATTTCCTTTGCGCATTTTTTCCAGCTCGATATAGTTTTTAAGCATATCAATTTCATCCGCCAAAGAAATCCTGTCACCATCCGAATGATTCAAAGTAGCCCTCGTAAGTGAAGCAAATTGGGAAAGATAACTTACTGCTGCATTTTTTTCGTTGTTCATCACAAAATTTTGAATAGAACCCAACACATTAAAAATAAAATGTGGATTCATCTGGGCGCGTAACACTTGCTGTTTCAGGCTATTTTCCTTGAGTTTGGCCTGCTTTTTACGGTTTATCAAAATATAAATAATGAGTAAAATAATCACAAGCAAAACCGCTAAAAGCACTAAACCAATTTTAATTCTTTGATTTTTTAGCTGGTTTTCGACTGTTAGTAAGGCGATACGTTGTTCCTTTTTTTCAGTTTCGTATGCCAATTCCATTTCCAGAATTTGCGATCGCACTTCTTTGTTTCGCAGTGAATCGGAAAGCAGTTGAAAGGCTTCATGCCAATACAGGGCCTTTTCAAAATCCTTTTGTGCTTTGGCAATTTTATACAAAAGTTTCTGCGTATGCATTCTTTCTTCCGGATAATAAGCTATTTCAGGGATCTTAAGATTTTGCTCTGCGCACCTAAATGACTCATCTGCTGTTCCTTTCAGTAACAAAAGTTCTGCTAGCATATTATTGGTGACAATTTTTTTGTAAGGCGCGTCAATTCTGTACTGTATAGCTTCCTGAGCCGTTTTTAATGCTCTATCCACCTCGCCTTGCAGTTTGTATATTTGGGCGATATTAATGAGTGCCGTTCCAACAGCATTGGGATATTCATTCTCCATTCCGATGACCGTAAGGGTATCGTAGTATTGCAGAGCCAATTGATATTGCTGTTGTTTTTCGGCCACTCCACCCAGATCGTTGTAAATAGCAGCCAAAGCTTTTACATCAGCACAATCCAAACAGTTTCTTAATTCATAGGCTTTTATCACGTAGCGTTCCCAGTTGTCGAACTCACCAGCCTGTTTGTAAATCTCACCCACTTTTTGATAAAAAAATGCCAGGTTTGTTGAATCACCTGCCTGCTCTTTGATTTTAACAGCTTTAAGGGCAAAATCAACAGCCTGAACAAACTGAGCATTTGTAGCGAAATCATCACTCATATTCATCAGGATGACTGCCATTTTAAGGCTATCCCCTTCCTTTTGCACAGCTGATAAAGCGATTTGATAATATTTGAAAGCAGAATCAACCTTACCCAACACACTGTAATTAGCTGCCATATAGTTAGATACAGCAGCTATGGCATTGTTTTTTCCGGACAACTGTGCCCAGAACAAAGCTTTTTGCATCGCAAGGTTACTTTTGTCGAGCAGTTCATTTTGGTCGTAAAACCGTCCTAATTTGTACCATGCCCGGGAGAGTCCGAGTGTATCATGAAGGGATTCTGCATGGCTGACAGCCTCAAGGAAATCTTGCTCAGTTTCCTGAGCTGCAAGGGGATTAGAACACAAAACCAATAAGAAAAAGAGGCTGGATATAAAAGGTTTCATTTCATAATTTTCACACGCTAAATTAGATAAAAATTGCTTTATATCACTTTTGCTTTTACAAAAAAAATCACCAATTGTTGTGTTGTTTTCTGACAAGAAAAAACAAAAAAAAAAAGCGCAACAAAATGCTGCGCTTATTTCTCAAAAACTTCTACAGATTAAGCTATTTCGATCTGTCTGTTTACAGCCACTTTAGCCTCTTCACGCTTAGGAAGGTTGATTGAGAGAATACCATCTTTGTAATCTGCCTTAATTTTATCGAGATTGATGGTCTTGGGCAGGCTAAAGCTACGGGTAAAGCTGCCATAATTAAACTCTCTGCGGCTGTATCTTTCATTGCTTTCTTCCTTTTCTTCCTGTTTTTCAGAAGAAAGGGTTAATACATTGTTATCCAGGTTGATTTTGAAATCGCTTTTCTGCATGCCAGGAGCAGCCATTTCCAAAACAAAACCCTCTTCGTTTTCGCGGATATTAACTGCAGGTGTCATGAACTGACGACCATTCTGACGATTGAATAAACTGCGATCAAAATCTTCCATTAATTCGTTGAGCATGCTAACAGGATGCTGATTAAATCTGATTAAGTTCATGTTGTATCCTCCTTTTAATTAAGTTAATTTTCATATTTGAATTACATAGCAATCTTGTCAAATCATATACCAAAGCAAAATTTCTTTTAAAAAGCAATAAAAATAGGTCATTTTGTCATTGTTGATAATAATTTTGATGCCATTTTGTCTGTTTGGTGTAAGTTTAATATTGTTTAACAATTTAGTTATCAAAGTTTTATTTAGAATTAGCATCAAGATCAAGGAATTCGTAATTTTGCAAAAAAGCAGTTTTAATGTCCGACATCCGCAAAAGTTTACGTCCGGGACGCATTATCTACCCTATTCTCATTGGTTTAGGTGTAGCCTCATGGATGTTGTACAATAATTTTGATCCGGAAGCTTTTTCATTTTTCAACTGGACTTCTGCTTCATTTTTTTGGATGGCCATTGCATTATTGATGATGGGCGTTCGGGATCTGGCCTATATGTTCCGGATCAAAGTATTGACTGACGGCGAGTTAAGCTGGAAGCAGGCCTTTGAAGTGATCATGTTATGGGAGTTTAGCTCAGCTATTTCGCCTTCGGTTGTTGGAGGTACTGGGCCGGCAATTTTTGTGTTGTATAAAGAAGGCATCAACTCCGGGAAAAGCACTGCTGTGATTTTAACAGCCATCTTTTTGGATGAGGTGTTCTTCATTTTAATGGTGCCGGTAATGTATTTGCTTTTTGGCAACCAGATTTTCCCGCCTGAGGGAGTTGATTTTGCTGCCGGCGTGAAGCTGGCCTTGTTTTTTGGGTATGGTATTATCCTGATATACACACTCATTCTTACCTATACCCTGTTTTTTAACCCCTATTTCTTCAAATGGTTGCTGTCGTTTGTTTTTTTGTTGCCTTTTTTGAGACGCTTTAGAATGCGGGTAAGGAAACTAGCCAATCAACTTATTATAACATCCCATGCACTCAAAGGAAAAAGCTTCGCTTATTGGGCCAAAGCTTTTCTGGCCACTATACTCTCCTGGACAGGGCGTTACTGGGTGGTGAACTTCATGTTTATGGCTTTCTTTTTCAGTCATATCAGTTTTTTTGATCATCTTTTGATCTATGCCCGGCAGCTCACCATGTGGATTATTCTCTTAGTGAGTCCTACGCCCGGCGGCAGTGGTGTTGCGGAGTTTATATTTTCTGATTTTCTGGGCGACCTGATTCCCAATCTTGCCTGGGCAGTACCTTTAGCACTACTTTGGCGCCTTATAACCTATTATCCCTACTTATTTATTGGTGTATTTTTAATCCCTGGCTGGCTCAAAAGAGTATTCCCTGCTGAAACTAGGTATAAAGTGGTGAAATAGCTGTTCATTTTCGTACGTAAGTTTTACACTTTCGAACAGCTTAAAACCCTTAAAACTTTATATTTCACCAAATTTCAACAATTTACAAAAGTTGGCACATCTTTGGAAATTAGTTTTGTGAACCAAATTGACAAGGGATATGATAATAGCTTCGTTGCGCTTTTTTTGGCGAGAACTTTTACGAAAACCATTTTTCTATTTTATACAATTCACCAGCCTTGCATTGGGAATAACAGCCAGCCTGCTCATCCTGGTTTATGTGACTTACCATTTGAGTTTTGACAGTCAGATACCTGACAATGAAAATGTTTACCGGGTTCAGTACAACCGTTGGGGAGAAAACGGCGAAAAAGTAAGCTTTGCCTCCGCCTCACCTACTATTGGTCCGGCAATACATCAACTGGTTCCTGCACTTTCGTCGTATGCCCGACTTTATAAAACCGAAGGTGTTTTTGATTTTGGCGAACATTATTTTGAGGAAAAAGACGTATTTCAATCAGAATCAAGCGTTTTTGAAATATTAGGAATAAAAATACTATCCGGTGATAAAACACATTGTTTGGATGAGACCGGAAGCATGGCAATATCTCAAGCTACCGCAAAAAAGTATTTCGGAGAAGCTTCTCCAATAGGAAAGCAAATCACTTTTAACCAAAAAAAACAGTATGTAATTACTGCTGTTTTTGAAGATTTAGAGCCAAACAGGCATTTCAAAGCAGCAGTGTTTTTATCTCTTTCGGACTGGATGGTTCAAAGTCCTGAAGTTTTTAGTGATGGATGGTTTTACAGTGGCTTTTATACCTATTTAAGGTTTCGAAGCCCCATTGACGAAGCCATTGTAAATGGAAAAATTGCAAACTATATCGATCAGGAATTCGGACAGGTTTTGAAAGACTATGGTATAGGGATGTCGTTTTTGCTTCAGCCAGTTTCTGATATACACCTCAAATCGCATCATTTGCATGAATTGCAGCCAAACCCTAATCAATCAACTATGGAAGTATTGGCATTGGCTGCATTTCTGATATTGTTTATTGGTTGGTTCAACTATTTCAACCTTACTTCAATAGCCATGCTTAAAAGAAGAAAAGAAATATTGGTAAGAAAAATAGCCGGAGCAAGTAATATCAGGTTGTTCATTCACTATTTGATTTGGTCGATAAGTATTAATCTGGCAGCTATTGTTTTTGTACTTGCGATGCTGGAACTTATTAATCCACTATTCATAAAGATTGCAGATATACCCGGACAGGCCAATCTTCTTTTCCAGCCCAAAATTTGGTTCTTTTTATTTGCCTGCATGGTAGCTGGATCATTTTTTGCCGGAATTTATGTAGTTTTCAGGAAACACAAATCCGGATTTGCTCCCTTACTAAAGGGTGATTTTGCTCAAAGCCCAAAAGGAATCAGATTAAAACGAGCATTGGTTTTTTTACAATTCACAATTGGAATAGGCGTAATTGCTGCCACACTTACCATATACAGGCAGTTCATCATGCTTATTAATCATGCTCCGGGTTTTACAACGCAACATGTAATAGCTTTCAAGGCACCTGGAAACATTGATGCCCAAACTTTTTACAAAACAGCGTCGTTCATAAAGGAGGTTAAACTATTAACATTTGTAAAACAAGCAGCATTTTCGTCGGTCATTCCAACAGAACAAAACAGGTTCAATCGTGGTGGCATTCGATTACAGGGCGAACCAGCAAAAAACGGACACAATTTTCGCGTAACGGAAGTTTCGCAAGCATTTTTTGAGGTGTATGATATCCCACTTCTTTTTGGAGAAGGCTTACTTGACAAGGCTGTGGTCGATAGTCAACGTGTTGTAATAAATGAAATGGCAGCCAGGAGATTAGGGTTTATCCATCCAGCAGATGCCGTTGGGAAATCTCTTTTATTGCGGGAAAAACCATTACTGATATCTGGCATAATCCCGGATATACATCAACACTCGCCAAAAGACTCGAAAGAACCACAACTTTATCGCTATCCACAGCGTTACCATGGATATTTTTCAATGAAATTAACCGCTATTAATCCCGGGAATATCGATGAAATCAAAGGAATATTTGAAGCTTTTTTTCCTCAAATCCCTTTCGATTATATTGATATGACCACTCGTTATGCGGACATTTTCGCCCCCGAAAAACGGGTAAGTCTTTTCTTTGGCGGTCTTTCACTAATTTGTTTGCTAATAACGGTGTTCGGATTGATAGGTTTATCATCGCACTCAGCCGAAATCAGAAAAAAAGAATTGGGAATAAGAAAAGTACTGGGGGCAGAAGTTTATCAATTAATGTTGTTATTATCCAAAGAATACTTAATAATTGGCATAAGTGCTGCTGCCTTAGCACTCCCTCTTTATTATTATCTGGTAAGTCGGTGGGTAATGCAATTCGACCAGCAAACCAATATTGCATGGTTCAGCTTTGTTGTTCCAGTTATTATCGTATTACTGGTAGCTCTGACAACTGTTATTCTACTATCCTTTAAAGCTGTTCGTTATTCAGCAACTAAAAGCCTCAGGACAGCTTAATTCCTACTGGCAAAATGTGGCCAATATTAATAACTTGTCTCGTCAAGTTTAACCTTTCCCCAGAAAGTTTTGTATACAAATATGGTATAAAAAATAACCAAAGGCGCACCGATTGCTGTTATATTCAACATAATCCGGAGCGAATTTTCTGAAGAGGCTGCATTATAAACAGTGATATCAAAAGCCGGATCAACCGTTGACATGATCATAACAGGATATAGCTCCACAGCGACCAAAATCAATAAAAAACTCATGGTGAGTGAGGAAAATAAAAATGCCATCACATACTTCCCTTTGCTAACCAAGCGGGGCACGTTGGCAATACTCAAAAAGGCCAATAGAGGAACAACAAACAAGGCAATATTTTCATGAAGTCTGTCGGTAAGGTGAGGCAGGTAAATCAGTGTAAAAAGTGTTACAATACTATAAGACACAATAAAGAAAATTATTGAACGGTTCAGCAGTGTGCGTACTTTAGCAAAAAGCTTCCCTTCAGTTTTCATAGCCAGATAAATAGCACCATGCATCATAAACAAGGCAACTGTTGTGATGCCAACAAGGATTGCGTAAGGGTTTAAAAAATCCAGCCAGTGCCCCTGAAACTCATGATTTGGCCCGAGTTCAACACCCCAAAGGATATTACCTACCACAACCCCTAACAGTAAAGCCATTAAAGTACTGGAAACACTATAGCTGATGTCCCAGGTATTTCGCCACCATTTCATCTTTTCCTTACTTCTGAACTCAATCGAAACCGCCCGGAAAATCAATACCGCCAAAAAGAGCATAAATGGAATATACATAGCCGAAAACATCGAAGCGTAAAGCACAGGAAAGCCGGCAAACAAAGCGCCTCCGCCAATAACCAGCCAAACCTCGTTACCATCCCAAACAGGGCCAACAGCATTTAAAGCTATGCGCCTGCTCTCCTCCTTTTTAAAAAACAAATGCCATGCGCCCGCCCCCAGATCAAAGCCGTCCAGAATGGCATAACCAGAAAATAAGGCTCCAACAACCAAAAACCAAAGTGTAGGATAATCTATTCCTAAAAAAGTAGCCATAATATCTTTATTTTAAGTCAGTTGTATTACAAATATTTTGATAAAGTCCATTTTAATAGTCAATAACATTCAGGTACTAGTTAAATGAACTGGCCATGCTTTCCTGAAGCGGCCTACTTTCGGTATTGCTTTCATCGTAAGGACCAGCCTGGATTTTTTTATTCATCAAATAAATAAAGAGCACAAATAGCAAGGCATAAATCAATGTAAACATGATCAATGAAAACAATACCTGATTAGCTGTAACAACAACAGATAAAGCATCAGAAGTTCGCAGTAAACCATAAACTACCCATGGTTGGCGGCCCATCTCAGCTGCAAACCAACCAAACTGGTTAGCTAGCTGAGGCAAAATAACAGAGAAAACAAAAACCCAAAGCAACCAGCGATACTCGAACAACTTTCCACGCCACCAAAGGAACAAACCAAACAAGGTAATACCAATGAAATACATTCCAAAAGCAACCATCAAATGATAAAACTGAAAAACAGCATTTACTGCTCCGGGTATCTCATCTTCAGGAAAATCATTAAGGCCTTTCACTTTGGTATCGAAGGTGCCATCCAGCAAAAAGCTTAAGCCACCCGGCACATATGGTCCGATAACTTTCTGTTCTTCATGGTCAACCCAACCAAAAATATAAAGATCAGCCTGATCTTGTGTATTATAATGTCCTTCAAAAGCAGCAAGTTTTGCCGGTTGATTAACAGCAACGCCAGCTGCAGAGCTATGACCTGTAACTAATTGCAGCACTGACATAAGCGCGGCCACCGACAATGCAATTTTAAAAGCTTTTTCAGAAAGGACAGTGTAACGACCTTTGAGCAAATACCAGGCATGCACGCTCATTACAAGGAAAGCACCTGCTATCAAGGCACCAATCCAAACGTGTAAAATACGATCGACGCTGGAAGGATTGAAGACCATCGCCCAAAAATCGGTAATCTCTGCCCTGGCATTTAGGCCTTCACCAACAATCTCAAAGCCTGCCGGCGTTTGCTGCCAGCTGTTGGCCACTACAATCCAAACTGCCGAAAACATAGAGCCAAACCAAACACCGACTGTTGCAATAAAATGCACTACCGGTTTTACCCTGTTCCACCCAAAAAGCAACACCCCCAAAAAGCCACTTTCGAGTGCAAAAGCAAAAATTCCTTCAGCAGCCAAGGCTGATCCGAAAACATCTCCAACATAGCGGGAATAGGTTGCCCAATTGGTGCCAAACTCAAACTCCATAACTATGCCGGTTGCTACCCCGAGCCCAAATGTAATGGCAAAAATTTTGGTCCAGAAACGCGCCAACTGCTCATATTGTTTGTTTTTTGTGCGCAAATACATGCCTTCCATCAAAACCATAATTAATCCAATGCCTATACTCAAAGGCGGATAGATGTAATGAAAGGAAACTGTGAAGGCAAATTGCAGGCGTGATAGTATCTCAACATCCATTTTATAAGGGATTTAATGAATTTTGTAACTAATTTGGTTCATGCCTTCAAATTTAAACCTTGTTTTTTTGAAAACCGTAAATTTTTAACATAAAATGCATGGCTGCCTTTTATTTAGAATGCGGTATAAATTACTTTGCCTATCTGATTTAACTTTGCCAGATGAACAAGCAAAAATTTATCGACGTCCATACGCATCATGACCTAATAGATGAACTAAAAGTGATTGCCATAAGGAGTATGCATGTCGGCGACTCGTTTCCTCAAAATAAAGCATCCTTTAGCTGTGGCATCCATCCGTGGAAAGTCAAGGATGGTCAGTTAGAAGAAAAAATGGGTCAACTTTATTCACAGGCAAAGCAACAGCAGATTATTGCCATTGGTGAATGCGGACTAGACAAAGCCATTGATACACCACTTGAAATTCAGCAACAAATCTTTGAAAAACAAATAGAAGTGGCAGAAAAATTCAGCCTTCCATTGATAATACATTGCGTTAAAGCTTACAGCGAACTTTTAGCCATTCGCAAAAAGCACCCTAATGGTTGTTGGATTTTTCATGGCTTTGAAGGCAACGAAACACTAGCAAAACAACTGATTACAAAAAATATACACCTCTCAATCGGCGCTGCTTTGTATAATCCAAAAAGCAAAATCAACAGTTCGATTAAGCATATTCCTGTCTCCTGGCTATTTTTTGAAACAGATGAACAAAACACCTTTACTATTCAGGAAATTTATGAGCAAGCTTCCAAACTTTCAGGGATCAATTCTGAAGCCTTAAAAGCCCAAATCTTTCATAATTTTGTCAATTGTTTTAAAAAATACATGCGATGATTCCTGACTGGCAAATCCGGACCCAGCTTTTACTTGGAGAACCAAAGCTTAAACTGTTGGAAAAAAGCCATGTTTTGATTGCCGGCCTTGGAGGTGTTGGTGCTTATGCAGCCGAGCAGCTGGCTCGTGCTGGTGTGGGAAAACTCACTATTGTTGATGGGGATGTTATTCAGCCATCAAACCGTAACCGACAATTACTGGCTTTACGAAGCACTGAAAACAAAGCCAAGACAAAGCTCATGGCTGACCGTTTGATGGATATTAATCCTTCTATCAAGCTAAATCTGGTTTCAGATTATATAAAAGACGAAAAAATCCCCGATTTACTTGCAGAATCCTATGATTATGTGGTAGATGCTATAGATTCGCTATCGCCAAAAGTATTTTTAATTTATCATAGCCTTCAAAACAAGCTTAAACTGGTAAGCTCAATGGGAGCAGGCGGAAAAATGGATCCTTTACAAATTCAAATTGTTGACATCAGTAAAACCAATCATTGCAGGCTGGCCTTTTATATCCGCAAAAGGCTTCACAAAATGGGAATATGGAGCGGATTTACAGCAGTTTATTCACCAGAACCCGTTGCAGAAGCCAGTATCGAAAAACCAGAAACTGAGTATAACAGAAGATCAACGGTTGGCACTATTTCATATATGCCAGCCATTTTTGGGTGCTATTGTGCTTCCGTTGTTATAAGGGATTTAATTGCAAAGCAAGATTAGATTTGCATCACTTAATCTTATCTGGCATAGCTTCCTTAAGTTCTTGTGCTGCCATTTCGTAGGCTTTAATGATCGCTCTTTTAAAATCGGCGCCTCCTCCTTTGATGCTGCTGAGGCTCTGTTTCCAGATTTCTCTGCCATCAGATAAATCCATTACCGAGACACTTGCATCTACAAAGCCAAAATAAATGCCCTGTACATTAGACCCATTACGTGCCTTTGCATCTATTTCGACCAACAAATCAGCTTCATTCATCTGATCTGTAAAGGCATAGCCCCTTTCGGCCAGTGCCTCCTTCAAAACGGGTTCTAACAATTTAATCTCCAACTGATGACTATAGTGGTCCTTTTCGCTGCTTTTCACGAAAATGGTTAAGGGAGCTACATGAATCATGAAGCGGGCAGGTGCAATGGGATATTGCTTTTCGAGCTGGCTTAAAAATGCTGGCTCAGGCTCACCCCCCAGATAATCCTTTAAATCGATTTTTGCCAGAACGATTTGAGTTTGCCGGTCGGCCTGTTTTGCAGTGAATGGTAAAACAGCCACTCCAGCCTGATTTGTTGCAGCTTTTCCTACCAGTTCATCCTGCAAATAAAAAACCAACGGCACTTCGGCAAGTGACTCAGCTGCGCCCTGTACTTTTACTTTTAAAGGTTCGGAAAGTGGTCGGCCAGCACGTGCTTCATGCTGTGGGTTAACAGCTTCCAACTTGATTTCAGCAAGCTGAGCAATTCTCAGATAAGGTTCAGGAACCCAATTCACCGATCTGTCGCGCAGCCACTGCACTGGCAAACTGACTTCTGCCGCAGCCTTTGCTTGTCCGTTTTGACGTGCAATTGCATTCACCTTGATGTTCTCTCCCTCTTTCCAATAGGAACCTGTAACAGTAACAGCCTTACTATTCGGATAATCAGACACCTGATAATCACCTGCACGAACGAGTCCGCCTGACAAAGCTGTTTTAAAGCGCTCAGAAAATTCTGAGTTTAAACCTGAATTCTCAAAGCCAAAAGCTTGTAAATAAAGAGGCGATTGTAAATCCCCCATTTGGAGAAAGAGTCCATAAGCCATAAAGTAGCCCAAATCGTCAATGCTGCCTTTTTCGCTTTGCTGAAGATCAATGATAGCTCCTTTAACCGCAACAAGTAAATCGTGACTCTCCTTTAATCTGGTATCCCTTTCATTTACAATTTCCAACGCCAGCAAAATAAACTGTGCTTCTTCCAGCTCAGTAAACAAAGGCATGGTTTCATAATAAGTCTTTAATGCCTGTTGCTGATCATTCTTAGAACGGTAATTATCTGCCGTAATTTTTTGATTTATTATTTGTTCCATCAATCGGCTCACTGCATTGCGGTAAAAATACTTCAATTCAGATTTTTTTGCCCAGGCAATAGCGTAAGCCAACGACTTTTTACGATCGTGGTAGCGTTCGGTTCGCAAACCAGTGATTTGAGCTTTAGATAACGATTGAGACCGCATCCTGAACGCTTCTGTAGTTGCAGCATCAATATTGGCTACCTGATAATCGGTAGCAGACTGTAAACTCACCTGAATTTGTTGAATTAAAGCCGCTTTGGCCTGCTCTTCATATTCATCCAACAATGTCTTGGCATCACTATTTTCGGGCACTTCACCCGAAATAAATGTCATAAAATAATCCTGCTCGGGATAAGAAGCAGTTCTCCAGGAATAATCAATCCACTGAGGAGCCTGCGCTATCAGCAATAAAGGGGAAAAAAGCAAAATGAAACAAACAGTCTTTTTCATAAAACAGCAATTATCAGTTCACATCTTTTTTGTGAACAAAACCTTCTTTGTTATTGATTAGTTTAATGCGATACCAGTCGCCTTGCTGTTCAATCACAACAAATTCAAGCCCGCCCGGAACTTTAGCTACAGATTCTGATTTACTATCCGGAAATTCATATACATCCACCCGATCCGAGCTTTTACCTTTTAGTACAATACGCTCTGCCAAAGCATCACCAGTGCCTGAAAAAGTATACGTCTCTATTGGTTTTCCGATGCTTTCCAGAAAAGCCAGCGTTTGTACGCCTCCTTCGGCACGTTTAAGTGCATCAGCATAAAGTTGATTTGTAGGTTCGAGCTGACTGGCAATTTGGTAATAATTAACCGCATCATCATATAAGCCAGTCATTTCATGTATTATCCCTGCATTGTAGGCAGCCTTTGGATTATAGCTATCAGCCTCATAAATGGCAACCAAAAGCGGAAATGCCTGTTTAAGATTTCCGTTCTCGAGGTATTCACCTGCCTGATCAGCTTGCTTTCTCAAATCTTTTAGCTTAATTTTCTCCAATTCGAAACGAACCAGATTGTAGCCTGGCGTAAAATAGTTTACAAATTGCCTGGCAGTACTGCTCAGGGCATTATTCAGCAATTGGTTATAATTGGCAATTTCAGCCCTTTCTTCATCACACTTTTTATCTTCACTCTCAAAAGCAGCCGTTTCAACACCGATTATTTCTGCTGTTGAAACCTCAACAATTTTCATACTTGCATTAGTAGTAACTTTCCTGATCTTACAATGCTTTGTATAGTTTTTACCATCAAGTCCTACATAACTTTTAGAAGTGTTATCTTCCTTTTTTTCATATTTAACATCACCTAATATAATGGCATCCAATCCCAAAATAGCGCCCACTTTTGCTGCTGTAGATTCATCAATTGCACCTGAAAGCCCAAGCCTTTGTTCCTTGAGGATTTCATTAATCTGATTCCTTTCGATAACACTATAAACATTGGTTTTGAAACCTTTTATGTGTGTCACACCTTCTGTTTTCTTGCCAAAACCCAAAAAACCAGACGCCTGATCTTCAATGCCACGATCTTCCTGCAGTAATCTGGCAATCATCTGATCGGCAAGCATTTGTCCGGCATCTTTTTGACCTGAAAACTCCATCACCCCGATTTTTTTTATGTTATTGTATTGCTTTGTAGGAGCCTGCAAAACAAAACAATCAACTTTTTGAGCCCAACTGTTCCACTGTATAAAAAACAGCAAAACAAATACATACAGTCCAATTTTTTTCATATTCTCAATTTTAGAGGATTTTTCAATTTGATAACCAATCAGCATAAACTTTCATCCTGGAAGATACACGCTCAATGTAATGTTGAGTTTCTTCATAAGGAAGGTTTTTCTTCATAAAGTGGTATACTTCATCAGATGACTTTTTATTGATTTCAGGTATTGCCTGGTATAATTTAGTAGTTCCAATAAATGCCCTGCTTACATTTCCAGCACCAGTATTGTATGCCGCAATAGCACAATAAACTCTGCTAACTGGGTCCTCAACTTTCCGAAAACTTCTGGTAATTAGCATATGCAAATAAGCAGATCCCAATTCAATATTATTACGCGACTCATATAAATAGTTATCATTCAACAATTTATCTTCTTTATATAAAAAATTGTAGGCATCCCGGCCAGCATATTTTGGCACGATTTGCATTAAACCAAATGCTGGAATATGGCTTTTTGCTTTAGGATTATAACTTGATTCGGTGTGAATAACAGCAAAAACCAAAGCAGGATCCAAATCAAAACGTTGTGAATATGCCATCACATCTTCATAAAACCGCAAAGCCCTGGTTTGAATGCTGTTAGTTGCCAAAGGAATTTTTACACTCACAATAACTTTTTCCTCCTCTGGTTCAGGTTTGGGCTGAGGTTCAGGTTCGGGTTGTGGTTTTGGTTGGGGAGGTTTTGGTTTTACAACTTCCTTTTCTATCGGCTGTTTTTCAACAATTTCCTGCGCATAATCATCCAGGTTTTCTTCTGTTACTGTTTCGCCGGCAGCATTTTGAAGCTGGTCTTTTAGCACTGGTTCATCCAATAAAGGTTCAGGTTTCTCATATTCCGTTTCATAATCTTTGGTCTTGCCTTTATTAAGTGCAAGTTCCTTTACGGCATCGGCGATCTTCTGCTTAACAAGACCAGCATTTTCTGCCTCTTCTGGAGTCATCAAAATTTCAACACGTGCTTCTTCCTGTTCAAAGTCAACGGAAGTGCGGCTTTCACCATCTTCACTATATTCTACCCAATTGGTTTGTGTTGACTCAACAAAATTGCCTTCGCCCCACTTTTGCTCAATTCCCTTTTTAAATTGTTCAAAGGCTTCCTTATTGGCTTTCTCATAAGCTTCCCATTGCTTGTTAGTCTCTTCACGGAATTGATCAAAACCAGCTTGTGATTGCTGCCTGAACTGCTCAAATGCATCTTCGGTTTCCTGCGAAAAAGCAAGCATTCCGAACAAGAAAAAACCACTTAGTAAAACAATCTTTTTCATGGTGTTGACTATTGAGATTATTCATTATTCATATTCATCAAGGGATAACCCATTACAGCGTCAACCGTTAACTGGCGTTTTGTTCCATTTTGCTTGTGTTGAATCATACAATGCCAAACCGGATATAGCATTACATCAACTTCCTGAACTTCCACATCATATTTTCTTTCGAGCATGGTTTTAACCTCAGCCACGTCAATTCTTTTTCCCAGTTTTCTGAAATCATACTCTACTTCATCGCGTTTTTTTGGTTGAGGGAAAATCAATCCATCCAAATCATCAATTTTATGCGGATCCATGTCGATCAAAGCCTCAAAGCGCATGGCTTTATTATCAATCATCAAAATATTTAACTGTTTATAATCCAGGTACAGGTTCACCGGAACCTGTTCAACTTTCTTCCTAAAGATGCCCTTTTTATTATTAAACAGCATCTTAACTTTCAACAGTGGATAATAGTCAAACCTGGCGGATTCCAATTTTTCCAATGCGACCAAATTGAGCGTCTTGTGCTCCAGATGAGGCTTTAATGCTTTATTGAGGTTTCTCTCATGCAAAGTAAAATCTACCAGCAAAACCTCCTCATTAGATTGTTTAAATTCCATATTGTCATTTTCTGATTGTTCAGTTTGAACAGTTGGTTCTTCAGGCTGCTCCATTGATTTCATTTGTAATGGTTCCTGCTGTGCCTTTGGCGGAGCTGCCTTTATCGCATTTTTTGCTTTTTGATACTTTTCGCGCCAATTGTCACTGATCAGCATATTCAATTGGTCTTCGCTGATCACATCATGCTTTGTGAGTAACCATCTCACCTGAAACTGTTGTATCTTCTTTTCACCATCTGGCGAGAGCAATAAGAATGAACCCTTTTTAAGGGCAGGAATTTTTTGCATCAACTCAGCAGCAGAAGCAGGTGCCATTGATTCGATGCGTGTTTCAATTTTCGATAGATCCTGTTTGGTCTTGAGGCTTCCAATGAGGTAAGTAGATATCTGGGCAATGGATTTGTAATCGATGTCACCAGGATTTTGGGTAGCGATTAAACAACCCACGCCATATTTTCGCGCCTGTTTAAAAAGCAACATCAAACTTTCTTTGCATGAGGGCATTTTTACTGGTGGCAGATAAGGTGCAATCTCATCAATATACAAGGCAGCCTGCAAACCGTCCTGCCCGTTTTGTAAGGGGTGTTGCAGCATCCAGTTATAGAGCAACTGGGTGATATAAGCCATAAAAAACTCTTTTTCTTCCTGCGTCGATAAGGTATTAAGATAAATAACAGACAACCTTGTTTTTCCGGTATCATGTTCACCCAAACCCAATAATGCATCTATTGTGGCAGGATATCCTGTTTCAAAAATCAGCTTTCTGGAACCGATTGTAAGAAATCTCAATTTCTTTATCAGCTCCTGCATATCGCGTTGATCGCAGATTTTTGAAACTATTTCATTTACAGATTCTGGCAAATCTGTTAGTAAATCAATTAATCCGGCAAAGCTATCCAGGTGGATTTTTTTCTGGGCACAATAATCAAAAACCGTACTTAATACTGATTCTGTCGATTTTCCATCATCACTATCTGCGTCATAACCAATAAGTTCAATTACATTTTTAGCTGTTGCAGAGAAAAACCGCAAGCGGTCTTCTGCATCCATTTCCTGTACCTGGTCAAATTGTAGGGGATTAATTGACAAGGGCAGGCCTTTAGAGCTACCCGGTGTCCAGATCAGTACTTCAGTATTTGCACTAAATTGCTGCCTGATATCAGGATTTAATCCCTTGGAAGCCAATAAGTCATCATCTGTTTCCGGATTAATAAGAGATGCGATATCACCTTGCGGATCAAAAATGATCATCGGAATACCTTGCAATGCCAGTTCTTCTGTCAACACCTTACATGCTACAGTTTTACCACTACCTGAGGCTCCAAAACAAGCAATATGACGCTGTAAGTTTCCTAAATCAAGATGGACAGGATTAGATTCTATTTCCCCTATAAAAAGCTGATTCATAATAATTTGGTATTGGTTCTGAGAAATAATAATAAAGTATCAGTCAATTTCTAAGCTCAAAATTAAACTAAACCAGAGCCAACTCAAAATATACCAGCCATTTTTTGAACTAAAACCGCAGCTAAAAATGCTTACCAGTACAATTTATAATATTTCTAAATAAGAATTGAATTTCAGATGATTCTACCCTGCAACTTTAAACACATTTTTGTTCTTTTCAAGCACATGCCTATTTAGCAAACCAATAAAGTGCGTTCTTCGAAGAACACCTTGCAGCAATGATGAGGCTTTACCAAAATCACCAAGTTCGCGATATAATTCAGCCAACTCAGCAATTTCAGCAGTTCCGCTACTTTCAAGCAAGTAAATGAGCCTTTCCAGATTGGCGATGAACCGCTCCTTTTCTGAATTAAAAAGTTCAACCCCCTGTTGATCAAACCTTTTAGAGCTAAGCCAGTAATTAAAGCTAATTTTTCCATTAAGAAAATCAGAAAATTGCCACGAACCAGCATCTCTGTATAAATCATTATAAGCCCACAATAAAGATTTTCGTATAATAATTTCCTGTGAAACAGCTATATAATTAAGCTTTTCAAGCGCAACCCAATAATGATTGATCAACGCCATCCTGCCTTTATTGTCAAGTAGATTGCAGCCAAAAAACCGCCAGCTATTCCATTGATAAGCTTTCTGTTCATCTTCTACTGCAATAGCAGTTAAACAATCTTCCTGCTGAAGCCAAAAAAGGTATCCACAGGCAGGACAAAGCACCAGCTTTTGCGGATTCAAAGGAATCAAATCGTTGATTATCATACCATCTGAATACAGTGCTGATTGACTAACAGTTTCTGTTTTAGGTGTTTTACCTATAAGAAAAGCTTCACAGCATTTGCATTTTACAAAAAAATCTTCAAAAGAAGTCATACCTGTGTTTGAGGGCGTAAAAGTAAACGCTTCTTAGCAAAGTACAAATTAAAAAGACATTTTCAGATTTTGTTTCTCTATGCAATATCATTACCTTTGGTTGTTGAAATTTAAAAGTCATTTGACTTAAGTATAACCTAAACATGACAAAAATGAAGAAAATCAATTTGACTTTACCAGTAATCCTGGTAATTGCGCTTCTATTTGTTGTTCCAACACTTAGTGCTCAGAGTTCAAAAGAATTAAAAAAAGAAGTTAAATCAAAAGCTTTGAAAGAAGCACGTAAAGAAGCAAAACGCCTTGGGAAAGAGGGTTACAAAGTTAATCCGGGACAACTTCCCATGGAAAAACAGCTCGAAAAATCGTGGATGATGGCCTATGAGATGGATGATAAAGGCCAGAAAAAGTATTTCATTGCTGATGGAACTTCTGTAGGTGAAACACAATCTGCTGCCAAACTGCAAGCCTATGAAGTTGCAAAAATCAATCTTGCCGGCCAAATTGAAACCGAAATTGCTGGTTTAGTAACTACAAACATAGGAAATCAGCAGTTATCCTCAAACGAAGCAGCTTCTGTAACGCAAACAATGGGTCAGTTTAAATCAAAACTAAACCAGCAAATGGGTCGTACTTTAACAGCCTTTGAAGCCTACAAACCTGTTGGAAATAATACTGAAGTAAGGGTAACTATTGCCTACTCAACGGAAGAGGCACTTAAGATTGCTAAAAACATCATTCGTGAAGACCTGAAAAAAACTTCCGGAATGGATGATCAGAAGATTTCAAAAGTGTTGGAATTCTAGTTTTAACTTCTTGTTATTCAACTGAATTTGCATGAATTGCGCAAATTCAGTTGAATATTTTTTACTTAACTATCCTAAAATATTTCCAATGAAAACAAGGGGTTTTAAAGTAATCATATTGAGTTTAATTTTTACTTTGATTACTATAAATCAGGCCATAGCGCAATCTTTTGAGGAGTTTCAAAAGCAAATAGAAAAAGAATATGCTGATTTTGAGAAAGAAACCCAACAGCAATTTGACCAGTTTGTAGCCAAAATAGACGCAGAATTTGCTGACTTTTTAGCGAAGTCATTTCAATCATTCGAAGCTACTGCCGGTAAACCTAAAAAGCCAGGACCAAAACCTGTAAAACCTCCAAAGTTTACGCAAACTGATCAGGAAAAAAGCACTATCCAACCAAAGACACCTGTTCAGAAACCACCATCGACGAGGTTACCAAATATTCAAAAATCTGAACCGGAAGATTTTAAAGGAACTGAAACATCTTTTGATTTTTATGGCGCCCCCATTCAGCTTAATTACGATCCCCGATTGAAAAGCATTATGCTTGAATCTATTTCAGCGGAAGGCATTAGCAACTGGTGGAAATCGATTAGTGATAGTTATTACAACCACTTGATCCAACAACTTAACACATATAAAACTGACTTAAACCTAAACGATTATGCCTATGTGAAACTTGTTGAAGCTACAGCGAGTGCTATACATCCCGACAACACCAATCAACAAGCTATTCTGGAATGGTTTCTGCTTACACGTTCTCGGTTTTTAGTCAAAATAGCTTTTAATAAGGAACAGCTTTTTGTACTTCTGCCATCTTTGCAAACCCGTTATGGCGAAAATTTTGTTTCAATAGACAAGCTGGCATATTACCTCCCTCCTGATACACCAGAAAATATTTCAACTTATGCAGGCAATTTTCCGGAAGCAGATATTATTCCTGACCTGACAATTAGCAAACCTTTAAACCTGCCTTTCGATAAAGGTATTAAAAAAGTATCTTTTAATCATGCCGGCAAAAACTACAACTTTGATGTTGTTTACAATAAAAACCTATTGAAATTTTACAACAGCCTGCCATTGACTGACGCCGCTGTATATTTCAATTCTGCCATTGATTTACGAACCAAAGAATCACTGGCATTGGCTTTACAACCCTATCTGATCAACCAATCCAAAGCAGAAGCAGCCGGATTGCTGCTAAGTTTTGTTCAAAACGCTTTTGAATATCAAACAGATCAGGAACAATTCGGAAAGGAAAAGTTTTTATTTCCGGACGAGCTCTTTGCCTATCCCGCATCTGACTGCGAAGACCGCTCTGTGCTATTTGCCTGGCTCACCAGAAATCTACTAGACTTAGATGTTGTAGGATTGGCATTTGAAGGCCATATGGCTACAGCCGTTTGCCTGGACGGTGCAGAAGGGGCTGGTTTTGATCATAATGGCTGTAGGTATATTGTTGCGGATCCCACTTTTATTGGTGCGCCGATTGGTTTGGTTATGCCAATGGTAAAAAATCAAACACCTGATTTGGTACTCATAAATACTGTATCAGAAAAAGAACTTGAAATCCGTGATCTGCTGCATAAAGCTGGCTTGTACAGAGCTGACAGATTGAATGATCTGGTGTTTGACAATGATGGAAATGCCTATGCTTGTGGATATTTTGTCTCGGAATTTAATTATGGAAGCGAAAAGATCACATCCGATTCAGAAAACAAAAATACCTTGCTTCTATCACTTGATAAGGAAAATAAAGTCAGGTGGGTCAAATATTTTGAGGGCACTAATGATAATATGGCTTACGATTTACAACTTGAAAAAGATAATCTTTTAAGTGTTGCCGGAACATTCAGAGATCAAATGAAGCTGGGAAAAGGTAGTCTGGAAGCCTCTCCGGGTGCGGATATTTATATCCTAAACATGACAACTGACGGGCAAATGAAATGGGCAACACAGGCCGGACTTGATAAGTTGAATCAAAATTCCAATTTTATGTTTGCTGCCGCTTTTGACAGGCAGGGAAATAAAGTTTCAGCGCGGCTTTATAGTGAAGCCGAGAACTTTAATCAATATGGTTTGCAATCAAGCCCGGAAGGAAACCTCTATCTTACCGGATCCTTTTTTGCCAGCTCAGGCATGAATATGAAATCAGAAAAACGCTTTGATTCAGGTGCTGCCTTTGATCCTGCAGACAATTTGAAATCGGAAAACGATGCCCTGCTCCAGGAAAACTACGAAAAAACAATAGCTGGTCTTTTTGCTGCAACTAAACTTTTACAAATCAATACCATAGAATTAAAAGGTCAAAAGGTTAAAGAAGTTTTTGACAGGTATAACCCCGCCTTTGCAAAATTTGCCCCTGGCTTTTATAATAGTTTTGGTGAAATGAGTTTTATGAAAAACGCTGGCGGAATCATAAGCATTCGCACTACAAACGGCAAGGATATCACTTTTGATAAAATCAAAATCAGCGATAACGCACGTATTAAAGTAGTTGCTTACAAAAGTGGAAATGCCAGTGTGGAGATTTTTTCAGGCATTGAGCTTTCGAACGGAAAGCTTAGTTATCCGCTCAATCAGGTAAAACTTTATAAAGATACCGGAGATTTATTACTTGATTTTGACACTGATCACAGCCAGATTAAAATCAACCTCAAGGCAGATTTACTTAAAAAATAATGCCGGTCATGATAAAAAATCTGTTCAACCTATTGCTGATATTACTGATAATTGGTCTGCCATCGGCAATACTAAAATCTCAGGATTTTGAGGAGGAAGAAGAATTAATTGAAACTCCCCTGGCGGAAATCTCTGTGCAGCAATTAGTAACACTAATTGATCAAATGGACAGTGATGTTTTTGTACAGGATGTGATAGTTACAAGCCAAGCCGGAGATGAAAAGTTCCTTGTAGACAAATTATTTTACAAGGAATACGTTATTGAAGCTCCTCAGAATCAAAATATTTCACTTTACTTATATAATGTAGAATTCCAGTTGGGAGAAAATCAAAAACTGGTTTTCAAGGACTGGAATTTTCTCAGACTCAATGGCATTAATCTGAATAGCAGCAATGATCTGATTTTTGAAGATTGTAATACCGAAGAGAGTTATCCCATAAGATTCGAAAACTGCAACTTTGGCGGAACACTTGAATTTATTGGTGAAGAAGCACTTGGTAGTCTTTTGTTTAGTGGATCTCATTTTTCCAGCAAATTAGATTTCAATCAAGATGCTGAATTGATAAAACTTGAAAACTGCAACTTTGAGGTTGACAGTATTGTTTCAGCAGGCTTTGATGAAGAACAATTTCATGCTCAGCTTGATTTATCGGCCCAAAGTATTGGTGAAATTGACTTGCGTGGACTATCATTTTCTCCTGATGTCTCTGATTTTGTGTACAGCATTAACTTGTCTGCTTCAGAGATTGGCAAGCTTAGCTTGTTCAATATCGAGGGAAAAGGACTAAATCTCACAGATCTTAATATCGAAAAGTCATTATTAGGCGATTCACTCCTGATCAGCGACTTCGTAGCTGTTCAAAATTTCGACTTTCCTGCTGAAAACACTAACCTGCCATGGTATAATTTAGGAGATGAAAAACTTAGCTTGTTAATAAATAAAGGTAAAGGGCGGCCCGAACTCTACCAGGCAAAAACAAAGCAACAGTTTGCCAGTACATTGCATTACAACGAGTTGATGAGTTGTTACAATAAAATCAACGGAATGTACCAGGCACGTGCAGACCGGCACTCGATCAATGAGTCGTACATTGAAATTAAAGACATTGAAACCCGTTATCAAAAATTCAAATACGACCTTGAGCCTTCCTTAAATCTGTTTATTGGTTATCATTTGAATCGTTTTCTCCGTTTCTTTTCTGATTATGCGACCAACCCAGCCAAATCACTTCAAATATCGCTTTACACCATATTGATCTTTGCCTTTTTTTACATGATTAGCTATTCTGATTGGGATGGCATTAACTTCAATTACTTTGTAAGGCAATATATGCTGCTTTCGGAATACTTTATGACCGAAAAAAGCCTGAAAGATTTGTATAGCAAAGATATAGCCGAAGAAAAAGAGAAATTCGATGCGATTAAATCCCATTACCTTCAAAATCGTACTGAGATTCCGTTTTTGGTTCGCGGACTTGGATTTCCGTTGTATTTTATCTGGAATGCCCGTCAGCAACTTATTTGGACGGTTTATTCAAAGCTCGAATTAATGAATGGACAGTGGAATCAACTGAGCCGTTCGCGCAAAACAATGGTAGGAGCAGTTACTGCCTTAAGCTTGTTTATCTATTTTACTTTTGTACTCCTGATCAAATTCCTCAATAGTTTTATGCTAAGCCTAAATATGTTTTTGGCTATGGGATTTGGTAAGACGCCTGAAAATCGGGCACCAATGTATTTAACAGTAATTGAAGGGCTCATTGGCTGGTTGATGATTACTATTTTCACCATCACCTTACTCAGTCAACTACTGCAAGCCTGGTAACTTAATCCGGTATGGCATCTGGTAACTTTTTCCCAAAAAACCTGATAATCAGAAACAGTAATACTATTCCAGCAGGAAATAAAACATAAGCGGGCACTCCAAAAGCAGCCGGAATGGTTCCAAATATTATCGAAACAAACCCAACAGTGAGGGCATAGGGCAATTGTGTGCGCACATGATCAAGATGATTACAGGAGCTCGCCAAAGAACTTAAAATTGTTGTATCAGAAATTGGAGAACAATGATCTCCAAGCACAGAACCTGCCAAAACAGCTGAAACAACATTATAAAAAATCAGTAAGCTGTTGGCTTCTGTCATACCGGTTTCATGAGTTAAAAGCCAGGAAGTGGGTAAAATCAAAGGATACAAAATAGCCATCGTACCCCATGAAGAGCCGGTAGAAAAAGCTACTAATGCTGCAAGAATAAAAGTAAATGCCGGCACCAGATAAGGAGAAAAAGAAAGCTCTGACAGACCTTGCGAAATAAAATCGGCAGTATGCATATGATCTGTAACCAGCGCCACCGACCAGGCTAAGGTTAGTATCAATATTGCTGTAAGCATCATTTTAAACCCATCAACAAGGCTCTCGACTGTATCTTTCAGGCTCAACAATTTTTGAGATAAGGTAAGTGCAATGGCAACCAGCATGGCCAACAGAGACGACCATAAAAGTGCAGCATAGGAATCTGCTCCTCCGATGATAGCAGAAACCTTTCGGGCAAAGCCAATAGTTTCATCATTCCACACCTGCTTATCCCATCCAGTGTATAGCAGGCCCACAATTGTTCCAAAAACAATAATTAAAACCGGAATCACAGCATTAAAAGCTCTGGGTTTTTTTGGCAACTCATTAGAAATTACATTTGAAGCACTTGTTGTTGCAGCAAGTTTCTGATGAAAGTCAGGATCGAGCCTGGCATTTTTTTCAACTTTCAGCATTGGCCCAAAGTCGCGCTTTTGCCACACAAGCATCACAATAAACACCAGCGCCAAAATTGGATAGTAACTATATGCCAAGGAGTTAAAGAAAACATTATAAGCAGATTCCTGCAAGCCAATAGTATTTAAACCATCCTGTATATAGCTCAGTTCCGCGCCAATCCAGGTAGTTACAAAAGCAGTGGCTGCCACAGGAGCAGCAGTTGAATCAACAATATACGCCAATTTTTCGCGCGAAATGCGCAAACGATCTGTAACAGGACGCATGGTATTGCCAACTACAAGCGTGTTGGCATAATCATCAAAAAATATTGAAACGCCCAAAAGCCATGTCACCAATTGGCCGGAGCGTGCATCTTTTGCCAGACGCGACAGGCGATTCACCACTCCCAGCATTCCACCATTTCGGGTGATCAGATGTACCATGCCACCAATTACCATTGAAAAGATAATGATTGCCATATGGCCGGGATCAAGCAACGACTGCATGACATAAGTGTCAATAATTGCCAGTAAGCCTTTGAAAACAGCCACAAAAAATCCCGAACCCTGGTAATAAAACATAATGGTAGTACCACTCAAAATTCCAAGGAACAAAGCAACAAAAACCTCTTTGAGTAAAAGTGCCATCAAAATCGCTATCAAAGGAGGCAAGACTGACATCCACAGCGGAATGGGTGTAACCGCTTGTTGCCAGTGAAACCCATCAATTGTTAGCGTTAGCAGTTCCTTGTCAGGAAAGTCGTGTTTGATCACAGCCAGGTTTTTCTCAAAAACTACCTCTCTGGGATCGCCATTAAAAACAACAGCAATTGTTTGGCCTTCCAGCTTTCCAAAAAGCTCTCCAATCGCCCTTATTTCAATGTGTTGGTTAACGTCGGAAACTAAAACATTTGGGAGAGTAACCTGAAAATCTTGTTCCTCAAAGTTTTGATTACTTACTAAACAGTAAGACGATAAACTTAAACCTAGAAAAACAAATACCAACCAGAACCTCTTTTTCAAAGCGATTTATTTATAAGTTTTCTAACAATTTTATTAATGCTAATGCTTTCATACCCACACATCTGCTGCAATTCTTCAAGCTTTCCGTGTGCCACAAAACTATCGGGCACACCCATTCTTTTCACAGGATTACTGTAACCATTTTCATGCGCCCATTCCATTACGGCACTACCCATTCCGCCATTTTTCACACCATCTTCTACAGTAATAATCTGCTGGTGATGCTCAAAGGCATCTTTCAGGAGTTCTTCATCCAAAGGTTTGAGAAAGCGTAAATCATAATGACTCACAAAAATGTTTTCAGCTGTTAGTTTTTCAAGCGCTTCTTGCACAAAATTGCCCGGATGGCCAATACTAATTATGGCAATCCTGTTTCCGGAAGACAGTTTACGACCTTTACCTATTGGCAAAACCTCCGGTTTCACTTTCCAGTCAACAGTAGTAGCTTTTCCTCGCGGATAGCGGATCACAAAAGGGCCTGTACGAAAGTTGGCAGCTGTCAGCATCAGGTGCTGTAATTCCTTTTCATCCATTGGCGCAGCAATTACCAGGTTAGGAATACAACGTAAATAAGCCAAATCAAAAACGCCGTGATGTGTGGCGCCATCCTCCCCTACCAGGCCGGCACGATCCACACAGATCACTACAGGCAAATTTTGCAGGGCAACATCATGAATCAGCTGATCGAATGCTCTTTGCAAAAAGGTAGAATAAATCACGCAAAAAGGCAGCATTCCTTCGGTTGCAAGCCCTGCCGAAAAAGTAAGGGCATGTTGTTCTGCTATTCCCACATCAAAGCAACGGTCAGGAAAAGATTCAAGCAAAGGCAATAAATGGCTGCCTGTAGGCATGGCCGGTGTAACACCAACCAGCTCAGGAAATTGCCTGGCAAGCTCCAGCAGCGTTTCACCAAAAACTTCCTGGTAAAGAGGAACACGATTTTCGACAGCTTTGGCTTTAGGAAGTTCTCCTGTGAGCCTGTCGAACGTTCCCGGTGCATGGAAACGAACCTGATCTTTTTCGGCTCGTTCAAAACCCTTGCCCTTGGTTGTAATCACATGCAGCAAACGTACTCCTTTAATTTCCTTTACGGCTTGCAATGCAGGAAGTAATTCTGCAAAATTATGTCCGTCAACAGGGCCATTGCAGGCAATCCCAAAAGCCTCGAACAAGGGGTTAGAAAATGCATTACTACTTTGTTTCTCAGCCTGCCTGATCAGATAATCTTTTAAAGCTCCGGCACTCTTATCGATGGCTATTCCATTATCATTCAGGATAATAATCAGGTTAAGATCAGTAGCACCTGCCTGGTTTAATGCCTCAAAAAACATACCTCCTGTTATGGCTCCATCACCAATAACAGCGATATGATTTCGGGAGTGATTTCCTTGTAAATCAGCTGCCACTGCCATTCCCACAGCTGCCGACAAAGCCGTTGAAGCATGTCCGGTGCCAAAAGCATCATAGTTGCTTTCCGATCTGGAAGGAAATCCACTAATGCCTCCCAACTTTCGCAAGCTTTGAAAAACATCTCTGCGACCTGTAAGAATCTTATGCGCATAAGCCTGATGACCAACATCCCAGATTAATCTGTCGTGAGGTGTATCAAACAAGTAATGTAAGGCAATAGTAAGCTCAACAACGCCCAGCGAAGCACCAAGATGACCTGGATTTACGGCGGTGACATCAAGAATAAACGACCTGAGCTCTTCTGCCAGAACAGGAAACAAATCCGGATTTAGTTTTCGGAGGTCAGCAGGATGATTTATTTTTGAAAGCAAGTGCAAAGCCATACATGCGTATCATTTGAATGGCGAAGGTAAGAAAAGAAGCTTTTACATGGTTTATAAGAAGTATGGTCAGGACAAAATCCCTATAAAAAACCCAACTCCAGCTTGGCTTCGTCCGAAAGCATTTCCTGATCCCAGGGCGGTTCAAAAGTAAGTTCAACGGTACTTTTTGTAACTCCTTTGACGTCTCCAACTTTTTGTTCAACTTCAAGAGGAAGGCTTTCTGCAACAGGACAATTGGGTGTGGTAAGCGTCATCAACACTTTTACCTCAGCCTGTTCGCTGATACTAATCTCGTAAATCAGGCCTAACTCATAAATATTAACAGGAATCTCAGGGTCGTAAATAGTTCGCAAAACAGTTATAATATCTCTCTCGATACGAGCTTTTTCTTCATTAGTCATAGACCAAAATTTTAGTTGTCTTGTTTCAGTTTGTAAACCTGAGCATACAATTTCATTTGTTTCACCATGGATACCAGGCCATTGGATCTTGTTGGAGAAAGGTGTTCCTTCAGGCCAATCTGATCAATAAAATTAGTATCGGCATCCAAAATTTCTTCCGGACTTTGACCGGAAAAAACCCTTATCAACAGATTTACAATGCCTTTTGTTATCACTGCATCCGAATCGGCAGTAAAATAAACTTTTCCATCCTTGTTTTCGGCATGCAGCCATACACGGGACTGGCAACCGCTGATCAAGTGATTATTCGTTTTGAAACGTTCATCAATGCGGGGAACTTCCTTTCCCATTTCGATGAGGTAATTGTATTTGTCCATCCAGTCATCAAAAACTGAAAACTCATTCACAATTTGTTCTTGTATTTCCTGAATTGTCATGATTTTTCTTTTTTGCAAAGATGCAAATTTAAAGGCAAACAGCTATATATTGCCAGATACAGTTCTCATCAGCGAAGCATATTCACTGACTTTTGCGCAGCAGCAACAAACATTTCTGCCTCGGCTAAAGTATTGTAGGCGGCAAAGGAAGCCCGCACCGTCCCGGGCACATCAAAACGTGTCATTACGGGTTGGGCACAATGATGACCTGTTCGCACAGCCACCCCCATTTTATCCATTAAAGTTCCTATATCTGAAGGGTGTGTTCCTTCCACCACAAAAGAAATTACACCTGCTCGTTCTGCTGCATTGCCGATAAAACGCATCCCTGCAATAGCATTCAATTTTTCCAAGGTATAGTTCAGAATGCTTGTCTCATGCGAACCAATCTTTTCCAAATCAGTCTGCTGTAAAAATCTGATTGCAGCGCCCAATCCCAAAACACCTGCCACATTGGGTGTTCCGGCTTCAAATTTAAAAGGAAGTTGATTAAAAGTTGTTTCCTGAAAGCTCACCTGATCAACCATCTCTCCACCAAACTGCCAGGGAGGCATTTGTTCGAGCCACTTTTCTTTGCCGTAAAGCACACCAATTCCCATCGGTCCATACATTTTATGTCCCGAGAAAACAAAAAAGTCGGCATCCAATTCTTGTACATCTACAGACATGTGCGCAACAGACTGGGCTCCATCAACGACTACCGGAATACCTTTCTCATGTGCCAGTGCAATCATTTCTTTAATAGGATTGATTGTTCCCAAAACATTGGAAATATGCGTAATCGCAACAATTTTAGGTTGTTGGTCAAGCAGCCTTATATACTGATCCAGTGAAAGCTGTCCCTTTTCATCCAGGCCTGCCACCAATAATTTCCCATTTTTCTTTATGCACAATTGCTGCCAAGGCACTAAATTGGAATGATGCTCCATTCCAGTAATCAAAATCTTATCAGAGGTCTTAATCAACAAGCTACCCAGGCTAGCCGTCAGCAAATTAATTGATTCAGTTGTGCCACGGGTAAAAACAATTTCATGGCTGTTTGCAGCATTTATAAAGCCGGCTACCTCTTTTCTTGTATTTTCATAAGCCTCTGTAGCCAGCTGACTAAGATAATGAACACCCCTATGAATATTACTATTTTCCTCACAGTAATATTTTGATACACGATCAATTACACTTTGAGGTTTTTGTGTAGTAGCGGCATTATCCAGATATATCAGTGGTTTACCATATACCTTTTGATTAAGCGCAGGAAATTGCTTACGCAAGTCATTCAGTTCGCTGTCAGTGAATCCATTCATCAAATTTTGCTTAAATCAATATCAAAGTGATAATTCTTTTCAGGAGCACCACAATGTAAAACACATTTATCACAGATAGAGAGCTCACCACGCAAACGTTTTTTAACCATATCATCAATGCGTTGACGCAAAGCTTCAATAGAAATTTCGTTGATGATATCAGCTGCAAATGCATACATCAGCAAAAGGCGGGCATTGGCTGCACTGATCCCACGCGAACGTATATAAAACATAGCCTCCTGGTCCAACTGGCCAACAGTAGCACCATGACTGCATTTTACGTCATCAGCATAAATTTCCAAAAAAGGCATGGTGTTAATTGTGGCTGTTGGCTTTAGTAAAATATTGTTGTTATTTTGATAGGCATTTGTTTTTTGAGCATCCCTTGCTACGTGAATATAACCGTTGAAAACTGCAGATGCCTCATCGTCTAATATCCCTTTGAACAACTCATTACTAGTGCAATTCGCCACATTGTGATCAATGCGGATTTGATTGTCGATATGCTGCTGCTTATCCATCAGATACAAACCCAGCACATCAGCATGTGAACCTTGTCCGTCGAGTTTTACGTGAATGTTATTACGAATAAGCCCACAATTAAAAGTAAGCGTATTGGTTTTAATGTTGCTGTTAGCCATTTGCTGCACAAAAGTGCTGTTGATCAAACCTGATTGGTCGTTCAGGTTTTGCAGCTTATAAAGTTCCAGCTGAGCGTTTTCATCAACAAAAATTTCGGTAACAGTGTTTAACAAACCAGCCTGCTGGTTTACACTGTCATCGCAATGCATCAAGCTAAGAGCACTGTTTTTGCCAAGCACTATCAGGTTACGTGTTTGCACAAAATGCTGCTCTTCTCTATTGATTATTTTTATAATCTGGAGTGTTTTATCAGAGCTAACGCCATCCGGAACCCAAATAAAGAATCCATCCTGCATCATTGCAGTGTTTATCTGAACGAAACCATTAGCATTTTCAGGAATTACTTTACCATAAAACTTTTCAAAAATGGCAGGATATTCCTTCATAGCTGCCCTTACGCTTCCAACTATAATCCCTTCGGGCAGCTTTTTGAGCAGGTGTTCTTTATCTATATACCATCCGTTTAACATTGAAAGTGTTTCTGTATCGAAGTTGTGTACATCGCAACGAAACATCTCTTCAATGTCTTTTTTTGTATCAGGCACTTCCAATTCATTCATGAATGATTCTTCCGTAAGCGCATCAACGTCGGTATGGCGCCATTGCTCCATTCCATTATGCGGGAACCCTTCCTTCAGAAAAACCTGAAATGCCTTTTCACGTAACTCAGTAACATACGAAATATCGTTGATCGCGATGCGCTCTTTGTTTTCCTGATACTGTTTGATCAGCATCTGATCCAAAGGAAGTGTTTGCTGAAGTGTATCTTTTTCCATGTTTCAATATTTTACGTTAGGCAATGCTTTGCTCTTTTAGCCACTCATAGCCTTTTTCTTCCAGTTCAAGTGCCAGGTTTTTACTTCCCGATTTAACAATTTTACCATCGTATAACACATGGACAAAGTCAGGCACAATATACTCTAACAATCGCTGATAATGGGTAATTATCAGAAATCCATTTTCAGATGAACGTAATTGATTTACACCTGCAGCAACAGTGCGCAAAGCATCAATATCCAGACCTGAATCCGTTTCATCCAAAATAGCCAGGCTAGGCTCAAGCAAGGCCATCTGAAAGATTTCATTTTTCTTTTTCTCACCCCCCGAAAAACCTTCGTTAACAGAACGGTTTGTTAGTTTCGAATGAATATCAACCAACTTTTTCTTTTCTTCCATCAGCTTCAGAAATTCACCTGCCGGCATAGGAGGCTGACCATTATACTCGCGTTGGGCGTTTATTGCTGTCCGCATAAAATTTGTCATACTGACCCCAGGAATTTCGACAGGATATTGAAAACTAAGGAAAATGCCAAGGTTGGCACGCTCATCTGCCTCCATTTCAACAATGTTCTGATCCTTAAACCAGATTTCACCCTGTGTTATTTCATAACCTTCACGACCAGTAATGGCTGCTGCCAAGGTACTTTTTCCTGTACCATTTGGCCCCATGATCGCATGAACTTCGCCGTTATTTATCTGAAGGTTAAGCCCTTTGATGATTTCTTTACCTTCAATCTCAACTGTAAGATTTTTTATATTGAGTAACATTTTTTAAAAATTTGATTTTCAATATTATAATAATTATTATCCAACACTACCTTCCAAAGTAATAGATAAGAGTTTTTGAGCCTCAACGGCAAACTCCATTGGCAATTTATTCAGTACCTCTTTGGCATATCCATTAACAATCAAACCGATGGCTTTTTCAGTATCGATGCCACGCTGGTTACAGTAAAACAACTGATCCTCTGATATTTTGGATGTAGTAGCCTCATGTTCTACAATACTTGATTGATTTCTTGTATCGATATATGGGAAAGTATGGGCACCACACTGATCACCCAACAGCAATGAGTCGCACTGAGAAAAATTTCGTGAGTTAATTGCTCCGGGCATAATTTTCACCAATCCACGGTAGCTGTTATTACTTCTTCCGGCAGAAATACCCTTGGAAATGATGGTACTTTTTGTGTTTTTTCCAAGATGAATCATCTTAGTTCCTGTATCTGCCTGTTGAAAATTATTAGTAACTGCCACAGAATAGAATTCACCTATTGATTCGTCACCCATCAGGATACAGCTTGGATATTTCCATGTAATGGAAGAGCCTGTTTCTACCTGTGTCCAGGATATTTTTGATCTTTTACCTTTGCATAATCCACGTTTGGTTACAAAGTTATAAACACCGCCCTTTCCTTGCTTGTCGCCGGGATACCAGTTTTGAACAGTAGAATATTTTACTTCGGCCTCATCCATCGCTACAATCTCAACTATGGCAGCATGAAGTTGATTTTCATCCCGCATAGGTGCCGTACATCCTTCCATATAGCTAACGTAACCACCTTCTTCGGCAACTATCAGTGTACGTTCAAACTGACCGGTATTGGCGGCATTGATACGAAAATACGTTGACAGCTCCAAAGGCGAACGAACACCTTTTGGAATATAACAGAAAGAGCCATCACTAAAAACAGCAGAATTGAGGGCTGCGTAATAATTATCGGTATAAGGGACTACGGTTCCCATATATTTCTTCACTAATTCCGGATGATTTTTTACAGCCTCACTAAAAGAGCAGAAAATGATTCCATGCTTGGCAAGGGTATCCTGAAAAGTAGTTTTTACGGAAACACTATCTATTACAGCATCAACTGCAACTCCGGCCAACCTCTTCTGTTCATCGAGTGAAATACCCAGTTTATCAAAAGTTTCCAATAATTCCGGGTCAACTTCATCAAGACTGTTAAGCTGTGGCTTCTTTTTTGGCGCAGCAAAATAATGTATGTCCTGAAAATCGACAGCTGGGTAATGAAGATGCGCCCATTCAGGTTCTTCCAGTGTTTGCCAGTGCCGAAATGCCTTAAGCCTGAATTCAAGCATCCACTCTGGCTCCTCCTTTTTAGCCGAGATAAAACGAATTGTATCTTCGTTGAGGCCTTTCGGAGCAATTTCCGTTTCTATATCAGTGTAGAAACCGAATTTGTATTCGCTTTTAGTTACTTCTTCGAGTATGTTATTGTTAGCCTGTTCACTCATTGTATATTAGCTTATTTAGATCATTTTTAAATAAGACTGCAAAGGTAATAATTCTTTAGCGACCTGCACCATTTTGCAGCTCTATAATATAAACCAATAAAGCAGTTTTTTGTTCTCGGAATATTTACCAGATCAGGCGAGAAAAGAATTGTTTCACCCTAAAACACTGATTGTAATAATCATGATTTTGGGAAGGCAGCTTTCAATTCTTGAAATACCTGATCTAAAATCAATAAGAGTTGATCTATTTGGGCGGCCAAATTATCATCAAGTTCCGAATTTCTGGCCTTTTGCTCGATGCTTCTGATAAGATCATGTGTATGCTGAACGCCAAAAATATCCAATGTAGGTTTTAAGGAATGTGCTGTTTTAGCCAGATCAACAGCGTTACCACCTTTAAAGCAGCGGTCGATTGTATCTAGCATTTCAGGTGTGGTATTCAAAAACAGTTGTACCATATGATTTATTGCATCCGGATCGTTACCTACAAAGCCGATTAGCTTATCCAGACAATAATGAATTTTTGCTTCCTGCGACATAAATCAAACCTGATTTTCTTTGATCATCCGATAAATAGTCGACTTGCCAATCTCCAGCTTTTTAGCCACCAGGAGTACATTATTATTATACTTCTGCAAATAATAACTAATGATTTTTCTTGTGTATTCAGCTAAAGAATTTTCTTCCATCAAAAGGTTTCCTGCTGCATCAGCCGAATTAAAGCTGATGTGCGTTTCATCAATTTGATCGCTATCAGTGAGCACCGCTGCCAATTCGATTATTGCCCTAAGTTCGCGCACATTTCCCGGAAAATGATATTGCATCAGCTTTTGCTGAGCTGATTCGGTAATACTGAGTTTTTTCATTTTGTTTTCCTTACAAAACTCATCAACAAAATACTTAGCCAGCAAAATAATATCATTTCCCCGATAACGAAGCGGTGGTAACTCAATAGGCAAACCTAACAGCCTGTAATACAAATCTTCTCTGAAATTACCCTTTTGTACCTCATCAGCAAGATTTCGATTGGTAGCAACGATAAGTCTTACATCAATCTTTATCAATTCATTTCCACCCACCCGCGTCAATTCTCTTTCTTGAATAACGCGTAAAAGTTTGGCCTGCATATTAAGGTCCATCTCTGCAATTTCATCCAAAAAAATTGTACCACCACTAGCCTGCTCAAACTTTCCGATTTTACGTGTAATTGCTCCGGTAAAGGCACCTTTTTCATGGCCAAACATTTCACTTTCAATCAAATCGCGTGGTACTGCAGAAACATTTACTGCAACAAATGGTTTCTTAGCTCTTTTCGAATTATAATGTATAGCTTTAGCTACCAATTCTTTACCGGTACCCGTTTCGCCCGTAATTGAAACAGAAATATTGGTCTTTATTGATTTCTCAATCAGACCAAAAATTTGTTTTATAGAGGGACTGTTGCCCTTAATTACATTTCTGAATTCATACTTCCGACCGATTTCTTCTTTCAAATAACTTATCTCGCTGCGCAGCTGAACATTTTCCCTGATTTTTTTCAGCACATTCCACAATCGGTCTTTCACATCATCATCTTTTACAAAATAGTCGTAAGCACCCTCTCTTAGCAGGGTTACTGCTGTAGAAATATCCTCCTGACCCGATACAATTACAACAGGAATATCAGGGTGCTCTTTTTTGATTTGACGCATCACGTCGAGCCCTGACATATCTGGCAAGCTATAGTCCAATGATACCATAGCTGGTGCTTTGTAGAGGTTCTTTAAGCACTCTTCACCTGTTTTAAACAGGTGGAGTTCATTATCCGGATTAAGCGCCAGATGATGGCGCAACATTTCTCCATAAAAGGTATCGTCCTCTACAATAAATATTCTAAATGCATCCATGTGAAAAATTATAAGATGTTTTTACACTTTTTCCAAAATTTAGGAATTTTTCCGGCTGGTCTAAAATTTGGAATACTACAAATTTAGAGACAAAATTTTTATAATGCAAATAATTCTTTATAATAAAAATCAAATACTCGGTTAGAAATCACCTTGTTGCAATTAGAATGTCTATTTTTGCTCCCTAAAAAAATTCCAAGGATGCTAGCCATTAAAATCACTAAGCTTTTTTTAAGACTACTTTTGCTCATTATAATATCCATTTTACTCATAATTCTGAGTTTTTACCTTTTGGCTCCAGTGTATAAATTTGAACAGCCAAAAGTTTTTAGCGGCAACCAGATATATAATCCGTATCAAAATATTGACAGTGCAAAATGGTACAAATATAATTTTCAGGTGCAATCAAAAGCCTGGGGAGGTATCACTGATGGTCGGTTAAATTCGAATGAGCTCATCGACAGCATATATCAAGCGCTATCTTATGATCATGTGGCCACGTCGGATTATCAAAAAATAAACCGATACAATTCAGAAGAGGACAAATATATCCCAACTTATGAGCATGGATATGGGGTAAGAAAAACCCATCAGGTTTGTCTGGGAGCATCACGAGTGCTTTGGCTTGATTATCCTTTTTATCAAAGCATCCATCATAAGCAAAACATTATCAATAAGCTCAATAAGAGCTGTGAACTTATTGCACTGGCTCACCCCTTGCTCAGAAATGGTTATACTTTTGAGGATTTAAAATACTTAAGCGGCTATCAGCTAATGGAGGTGCTCAATAATTTGCGTGTTTCTGTAGCACACTGGGATACAGCCTTATCGAACGGTCACCGCATTTATATCCTGGCCAATGACGATGCGCATGATGTTTCGAACAGTAATGAAGTAGGACGCAGGTTTACGATGATAAATGCTAAAAATCAAAAGAGGGAAAACATCATTAATGCACTGAATAATGGTGAGGCTTATGGCATGGATTTTATCAGAATTAATGATGAACCCATGTTGGATAAATTTGAGCGTTCAAAAAATATCCCCTACCTGATTTCTGCAAAGATGATTGCTGATACTTTAAAGGTAACTGTCAGCCAAAAAGCTGATAGCATCAGATTCGTTGGTCAGCATGGCAAAAGATTATTTGCAAGCACTGATTGTATCTCCGGTCAATATCGCATCCAAGACTCTGATACTTATGTAAGAACAGAAGTTTATTTTGATGATGGTTCAATAATGTATCTGAATCCGGTAACCAGACATACCGACATAAACAGCATTGAAAGGCAAAAGCTTGCAAGTCTTGATAATACACGTACCTGGCTCTTCAGAATTGGTAATATTCTCTTACTGGCCCTTCTCTTTTTCATTGTATATAAGAAAAGATCGAAATCGAAAAAAAGCGTAAAATGACAGCTTGGTTCAAAGAAATTCCAAAGCAACTCTGGTGGTTACTGTTGATTAGTTTTGCAGTTCGGGCAATGCTGGCCGGCTGGATTGAATTAGGCAATGACGAGGTGTACTACTGGACTTATGCGCTCTTCCCTGACTGGAGCCACTTTGATCACCCTCCTATGGTTGGTTGGATGATTCAGTTATTTAGTCTTAACTTGTTATTTGACAATGAATTGTTTCTTCGAATGAGTTCATTGATTTTCTTTTCGATTAACACATTAATAGTATATAAAATTGGTGTTTTATTAAAAGATTCACGCACAGGCTTTTATGCAGCATTACTCTACAACGCCTCAGTTTATGCATTCGTAATAACAGGGATTTTTATCCTTCCGGATACACCGCAAAATTTATTCTGGCTGCTGGCCATATGGTCATTTCTAAACGCTTTTTCTGAAAGCAATCCGAAAGCTCACAAACATATGCTTTTAGCTGGGGTTTTCACCGGATTAGCCATGCTTTCAAAATACACTTCTGTTTTTTTGTGGCTTGGTATCGGACTTTATGTTTTTGTGTATCAGAGAAAATGGTTAAAATCATGGAGTCTTTACACTGCTGTTATCATCTCTATTTTATTATTAGTTCCAGTAATCTTTTGGAATATTAATAATGATTTTATAAGCTTTAGCTTTCAGAGTGAACGTGTTAGCTTTCTGAACAGCCCAGTCCGGCCTGACTTATTCTTTACGGAGATTGCAGGTCAATTGCTTTACAACAACCCTATCAATGTAATCATCACATTTATTGGTCTGTTTAGTGTTGTAAAAGGCAGGTCAAATTTCAGATCAGAAAATTATCGTTTGTTGATCTTCGTCTCAATTCCTCTGATTATTATATTCCTGTTCTTTGCCATGTTTAGGGCAACTTTACCACACTGGACAAGCCCTGCCTATATTAGCTTACTTTTTTTCGGAGCTTTATGGTTATCAGAAAAGCAACAATCTGCTGCATTTAAAATGCCAAAAGCAATTCAAAGTGCGCTGGTTTTGTTGGTGCTGATTATAGTTGTTGGGAGTTTTCAAATCAAATTTGCATTTATCCCTGTAAAAGACAATCAGCCTTTCCATCAACTAGGAAAAAATGATGTTACCCTTGATATGTTTGGCTGGCGCGGAATGGATAAAAAATTTAGCAAAGCAACAAAACAATATATTGAATCAGGACAAATGCCTGAAAATGCAGCGCTTATTAGCAACAACTGGTTTCCGTTAGCACATACCGATTACTATATTGGCAGGCCGCTTGGAATGAAGGTATTGGGTTTGGGATCACCTCAAAACCTGCATAAATATATGTGGATCAACCATGAACGAGGAGGGTTTCAATTAGGTGCAGATTATTGGTATATCACCAACAGCCGCGATTACAAATCACCAGAAAGCATTTATTCTGAATACTTTGAACGTATTATTGCTGCAGATACCATAACTGTGAACCGTGGTAATACGCCGGCTAAACGTTATTTTGTTTTTATGTTAAAAGGTCTGAAACAAATTCCTGAAGATTATTTGTTACTAAACCGAGATACCCGGTAATTATCCGTATTTCGTAACTTCGCAGCTCATTTTTTTATTTTTGATAACTCAAACTGATGGAAACTCCCTTTACCCCAACTTCTTATAAACTACAATCCATTGCAACTGGTAAAATCTTTGACGACAGTGGTTGGTTACTTGAGCCTCCAGGTGAGGAAAAGGCAAGTTTGATTAGAGCAATTTACAAGGCCAAACAGCTACACTTAAAAGGTGAAAACTATGGACTCTATACTTTTGCTGACTGGTTACCCATAAACCGCATGCTCAGGGGATCCTCTGCCCCTGTCACCTATAAAAGTGAGGGGCTTGCAAAAATGCTTTCCCTTGAAAATCTATACATTACATTTAGTGGCTATTGGCCAGACAAAGGTGCCTTCATGCCAACCTGTTCATTCAAAGAAACGGAAGCCTATGCAGTTGGCGGAAGAATGACAAATGAAATGAATTCGAAGGTTTTGGTAGTCGCCTCTGCCGGAAACACAGCAAGAGCCTTTGCGCAAGTATGCTCCGACAATCAAATACCTTTGTTATTATGTGTACCAGAGGCAAATTTAAATGCCTTGTGGTTTGAAAAACCATTAAATCCGTGTGTAAAACTACTTGCAACAGAGAAAGGCAGCGACTATTTTGATGCCATACATTTGTCTAACCAAGTGATTGGGATGGAAGGTTTTTATGCTGAAGGTGGGGCAAAAAATGTAGCCCGGCGCGACGGAATGGGTACAACAATGCTTTCAGCCACCACTTTTATTGGCCGTATACCGGATTATTATTTTCAGGCCATCGGAAGTGGAACTGGCGCTATTGCTGCCTGGGAGGCAAATCTCCGCTTTATCGAAGATGGTCGTTTTGGCACCAACAAAATGAAATTAATGGTTTCCCAAAACCATCCTTTTGTACCCATAAAAAATGCATGGGAAGCCCGTTCACGCGAAATGCTTCACTACGATAACGATGTGGCACGCGGGCATGTAGATGAAATTGATGCCAAAGTGCTTTCAAACAGAAAGCCTCCCTATCCGGTTATTGGCGGTTTATTCGACGCCCTAACTGATACTGAAGGGATGGTGCTAGCTGCTACAAATGATGAAGCTATCAAAGCAAATAAAATTTTTGAGGAAACCGAAGGAATTGACATTCATCCTGCTGCAGCTATCGCAACAGCATCACTGATTAATGCTGTTGAACAAGACCTAGTAAAACGAGATGCTGTAATCATGCTTAATATAACCGGAGGTGGCGAAAAACTTTTCAAAACCACACATGAGTTACACTATCTAAAGCCTGACAGTGTTTTGCCTATTGATGCTAATGAAATGACTATTAAAAAAGTGCTTTCTGCACTAAACTGGTCGTGATTTCGACATCACAATTAACTATTTCTTCCTGCTAATCAACTGTTTAAGGGAACGTGTATAAGATTTTATTTGTTCCAGTGAAATGGGCATCAACATCCAGAATACCAAACCAATAATGCTTCCCCAAAGAAAAAATGCCCCAAACTGCAACAAAGAAAATGTTAGGGCTATTTCTGCAGGAACCTGATAAAAAGATAGTAAATAAACCAGACTCATCTCCCTTGTGCCAAATCCGGCCCATGATATTGGAAGCAAAGTTGCCAAGCCTACTACACTAAAAACCAATGCAATATCAACAATCCTAAGTTGAATACCAACAGAAAGAAAGATGAGCGCTAATGCGCCATAAAAAACTAAATAAGCGAGAAAAGTTATTGCCCAAAGCTTCAATGCACTGCCATTAACAGCTTGTTTAAGACATCGTTCAACAAAATCAAGGACTTGATTCCCTGAAATTTTTCTATTCCTTTTTAAAAGCCCGATTACTCCCAGCGAAAGAAATAGTCCGGCAAAAAATATAATAACACCAACAATCACAGATAAATAGACATAATCACCCAGCAATCCGGTGTAATAAAACAAGCCGGCAACCGCTAGCATTACGAGCACACCTAAATCAAAAATCCGGTCAGTAACAATGGTTCGAAATGAAGGAACAAAATCTATTTCGCAATCCTGTCTCAAATAATACAAACGAGCAATTTCTCCAATTCTTCCGGGTGTGATTACTCCAATAGTAAACGATGCCATATAAGCACCAAAAGCTTTCATAGGATTATAGTAAAACCCTTCATTTTTGATAATCTGCTGCCACCTTAAACTTTTTATTGCCAAAACAGCCACCACACCAAATAAAGACAACAAATAAAAGCTTAAATCCAAACCCAAAATAATTGTTTTAAATGATTGAGGGTCGAAGTCGATCAAGCGAAAAAGCACAAATAGTATCAAAAGTGATCCTGCAATTTTGATCAACAGGTTTCTGGTTTGCTTTTTCATTTACAATGCTTTCCGTTTGATTTTATGTGTTGAGTTTTTCCAGATTGTTCTGGTTTTCTCAAAAATACCTCCAACAAATTTTGGCGAAAACTGCTCAATAATCCAGCGAGCAAAACGGGTACTCATCAGTATGAATAAACTACTGATAACCACTTCCATTAAGTAACGTGAAAATGTAAAACCCTTTACTTCATAGCCATAATCAGGTATGCTTTTGCCCAACCATTTTCTAAACTTAATTCTAATAAAACCACCCCTCTTTTTAAAATCATAACCATGAGAGTGCATAGTAATGGCCTCTTGCTCACTAATTTGATCAAAACTAAGCCAACCATCATCAACCATCTCCTGCAGCAAAGCATCTCCTTTCTTACTGCGGCTAATTACCATAGAAAAGCCTTTGCCTCGTTCTTCATACACAGGCGCCCAGGCATCACCACCCGAAATATCTGTAAACTCATTCGTTAAATCCGTACAATAAAGACTGTTGCGCAAAATATGAAAAGGAATCAGGTAGTTGGCATGAAATTTTTTAAGTTCGATCACCCTTCCCGATTTCAACTCAACGCGCATATTGCCAGGCCATTCGCCATACCTAAAATATAGTTTGGTGATATTGCGGTAATCCTTTTCTCCGTGCGTTTTCAAGAAGCTGTTCACTGAAGAAAAATGCAAAGTATTGCCGTAAAAAGGACCAAATATATAGGTGATATTTTTCACTGCGGGATGTTTCATCCGCTGAAGCTTTCGAATTGACTGAATCTGACCTGGCAGACCAACGTAAGCCAATTTACCCTTGAAAGCAGCTATTTGGGGAAGGATATCATTTGTTGAGCTGATGATATATTTACTTTGAGCTCCCTGAATTATTTCTTCAGGAGTAGTTGCAATAAATGCCTCTGTTAGCCAAGGCTCTGACTTTGACATTCCTAAAACAACAGCACCATCTATTTTATTGTTCTTAAGCAACCAAATCAAAACAGCTGAAATAATTCCACCAGAAGCCCCTTCACGCCTTACAGCCGGATCAGCTGCATATCCTATTCCAATCCTTTCGTACGACCCAATAAATGTGTGAAAATGCGATGCATCCGGATAAACATCTTCACGAAAATCAGGAAAACTAAAATACTTTCCCGGACAAGCCTCCCAGAGGGTATCGGCCATAGCATCGTCAATGGGTGAAATAATCTTTGGCTGATATTTTCCCGTTTTATCACTAAAAATGATTTTACCTTCGGATAATCCAATACAAGTTCCGCAACGATTGCACAAATGTGATCGCATCACCGATTGCAACTGATCAATACTTTTCACACACAAAAAATTGACGAATTCCCAATTCTGACAACAAACTTCCCTGGAAGGCATTTATTACCCGCTCACCAAACTGTTGAATCGCTGCAGGGCCAACAGGTATCAACACTGTTCCTTTATGAAGCAATACTTTCCAACCGGCTTTACGCATCATTACCTTCACCTCTTTCGATGGTAAAAAACGGTGTGGACCTTCTCCATGACCACCAAAAAGTTTTGTAAATATTTGGTAAGGAATTTCACTAGTGGCTGGCGGACAACTCAATACCAAGCGGGCATCTTTTGTACTCACCCGATGCATCTCCTTTAAAAATGCCAGCGGATCAGCCGCATGCTCAAGTGTTTCGAGACTCAAGACCCGATCGAAAACATTATCATCAAAAGGCAACTGACTATATGTTTCGATCTTTTTCTGTTGTATCTGTGGCCGTAATTTTGTCGCTTCAGCCATTAATCCAGCTGAAATTTCGGCATTGATAACTTCTATTGTAGGATTCTCTCGATGTATAAAATCATCTGCTTCGGCATCGCGGCTGGTGACATTGAGTACTTTACTGGCATTCATAAGTTGTAAATGCTCCATACTTTCAATAAAACGCTGATCATGAGCACTTTTTACTTTGTTATTTTCAGCCACATAGATGGAGGCCACCCTATCCCAATGCGCTTCAACATCTTTGTCTGTCCACCAGTTTTTATGATCAGATGCCTCGTAATTTGCCATCAATCCCTTTTTATTCGGTTAAGCATAGCCACCTGATCAGCCAAAAGGCCAAAAAAGAAAATAAACACCCCCATCATGGTGATTAAAGTAGCACTATTCGGGAAACGACCAGCAATAAAATATCCAATAACTCCCCACAGAATTCCAAGTCCAACCGTAAGGATACTTGTTGGGAAAAATAGCTTTAACGGATTAAACAACATAATAATGCGTAAAAGCAACAAGATAGTTTTGGAGCCATCTTTCATGAATTTCACATTGCTTTGCCTGCCAATCCGTTCTTCAACCACAATTGGAAAAGTTCCAATAGTATAGCCTTCTTTTAAAAAGGCAAGCGTAGAAGTAGTTGAAAAGGAAAAACCATTGGGCATGATGTGAAGCATTTCAGTAATCAATTTCCGATCAAATCCTCTGAAACCGGAGTTATAATCCGGCAGTTTTTGTTCTACTAAAAACTCGCCAATCATACGAATGAGCCTTTTCCCTCCCTGTCTTCTTTTCACCTGAAAAGAGTCATCTGTGCGCTCGCCAATCACCATATCATGATCATCCAGCATATTAATCAAGGTGTCAATATATTTAGGATCATGCTGTCCGTCGCTGTCCAGAATTACAATTTTATCTCCACTTGCTTTACGAATTCCGGTTTTGAGGGCAGCGCCATATCCCTTGTTAAAATTATGTCTTACACAATTTACGGGATATTCCGAAATAATATCGAAAGTTCGATCAGATGAACCGTCATCAACATATATTACTTCGTAGCGATTGTGGTATTGCATTTCTGTAATTCGCTCCAGTCCGTGCCGGATTCCTTCTTCTTCATTAAAAGCCGGAATAACAATACTGATTGTAGGTGTTTTCAAAATGGCTCTGATTTTTTAATTGGCAAAGGTAAAGATTTGAAGGGAAACAGACTCATACGAGCTCATCCAAATACATCCCCCAAATCTAAAAACTGTTTTAATTACATTTCAATTCCCGAATTATTATAATATTTCAGGAACGTGATCCCGAATTATTATAATATTTCGGGATCACGTTCCTGAATAATTATTTTTTCTCATCAAAAAAAGCCTCCAAAAAATCAGAGGCTTCAGTTTTGTTACATTCGATTAACGTTTCTGATACTGCTCTTCGTAATATTTAAGATAATTGCCAGAGGTAACCTCATCTAGCCAAGTTTGATTTTCGAGGTACCAATCGATGGTTTTACGGATTCCCTCCTCAAATTGCAGTGATGGCGTCCAACCGAGTTCTTTCTGCAGCTTGGTAGCGTCGATGGCATAACGCAGGTCGTGACCGGCACGATCTTTCACGAAGGTGATAAGCTTTTCAGAACTGCCGTCAGCCCTACCCAGTTTTTCATCCATAATTTCACATACCAGTTTAACAATATCTATGTTTTTCCATTCATTATGGCCACCAATATTATAGGTCTCACCATCACCTCCCTGATGGAAGATCACATCAATGGCACGTGCATGATCAACCACATACAGCCAATCGCGCACATTAAGACCTTTACCATAAACAGGTAATGGTTTTTCATTTCTTATATTATTAATAATCAATGGAATAAGTTTTTCCGGAAACTGATTTGGACCATAATTGTTGGAACAGTTTGATATTACCACCGGCAGATTATACGTGTCATGATATGCCCTTACCAAATGATCGCTACTGGCTTTGGAAGCAGAATATGGGCTGTGCGGGTCGTAAGGTGTTGTTTCATAGAAAAAACCTGTATGCCCGAGCGAGCCATAAACTTCATCAGTAGAGATATGATAAAACCGTTTGCCTTCAAAATCGCCCTGCCATTGATGGCGGGCAGCATTAAGCAAATTGACGGTGCCCACAATATTGGCCATAATAAATTCCATCGGATTAGCGATTGACCTGTCTACATGCGATTCAGCAGCAAGATGAATCACACTATCAAAATGATGTTCATCAAAAAGCGCCTGCATTTGTTTACCATCCACAATATCAGCCTTAATAAAGTGATAATTTGGCTTACCTTCTATATCCTTGAGGTTAGCCAAATTTCCGGCATAGGTCAGCTTATCCAGATTAAAAATCTGGTATTTAGGATATTTATTCACGAAAAGCCTCACTACGTGAGAGCCAATAAATCCAGCGCCTCCGGTAATTAATATCTTTTTCATTTTCGATTGCTTTTATTGTTTATTACGATAATATTGTTCCCATTTCCATGCTGAAGCAGTCATTTCGTCAAGGTTTCTTTGTGCCTTCCAGCCTAATTCTTCATTAGACCAGTTCGGATTTGCCCAAACCTTTTCAACATCACCAGGGCGGCGATCAACGATTTTATAATTTAGTTTCAGACCGCTCACTTTTTCAAATGATTTGATTACATCTAATACAGAATAACCATTTCCTGTTCCGAGGTTAAAAATCTCAAAAGCGCCTTTCATTTGTTGCTCTATCATACGTTTAACTGCTACCACATGTGCCTGAGCCAAATCAACAACATGAATATAGTCACGAATTGCTGTGCCATCCGGTGTATTGTAATCCTCGCCAAACACTGAAAGCTTTTCACGAATTCCTATGGCAGTTTGCGTAATAAACGGCACCAGATTATTTGGCACGCCAAGCGGAAGCTCACCAATTTTTGCTGATTCGTGGGCGCCAATCGGATTGAAATAGCGGAGTGCAATCGCATGTACATTTCCGGATTTTATTGTATCCTGGATAATCTCTTCCGAAATCTGCTTTGTATTCCCGTAAGGCGATTCTGCCTTTTTAATTTGTGCTTTTTCTGAAACAGGCAGTTCATCAGGCTGACCATAAACAGTGCAAGAGGATGAAAAAACAAGATTTGGAACCCCATTTGCCATCATACTTTCGAGAATATTCATGAGCGAAACCAGATTATTCCGATAGTACATCAAGGGTTTTTCAACTGATTCACCTACAGCTTTAAATGCCGCAAAATGGATTACTCCCTTTAAATCATTATGCCGTTTAAAAAATTCGGCTGTCTTCGCCTGATCAGCTAAATCAAACTGTTCAAATTCAGGCTTTTTACCAGTAATGTCAGCAATAGCATCCACTATCCATGCCTGCGAATTTGAAAGGTTGTCTACGATCACCACTTCAAACCCTTCTTTTTGAAGTTCTACAACCGTATGAGAACCAATATAACCTGTGCCTCCTGTTACTAATATTTTCATATTCAATTATTTAAAATAATTACTATTCAGATATTTTGCGTACACTACCATTTGTAAGCTGATATTTCTCTCCACTTTCAGGGCAGGAAGCCCAGCCATTTTCATCAAACTTCAGGCGATGGCCATATTCGCTCATCCAGCCCACATGACGTGCCGGATTGCCAACAACCAGGGCATATGCAGGTACGGTTTTCGTAACTACTGCTCCTGCACCAATAAATGCAAAAGCTCCAATATCGTGACCACAAACAATAGTAGCATTAGCACCGATTGAAGCTCCACGACCCACAAGGGTTTTGGCATACTCTGCCTTGCGATTTACAGCACTTCGGGGATTAATAACATTCGTAAAGACCATCGAAGGCCCTAAAAAAACATCATCTTCGCAAATGACGCCTGTGTAAATAGATACATTGTTTTGCACTTTCACATTACGACCAAGCACAACACCTGGTGAAACGACAACATTTTGCCCGAAATTGCAGTTTTCGCCTATCTTACAGCCAGTCATTATATGTGTAAAATGCCAGATTTTTGTGCCCTTTCCTATATCGCAGCCTTCATCGATCACGGCTGTTTCGTGTGCAAAAAAATTATTGGAAGTTGTCATAGTTCAGAGAAATTAATTTCAGTATTTTGGTTTAGCGGCTGCAAGTTACAAGTAAATTCAAAATTAAACTAGAATTATGACTAATTTTACATTCAATAATCCATTCATTATCAATCCTCTTTAATAACTAATATGCATTTCATTGCTATACTAAGGTTTATAGTTTTTTCATTATTGCTATCCTCACAAATTTTTGCTCAAAGCTGGCGAGAGGATATTTTCTTAATGAAAAATGATACTTTACACTATCAATTCCTTCAATCAGAATCAAATACGGAAATATCAAAATTACCTTTACTCATTTTCCTCCACGGCTCAGGGGAGCGCGGCAACGACAATATGCTTCAACTAACACATGGTGGCGAGCTGTTTCGGGAAGCCATAGCAACTAAGGAAATTGAAGGTATGATTGTTTTTCCACAATGCCCGAAGGAGGATTATTGGGCAAAAGTTGAAAAAGTTATTCACGATAATGATTCGCTTTCCTTTACTTTTTACCCGGATAGTTTACCCACTCCTGGTATGAGCTTACTTTTAGGATTACTGGATTCACTAACGCAACTATCCTATATCGATCCAAACCGGATTTATGTTGGAGGCCTTTCGATGGGCGGTATGGGAACTTTTGAATTATTGAGCCGACGACCTGAACTATTTGCTGCGGCGTTTCCCATTTGTGGAGGGGGCAGTCCAGATGCTGTTAAATGGTTTAATCCTAAGACAAAGATTTGGGTTTTTCATGGCACAGATGACAAAACCGTTATCCCGGAATACAGCGAAAAGATGGTAATCAAGATGCGAAGCAAAGGCATGAAAGTTCGTTTTACATTATATCCCGAAACCGGACACAATGCCTGGGATAAAGCTTTTAAGGAACCAGATTTGTTACCCTGGATTTTTTCTCAACATAAAAATTAGGCCAACATATCACTTATTTTCCTGCGCCATATTTATAACAGAGATTCGTTTTTTTCCATCCATTCTTACTTCTAGCGGCCTGTTGAAACGTACATGGCGGAAGAACTTTGTTTCTGATATAAGCATTTGATTATCCAGTATTTCCCAATTAATGAAACTGCCTGATAATTCGGATTGCACAGTAAAATAACCAACATTCATCGAAGTAACATTATGAAAAAAATGTGAGCCTGAAGAAGCGTCCAGCGGAAAATCTTCAAAACTTGTCTCAACAATTACTTTTGCCTGACTGATCTGTGGCCAGTTCACCGGAATCCCAATCCATTTATCGCGTGTACCCCAGCGGCCTGGTCCAATCAAAATATATTGCCGGTCTTCTGCTGCCATCATTTCATTTAATTGTGTGATTTCTGCAGCCATTTCTTCCGTATATCGTTTGTCGAAAGCTTCACGGTTGATATAGATTACATCATTCAGATTTCGGATCAAACCATTGCCCATTCCTTTTTCGGAATATAACATAATCGTCTCCTCAGGAATGCTTTCCATATCCACTACATAATCATCTGCGCTACCGAGCAAAGGTTTGATCTGTAAAAGAAAAAACGAACAACGACCTTCTTTATCCCTGTTCAAGTCGAGTGCAAACTCTATTTCCACGGCTGTTCCCAAAGCCTCCTTTACCACATCCAGCACCACCTCCAGGGTTTTGGCAAGTGGTGTATAATTATACTTTAAAATATTGGCGAAGTTTAGAATTCGGGGACCTGCCTTACTTATTCCGGGATAAATAGTGTTGTTATCAGCATTATAAACCGAAGCACAATGACGCAAAGTACCATGCTGTTCGGCTTCAAAAATATCCAGGGAAGTAAGTCCAGCCATATCGCCCTCCAAAAGGTCAGGTGTAGTATTCTTCAAGTCTACAGCGAAAAAGTTTAGCTGTGAATTTTTAAACTGATCCTTTGGAGAGTTTATCTCCAGTCCGGGATATTTTGGAGAAAAGCGGAAAGCCTTATTTCCTTCCACAACATATTTTCCCAAACCAAGCGCGGCCACTGCAAAACCCTCTTCAGGTTTCATATGCGCAAATGGATAATAATTATAGGATTGGGCCACGCCACTCACATGAGGATAGTAAAAATCTTCATATTGCCTGCCTACAAGTTCCTGAATAACAACAGCCATTTTTTCTTCTTCTATCTTATAATGAATGGCATTAACATATCCCCTTGCCACATCAGAATAAACGGAAGCAAATACAAGCTTAATTGCCGTTGTCAGCTGTTCGAGCCTCACATCTATATCCGGATGATTGTTTGGCAAAACATAGGTTTCGAAAATACCGGCAAAAGGTTGGGCCAGGCTATCCTCAAAAAGCCCTGAAGATCTGATTGCTAAAGGTTTATTTATCTTCTCAAGTAAAATACCCAAACGCTTGATAAGCGTCGGGGTTAATTTGCCAGCCACAAAAGCCTGCTTAATAACGTTATAATCATTCTCGCGCAAAGCAAACTCATGCAAATTGTTGCGTTCCATAAACAGTTGAAACTCCTCCGTTCCTATCACGGAAGTTTTTGGGGTACGAATATTGATATCAGGAACGTGTTTACCAAAATCGTAATTATGAATAAGTGTATTAATAAAAGCCAGGCCTCTTCCTTTGCCTCCCAGGGAGCCGTCTGAAAGACTCACAATGTTTTTTTCGTCCAGTATAGCATGTTCCTCAAAAGGTATTATTTTGCCAACGTTTTGTTCATTTCTGAATTGCTGAATCATTGTTATCAGCTCAATCCTGAGCTCTTCTGCGTCAGCATAATCCGAAACCTTTTTAGGGTTGATGATCTTGGCCACTCTGATCTCTCCGCGCGCCATCAGCCAGAGCGAAAAATGATTGCGACGGGCATGATAAAGCAAGGATTCGGCCGGAATGGTTTTAAGTTGGGATTCAAATTCTTTAAGTGTGCGTGCCTGGGCAATTTGTTTACCAAACCTGTTGCGGTAAATAAAATTACCAAAGCCAAGGTAATGCGTGATGAAACTTTGAAAATCCTGTGAAAGTGTTTCACTGTTTTTATCAATAAAGGTAGATTTATACTTAAATGCCACTTTAGCATTTTCAGGATCAGACGATTGAATAATTGTTGGAAGGTCAGGAATAAGACTTTTGGCAAACTCAATAAGTTCAACCCCTGCATTATCATCGTGAATGCCCTCACGATCGAATTTCATATCAGAAATCAGGCAGAGCATATACTCCCTGAACTGCTTCAATATTTGAGTAGCCTCTTCATAAGTGCTGGCCAGCAGGATTTTCGGACGAGCCCTCATACGCAACACTTTGTAAAGCTCATCAGTGCTTACATCATCAATAATGCGTCTGGTTTGCTCCATGACAATCTTATACAAAATCGGCAGATAGCGTGAATAATATTTGGGTGAATCTTCCACCAACAGAATCACACGAACCATCCCTATTTGTGTATCGTTTTCAACATTTATGCGGTCTTCAACCATCTTTATCATCGAAAAGAACACATTGGAATCACCATTCCAGCTAAAAATCCTGTCAATCGACAAAGTATTTTTTATTTCCTGATTAAAGTGTGCAATCTCTGCATTGCTGTTTAGCAAAAAGAAAATCGGGATATAAGGAAATTCTTTTTTGATTCTTTGGCTCAGAGCTACCGGCGTTTTTTTATCAACGCTCACCATAAAGATAATCAGATCAAAATGACGCGAGCGTAAGGCTTCAAAGGCTTCGGCAGAAGTTGTAACACCAGTAATACGAGGCACCGAAGTAAGGTTTAGCTGATGGTAATGCCCGAGTACATGTTCCGAAAAGCGGCCTTCACGTTCTATGGAATAGGCATCATACAAATTAGAAATCAGAAGGATTTCCTTCACCTTAAAAGTCATTAAATCATGGTAAATATCCCTGTCGGAATTATTCTTATTTAAAAACTTTTGCAGAAGCTGTCTGCTATAAGTTGGTTTGATTTTCTCTTGCTCAATTTCAGCAGGCTGCTTTTTCGCTGGTTCAATTACCTGTTTTCCTTTAAGACTATTAAGGTATCCACTGATTAGGTTAGCCAGGTTAAGCAACAAATCGCGTTCTTCTTCCAAAAAGGGGCCTTCGTCATAAACCGGAAATTCTTTGGAATAGCTAATTTCAATATAACCCTTTTTGCCGTCAATAGTTTCGAATTCCTGCAGCTGACGCCACTCCGACAGCATAAAATTTGGAGAAAGATAAATCTGATTGTCATACATAATCCTGGCTCCGGTAAAGGCCGGATATTGCCAGCCATCGGGCAAAATCATACTGATATGCTTCAGGGTTTCTTCGGGTGATTTGTTTTCGCGCAGAATCTGAGTAGTACGATTAAGGGTTGCAAGTTCTTTCAGGCGCTCCAGGTTTTCGGCGCGCAGCCTTTCATAACGTCCGCCAAGGTCATTGGATATCGACATAAAAAATGATTTTGAGGTGGTTGAACAAATATACAGAAATAAAGCCTCCTCAAATGCTTCAAATACATATTCCATATAAATTCAGTAAAACACGGAAGAACTACAATGGCTGTCTTTAAGCAAATTTGACTGTTTTTCTGACTATTCCTGTTTCGCTTGATCGAATTTCTTAAATTCGCGTTCAAATTTCAGACAGTCACTATGGGTAAAATACGACTTGCACTGGTAGATGCTCATCCAATCATGCGCGACGGAATTAGTTCTTTGTTGTCAGACACCCCGGAAATTGAAATTGTACACAGCACCAATACTATCAACGACCTGATACCGCTGCTCTATCACGACCCGGTGCATATTGTTATGACAGTTTATTACACACCTGACCCGGAAGATGTAACGATGGTGAAGCACCTTTGCAGCAAACACCAGCGTGTGCAGGTGCTGGTAATGAGTATGTATAAGATAGAAAATTTTATCCTGAAAATGATCCGCGCAGGCGCCAAGGGTCATTTAACGAGTGATACAGATCGTGACGAAATGGTTGAAGCCATTTTTACACTAAGAAATGGTTATGATTTTTATGCCAAGACAATCACAAATCTGATTCTGAAAAACTACCTGGAAGAAGCTGAAAACAAACTCGAAAGTAAGCGTGAGCGCGAACAAAAGCTTTCGACCAGAGAACTTGAGGTTTTAAAACTATTTGCCGACAGCCATACAAACAAAGAAATTGCTGATAAGCTCTTTATCAGTGTACGCACAGTAGAATCGCACAAAAACAACATCATGCAAAAACTCAACCTCAAAACCATGGTTGATATGGTGAAGTTTGCCATTCGCAATAATCTTGTTGATTTATAATATTCATATTCTGCTTCGCTGCTTCTTTTGCGTGAAACACGGAAAATTGTACGCAATACAACCAATCACAAGTTCCGGAGTGCAAAGTATATGCCTATTCCACGTATGTTTGGTGTAAAATTATCCTCACCAAAAATTATAAAGAAATGGCAAACATTTTTGAAAAAAAATTGAATGACTTTATGGCTAAAGTCATCGCAAAAAACCCAAGTGAAGTAGAATTTCATCAAGCGGTACATGAAGTAGTAAGTTCACTCATTCCTTTTGTTGAAGAACATCCACAATACAGTGAAGCCAAAATTCTGGAACGCATGGTCGAACCTGAGCGCGTAATCCTTTTCCGTATTCCATGGTTGGACGATAAAGGTGAAGTTCAAATTAATAAAGGTTTCCGTATTGAAATGAACAGCGCTATTGGACCTTACAAAGGCGGATTGCGTTTTCACCCTACTGTAAATCTTGGTATCCTGAAGTTCCTGGCCTTTGAACAAGTATTTAAAAATGCGCTTACAACCCTCCCAATGGGCGGTGGAAAAGGTGGCTCTGATTTTGATCCCAAAGGAAAATCAGACAATGAAGTAATGCGTTTCTGCCAAAGTTTTATGACAGAACTATACCGTCATATTGGCCCCAACACCGACGTTCCAGCAGGTGATATTGGCGTTGGCGGACGCGAAATAGGATTCCTTTTCGGACAATACAAAAGACTCAAAAACGAGTTCACAGGTGTGCTTACCGGTAAAGGTATCGAATGGGGCGGATCACTTATTCGTCCTGAAGCAACAGGATATGGTGCCACCTATTTTGCTGAAGAAATGCTGAAAACACGTGGTGAAAGTCTGAAAGGCAAAGTAGTAGCCATCTCCGGTTCAGGTAACGTAGCTCAGTTTGCTACTGAAAAAGTTAACGATATGGGCGGAAAAGTAGTAACACTTTCTGACTCTAACGGATATATTTACGATCCAAACGGTATTGATGCCGAAAAACTGGCATGGGTGATGAACCTGAAAAATGTTCGCCGTGGTCGTATTTCGGAATATGCCGAAAAATTTGGAGCAACTTATGTAGAAGGCGAACGTCCATGGAGTGTAAAATGTGATGTTGCCATGCCTTGTGCCACACAAAATGAAGTGAACGAGGAAGAAGCAAAAATGCTCGTTAAAAACGGCTGTTATGTGATTTCAGAAGGAGCCAATATGCCTTCTACACCAGAAGCTATTGAGGTGTATATCAATGCTAAAATCCTTTATGGTCCTGGTAAAGCTGCCAATGCTGGTGGCGTTGCTGTTTCAGGTCTCGAAATGAGTCAGAACTCACTGCGCCTGTCATGGACACGCGAAGAAGTAGATGCCCGTCTGCACCAGATTATGAAAGATATTCACAGCACTTGCGTAAAATATGGTACAGAAGAAGATGGCTATATCAACTATATGACAGGCGCCAATATTGGTGGTTTTGTTAAAACTGCTGATGCCATGTTAGCTCAGGGATTAGTTTAATTCCAACCTAATTTAGCTACCCTTTCATCGTTTTGGGTAAAAAGCTGCCTTGATTTCAGGGCAGCTTTTTTGATTAATATATACCCTATTTCACCGGCTAAAATCAGCTGGCCTGAACCACTCATAAATAGCTTGCTCTGATTTGTTCCAACCTACCAGCCAGGCAGTTAAATCATCTATCTTAAGGTGATTTAGTTCATGTCCCACCCGCAGCATGATATCATCCGGAAACAGTTCCCGTGCTTTTTGATGTCGGTCGGCAGTTTGGGCATAGGTAGTATATAAATCCCAGGCTCCGTAAAGGTGGAGGATTTCATGAGCGATAATGGAAGGAACGGGCATTGGGGCATTGTTATCGTAGCGTTCAAAAAGCAAAACTGACTCCATAAAAAACCTACGCTTCTTAAATTTTTTAGCATAACGCATGGCATAGGAAATACCTCCTGCTTTTACAAAAAATAGCAGTTGCATATTGTCGATACCAGATTGTCTTGAGATTTTCCTGTAGGCTTGCCGGGCGTTACGGTATCCTGTTCTTTTCAGGATTTCCAGTGCCCAGTCAGTGCGTTCCGTTCCGCTACCCGTAGCTGTTGGCAAACTTTCGAGCTGAAGCGAGGCTATAGCTGACAGCGGCAGGTTTTCAAATTCCAAATAAATGCCCCTTGAATTTGCCTGTGAGCTCAGCCAATCCTGTGCTACAACCAGTTCATTCAATTTGATTTGCTTTTCGGCTACTGTCCAGGAGGCCTCGGGTGTATCAAGAAACACGTATAGCGTTAATATTTCACCTGTTAAATCTTTGGCACTACCGGCATGCCAGCGATCTTTGGGTTGGGCAAACACCTGTGTTATTGCAAAAAGGCTAACACAAAAAGTAAGCAATACCCTTTTCGTAAAACCACTCATCAAACTGTTATCAGGGTTTATAGTACTTCATGGCTTCGGGCAGCCATTCACGGATTTGCCGGATACGGGTGTCATCAGAAGGGTGAGTGCTTAAAAATTCCGGCGGAGCCTGACCGTTTTTCATTTCTGCCATACGCTGCCAGAAATCTACTGCTTTGCTGGGATCATATCCGGCCATGGCCATAAAGATCAACCCCAACCGATCGGCTTCACTTTCGTGGAGCCGACTAAAAGGCAACATCACACCTACCTGACTTCCAATGCCATAAGCTGTCATCCAAAGCTGCTGTGTTTGTTCGGGCTTTTCCTGAAGTGCCACAGCAAGTGCCATCCCTCCCATTTGCGTGAGCAATCCCTGACTCATCCTTTCGTTGCCATGCTCGGCAATGGCATGTGCCACCTCGTGTCCCATCACAACCGCCAAACCCGTTTCGTCCTTTGTAATGGGCAAAATCCCGGTATAAAAAACCACTTTACCACCCGGCATACACCAGGCATTGGCTTCGGGGCTTTCAACCAGATTGAACTCCCAGCTGTAACCTTCCAGTTCCGACGACATGCCCTGCTGCTGAAAATATGCCTCAACAGCTGTTTTTATCTTGTTACCAACAGATTTTACCTGTTGTGTTTGTTGTGCATTGGTCGAAAGCTTGTTGCTCTTCAAAAACTCATCATACTGCTGATAGCTCATGCTCATCATCTGTGAAGCCGGGATAAGGTTAAGCTGTTTGCGCCCCGTAACCGGCACACTGGAGCAGGAAGAAAGGAATAAGGCAATGAAAAGTGTTAAAACAATAATTCCGGACTTAGGCTTCATATTTTGAGATGTTGGTTAATTGGATTCAAAAGTAAGACTTTTGTTGAATTCAATACAGTTTTTAACACTCAGAAAAGACCAAAAAGCTTTAGCTACAAAATCTATAGCAAATTTCACAGGAGTCGCTTTTTGAACAAGAATATTTCAACTCAAAATTTCTACTTTTGAAGTGTACTAAAAATGGGAAGGCGACAAAACCCAAGTAAGAATTATAATGAATTTCATAGAAAAAATATATTCTATCTTTCTTTGCCTTACAAGAGACGATAAATATGGAGATAGGCATAAAAGAGCTGCAATGGGTTTGGAAATGGTAACCACTTTTATATTTACTTTTATAATTATGGTTATTCTTGGACTATTAAATATCAAAATAAATAATTTTCTGATGTGGGTTTTAGTTTTGGTATTTGTAGCGTATTCTACATCTCTGCTGTACGACAAGTATTTAATAAAATCAAAACGTTATGTTGGTGTTATTGAAGAGACAAAAAAATATTCAAAGAAAAAGAAATTAGTTTTTGCTCTTTTATCAGTATTTCTCATTTTGATTTCATTTAGTTTAATGGTTGGTGGTGGTATTATTATGAGTTACTTTTTAAGCCATCATTGAAGCATTTGGAAGATATCATAACAGCTGTATAAGGAGGAAGCCTCAGCAAAAAATGAGGCTTCCTTTTTTATTAAAAATCCTACCTTTGTATGCAGAGTATTAAAAATCCATGAACAACCCCCTCAAATACACCGATCCCAGCGGCTATCAGTATTTTCGTAATTATGATGAGTTGCCGTTTATGGATAGTGGTGCGGGCTATGCAGCAGGCTCAGCCTTTTACAGGGCAGATATGATTTCCAAGTACGGCTATTCTGCTGCCACTGCCATGATGCCCCACTGGAGCGTGAGCACCAGAAACCCCGGTACTAATCATGCTCATATGAACCGGCGTACTTTTGAGGGAATTTACGGCGTAAATACATATAAACTACTCAATGGATACTATACCGGTGAGGTAGTTGATTTCGATTGGAATCCAACAGCTGGTGACGAAGTTTACAGAGAATCAGGGGATGGCTATGTTAATATTTACTACACAGGTGCCTGGGTAAAAGCAAGCCCTTTTACGGCTAAAGGCTTTGGTGGCAGTGTTCCGCTGTATAGCAATGCAAACAATGCTTCGGGCAGGGTTGGGGATAAGGATGGACAAGCTAGTGGGGGTGGGAATAATGAAGACAATGTTTTACCTATTGTAAACACGGTAGCAGGTATCACATCACTTTTTTTAGGAACTGTAAACAATATTTTAACACAAACCAGATTAGGGAGCAATATTTCCTACTATTTATTAAACAATAAGGCTTTTCTTAATTCAGTTAATTATTTTAAATCAGTTGGATATTGGGCCTCTGGACTTAGTATTGGGACAGATGTACTGATGTCTTATGCAGGTCAGAAATCCTGGGCAGAAACGGGAATAAATACGTCTGTAGCTGCTGTTGCTTTTTATGTTGGTGGATGGCCTGGAATTGGAATATCATTAATTTACAATGGAACAAAATTACAAATAGAACAGTATCAGAATGTACCACCTCACATGGATAAGCATTGGAGAAGATATAGTCCAGGACCATATTAACAAATTGAGTTATGCAATACTTATATTATAAACTTTGGCAATTATTCAAAAAAGTAAAAACCAATGATATGCCTGCCACCAACGCAATGATATTTTTAACTTTAGGGCAGTTCATCAATTTGTTTGTTGTTTACATATTGATTGAAAAATATTTTGTTGGAGAGATAAGTCTAGTATTTGAATCAAAAAACAATATTTATTTAACTGCAGGATTTTTTTATTCAATGCTGACATTGATTAATTATTTCTTTCTTTATAAGAATCGCGAAAAGTTATTCAAAAAGTATAGGATGGAAACACGCAATAGAAATAAATTGGGTAATATATTATTACTAATATACATAATAGGTTCTTTTGTATTACTCTTTTATTTTGGGCCAAAATACTCAACAGATGTAATGAATTAATAATAAACAGATGGCCAAGCCGGCTATACCTATGCCATGAACAACCCCCTCAAATACACCGATCCCAGCGGCTATCAGTATTTTCGTAATTATGATGAGTTGCCGTTTATGGATAGTGGTGCGGGCTATGCGGCAGGCTCAGCCTTTTACAGGGCGGATATGATTTCCAACTATGGCTATTCTGCTGCCACTGCCATGATGCCCCACTGGAGCGTGAGCACCAGAAACCCCGGTACTAATCATGCTCATATGAACCGGCGTACATATGATGGCATTTATGGCAAAGGAGCTTATGATGTTTACTACGATGATTTTTATGTGAGTAAAGAAGTAGATATTTCCACCACCGGCAACGTGGCCGAAAAAGATTTTGGAACCGTACTGGCCTGGATGCAGGAGGGTTTTAGCCTCACCATTATTAATAATACAGTGATTGGTCACTTTGGTGATTTTGGCGAGGTAAGAATGTATGCTGATGGTTCAATAAAAGTAATGAACGCCACTGTAGGGGCTGTTAGTGGAGAGGCACTAGCCACAGCTAGTATTGGAAAAGGAAATTGGGGTATTTCACTAGATTTTTTAATTTCATTTGGGTTGCCAAAAATGCGCAATGGATTTAGTTTAGCATTTATCAAAGCTAAAAATGATTTCGGATTCAGCTTTACACTATACGGGAATGGAGATGGTTATGAAATTGCTGGTAGCGTGAATTATTTAAATATTTATTCCACAAATGAAAAAAATCTAAGTATTCAAGAAACATTTGGACCAGGTCAGACATGGAGCTATGGTTTACATATTGCGAATTATTCAAGATCAGGGAATGGTAATATCAATACCCAAACTGCCTCTTCATATGCAATTGATGCTTATGGCTTAAGTTTTGGCGCACCGATTGCTAGTTCACATTACCAGACTTATACTTGGGGAATTACTTGGAGCCAAATTATTAACTATCTATATAAATAACAAATCATGAATGATTCCAATAGTTTTATGTGGTTTATTTCGGTTATCGTATTGAGTTTATATTTATGGTTAGTGATGCTTTATATTTTATCAAAAAATGGAAGAAAAGTGTACTACTTCATTGCTAATCCATTGGACTATATTGCCTTTATCCGTATAATCATAAGAGAAAAATCGGTAATTAACAAGATTAGATATTCACTGATACTATTACTTCAATTAGTTTTATTTATTTTGTTTGTCTGGTTGATTAAAAGCAGATTCTAACACTAGTTTTTTTTAAGGATAGCAAGCCATATCAAGCTAAAATGATTGGATTTATTTTACAAACCTTCATAAGATTCCGAAATTTCCCCCGCCACCCAACCCTGCCAGGGGAAAGGTTTTTTTCTACATTTGCTAAAACAAACCAAAAAACATAAATGAACCCTTCATGGTCATCGCTTACAATCATATCAATAGTAATGCCATTGTTTGTAGTTTGCAGGCACCAGTTAATCCTGCATATAACGTCTCCACCAGCTCCTTCGCTATCATGTTAAAGCAAGGCACAACCAAAACCATGTGCTACGTACACAAGGATTACTTAGATAGCATCTCAGCACAAACATTTCATTCAGATGAGACTAAATGATATTTATCCATACATGTACTATAGGCTTGCTAAATGGTACTCTAAATACGAGAAGTTTAATAAAATATCATATAGTGCCTCGATATTAGTATCACTCTCACAAGTGTTATCAGTTTTAATCCTTTTTGGAGTTTTATTAAACCTCTTTTTTGAAGACACTGAAAAAAAAGAGATTATGAGTAACCTAAAGTTAACTTTTATTGTGATAGTAATAATTGTTTCATTTATAAATGATAGAATTTATTTTAACAAGTACAATGACTTAAATGAAAAATGGATGAATCAAACTGAAAATGAGAAAGAAAAATATGGTTATATGGTTATAGCCCTAGTTATAGGTCCAGTTTTGCTTATCCCACTTTTTGTTTTCATATTTAATTTGTTTTAAACTCACAATAAAATTAATATCTGCTATCTTCTCTAACTTCATATCCCCTCATGAACAACCCCCTCAAATACACCGATCCCAGCGGCTATCAGTATTTTCGTAATTATGATGAGTTGCCGTTTATGGATAGTGGTGCGGGCTATGCGGCAGGCTCAGCCTTTTACAGGGCGGATATGATTTCCAACTATGGCTATTCTGCTGCCACTGCCATGATGCCCCACTGGAGCGTGAGCACCAGAAACCCCGGTACTAATCATGCTCATATGAACCGGCGTACATATGATGGCATTTATGGCAAAGGAGCTTATGATGTTTACTACGATGATTTTTATGTGAGTAAAGAAGTAGATATTTCCACCACCGGCAACGTGGCCGAAAAAGATTTTGGAACCGTACTGGCCTGGATGAATATGACCTTAAACGAAAAAGACTGGCAGCTTACCATTATTGAAGCTTTTGGCAATACCACCATTATTGGCAGTTTTAATGACCCGGGCACGATCAGGCTTGGAGCTGGTGGCGGCCTCATTTTTTCCAATCCTACTGCAGGGGCTTTGGCTGGCGAGGCACAAGTGGCGGGTGAAAAAGGATCATTACTAAGAACTGCAAACAATTTCAATACTTTGTTGGGCATTAGTCTATTTGGTATTGACCGAACAATAAAATTTACACGCATTGGAAGAGACATTGCCTATAATTTTGCCTATACTTCTTTTGCAAAAGCTACTAATTTTATCAAACCTATTGGGTATGGGACTTCTTTTGCTGGTATGTTTATTGGAGGCTTCAAGTTTGCCGCATCTGACCAGAGTTGGGGTGACTACGGGCAATTAGGTATATCACTTTTATCATCTGGGCTTACAATAAATCCTAGCACAGCCCCGCTTGGTATCGCAATTGGTGGGGCAGATATCCTTGGTGGGTTCAATGGCTTCTATAATTATCTCGACACCCAGCAACAATTCTACGAAAATACTGGTGGCATTATGATCTATACCAATCAGTTTCCTGTTTTCATGCCAATATCTACAAGACCATGAACCCATATTACTATCTTTTCTTTAAACTTACTCGTTTTTTAAATAAAAAGGGTAATAATGAGTGGGGAGTAATTTTTGCCATTTCAGGTTTGATTGGTTGGAATTTTGTCTTAGCCTACGTCAAATTTTTTAATATCACTCAAGAAGAATCAGCAGGTACATACAAAGTAATACTAATTATAATTGGGATTCTACTTTTTTCTACGAATGCTCTTTTATTCACGAATAAGAATCGTGTGGAAAAAATAGTAAAACGCTACCAGAATGAATCAATTGTGCGAAAAAAACTCGGGAGTATAGCTGTGTTGCTGTATGCGATATTAACAATCTCTCTCATTATTTTTGCATAGGAATAATACCTGTAAGCTAAGCTTTCTTATATAGGCTTTTGACCTTTGCGACAGCTAAAGCAACACTGGCTGTCGCAAAGGTTTTTATATCTTTGCTTATATGAAGTGCATTATTATGCATTACCAAAGCAACGAAAACCTTAGTTTTGTTTTGTCCAAAACCCCTCTTCAACACAAAACTATAACCGCTATACCTATGCCATGAACAACCCCCTCAAATACACCGATCCCAGCGGCTATCAGTATTTTCGTAATTATGATGAATTGCCTTTTATGGATAGTGGGAATACTGTTGCAAACCAGCTGTTTTATTAACCAATAGTATTCATGTAAAAAAATGCCTGCGCAAATTTGGATGAACCCAAAAATAGCAGTTGATTAATTTCCATTACCAGAACAAAATAAATTATTCAAAACAAATCTAAAATTTAGTATATTTGTACCATATTGGTACACTATTAAATTTTAAGATATGCTAGTAATAAGCAGCAGAGAATTCAGGCAAAATCAAAAGCTTTACTTTGAAAGAGCCGATAAAGGTGAACAAATAATTGTTCAGCGTGGCAAGGATAAAGCTTATGCTTTAACTCCGGTTAGTGAAGATGATGTTTATTTTAATGCTGAAATGATTCAAAGAATTAAAGAAAGTATGAAGCAGGCTAAAGAAGGTAAAACCAAGACAATATCAACTTCTGATGAGATAAGTGATTTACTAGGCTTATGAGTTACACCTTAGAATTTACTGAAATTGCTTTGGCTGATATAAAAAAACATAAGAAATCAGGTGATAAAGTTGTTTTAAAGAAAATAGAAAAGCTGCTTAAGGAGTTAATGGAGCACCCAACAACAGGGACAGGACAACCAGAACAATTAAGGCATCAGCTTTCCGGATTGTATTCACGAAGAATTAACCAAAAGCACCGATTGGTTTACTCAATACATGATGAAATTGTTACAGACCTTGTTTTGAGTGCCTGGGCTCATTATGGGATATAAGCAGAATTCCAGCTAAACAGGAATTGCGTTCCGGTGCTTAAATCATAAACAAAAAGTTTAACTTTAAGGAGTTGCGATAGTCTAGCCTTTGCCATGAACACCCCACAAATACACCAACCCTGGCAGTCAAAACTATCTTCGTAATCATTTCCCGCTTTTTTTTGGGGTAGTTATATGATGCATCATACAAAAAGCACACGCAACTGGTGCTGCGTGTGCTAAAAGGGAGGGATGAACAGAAATTATCTAATGGGTTGGTGAATTTGTATTATCGGAATGCACAATGTATTGCCGGTATTTGCCCAGTGCATAAACTGCTCCAAGACCGAGCAACACAGCCACACCACCTCCTATGGGCGCAGAGCCGCCACCCAGTGGCGGGTTAGCCTTGGTAGGCGGGGCACCAGGATCGGGAGGCCCTCCCGGGCCCTGTCCAAATACTGACAGACTTCCGGCAAAAATGATGGTCAAGGTAATTATAATAGTTAAGAGGTATCGTTTCATAGCAATTATTGTTTTCAGATTAATCAATGCGGAGTTTTGTTGCGTGCCTCGCTTTTCCATCGGTGAGCACTACCACAAGCATTTGCCCTCTAAATGCTTCAGCATCAAACTGAATTAATCCTGAGGGTGCATAGGCTGCTTGTTGCAAAAGCTGTCCGCTTAGGCTATAGAGGGCAAGCACACCGCCTTTGAAACCGGTAAGGGATTCAGCAAACAGTTTACCGCTGCGGCTGTAAAAATTAACATCTTTTTGGGAAGCATCTTCCGCTTGCAAACCAGTAACTGTCCTGTTGAAATGGATTGTAAAGCGATGGGGGTCGCTACCGACAAAGGCTTCAAAATTGAGTGAATTGTGCTGACTAAGGTCGTACATTTCGCCCGTAATATGGTCTTCGAGCATGATTTCTGTATCTGCAAAAGTCTCCATTAAGTCAAATTCGAGCAGGTAAGTACCATCTGACGGAGCCTCGAAATACACCGGTACACTTTTCTGATTCACCAATTCACTCATCACATTAATTGAAAGCTGTCGGTCGCCAAAGCGTGTATAAAGCTGCGGCATACCGGCATCGCCCTCCAAACGCCAGGCATCACGCCCCTGATCAAACTCATCCGTTGCATCGGCACTAAAACTTATCCAGGTTTTATCGCGCTTGCCGTCTTTGCTTAAATTAAGGATAAGGGCATCAACAGTTGAGGCCGGTTCTTTATAAAACGACTGAGCACTATGCACGCGGGCACTTTGTGGCAAGGTAAAGCTTGCATTGGCAGCCGTAGCCTGCACAAAAATTCCCTGTCCGGGCGGAATGATCCCCTCTGTAAGCGTACCCTCACCGGTTAGGTTGCTCGAAAGAAAGTTTCCGTTATCATAAACATACACAGCAGCAGTAGTGTTGCTCTGGCTCCAGCCCAACTCGCCAAGATCGAGGCTGCTTGGAAAAGGATTTCCAATAAGATTCCACCCTTGATCAACACCCGAATAGCTCAGGTTAACCGTAAGGTCTCCATTGTTTAGCACACCCTCATAAACAGCCTTTTCATCTGCCCGGCCTTCATCAACCCAGATGGCATAGCCTTTTCCGGGGCTTAAAGGATGTGTAAGTGAGCTGATATATTCCCATTGGTTTGTTGTTTCATTGAATTCTTTCATCCAGATGTCGGAGCCGTTTTCAACATAATAAGCTGCAGCTGTAGCTTCCTCAACCGAAGGCGAAACAAAATGCCATCTCCCTGAAGTGAGGTAGTTTTCAACTGTGGCTGTTACATCATCCGGACTATTACGATCGTCAATAAACGAACTATTGCCATTGATATCCGATTTCAGCACCAGTGCACCGTTCGCAATAAGTTGGTTTTGAACGCTTATGCCCTTTTGTGGCTGTATCTCCAGCGAAGTAAGATTGCTTACTGATCGGTTTTGATCAGCAACGATTTGATCAAATAGTTCAGGAGAAAAGTTCATAGGGGGAATTGGAAAACCTCCCAATTCAATATTTTCCACTGCTCCAACAGCATCAAAAAGTACATTAGAGCCATTGGCCACATGGATTTTACGGGGTGGGTTATTAAGGTCGAACAATCCATTGTCGATTGTAATATCAGCTACCGACCAAAGTTCGCCTGTAGCGCTAAAACTTACTTGATTACCATTGGCATTGGCACCTCCGGTGAGCAGATATAAATAGTTGTGCACCAATAAATTATTGTTAAATGAAATTTCGTTGGGGTTGTTGACAACCATTCCAAATACTTCGGTTGACCCGGAAGGATATTGTATGCCGGCATTTGATCCCATAATCCAAACAGCAGATTCGTCATCTGTCCAGAACAAAGATGGATCACCTGCAACAGAATTGTATAAATATAGGGTTGAAATACCCCCTGTGGTAAACACTTTGAACTGTCCGCTGTTAAGTGTTAAGGTACCGTTGATTGTAAGACTACCGTAGTTAATATGACTTACCCCTTCACCATTATCAACAGTGAGGTTATTGAGCGTTGAAACACCTTGCGGAATTTGAAATGGAATGGGAGGCTCACCTGCCAGTATCAGATTTGAGGTTGAACTGGTTCTTAACCCCAAGCCATATCCGCTCACCAGACCATGCAGCTCAAGTGTATGGCTTCCTACTAAAAGTTCCCCACGGGTTGTGCCAAAGGCCAAACCATCATACATAACAGCATCTCCGGCCAGACTGGCTTCATAGGAGCTGCTTGATGCATTGATCGTTACTTCTCCATTGAATAAACCGCCCGGAAATTGCTTGTCTTTTTCGCAAAACAGGAAAGTAGTCCCTCCGACTATCAGCCGGGCCAATTCATTGAGTGCTCCTTCAGGAATGACTATTTCCCCATTAATTGTTGCATCGCCGGTTACATTCAGCTCAGCCAATTCACCAGAAAGTGTAAGCGTTGCACCCTGTTCAATATTCAGGTTTCTGCATTGGCCAAAACCATCAACAGCCGGCATATTAGGGCTAGCTGCCGGAATTATCACATCTGTGAAGCCATTGGGTACATTATCATCTGTCCAATTGGTTGGATTGCTCCAGTCATTATCTTCTTCACCATCCCAAACGCCGGCAAAGACAGCCTGCATATTAAAAAATGACACAGCGCCTTCTGCACCTGGTTCGGGGTCGGAATCTGTCATCCATGATCCCACTAATAAATTACTGCCTGTTTTGTCTATTGCAACTGCATTGCCAAATTCATTACCTGCCGCCATTTCGCCTGAAGTTAGAAAGCTATATGGAAATACTGGGGGGGGAACTAGTTCTTCAGGATATGGATAAGGAATATGATAAATAGCTACTTCACCCGCATCAGGATGAAGATCGTCTACACCATCAAATAAAGGAGCACTCACAACAAGTGTATAATTGTTTTCATCTACCTTGCCAATTGCTACACTATGGGTATAGTTGTCTTCAGCCTGATACCTGTTCCAATAGTATAGCCTTGGTATCGTCTTAAAACGCCATTCTCCGTTTGTAAACACTATCAGACTACCTATTAACTTGCCTTGGGTTTTTTCAGATGATCCTACATAAGCTACATTGCCAAGGATATCCACCTCGCGTCCAAATTTTGTATAAGCACCACTAAATGACCTTATTCTTTGCCAGTTGCCTCCAACCTTTTCATAAAAGTATGCCTGACCAACTGTATTTAACGGATCATTTTCTACCCCATAATTTGGAATACCAACTACTATGTAATCATTTCCTGTGGCAGCCACCGAATAACCAAACTCGTCACCATAGCCCAAATTAATTGGCCCTCCGCTTGCCCAACCAAATTCATCCAAAAGCTGTTGCTGGAACTCCCAATTTCCGGCATTTAGCTCATATACATAAGCCGTACCTAAAAAAGCCTGATCAAAATGAGCTCCATAGTCAGGATCGCCTACAACTATCAAACTCTCAGTAACCGACACAGAAAACCCAAAATTATTTACCGGATGTGGCGTAATACCGGCATCATGGATCGATAGCTTCTGATGAAACAACCACCAGTCATTTACGTCATCATACTTATAAACAAAAACAGCACCATCCGGCCCTATCGTAGGATCCTGATCCGAATCGTAATTTGCTCCCACCACAATCCATTCGCCATCAATATCTACTGACATCCCATAATTGATGCCATGCACTTCGTTTGTAGCATTATACCAAAAATCTTCCTGCAAAACGGTGTGTAATTCCCATGTCCCGTTTACGTTTTGTTTGTACACTGATACTGAGCCCACATCCTCAAAAGTTTGCGGAATATTTGGATTGGTTCCTTCGTCCCACATATTTCCCACAACTGCCCATTCTCCATCGATCGCTACATCATTCCCAAACTGAAATTCGCCATTAATTATTTGTTCATTGGCTTGAGAATAAGCCTGATGAACAAGCATTGTCAAAATAAATAGTGTAAAAATTATCTTTTTCATTGCTGTAATTTTTTAGTTGGTACAGCGGCAAAAGTATGGGCACATTTATAGTGCATCAAGGCAAAATGTAAAACCGGCGGAATTGATTGTAAAGTCGGCAATAATTAAAAAGTAATCGGTGAATAATCAGATTAAACTAATTATTTTTCAATAAGTTACATGAATTTTTTTGTTGACACGAACTTGTTTTTGGTTTAGTTTTGCCGCACAATCAAATCGATATGAAAAATCTATTGATATGTTTTATTGCCTTTGGAGTGTTGTTTCAAACAAAGATAATGGCATCCAAAGCGGATTCATTGAAAAACCTGATTAATACTTTAGCAGTAGCAGAGCAGGCCGAAATCTATAATCAATTAGCCAAAACCTATCTAAGCATCAACCTTGATTCGGCAGCTAATTTTAGTCAAAAAGCAGGACTGCTTGCCGAAAAATACAAACAAACCGAACAGCTGGCTTATGCTAAAAAGCATTTGGGTATTGTAAATTACTACCGCAACGATACAAGCCTGGCTCAGGCATATTATAATGATGCCATGCAGCTTTTTGAAGATATTGGCAACGAGCTGGAATACTCTAACATATTGAACAACAAAGCCCTGATTTATTTCGATAATAATAAAATTAATGAAGCTATCCAACTTCACCTCCAATCGCTGCGCATTAAAGAAAGGCTTAATAAACCCGAAACAATTATTGTATCCCTTACAAACCTGGGCAATTGTTACAATGCTATTGGCGAAAATGAAAAGGCCATTTCCTATCTAAGCAGGGCCATGGAAATAAACGAATTAATCCAGCCAAACGCCATCAATTCAAGCCTTATTCTTTCGTTGGGATCTAGCTACTCAAATATGGGTAAGTTTTATGAAGCGCTTGAACTTTATAACAGCGCCATTGAAAAAGCCAATAAAAATGCTGACTTTTACAACCTTGTTTCGTTGCTAAACAACCGTGGCAATGTACTTCTGAGACTGGGCGATATTGATGGTGCCATAGCTGATTATGAACAGGCAATTATCCAGCTTGGAAAGGTTCCCCGAAAAGGTCAGCTTCCTTCACTTATGTTAAACCTGGGGAATATTTATCACCAAACCAATCAATATGACCAGGCACAGTATTATTACAAAAAAGCCTTTAACGAAGCTGCCGGAATGAATAATATGCAGGTAATGGCCAGAGCTTTGCTGAATCAGAGCCTGATGTTCGATTTAACCAAACAATCAGACTCTGCCTATTTGAGCATTCAAAAGGCACTAAGTTTGGACTATGTTTCAACCAATCCGGAGTTGAATACAATTGCTATCAATATGTTTGGCAATCACTTATTAAAAGCCGGAAAATATGAAGCAGCAGAAGAAGCGCTTCTTAAAGCCTATCAGCTGGCAACCGAAAACAACTTACCCATAGAGCTTGCCAAAGCTAATCAGGCATTGGGAAGTTTATACTATTCAATTGAAAACTATCATTTAGCAAAAAAACACCTGGAGGAAAGCTTAAAACTCAACCAGGAATCAGGAAACCTTGATTTGCAGATGAAAAACCTGCTTTCGCTCAGCCAGGTTTATGAGGAAATGGCTGACTTTAGCGAAGCGCTCAATTATCATAAGCAGTATTTTGTACTGTATGATTCTCTTTTTAATGCTGAAAAACAAGAACAGGTAACACAGGTTGAAGGCAGGCTAAATCTAAGATTAAAAGAGGAGCAACTTGAGAATCAGCGTTTGCAACTGGAAAAGAAAAATGAAGAATTGCTGATGCAACGTGCCAGAATAAGTTATGTAATTGTTATTGCCCTATTGATTATTGTTTTGGTAGTTATCCTATATAACCGAAAGCAGATTAAGAGCTCGCGCAATCAGTTAAAACTGGAACAAGACCAGCTGGAAACAGAACACCGATTGCTTAGGGCACAAATGAATCCTCATTTTATGTTTAATGCATTGAACTCTATTCAGGCTTTTATTTCTGAAAACAACACCATGCAAGCCGAAATTTTTCTCTCAAAATTTGCCAGACTGATGCGTTACTATCTGGATAGTTCATCAAAAAGCTATGTAACAATGGAAGAAGAATTGGCCGGTATCACGCTCAATATAGAATTAGAAAAGCTTCGCATGAACAATTCGTTCGATTTTGAAATTGCTATTGATCCGGCAATTGAAGCTGAAGAAGTGGACATTCCACCAATGCTTGCACAACCATTCATTGAAAATGCCATTAAGCATGGATTACGTACCAAACAAGATCAGGGTTTGCTGAAGATTCAATTTGAGCTATATGATGCACACACCATGAAGTGTATAATTGAGGACAATGGCATCGGGAGAAAAGCTGCAAATCAAAGTACAAATAAATCGAGTACGCATGAATCCAAAGGTATTAATATTACACAAAAACGTTTGGCAAGCATTTGGAAAAATAGTTATAAAGCTGATTTATTAAAAATCATAGATTTATCTGATGAAAAAAACACACCCAAAGGAACCCGGGTTGAAATAATTTACCCTTTTAAAAACTAAGCCATGCTAAAGAGTATCATAGTAGAAGATGAACCACACAGCCAGAAAACACTTGCTAATTTCATTCGGAAATATTGTCATCAGGTAGAGCTATTAACTATTGCTGCCTCCGTTAGCGAAGCAATTGAAAAAATCAATCAGCAAAAGCCTGATCTGGTATTTATGGACATCGACCTACCCGATGGTACAGGATTTGAGGTTTTAAACCAGCTTGACGAACCCTGGCCAAGGGTAATTTTTGTTACCGCCTACAATCAATATGCAGTAAAGGCTTTTCAAATCAGTGCTATAGATTATCTGCTCAAACCCATTGATCCTGAACTATTGATAAAAGCAATTGAAAAAGTAGAACAATCGGATGAAGATGCAAAAGAGCAGCAATCAAAGAAAGTTGCTGTTTTCAACGAAAACCGATTGGCAGGCAAACTAAATAAGATGGCTTTACCCACGCAAAATGGAGTGCAACTGGTGCATATTGATGAAATTGTAAGAATGGAAGCTGATGGAAACTATACAACTGTTTTTCTTAAAGATAAAAGTAAATATATGGTTTCAAGAAAAATAAAAGAATTCGAAAACCTGCTCGAAACCATGCATTTCTTCAGAATTCATCAATCACATATCGTAAACCTTTTACTTATTGATCGCTATGTTAAAGGAGAAGGCGGCACGGTTATTCTGGAAGACGGCACCCAGCTGGAAGTGGCCAGGCGCCGAAAAGAAGCCTTTCTAAAAAGAATTATGACGGTATAAGCAAATATTATGACGGTTTATTAACTTTGCTGAAAACAATCGTCAATGAACGAACTACTCACGCAATTTATACTGCTTTTTGCGGTAATTGATCCGATAGGAACTTTACCTGTTTTTATGGCCAGCACTGCGGCATATAAACAATCAGAAAAAAAACGCATTGCCTTAAAAGCAGTTGGCTTATCGGCTCTGGTGCTTTTGTTTTTTATTCTTGCCGGTGAGCTTTTGCTCGATGCCATGGAAATTCCATTGTCAGCTTTCCAAATTGCTGGAGGAATTGTGTTGTTTATTTTTGGGCTAACCATGATTTTTGGAGAAAGCAAGCCCGAAGATGAAATTAAAACCATTAATAAAAATAATGATCCTTCTGTTTTTCCTTTAGCCATTCCATCTATCGCTAGTCCGGGCGCTATGATGGCAGCTGTTTTACTTACTGAGAACAGTATTTATGGTTTTTGGGATCAATTCATTACAGCGATAATTTTATTGATCGTACTGTTAATTGTATTAATCCTTATGCTTGGTTCACATTTTATTTTCAAATTGATTGGCAATGGAGGAGCTAGCATAATCAGTCGCGTGATGGGGCTTTTACTTGCTTCGATGGCCGTAAAAAGTGTCCTTGATGGCATTACACAATATTTTTTTAACTAAAACTTTAATCTCATGAAGAAACAATTAATCTCTTTTTTTGGGTTCTTTCTAATTTTCAGCCTTACTCTAATTAACCTAACATCAAATGCTTGCACAAGAGCGGTTTACAAAGGCAATGATGGTCTTATCCTTACTGCTCGTTCAATGGACTGGAGTACCGATATTGGAACAAACCTCTGGCTTTTGCCACGCGGGATGGAAAGAAATGGTGAAGTTGGTAAAAACTCATTCACCTGGAAATCCAAATACGGTAGTATCATTGCTTCCGGTTTTGATGTTGCCACTTCTGATGGCATGAATGAAGCCGGATTAGTGGCCAATGTGCTATGGTTAGCAGAATCGGAATATAAAAAATGGGACGGCAAAAAACAAGGCATGTCGATCGCTTTATGGGCTCAATATGTACTTGATCAATTTGCCACAGTGGAAGAAGCAGTAAACGAATTGCAAAAAGAAGAATTTGTGGTAGTTACGGCTGAAATACCCGGAACCAGCCGCCTCACAACAGTGCATTTATCTATTTCGGACGCAAGTGGCGACAATGCCATCTTTGAATATGTGGATGGTAAACTAACAATTCATCACAGCCCGGATTATACTGTCATGACTAACTCTCCAATTTTTGAAAAGCAAATTGCCCTCGATGAATACTGGAAAGAAATTGGTGGCACAACCATGCTGCCGGGCACAAATCGCGCTGCTGATCGGTATGCCAGAGCCAGTTTTTATATCAATGCTATTCCAAAAACAGACGACTATCGCGTAGCTGTTGCCAGCGTTTTCAGTGTAATCAGAAATGTTTCGGTACCCTATGGAATTTCTACGCCCGGACAGCCCAATATTTCTTCCACGCGCTGGCGTTGTGTTTCTGATCATAAAAATCTGGTTTACTATTTCGAAACCACACTTACGCCCAACACATTTTGGGTTGATCTGAAAGAAGTTGATTTCACAGAAGGAAACGCAGTAAAGAAACTCTCGATTGTGAACAATGAAACTTACGCCGGAAATGCCCTTGATTCGTTTGTAGATCACGAACTCTTTAAATTTGAGGGCATTACACAATAAAAGATAGCAATATAATTAATTAAGGAATAAACAAACACGCATCGCCATAGCTTAAAAAACGGAAATCGTTTTCGAGGGCGTATGCATAGGCCTGTTTCCATTTATCTCCAATCAAAGCCGCAACAAGCAAAAGTAAAGTACTTTTTGGTTGATGAAAATTGGTAATCAGGCCATTCACCATTTTTATCTCATAACCTGGAGCAATCATCAAGGCTGTTGTAGCTTTGAAGCTTTCCAATTCGTTTTGGTCGAGGTATGCGATTAACCTTTCAATACCAGCTTCAACTGATAATAGTTCAGGATGATCCCGATAAGGAAACCACTGATCAAGATGAAAATCACGCTTTGCCAGCCCCTCTTCATAAAGCATCAACCCAAACCAATAAAGGCTTTCGAGGGTTCGCATGGCCGTTGTGCCCACCGGAATCACAGGCCTGTTATTCTTTTTAAGGAGATTTTGCAAAAATCCCCGGCTCACCTGAATCTGCTCAGCATGCATTTCGTGCTCACCAATTTGTTCTGTACTAACCGGTTTAAAAGTACCTGCCCCCACATGCAAAATAAGTTTCTCAAAAGTTATTCCCTGCTGTTTTAAATCATTCAAGAGCGCATTTGTAAAATGCAGACTTGCCGTGGGAGCAGCCACAGAACCTTCCTGTCGGGCAAAAACAGTTTGATAACGGGTTTTATCTTCCGGTTCGGCTTTTCTGTTCAGATATGGAGGTAATGGCGTTTCACCAGCAACATCAAGAATCTCGGCAAATGAAAATTGATGCTCAGACCATGAAAACCGGATAACGGAATATCCTTCCTCCTTTTCAATGCGCTCAACAGATAATTCAATGTTTTGGTCTCTGATCAATAGGTTTTTAAACAACAAACCCTTTTTCCACCGCTTGGAATTACCAACCATACAATTCCAAACTACAGGAGACTTCTGACCAAAGGCCACTTGAAAATCCATACCTTCCATGGTAGGTTCCAAAACAAAAAGCTCAACAGATGCGCCGTTTTCAGTTTGAAATTTTAATCGTGCCTGCACAACTTTTGTTTCATTAAGTACAAGCATAGCATTTGCGGGCAAATAATCCCCAAGCTTACTAAAAACGGTTTGGCTAAACCTATCTTCCTTATGCAATAAAAGCTTCGAAGCATCGCGTTGCTCCAAAGGATAGCGGGCAATGCGATGCTCCGGAAGATCGTAATCATACTGATTAATGGAAATCTCTTTTACGGCTTTCATATTGCCGGCAAAGATACATCAGTTCCATTTATTTGTTTGATACAAATAAACTGGGTTTAAAAGTGAGCATTACCCAGCCCCATACAGGTGTTTCGATCTCAGTTGGGGATACATTTTTAACTTTAGCAAAGGTATCATTGGTATTGTATACGCTTAAGCCAAAACCCAGCACAATTTCCTTTGAGTATTTGTAGAAAAAGGTCATATCAAGCTCGCCACCCAATGATCCTTCAAGTATTTCGTTATTCACATTAACAGGTGTTGCCAGCGAGAAAAAGTGATAATGCAGGTTGAAAGTACTTTTTGGATTAAAATGATAAGCCAGTTTGGGGTAGATGTCAACTAATCCGCCATTTTTGGTGCTGGCTGTTGTAAGATATTGGTTCATATAACCATACCTTGCATAACGCACACCATACAGTACATCAAAAGCATGAAACTTACCCTGATAATCAGCATCCGTATTGCTGGCATCCTGTCCGCTCAGGTAATCTATTCCGGCTCCAATGCTTAGCTTACGGGCTTTGTAATCGGCCTCAGCTGTAAGCATATGTGCCGAAACATCCATACCGGTTTGGCTTTTTCCATATTGATAATAGGCATTGAAACGGGCCGAAAAAGCATCCTTTTTATACTCGCCATAAAAGCCCTGTGTAGCCATAAGATAAGTTGTGGAGCTGTTTTTATCTTTTTGATAACCAGAAACCAGATTCATCATTGCCAGGCTAAACTCATCTGTAATCTGGTTTTTTAGGTAGATAAAATTTAAGGTGCGCAAACGTTTTGCAATGGGATCAACATCAAAATTATTTTGACCAAATGGGCCTGTTCCATCGTTATTATAGGATAAGGCTACATCAAACCGCCATCCATCCCGATTGTAAGAATATAAGAATGCATCATAAGTCAAAGCATATTGATTCCAATTTCTCCAGCCCAACAAACGTTGATCGTCATACTTAAATTCCTGTCGTCCAATTCGAATGCGAGAGTTACTAAATACATCAATTTCTGCCCAGGCCTGGTGGATTCCGGTTGATCCTGTATTCATAAACACACCTGTTCCGGATGCAATATTATCATCGCCCCACACACGCACATCCTGCAGGCTAAAATACATACGGTATTTCTCTTTGTCGAGCTTGAGGTTGATTCTGCTGCGCTGGGAAACAAAATAGGTTGGCTCCGTTTGATCTGTTGGAACTCCGATATATCCATTATTCATTTCAAAGCGAGGTCTTATCTCTGCAGAAATTTCAAATTGAGCTTTTGCTTCAAAAAAAATAAGTGATATAATTCCTAAAATAAAGTAGATTTTTTTACTCATGTCTTTTGGGGTTTTTAAGGGACAAAACTATCAAAAATTGTCTTAATAACAGGCTGCCCACCGATACTGTTCAAAAAGCAACTTTTCTATTGTCGAATTTAATTAACTTTGGCATGAAAATCATTGAAAAAACCCTAAATGAAGCTCATAAAATTTCTTCCCAATTTTATAACCTTGCTAAATTTATTTGCTGGTATTCTGGCTATTTACTTTGTATACGAAGGTCAAATCAATGTAGGAGCCTATTTGATCTTTCTGGCAGCAATCTTTGACTTTCTGGACGGTTTTGCAGCCAGGCTGCTCAGGGCTTACTCAAACATTGGCGAGCAATTGGATTCTTTGGCCGATGTTGTTTCTTTTGGTGTGGCACCTGCCTTTATCTTATATCATTTAATTTTGTTAAGTCATGGGCGGATTGAACTGCCAATAGGAGGATTTGACATCATCCCATTTACAGCTTTTCTTGTTCCATTGTTTACAGCTTATCGTCTGGCAAAATTTAATGTTGATGAAACACAAACCGAAAACTTCAGAGGCCTTCCTTCTCCAGCTGCCGGATTACTTATAGCCTCGCTACCATTGATTCGCACACAGCTTTATGAAGAGCAGTCGCTACTTTATATGATTATGACCAACACCTACTTCTACCTGGGATTGGCACTAAGCCTTTCATTATTGATGATTTCGAATTTTCCTTTATTTGGGTTAAAATTTAAACAAATGGGTTGGAAAGGAAATGAAATCAGATGGTTTTTCCTTGCGACATCACTTGTTCTGATAATTGCGTTTAAAGCCCTCGCAGTGCCCTTTATTATACTGCTGTATCTGTTTTTGTCGTTGACAGTATTTCTAGCCGATATCCAGCAATAATTACTTTCTTCTCAATTCAAAATTCTGTCCGAGGTAAACTTTTCTCACATGATCATCAGAGGCCAGTTCTTCTGCTGTGCCTGCTTTGAGTATCGACCCTTCAAAAAGCAAGTAAGCCCTGTCAGTAATTGAAAGTGTTTCGTGTACATTGTGGTCGGTTATTAAAATGCCAATATTTTTCTCACGCAGTTTTGCAACAATTTGCTGAATATCTTCCACGGCAATTGGATCAACTCCGGCAAATGGCTCATCAAGCAAAATAAATTTAGGATCAACAGCAAGTGCTCTGGCAATTTCAGTTCTTCTGCGCTCACCGCCAGATAATTGTATTCCTTTGCTTTTTCGTATATGCTGCAAGCCAAATTCATCCAAAAGGCTTTCCAGTTTTTCCTGTTGCTGCGATTTTGAAATTTCCTTTCGGAATTGCATCACCGAAAGGATATTATCCTCGACAGTCATCTGCCTGAAAACGGATGCTTCCTGGGCAAGATAGCCGATACCATGCTGGGCACGTTTATACATCGGCAACTCGGTGATATCCTTATCCTCCAGAAATACATGTCCGGCATAAGGTTTGATCAAACCAACAATCATATAAAAGGTGGTTGTTTTTCCTGCCCCGTTTGGCCCTAACAATCCGACTATCTCACCTTGATTTACCTCTACCGAAACATGTTTCACAACAGTCCGCTGGCGGTATTTCTTTACTAAATCCTCTGAACGTAATTTCATAAAAATGTATTATAAACTAAAAACTACCGCAAACAGCAAAGTTAACCAAAGGGAGCTAAACTGTTTCATAAAATTGTATGCTAAAAATCAAAATGCAGTGAAAGAAATAGCGCAAAATTGCTTGCATTGGCATTGTCGCGGTGCGAAAGACGCCAAATGCCATCAATTCTTATAATCTTAAAAATATTCTCAATGCCTGCACCAGCTTCAAAATAGGGTTTATCAAGCATATAGGTTACTTCCGGAAGTTTATTCAACTGAAGATTTGCATCTGAGATTGTTCCAACCAGTCCTTTCACAAAAAAGACTTCACGCCATTTTAGTTTTCTAAGCAATGGTACTTTATTAAAGAACAAGCCATTAAAATGATGCGTATAATAAAGGCTGAAGTACTTATCGGAGATAAACTCATAGTAATTCATGAGGTTAAAGGCGTATTCGTCGAAGATAAAAGTTTCATTTCCGGGATGCAGCACCAACAATGGAAACGGTAATGTCCCAAACACCTGTCCTCCTTCAAGTATGTATTTTGACCAACCAATATTGCCTATATTAAACCATTGCGAAACACTCCCTTGCAATCTGTGATATTCGTACTCTCCATTAATAAGGCCGGGAACACCATAAGCATATCGCAAATTAAGTATTGGGTATCTTGTTCCAAGGTTTATTCGGTCGAAATCACGAATCACATAATTTTCGCGATGTGCGTAACGGATATCCACACCAATTTCGGACGTGATTAATGAATTATGCTTTAGCAGGCTTCCATCCTCCTTGTAGGTTTCCATTACAAAACCACCTGTCGGAAACAACTCTCTGTGTGTTAAAAAAAAGCGATTGGTATAGCCATTAAACCATTCATGCTCATAATAGAAGTCGAACTGACTTACCAGGTTGAGTTTATCAGATGGTTGCCGGCGGAACACAGAGCTAAGAATATTATCTTCGCTGAAAGCGTTAAAACTGGCTCCCAACTGCTCAATATCATATTTAAAACTCATCCCAGCTGCCCTTCGTGGATTCTTGTTAAAGACATACAGCATGCCTGCTCCATATTTGATGCGCATATCCTTTTGACCGTATGCAAGGTGACCGTCCAGACGAAGATTTTTACTAAACAGATTACTTGTTCTGCCACCTATGCGAAACCGATGACCTTCGACCTCATTATAACTATAAATTTTGGCTAAAGGTCCAAATTCAACTTTTCGCCAGGGCATATAGCCATATGCCAGCATATAAACCACATCCACATAGGTTCGATAAACCGGCACCCGCTCAATAGAGTCGATCATTTGGTAAATTCCAAGTTCCTTTTGAGATAATTTTTCCGGGCGCTCCGACTGCCAAAACGCCTCGTCATAATCCAAACTACCTTCCTGAACAATTACACGAACAGGGCTTTTATAAAAATCCTCCGGACGAGGCTCGTTGAGGATATAGTCAGAATAAACAGAAGTGCGTTGCCCAAAAAAGCCCGGCAGCCGCTCGTTGTTTTCAAATACATTAAAATCGGCAATGATATAGTCTCTTACGAGCATCCATTGCTCACCAGCTATTTGTTTGTATTCCTGACGAAGAGACGCATCAGTAACAAAGTTCAGATTAGCATCAGCAGCAATATCCATTTCAACCTTACGCACAGCAAAAGTGGTATCATGAATCCACATATGACCGGTAAAAGTAAGCTCCTGCTTTCGTTTAGGCTTATACATGAGTTTGTAACACCATTGCCCATCTATATAACTACTGTCTACCAAGAAATACTTATAGTACGTCATTCCGAAATTTGCAGCCGGGCTAATGAAATTTTTGCCAAAAAGCTCAAGATAATTATCATAAATGTTCACCTCCTGGTACAAATTTCCCATAAACTGTGCTAAGCTGGGATTTTCAACCCCTGAGCCTTTTGCTGCTTTGATTTTTTCGATTTTTGATTTCGGTTGTGCACGATAATAAACGTTTGAAACAGCTTCGGAAATAAAAACAGGGAGATACGCCTTGCCATTAACTGTTGAGGTATCTACATAATCAAAAACAAACTCAAATGGTTTAAAAAGCTTCTTGTTTCGAATTTTATCGCTAAAGTTATTGGCATCAAATTGAATCTTATTATAGACTTCACATTCCCAAGCCTCTAATTCTTTACTTGTATTTTTGTCTTTGTTTTCAATTACCTTTCTGAATAAAATATCTGCCGGGTTTTCACCTGCAACAACTACCACTTCCTGTAAAGTAAAATCGCCGGCTTGCAATTCAAAATTTATTTCCTGGTATTGAAACTTCCTGATAGGCTTTAACTGTTTTTGATAGCCAATAAAGGTAGTAGCTATTGAATCAGCAACAGATCGGGTCTCGAAATAATATTCCCCTTCAAAATCAGTGGTTGTTCCAATGGTAGTTCCTACTAAAAAAACATTAGCAAAAGGTATAGCTTCACCATTAGAAGCATCTGTTACTTTTCCCCTTATCTTGGTTACCTGAGCATTTCCAAATAATGGAACAAGCAATAGCAAAATAAAAGAAACAAAAATTCTTTGCCAGCTAAACATCTTGGCTATTGATGATTTTCTGATAAGGCCTCCCAATACTCAATTGCTCTGCGTGTATGTGGAATTACAATCGTGCCTCCAACCAAATTGGCTACACCAAATATTTCCATCATTTCTTCGGTCGAAACACCTAACTCATGACAGGTTTGCAGATGATACCTGATACAGTCGTCACAACGCAGCACCATTGATGCTACAAGCCCCAGCATTTCCTTGGTTTTTGTGTTTAGCGCACCATCCTGATACGTTAATGTATCAAGGCTGTAAATACGCTTCATAATCTTATTGTTTGGAGCAGCCATTACTTTCTCGTTCATGCGCTCGCGATAGTCATTATAGTCTTTTACTATGTCCATATTTTTAAGTAGTTGTTTGGCTCAAACGAAAAATCAAACAATATATTATTAAAGAATACCCTGATCAAGGATGTCGTGCAGGTGAATAACCCCCACATATTTTTCATCTCTAATTACAGGCAGTTGGGTTATATTATGGTTGCGCATAATCTGGAGAGCGTCTACAACAAGCGTCTGGTAAGTGACAGCTTTAGGATTCGGGGTCATGATATCAGAAGCGTTTAGTCCTGTAAGGTCAGCTGTTTTCATTAGCATTCTCCTTAAATCGCCATCTGTAATAATGCCCAGCAATTTGTCATCTTCTACCACAGCTGCAGCACCCAGTCGCTTGGCAGATATTTCTACAATAACTTTTCTCAATTCATCATTTGGCCCAACAGCAGGCTTTTCATTGCGAATATAAACATCCTCAACCCTTAAATATAGTTTTTTACCCAGTGTGCCACCAGGATGGAATCGTGCAAAATCTTCTGCAGTAAAACCCCTGCACTCAAGAAGTGCCACAGCCAATGCATCACCCATTACAAGTTGAGCCGTAGTGCTGCTCGTTGGAGCCAGATTGTTAGGGCAGGCTTCATTTTGCACGAAAGTATTAAGCACATAGTCAGCCTGCAAAGCTAAATATGAAGAAGGGTTGCCCACTACTGCAATCAGTTTGTTACCTCTTGATTTGAGTAAAGGGACCAAAACTTTAATTTCCGGTGTTTCACCACTTTTGGATAAAGCCAGAATAATGTCTTCATCCCGGATAATCCCTAAATCACCATGAATGGCATCAGCAGCATGCATAAATACGGCATTGGTACCTGTAGAATTGAAAGTAGCTACAATTTTTTGTGCAATATTGGCACTTTTGCCTATACCTGTAACAACAACATTTCCACTGCCAGTAAAAATTTGATTAACAGCGGCTGCAAAGTCTTCATTGATGCTGCCAATCAACTGATTAATCGCTTCTTTCTCGTGAGTAATAACACGTTTTGCTATCTCAATAATTTCCTGTTTTGATTTCAACTTTAAAAAAATTAAAGATTAAATACTTAGTTTGCAGCAAAAATAAACAATATACAAACTACAGCCATCAAGCAGGGTTTTTGAACAGCATTAATCCACTTACAAACGCTAAAACAGCAAAAAAATGCAACTTAATCAACTCCCACAATGCATTGCAGAATAGATTTTGCGAGAAAATATGGCAGTATTTAAAAAAAATATTTTTGTTAACATGTTGATTTACAATTATTTTTAATTAATTATACCAAAAACGATTAAAATTTCTTCAGTTTTTTTTACTGCAATACATTGTTTCGCGAAACGTTAATTGATTATATTTGTAGGACAGGATGTCAAAAACAATTATTTTCGACATTATAAATCTGCTTGATGCAGATAAGCTAAGGATTTAAAGTTTTAATCATATATACATTTGATGGCCAAGAAGGATGAATACGGCTTGCATGAGTTGCTCAAAAAAATATTTGGATTTAATCAGTTCAAGGGCAATCAGGAGGCAATCATTAAAAGTGTTTTAGATGGCAACAACACCTTTGTTGTTATGCCCACAGGAGGAGGTAAATCATTATGCTATCAGCTGCCAGCCTTAATTAAAGAAGGAACTGCAATAGTTGTTTCTCCATTGATAGCATTGATGAAAAACCAAGTGGACACCATCCGAAATTTCGGAACCGAAAACGGCATAGCGCATGTTATGAATTCTTCTCTTTCAAAAGCTGAGATTACTCAGGTAAAGGAAGATTTGGTTTCGGGTAAAACAAAACTGCTTTATGTAGCACCGGAAAGCTTGAATAAAGATGAAAATGTGGAGTTTTTAAGAGAGCTTCAGATATCCTTTGTTGCTATTGATGAAGCACATTGTATCTCGGAGTGGGGGCATGATTTCAGACCTGAATATCGCAGACTACGCCCCATCATTAATGCTATCAACCCCAATTTGCCAGTTATTGCACTTACTGCTACTGCTACACTTAAGGTTCAGCAAGATATTTTGAAAAACCTGGAAGTACAGGACGCTAAGATATTTAAGTCATCTTTTGACAGGGCAAACCTGTATTATGAAGTGCGTCCAAAAACCAAGGATGTAACAAAAGACATTATCCGGTATATCAAAAACAATCCAGGCAAATCAGGAATCATTTATTGCCTTAGCCGGAAAAAAGTTGAAGAAATTGCTGAAACACTTGTAGTTAATGGCATTCGGGCACTACCGTATCATGCCGGCCTTGATGGGAGCACACGCAGAATAAATCAGGATAAATTCCTGATGGAAGAAGTTGAAGTAATCGTAGCTACCATAGCTTTCGGGATGGGCATTGACAAACCTGATATCCGTTTTGTAATCCACCATGATATCCCTAAAAGTATTGAAGGTTATTATCAGGAAACCGGAAGGGCAGGCCGGGATGACGGAGAGGGCAATTGTGTAGCTTTTTACAATTATGAGGACATTCAAAAGCTGGAAAAATTCAACAAAGGAAAAAATGTAGCCGAACAGGAAATTGCCCGTGAACTACTTAATGAAACCGTAACTTACGCTGAATCATCAGTATGTCGTCATAAATTATTGTTGCATTATTTTGGGGAAGTTTACGAAAAAGATAATTGTGGGGCATGTGACAACTGCCTAAACCCAAAAGTGAAATTTGACGGACAAGAAGACATTAAACTGGCTTTGGAAGCAATTGTTAGTACAAAGCAGCTTTTTAAAGCAAAACATATTGCTGAATTGCTTACCGGCAAAAAAACAGGTGATATTAAAGCAGCCAAACATGATAGAAGTGAATTTTTTGGAGCAGGCGAAGATCAGGACGAAAAGCATTGGAATGCTGTATTGCGTCAAGCCTTGATACAAAAGCTGCTTATTAAGGATATTGAAAACTATGGCATCCTTAAAATAACAAAAGAGGGCAAAGACTTTATTAAAAAGCCTTATACAATTATGCTGGCAAAGGATCATGACTACGAAAGTCCTGAAGATGATGACTTTGAAGCTGCAAAAGCTTCCGGTCCAAAAGGCAGTGGAACAGATACGACCCTTTTTAGCATGCTAAAGGATTTGCGGAAAGCAATATCGAAAAAAGAAAACCTTCCACCATTTGTTATTTTTCAGGATCCATCGCTTGAGGATATGGCTATTCAATATCCTGTAAACATGGATGAGCTTCAGCAAATTGTTGGTGTAGGAGCTGGAAAAGCAACCAAATATGGCACGCCTTTCCTCAAACTGATTAAGCAGTATGTGGAAGAAAATGAAATCATTCGCCCTAACGATATGGTTGTGAAATCTGTCGTGAATAAATCTGGGCTAAAGGTTTACATTATTCAAAGCATCGACAGAAAAATACCATTGGAAGATATCGCCTACGCGAAAAATCTATCTTTGGATGAGCTGCTTACCGAACTTGAAAGTATTGTTGCCAGCGGCACTCGTATCGATATAAACTATTATATTGATGAATACGTTGATGAATACCACCAGGAAGATATCTATGATTATTTTAGAGAGGCTGAATCTGACTCCATTGATGAAGCACTTGCCGAACTTGGAGAATCAGAGTATTCAGAGGAAGAAATCAGACTTATGAGACTCAAATTCATGTCAGAAATTGGAAACTAAAAAAATCAGACTCATTTTTTTTAGGTTACTGTTTTTAATAGTTGTTGTACTCGGAACATTATCCTCTTGCAACAGGACCAAAAATACATTGGCTGCACCTGAGCCATTGCTATCAGAAAAAGACATGATAGCAATCATGACGGATGTCCATTTGATGGAAGCAGCTTTAAATATAAAACGAAATCAAGGACTTTCTACAAATGAACTAAAAGAAGCCTGGTACGAACAGATGTTTGAAAAGCATGAAATAAATGCCAAAATTTTTGAAGAAAACCTCTCGTTTTATAATGAGCAGCCCGCCGAAATGGAAATAATTCTCGAGGAAGTAATGGCTAACTTAAGCCAGATACAAAGCGAAATTAATTTGGAGAAAAGTGACGAAACAGAAGAAAAACCTGCTGATTAACGTCGAAAAGTTGCTACCCTGCTTTCAATTTCACCGCCTATTTCCAGCGTATAATTGAAATTAATGAGGGTTTCATTTACATAGCGTCCCGAACCTGAAACATACCATCCACTTCCAATCTCCTGATCTTCCACAATCAAGGAGTTTGACACAACAAGACCATCAGCCCTTGCTCCGGATCCTGCAAAATTTCTAATAATCACCATACTAGAGTTGAGCTCACTGCGATCAATTGTTACTTCGTAATTCAGCTTTGCGGCATTATCAGTTACAGACCAAGTGCCAAGGTATTTCAGAATTGCATCGCTGCTGCCTCCCGGAATATCGATTTCTTCATCAAGTGCACATCCCCCAAAACTCATCAATACTACAAACAAAACTATCAATGATGCATAAACTGATTTCATAATTCACTAATGGATTTAATTATTGAACAATAAATGAAGTACTTCGAAACAACTTTTGATTTCCTTCAACCATTACAAAATAAGTGCCAGAATTAAACTTATGCGTTTCTATCTGAATTCTGTTTTCGCCCTTTAAGGCAGATACAGGTTTTTCGTAAACAAGCGATCCATTACTATCCAACAGCTTGAGCATAAGTTGTTCAGCCTTATCAGTATTAAAAATAATATTGATATTTTCAGTAGCTGGATTTGGATATACATTTAAGCTGGCATTCATAATTTCCAGTTCATGATTTCCAACCAGGATACCGCCAGCCTCAACTACTGCATTGGTAATATTTTCAACAGAAGGCTCCCACACATAGTTATTTACAATCTGACGATCAGGAGTGATAATGAAAACGGTTGGGTAAGAAACTGTTTCATAAAGCTCGAAAGCAGCATTGCCGCCACCTTCCAGACCACTTGTAAGTGGAAGAAAAAGCTGATAAATATCAGCAAACTGAGCTACCTGATAATTATTCCCATTATAATTTATCCCATGAAAATAAACATTCCCCTGATTCTCTCCAAAATTCTCGTAAGCTTCCTGAAAATCATGCGCATATGTTTGGCAAGGCCCGCAAGAAGTGGAGAAAAAATTGATTACGACAATTTTACCTTCATCAAGAATAGGAAATAGTTCAATTATCTCACTATCCAGGGTCTTCACAGTAAAGTCAAAAGCTTCTTCCACCTGCACCTGGCTTTTTAATGATTGACCAAAAAGCCCTAAAAATAATATCGTAAAGAAAAAATATCTAATCATAAATATAATCTGTTAGGTTCAAAACACTGCTTGCAAAACTACAAAATCATTGTGAATTTTTCACAAAGCAATACTTATCAAGACAGTTATGCAACTATACTTTTGTTAATCAGCTATTTATCTGTTCAATTAATTTATCAGCCAAACGGCTGGCACCAATCCGAAACAATGATTTATTCAACCAGGTATCGCCCAAAATTTCTTCAACAAGTTTAAAATACTGGAAGGCTGTTTGTGGGTCCGCAATGCCACCAGCTGGTTTAAACCCAATTTTCTTATTCGTTTTATCATAAAACTCTTTAATCGTGTCAAGCATCACCATTGCTGCCTCCAGTGTAGCCGCTGGCTTAATTTTTCCTGTTGATGTTTTTAAAAAATCGGCCCCAGCCAACAACGCTATCTCACTGGCTTTTCGTATGTTGTCAACGGTTTTCAATTCTCCGGTTTCAAGAATAACTTTTAAATGAGCTTTATCGCAAGCCTCCTTTACAGCACTGATCTCATCAAAAATCTCCTGGTATTCCCCCTGCAAAAACTTTCCCCTGGAAATCACCATATCTACTTCATCAGCTCCTGAAGCTACTGCGTATCTCACCTCATCAAGTTTTAGGCTGAGAGGCATTTGGCCGGAAGGAAAACCACAAGCCACTGTTGCAATTTCAATGTTTTGGCCCTCCATAAGTCTTTTAGCCTGCGACACAAAAGGGCTGTACACACACAAAGCTGCCACAGCAAATCCTTGTTTTTTATAGCTTAATGCCCTCTGACAAAAAACCTCAATAGTTTGCTCATTATCAGTCGCTTCAAGTGTTGTAAGGTCCATTAACCCAAAAATCCTTGGCAAAGCTTTACGCATCTCAATTCCTGAAATGTTTTCCAGCAATCCCTGTATACGTTCCTGAATTAATTCAGAAGTGTAATGATATTTTTCGAAATTCATAACAAAGGTTTGATGCAAAAATACATTTTTCTGAAGCGCAGCAGTAATTAAAAAATATCCGAATTCGGATAAACCCTCTTAAAACGGATAGTTAATAATAGAAGTAATTAAAGCTACAGAAGAAAAAGCAACAATATCAAATATTTTTTTAAGTCTCATTTACAGCACCTTAAAAACATTTTTAGCTAAAAAGAAAGTTTTGGCACAAGTATTGAAAACAATGTTTTAAGACTAATGCAATATCAAATGTTCAGTTTAAGACTTTCTGCTACTAAAAATAAAACGAAAAGATACCACAAGTACTATAAATGCGACAGGTGTGGATACATTAGCATTGTAAAGAATGCAGCTTGTCCTATTTGCACCAAAGACGGAAAGAGCATAAAAATGAAATAGTTTAAATTGTTGAACCTTCTATAATAAAACACCCCTGATATGAAGATAAATGATACTTACACCAAACATGAACTTGAATCATTCGGGTTAGTTGAGCGACAGGTGAAAGATATCAATGCCAAGGTTTATCTTAATGGCTCTAAGGTATTTTTTTTCGAGCCAATGGCCGACCATCAATCCTACCGCTTATACTCCATCATTAACAAGCGATCCTTTTTCTTATAAGCACGCTTTCGCCTGAAGGCATTTCGTTCATCTCTTATAAAGGCAACCCGATTAAAAAAGTTCTGAAACACCTGTTTCAGAACTTTTTAGCTTTTTTAATGCTGCATTCGCTTAGTTTAATAAGCAGCATCTCTGCCAGAAAGGTGCACCATACTTCGTAAATCCTGGTTAAAGGAATCAGCATTCAGTAACTCATCAAGTGAGAGTATCATCCTGTAGCGCCATTTGTTTTCAGGATCACTTGGCACATTGATACGCTCCTTATCGGTTTGATCCCATCGCAAACTTCCGTCCATAGCAATTAAATCCTGAATAGGAAGTACAACCCACATTGCCGGCGCATGCATATGCTGATTTACTATTTCACGACATACCCATGGTTCAGCAAAAAACGGAGGCAAATCATTATGTCCTAGTATCTTATGATAGAATCTTGCAATTTTTTCTTTGTCTTCTTCCCACCATCCCCTGATTGTGGACATATCGTGAGTTGAGGTAGTACAAACACTCAAATAGGGAGAATCAGCAGGGTGACCGAACTCAACCTTTGGGTTTTTTGGCATACGTTGCACTTCAAGACTTAAAATGTTCAATCTGGCCATTACTTCAGGAACACCATCAGGAACCATTCCTAAGTCTTCTCCACATACTAACATATTTGACGCTTCAACTATTGCAGGTAACTTATTCATAGCGTGCCACTTCCAAAACTCATCGTGCCTCCGATAAAAATAATGAATGTATAAATCGTTCAATCTGTCTTTTGTATAGGCATCCAATTCACGGTAAGCGTAGGTAAAATGAAAAGCAATTCGGGGGTGATATTTAGGTGAAGCCGAATAGGGATCTTTCACAAACAATACTTCATCCAATAAACCCATTAAGCCATCTCTGATTACAAGTGTTTTACCATCAATATCGCTTGTTTGGCCATTGGGAGTAAAGTGATTATAAATTTTTCGCTGTGTATTAAAGGCCTCTTTCAATTCGAAAACACCAAAATCCACTTCATTCAAATAGTTTTTCCGAACTTCCTCTTCAAAATCTCCAAAGAATTCATGCAAAAAATGCCCTCTGATATAAGGTTTTACGTAACGTTCTTCATCAAACCAAATACCCCAATCTTCCAACTCACTTGCTGTGAGTGGTAATCCTGGCTTAAAATATCCCAGTAAGCCATGCAAAGCATGTTGAGGTATTTCCCAAATTCTAAAAAACCCCAGAATATGATCGATACGATAGGCATCAAAATATTTTTCCATCATGCCTAACCTTTTCTTCCACCAACCATAGCCGTCTTTAGCCATTTCGTCCCAATTATAAGTAGGGAATCCCCAATTTTGACCCATCACAGCAAAGTCGTCCGGAGGAGCACCTGCTTGCCCATTCAGATTAAAATAGGCTGGTTCTGACCAGGCTTCAATACTGTTTGGACTAATGCCAATGGGTATATCTCCTTTTACGGAAATACCATTGGCATGGGCATAGGCAATAACCTCGCGCAACTGTTTATCCAGGTGATATTGAATAAAATAATGTACCGCAATATGCTCGTGAAAACTATTTGCAGGGTCACAAAGTGTATCTATTTTATCAGGATCATAGCTGGCAAACTCATTCCACTCTCTGAAATTACTGGTTTTGTATTGATCTCTTAAATAACAGAAGGCAGCATAAGGTTTAAGCCATCCTTCATTTTCATTGAAAAACTTTTGATAATCTTTTCTCTTTCGTACCTGCTCCCAATTCTGGTCAAAAATCAATTTAAAATAACGGGCTTTTGCGCTAAACATAGCCACATAATCCACATGACTTAATGCATTTAAATACGCTTTTAAATTATCAAATTCAGCAGCTTTATCTTTATCCTTAAGTACACCCATTGCCGGAAGGTGCAGATACATGGGATGCAATGCCATTACCGAAATGGATTTGTAGGGATATGAATCGAGCCAGGAATGCGTGGCTACTGTCTCATTTATTGGCAAAACCTGAATCATTTTAAGCCCGGTTATGACGCACCAATCAACAAGCTTTTTCATGTCATTAAACTCACCCACACCAAATCCATCTTCAGTTCGCAGTGAAAAAATTGGGACAGCTACGCCAGCACCCTTAAATTCTCCCACAGGATAGGAAAACCCTTCATCGTTTAAGAAAATCTGTACTTCACTATTATCCGGACGTGGAAGCAACACAATGCGGTCTGCCTGCTGGTCCCAGGTTACAATTTCATTCGTTTCCAGACTGACAATTACATACTTATATCTGATTTCATCATGTAACTGATCACTATCAATAGTAAGACTCCAATAAGGAAATTGAGTATTATCCATCAAAATTGGCTTTTGCCAGTTTCCAAGCGTTTTTCCTTCACCAATTACAGCAAGCGCATAAGCCTTTCCAACTCTTGGGGCCAGCATCCTAAAGTGAACCAATTTACTTGTATTAAACCTCTTACGTTGCTTCAGTGTTTTTTCCGGCTTCATAATGACATCCGTAAACACTTTGGTTAGCAATACTCTGTCAGGATCAATTTCGGTATGCCATGAATCCCGAACATAAAGCTCTGCGGTAGTTACATCAGGTAAAACACGATTACTGCCACTCTCCCATTGAATAGCACCATTGGCTTCCTGCACAAAATATTTGTATTCAACAGGAATTGAGGCTTCTTCCGTTTCAAAACTTGCCACCCATTGGTCGTTTCCGATATAGGTCATTCTCAATGCAAATTCAGGAAGCCATTCTCCTAATTGTTCGTGTTGCCCGGAAACGCAGAGTAACTGCCCCCAGCTGCTCTTAAAGCTAATGCTTAGGCTGACTTTCATGTTAGAATAATTTTAGTGTTAGCATAGTAAGTGAAATACTTGGTAAAGTTCGCGCATTTCATGAAAAAACACAAGTGGAAAAACCCAAATAGGCATCAAATTAAGTTACAATCGTGTGAAATAATTCAATCATTGCAACTTCCAGAAAAAAAAAGACATACAGGAGATTAACTTCTAAGTTGTTTTACGGCTTTCAGCATAGCTTCCTCAAGGCGCTCATTCACGGTTTCTTCGCTGCCTGAACCATCTACTTCGAAAAAGATTGTTTGCTTTTTATAATACTCAATAACAGGTTTGGTCTTCTTTTCATATTCATCCAGCCTGTTAAGTATCATATCCGTAGATATATCATAGGGTCGTTTTCGATCTGTTTTCCCTCTGTCATTCAATCTTTTTATAGCATCAAGTGTAGAAAGCTTGAGGTTTAACATGCAGGTAACCCTTGAATTTATTCGTCTGAGCAGGCCATCAAGAATATAGGCCTGAACAACGGTTCGCGGAAAACCTTTAAAAACAAAGCCTGCAGCCGAAGGGTGAAGGTGGATTTTCTTTTCTATCAATCGAATAGCAATTTCATCAGGCACTATCTCTCCCCTATCCATATAAGGTTTGGCAATTTGTCCTATTTCAGTATTAGCAGCAATTTCTTTTCGTAAGAGCTTACCTGTACTGATGTAAACCAAATTGTTTTTACGGGCAAGCAGCTCTCCTTGTGTTCCTTTGCCTGATCCTGGTTTTCCTAATAAAACAACATTAAAGAAATCCTGCTTCATAGTGCTTTCAATGGTTTCAACAAGACTGTCAAAAATCTTATCCACCGAGCCAACTCCATCAATTGGAAAATACTTGTTTTTCTCTTTATAAAACTCAATTACAGGCTTTGTTTTATTCTCATACTCCTGAAAACGAACTTTAATAACATCCATTGTATCATCCGCGCGACCACTTACTTTTGCCCTTTCAAGCATACGACTTACAAGTTCATCTTGTGGAACCTCAAGACTTAGCATACATGTTAAACTGGTATTCATCTTCGAAAGCAAACCTTCCAGTATGTATGCCTGAACAACTGTTCGGGGAAAACCATCAAATAGTATCCCCGCAGTATTAAGATTCATTGTCACCTTTTTTTCAATAATCTGAACAATGATATCATCAGGTACCAACCCTCCTTTTTCTATGATTCCTTTAGCCTCTTTGCCAAGTGCACTGTTATTGGCTATTTCCTCCCTTAAAATATCTCCGGTTGAAATATAGGTAAGGTTATACTTTTCGAGCAGTCGTTTACTTTGCGTTCCTTTTCCGGCACCGGGAGGGCCAAACAATGCAATATTCAGCATGATATAAAATTGTGATTGTTAAGAAATTACTTTGTAAATATCCGGCAGATTACGTGCGTGTTCATTGTAATCAAGCCCATATCCTATTATAAAATCATTTGGTATTTCTATTCCAACATAATTCACTTCGTAGTCGTACTTAAACGCTTTTGGTTTGAAAAGCATTGTTGCAATTTTTACTTCATTGGCTTCCAGCTTAATAAGCTTGTCGATTGTATAGCGTAAGGTTAGACCGGTATCTACGATATCTTCAACCAAAACAATATTTCTTCCATGAATAGAATGATCCAGGCCAATCAATTCGCGCACAACATGGGTTGAACTCGTGCCAGAATAAGATGAAAGCTTAACAAATGATATTTCACATTCAATTTCAAGATGTTTGAATAGTTCGGCTGCAAACATAAATGCCCCATTCAAAACTACCAGAAACAAAGGGTTTTTGCCGGCCATATCACGGTTCAACTGGTCAGCAACTTTTTTTATTGCTCTTTCTATTTGATCCTGAGGTATATATAAATCAAACTCTTTGTCATGTACGCGAATAATACTCATACAAAAGTGTTTTTAAGGAAACAGGTTCCGGTTTCGAACCGACAAATATAAGGAATGTTCTGCAGCGGATAGTTTTTTTACCGATTAATCAAACAATTATGTCTTGTTTATTCTTTTCCAGGCTAAAACGAGCTTTATGATGTGCATTGGTGTGCACTTTGCCTTTTCTGAGTTGTTTTTGAACTGCTTCGGGTAGTTGTATTAATTCCTGACATTCAGTCGAGCAACACTGTTCATATTTATCGGCACACTTTTCGCATTGAATAAATAGTAAATGACAGGCATCATTTGCACAATTGATGTGCGTATCAGCTGGTTCACCACATTGGTGGCAACGGGCAATCACATCATCAGTTACACGTTCGCCCATCCGATCATCAAAAACAAAATTCTTTCCTTTAAACTTACTTTCCAGGTTCATCTCACGCACCTGATGGGCATAATTAATCACTCCACCTTTAAGTTGAAACACCTGATCAAACCCTTGATGCCTGAGATAGGCAGAAAACTTTTCGCACCTGATTCCACCGGTGCAGTAAAGCATGATATTTTTAGGTTGCTTTTCTTTGAGCATATCAACAATCACCGGAATAGAAGCTTTATAGGTATCAACATCCGGCAATATGGCATTTTCAAAATGTCCTACCTCATGTTCGTAATGGTTTCTAAGATCTATTACTACTGTTTCAGGATCACTTAACTTTTTATTATAACTAATTGCATCCAGGTGCTCACCAACATTGTAAATGTCGAAAGTACTGTTATCCAATCCATCAGAAAGGATTTTATACTTTACAAGAATCTTTAACTTGTAAAAAGATTTTCCATTATCCTCTATTGCTTCATTCAGCAGAACTCCCCTAATATATGGGTTTTGTTCGATAAAACTTATCAAGTTGTCATATTCGGGCAGCGGAACACTGATTTGAGCATTTATCCCTTCAGCAGCCACATATATCCGACCAAAAACATTCATCTCTGACAGCTTCAAAAATAAATCATCTCTGAATTTTTGTGGATCCTCAATGGCCACAAACCGATAAAAAGATAAAGTACGCCTTTCAAAGTTTTCTTGCATAAGTCGTAACTTCAATACGTTACGGTCAATTTTGTTATAAAGAATCATTCTAAATAATTTTTGAGTGCAAAACTAAACGAATTCCTATTGATAAGTAATTAAAATTGAATCAATCCGTACTTTTGCAAAAAAAATAGGGTTTGTCTGCTAAAAATATCTACTTCTCACCTCAACGACTTGAACAAGTTTTAGGCGCTATTGAAGCGCAACAGCACCTGCTGCTCAAAGGCCAGACTGGATCTTCAAAATCAGTTTTAGTAGCGGCCGCAGCTATTCAAAGTAAATATTTTCACTTGGTAGTATGCAGCGACAAAGAATCTGCAGCCTATTGCTACAACGACATCGAAAGCTTACTTGGCGACCGCGAAAATCCACTCAATAAAAAAACTGTTCTTTTTTATCCAACTTCGTACAAACGCCCTTACGAGCCCGAAAAGGCTGACAACAATTATATTTTATCCCGTACAGAGGTGCTGCGCAGGGTAAGTGCAGCCAATCGCAAAACCATAGCTGTTACTTATCCTGAGGCATTGAGCGAGAAAGTATTTACGCAAAAGCTTTTAAGTAAAAACAGTTTTCGAATTAAAACAGCTGAAGCTGTTTCGCTTGATTTTCTGACTGATTTTCTGGCTGAATTTCATTTCGAAAGGGTTGATTTTGTTATAGAACCCGGACAGTTTGCACTTCGGGGTGGCATTGTAGATGTATTCTCTTTTGCCGATGAGCATCCGTTTAGAATAGAGTTCTTCGGTGATGAAGTTGAATCCATCAGAAGTTTTGATCCGGTGTCGCAACGTTCCCTGCAAAAACTCGACAAAGTGGTTTTATTGCCCAATATGCACGAACGTATGCTTGCTGAGGAGCGGGAAACTTTGTTAAGCCATCTTCCATCGAATTTACTTGTTTGGATTGATGAATCACATGCCCTGGCTGACAGGATCGACCTCACATGGGAAAAAGCTTTGGAAGCCTATAAAAGCCTGGAAAATGAAGAAGAAAAAATATCCCCGCAACAGGCCTTTTCGAAAGCTGACGAAGTTTTATTACAACTTAAAAAACTTAAAACAATCTCATGGGGCAACTCTGGTTTTCTTCAAGCAGCAGAGGCTATCACTTTCAATACACAGCCGCAACCAGCTTTTAGTAAAAATTTCGAGCTTTTTCTAACGCACCTAAAAGATCAAAAAGATGCAGGTTTTCAGGTATATATCTTTTCTGAAAGCACCCGGCAACTAGAACGATTAAGGGATATACTTACTGATTTACAACATGATATACCCGAAGAAGAAAAAGCTGATTTTATTCCGGTTTATCATAGTTTAAATGCCGGATACATTGACCTGGACGAAAAACACTGTCTTTTTACGGATCATCAAATATTTGAACGCTACCACCGCTTTCGCCTGAGAGAAGCTTATGCAACCAAAGAAGCCATCACTATTAAAGAGCTGAATGAGTTGAAACCCGGTGATTTTGTTACCCATATTGATCATGGCATTGGCCGCTTTGACGGCCTCGAAATGATAGATAATAATGGCAAAAGGCAGGAAGCAATCAGGCTTATCTACAAAAACAGTGACTTATTGTATGTAAGTATTCACTCGCTGCATCGCATTGCAAAATATAGTGGCAAAGACGGGGCAGAACCAAATTTAAGTAAGCTTGGTTCAAACGTTTGGAATAAACTCAAAAACAAAACTAAAAGCCGGGTAAAAGATATTGCACGGGAGCTTATTAAACTTTATGCCGAACGTAAAAACAGCCCCGGTTTTCAGTTTATGCCAGATACTTACCTGCAGGCAGAGCTGGAAGCCTCATTCATATACGAAGATACACCCGACCAGCTTAAAGCAACGGTAGATGTTAAAAATGATATGGAAGCCGAAGCTCCCATGGACAGGCTGGTGTGTGGTGATGTTGGTTTTGGAAAAACTGAGATTGCTATTCGTGCTGCATTTAAGGCTGTTACTGATTCCAAACAAGTAGCTATATTAGTACCGACTACAATTCTGGCTTTGCAACATTACAAAACCTTTTCAGAAAGACTCAATGGCTTTCCGGTCGAAATAGATTACCTCAACCGGTTTAAATCGGCCAAACAACAAAAGGAAACACTTGAAAAGCTCAAAAAAGGACAAATCGATATACTGATAGGAACCCATCGTCTCATCAGTAAGGATGTTAATTTTAAAGATTTAGGCTTGTTAGTCATTGATGAGGAGCAAAAATTTGGTGTGGCAGCCAAAGAAAAACTCAAACAAATTAAGGCCAATGTAGATACCCTTACGTTAACGGCCACTCCCATTCCGCGTACATTGCAATTCTCAATGATGGGAGCCCGCGATCTCAGTATAATTAATACACCTCCACCAAACCGATATCCTGTTCAAACTGAAATAAGGTCATTTAACGAAACGCTTATCCGGGATGCTATTCAATATGAACTTGCTCGCGATGGGCAAGTATTTTTTGTCCACAATCGTGTTCAAAATATCATGGATGTGCATGATATGATTGTACGTTTTGTTCCCGGTGTAAAAGTTGCTCTAGCTCACGGACAAATGGATGGAACCCGACTTGAAAAAACCATGTTAGGTTTCGTAAATGGTGAATACGACGTTTTGCTGGCTACTACAATTATTGAGTCAGGCCTTGACATCTCAAATGCCAATACCATTATTATTAACGAAGCACACCACTATGGCTTGAGTGATTTACACCAACTGAGAGGACGGGTGGGCCGTTCAAACAAAAAAGCTTTTTGTTATTTACTCGCCCCGCCAATGGCAGCCTTGAGCAGTGAAGCACAAAAACGCCTGCGGGCACTGGAAGAGTTTGCCGACCTTGGAAGCGGTTTTAATATTGCCCTCAGAGATTTGGATATACGCGGTGCAGGCAATCTGCTGGGTGGTGAGCAAAGTGGTTTTATCAATGATATAGGCTACGAAACTTTTCATAAAATACTTGATGAAGCCATTACTGAGCTTAAAGAAACAGAGTTTAAAGACCTTTTCGCTTCCACTGGCACTAAAAATCAGTTTGTTCGGGAATGTGTATTTGAATCAGACCAGGAGATCCTTATCCCAAACCATTATGTTTCAACCTCAGCAGAACGCATCAGGTTATATTCTGAATTGGATAACCTAAAAAAAGAAGACGAACTTCAAGCCTTTATTGAAGAGCTTATCGATCGGTTTGGCCCTATACCAAAACAAACCAATGCACTTTTTGATACGATTCGATTGAGGTGGCTGGCCAAAGATCTTGGTTTCGAAAAAATCGTTCTGAAAAACAAATTACTTACAGCCTATTTTGTAAGCGATCAACAATCAGCTTATTATCAATCAGGCATTTTTGCATTTTTACTCAAATTCGTTCAGGCAAACCCAAACCGCTGCCGCATGAAGGAAGCGAATAACAAGCTGCTGCTTCATATTAAACCCATCACAACTGTGCTTCAGGCACTCGAATTAATGCGCGAAATAAATGTAAATCTCAATTAAAATTGAGATAAATTTTAATTTTGTTTAACTATTTTCATAATTTGTTAAACAATTATACTTCTTTTGCGTTTATATGTTCGAAAATCTGCAATTATGAAACTGAACGAAAAATTTGGGAATACCCCCACCTTCGCTTTGAATGGTAACGGAAACGGTAATGGAAAACACTACTATAACGGTAATAGCAATGGAAATGGCAAGTCGTTAATGTATGAAGAAGCTGAGCAAATAGGTGATGAACATGCGTTCACCAGCATAGATACACCCATGCGCGCTGATGCTTTTTTGCAATCGGATGAGGCCAAAATGGCAACCATTGAAAAACATTTTGAACAAATCATGGAAACTATGGGCTTGGATTTAACAGACGATAGTTTGCGTGGAACACCTCACAGGGTAGCAAAAATGTTTATAAAAGAAATTTTCCATGGTCTCAATCCGGAAAACAAACCTAAGATGTCTGTTTTCGAAAATAAATTTCGTTACGGTCAAATGCTTGTTGAAAAAAACATCACGCTGAAAAGCACTTGTGAGCACCATTTCCTTCCTATCATGGGAAAAGCACATGTAGCATACATTTCAAGCGGTACAGTAATAGGTTTATCAAAAATAAATCGCATAGTAGATTTTTATGCTCGTCGCCCACAGGTTCAGGAAAGGTTAACAGTACAAATTGTGGATGAGTTGAAAAAAGTACTTAAAACAGAAGATGTTGCGCTTGTGATTGATGCAAAGCATTTTTGTGTGATAGCCAGAGGAATACAAGATGATAGCAGCACTACCATTACTTCTGAGTTTAGTGGCGCTTTCAAAACTAATCCGAAAATGCGTGAAGAATTTCTCCAATATATTGGTATGCAATAAATACTCACTCACTATATACTACTAACAAATCTAAACAAGCAGAAACCGGAGCATAAAAACTCCGGTTTTTTTGATTTTGTATAGTCTGGAACATTAAACATTCGTTAAATTGCATAGATTTAAAGATTAAGGTCTGCTGTTTTATAATTGTTCTTAATTTTGCCGAAAAGAATCTGTAAACCAAAAAATAATATTCCTATGAAGAAAAATTTACTCTATTTATTTCTTTTTATCCTTGGCACTGGCCTGCAGGCTCAGGATTGTTCAGATTTGTTCATTTCAGAATATGTGGAAGGATCGGGCAACAATAAAGCCCTTGAGCTTTATAATCCTACGAATAATGCCATTGATCTTTCTACTTACAAATTAGTACGTTATAGTAATGGCGAAACCGTTCCTTATGATGCGCAATTGAGTGGTACTATTGCACCAAAGTCTACTTTTGTTGTAGTGCTTGACAAAAGAGATCCAAACGGAACCGGGCAGGAAGTACCAGTTGATTTGGAACTTCAAGCCAAAGCTGACTTGTTTTTATCACCTGTCTACAATGTAAACCGCACCATGTATTTTAACGGGAACGATGCTATGACATTGGAAACCGTTTCAGGTGATATCGTTGACATTTTTGGTCAGGTAGGACCACCAATGCTGGAAGATGATAACGGCTGGGGCAATCTTAACGACACTACTATCACTTATAACAGTGGTGGTGTTCCAACATCTTACACCATTCAAAATTATATCGTTGGGCCTTTGTTTTGGTTAGCCTGGTCACGTGATCATACCCTGATCAGAAAGCCCACTGTAAAACAAGGTGTAAAAGAGAATCCACAACCTGCTTTTATGGTGCATGTGCAATGGGACTCCATTCCTGAAAACACTTTCGACTCTTTGGGTTTTCATACTTGCGAATGTAATACACTTAGCATCGGAGAACCTGAAACCGGAAAAGCCGTAATTTATCCTAACCCTGCAATTGACAATAAATTCAGCATTACATCTGCTGAAGCAGTTGCCAGAATTGAATTACTTGACTTAACTGGTCGTTTAGTTGAGAGTGTTTCTTTTGATCAGCGGGCTAATGCCTATACTTTTGAAAGTGCGCAACAGCTAAAAGGAATGTATCTTGTAAAAATCATCTACCGTTCCAACAGCGTAAGCACGCAAAAATTACTATTTGATTAAGATAATTTACACAACAAATAATGCCATTATGAAGGTAATTCCAATTATCATCATAATGGCAATTTTATCTAATCCATTGGAGAAATATTGAAGTCATGATAAAAAGAATTGGTTTTTTCTTGGTGTTTACTGCTATTGCACTGCTTTCAGTAGCCCAAAAAACAACAGTTGAAGGTTTTGTTTTTGACGGCGAACTGGGTGAACCTTTGCCAGGTGTAAACATAATTTATGGTCCCGGCTTAGGCACTGTTACTGATATTGACGGTGCTTACCAGCTCTCGCTTGATCCTGGTTCTTATACCCTTGAAATTAGTTATGTAGGTTTTGAAAAGATAAGCAGAGAAATTAATGTTGGCACAGAAAGAATAAGACTCAATTTTACCCTTAAAACCATAACCCTTACCGAAGTACAGGTAGTAGGTGATGTGGCCAAAACCCGCGACACTCCGGTAGCCTTTAGTAATATTTCGCCTGTAAAAGTTGAAGAGCAACTGGCATCGCAGGATATTCCCATGATACTTAATTCTACACCTGGCGTATATGCTACCAAATCGGGTGGAGGCGATGGAGATGCACGTATCAATATTCGTGGTTTTAATCAGAGAAATGTTGCCGTATTGCTTGATGGTATTCCGGTGAATGATATGGAAAATGGTTGGGTATATTGGTCCAATTGGTTCGGCCTCGATGCTGTGATGCGCTATACACAAGTACAGCGCGGTCTGGGAGCTTCCAAGCTGGCTATTCCTTCAGTCGGTGGCACGATAAATATTGCCACCAAAGGTATAGATGCCAAAAAAGGCCTTAGCCTCAAACAAGAGTTTGGCAATGATGGTTTTATGCGTACTTCTCTTGGTTTAACAACCGGAAGAATGAAAAACGGCTGGGGGGTTACTTTTGCTGGTTCCTATAAAAAAGGTGATGGTTGGGTGGATCAAACATGGACAGAAGGATATTTTTATTTTCTGCGTGTGGATAAGGAGCTGGGCAATCATATCATCAGCCTTACTGCTATGGGAGCTCCACAGGAGCATGGGCAAAGGAGTCACAAAAAATATATTGCTACTTACGATACCACTTTCGCCCTTAATAATGGTGTTTCGCAAACATCTATAAGCACCCTTATCAATAATGGAGAACCTGTGAATATGGGATTGCGTTACAATCCAAACTGGGGCTATCTGAGTAAAGCCTATATCACTCCTACCGACACTATCTTTCCAGAGTCAAAACCTTTCAGTACAGCAAATAATTTCTATCACAAGCCCATGTTCAGCTTAAGGGATTTCTGGTCGGTTAATGAAAAGCTCTACATTTCCAATATTCTTTACTTGTCACTTGGTGATGGAGGAGGCAACTCTTTCTCTACCACTCCAAGTTATGACCCTCAAACCGGACAGCAAAACCTGCAAGTGCAATATAATTCCAATATGAACCTTGTGCGCCCTTATTTTAATGTCAACAAAAAATCATCTGATATTTACAGGGCTGCCATGAATAACCATTTTTGGATGGGCTTGCTTTCAACTTTTGATTATCAGTACAGCGACCTGCTTAGCTTTTCCGGTGGAATTGATTTAAGAACATACAAAGGGGAGCACTACAGAAAAATACAGGACCTTTTTGGCGGAAACTATTTTATTGATGACGGTAACGAAAATGAACGCAACGATACTACGAAAAAATATGCTGGTGATATCATTGGCTATCACAATGATGCCTTGGTGAATTGGGGTGGTTTATTTGGTCAGGTAGAACTATCCAAAGGAGCACTTACTGCCTTTCTGAATCTTACAACTTCTATCACCGGCTACAAAAGAATTGATTATTTCCTGCCAAAACTTTTGGATGTTGGAGATACCACTTTGGCAATTGGCTATGGCACAACAGTTAATTACAATGGAATAACATACGATCACACTGCCGAAGGACTCAGAACAAATGAAACAGATTGGAAATATATCCCAGGTTTTACATTTAAAGGCGGAGCAAACTATAACCTGAATGAAACCATGAATGTATTCACCAACATTGGTTATCTTTCAAAAGCCCAGCGATTTAACAATGTATTCGATCAGCGAAACGTTTTGTTTAGAGATATTGAAAATGAAAAAGTGCAGGCCATCGAACTTGGTTATAGCTGGGTGAAACCAAAATTTACACTTAATGTAAACAGCTACCTTACAAAGTGGGAGAACAAACCCGCCGACAGGGCGCTTTCAATGGATATTGACGGCACAAGGTATTCAGTTAATATCAACGATATGAATGCTTTGCACATGGGAATTGAATTTGAATTTGGCTACAGGATTACAAAAAACATTCTGTTCGAAAGCTTATTGTCTGTTGGAGATTGGAAATGGACTTCAGCCGACACCGCACGCGTATACGACGACAATGGCCAACAAGTAGCCACACGTCCGTTCGACGCCAAAGGCCTTTACGTAGGTGATGCTGCTCAAATCCAAAACCAGGAGCGCATCCGATGGGAAATTATTCCAGGCCTTTATGCTACGGGCGTTTTCACTTTCTTCGGCAAGCATTATGCTGAGTTTAACCCCCTTGATTATGATCCGGTTAATAACGATTGGGCATTTGATGAGGAGGGCAAACCCATCCAATCCTGGAAAATACCAGATTATTATACTGTTGATATCCACGCAGGTTACACCTGGCGTGTGAAAGATATCGGCTTTGCGCTTCGTGCAAGTGTAATTAATTTGCTCGACAATACTTTTATCACCGATGCACAAAACAACGACCCCTATTTAACTCATTCAAGTACTTTTGATGCCAATTCGGCAGGAGTATATTTTGGTATGGGTCGAACAGCAACAATTTCACTAAAAATTAATCTTTAATTCTTCTAATAGTTTTAATGAAAAAATTACTCTTTTTGCTTGGTATTGCACTACTATTCAGTGTAAGTCAGGCGCAACAAACAGGTTACTACAATGGTGTGGAAGGCAAAGAAGGCGATGCACTCAAAGCCCAGTTAAATGATATTATCAGTGGCCATACTGTTTATTCCTACTTTTTCTCGAAAGAGATCTTTAAGCTATCCGATAAGGATCCTGACAATCCCAATAATGTTATCACCGTTTATGGTGGTTTTTCCAGACCTAATGATGATTATGGTACAGGTGGTGATTTTTTAAACCGCGAACATGTTTGGGCAAAATCTCATGGCTCATTTGATGGCATCCTGCCAATGGACAGTGATGTACACAACCTCAAACCTGCAGATGCATCCGTGAATGTTTCGCGCAGCAACAAAGATTTTGACAATGGAGGAACACAACATCCTGAAGCCACTGATTGTTATTTTACAAATGACACCTGGGAACCCCGCGATGGTGCGAAAGGTGATATTGCCCGAATCATTTTATATATGGCTACGCGCTATGAAGGCGAAAACGGTGAGCTGGACCTTGAAGTAGTTGATGAAGTAAATACGGCCCCCACTCCCACACACGGAAGACTATCCACCTTATTAGAGTGGAATATGCAAGACCCGCCGGATGCCTTTGAACGCAACAGAAATAATGTGATTTATTCGTTCCAGCAAAACAGAAACCCGTTTATTGACAATCCGGAATTTGCGAATCTGATTTGGGGCAGCGCCACTGCAAATCCTGTTAGTATCGCCGAAGTTCAAATATCTCCCGAAACAGCTGTAGCAAACCAAGCGGTAACAATTTCTGCTACGATCAGCAGCAGTGATGCAAACATTACTTCTGCCAAAATACTTTGGGGGCTTTCTTATGAAAACCTCAGCAATGAAGTGCCTATGACTGCCAATGGAGATCTTTATACAGCCAATATCCCCGGACAAGCTGAAGATCAAACTATTTACTACAGTATTGTTGCCAATGATGGCACCAATGAAAATAGTACAGTAATTTACAACTATTACATTCCTAAGGTTTTCACAGGTCAGCTTGTTAGCATTTATGACATACAGGGACAAACGGAAAACTCTCCCTACACAGATCAGATTGTGAGTACTTCGGGAATTGTAACAGGTTCATTTGGTTCTTTCTATTTCATTCAGGACGGCACTGGTCTGTGGAATGGTATGTTTGTGTATGACGGAGGCAGAAACCCTTCGATTGGCGACAGTGTTATCGTTACCGGAAAAGTGAAAGAATATTATGGAAAAACAGAAATTGCCGAAGTAAGTGATTTCTATTTCATTGCTGACAATAAGCCTTTGCCGCAACCCGTAATTGTTCGCACAGGCGAAGTGGAAGAAGGCCACGAAAGCGTTTTGGTTAAAGTATTGAACGCTACCTGCGTAATGGAAAACTACCAGTCAGACTTTTTCATGTGGTGGGTAAATGATGGCACAGGAATACTTAAAGTACACAATACCAGTATTTTTGAATATGAACCCGAACTCAATGCGGCCTATGACATCACAGGCCCTATGAACTTCGATTTCGACGAGTGGAAAATTGAGCTACGTTTCGAAACTGATGTGGCTTCGGGAAGTGATATTGTATTACCTGAGGTAGTAGCAGTTACGCCTCTGACATTCAATAACATCCGAATTGATTTTAGCGAAGATGTAACATCAGCATCTGCTGAAGACATTGCTAACTATAGCCTTAACAACGGCATTACGGTAGTTGCTGCCAATCAGCACGCTTTCAATAAAAAACAAGTTAACCTGGAAGTTAGTAACATGACCTCAGGCACTGATTACACTATTAGCATTCAAGGCGTTAAAGACCTCACGGACAATGCTATGGAGCCATATGAAACTACATTTAACTGGGTTAGCATTAATGAATTAAGTCAGCTCAGCAGCAGCGCTGTTTTCCCGAATCCGGCAAATGAATTTGCAACTATTAGTATGGTGTCAAAACAGGTTCAATCACTCACTATCAGTCTGGCTGACATAAGTGGAAGAATTGTTTTTCAGGAAGAGATCATTTTACAAAGCGGGAAAAACACCTATATCATAGATACTGAAGCATATAGCGCAGGTTTTTATCAGTTGATTTTGTCCAGCCCTGAAGGGAGGATTCAGCAAAAACTAATCATCAGATAAAGAAACACTTCATCATTTGATGCAAATAGTCTTCAGCAAAACTGGAGACTATTTGCTTTTTTATGTTAGAAAAAGCTTAAAAAACCACTCAGCATGATCACAATTCTTAAGTTTGTGGTTAAATTTGCAGCTCAAAAATCAATACGCCTGTTTCAATGTCAGACAGCCTGGTAATCATACCCACTTACAATGAAAAAGAAAACATCGAAAATATTATTCGAACCGTTTTCTCGCTCGAAAAGGATTTTCATGTACTCATTGTTGAAGACAACAGCCCTGATGGCACTGCAACAATCGTAAAACGGTTGATGAAAGAGTTTGAAGGAAAGCTTTTTATTGAAGAAAGAAAAGGAAAGCTTGGACTTGGAACCGCCTACATTCATGGTTTCAAGTGGGCGCTTCAGCGCGATTATGGTTACATTTTTGAGATGGATGCTGACTTTTCGCACAACCCGGCTGATCTTGAACGCTTATACCATGCCTGTGCTGTGGAAGGAGCGGATTTGTCTGTTGGTTCGCGCTACATTACCGGTGTAAATGTAGTTAATTGGCCTATGGGACGTGTGCTGATGTCGTATTATGCTTCTGCTTATGTAAGATTTATCACCCGTTTGAAGGTTCGTGATACAACAGCCGGATTTGTTTGCTACACCCGTAAAGTTCTTGAAACCATAGAACTAAACAGAATCAAATTTGTAGGTTACGCTTTTCAGATCGAAATGAAATATACAGCATGCAAACTTGGATTTGATTTGAAAGAAGTGCCAATTATTTTTACTGATCGCACTGAAGGCACTTCCAAAATGAATAAACGCATTTTTAAGGAAGCAATTTTTGGTGTTATTAATCTGCGGATGAGAGGTTTAACCGGACAAATACGACCACGAAAAGCCTAAATAAATGTCAAAAACGCTGATTCGTAAGGCAACTGTTATTAACGAAAACAATCGTTACGTTGCCGATGTGCTTATTTCGGATCAGACTATTGAAAAAATAGCAATAAATGATGAAATTAAGCCTGAAGCTGACACTAAGGTTATTGATGCCAAGGGATTGTTTTTAGTTCCCGGTGTCATAGATGATCAGGTACATTTTCGTGAGCCCGGACTAACATACAAAGCTGATATACAAAGCGAAAGCCGGGCTGCAATTGCTGGCGGCATTACCAGTTTTATGGAAATGCCCAATACAATTCCTAATGTTTTAACGCAGGAAATCCTTGAAGAAAAATACGCGCTGGCCAAACACAAATCCATGGCCAACTACTCCTTTTATATGGGAGCTTCTAACGATAATGTGGAAGAGGTTGTTAAAACAGACCCAAAAAGAGTGTGTGGTATTAAGGTTTTCATGGGTTCAAGTACAGGCAATATGCTGGTAGATGACGAAGCAAGTCTTTCAAAGATTTTTTCAGAATCGCCAACATTGGTTGCAGTGCATTGCGAAGATGAAGCTACGATTCGCAGGAATATGCTGGATTTTAGAAAGAAGTATCCAGCTGGTGTTCCGGCTGGCGTTCATCCGCTTATCAGAAATGCTGAAGCTTGTTATTTATCATCTTCCAAAGCTGTTGCACTGGCCAAAAAGTATAATACCAGGCTTCATGTGTTGCACTTAAGTACAGCTATCGAAACAGCACTTTTCACAAATGAACTCCCACTGGAAGAAAAACAAATAACAGCCGAAGTTTGTCTGCACCACCTGTGGTTCAACGAAAAAGATTATGACCAGAAAGGTAATTTCATCAAATGGAACCCTTCTGTAAAATCAGAAGAAGACCGTCTGGCTTTGTGGGAAGCCTTGCGCAGCGGTAAAATTGATGTTGTTGCTACGGATCATGCACCACATACTTTGGAAGAAAAATCCCGGCCTTATTTCGAAGCACCTTCTGGCGGACCAATGGTACAACATTTGCTTCCAGCACTATTTGATATGGCTCAAAAAGGCTATCTCACACTTGAAATGGCTGTTGAAAAAATGTGCCACAATCCTGCAAAAATGTTTAAAATACAAAAGCGCGGTTTTATTCGTGAAGGGTATTTTGCTGATTTGGTATTGATTGACCCTAAACAATCACAAACAGTTAGCAAAGAAAATATATATTATAAATGTGGCTGGTCGCCCCTTGAAGGCATCAGCATCAATCATCAGGTAAAATATACTTTTGTAAATGGAGCATTAGCTTATGAAAACGGAAAATTTGATGAAAGTGTCCGCGGACAAAGGCTATTATTCGATCGTTAAGCTTGGAATTCTTATACTTTTATTAGCCTTTGCAATTGCCTGCCAGCAAACTTCTGAACAAAAAGAAGTGCAGTTGGTTTCTGAGATAATCGATATTTGGGACAATGGGAAACCAAAAATTGTGCGGTTTTTCAAAACAGATGAAGACGGACAAAAGGTGCTTGTTCGTGAAAAACAGTATTACCCTGAAGGCGCCATAAGCATGCAAGGGGATTATCAAAACAACAAACGCACAGGAATCTGGAAATCCTGGTACGAAGATGGCACCTTATGGAGCGAAGGCGGTTTTGAAAATGGTTTGCGTGAAGGGCTTGGAACAGTTTATCACCCCAATGGCAATAAACACATTGAAGGCGCCTACAAAAAAGGGAAACGAACTGGTGTTTGGCGTTCCTGGGATGAAAATGGTGAATTAATCAGCAAACAAACTCACCCTTAATTCACATTCAGATATAAAACTACCGGCAAGTGATCGCTGAAGCCGCCAAAAAAACGTCCACGGGAAGACATCCTGTTTGGTCGGGCTTCACCCTCTTTAGGTTGATACAGCATCCAGGGATGCTTCACAACTTCCAAAACTCTTACAGAAGGCTTTACTGGTGTGAGTAATGCACGCGACACAATCACCTGATCAAAAAAGTCCCAGCTTCTGTAATACAAAGTGCCCTCACCGGCATTGTAAAGAGGCAAACTAAGGTTGAACAAAGTATGCTCATCCTCCAGGTCAGAAGGATCAACAGCTTTTAAGTGAGTCAGGATGCTGGGATCATTGGGATTATCATTCAAGTCGCCCATAATAACAATGTTTGCATTCGGGTTAAGCGCAAGAAGTGAATCAGATAGTTGTCGTAAAAAATCTCCATAGCGCGCTCTTCGTGGCGCGGTTTCTTCCTTTCCTCCAAAACGGGATGTCCAGTGATTTACAAAAATATGCAGGGTATCAAGTCCGGAAATCAATCCTTTCACGTATAATACATGACGCATGCTTTCTGGTTTTTCGGGTGCCGGTTCATAAGCTTTTGCATCTAAAACACGAAAAAACGATTTGCGATACAATGCCGCTACTTCAATTCCACGGTCATCATTATCACTTATATGAATTATCTGATATTGCGCTTCCGTCAAGGCATCTGTAGCCACAAGATCCTCTAATACAGACTTGTTTTCAACTTCAGCCAATCCGATAAAATGTGGAAAATCAAGACTATCGAGCGCTGCCAGCACCCGGGCTTTCTGAGCCAGCGAATGCTGATACTTTTCGGTATTCCAATCCAATTCAGACCCTGGCAAAAACTCTTCATCATTAATGCTTGGATCATTAATCGTATCAAAAAGGTTTTCAACATTATAAAAGGCTGCCATCCAGGCATCCTGTGGTTTTTGAATTGATTGGTTTGTGCTACAACCTGCCAGTGCAAAAGCAATAACGGCAAGCAACCACATCACATTTTTTCCTAAACGCATTATTCGTCTGTTTTTAGTTTATCAATTAATCTTCTTTCTTTCTTGGTCGGGCGTCCCAATCCGCGCCCACGATACTCCGTTTTGGCAGCTTTCACCAATTCATAGCGTTCGTATTCTTCTGCAGGAGTGCGATCAATCAGCAGGTTTTCGACCAGCTTTGCCGATACACGGTTTTTGGCAGGTTCTTTCACTTCTACTTTACGATGCAATTGCCCAAGCTGAACATCAATCAAATCACCCGCTTTCACTTCACGAGAAGCTTTCACTGCCTGGCCCTCCATCTTCACTTTACCCCCCTTGCAAGCATCAGCAGCCTGTGTGCGGGTTTTAAAAAGCCTTACAGCCCACATCCATTTGTCTATTCTTACTGTTTCGCTCATTTTTGCCTGAAGTACAATTGAACAGGAACCCCCTTGAAGTTAAACTGATCGCGTAGTTTATTTTCCAGGAAACGCTTATAGGATTCTTTTACATCCCTCGGGAAATTGCAAAAAAACACGAACTGAGGGGTTTGACTTTTCAATTGGGTGATATACTTGATTTTCACATACTTTCCACGTGAGGTAGCTGGTGGTGGTGAAGCCTGAATAATTGGAAGCAATATATCGTTGAGCTGAGAAGTACTGATTTTTCGATTCCGATTTTCAAAAACTTCATGTGCAGCCTCTAAAACCTTGAAGATCCTTTGCTTATTAATCACAGATGTGAACACAACCGGAATATCAGTAAAAGGTGCAGTACGCTCCTTTATCGCTTTTTCATACTCCAGATGGGTATTGTTTTCTTTCTCAATCAAGTCCCATTTATTGGCCACTATTACAACGCCTTTACGATTTTTTTCGGCAAGCTTAAGGATGTTCAGATCCTGTGCTTCAATTCCGGATTGCGCATCGATCAGTAATATCACCACATCACTTTCTTCAATAGAACGTATGGCACGCAAAACGGAATAGAATTCAATATTCTCGTAAACCTTACCCTTTTTTCGTAATCCGGCTGTATCCACCAAAATAAAATTCATGCCAAAAGCATTGTATTCTGTATGAATACTATCACGAGTGGTTCCTGCGACCGGCGTAACAATATTGCGTTCGATACCCAGGAAAGCATTGATAATTGAGGATTTTCCCACATTTGGCCTTCCTACTACTGCAAATTTTGGCAGTTCGCTTTCTATGGTTGCTGCATCATCAGGTAACATTTTCACCATTTCGTCCAACAGCTCGCCTGTTCCGCTTCCATTAATAGCAGAAATAGGAAATGGCTCGCCCAATCCAAGTGCATAAAACTCCTGAGCATCAGCAATACGGTCAGGATTATCCACTTTATTGGCTACCAGCAAAACTTTTTTCTTTGATTGCCGCAACATATTTGCCACTTCCTGATCCAAAACATGCGCTCCTTCGCGGGCATCCACCACAAAAAATATTACATCGGCCTCATCAATTGCCAGCGCTACCTGCTTTCGGATCTCTTCTTCAAATACATCATCAGAACCTACGACATACCCACCGGTATCAATAAGCGAAAACGACTTGCCATTCCAATCGCTGCGGCCATAATGGCGATCGCGTGTAACACCACTGGTTTCTTCAACAATTGCCTGTCGTGCCTGGACTAAGCGATTAAAAAAAGTAGATTTTCCAACATTAGGTCTGCCAACTATTGCAACGATATTTGCCATAATAATTTTAATTAATTTCAGGCTTCATAGCCAAAGCGCCTAAGCATTTGCTCATCGTCGCGCCAGTTTTTATTTACTTTAACACTCAACTCCAAAAACACTTTTTTTCCGACAAACTCCTCAATATCGGCACGTGCATCAGTGCCGGTTTTTTTTATGGCACTGCCTTGCCTGCCAATAATAATAGCCTTTTGTGATTCTCTTGCTGCAAAAATTATAGCCTGAATTCTAATCAATTTTTCGCTTTCTTCATAGGCATCTACAGCCACTTCAACAGAATACGGAATTTCTTGTTTGTAATTGAGTAAAATCTTCTCACGGATTATTTCAGCAATAAAAAACCGCATCGATTTATCCGTTAGCTCATCCTTTGGAAAGTAGGGAGGAGATTCCGGAAGCTGTGCAAGGATTTGTTCGAAAAGGTAAGCAACATTATGCCCTGACAAAGCTGCCAACGGAAATACTGTAGCAGCAGGCAAAGCATCCTTCCAAAAAGCAACAGCTTGTTCCAATTTGGCCTGATCGCTCAAATCAATCTTGTTGATCAGCACAAATACCGGCACTTTGCTGCTTTTCAGCTTGGTGATGGTTGACTCATGGTGTTGTGCAGGGTCACTGATATCTACCATAAACAAAATCAAATCGGCATCGATAAAGGCAGTTTGTACAAACTGATTCATTACCTGATGCATTTTATAGGCAGGCTGGTGGATAATACCAGGGGTATCCGAAAAAACAATCTGAAAATCATCTCCGTTCACAATCCCCAGTATGCGATGGCGGGTAGTTTGCGCTTTTGAAGTAATGATAGACAGCTTTTGACCCACCAGGGCATTCATCAGTGTTGACTTGCCTACATTAGGATTTCCGACAATATTTACATATCCTGCTTTATGCGACATTCAAAAATATTTGCTAAAAAATTTGCTTTGCAAAGTAACAAAATATATCTTTGCACTCCCATTTCAAAAACGGATTTAGTTTCGAACGAAATGTCGCATATTGCGGGGTGGAGCAGAGGCAGCTCGTTGGGCTCATAACCCAAAGGTCGGAGGTTCGAATCCTTCCCCCGCTACAAGAAACCCTTTCAGCTTTTTAGTTGGAAGGGTTTGTTTTTTCTATTGCTTTTCTCAGGTAAAGCATTCTGCAGGATTGGATTTGTTCACTATAAAATAAACCTCCCCTTAACTCATTTACAAGGCATTCGTTTAAAACAAAAAGAATATTGTCAGCATGCCCGTCATAAAAAAACCTTAAAGACTTATAGACATTCATGGTTTAGAAATCCTCCTTATGGCTTGCAAGTCTTCAACCAGCAATCAAGGCCGCATCAAACTTCCTGTTTATACTTAGATTATACGTAGTTTGCACTTAGTTTAGTCGTTGTTTAATCGTTTATTTAGGTTTTAACTTACTTTTATCTTTATGTAAACTAACTTTTTTATTATTTTTGTATGGCTTTTTGATAGGGACTTAAATCCTTGTATATGGCTGATTCAAATGATGCATTTATGGGACGGCTTTCGGGTCGTATTGGCAATTTGGTAGTATATCAAATGTATGGCAAAACGGTGGTCAGGGTGCGGCCGGGATTCCGCAGCAAGAAGGTTACACCTAAGCTCAAAGCCAGTCAGGATGATTTTAAGACGGTGGTAAAAGTGCTTTCACCATTGAAACATATGCTGCGCTTTGGTTTTGCTGCCCAGGCCATAAACCGCTCTGCCTGGAATGCTGCTGCATCGGCTAACCTGAACCGCTACCGGCAATCAGCAAACAAAGACATACAAGAATGGTTGCTGCTGAGTACGGGCACCTTGGCACAGGCCAATAACTGGCGGCTTGCAAAGGATGATGAGGGCAAGCTGCTGCTCAACTGGGAAAACGACACTGCATTAAAAGGCCATGGCAATGACAAGCTGATTGTTTTTTGTGTTGCAGACACCAACCGCTTTGGTATGTCGTTTATGGAAATTACAACGGCAAACCGCATGGACAGCCAGGCAAGTCTCGTACTTCAAAAACCTTACGACAGCATATCCCTTGACGTTTTTACAGCCTTTATATCGGCTGATTACAACAGCAACCGTAAACCTTATGGTATTTCTGATAGTAAGTGGGCAGGAAAGCTTGAAATCTGACCAATAGTTTTTTAGTATCATCCTTCAATTTTAGGACATTCCCTACTGTTTGGATTTGCCTGGAGCCATACGGGAATAGGGAACTTTTAGTTTCTGCTCATGGAGGAAAAATGGTAATTCTTTTACTTGGCTGCCACACGAGAGGCCTCATGCGTCAGTGGGGCTGTAGCAGGAATACGACAGGTCATCAATAAGCGTATTGTCCATATTTCGTTGCAAATTGGTTATATTACCGTTGGCATCGTATTCATAATCTGTAAGGAAGTGGTTTTGGTTGTTGGTGACTATTTCTGACCAGAATTACATTCCGAAAACCGGAACGCATTAGTTTGACTGAATTTTAAGAGGCATACATTGCAAATGTGCGCCAGTGTGGGGTATCAACAAAAAGAACTTTTAGGTTTTCAGCATTATTATTGTCCATCTCATACCTGATAATATGCTGTGCATTGCTATTAATAACTGCCAGAATCGCCAGAAGAAAGGCTATGGCTTTTAATGTCTTTTTCATAATTATCTCCCTGTTTAATTTATACTCCCTGCATTTTTTATTTGGTGCAGTTCCTCCTGCAAAGTATTGATTTTACGGTCTTGCTCAAGCAGGTAAAGGGTGAGTTCTTCAATTTTTTTCAGCAGCAGGCCGTTCATCTCGCTCAGGTCAACGCCTTGTTCAAGCACTTCGGTTTCTTTTGGAATATCTGGTAAATGACTGTTGTGAGTGATAAAAGCTTGAAGCTCGGCAAGCGGCGGGGGCTGATTTCTAATCATGGTTTGATGTAGTTTGCTGATGCTAAAGTAGGATTATTTAGTTAGTTATGGTGGACACCGATTGCAAATCGGCGCCAGCAGGGGGTTCGAATCCTTCCCCCGCTACAAGAAACCCTTTCAGCTTTTTAGTTGGAAGGGTTTGTTTTTTTATAATGGTTTATTCAGGTAAAGCATCCTGTTTTACAGGTCATATAGAACTTTAAAAAAAAGAGCACTTCGCTCGAAATGCTCTATTTTACTGGTTTTTAGGGGAGCGGGCAATGGGGCTCGAACCCACGACCCTCAGCTTGGGAAGCTAATGCTCTACCACTGAGCTATGCCCGCCTGATAAAATGCAAATGTAGCCGCAAATGCATTTGTTTGCAAGTAAGCACAAATAAATCTGTACGCTTGTTTACAAAAAAACCCGGCCAAAGGCCGGGTCTTGTTATCTCTTTAGAAAAAACTACTTTTTCTCTTTTAGCACATAATAACCCCATGCCGGAATATCAAAAGCTGTTGTTCCCCTGATCAACAATTCCTGTCCTGAAATCATATCCACAAAGGTGCCATAGTCCCATTTATTTGTTACAATAACATTTTGAGGCTTATCCGTAACATTAATATAAACAGTTACTTTATTGTCCTCTTTTTCGCGGGAGAAGGCCAAAACCTTATTGGGAACATTGGTAGCAATTTTAGCCATTTTTCCACCATGCCCAGCATTCCAGAGGGCAGGGTTTTCCTTTTTAATTTGATTAAGCTTTGTATAAAGCTCTTTAAAAGATTCGCCTTCAGGATTTTCCCAATCTATTTGATCTTTCTCAAAAAACTTAAGTCGTTTGTTTAGACCTGCCTCCTGACCATTATAAATCATTGGAAATCCCGGAATAGTGTATGATAAGACTGCAAATGCCTTAGTGGCATCACCCATTCTTTCGAACACTGTGCCATTCCATGAGTTTTCGTCGTGATTAGAAGTAAAAGTCATTCTGAATACATCCGGCTCGAATATGCTGTCATTCTTCTTGAGATAATTCCAAAGGTCGGTAACGGAGTTCTCTCCTTTGGCCATCTTGTTAAAAATATGATGTACTTCCCAGGCATAATTTGCACCGAAAGCGTAATTCGTTAATTCAACTTCTCCTTCATCTTCGGCGAGCATAAAAACCGGCTTAATCTGATCCAATTCCGTGCGGGCGCGGTCCCAGAATTCAACAGGAACCATTCCGGCCACATCACATCTGAAGCCATCAATATTTGCTTCACTCACCCAAAACTTCATATCGTCAATCATAGCATCCCAAAGTTCAGGATTGTCATCGTAGTTAAGATCAGCAACATCAGTCCAATCAAAAGGTGAAACGATTTCGCCGTTTTCATCACGGTTATACCACTCCGGATGTTTGGTAGCCCACTCATGGTCAAAAGCTGTGTGGTTTGCCACCCAGTCCAGAATAACCTTGAATCCCATTTCATGTGCATGGGCTACAAGGGCTTTGAAGTCTTCGAATGTTCCAAATTCAGGATTCACTGCGGTGTAATCCTTCACTGAATAATAGCTGCCAAGCGTTCCTTTACGGTTTTTTTCACCGATGGGATGAATGGGCATAAACCATAAAATATCCACACCCAACTCCTTCAATCGGGGAAGATGTTCCGTAAAAGCAGCAAATGTGCCAGCCTCAGTAAATTGACGGGTATTCACTTCATAGATCACGGCATCCTTAGCCCAATCAGGATTTTTACTCAGGGTAACAGGTTCAGTGTTTACCACTTTTTTAGGTTGGTTTTCGCAGCCAGTTAAAAAAACTGTAAAAGGAATTAACAGCACTGGTAAAATTTTAATCAATTTTTTCATAAATAAAGATTTTGGTATATAACAATTTACTCGACAATAAGTTTAACAGATTCTCCGGCCCACATAAATCGAATATGGCTCCTGCCTTTGCTATCAGTCCAAAAACCCAAATCTCCTTCATCCACTGCTTCCGCACTGATTTTTTGCAGTTCCAGCTCGTTTAAAAGCACCTTTTCAGCTGCTTGTGATTTTCCGAATACTTCCATTTCAATAATTCGAATTTCAGGCATCCCGGCATAACCCTCCCCTTCGCGTGTAAAGTTCAGTTCAAAGGTTCCATCAGCATCCTGCCTGCCTTCAAATTTCAACAGCTCATAGGCACCAGCATTATAAGTTCCATAGCTCTTTCCATCATCTTCAAAAACAAGTCCGCTCAACTTATCCGCATAATCCTTCAGATAGGTTTTTAAATAGAGTTTTCTGCTTGAATAGAATGCTGTTGAATTAACAGCATCAACCATAGGAACAATACTTCCGGCCTTCACAAAAACAGGAATACTTTCCAGGGCTACATTCACTCCTACTGCTTTACCCCCTCTGATCGGTTCGCCCGACCAAAAGTGATACCAAAGACCTTCGGGCAATTCAACATTCATCCTGTTAATTCCGGGAGAGGTAACAGGAGCGACGAGCAGTTTGTCACCAAAAAAGTAACTGTCGTAATAATTCTCAAAGCGTTCATCATCAGGATAGTAAAACATTACAGGCTTGGTTAAAGGGATACCGCTTGTTGATGTTTTCCATGCAGCAGTATAGATATAGGGCAAAAGACGGTAACGCAATTTCATAAAATCACGGACAATTCTTTTGGTGGTATCATTGAAGTAAACAGGTTCTGAAGGAATACCCGAGCCATGAGGCCTTAGCACTGGCGTAAAAACTGCATACTGCAACCAGCGCGTATACAGTTCATCATCCTTTTCGCCCAGGGCAAAACCACCTGCATCACTGTGCATATAGGGCACGCCGGATAAACTCATATTAAGCTTGGCAGGCAATTGCGCCTGCAGTCCACCCCAGCTGCGGCTTACATCGCCTGTCCAGGGAAACATACTGTAGCGCTGACTTCCGGCAAAACCACTGCGTGCCAGGAAGAATAATCTTTCCTCGGGATAATCTCTTCTAAAGCGCTCGTAAACAGACTTTGCCCAATAATGTCCGTAAATATTATGAACCTCATCAGCCATTCCCACCACATGTTTTAAATCGGAAGGATGGGATTCAGGTTCCCCTAGGTCGCCCCACAAACCAGCTACCCCCTGCTCAAACTGAGCCTTGTATTTGCTCCAAAGCCATTCTGCTGCTTCGGGTTTGAAGATATCTATCAATGAGCCATTTCCAAAGTAAAACTGTTTATCAACATACACATTTCCAAGGGTATCCTTAGCCAGAATGTCGAGATCTTTGGCCACCTGCCAATTGTCGAGGGTATCAATGATATAAGGTTCGGAAATAGTGATGGTTTTTACTCCTTTTGCAGCAAAACCGGCAATCATTTTTTCAGGATCCGGCCAGGTAGGTTTAAACCAGTCGAGCCGTCCCAAATGACCTTTTATGCTGTCGCCAAACCAATAAAAATCAATAATAACGGCATCAACAGGAAAGTCCTGACTTATCATTAAATTTACAATTGAATCTGTTTCTGCCTGTGTGCGATAAGCCATACGTGATTGTAAGTTTCCAAAAACCCAACGTGGGGGCAATTCCTGCTTTCCGGTTAGTTCACTATACTGATGCATTAAACCCGTATAGGAAGTTGAATGAACAAGGTAAAACCGCTGTGGACCACCAACTGCAGCAAACTCAACAACACCATCACGGTTGCTGTCTACATCAATTCGGGCCTTTTGTGGGTTATCAAAAAGTATCAGATAATCTTTATTGGAAACCAGCAAAGGAATCATATAATTCAGATCAACGGCTCCCAGCTCATAGCCATAGTCTGCACGGTTATACAGCCCGAGTTTTCTACCTCTGAGATCCATGCCGTGCGCCCTGCCTCCACTGCCATAGAACCGTTCTCCCAGTTGCGCTTCAAAACGAAATCCCACTTCCCGGCTACTGGCAAAAAAACCTTTTTCCTCTTTAAGAAGTGTTGTGCCATTACTTAAATAACTGATGGCAAGATTCTTTTTTTGAATAAAAACCTGCATACCTGGCATATCAAACATCAGGGCATTGGGGGTTTCGGTTAGTAAAACATCCACCTCGCCTGGTTTCAAAATTACTGCATGAGACGAATCAAATCGCTCAAAACCTCCCGGAAAGAAACTTACTTCAAGAATGCTATCCGCAAAGGGTCTGAAAGCATAGTCACCCTGATCTGTTTGCACAAATAAAGTGTTTCCTTCTACTTTTTGTCCCAAATAGCGTCCTTTGGCACTTTGCTTTGTGATGATCACTTCCTGCTCGGGTTTATAACCCTTAAAGTTTATAAACCAATCCGATTCATCAGCAGTCTTTCCAACAAGGTTCCCCTCTGCATTTCGAAAAACAAGTGCCAGTTGCTTTACAGGAATTGTTTCGTCAACGCCGAAAAATGAACTGATGGGAATACTCACCCTGTAAAGCCCTGCTCCCATCGGAATCATCCTTACCCTTTCATCCGGCTGTCCCCAATTACCAACAGCAAATTTCCAATCGCTACCGTCTTTACTTCTGTCAGTAATTAATCCTGCATGAAAATAAACGGCTCCTTCATATTCTTTTAAGGCCTGATTTCCCTGATTAGCATCAAAGATCAGCAAAAGGGTATCAGAAATTTCCGGTTCGGCCGGAAATACACGAACCATTTGGGCATTTAGCTGTAAGCTGGAAAACAAAGAAAAACACAGCGCAATACCAAAGACAAAAATCAGGGATTTTAAACGCATTTGAAATATTTTAAATTTTACTCTTAATCAAAAACAACTTTGAATTGACCTTAATCTGCTTAACAAAAATAAAGGAAAGGATTGATGCCTGTGAACGAATTCAATCTTATTTCTTTCTTTTTAGTTCAATCACCCGACTATCCATTGCCGGAATAGTGATCTCATCCAATTGCTCAAACCACGTACGGTGCAAAAGATCAGTCCCTTGATCAAAGCCTTTAAGGTTTTCTGCGAAACGACTGGTTTCGATGGTCTTCTCTTCCTTATTATTGTTCAGCACTATCATAATTGTTTGATCCTTATCGTAACGGAAATATACGTACACACCGTCTTCCGGAATATAGTGTGTCATCTGACCAGTTTGCAATGCAGGCGTATTCTTTCTGAAGTGAAGCAAAGCCCTGAAGTGATTCCAAAGCTCGTTTTCATCAGCTGTGCGCCCATCTGCAATAAAAGCACTTCTGGTATCATCTGCCCATCCTCCGGGAAAATCGTTACGCATTTGTCCATGTCCTTTGTGTTCCACGCCTGGCGTGCCAAGTTCGTTACCATAATAAAGCTGAGGAACGCCTCTTACGGTAAGCAAGAAGGTAGCAGCCAGTTTTTGCTTGTCGATATCCTCACCCAAAGTTGTTGCAATACGATCCATATCATGATTATCGAGGAAGTTGACAATAGTATTTGGGTCTCCATACTGAAAATCCATACTTAAAGATTCGTAAAGCGCAGCAACACCCGAGCTCCAGCCGTTGGATTCATTAAAAGCACGGCCAATGGCATATTTCAACGGAAAGTCCATAACATAGTTAAGATGAGAGTTAAATCCATCGTAATTGTGCTTTTGTTCGTGCCAATAGGCCACCATTGGACCATAATTAAGCCATACCTCGCCAACCACTGAGAAATTTGGATATTCTGCCCTGAGCCGTTTCATCCATTCCTGCATAAACTCTTTGTAGCTATAAGGATAAGTGTCCATCCTGATACCCCCAAGATCAGCATACTCAACCCACCAAATACTATTTTGTATAAGGTAATTGGCTACAAAAGGATTTCGCTGATTGAGATCGGCCATGGTAACATCAAACCAACCGCGCAGCATCTTGTCCTGATCAGCTTTTGAAGCATATGGATCTGTAAGTGAGCCACCTCTGTAATTAGAACGGGTAAATTCAGGCCATTGATTCACCCAGTCGCTCATGGGCATATCATCGGTCCATTTATGCCCAGTGCCATAATGATTGAAAACCATATCCTGAATGATTTTCAGACCCTTCTCGCTGGCTTTTTCGACCAGTTCAAGGTATTTTTCATTTCCGCCCAGACGGGGATCAACTTGATATAAGTCCGTGATCGCATAGCCATGATAGCTATAAGCCGGCATATTGTTTTCAAGCACCGGATTGAGCCATAAGGCAGTAACACCCAGATCGGTGAAATAATCCAGGTTTTCAATAATTCCTTCCAAATCACCCCCATGACGGCCATCAGGGTTTTTACGATCTGCTTTCTCGAGCATACCGGGCATATCATCATTATCCGGATTTCCATTGGCAAAACGATCTGGCATCAAAAGGTAAATAGCATCAGCACTTGTAAAACCCTGCCGTTCTGCCGAGCCATCTTTTCTTGCCTTTAGTTCATAGTTTACCGTTTTAACAACTTTGCCAGACTTTAGAAAGTTGATTTCAAAAGAGCCTGCTATTGCCTTTTCATCAATGAAAATATCAAGAAACAAGTAGTTTGGACTTTCAACTGCTGAAACACGCTCCAGTTTAATACCTCCTGCGTTTATTTGCACACGTGTTTCACCAATATTTTGTCCGTGTACCATCAATTGAACCTTTGGATTATGCATTCCTACCCACCAAAAAGGAGGTTCAATGCTCACAGGATCACTCTTTTTTTGTGAATATCCTGATAATCCCTGAAACAAAAAGATAAGCAAAGCCAAACTTGCCAATAATGATCCAAATCTTTTCATGAAAATATAATTTTGTTAGTGTAAAGGCGAAATAAGTTGATGATAAGGGTGTAAAGTTAAACTATAAATAAATTTATCCTGTATTTGTTCAATTAGAAATATCCTATGATTTTGGGTACATTTTTCTTATAACTCCTACTTAACTGTCAATAATTCAGAATCTTAATAAATACCACATTTGAAAAGCAATTATAAAAAACAACTTGTAATTACAGTTGGATTTTTTATCCGAAACCGTTTGCAATATGATTCCAACTTGATTTAAATAAAAACCAAGGGACGCAAACCTTAAATACGCTATTTTTGTAAAAAGCACTTTTTACACATAATTAACTGGATATGAGTCAAAAAGAAATAATCAAAACCCTCTGGCAACAGATTTATCCTCAAGCTGACACCAAACTTTTAGAGGAATTCCTGCTTGAATTGAGTCGTATAAAAACATTTAACGAAACTATTCCGGATTGGTATAAAGATGCTGTGGTTTATTCGCTTTATGTCGATCTTTTCAACAAGGACTTTAATGGTTTGATCGAAAAGCTTGATTACATCCGTTCGCTGGGAGTAAATACACTTTGGTTATTACCAATTTTGGATTCTCCGATGCGGGATGCTGGTTTTGATATCCGAAATTATGACAAAATCAGACACGAACTGCTTGGACTGCCCGAAAGTCACACTCAGCAAGAGCAGGAAGAAGTATTTGGAAAGTTTTTGTTGGAAGCACACAAAAGAGGCTTGCGCGTAATTTTTGATATTGCTCTGAACCATGTTTCTGAAACACACCCCTGGTTTCAGCAAGCGCTGCAATCGGAAGATAGTCCATACCGTGACTATTTCATCTGGTCGAAAAACCCGGATTTATACAAAGACGCCCGAATAATTTTCAAAGGTTTAGAATCCAGTAATTGGGAAAAAGCGGGTGACTGGTATTATTTCCATCGCTTTTTCAATTTCCAGCCTGACCTTAACTACAGAAATCCAGGCGTTTTGCTTGATATGCTTCGTAAGTTTCTTTATTGGCAACAGTTAGGTGTAGATGGATTCCGTGCAGATGCAATTCCTTACATCTGGAAGGAAGATGGTACAGACTGCGAAAACCTGCCCAAAACACATTTAATTGTCAAATTTTTCCGGGCAGTTCTCGATACTGTAAAACCTGGCACATTGCTGCTGGCCGAAGCATGTCAAAAACCAAACAAAGTAGTTGAATACCTTGGTAATGGTGATGAATGTCATGCCGCTTACCATTTTCCACTGATGCCAATGTTCTACAAAGCTATTGCCAGCCAGCAAAACCAACCTATCACACAAATACTTGACACTAAAGTTACCCCTCCAATTCCTGAAAATTCGCAATGGTTTACTTTTTTGCGCTGTCACGATGAGTTAAGCCTCGAGTTGGTATATGTATCTGAAGAGGATCGAAAATATATTCATGATAACTATTGCCTGCAGCCTGAATGGGATTTCCGTCAGGGAGAAGGGATTTCTGCCCGATTGGCAAACCTTTTTCAATTTGACGAACGTAAGATCTCTTTGGCTTATTCAATGATGCTAACGCTTCCGGGCACTCCTGTTATTTATTATGGCGATGAATTTGGCAAAGAAAATGACCAGCGCTATTATGAAGAAATGATTAAGCTTACGGGAAAAGATGACACACGCTTTTTGGTACGTGGAAAGATCAACTGGCCACTGCGTGAGGCACAGCTCAATGACAACTCAACATTTCAGTACAGAGTATTTCACCGAATACAAAAAATGCTTGAAATCAGAAGCCAAACAGGAGTCTTCGGACGTGGGAATTTAGAATTCATCCCTGTTAAGGCCGGCGATAATAACCCAAACAACACCCTTTTGGCTTATGCCCGCACCCTTGAAAACCAACAAATTATTGTTTTACAAAACCTCTCGTCAAAGCCTCAGCTAGCTGTTCTTGATCAATACGGAGCAACAGGACTTGACCTCCTGCAGGATAAGGTTTTAGACCTTCATGAAATTGTGCTAAAACCTTATGCATATCATTGGATTAAAATTAATTAACAACTGAATTCAACTTAAACTATATGACTTCGAAAAGATATTTTGATGCTGTAATATTCGACCTGGATGGGGTTATTACAAAAACCGCCCTGGTGCACAGCGCCGCCTGGAAAATGATGTTCGATGAATTTTTGAAATCACATGCCGAGAATACAGGTGTTGAATTTGTTCCTTTTGACCATAAAAATGATTATTTGCCTTTTGTTGATGGTAAACCTCGTTATAAAGGGGTAGCTGACTTTCTTAGTTCGCGAGGGATTGAACTGCCATTTGGAGATCCGGCAGACAGCCCCGATATGTTAACAGTCTGTGGTTTAGGAAACCGTAAAAACCAGGCATTTAACGATGTTCTTGACCGCGATGGCGTGGAAGTTTATCCATCAACTGTAGCACTAATGGAAGCGTTGAGAAAAGCCGGATACCGTGTAGGCGTAGCATCATCAAGCAAAAACTGCGAAGGCGTTCTGCGTGCTGCCGGACTCTTGCACCTTGTTGAAACACGGATTGATGGTGTTGTTTCTGCAGAATTAGGTCTTAAAGGCAAACCGGAAGCAGATATTTTTACTACAGCAGCTGACAGGCTTGGATGCTCCTACGACAGAAGCATTGTTGTAGAAGATGCCGTTTCGGGGGTTGCCGCAGGCAAAAATGGCCGCTTCGGTTTGGTGCTTGGGATTGCCAGAGAAGAAAATACAGATGAACTTTATGACAATGGTGCAGACTGGGTAGTTGACGATTTACAAGGCATTGACATAGAAGCCTTAAACAATTGGTTTGCGGTGGAATCAGAAGCTGACAGCTGGTCAATAACTTATCATGGTTATAACCCCAAAAAAGAACGTTCTCGTGAAGCGCTGCTGGCCATAGGAAATGGTTATTTTGGCACCAGAGGCGCCATGGAAGAAACTTCGGCGAACCCAATCAATTATCCGGGAACTTATATGGCCGGGATGTATAACCGATTGATTACTAAAGTTTCTGGAAGAGATATTGAGAACGAAGACTTTGTAAATCTGCCCAATTGGCTTCCCGTTACATTTAAAATTGAAGATGATCAATGGTTTGATCCAAATAACACAAAAATCCTTTCCATTACGCGAAGAATTGATTTCAAAGATGCAATCATGAGTCGTGAAATGTTGGTGGAGGACAGCAAAGGGCGTCAAACAATAATCCGAAGTAAAAGAATTGCAAGCCTTGAAAACAATCTGCTGGCTGCCATTCAATATGAGATTGAACCTCAGAATTATTCTGCTTCCATACAAATTCGCTCCGGTATTGATGGCACAGTAATCAATGCCGGTGTAGAACGTTATAAATCTCTGGCTTCCAAACATCTTGAACCAATAAACCAGGGATCAGAGCAAAACAAACTTTTTGTTCTGATGAAAACAAATCAGTCTAATCACCAGATTGCTGAAGTTGCCCGGCATAGGGTTTTTGTTGATGATAAGCCTGCTGTAGTAACTTTTGAAACTGATATTTCTGAAGCAAGTGCATTTGCCTCTTTCAATACTGCTGTTAATTCAGGCCAAAAGCTGCGTCTGGAAAAAACAGTGGCCATATGCAGCGATAAAGAGCATTTTGTTGACGATGCACTGGCCTCAGCCTTTGCTGCTGTAAAATCAGCCCCGGATTTTGCCCAAATTGTCTCCGAAAACATTGCGCAATGGAGTGAACTATGGGAAAGTGTTGACATCAAAATTGAAGGTGATCGCTGGTCGCAAAAGCTTATTCGACTTCATTGGTATCATTTGCTTTCTTCTGTTTCACCTTTCAATCAGCAGCTCGATGCCAGTATTACGGCACGCGGACTGCATGGGGAAGCCTATCGTGGTCATATCTTCTGGGACGAATTATATATCCTTCCACTTTATGACCTGCATTTGCCCGAAGTAGCAAAATCCATGTTGTTATACCGCTACCGAAGGCTTGATGAAGCCCGAAAATATGCAGCAATGCATGGCTATAAAGGGGCTATGTTTCCTTGGCAAAGCGGAAGCGACGGACGCGAAGAAACTCAGGTAGTGCACCTCAACCCTCTCACCGGCGAATGGGGCGATGATCACAGTTCGCTGCAACGACACGTTTCGCTTGCCATTGCTTATAATGTTTGGGATTATTTCTGGATCACAAACGACATAAGCTTCATGAAGAAGTTTGGTGCGCAGCTAATCTTCGAAATATGCCGCTTCTGGGCAAGTAAAGCACAGTTCGATGATTCAACGGGGCGTTATCATATTAATAAAGTCATGGGGCCTGACGAATTCCATGAGCATGCCATCAATAGTAAAGAAGGAGGCCTCACTGATAATGCTTACACAAATATCATGGTAGCATGGCTCTTTGGAAAAGCCAAAGAAACAGCCAATTTGTTAAACGATTTGTCAATGCTCTCCGGTAATTTCTCTGCCAGTGAAATTGAACAGTGGCAAGAAATTGCTTCAAAACTTAATCTTGTTATTAATGAGGAAGGCATTATCGCACAGTATGATGGCTATTTTGATTTATTAGAGTTAGACTGGGAAAAATACAGGCAAAAATATGGCAACATCTACCGTATGGATCGTATTTTGAAAGCAGAAGGCAAATCCCCTGATACATATAAAGTTGCTAAACAAGCAGATACACTGATGACATTTTATAACCTCAATAAAAATGAAGTGGATCAGTTGTTAAGTAATATGGCTTATGAACTACCAAAAGATTATCTTAATAAAAATCTTGAGTACTATCTGCAAAGAACCTCACATGGCTCAACATTAAGCCGTGTTGTTCATGCACGCCTTGCTGCAATGACAAGTAATCAACAGCTAAGCTGGACGCTTTATTCTGATGCCTTGGCCAGTGATTTTAACGATATTCAGGGAGGAACAACCGGAGAAGGAATTCACGCAGGTGTAATGGCAGGAACAATATTAATTGCACTAAACACTTTTGCTGGAGTGAATTACAGGGGAGAAATACTATCAATAAATCCAAATCTTCCGAAAGCATGGAAGAAAATGGCGTTTGGACTAACATTCAAAGGGATTCGTTACCAAATAGAATTATCAGCTGATTTGATAAGGATCAGAGCCAATAAAAGTACTTCCCTAAACGTTGGGAATAATACCATTGCTTTACATGCCGAACAATGGCAAAAAGTTGTTTATTAAAATAATAAAAAATATATGTTAAACGATAGAATAACAGTTACAGCCAAACATGAGCAAGCTGCTGATGTAGTAATTGACAATCTGGAAGAAAAGCTAAAACCCAAGTATATTATTGCCATTGGAGGCGAAGTAGGCTCCGGAAAATCGACACTGGCCTATGCGCTTGCCCATAAACTAAAAAAGCAGGGAATCAGATCAAAAATTATTGATTTGGATGATTTTTATAAAATCCCACCGCTCCAGCGCAAAGAGTGGCGCAGGGCAAATGGAATAGAAAGTGTTGGACCTACAGAGTATGACTGGGGAAAAATTATCCATGTCATCAACGATTTTTACGAAAACAGCAAAAGTAACATGCCATGTGTAGATCTCATTACTGATTTTGTGGATGAAATCACTACTGATTTTAATGGCGTTGACCTTATGATTATCAATGGGCTGTATGCAACAAAAATTGAACAGGCCGACCTGAGAATATTTATTGAGCTAACCTACGATGAAACCAAAGAAGCACAGATTTTTGGTGATAAGGAAGAAATGACTGCCTTTAGAAAACAAATTCTTGAAAGAGAACATGAAATGGTTCAAAATCTTAAGAAAGGCTGTGACCTGTTTTTCGACTTTGATGCCCTTGTGGATAAATATCATCTATGATTAACCAAAAAAAATAAAATATGCTAGGAGATGTATTACTGATTACCGAAAAACATCAAAATGCTGGTGCCACAATTATTGATTATATTTTAAACCACCGGCAGCCAAAAATGATGATCGCTATTTCAGGAGAATCTGGTTCGGGAAAAACTGAATTAGCGCATGTTGTAGCCAAAGGCCTGCGCAAACACGGCATCATGGCAAAGCCACTCCATATCGACAATTATTACAGAATCCACCCCTTGGAACGTACCGAGTGGCGCAAAAAACATGGTATTGACAAGGTTGTGGGGCCCGGAGAATATGACTGGGAAACCTTGAACAGAAATATTAAAGAGTTTAAAGAGGGCAAGGCTTCAACTGGCCCCTGTGTTGACCTGGTTACAGAGCAAATTGATCAGCTGACAACTGATTATAGCGGCATCGAAATGTTAATCATAGACGGGCTTTATGCAATAAAAACGGAAAATCTTGATGTACGTGTATTTATTGAGCTCACTTACCATGAAACAAAAAAGGCACAGGTTGTCAGGGGTAAAGAACCACAAAATGAATACCGGATGCAGGTGCTGGAAAAAGAACATCAGGAAGTACAGGCACTAAAGCCAACAGCAGATATTCTGATAGGAATGGATTACAGTGTAAGGTTAGCAAAATAAGCCTATGCAAACCATCCGGCATCTTTTTCGTATTGGCTATGGCCCTTCGAGCAGCCACACCATGGGTCCTTGCAGGGCTGCAACACTTTTTAAAAATGAAAATCCCTCTGCCAAATCTTTTCGTGTAACCCTTTACGGTAGTTTGGCAGCCACTGGCAAAGGTCACCTTACAGATCAGGCTATTACACAAGTTTTAGAACCTTTAAATGTTGCGTTTGTGTGGCAACCCAAGACGTATTTGGATCGGCATCCAAATGCCCTTACGCTTGAAGCTATTGATGAAAGTAATTCCCTGATTTCAAGCAAAACAGCCTATAGTATTGGAGGGGGAGCTATTGTATGGGATGGCGAAACAGAAGAAACCCAAACCATTTATCCGCATCGCACCATGGCAGATATACTAAAATGGTGCTCAAATGAAGGGAGAACCTTATGGGAATATGTGCAATTGCACGAAGCTCCCGAAACACTGGACCACCTAAAGGACGTATGGCAGGTAATGCAGGAAGCTGTAAGAAGAGGACTTGAGAATGAAGGTGTTATTCCGGGAGGCCTCAAACTGGCGCGAAAAGCTTCTTCCTATTACATCAAAGCACAAAGCCTGAAAGACTCCCTTAAAAGCAGAAGTCTTGTTTTTGCTTACGCACTTGCCGTTTCTGAAGAAAATGCTTCCGGTGGATTGGTTTCAACAGCTCCTACCTGCGGATCCAGTGGGGTGCTGCCTGCAGTGCTTTATCATGCAAAACACGCGCACAATTTTTCTGATGAAAAAATCCTAAAAGCTATAGCCACAGCAGGATTAATTGGCAATATTGTAAAAACCAATGCTTCCATTTCTGGTGCAGCAGTTGGCTGTCAGGGCGAAGTGGGCACAGCCTGTGCTATGGCTTCTGCAGCTGTAAACCAGCTTTTTGGTGGTAGTCCGCAACAGATTGAATACGCTGCTGAAATGGGATTGGAACACCATTTGGGATTAACCTGTGATCCTATAAATGGATTGGTCCAGGTGCCCTGTATTGAACGAAATGCGCACGCAGCTGCCCGCGCACTCGACTCCAATATGTTTGCTTTGCTATCTGACGGAAAACATTTTGTTTCATTCGATAAAGTAGTAAGGACTATGAAAGTCACCGGAAAAGACCTGCCCAGCCTTTACAAAGAAACTGCAGAAGGCGGATTAGCTGTTTTTGCAAGAAAAAGAGAACCAAAAAAGAAAAAATAGTCGCTTGTTTTTATTGCTTATATCAATTCCTCTTTTCCAAATTAAAGTTCTGCAGTAGTACAAACATGATACGAAATACAAGCCTGCTGTATTTTCTTACTACTTTTGTAAAATAAACAGTAATAATACACTTGATTTACCCTTCTAATTTTGAGGAAAAGCTCGGATTTGACCGTATCCGTCAATGGCTTGCCAACCATTGCATCAGTGCTATGGGAAAACAACAGGCCAATGAGCTTGGTTTTGAAACCAGTTTAGCTGTTATTTACGAAAAGCTGCAGCTACTTCAGGAATTCCGGACGCTGATGGAAAACGGACTTCCTTTTCCGGTGCGTGATTACAGTGATTTGCGCGATGAATTGTACCATTTGCGTATTGAAGGAACGGTAATCTCTCAGGAATCACTTTTTGAACTCAAACCCGGGCTAAATGCCATTAAAGCCATCCTGCGCTTCGCAAAAGCGGACAATGCCCTGCGCTATCCGGCTATCAAACAGCTTTGTTTGGGTTTTGCACTTGAGGATAAAGTTTGGGAGGAGTGTAACCGCCTTACAGATGATAAAGGCGACATCCCCGACGCTGCCTCCGCTGAGCTGGCCAATATCCGAAAACAAATAAGACAAAAACTGAATCAGATCGACCGTCAGGTAAACTGTTTGCTTCAGGAAGCAAAAAAAGCAGGATGGGCAGATACCGACGTAGAAGCAACAGTACGAAACGGGAGAATGGTTATTCCTGTAAAAGCAGCTGACAAGCGAAAACTGAAAGGTTTTATACATGATGAGTCCTCCACAGGTCAAACAGTGTATATTGAACCAGCTGATGTACTTGAAACGAATAATGAAGTGCGGGAGCTGGAATATGCTGAGAAAAGAGAAATTAACCGTATTCTGGCAGCCTTTACACAATTAATTCGCCCTTCGGTAAACGACTTGCTTTTTGGATGGGAGCTACTTGGAACCATTGATCTTATTCGTGCTAAGTCAATTATGGCAGGAGAAATGAATGCTTTAGTACCACAGGTAAAAGACGAACCTATCATCCGCTGGAAGCAGTGCCGGCATCCATTGCTTGAACAAAAACTAAATAAACTATACGGAAATACTAAACAAACTGAAGCAAAGAAAAGTATAGTTCCTTTAGACCTGGAACTCGACGAAAACCAACGCATTCTTGTGATTTCAGGCCCTAATGCTGGTGGAAAATCTGTTTGCCTGAAAACAACCGGCCTTGTGCAGTATATGCTGCAATGCGGTTTGGCTGTTCCTATGGAAAAGGATTCAGAATGTGGTATTTTCAGCAGGATATTTATCGATATTGGTGATGAGCAATCGCTTGATAATGACTTGAGTACTTACAGTTCTCATTTACTAAATATGAAGCACTATATCGAAAATGCAGACAAAAAAACGCTTTTCCTTATCGATGAGTTTGGCACAGGTACTGAGCCTCAACTGGGTGGAGCCATTGCTGAGGCTGTTTTAGAAAGGTTGAACCAAGCAAATGCTTTTGGACTAATCACCACACATTACGCTAACCTGAAGCTTTTTGCCGATGAACACGAAGGAGTGTTTAATGGTGCCATGCTGTTTGATACCAAACGTTTAGAACCTTTATACCTCTTGCAAACAGGTCGGCCTGGTAGTTCTTTTGCCTTTGAAATAGCACGTAAAATTGGTTTTCCTGAAAATATCCTACAATCTGCCGGTAAAATAAGTGGAAAATCACACCTCGATTTCGACCAGCAATTGCAACAACTCGAAGTAGAAAAGAAAGCCCTCAACAAAAAGCAGACGGAATTACGCCTGGCTGATCATCTGCTCAACGAAGTGATTGAAAAATACAAGCGACAGCTCAAGCAGCTTGAAGACCGACGTAAGGAAATGCTTGCTGAAGCGGGCAGAGAAGCCAAAGCATTAATTGACAAAGCCAACAGACAGATTGAGTTAACAATAAAAGAAATCCGCGAATCTCAAGCTGAAAAAGAAAAGACGAAAGCACTTCGACTTGAACTCAAAGCTTCTCGTGATAAATTGGGTGAAGAAGCTGAAAAACTGGCTGAAAAATTGGCCGAACAAGAAGAAAAAGAAGAAGCTGTTTGGCAGGCAACGGAACTAAAAACCGGTGATATGGTATGTATTGAAGAAATGGACATCACCGGTGAATTAATAGCAATCAGTGAACATGAAGCGGTAGTGAGCTTTAATAGTATAAAACTACGAACATCGCCTGAAAAATTAAGCAAACTGAGTAAGCGCGAGACAAGAAAACAAAACCTGCACAAACGCAGATCCGGGTCATCAAAGAGTGTCACTTCTGAATTGAATGAAAAAGCGGCTAATTTCAAATTAACTATTGATTTGAGAGGCAAACGTGCTGAAGAAGCCCTGGAATTAACAGCCAAATACCTGGATGAGGCTATCCTGTTAAGCGTTAAAGAAGTTAATATTTTGCATGGCAAAGGCAATGGCATTCTGCGCAAATTAATCCGTGATTTTCTGAGTAAACAAAAAGAAGTATCGGGTTTTGGAGATGCGCCTCCCGAAACCGGTGGGAACGGCATTACACGTGTGAGTCTAAATTAATTGCTCCCAGAATAAAATTGAAATCGAAATCCGGAGAGCGTTTTTATGGTCTGATTATTTCAAAAGAACCATCCAGCCTGAGTTTAATAATTGTAGAAGCTTTAGGCATTTCCACCTCATCCTGATACAAACCCACAATATGATCTACAGCATTTTTTATTTCATCTGAAATCTGACTGAACATCAAAGGGGTTGACTGACCTGAAATGTTTGCGGAAGTAGAAGCGATAGCGTGGCCAAAATGCCGGACCAAATCCTTACAAAAAACACTGGAAGAAATCCTGATACAAATTGTTTTATCAGCACCTATCACATTTTTTGCCAGGTTTTGAGCACCCGGGTAAACAATGCTGATCGGATTGGCAGCATTACGAATTAAATCATAGGCCGGTTCCGGGATTTTTTTAACATATTCATTTAAACGCTCTTCGCTGTCAATCAATGCAATCAGGCTTTTTTTCTCTGTACGCTTCTTCACCTTAAATAGACGGTCAACCGCCTTAGCGTTGGTAGCATCGCAACCCAAACCCCAAATTGTATCTGTGGGATATAAAATTACCTTACCTGCTTTTAGGGCATCAGAAGCCTTTTCTATTTCTTCCTGATATGACGTCATACACGTTTTAATAATTGATCAATATTGATGGTTGTTGCACAGTTAAAGTGCTTCTTGGGACAAGTTTTCCACCCATGCAGCCCACACGGACGACATTTTAGTTGCTCGCTTGTTTGCACTGTAACCGCGTTTTCTGACAATGGTCCAAAACCAAATTCCGGAACTGTTGAACAATAAATAGCAGTAACAGGCGCATTTACAGCACTGCATAGATGCATAGGAGCCGAATCGTTAACAAAGTTCATCTGTGCATCACGCATCAATGCAGCCGATTCAAGCAAATTCAGTTTACCAGATAAATTAATAGTATTATGATGCCCCGAAGCCTTTGCAATCCTGTCGCATAATCCAATATCCGATTTACTGCCTAAAAGATAAACATGCAATTCCTGATCTATTTGATTGAGAAATGCTATCCATTTTTCTTCAGGAAATTGTTTTGTGAACCATAATGAAGCAGGTGCTACACAGATGTAGGCCTTTGTTTTATATACTGAAACCTTTGCATAATCTGATTTTGTGGGATAAAGTACCGGTCTGAGAGGCTGGTCATCAGTAAAAAAAGCAATTAAACTTTGATTTCTGGTAGTTTCATGCACAGCTTTGTCGGGCGATCCTATTAAATGTTTCACCCTGTGCGTAAAAAACAAACTGAATGGATTCTTACTAAAACCGACCCTAACTGGAGACTTGCTTAATGCCGTTATCAATCCTGTAGCAGCAAATCGCTGAAGATTAATTACAAGATCAAATTTTCTTGCACGAACCTCTTGTATGATTACTTTGAGGTTTTCATATTTCTTTACCGATTTATCCCAAATCCACAGCTTATTCAAATAAGGGTGATCTTTAAAAAGTCCTTCGTATCCTTGTTTGATTAAAAAATCCAATTGTGCTTTTGGATAATAGTCGTTAAGCTTCTCAAGTAAAGCCGTTGCTAAAATCACATCGCCCAATGAAGCAGTCTGGATGATTAGGATGCGTTTAAACATGGAATCGGTTTAGTATCGCAAAAATAACCATTTAAACATTTTATTCAGTATTCATAAGATTAAACAGCATCAATTCGGGCTAAAATAACTCATTAACTCACCAAATGACAAACAAATCCCTCTTACAATAATCGATACAATATCAGAAAATCAGTTATTTTTGTAATACAATGCTGATACAAGCTATTTAATGTCAAATAACCCTGGTGATTCTTTCAGCAAAAGAGCAGGAGAACTTTTTAAATCAAACTTCCGAATGGTTTTGTTTTTGGGTCTCTTGCTGCATTGTTTTTTATTTTCAAATGCCCAAAAACCTGTTGATACTATCGACAGTTTAATTGTTCTGAGTCAAACCCCAGATTTATCAGACAGCTTGAAAATAAATTACATGCTTGAGGCAGCTTTTTACATGAGAAAAAACAATGATGTAAAGGTATCAAATCAAAGTTCTGAATCATTAATACATTCATCCAGACAACACTCGCTAAAATCTGCACTGGAAGATTTTTGGCTGCAAAAAATGGATTCAATCGGTGTTTATTTTCGTAATCAGGCGCTTTACCATGAAGCACTGTTTTGGCACAGAAAAGAACTTGCATTGGCAGATTCACTCAAGCTTGATAAAGCCCTGATAAGGGCCTATAACAATCTTGGTGTCGTACATCGTCGGATGGATGATTACAGATTAGCCAGCGATTATCACCTTAAGGCCATGGGCTTGGCGGATGCTGTGGGAGACAAAAAAAGCTATTTAGTAGCAATAAGCGGTCTTGGAAACATTCAGTTTATGCTTGGAAATTATCAGGAAGCATTACGCAGGTTTCGTGAAGGGCTTGAATTAGAACAGCAATTAAATGATTTAGTTGGAGTTGCCATTAATTTGAATAATATTGGAAATGTTTATTTCAAGCAGTTTGACTTTGACAAAGCACTCGAATACTATATGCTTTCACTGGAAGTAAACAGAGAAGCAGGCTCCTCTAAAGGTGTTGCAATCTGTTATAACGATCTGGGAAATGTATACAAGGAAAGGAAACAGTTTAATAAAGCACTGAATTACTATCTGCTCGGGCTGGAAATAAATCAATCACTTGGAGACTTATACTATATTGCACAAAGCAACATTAATGTTGGTGCGCTCTATTTGGAAATTGATCAACCAGAAAAAGCCATCCCATATATTGAAACAGGATTAAATCTCTCTCGAAAGTCAAATGCCCTGACCACCTATAAAAGAGCGCTTGACCTGATGTATCTTTACCGTAAAGAAAAGGGAGATTATAAGCAGGCCATTGCATATATGGAGGAGTCGAACAGAATTAATGATAGTATATTAAATAATAATTTGCGCAGGACAGTTATCCAGATGCAAACCCTTTTCGACAGGGAGAGAAGCGAAAATCAGATTGCTTTGCTGCAACACCAAAAAGAATTGAGTGAATTGCGGATGAAAGATCAGCGTTTGGTAAATGTATTTGGAATCGCAAGCTTAGTGCTTTTGTTAATAGGTTTAAGCATCGGGGTTTATGTTGCTCACATACGAACCCAATCAAATAAGCTGCTACGAAAACAAAAAGAGGCTTTGGAACACGCCCAATCAGAATTGAAGGTCTATGCTGAAAAACTCCTGGAAGCAAAGGAAGAAGCAGAACACCACAGCAAACTCAAGAGTCAGTTTTTGGCAAATATGAGTCATGAAATCCGTACACCCATGAATTCAATCATCGGGTTTGCTGATATTCTTTACAAATTGATTGAAAATAACCAACACAGAAGTTTTTTAGATGCCATTCGTAAATCAGGACAAAGCTTGCTAATGCTTATCAACGATATCCTGGATTTGTCAAAAATTGAAGCAGACAAATTGATTATTGATGATGGCCCGCTTAACATAAGAAACTTAGTAAATGACATCAAGCAGTTGTTTTCTATTCAGCTCAGCGAAAAACAGCTCGACTTCAAGCTCCAAATTGATGATTCGCTGCCGGAAGAAGTGTTTTTAAGCGAAATAAGGTTAAGGCAAATACTTTTTAATTTGATTGGTAATGCGATTAAGTTTACTAATAAAGGAAGTATTGAATTAAGAATAGTTACTTCTGAAAACCAAATTGATAGAAGTCTTTTCGATCTTCATATACATGTAAAAGACACTGGAATAGGTATTGATAAAACTGATTTGGATAGAATATTTGAGGCATTTTATCAAAACCAAAGTCATGCAGTTCATCTAAAAGGAACAGGTTTGGGACTAGCCATAACACAACGATTGGTAGAGGCTATGAATGGCAGTATAAATGTTGAAAGTGCTCTAGGGAAAGGTTCCACCTTTTCAATATGCTTTAAAGCTATTAAATCTGCTACTACAGATTCTAAAACCCAGAAAAATATTCACACCTTTCTAAATCAAAACACAAGAATAGACAGTAATGCTGCAAAAATGCTATTACTAACTCAAAATCCCGTAAAACATCATTTAATCAATCAACTAGCAGGCATTACAGGGTTTGAACCAATACTTATTGATTATGAAAACAAACTTACTGAAGCAGTACACAATCATAATCCCATTTGCCTGGTAATTGATCCGGATGGAATTGATGGCGCACTTAAAACTTCTCTTTTTACTATATTGCGGGAGCGTCAGATGCAATTGATCTATACCAGACAGCTCTCCTCACAGGAGCAACAGCAACTACCAGATGGAGCAGTTTTTGAGCTGCCTGACCAACAAGACCTGCTGCGGCATTTCCTGACAAAGCTATTGAACGATTTTAATAATCCTTTTCAGGAAAGAAAAAAAACCTTATTTGCTGCGCATGAAGAAAGTGATCCGGTTTTTGAAAAGATTCGTAATATGTGGATTCATGCCTTGAATAGTAATATTGTAGGCGACGCCAAAAAGCTGGCAGAAGAATGCATTAAAATTGCAGAAATATACCATTTTAACGAATTAGAATATTATGGAAAAAGCCTGGAAGAAGCCGTTGAGAATTTTGATGTAGAGCAAATACAACTGATGCTTCAACAGTTTCCGGGCCTCATTAAATCAGTCAATCCTGGAGGAAAATAGAAAAACGCCAATATTTTTCAATTGTTATGCACGATAATAGCACTACCGAGAGAATACTTATTGTTGATGACTTACCAAAAAACATTCAGGTTTTGGGTAAATTGCTTTCAAGTAAAAGCAGAGCCATTGCCTATGCCACTTCCGGTTTGGAAGCGCTTCGGCTTGTTAAGGAACAAGATTTTGATCTCATTTTACTTGACATCATGATGCCTGAAATGAATGGCTATGAAGTTTGTACCGAACTCAAAAAAAGCACACAAACAGCTGAAATTCCTATTATTTTTCTGACAGCCAAAACTGAGCCCGGCGAAATAGTAAAAGGCTTTGAATGTGGTGCCAACGATTATATTACTAAACCCTTCAATACCGCAGAACTACAAGCCAGAGTTAAAACTCAGCTCGAATTAATAAAAAGCCGGAAGCAACTTCAACTTCTTAACCAAAATCTGGAAGCAGAAGTAGCCGAACGAACACTGGAGCTAAGAGAAGCTAACCAACAACTTTCTCAGCTTGAGAAGGCAAAAAGTGATTTTCTGAGCATTATCAGCCACGAACTCAGAACACCACTTAATGGCATCATCGGCATCACTTCTCTCCTCGAACAGACCATCGAAGATAATGAACAAAAAGAATACCTTGCATTTTTGAATATTTCATCCGAGAGGCTTGTAAGATTTTCCGAAACGGCCTTGCTTATCACATCATTGCAGTCGAGCAATCAAAAAGTTGAGCTCTTTGACATTGCACTGGAAAGCCTTTTCGAAATGGTTGTTGACGAATTGCAGGCAATGATTGAAGAGAAAGCCATTCAGGTGATGATTGATGTTGAAAAAGCTGCAGACACTATTAAAGCAGACGCTGATTTGCTGCGAAAAAGCCTCAGCATATTACTGGAAAATGCAATATCTCAGCTTCCTAGAGGTGGTAAAATCTGGTTAAGCAGTAGGCTGTCAGACAACAAAATAACTTTGGAAGTCCGCGACAATGGTAAAGGCTTTTCTCAAAATTTACTATATGATCTTCAAGATTTTATGGAGAAACCACACATTACAATAGAAAAAGACTTTGGACTATCGTTGGCAGCAGTTAAGCTGATTTCCAAAGCTCATTCAGGTGAAGTAAATATCCAAAATACGACAGAAGGAGGAGCAAGCGTTAAAATGATTTTCAATAAATAAATGCACCTGGCATAGCTGTTTTAAGCATTATTTAGAAATATTCAACTTAAACATTCTTTTGTATCTTCGCCAAGTTAAAAAACGAAAGTCATATGAAACTACTCGAAGGTAAAGTTGCACTAATCACAGGAGGATCAAGAGGTATTGGTAAAGCGCTGGCCATGCGGTTTGCTGCCGAAGGTGCCGCAATTGCATTTTCTGATCTTAAAAGAGATGCTTTGATGGAAGAAACAGAGAAAGAATTACTTGCATTAGGTGTTAAAGCCATTGGTTATGGTTCTAATGCTGCATCTTTTGAAGATAGTGAAAAGCTTGCTGATACTATTATCGCTGATTTTGGCAAAATTGATATTTTAATAAACAATGCAGGTATCACAAGAGACAATCTCCTGATGCGCATGTCTGAGCAAGATTGGGATATGGTTTTAACAGTTAATCTAAAGTCTGTCTTCAATCTCACAAAAGCTGTTCAACGTATAATGTTAAAACAGAGAAGTGGCTCAATCATAAATATGAGTTCTGTTGTAGGTGTGAACGGAAATGCTGGTCAGTCGAACTATGCTGCCTCTAAAGCAGGTATGATAGGTTTTACTAAATCAATTGCAGCTGAATTAGGCAGCCGAAATGTTCGTTGCAATGCCATTGCTCCGGGCTTTATAGAAACAGAAATGACTCATAAACTACCAGATGATGTTAGGAAACAATGGATTTCAACCATTCCGTTGCGACGCAGTGGAAAACCGGAGGATGTAGCTGACGTAGCAGTATTTCTGGCCTCTGATTTGTCAGCATATGTCACAGGACAGGTCATCAGTGTTTGTGGCGGCATGAGTATGTAAACAAATCAGCATGCCGGTCTAAGGTTGGGCTTTTTATTAATTTGAACGAAAGCCGGTAAATATGAGTTTTCCAATATATTTTGAGTTTTCAGGCTGGTATATTCTATTAGTTGTAGCGGCAGCATTGGGAATTGCCTCCTTGCTTTATTGGAAGAACAAAATACTGCCCTATCCCTATTGGCTTAAGTCGCTTTTGTTTTTGCTAAGGTTTTTGGTTGTTTTATTGCTTGGCATTCTTTTGCTAAAACCCTACCTGCTTCAAAAAATAAAAAGCATTGACCAACCACTCATTGTGCTGGCTCATGATAACTCGGCTTCAATAATATCTAACAGCGATTCGGCATTTTACCAAACCGATTATCTGGAAAAACTGGATTCAGTTTACACCGAAATTGAACAGCTATTTTTAAGTGAATCCTTAGGATTTGGTCAATCTGTTTCGGATATATCAGTACCCGCTTTTACTGAAAAACAAACAAATATCGCTGCTTTGTTTGCTACACTCAAAAAAAAATATTTCAGAAGAAATTTAGGTGCAGTAGTGCTTTTTTCAGATGGTATTAACAATAGTGGTTTGCAACCAGAATTAGCTGTTGCAAACTTCCCGTTTAAAATTCATACTGTTGGATTGGGCGACACAGTAAGCCATCCTGACTTGTCAGTCTACGATATAAGGTTTAACAGAAAAGTACTTAAAAACTCCTCCTTTCCAATTGAAATTAACATCCGGGCTCAGGACGCCTCTGAACAAGCTTTTAAGGTTATGCTTTTTATGGATAATGAGAAAATTGAGGAGCAGATCCTGAAACCATCGTCTGACCGTTTTTCCCGAACAATTATCTTCTTAGTTAAGTCTGGTGATCCGGGATACAAAAATTTAGAAATCAGAATTGAGCCACTTGATAATGAAAAAAATCAGGCAAATAATCGTAAGCAGTTTTTTGTTGAAGTTATTGATCAGAAACAGAAAATACTTGTTGTTTCCAGGGCACCACATCCTGATTTAGGCGCTATTCAATCAGCTTTAGGAGAACAGTATAGTGTTGAATTTGAATACAATAAAAACAAGTTGAAAAGCAATAATCAGTTATATGACCTTATTATCTTTCATCAACTGCCAGATGGTGAAGTAAACGCTAAAGACTTAAATAATTTCTTGTTGTCACAACCCAAAACACCTGTACTGTGGGTTATTGGTCAACAAACTAACAACATTATATTCAACGCAATACAACAATTTATTCACTCCTCTGGCAACTTCGACAATCTTGAACAAGCTTATGCACAATATAACCCGGGTTTTTCTGTCTTCAAATTAAATCCACAAACAATTGAGCAGATTAATCTTTGGCCACCACTCAATGTTCCTTTCTCTGACCTAACTTTTAATTCCCCGGTCGAAACACTGTTTTATCAGAAGCTAAGAGGAGTTGAAACCGAACGTCCTCTGCTTTTATTTGGCAAAGATCAGGATCGAAAATCCGGCCTGATATACGGAACAGGTATTTGGAGTTGGCGCTTGCATGACTATAAACGTAATGGTTCGCATGTGAATTTTGATGCCTTGCTTCAGCAAATAATCAGATATCTTAGTCTGCAGACAGATAATAGTTTACTAAAGGTTTTGGCGGAAGACAGATACCTTAATGGAGCACCTGTAATGCTGAAAACTGAGCTTCGTAACAAAAGTGGTGAACTAATTTGGGATATTCCATTAACAGTAACATTGAATCATGAACAGGAAGACCGAACCTATTCCTTTGAGTTAATTCCAAACCCTCCCTTTTATTCCTTAAACGCAGGTTATTTAACCGAAGGAGTGTATTCCTACGAAATAACAGGGAGATTAGGAGAAGAAGACCTAAAAGCTACTGGCAGGTTTGTAGTTGAAGGCAGCAGTATCGAAAACAGTATGCTTGAAGCAGACTGGAGTTTATTAAACCGAATAGCCACACACACAGGTGGAAATTTCTACACAATTAACGATATGCAAAGGCTTGTTTCAGATTTAAAAGAAGACGAAACCATGGCAAGCATCTCCCGAACTGAAAAATCCCTTGACAAGCTTATCAACTTCCAATTGCTTCTGTTTATGCTATTGTTATTACTTGCGACGGAATGGTTTCTCAGGAAGTTTTACGGATCTTATTAATTCAAATTGAATTATGAATCCAGTCATTCTTCTGTTTAGCATTCTGTTTTTTGATTTCATTATCAGATCATCTCTTTTCTTTCTGAACAAATCCAGGCTTTTCAACCCTTTATCTGCAAATGTTAATACTATTTATAAACCAAGCAATTACAGACACCAACAACTTTATCACAAAGCAGTATTGACGATTGATTGGTTAACACAATTACTTGTTTTTATTGCTACAATCAGTTTGATTTATATTGACTTTCCTGATTGGCTGGATCATCAAATCAGAAAACTACCACTGAGTTCTTTTCCCCGGGGAGTTGTATTTTTTGCCATTCTTGGTATGCTGCTTCAGGCTTTTAAGATTCCTTTTGAATTAATTAAGGTGTTTATCATAGACCGCCGTTTTCAAATAATCAAGTCTCCAAAAACTTTTGTCCTGGAATTATTTCTAAAGGGAATTGTTACCTTATCTTTAGGTAGCATTGCTTACGGTTTACTTTTAATCAGTTATGCATGGCTCAACGAAAGCTTTTGGTATATGTCGTGGATATTGTTTACAATAATTTTCCTGACTTATGTGATGCTTAACCAACTTATTTCCTATTTCTTTTCCTCCGACCGACCGGTTACTGTTTCAAATTCATTAGGCAGACAATTAAAAGACCTGTTAAAAGATTTCAGGATAGGCGTTAAAGACATCTTAATCAAAAAGCAGCTTAACAAAAAAAATAACAGTGTTGCATCGCTGGCACTCTGGGGACGTAAAGGAAAGATCATTCTTGATGAACAAGTGTTTGCCAAACTAACTGAGAATGAAATAAAAGCAGTAATCATACATGAAGCAGCTCATTACAAGCGTTATCATATTTTTAATCAGCTACTTACAACACTCTTACAAATTGGTCTTTTGCTGCTGCTCTTAGGTGTTTCAATGCAAACAAGCTTTTTTCAGCAGGCACTTGGAGCTACTCATTATAGCGTGTACATGGGTCTTCTTTCTTTTGTTTTATTGTTTTCGCCTGCTTCGCTACTGCTAAATCTTGTTGTTAATAGTCTAAATCGCTATTTCGAAAAAAAGGCAGACGAAGAAGTTATTGAGGCTGGATTAGCTGAACCACTTGTTTCTGCACTGAAGAAACTAGCCTCAGAAAAAATCGTAAACCTTACTCCTCACCCACTGTACGTAATGTTTTACTATCAACATCCTGATCTTCAAACCAGAATTAGAAGACTCAACAGACTTTCAGTTGACTAATAATTACCTTTTCTAAAAAATGTAGGAAATGATTTTAAGATTATTTCAAGATCTTTCCTGGGAGATGCAATCATGGCATATTGATTGTCGAGATTGATCCTGGTTTCTTCTGATTTGAAACGATCGGGGTGAATTTGCCACATACCAGTAATTCCTGCCGGAGCAAGGAAGCGATAAGACCATTGATCTGTAGTTAGCTTTTCAGCTTCATAAAGTGGTAACGGGCGATTACCCACAACTGACATATCTCCTTTTATAACATTAATCAACTGGGGCAATTCATCCAGGTTAAAGCGCCGGATTAGTCGTCCGAAACGTGTTACACGGGGATCATCTTTTACTTTAAAGAAAGCAGTATTACGATTTTTACGTCTTTTAAGTTCAAGGTACCAGTTTTCGCAGATTTCTGTTCCGTCGATGTATAGCAAAGGTGAACAGTTTTTACCAAGACGTGAGCATTCCGGACAGCTTTCGTCTTCACCAGCTTGCTGATGCAGCTTATTTATTAAGTAAAGATTCAATTCTGACAATTTGCTTCTTTCCTCATCAGCATTCATCCGCATTGACCTGAATTTATAAAACCTGAAAATATCATATCCGGTTCCAACTCTTTCGCTAATGTAAAATACAGGACCTCTTGATTCCAGTTTGATTAAGAGAGCAATAATAAGCATCAAAGGAGAAACAAGTAACAGCACCAAAGAGGCAAATGCAATATCAAACAAACGCTTGCCAAAACGTATGCGATAGTGATCAAAAGATTCACGCTCTGGAAATACTATTTTACTCATTAGGTCATATCATTTACCCGACAGGTCGAAACAAACAAGTAACAACATCGGAATAAAATGGTTGAATAGAGGGCAAATATAAATGAAATTATTTCAACCTAACAAAGGAACTCAACGCAAACATTTTTCGATGGAAATTGAAGCTCAAAGATCACGTTTACTAACAATCCAATAAACACCGCCAAGAAAAACAAGGGTATAAAGCAAAACAACCAGCAAATCAGAAAACTCAATGTAGGTCTTAAAGTTAAACCCAAACAATTGCATCAAACTGGTATTGGGAACATCTATCAAACTTCCGATTCTTTTGAAAGGCATGTTTTGAGCAATGTAATCTGGCACATAAAACCGAATAATTGGTTCAATGGCTACATAAGTAATTAGAAATGCAATGATGCTTAATCCACTTTTTCTTAATAAGGTTACGATAAATAAGGCCAAACTTAAAAAAGCCACTAATTCAAGCAAGTAGGCCAAAGCAAAATAACTTTTACTGAAAATGCTTGCGACACTTAAGTCCGTTGAATATGTAAATCCCTGTATGAAAGACCATATTACAAGCAGAAAAACAGAGAATAAAGCAAGGAACAACATTACAAAAAGCTGAGAAACAAAATATTCCAACCTGCTCAACCCCATCATGATTTGCATTCGGTTTGTGCGATAACTATAATCTGCAGCAATAAATACTATTAATATCAATGCTGGAATAACTTTCAAAAAACCAGCAAGATAACTTAAATTGTGCCAGATATATGGAAATTGATACAGCGAAAAGTCAGGTATTGGTATTGGCGAATTCCTGCTGGCATCACCTGCCACTCTGTTAATAAAAGCTTCCACTCCGTAGAGCATACCACTTAGGCTCAACGCATAAAGCAGCATCATGATCAAAAAAACTTTACTTCTAAAAAGCTTCCTGAAAGAAATAAACAATAATCTTTTCATGCCTGCTGTTTTAATAATTCAAGGAAATGAGTCTCAAGAGATTTCTTTGTTGCAGTTAAATGGTTCACCCTAATTCCCTGATCAACTAAATATTTGTTTAAGTCCGCAGCTGTGAAATTTTTTTCCAGCTGTATGCTTAGCATCTGATTTTGTTTTTGATGCAACAAAGCCCAATCACATGATTGTACAGCATTTTCAAGTGCAATAATATCTTCAGCGGCTATTTCAAGCATAACACCTTCATTCATAATAGCCTGAACACTTCCAGCATAAAGACACTCGCCTTTTTGTAATACCGCAACATCTGTGCATACTTTTTGCACTTCATCGAGCAAATGACTGGCCAAAAGAATAGTTTTTCCCTGCTTTCCTATTGAAATTATTAATTCTCTTATTTCTGCGATACCCTGAGGGTCTAAACCATTGGTAGGTTCGTCCAGTATTAACACATCCGGATTACCAAGCATTGCTGCCGCAATTGCCAGTCTTTGCTTCATTCCGAGCGAATAAGTTTTGAAGGCATCCCGCTTTCTTTCGTAAAGCCCCACCATTTTTAACATATCATCTATTCCTGAATACGAAATTTGTTTGATATCCGCGATGATTTTTAGGTTATCGGTTGCATTCAGGTAGGGATAAAACAAAGGTGACTCAAGTATGGACCCAATGCGTTTTAAGGTGTTTGGTTTTAATGGTTTCCCAAACCATTCAAAACTTCCACTATCAGGCTTAATTAGTCCTAAAACTATACCCAAAGTAGTTGTTTTACCAGATCCATTAGGACCTAAAATCCCAAATATCTGTCCAGCTTTTATTTCCAGCTGCAATTGGTCTACAGCTTTAATTTTGCCATACCTTTTCGACAGACCATTAATGATTAGAACTTTATCAGCTGTCATAAAATTATATTCAATTGCATGAAATGATGAGACGAATGTAAAGTAAAATTATTACAGTGCAAGACATGAATTTTCTTCTGCAACCAATAAAATGTCAGCATAGAAACTTGTAACTGAAACAATGAAAACAACAGTTCGATTATTTAAATTACCTTTGCAGCAAATAAATTATTGTTTTTCAGCTGCATTTTTTTGTTAATGCTGAAAACTTATTTGAAATATTACAAAAAACTAGTTTAATGAAAGTAGGAAATCAAAAAGTAGTTTCTCTCACCTACGAATTGCGTAAACAAGATGCGCAGGGCGAATTAATTCAAAAAGTAGAAAAAGACAGACCATTTGTATACCTTTTTGGTGTTGGTGGTTTACTTCCAAAATTTGAAGAAAACCTCAACGGTTTGGCAATTGGAGATAAATTCAGTTTTAATCTTACAGCCGACGAAGGATATGGCCAACCTACTGAGGAAGCAATAATTGATCTTGACAAAAAGATTTTTGAGGTAGAAGGTAAAATTGATGATGAATTGCTCCAAATTGGCAATCAAATTACCATGCAGGACCAAAATGGCAACCCATTGGATGGTATCGTAAAGGAAATCTCAGATGACAGTGTTAAAATGGACTTCAATCATCCGCTTGCCGGGATGGATCTTCATTTTTCCGGAGATATTCTGGAAGTACGTGAGGCCACTGAAGATGAGCTTAATCATGGTCATGCACATGGTCCGCACGGACACCAGCATTAAAATACGTTAAGGGCTAATTTTTAGCTAATTAAGCGTGTTTTGGGATTAGCGTTTATATTTCTTATGCTTTTTCTGAAACGCGCTTTTGTTTGGATGCCATAACAGCATCACTGCCGGTACTTTATGAAAATTAAACTTTGTTTTTTGCCAGTTAAGAACTGGCATACTTATAATCCTTTCATCATCTGAATTTATTCCTGCTGCCACACAAAGGTAGGTTTGAGGGTCAAGGTGCTTAATTATACGTTCTACCATGGCGTTATTTCTGAAAGGAGTTTCAATAAATATTTGTGTTTCGCTGGTTAACACAGTTTGTTGTTCCAGGTATTTCAAACTTTTAACACACTCATTTTCTTGAATAGGCAAATAACCATGAAAGCGAAAAGCCTGTCCGTTAAAACCAGAGGCCATAAGAGCCAGAACAATTGCATTTGGACCAGTGAGTGGCACTACTTTGATACCTCTTTCATGAGCTTTAGCAACTACCATACCACCGGGGTCAGCAATACAAGGAGTTCCGGCTTCCGATAAAAGACCGCAATCACGTCCATCCATTATAGGTTGCAGAAAAGCAGCTATTTCACTTTCATCGGAATGTTTATCATGCACTACAAACTCCATCTCATCGATTGCCTTTATTGGTCTTGTCTTGCTAATGAAACGTCTTGCTGTTCTTATATTTTCAACAATAAAATAATCAAGCGTTCTGGCCATCTCTATGGCTTGATTTGGAATAGTTTGCTCTATTTCTCCGTTGCCAATAGGTGTAGGGATAAGATATAAATTGCCGGGATTTCTCAGAGCCATGGTAGTTTCTTTAAATCAACATTGCCTCCAGAAAAAATTACTCCAACATTTTTTCCCTCCAAATCAATTTGACCGGATAAGGCAACAGCAAGCGGAACAGCAGCACTGGGTTCAATAATTATTTTCATACGTTCCCACACCAACTTCATAGCTGAGATAATTTCCGAGTCATTTACAGTTAATATGCTATCCACATGATTTAATATGATGGGAAAAGTGAGTGTTCCTAAAGAAGTTAACAGTCCGTCTGCAATAGTTTTCGGGTTTTCGCTCGGAACAAATTTTCCTGAAACAAACGACCTGTATGCATCATCAGCCCCCTGTGGTTCGCACCCAATCACTTTTGTTTTAGGCGACCAATACTTTGCTGAAAGTGCTGTACCACTCAAAAGTCCACCACCACCTACCGGGCAAAAAATATAATCAAGTTTGCTGGTTTGATGCAAAAGCTCCATGGCACAACTAGCCTGGCCAGTAATAATTTTGAGATCGTTGTATGGGTGTATAAACGTGGCTCCAGTTTTTTCAACCACCTCATTTAAAGTTTCTTCACGTGCTTTTAGGGTAGGCTCGCAAAATGAAATAACACCCCCATATGTCTTCACAGCTTCTACTTTCACGGCAGGTGCATTATCAGGCATGATAATATAAGCCTTTGTTTTCATGATGGCAGCTGCTCTGGCCAGAGCCTGTGCATGATTTCCACTGGAATGTGTTGCAACTCCAGCCAGTAATTCATCTTTACCAAGAGATAAAAGTGCATTAACTGCACCCCTGGACTTAAATGCTCCCACTTTTTGAAAGTTCTCACATTTAAAGAAAAACTTTCCCTCAATAAGTTGATTCAAATAATCAGAAGTAAGTACGGGTGTTTGATGAATAAAAGGAGCAATTTTAGCGGCTGCATTTGCAATTTGCTCTTTGTCAGGAATTAAATATGTATTAACGGGCATTTTCAGCAATTTTCTGACATGCTTTTTCCATCAGGCTGAACACTTTTTCGCAATCTTCAATACCGCTTAAAAAAGGATCAGGAATGACTTTGTTTGAACCTGGTTCCAAGACATTCATTAAGTAATCTACTTTACTTAAATCCATTTCATTTCGAGCTAAATCACGAACATCATTCATGTTTTGGGTATCCATTACATAAATAAAATCAAATTGATCGAAATCCTTTTTTCTGAATAAGCGTGCCTGTTTCTTAGAAATATCGATTCCATGTTTAGCTGCTACTTGCACAGCTCTGGGATCGGGGGTCTCATTAATATGAAATGACTCAAAACCAGCTGATGCTATAGTACCTTCCAAAGAATAATTTTCAAATATTTTCTTCAGTATTCCTTCTGCCATCGGAGAACGACAGATATTACCTAAACAAACAAACAGTACATTCATGGTAGTTTGATTTTTAAAACCTAAAATAATACTACAAAAAAATGAAGTATTTCACAAACACGAATATACAACAATTTGAGGCCTAATGCTGAATTTTTTTATCAATCTCATTAACGTAGCCTTCAAATTGCTTGTCTGTTTCAATCAGATTACTGACTGTTTTACAAGCATGAAGTACCGTTGCATGGTCTTTATTACCGCAATGCAGGCCAATTGTGGCAAGAGAAGATTTAGTGTGCTTCTTTGAAAAATACATTGCAAGCTGGCGGGCCTGAACTATCTCTCTTTTGCGTGTTTTGGTATTGATTTGTTCCACAGGCAAACCAAAAAAGTCGCAAACCACTTTTTGTATAAAATCTATTGATATTTCGCGTGTGGTATTTTTTACAAACTTGTCAATCATTTGTCTCGCCAAATCAATAGTAATTGCTTTCTTGTTTAAAGAGGATTGCGCTACAAGTGAAATTAAAGCCCCTTCCATCTCACGAACATTCGTTGTGATGTTATAAGCAAGATATTCTATTACTTCCTGCGGAATTTCGATACCATCGTTATACAATTTTCGTCGAAGTATAGAGATTCTGGTTTCCAGATCCGGTACTTGCAAATCGGCAGAAAGTCCCCATTTAAAGCGGGACAGCAATCTTGGCTCCAATCCTTTTAATTCAACAGGAGGTTTATCACTTGTGATTATTAATTGCTTATTGTTTTGGTGTAAGTGGTTGAAAATATGAAAAAAGACATCCTGAGTTTTGTCTTTACTGGCTAAAAACTGGATGTCATCAATGATGAGCACATCAATCATTTGATAAAAATGCACAAAATCATTTTGATTATTATTGCGGGCAGATTGAATGAACTGACTTATAAATTGTTCTGTTTGGATATATAATACCGTTTTATCGGGATAATTGTTCTTTACCTGCAATCCTATGGCATGTGCCAGATGAGTTTTACCCAGACCGGTTCCACTAAATATTAAAAGTGGATTAAAGGCTGTTTTACCTGGGTTTTCGGCCACTGCATAACCAGCAGATCTGGCCAGGCGGTTACAATCACCTTCAACAAAATTATCAAAAGAATAACTTTCAACCAATTGTGATTCGACCTTAATCTTTTTTAAACCCGGAATAATAAAAGGATTGGGAATGTCTTTTGAAGTGCCCTTATTTAAATCAAGCGGCATGGATACAAGTGGATTCTTAGTGTCTTTTTTATTGCTGGTTGGAAATTTTATGGCATATGGTGAACCGGAATCATAATTATCCATGATTATACTGTACTCCAAACGACCTTCGACACCCAGCTCTTTTTTGACTGTTTTTTTAAGCAAATTTATATAATGCTCTTCCAGCCATTCATAAAAAAACTGACTCGGAACCTGAATAGTCAGTACATTGTTTTCTAGTTTGATGGGTTTGATTGGTTCAAACCAGGTTTTAAAACTTTGGCTATGAACATTGTCCTGGATTACGCCTAAACAATTTTCCCAAACTTCTATGTGTCTTTTCTTCATCTAATTGATAATCATACAGTTAATACAAAATTAACAATCGCACATTTCCATTTAATCAGTAATCAACTGATTATTATTATTTTACAATTCGTCCGAGGAGCTGTTGATTTTTCAACAAATATGAGGGTAAAAAAGTGAAAAAAAAAATTATTTTTCCCTTGAAAAAAAAATAATTTTGATGTATTATAAGACGCAGATATCCGAATTCGGATATTAACTAATTACAACCTATACAGCTAGAGGGTTTTCAAATATTTTACAGTTAAGCCATAAAGATTTTTAAACTTTTCAAACACTCTTTCTGACTCACTTTTTCTAACACAGATTTCCAAATAACAATCCAATTCAAATTTTGGATTTATCTGATCAAGATTTTCTTCTTTCATCATCCGCATTACTTCATTCATTAGCGGATAATCGAATTGCAATGAATAATAGTCATTTACAGTTTTTTCAATAATCGTGGCTGAGTCCAAAGCTTCACGGGCAGCCGTTTTGTAAGCATTTATCAAACCACTAACTCCTAACTTAGTTCCACCAAAATATCGAATTACAACCACTAAGGCATTCGTCACTTCTTTTGACAAAATCTGATTAAGTATGGGTTTACCGGCACTACCCGAAGGCTCTCCATCATCATTAGCCCTAAAAAGGGATTTGTCAGTTCCTATCAGATAAGCATAGCAATGATGCCGGGCATCATGGTATCGCTTTTTGAGGTTTTCGAGTGCTTCTTTTACTTCTTCTTCATTATATACAAGAATAGCATGGCCAAAAAATTTACTCCCCTTTTCTTTGTATAAGCTTTCTCCACTTTTCGAAATTTCTAAATATTCATCTTCCATAAATTAACCTTGTGCAATTATAATTATAGCAATAACAGCGATTCCTATTCCTGTCCAATTTGTTTTACTTAGCCTTTCTTTAAAAAATAGCAATGCAATAAATGCTGTTAACATCACAACGCTAGTATTACGTATTGGGAATAATACTGAATTATCAAACCATGCCATGCTTCTGAACAGAAAATAGGTAGAACCAAAATTTATCAATCCCAAAATGCTTCCACCAATCAAATTCCTAAAACGAAATCTTACAGTCTTCCTTTGGCTATTGAATAATAAAGCCAAAATTCCTATGATTAAAGCAACAAAAAAAATAGTCGCTACCAATAACAACAGATCATCATTAACATAATAAGTTTCTGCTATTTTCATCATCAAATCATTCAATCCCGTACCAAAAAACAACAAAACAGGAAGCAAATAAACCTGCCATGCAATTTTCGATTTTTCCTTTTTTTCTTTGTGGAGCGCTAAATAAAGGGCTAATAATGCCAGAACAATCCCTGCAATCTTTAATCCGGATAATTTATCCTGAAACAACAAAAAGCCTGCAAGAGCAGGAATTACAACTGACATTTTACTTGAAACGGCAGTTATTGCAATACCAGCTTTTTGACTTGACAAAGCAAAAAGAAAAAATACACCAATAAATGCACCACCAATTATAAATGAAAAAGGAAACCAACTTGCAGACACAAAACTATCCGGGCTTATCTCACCTTTATATACAAGGAGTGCAGTAGAACCAGCAACTATATAATTAACCAAGATAGCCTGCAAGTTGTCAATGCTGAACTTTTTAAAAAGCCGAAAAACAACGAAAATTGCTGCAGATAGTAAAGTTGTAGCTATTAAGAAAATCATAGGCACAAGAAGAACCGCAAATTTAGCTTAATATAACGAAAGCCAAAATCAAAGATCAGGAAGCATACCAAAAGAAAAGGTTTACTCAATAACTATTTCATCAGCAAATATCCATGCAGGTTCTCCGGCCCCTAAATGTCCAGGAGGACAAACGCCTCTGTTTTTTGCGAGTACTTTAATATAACGAGCATTGGCACTCAGGTTATCTGCCTCAAATGCTTTAACAAGGCTACCACTGTGATAAACTGAAATAGTATTATTAACTCTTTTGGATTGAACATAATTTATCCCATCCTGCGAAAAAGAAATATCTACCCATTCAGGCATAAAAATCCAGGAACGTTCATCTTGCAAAAAGCCAACAGATACACTTTCTATCTTTTTGCTTTTACCTAAATCAACCGTAGCTGATAAATCAACACCATGGTAACCCTGCCATGATCCGGTTCTAAAATCAGTTTTTCCCCTTTGTCTGTCTATCAAGGCAATATCGCCACCTGCATGATACTGCGAACTGTATTTTGTATGCAATTCAATACTTCTGCCTGGCGGAATACGATAATAATTCGCTGAAACTGCCACACTGCTTGCTCCATCAATTAGAGCAACAGCATTAATTTCTGTGGTTTTGCTGATCTTAAAAGGCTTTTCATAAATCAGACTGTTTTCGTTTGGAACAGATCCATCGGTGGTATAAAAAATACGTGCTTCATCTTTTTGATGACCGATTGAAATAACCAAATCTTCTGTAAATGTTTTAGAAACTGCTTGTATGTTTGGAACAGCTGTAAGCGCTTTACCAGAAACACTTTGTTTGGGCCTGGTGTCGTTTGCTATTCCAAAAATTTCTCCTGGCATCTCAGCCATAATAAACTCCAGTATGCCTCCTGCATTAATATCTTCAAATGTGATATAACTTTTATCATAGGGTTCCCCATTTAGCAATACTTCTTTTATGTACTTGTTTTTTTTCGAAAGCCCTGTTGCTATAACCTGGAATTCAGCGCCATTTTCTAAACTCACAACAGCTTTTTCAAAGCGAGGTATTCCAATGATATAGTTGCCCGAACCAGGTGTTACAGGATAGAATCCCAAAGCACTGAACACATACCAGGCTGACATTTGTCCGCAATCCTCATTCCCACTCAATCCATCAGGAGCCGCATGATATAGTTCAGTCATTATCTGTCGAATCAATTGCTGTGTTTTAAATGGCTGACCCACATAATTATACAAATAAGCCATATGGTGACTTGGTTCATTACCATGAGCATACTGACCAATTAAGCCGGTGATATCTGCCTGCTTTCTTCCGGTTAATTCTGTTTTACCCCAAAAAAGAGAATCAAGCATTTCGCTGTAATTCTCTTCTCCACCCATGAGTGCAATATGGCCTTCAATGTCCTGAGGTACAAAAAAGTTATACTGCCACGAATTAGCCTCAGTTAGCATGAAGTTTACCTGTCCCGGATCAAAAGGATCAATAAACCCACCATTTTGCCGTCCTCTGAAAAATTTTGTCTGCCGATCATAAAGATTTTTATAATATTGTGCCCTAAGATAAAAAGAATCAGCTATTGAATCCTTCTTCAAGGATCTGGCAAATTCGGCTATACACCAGTCATCATAGGCATATTCGAGCGTTTTAGACACAGATTCGCTTTCATGATCTGCCGGGATAAAACCCAGTTGTTGATACGCATCCAATCCATGCAGATTTTGATTGGCACTTTTCACCATGGCCTCCAAAGCAGTTTCGGCATCAAAGTCGTGAATGCCTGTCCTGTATGCATCAACGATAACTGGTACAGCATGATAACCTATCATACATTGTGTTTCGTTGGCTGCAAGTTCCCAAACTGGCAGCAAGCCACCTTTATTATATATATCCAACATATGCGTGATCATTTCGGAGCTTCTCTTTGGTTCAATAAGGTTGAACAAAGGATGCAATGCTCTGAAAGTATCCCAAAGTGAAAAAACAGTATAGGCTTTTTGATCTGACTGATAAATCTGCATATCATGAGCCCTGTAACGACCATCTGTATCAGAATATATATTTGGGGCTAACATTGTGTGATACAATGCCGTATAAAAAACTTTTTTATCGGTTTCATTGTCACCCTGAACATCAATTTTTTTCAATTGATTTTCCCAGGTATTTCGTGCAGTCTGATGCTGTAAATCAAAATCCCAATGTGGAATCTCTTTTATCATATTCTGCTTTGCCCCTTGTTCATCCACAGCAGAAATGCCTACTTTAACCAAAATTACTTCCTCTGCACTTGTATTGTAATCAACCCAGGCAACAATTTTCTCTCCTTCGGCAAAAGTTTGCATGAGTTGCAGCTTATCTTGCTGAGCAATACCAAAACGTTTAAACGGCTTAGAAAACACCGCATAAAAATAAACACGTTGATCATTTGCCCATCCTTTTGTACGGCGATACCCGCTAATCGTGCTGTCGTTCTCCATTTTTAAATGCGCATCCAGTATTTTATCAGAAGTAACACCTTCAAATAAGTCGATAATGATATGCGCACTATCACTTTCAGGAAATGTATAACGATGAAAACCAACCCTTTCGCTAGTTGTTAATTCCACATTTATACCGTAATCGGCAAGCCAAACCTGATAATAGCCTGCTGTGGCTGATTCCTGATTGTGAGAAAACGATGACCTGTAACCTGTTGATGGATTTTCTTCAAAACCGGGCTCTAGCTTAAGCTCACCAATTGTTGGCATCAAACGAATATCACCATAATCTCCAACCCCTGTTCCACTCAGATGTGTATGGCTAAAGCCCATGATGGTTTGATCACTGTAATGATAACCAGAACATCCGTCCCATGAATCTTTTCTGGTATCAGGACTCAGCTGTACCATGCCAAAAGGCATCGTTGCACCAGGATACGTATGCCCATGCCCACCAGTACCAATAAACGGATCAACATAATCTACGATACTCTTCTCTTGTTCGCAGGATAAGAAAAACAACAAGAAAAAAGGAATATAATAAAATGGTTTTGACTTCATAACTCTCAACAAAATCAATTCAAATAAATATTACAACTTCAAACCGAAAGCAATTAAAACTAAGATTCAAACAAAGCTAATAATGGCTAACAGATAATAGACAAGCCTTTGAGTGCAAAAGTTGTGTACAATTAAAAAAATTAATGCCGACTTGACAACAGATCCAAAATATTATATCTTTGTGATATTATTTTAATATCATAATAAAATTCATCATGGAAAAATCAAGATCCGCGGCATCCGGTTATATGATGCTTTTGGTAGTTCTGCTTTCTCTTGCATTAGGTCTGGCAGGTTTAATCATGTTAAAATCCCCATGGTTTGTCGCCCTGTTGCTTTTGGCAATATTTTTAGCAATTGGCTTCACGGTAATTAATCCTAACAAGGCAGTCGTGTTAACCTTGTTTGGTAAATACACCGGCACCATAAAAGACAACGGCTTTTTTTGGGTAAATCCATTTTACGTCCGTCGAAACATTTCATTAAGAGCCAGAAACTTCGACAGCGACCCTATTAAAGTAAACGACAAAATAGGTAACCCAATAATGATAGGTGTTGTACTGGTCTGGAAAGTATCTGACACCTTTAAAGCATCTTTTGCGGTAGATGAATTTGAGCATTTTGTTGTCGTTCAAAGCGAGGCAGCCCTCCGAAAGCTGGCAGGCATATATCCCTATGATAATTTTGAGGATCATGATGCTGAGATAACTTTACGCTCAGGAGGAGAGGAAGTAAATGCTGAATTGGAAAAAGAAATTATCGAAAGACTGGATATTGCCGGGATTGAAGTAATAGAGGCTCGTATTAACTATATCGCTTACGCACAGGAAATTGCACAGGCAATGCTTAAGCGGCAACAGGCCACTGCTATTGTAGCTGCTCGTTTTAAAATTGTTGAAGGAGCAGTAAGTATGGTTGAAATGGCTTTGGAGCAATTGTCAGAGAAGCAAATTGTTGATTTAGATGATGACAAAAAGGCTTCGATGGTGAGCAACCTGATGGTAGTCCTTTGTGGCGACAAGGAAGCTTCACCGGTAGTAAACACTGGAACTTTGTATCAATAATATTATGACTAAGAAAAAAGCTTTCGCCTTACGTATTGATGAAGACTTGTTGAATCAGGTTGAAAAATGGGCTGCCGCAGAATTCAGAAGCACAAATGGTCAGCTGGAATGGATTATACATAAAGCGCTAAGCGAAGCAGGTCGCATCAAGAACCCTTCAAAAAAGAATCAGTAAATGAGAAATTTAAACTATAAATGTCCGAAATGCGGAAACAGACAATATGAAATAGGTGAAATAAGAGTTACCGGAAGCCTGTTGGCCAAAATTTTTGATGTGCAAAACAAAAAGTATTCTGCTGTAAGTTGCAGCAGGTGCACTTACACAGAGTTTTATAAGGCAAACAGCAACAAACTTGCTAGTGTTTTCGATTTATTCGTTGGTTGATAAATTAAAAGTACGCTCTTGCATTCCACCAATTTTATGCCCTTTACGATAAAGCTGCATTTTTAACACATCAAGTCCTTTTACTGGTATTGGTTGATTAAACAGATTGGATAGCGTATCAGGCAAGGTGCCATCAGTAGTAAAGTAGATCATTCCTGATGGCACCTCTGTTACCAATTCAAGCATTGACAATCCGTTATCATCATCAAATTCATTCACTTTTATCTGATTTACAGCCCTGCTGTAGCTTAATCCAAGGGTTTCGTATCTAATAAAATGTGCGGGTAACTTGTCATAAAATGTTTCCCAATCGCGCAATTTTGCAGGACTCCACAACACTTCTGACAAGGCCGCCATACGAGGCAAAGCCATATAAGTGACGCTTTCAGGCGTTTTTAGATATTCTGTCCAAACATTGGCCTGTGCTCCCAAAATATGCCTGGCCTGTTTTTCATTTAGTTCTTCCGGAACAGGCTCAAATGCATATACTTTTGATAATGGCGTATACCCTCCTATTGCCAGTGGTTCAATAGCCGGATCACCTTGGTAATGATCAAAATAGCAGTGGCTACCAGGGGTCATAATCACATCATGTCCCATTTGTGCAGCTTCAATTCCGCCAGCAATGCCACGCCATGACATCACTGTTGCATCAGGAGCCAGCCCACCTTCCAATATTTCATCCCAACCAATAATTTTGCGACCATGCTGATTGAGATACTTTTCAATGTGTTGAATAAACCAACTCTGCAATTCATGCTCATCAGCCAGACCTTCAGCTTTAATTCTCTGCTGACATGCCTTGCACGCTTTCCATCTTTTTTTAGGGGCTTCATCCCCTCCAATATGAATATATTTGGAAGGGAACAAGTCCATTACCTCACTCAAAACCTTTTCCAAAAAGATAAAAGTTTCTTCTTTTGTGCAATAAATATCAATAAAAACACCCCAACTGGTCTCCACACGATAGGGCCCTCCCGTACACCCCAATTCAGGATAGGCAGCCAATGCTGCAGAGGAATGTCCTGGCATTTCGATTTCCGGAATCACTGTTATATATTTTAGTGCCGCATAATCAACAATTTCTCTTATTTCTTCCTGCGTATAATAACCTCCATAGGGCTTTCCGTCAAATTCCTTCGGCCTTACGCCTCCATGACCAATCAATGTTTCGTCGCGCCAGGCACCTACCTCAGTTAACTTTGGGAATGCTTTTATTTCTATACGCCAACCTTGATCCTCTGTTAAGTGCCAATGCAAATGATTATATTTATACATGGCCATTAAGTCGATATACTGTTTAATAAAAGCGACAGGAAACAGATGACGTCCAACATCCAAATGCATTCCCCGATAAGCAAAGCGACTTTTATCACTAATATTTACAGCCGGAATTTCAATAGCTTCAGAAATTGCGCCAGCGAAAAAATCCTCCGGAAACAGTTGCTTCAAACTTTGTATACCATAAAATACTCCTTTGGCGGTATTAGCCTGAATGGTTATAAACTGACCATTATTAGCCCTCATCCGGTAGCCCTCCTCGCCAAAAACACTGTCGTTTAGGTTGATAGAAAGAAAAATATCATTTTCTATTGCATCAACCAGACTGTAAGGTTTCACTTCCGGATTAAACGCACTTTGTTTACTTATAAAAAATGCAAATTCCTCTGCAATAAGCCTGAGTGCCGGGTTCGGATCTTCAAAGATTATTCTGGTGTTTTTATCAAGTTTAAAAACCTTATCAGACACATACATTTTTTCAGGCTGAGGTATTAAACTTATTTTAGGTTTTTGGGGCTCTTTGCAACTGTTAATTAACAGAATCACGAAGATGTATAAGTACCAATTCGATATTCTCATTTTTCGTTCTTTTTAACAGATAAAACATCAACCAATTTTGATTCTGCAGCATTTGCAAAGGCATACTGAAAACCGGGAGCAAAAGCATATGCTCCAATTTCGCCGGCCTTATTCATAGCAATATATCCAATTTGAAAATGCTTGTGCACTTCCACTTTGGCAACTATTCGCCTGACCGCTGTTTCACAGGCCTGCTGAGGAGAATAGCCCTGGCGCATCAATTCAACGATTAAAAAACTACCCAGTGTTTTCATTACAGCTTCACCCTCACCTGTTGCTGTGGCTGCTCCCACTTCATTGTCAACAAACAAACCAGCACCAATAATAGGCGAATCACCAACCCGACCTGGCAGTTTGAAAGCCATACCGCTTGTTGTGCAGGCACCAGCCAGATCACCATTTGAATCCATTGCTATAAGGCCAATAGTGTCATGATTTTCCCAATTGGATTGAGGGGCATAAGTGGCACCAGTCTTTTTCCACTTGTTGTAGTTCTCTTTCATTTCCGGTGTAAGCAGGTTGGTTTTCTGAAAACCCTGCTCAAGAGCAAATTGCTGAGCACCATCACCTACCAGCATTACATGCGGAGTTTTTTCCATGACCATTCTGGCCACTGAAACCGGATGCATAATTTCCTTCAAACATGCCACTGAACCGGCATTTCCATCGGGTCCCATAATACAAGCATCTAAAGTAACTTGGCCTGAAGCATCCGGAAAACCGCCATAACCAACACTCTGAACTGCCGGATCAGCTTCTGAAACGCGGACACCCTGCTCAACTGCATCTGTTACAGACCCTCCATTAACAAGAACCTTCATAGCCGCCTCATTGGCTGCCATGCCATGATTCCAGGTTGAAAGTATAATTGGTGCTTTTTGCTTCACTTCCGGAGGAAAACCCGGCTTCATCATAGTTGTAGCCAAACCATATTTGCAACCCAATCCGGCAGCCATGCCTCCAATAAAAGTATGAATCAGAAATTTTCTCCTGTTTGTCATTGAATATGAGTGTTTGAAAAGTCAGACAACTTAAATCCTGTTTTTGGCGGATTATACAACGAAATTAATAAAACATAGCATTTAGTTTACAGGACAGCAATTTATTACCTTTAATCTCAGCAAATAATTAAAATTTTGCTAAAATAATTTTCTACTTTTGTTTGCCGTGATAAACACCTGAATTGCTTAATGCATTATCCATCAGAACAAAAATTAAACTTATGACCAACAATAGTAATTCCAATCAGGCCTTTTTGGGTATTTCTGTATTTGGTGCCATCTTTTTCATCTTTGGCTTTGCCACTACATTCATTGTAACTTTAAGTGCGCCAGTGAAAGAAATATTCAGCCTTTCAGAGTTTGAGGCCCAACTCCTGTCTTCAGCCTTTTTCATAGCGTATCCGCTGATGTCGATCCCAACAGGAAAACTAATTGATAGAATAGGTTATAAATGGACCGTTATCTCAGGTCTCATTCTTATGTCGCTTGGCAGTTTTATTTATGTACCAGCGGCCAACCTACCCTCCTTTCCTGTATTTCTGATGGCTACTTTTGTTTTGGCTACGGGTGTTGTATTTCTGCAAGTGGCTGCCAATCCTTATGTAACAGCCATTGGATCGCCTGAAACAGCCTCAAGTCGCTTAAATTTTACCCAGGCACTCAACTCTATTGCTACCATGATTGCTCCCTGGCTGATATCAGTGGCAATATTCAGAGGCCTTCAATTTCCCTCTGATGTTGAAATTGCAGCAGGTAGAGTTCCCATGCCTTTTATCATTATGGGCATCATCGTGCTGGTGGTTGCAATAATAATATTTACGATAAAGCTTCCAACACTCCAATCAGAGCAAAAAGAGAAAAAAAGCATTTTCAAATATCCACATGTTGTGCTGGGTGGTGTGGCTATTTTTCTTTATGTAGGTGCTGAAGTTGGTAATGCAGGTTTAATTGTAAACTATCTAAAGCAGAACCTGGGAATGAATGCCGAAATGGCTTCAACCTATGCGGCTATTTATTGGGGAGGAGCAATGGTAGGAAGGTTTTTTGGGTCGTTTATGTTTTCTGAGATGAAAGCAGTAAGAAAGTATTTGTATGCATTACCTGTATTGGCTTTGGCCTTTGTTTCAGGAGCATTTGTTACGGATTGGAGCTGGAATATTGGGTTAGTTTTCACAGGCGTGGCTGCTGTTAATTTTTTTATCATGCAGCTTGGCCGGGGTAAAGCAGCTCGCACACTTGCCACCTTTGCATTGGTTGCAGCACTATTGGATATCACAACAACTTTTACAACTGGATCAGTAGCGCTTTGGACCATTATTTCCATTGGTTTATTCAATTCAATTATGTTTCCAAATATTTTTTCACTAGCCGTTAAAGATTTGGATAATGCCGAGCTCAGTGGGGCTTCTGGTTTAATCAACGCTTTGATTTTAGGTGGCGCTATTCTCCCCCCTTTGATGGGTGGTATTGCAGATACTGCAGGCTATACCTACGCATTTCTTGTTCCTGCCGTAAGCTATCTTTTCATTTTTTATTATGCAGTATCAGGTAGTAAGATCAGGCGTAAATATGAATCAACTCTCAAATAAAACTAATAATACTTATGAAAAAAGTTGCAATTGGAATTGACATAGGTGGCACAAATACCGCAATTGGTGTAGTAGATAGTGATGGTAAAGTGCTTGTAAAAGACAGTATTCCAACCCCAGATCACGGAAATATTACGCTTTTTATCGATGATATAACAAACTCTGTGCGTGAATTGGTAAATGCTGTTGGATCATTAAATCCAAAAGTTGAAATCCTTGGTTTGGGAATAGGTGCTCCCAATGCCAATTATTATAACGGAAACATCGAACATGCGCCAAACCTTTCTTTTAAGGGTGTAATTCCAATGGTAAAACTGCTGGAGGAAAACTTCCCTGAGATGAAAGCTATCGCGATCACCAATGATGCCAATGCAGCTGCAATTGGTGAAATGATTTATGGTGGTGCACAGGGAATGAAAAATTTTGTAGTGTATACCCTTGGCACTGGTGTAGGAAGTGGCATTGTTGTTAACGGCGATTTGGTGTATGGACATGATGGTTTTGCCGGAGAGTGCGGGCACACAACAATTGTTAACAATGGCAGACTCTGCGGATGTGGTGGAAAGGGACATTTAGAAGCCTATTGCTCAGCATCAGGGATGAAAAGAACAGCGTTTGAGTTATTAGCTAAACACAATGCAACAAAAAGCGTTTTGGCAACCAAGTGTTTTAATGAGTTGGATTCAAAAATGATCTTTGAAGCTGCCGAAGCTGGTGATGCAATTGCCAAAGAAGTTTTTGAACTTACCGGACACTGGCTTGGTATTGGGCTGGCTAATACAGTGGCTCATACTAGTCCGGAAGCCATATTTCTGTTTGGAGGCCCCACTGCAGCTGGAAATTATATTTTCAGACCTACCATTGAAAGCATGGAAAAACATTTGATTCCGATATTTAAAAACAAAGTGAAAATTTTGCCTTCACAGTTAAAGCCCGGCGACGCTGCTATAGTTGGCGCCAGTGCCTTGGTTTACAAAGAGCTTGAAAAACATTTGGGTTAGTTTTAAAAAGTTTTTACTCAAACAAAAACTACAAATCCTTCAACTTTTTGTAACTTCACTTCAATTATAAATACAAATAAAGATGAAAACCCTTCTTGTAATAATAGTTGCAGCATTCGCTTTTAGTAGCGGATGTGATGCATCTGACAATCCAAACAACTCAATTTCACCCGTTGGTAATACGCATAAAATTGAAGTAGAAGTTTTAGCCGAAGGACTTGTTAACCCATGGAGTATAGCATTTCTGCCAGATGGTAGTATGTTGATTGCTGAAAGACCAGGAATTTTACGTTTTTTTAGGGATGGTCAGTTATCTGATCCGATTAACGGACTTCCACCAATTTGGCAAAATGGCCAGGGAGGCTTATTAGAAGTAGCTTTACACCCTGATTATGAATCAAATGGATGGATTTATTTTGCCTACGCATCATCAGACGACGGAAGAAAAGGAAACACAGCCATTGGTCGTGGCAAACTACAAGGTAATGCTATTGTTGACTTTGAAACCCTTTTCAGGGGCAGCCCATTAACAGACTTACCTTATCACTTTGGGTGCAGAATTGTTTTTGACGAACAGAATAATTTTTATTTTCCTATCGGAGATCGGGGAGAAATGGATAATGCTCAAAAGCTTTCTAATCACAACGGAAAACTAATGCGCCTAAAAGATGATGGAAGTATTCCTGAAGACAATCCATTTGTTGATGAAAGCTCTGCCATGCCGGAAATTTTTAATTACGGACATCGCAATATTCAAGGTATGGCAATACATCCCGAAAGTGGTGAAATCTGGACACATGAGCATGGCCCGCGTGGCGGAGACGAAATCAACATTGAAAAAGCAGGGGCTAATTATGGGTGGCCTGTTGTTACATTTGGCATCAACTATGATGGCACAGTTATTAGCAACGACACAACATTACCCGGAATAACTGATCCCGTGCACTACTGGGTGCCTTCTATCGCACCTTGTGGCATGGCGTTCGTAACAAGCGACAAATATCCCAATTGGAAAAACAACTTAATGGTAACTGCTTTGGCCGGTCAACAAATTCAGCGACTTTCGCTAAGCGGGTCGCAAGTTGTTGATACAGAAATATTACTGCAAGGATATGCCCGTTTCAGAGATATACGTCAGGGGCCGGATGGTTATCTTTATGTGCTGTCAGAAGGCCCCGGTCAGTTGATAAGACTAAAACCATTGGATTAATTATTTCTGTTTTGCTTTCCAAGTAACTGGTTTGAATACCATTGCTGTTCGGTTGGTATTGTAAATCTTCATGAATGCCTGTTCATCTTTCAGGTAACTAGGGTATTTTAATTTTTTATCCATACGGTCAAAACCTCCAAACGAAGCATCATCAGTTGATAAAATCAGCTCATAGTCACCTGTTTCTTTTAAAGGAATCTCATAGTCGGGTAAAGCATCAGATGGATGCCAGTTAAAAACGAAAACAAGATGATTTCTCTCAAAAACAATTGTTTTACAAGCTTCATCAGCTTTTAGCAACCAAGGAGGCAATGCCTGCATTATTTTATAATCTTTTATCAGTTTTATCATGGCCTTGTCAAAATCTGAAAGCCAGTGATACTTTAAATAATCTTTTTCAATCAACGACCACTGCCTTCGTGCGTGCTTATAGCTCCAGTTATTCCCTTCGCGAGGAAAATCAATCCACTCAGGATGACCAAATTCATTACCCATGAAGTTGAGCCACGCTTCGCCTCCCAAAGATATTGTGAACAACCGAATCATTTTATGTAAAGCAATGCCACGATCCACTATCAAATTCTCAGAAGATTTGGACATATTAAAATACATTTCCTTATCCATCAGGCGAAAAGCAATTGTTTTATCGCCAACGAGTGCCTGATCATGTGATTCGGCATAGGCAACAGTTTTAATATCAAAATGCCTGTTGGTCATAGTGTGGTACATTTCATGTATATTCCACGCCTCATCTTGTTGATCTTTAAGTAGTTTAATCCAAAAATCAGGCAATCCCATTCCTAAACGATAATCAAATCCAATCCCTCCGTCTTCAATAGGTTTACACAAACCAGGCATACCACTAACTTCTTCAGCTATAGAAATATAGTCTGGGTTAAGTTGATGAATAAGTGTGTTTGCCAGCTGCAAATATGTTACTGCATCAAATTCAACTCCCTCTGTAAAAAACTTTTCCGGTTGGTCAAAATCTACCCCCATGCCATGATGAAAATACAGCATAGACGTTACACCATCGAAACGGTAGCCATCAAATCCAAATTCTTCCAACCAATAACGAACGTTAGACAACAACATTTGCAAAACTTCCTCTTTGCCATAATTAAATAATTTGGAATCCCATTGCGGATGATCGCCTCTGCTGCCATGATGCGTATATTGATAATCCGTACCATCAAAAAGATTTAATCCTTCACGAGTGTTTTTTACTGTATGTGAGTGCACAATATCCATGATCACGAATAATCCTAATTCATGGGCTCTGTCAACCAGGGATTTTAACTCTTCAGGAGTTCCAAAACGACTACTTGCTGCAAAAAAGTTTGCCACATGATAACCAAATGACCCATAATAGGGATGCTCTGCTATTGCCATCAACTGTATGGCATTATACCCCGATTTAACAATGCGTGGCAGAATTTCATCACGAAATTCTGCATAAGTCCCAACACCTTCCTTTTCCTGTGCCATACCAACATGCGATTCATAGATAAGTAAGGGTGTGTTTTTATCTGGAACCGGAGCTTTATGTTTGAAAAGAAAGGTCTTTTCCGGATTCCAGAATTGTGCTGTAAAGTCTTTGGTATTGTCGTCTTGTATTACCCGCTTGGCATAAACAGGAATTCTTTCATTTTCTCCTATTTGTGATTGCACGATAAGTTTGTAGAGGCTTTGATGCACCAGCTTTCCCTGATATGTCTTATCATCGAAAAAAAACTCCCAGATACCTCTTCCATTATTCAGTAAAGGGTGACTATATTTGTTCCAACCGTTAAAGTCGCCCATAATAAATAGCTGAGAAGCCGCTGGCGCCCACTCTCTGAACCACCATCCCTTGCGCACAGTATCATAGTTAAACCCAAAAAGCTTATCAGCCTGAGCAAAAGCCAATAAGCTGCCGTAGTTTTGCTCCAAAGCATTAAGTCGGTTTTTAAACCTTAAATATCTTTCAGTAACTGCCTGGCTTACAGGAATCAGCCATGAGTCTTGTTCAACAAGTTTCATTTGTGGCATTGTCATAACTTTTGGGAATAGGTTGTAGTTTGTAAATAAGTGTTTGCGAAGGCTCCAAATCAATCCATATTCCTTCGGTGGCTATTCGTTCCGGATTAAAAGGAATTTTATCTGAAGATTCTGTTATATTTTCCGCTATCCAACAAGGCCGTTGTTTTCCGGGAAAAATATGTGCCAATTCACGGGCATCGTCCGGAATATTAACACACATCCTTCTGCTTTCATAACGGTTAAAGTTTACAATAATTAAAAAACATTCTGTTGTATGATACCTTAAAAATGCGAATACAAAACGAGGATCAAAATCGGTGTACCAGGGATTTGCCCACATCAAATCATAAAACTGCCCCTCACTAAACGCTTTACTGCTAATCCGCAAACGCAATATCAACTTATAAAAATCACGCAGCATCTGCTGGGATTCAGATAATTTTGCACCATCACATTTACCATTATTGTACCATTGCTGATGCTGAGGCATTGCAGTATAATCAAAAATGCTTGTTCGGCCATCATCACCACTATATCCGGGTGCACCCTCTGCTTTTTCACCAGATTCCTGGCCATTATAAATCATGAATGGTCCGCGATGCATCAATGCGCTTAATGCCACTGCCGGAAGACCAGCAAAAGCATTTCCCAAAAACTGAGAAGATGCGAGTCTGGGCTCGTCGTGGTTTTCCATAAAGCGAAGCATCTTATCATCCAGCCCCTGCAACATTTTCCAGCAAATACTTACAGATTCTGCCGCTTCACCATGCCTTAAAATTGCCTCAAGACGGTTGTATAAACCAACTTTATCGTATAAATAATCAAAACCTGCATTCACAAAAGCCTGATAAAGTTCTGGTTCGTAAATCTCTGCAATTAAAATAATCGATTCAAATTCATGCTTTAGTTTGGGAATAACCCATTGCCAAAATGCCAAAGGAACCATGCCTGCCATATCAACTCTAAAACCATCCACACCTTTAGCGGCCCAAAATGATAAAATCTCATACATCCTGTGCCAGGTATCTGGTATAGGGTCAGTGATTTGTGTACCGGTACGAAAATCCTTTCCATAATTCAGCTTTACAGTTTCGTACCAATCATTTATTGATGGTTTTGCAGAAAAGCAATCATTACCAGTTACTTTTGCAGGAAACTCTTCATAGAGCATGCCACTTTTTAGCGAAGAATTAGAGATTTCTGGCAGCTGTAATGCTTCTCCGGGGAGGTAGTAAAAATTATTTTTCGCGCTAAATGCCACAGCTGTATCGTCCCGCTCTCCCAGATCAGGAGTTTCCTCATTTTTAGCCAATGACTTGTAGGATCGTGCCACATGGTTAGGAACAAAATCAATCAGCACTTTCAAATCTTTTTGATGGACACGTTGCAGCAGTGCCTCAAACTCCTGCATGCGTTGAATTTTATTGTTTGCTAAATCCGGACAAACGTCATAATAATCCGTAATAGCATAGGGTGATCCTGCTATCCCTTTTACTGTTTGTGGGTGCGCAGCTTTTAATCCAAGATCAGGATAGATAGTTTGTGTGGCATGTCGGATAATTCCTGTAAGCCAAAGATGTGTAATCCCAAGATCTTTAAAAGCCTCTATCGCTTTATTGTCAATATCTTCTAACTTACCACAACCATTTTCCGAAACAGATCCAAACACTTTTTGATTTGTTTGTGTGTTACCAAAAAGTCTTGGGAAAAGCTGATAGATATTAATCATACTGAGCATTTAGTTTATCAAAAATACATTTTATTCAGGTGCTGGTCAAATGAAAAAGCTATTTAAAAAACAAAATGATTTACAATCGATTGTAAATCCAAAAAGCAGTTAATGAAACTGGCTTCTTAGAATTAAATCACGACCTTTGACTAACAAAATTTAAAATCCATGAAAGAAGTAACTATTGAAATATGTGCAAATGGATTGTTTTCAATGGATGTAGCCCAAAAGTCAGGCGTTACAAGAATAGAACTATGCGAAAACCTTGAAATAGGAGGAACTACACCATCTTATGGTTGCCTTCAGATGGCATCACAGATTAAAACAATTGAAACGCGTGTGCTGATTCGTCCACGCAGCGGGCATTATTGCTATTCAGAATCCGAAATTCAGCAAATGCTTTTTGAAATTGAATTCGCAAAATCACTTGGATTTGATGGTATTGTTACAGGTGCTTTAAAACCAGACGGAACAATAGATGATAAAGTAATGAAGCTTATCAGGAAAGCAGCATCCAAGCTTAAGCTCACCTTTCACCGGGCAATTGATGCCGCTGCAAATCCGGTCGATACAATTAAACTACTTATTGACCTGGGAGTTGATACGGTATTAACATCGGGAGGCCAACCCACAGCAAATCAAGGTATTGTTATTATAAAAAAAATGCAGCAATTATTTGGCAATCAAATTGAAATAATGGCTGGTGGAGGAATAACTGCTGCAAGTGCTACAGCATTGATCAAAGATTCAGGAATCAATTCAATTCATTTAAGCGCAAAAAAAGCCATCCCATCCCCACAACAATGGCCCACAGGTAAAGATCACACAGGATCAAATATGCAAACGACAGCAACTGATGCAGAAGAAATACAACAGCTTATCAATCAATTGAAAAACAATGGGTATAAGATAATTCAGCCCTAAACATCCAGGAATAGCAAAACTATGCCTTGATTTATTTTACCTTCTTAAACAAATAGCGTGTTAAAAAAATGCCGTTGCTATTGTTTTGGTTTCCGGAAAACACTCCTGAAGAGATATGTTCTAACTCCCATCCTTGATTTGTAAGCTCCTGAATTTCATTGGTAACAGTTTGATCATTCTCCCGGATATTATTGAAGTTGATCCCAGCCAAGCTAAAAAAGTTGTTAATCTTAACCTCATCTGTTTTACCATTTTCATCGATGGTAATCATTCTTGATCTTCCGGCACCTCCAGGTATTACAGACTCTACAACGGTAATTTGCAACCATTTTACTGTACCTTCTTGTGGTGCAGGCGAACGAAAACTGTATAATAAACTACTTAGTGCTACAAGCACTACACCAATCAATAATAAGTGATTTCTTTTCATGTTTATAAAAGGTTAACTAATTGTAAATGAGATTATAATCGTATTTAATAAAGATTGATTTTCGTTGTTTCCTGTCATACAGCAGCGAAACTGCATCTCTGCCTTTCATGTTTCCGGATACGGAGACTTTTAGAAGTTCTACTGCCTTTTTCTGCCTTGACTTCACTTGCCGACCTTCTGGTGTTTCTACAAAAATATTCCGTTTTAACTTCATGCGTCTTCCTTTAAAAACAGGAGTGAATTCAACGAAAACACGCAAGCCATTCTCAAATTTATGTAGCACTATAGCGGATGTTTCACCATTTTTTAGTGCATATTCAACTGGCTGATCAATTGTTAAATTCTTCCCATTTTGTTCGAGACTTATTCCGCTAATTTTCAGCTGATAAACCTCCTGGGCATGAACCATCACAACAGAAAAAAGCATCAAAAACAATAGTAATACTTTACTTCGCATAATTATGAATTTTGGTTTTGGAATAGTGATTATCTTTACTGCAATATTAGGCCATTTTTCAATTAAGAAATAGAAATTTTCAAATTAATCACCCATGGTTGCCATTGATTGTGCTTTTTTGATTTTTTTAAGGCATAAAACTGCTATTTAATCAGAATTAATGAATTTATTCATCAGTAAGCCATAAAAATTAATTTACTCACTGAACCAATTCAACTTTCATACTGTCATTACATTTGAAAAGAATCAGCCAGAAATGTTTTCATTAAAGAAAATCAAGAAAGCATCCCAACAAAGCATTGTCGGTGTTTTGTTTTTGTTAATGTTTACAGCATGTTTTAAACCCGGTGGCACTGACATTCAAACACTGGATAAGAATTGGAGAATCTTTTCCGATACCCTTGATACACTTAACAATATTAAACTGCCTGGCAGCCTTTTTCATTATTTTAGTGAAGAAAAAAAAATCACTCAATATCATAGTTTAGGTGCTGAAAGTTTGCTGGCTCCCCTTTCAGAAAAAACATGGATTTGGGAAACCGAATTTTTGCCGGATGAAACAGTTATAAATCATAAAAACCTGATCCTTAAACTTGAAGGCGTAAACACCTATGCAAAAGTATCTTTGAATAACAAGGATATCTTATTAGCCAACAATATGTTTCGCACGTTCGAAATCCCTGTTAAAGACCTGTTGCAAAATGGATTTAACAAGCTTAGCATTGCATTTTTCCCTCAGTCGGTCATCATCGACAGCCTGGCAAAAAAAGGAGGAGCCCCTTTGCCAGACAACAGAGCATATCTGCGCAAAGCAGCTTATCAATCCGGATGGGACTGGGCGCCAAAAATAGTTTCACCCGAAATCATTTCACTACCAGAACTAATCGGATGGAGTAAAATAAGAGTAAGAGAGTTGTCTGTATTGCAGCCTGATGTAAACAATAAAACTGCTAACTTGTCCTTAGTTGCCGAAATTGAAGCCGATCAAAAAAGATCCTACAAACTAAATTTATTGCATCAAGGCAGAAAAATTATTGATGAAAACATCCAGCTTGAACCTGGCATGAATAACCTGGCCTTTGGCTTTGAAATAAACAATCCGGTACTTTGGTGGCCAAAAGGATATGGCAAACAACATTTATACAAATTTGAAGTTCAGATTTTAGACGGTAATAAAGTAATATTTCATAGAGATAAACAAGTCGGTCTTAGAAAAATAGCAATAGAGCAAATAACTGACAGCATAGGTCAATCTTTTACTTTTGTAGTAAATGGAACACCAATATATGCCAGAGGGGCAAATTTTGTTCCCGAAGATCTTTTCACTTCTCTTTCTGACCAAACAAAAACAAAAGAACTGCTCGTTGCAGCAGCAGAAAGCGGTATGAATATGCTGCGTGTTTGGGGCGGTGGCGTCTATCCTTCAGACGCATTCTATAACATATGTGATAGCTTAGGTATTTTAATCTGGCAGGATTTTATGTTTGCCAACACTTTATATCCCTTTGATAGTGAATTTCTTAAAAATGTTGAATCAGAAGCAACTCAACAGATTAAAAGATTAAGGGGACGTACATCTCTGGCGTTGTGGTGCGGCAATAACGAAATTGATGAAGGTTTTCATAATTGGGGTTGGGAAGAACAACTTGGTTGGTCAGTAAGCTCTCAAGACAGTTTGTGGGAAGGATACCAGATTTTGTTTGAAAGCTTACTCCCTACTTTAGTAAAAGAATTCGACCCAAACACTTTTTACTGGCCAAGCTCTCCTGCAACTGGTTGGGGAAGGGATGAAAGCCTGAAAAGTGGTGATGTGCATTATTGGGGAGTTTGGTGGGGTGAGGAACCATTTGAAATGTATAGAAAAAAAGTTGGTCGCTTTAATAGTGAATTTGGGTTTCAGGCCATGCCTGCTTTACCCACACTAAAAAAATCAATTCCTAAAGAGCAATGGTTTGTAGGATCTGAAGCGATTGAATATTACCAAAAGCATCCCCGTGGCACAATACTTATTGGCAAGTATATGAAGGAATACTTTCCGGTTCCTGAGAAGCTTGACGACTATATATATATGAGTCAACTCACGCAATCTTTTGGTATTGGCATGGCAGTTGAAGCCCAGCGACTATCAAATGCTCATAGCAGCGGAACACTGATTTGGCAACTCAATGATGCCTGGCCTGGCATTTCGTGGTCAATGATTGATTTTGCTGGCCGTCCAAAAGCTTTGTACTATCACCTAAAACGTCTTTATCAACCAGTGCTGATTGGCATTAATTCAGCAAAAACAATTCCAGAAGCGCTTTTGGTAAATCATGGGACAGAAAAAATCAAAGGCAGGATGACTGCTGATCTAATTGATTTTAAAGGCAATGTGTTGTACGCCTTTTCACTTCCGGTTGAGCTGGGTAATGGTCAGCAACAAGCTATTCCGGATATTGTGCCAGCGGACATTTTTAATAAAATAGATAAACGTAAAGTATGGTTAAAAATTCGACTGACTGAAGAGGATAAAACTATTGCTGCTTACAATCACTTTTTTGTTTCACCAAAACTCATCAAACTTCCAAAGGCTGAAATATACGTTCGCATGATGCCGCGACGCGATTTTGTTGAGATAATTCTGCAGTCAGATGTTTATGTAAAATCTTTAGAGCTATTTTCTAATGATTTGGAAGGAACATGGGAAAACAACTTCTTTGATTTGGAACCAGACAAAACAATAACAGTTAGATTTTATCCTTCGGGCAATGTGGCTATTAGCGAACTCAAATTTGAAAAAAGATTCTTCAATCAATTTTTAAAATAATTAGTTCTTCTTTGCTTCGGTCTTAAGATTTCTTTTAAAACTTACTGTATTTGAATCAAATTCTATCGCCTTAACCTGCCCTTGTTCATTTTCATACTTCTTTAACTCCAACTCATTATCAGTCAAAAAATTATATGTTTTCACACTCATTTCTATCAGGCGCATTGCCGGATACTTTGCTAAAGATTGATTTTGCGTATAAAAAACATCATTAGCTTGATCTGCAATATCTTCTGCTTGTTGTTCTTTTCTGCTAAACAATCCAACAACCCTCCGGCTGGCATTGGCAAGTATCAGTCCCGCCAAGGATTTTTCCTTTTCTCTCTGATCTGAAATCCTTGCCAAAAAGGCTTCCCCATTAAAATAGTATTGCATGGTTTGCCAATCATCATTGTAAAGTATATGTCCAATGGCTGTCCAGTTAACCTCCTCCGATTTTAATGGCGTAAGTTCAGGTGTAATTGCAGCCACAATTTCGTCATTAAACAGCGGCAATTCATGGTCTGGATTAGCAAAGGGTCGATGCGCAAGTAAAGGCTTTTCTGTATATTGTGTTGAAATTAAATTCTTATTTGAAAGCATCGCCTGCATCTCAAAAATTTGCGCTGAATGTGTTTGTCTGACAGCTGGTTCTTTTAAAAACCACCAAGCTGCACTGAAGAGTAACAAAAAACTTGCAGCCACTCCCACCCAAAAATTGGTTTTCAGCAAAACTACAGGTACTGCCGACTTTTTCAAGTACGAAAAATCAGGATAAGCTTTTGTGCTACTTTCCTTTAGATAGGTTAGTTTAAGCAGTGCAAATTCATGTTTCAGCTGAGTATCATTTTTCAATACTTTCTCAAAAGTCTGCTTTTCTGCATTGCTTAATTCATTTTCCAGGTAATTGATAGCTGTAAGGTCAAAGTTTTGGATTCCGGCTTTGCCGGAAAACAGAAAATCCGGGTTTTGCTTTAAAGCGTCCTTATTCTCATAATACATCATATCAGCTTCAAGACTTGGCAATTCTTCCGTAAGTTCTTCCCAGCTTCCCAACTCAGGATGTGCAGCAATAAAATTCCTGAGCAGCAACACTTCCTGATCAGAAAGCTGTCCTTCTGAAAAGTCGAGCAAAAATGCCTCGTAATTATGTGTGTTGATGTTCATCATGCCGGTATTTCCAAAACGTTTTCTATTTTCTGCAAATATTTTTTCAGGTTCATTCGTGCCCTGAAAATGTACACTTTCACTTGAGCCTCAGAAAGTTGGATGATTTCCCCAATTTCCTGATAACTATATCCTTCATAATCGCGCAAAAGAATCACTGACCGCTGAATATCAGATAGTGTTTGCAGGGCTTCATCCAAAACCTCTTTGAGATCGGAATAGCTGTTATAGCTCACCTGCAAGTGGCTGTGTTGTTGTTCGAGCCGATCCGATTTGCTACTTTTTCTTATCTCATCGATCATGGTATGATAAGCTGTAGTAAACAAATAGGAACGCGCCTTCTCAAAAGGAATTTCATCTACCCGTTGCCAAACCCGTGCAAAAGTTTCCTGTACAACATCCTTAGCCTGTTCCACGTCACGTATATTTTTGATAATGAACCTATAAAGTCCATCAGCATGCAAGTCTACACAACGATTGTATTCTTTTCGCGTCATGCTTTAAAATCAGCTTTCTGAATGTATAACGATTTGACAGGCGCTAAAGTTACAGATAATTTTAAAAAAATCAGGGAGCAGGTAAATCCGGTTAATCCAATTTAAGCACAGCCAGGAAAGCTGATTGCGGCACTTCCACATTACCAACCTGACGCATGCGTTTTTTACCCTTTTTCTGTTTTTCCAACAATTTCCTTTTTCGGGAGATATCTCCACCATAACATTTGGCAGTCACGTCTTTACGTAATGCCTTAATTGTTTCGCGGGCAATAATCTTCGATCCAACAGCGGCCTGTATGGCAATATCATATTGCTGACGTGGGATGAGCTCTTTCAATTTTTCGCACATTTTTCGACCAAAGGTATACGCATGATCACGATGGATCAATGTAGAAAGTGCATCTACAGACTCGCCATTAAGCAGTATATCAAGTTTCACAAGCGTGGCTCTTTGGTATCCTTCGATATGATAATCAAATGAAGCATAGCCTCTTGAAATAGACTTGAGCTTATCATAAAAATCAAACACAATTTCGCTAAGGGGCACTTCAAATGTAAGTTCTACCCTGTCAGAAGTGAGATACACCTGGTTTTTAAGCACGCCCCGCTTTTCAATTGCCAAGGTCATAATATTTCCCAAATACTCAGATTTTGAGATGATCTGAGCAATGATATATGGCTCCTCGATATAATCCAGTTTGTTGGCATCGGGCAAACCACTGGGGTTATGAACCTCAATCATTTCACCGGTAGTAGTATACGCTTTAAACTGAACGTTTGGCACAGTAGTGATCACATCCATATCAAACTCACGATCCAGCCTTTCCTGAATGATTTCCATATGCAGCAGTCCCAGAAAACCACAGCGGAATCCAAATCCAAGCGCAGCAGAGCTTTCAGGTTCAAAAACCAGAGAGGCATCATTAAGCTGAAGTTTTTCTATTGAAGCACGCAATTCTTCATAGTCGTCCGCATCAACCGGATAGATACCGGCAAAAACCATTGGCTTAACATTTTCGAATCCTGCAATAGCCTTATCACATGGGCGACTCACATGAGTAATGGTATCCCCTACTTTCACCTCACGGGAAGTTTTGATACCAGAGATAATATACCCTACATCGCCAGCAGTCATTAGCTGTTTAGGAATTTGCTTCAGCTGGAGTACTCCAATTTCATCTGCATCATATTCCTTGCCGGTTGCTACAAACTTTACCAAATCGCCTTTTCGCATGGTACCATTCATTATACGGAAATAGGCAATAATGCCGCGAAATGGATTAAACACAGAATCGAAAATGAGCGCTTGCAAAGGTGCATCCGGATCGCCGACCGGTGCAGGAACACGTGCTACAATTGCTTCAAGAATTTCGGCAACACCATAGCCTGTTTTAGCGCTTGCACGCAAAATTTCTTCCTTTTTACAGCCAATCAAATCAATAATTTGATCTTCCACTTCATCAACCATGGCGCTTTCCATGTCGATCTTATTAAGCACCGGAATAATTTCAAGGTCATGATCCAATGCCAGGTATAAATTAGAAATCGTTTGAGCCTGAATGCCCTGTGTGGCATCTACAATCAGCAAAGCACCTTCGCAAGCTGCGATAGAACGGGAGACTTCATAAGAAAAATCAACATGTCCGGGAGTATCTATCAAATTGAGTGTATAGGTTTCACCATCTTGCTCATACTTCATTTGTATGGCATGGCTTTTAATCGTGATACCTCGTTCACGCTCAAGATCCATGCTATCAAGCACCTGATCTTTCTGATCGCGCTCCGAAACGGTGTTGGTGAGTTGCAAAAGTCTGTCGGCCAAGGTACTCTTACCGTGGTCAATATGTGCAATGATACAAAAGTTGCGTGTATTTTTCATGGACTGCAAAATTACGATATTCCATTTATCCCTAACATATTTAACTAAATTTCAAATTAAGCTGTTCTACTGCCTTGATTACGAAGTTTACCGGATATGCACAAGCAATCATCAAATCTAATTTTGCTTAATTAACCTCAAAAATCGTCAGCTTATGAAAAAACATCTATTCTTTTTGCTTTTTATTTCCTTTATCACGCTTACAGGATTTGCTAATATTCAGTACGCGAGTGAAGTGATTGATTTTTCTTCACAGTACACAGAAAGTTCATGGTCGGCACAACAATTATTGGGAGCTCCTGATACCTATCCTGACTATGGAGATATCATGACTGCCTGGGCTTCTCAATCAGCTGATGGCAGCCGGGAATATCTGGTACTGGGATACAGCAGTCCGATGCAGGTTTCACATATTGGCATTTTTGAAACTTATAATCCGGGAGCTGTTGATACTATCTATGTTCGAAATGCTTCAAATGGTCAATGGAATATGGTTTGGTCAGGCACTGCAATTGCACAATCAGCCGAATCAAGAATATTTCAAGTTGAATTTACACTCACCAACTATCTTGTTGACGCAGTGAGAATTGCAGTCAATAGTCCAGCTATTCCTGGATGGAACGAAATTGATGCTGTAGCTATTGCAGATGAAGCTATCCTTGGTGGCGGAGGAGGAGGCACCGAACCACAACCACTTACATTACTTGCTCATTATCCATTAACAGGCGATGCCAATGATGTAAGCGGCAATGATTTCCATGGACAGATTATTGGGAATGTAACACCAACAGAGGGACCTTCTGGCGAAACAGCTGGTGCAATGTATTTCGATGGCAATCAAAGTTATATCGAAATTTCTAATAATCAAACACTTGCAAATCCCGGAAACAGCATGACAATCACTTATTGGGTAAATGTTGATGCTTTTTTTGGAAACTTATGGGCTTCAGTTGTATGCAAATCAGATTTTGCAGAAGCACAGTATCGTTTAGGGCATGGCCGCAACAGTGCCTATTTTGCTTATAATGGAACACTTGCTTTTAATGCAATTAATTATCCCTTTTCAATTGAAGATGGCTGGACGTTTGTAGCAGCGTCATATGATGGCGATTCAGTGAGATTCTATAGAAACACAGATAAGTTATACACGATGCCATTGGTTCCCTCAAATAATTTCCTAAACACGGATGATAACCTTTATATTGGTTACGACCCGGCATTATCAGATGATTGGCTCACTGGTTCAGTATTTGATGTAAGAATATATAGCGGAAGTATGACTGACGAACAGGTTATCGCTGTATATGAAGGAGCTGAGCCTTCCGCTATTGGGGAAGAATCTGTTATCAACAAGATTAAGGTTTATCCAAATCCTGTTAGTGAATATATTCGATTCGACAACTCACAATTCACAACCGGTGACGCCCTGATCTACCAACTTATCAATCTGCAAGGCCAATTAGTAAAAGTAGGCAGGTTTGATTCTTCCAATAACAAAATTCCAGTCAATACGCTTGGATCGGGACTGTATTTACTCAGAATTATTAATGGAAACAAAATCTACCAATCAAAGTTGATTAAACGATAGTTGATTAAAACTATTTGTACTATTGTTTAGGTTTGGGGAAACAAACTTTTGCTTCCCCATTTTTCATTTTTAGAAGTTATACCCACTTGAAATATTAGACTTTTCAATAGCATAACTACCAAGGTAAATATTCCCCAGATTACCATCAATGCTGAGTATATCGCCGGTTTTAATGATTTTCCCATCAAGTTTACACTGCTTGTTATCTTCATCAACGTGCAGGCTGTTGCAATTTACGATACAGGTTTTGCCTAACCTTACTGCTGTTACTGCAGCATGAGAAGTAGCACCTCCACGTGCTGTTATTAAGCCATTGCAATTAAAAATCATTCCAATATCATCCGGAACCGTATCCGGTCTGATAAGTATAATTGACTTTTCGGGATACTTCTTACGCAAGGTTTCGAGATCTTCTTCGTCGAAAGCAGCTAATCCGCTCATTGCACCCCCACCTATACCTATTCCCCTGCCAATCAACTGCATATCTTCGGGCATGTTAACAAAGGTGTTTGTATCTATCTCCACACGCAAATCCTGATCCCTAACCTGAAGCAGGTACAAATCTTCCGGCTTATCCGATTCAAAAGTAAATTCTATTTCCTGTGGACTGTAGCCCAGGTTTTCTGTAAGCTCAGTAGCAATGGCATGGATACGCTTGTATATTTCAGGGAGACTGGTTTGCAGCGAAGGATTGCTTAAATCAGATTGCTTGCGTTGTGTTTCGCTTACAGGGGATGGTTTTACGAGGCCAGCTACAATATCTTCGCCCTGACTTCGCATATTAAAATCACCGTAAAGATGCACGCCGGGTCTTTCGCGATGCGGGTTCTGTGTAAACACTACTCCTGTTCCCGATTTATCATTCAGGTTGCCATAAACCATCTGCTGAACGATTACTGCCGTTCCCCAGTTGTCAGAAAACTGTAAATGGCGCCTGTAAACATAAGCTCTTTCGGATGACCATGAGGCAAAAACCATATCAATGGTTTGTATGAGTTGTTCAAACAAGTCCTCCTCAAACCTTATATGATGTTGCGCTAACACTTCTTTATATGCCAAGGCAATCAGCCGCATATCTGCTGCTTCAAATTCTTGTTTTTGTTTTACCCGAAGTTTTTGTTTGTAAACGAGCATTACTGAGTCGAACACATCACGGTCGATGCCATGAGCCATCCCCCAACTTTGAATAAAACGCCGGTAAGAGTCCCAAATCGACCAACTCATTTCCGGGTTTTTGCTGATCGATTCAACCAATTCATCGTTGAGGCCCACATTTAAAAATGTGTCCATTGCCCCTGGCATTGAGATAGCTGTTCCTGAACGAACAGAGAGCAACAGCGGTTGATTGGGATCACCAAAACGCTTGCCGCTGAGTTGCTCAAGTTGTTTCAGATATTTTCGAATCATCTCATGAAGCTCAGTCTTCAATGCTTTGAGACTAAGGATCGTTTGGTGCCTACGAAAAACCTCTGTAGTGATTACAAATCCGGGAGGCACAGGTATATCAGCCAGATACAGGTTTTTGAGGTGATAGGCTTTGCTTCCCAAAAACACCTGATTGTCTGTTTTCGGGTTACGTTCGTTAAAGGCGCTAATCACCAATTCGGAGTTATAGGACATGATATCGCTGATGAGGCTTTCGTCAAGGCGGTCAGACATGCTCCGCAACGACTGTAAAATACGGCTGATAAAATTATCCAAAGGCTGCACGAGAAAAGCTTCAGCAATCACATCGCGATGAAAAGCTTCTGACTTTATACTGATAAGCTTTTGAATCTCGCGATCTGTTTTTTCCTTTTTGGGGTCAAAAATCTGAGGCGTAACTATTTTTAACGGAAATTCATATGACTTAAGAAAATATTTGATAATGATGCGTTTAACATCCTCGGCCAGGAACTGAAAAATATTAATGTATTGATCAAAGGAGAAACTCCTGGAAGTGAGGCTGTAACGAAGCATTGCCAGATTTGAGTTAAAACTCTGGTTGGTAATTCCATCCAGTTCCAGGCCTGAACGAAAATCCTCCAGTATTATGTTTATTTCTTCAAGTGTTCGGGCTGAAATATAATCCAGGTTGAGGTTTGAAACCACTTTCTCCATCAGGCGGGTAGCTACTTTTTCCAGTCTGAATGTGAGTCCTAAAGCCTCAAATTTGTTTTCACGATATACGCCATACATTGATGGAATTCCAATGGCTATATGCCTTTTATGATAAATATTCTCCCAGCTTTCACTTTCCTGCGGATTAAAAATTATGGCTTTCAGCCTGTCCATAAAGTTATAAATCAGCTTAAGTGAAAGGCCAAAATTTTGCTTTCCCATGGCCTCCTGCAATTGGGCAATTTCTTCATCCGGAATAAATGGATATCGCCTTAATAATGCAATAATATCGACCGTTTCAAAGGAATACTTTTCGCGTAAATGATCATACAACACCCTGATATCATGTAATCTTTCACTATCACGTTTTATCAGTTCATCATCAACATCAGATTTTTCAATGGCATCATCAAGCAGTTCCTCAAATTTTTCGAGTGAGCAAGCCAATAAACCATCCGCATCTGATTTGTTGTTGGCCGCCATTTGTTTGACCAACTTATGAACAGTAGCAAAATACTCATTTTCAGTATCCACAAACTTATACACATTATCAGGTAAAGCATCGCGTAGCTTTTCCAATTCACCATCATACCAAAACTTGAATACTCTCCGGGTAAGCTCGATAAGGGTATTGTTGCTTTCAGTGTGTACCTGTTTTCGCAAAAAATGAATCAATTTATCCTGCCGGCCACAAATCTCATCCATAGTAGTCGTCACCTTGCGTATCTCTCCTTCAGCGCCTATCTCATTGAAATAAACCGGAAAAATACGTGTCAACTGCTTAACCTTTTTATAATAAGGTGCAATATTGGAATTAAGAATCTTGGTTATCTCACGCTGAAACAAATCCGTATCGCTGATAAAAATGCCACCCAACCGCAAATTGACAATCAAAGCTGATAACAGTTTCTCCATCAGCGATTGTGAATACTCAATTAGTTGCAACCATATCCGGATATTTTTAATGTGGTTCTCATTCACACTGAGTTGCCAGTCCTCGTCAACGAAAACCATTCCCGGTGAAGCAAAACCGAAGTCAATCAGTTTTTTCTCAAAATAATTAATAAGCTCTTTGTTTTCAGTATCATCTATATCAATTACCTTGAGTCCCAGCGTCAGCTGAAAATCAAGCACAGCACCAAGATGCGTTTCCCTAAGCTCTTCGGCCAATGAAAAAATTAAGTCAATAAATGGTTCAACTTCTTTAATATCAAGTTCATCTATCGCGTGACGAATCATTTTATCAAGGTTCCAAATCATTCGTTCCTGTTTGTTATCCAAACCTGGCAAATGAAGCAGATAAAACTGATATTGAAACTGTTTCAAAAAAGTATCCAGCTTGAAACTTGTATCAAGAAAATGTTGTGAAATATTCTCATAGTCCTTTGCTTCAAGCAGCTCATCCCAATTTTTGCAAGCTTGCAATTGGTCTTGCAAAGCAGTAAAATACTTTGTCCCTAAGAGGGCTGATAATAAGTTTTTATCTGCTTTATTTAAAACTCCTTTTTGTTGCTTCAGCCAGCTTTCGATCTGCGTGGTGCTTTGCCAGTAATTATAGGTTTCAACCTTAAGCGCCTTCAAAAGAGTAAACGCCTCCTCATGAAGCAATTTATGCATTTGTGCATTATCTAGATGACGTTTGAAATGCAGTGTTCCACGGATAAAGCAATCTTTGTTTTTATCAAATCTTTCAGAAAGCACTTTCAATGCCTCTACTGCCATATTAATCTGATGCGAAGCATTTTGAAGTATTAAAGTAATCAGCTCCAAAAGTGTTTTTGCAATCATTAAACGAAGCTCACAACTATTTTCTTCCTTTAGCAGCTGATTCATCATTTCAATGGGCACCTCAAGGGCGTTCTCCGGCATCCCGGTTTTAGCATAAAACCAAAAATCCGTAATCAGGATTTCGCGCAATTCTTCTATTACAAATTTGCGGTTCGACAAAGGATGGTGAAACTCTGTTATGCAATCGGTTGCACGTTTTTTTATTCCATAATAGCCTTCCGATAAACCAATAAATTTTTGATGTTCTTCAGGTATGTAAATGTCTCTATATCTGGTTTCTGCAAGGTTTGCTTCGAGCGCTTTAGAAGTAAATTGAGTAGCCATGGGTAAAATTTTAATATTCGAAGATACAGAAATCAACTAATTTTGATGTATTAATAAAGATAAAAACTTTAAGCCTCTGTGCTTGTTAAAATATTAGTTAAACTAAAAAATTAAGAGCTATGTCAAAGATTAAAATTGGAATCAATGGTTTTGGTCGCATTGGTCGCAATGTGTTTAAAATCGTTATGGAACGTGATAACATGGAAGTTGTTGGTATTAACGACTTAACAGACACCAAAGTGTTGGCACATTTGCTAAAATACGATTCAACTCAAGGTAAGTTTAACGGAACGATTACCTATGATGAAAACGCTATCATAGTAAACGGCAAGCGCGTTACAGTTACAGCTGAACGCAGTCCGATCAACATCAAGTGGTCAGTAACTCCTGATGTTGTTGTTGAATCAACCGGAGTTTTCCGCTCGCGCGAAAGCAATAAAGGAGGTTATGGTGATCACCTGAAAAACGGAGCTAAAAAAGTGATTCTGTGTGTACCTTCCAAAGATCAGATTGATGCTACAATTGTATTGGGAGTGAATGACAACGACCTGAAGGACAGCGATCAATGTGTTTCTAATGCCAGTTGTACTACCAACTGTCTGGCCCCTGTAGCCAAAGTGCTAAACGATCGTTTCGGTATTGAGAATGGGTATATGACTACAATCCACGCTTATACAAACGATCAGGTGATTCTGGATGCTCCTCACAGTGATTTGCGTCGTGCCCGTTCGGCTGCCCTTTCGCAAATCCCAACTACAACCGGAGCTGCTAAAGCTGTTGGTATCGTAATTCCTGAGCTTTCAGGAAAACTCGATGGTTTAGCAGTTCGTGTACCCACCCCAACTGGTTCATTAGTGGATTTAGTTGTAAATCTGAAAACAGAGGCTACAAAAGATCAAATTAATGCTGCCATTAAGGAAGCCGCCGAAGGTCCTATGAAAGGTATCCTGGAATATACAGAAGATGAAATTGTTTCAGTTGATATTATTCACAACAGCCACTCATCAATTTTCGATGCCAAGAGCACCATGGTGATGGGTAAAACAGCGAAGGTTTTGGCATGGTACGATAATGAATGGGGATATAGCTGCCGCGTAGTTGACCTGGCGGAAAAGTTTAACCTCTGATAGCAGTACTTTACTGAAAAACAAAAAACCGGTTATTCCTAGCCGGTTTTTTTATTCTGGAATAAGCTGACCAAAAGAATACATTTTTTTTCAATTATTGACAATTGCTCAAATAAAGAGCTATAGCATGTACAAAGAATGATGCTTCTGAAACTGGATTAAACCAAGCATAGATAAATCATGTTGAGCCCGAAATTCAAATTAAACGTTCATCGCTCAAGTGCTATTACGATCTCAAGGTCCACTTCCTCACCCAAATGTTCTTCAACCTGCGATTTAAAGGCATCCAGTTGTTTCGTTCGCAAAGGCTCCTTCGTAACAAGCTTCAGGGCAATCCGCAGCGGTTTCACTGTTTGCACCTGCACTTCTCTAACATCCATATCATCCAGCTCAAGTATTTCCATTTCATGCGTATAATGATGCACTTTTAGCATTTGTCCAAAGCTAAAGGCAAGAGGAATGCTTAATAGCAGCACTACAGCCAATGAAATAAGCATTCCCTTGGTAGCTCTTTTAAACGGGCTAAAGCCAAGCAACATAAACGTAAACGAACCGGCAAGCACTATGCCAGCAAGATTGGTTACCAATAATAATAAAGCCCCCAATCCAATTTGCCAGTCAAGCCAGGCAAGTCCGATAGCCGAAACAGCCAATGGAGGGATCAAAGCAACAGCAATAGCCACCCCTGCAAGTGTTTTGGCAACTTCTTCGCGGGCATGGGCGTAGGCACCTGCCACACCTGAAATAACTGCTATTCCCAAATCAAGAAGATTCGGTCGGGTACGCGATAGAATTTCGTGTCCGGCATTATCTATTGGCGTGAGCCAGGTAAGGAAGACAGCAAAAAGCATCGCCAGTCCCATTCCAGTGAGTATCGTCTGTCCGCTTTTTACAATCAGGCTTTTTTCCTGACGCAAAGCTCCCATGCTCAACGATATTATCGGACTCATTAGTGGCGCTAAAATCATTGCACCAATCACCACCGGGCTGGAATTAGCGAAAAGACCAAAAGTTGCAAGTAGGGTTGAAAGCACCATCAACACCAGATAAGAAGCTTTTGGTTTTGCATTGTCGCGCAGTAATTGAAACAGTTCCTTAAACTCATCGCCTGAAGCTTGTCGAATTAATGGAATTTTTCTGCCAGTAAGCTCTTTGGCTGTTTGCTCGCCAGCCAATGCCTGCGTTTTAAATTTTTCAGCTGGTTTCCCTGATTGCTCTGGGATTTCCAAAAAAACGCCAGGATACAGGCTTAGCTGCCTCTCACTCATTGCAAAGTTTAATTTATCTGCACGTCGCACACGCGCATCCTGAATAAAAGCCTTATTGCCTTCCGGAAACTCCAACTGCAGTGCAGATACTTTAAGATGGGCAGCAAAATTGGGTAAGCCTTTGCCATGTCTCCAAAAACCAAAGACATAACGCAGCATTTGCGAAATACTTCTGGGACTAATCAACAAAGCATGCAAAAGACCATCATCAATGGAAGAATCAGCCAGCACCATGCGTGATAGTAAGGAGCTTTTGCGATGCTCAGAAATGGTAATACCGGCAACAGCAGTTTTAATGACATTATCGTTGGGCAAATTTAGGCTTAGCCTGAAAAAGCGCGCTTGAAACATCCGCTTTAAACGTTTTAAGCTGCCAGACCTAAAAAAATTAAATGATCCAAGGTCACTATTTGTCATGAATGTTTCACCTACTGAAACCTGATTAAAAACCACCTGATCATTACAAAAAAGCACATCTGTGAGAATAGGCTCCTTCACTTTTTTTAAGTGTTCAACAGCTTTTTCAAGGTTTCGGCTCACGCCCATTCCTATGCATGCTTCTCTCGATTCAGGATGTGGTAAAACAGCCAGTTTGTGCTTATTTTTAAGAATTACTGGCAAAGCCTCACGCAGTTCATCATCTGACAAAAAAAACAAAACTGGCGTTTCTTTTGGCAGCGATTTCAGCTGATCAATGGTGTACGATTGGTGATGAATAAGGATATCATCCAGCAAAGGCAGCAATTTGTTTTGTACAAATTCTTGCTGTTCAATATCATAAAATAGATGAAAGTGCATTTAACAAAAATACACTTTTTGAGTAAAGGATAAGTGTGAAATTAAACCACTACATCATACTCCCTCAAGGCATCATTCAGTGAGGTTTTTAAATCTGTAGAAGCCTTGCGTTTTCCGATTATAAGAGCACAGGAAACCTGATATTCGCCAGCCGGAAACTTTTTTGTGTAAGTGCCAGGAATTACAACCGATCTGGCTGGAACTATTCCTTTCATTTCAATAGGTTTTGAACCACTCACATCAATAATTTTTGTGGATTTGGTGAGTACTACATTGGCACCCAGAACGGCTTCCTGCTCAATTTTAACACCCTCCACCACAATGGACCTTGAACCAATGAAGCAGTTATCTTCGATAATTACAGGGGCAGCCTGAACTGGCTCCAGTACACCACCGATGCCTACACCACCACTCAAGTGTACGTTTTGCCCAATCTGTGCACAAGAACCTACTGTGGCCCAAGTATCAACCATTGTACCTGAACCAACATATGCACCAATGTTAACATATGACGGCATCATGATTACACCCTTTTCCAAAAAAGCTCCGTATCGTGCAATAGCATGAGGAACCACACGTACTCCCATTTTCGCATAGTTTTTCTTTAAAGGTATTTTGTCATGAAACTCCAGCATTCCAACCTCCAAAGTCTCCATTTTGCGGATAGGGAAATAAAGAATAACAGCCTTTTTTACCCAGTCGTTTACTACCCATTGTTTCTCCTTTTGCTCGGCCACGCGCAATTCTCCTTTATCAAGTAAATCAATTACTTGCTCAATAGCTTTTTGTACATGGTATTTTTGAAGCATATCCCTTTGTTCCCATGCAGTTTCTATTATATCTTTTAGCTTTTCCATCGTACTTGTTTTAAGCCTCGAAATTACAAAAAACCGGCTCATCACCTACATAAGCCCTTTGCATCAGATTGTTTTCTTAATTTTGCAGCGCGATAAACGAATAAAAGTCTGGTATGGGAAGAATTATGGCAATAGATTACGGTCGTAAACGGTGTGGTATCGCTGTTACTGACGAGTTACAATTGATTGCCAATGGTTTAACAACTGTAAAAAGCCATGAAGTTTTCGATTTCGTCACCAATTATATAGCCCTGGAAAAAGTTGAGACTATTGTGATTGGTGAACCAAAAGATATGCAAAACAAGCCTTCGGAAGCTTCCCGTTATATTGAGCCTTTTGTAAACCGACTGCGCAAAGCTTTTCCTGAGCTGGATATCAGACGTTTCGACGAACGATTTACATCAGTAATGGCTTTTCAAAGCATGATTGATGCCGGCCTCAGCAAAAAGAAAAGGCAGGACAAAAGACTGGTAGACACGATTAGCGCTACACTGATACTGCAATCATATATGGAATCTCAAAATAAATCACAGAAATGATATTACCCATCGTAGCTTACGGGCATCCGGTGCTAAAAAAAGCAGCAGAAAACATTACCCCCGAGTATGAAGGATTAACAGAACTAATTGAGAATATGTGGGAAACAATGTATGAGGCATCAGGAGTGGGACTTGCTGCACCACAAATCAATAAATCCATCAGGTTATTTGTGATTGATGCCTCTCCTTATGGAGAGGAGCATCCCGAAACCAAAGACTTTAAAAAGGTGTTTATTAATGCTGAAATACTCAACGAAAATGGTGAATCATGGACGATGAGTGAAGGTTGCCTTAGTTTGCCCGGAATGAATGAGGACGTTAGTCGCCAGCCCGAAATAACTATACGCTATCAAGACGAAAATTTTGAAACACACCAGGAAACCTTCAACGGTATTTTAGCCAGGATTATTCAGCATGAATATGACCATATCGATGGCATTCTTTATGTTGACAGGCTTCCAGCGCTAAAAAAAATGCTTTTGAAAGGAAAACTGCGAGATATCTCAGAAGGAAAAGTAGATGTTGACTATAGAATGATTTTTCCGAAAATAAGAAAAAAAGTAAGGTAATGTTAATAGATGTAAGATTTTTGAGTGGCTTATTGCTAATTATTGCAATTTCAATTATTACTTCCTGCAACAATTCAGAACAATCCAATAAGCACCCTGATAAAACTGCCATTCAGCAAAGTATTACTCAGGGCGAGAAGAATGTTATGCTGAGTAATGGTAGTATTGTAGCCGATTCGGCAATTAAGTTGATCGAACAATACCAATTATATCAGGAACTCTGGCCTGATGACAGCCTTTCTTCAGAATATCTTTTCAAAGCCATAGAAATATCGATTAACCTCCCAAGACCAAAAGAAAGTCTGCAATTAATCGAAACCTATCTTCAGTATTATCCGCATGAATTTCATGCCGGTGTAGCACTGTTTATGGAAGGGTTCATTTATGATCAACAATTAAACGATACTACCAATGCACGACTGGCGTATGAGCGTTTGATAAAGAACTATCCTGATCACGCATTTTCTGATGATGCAAAAAGTGCTATGCTGTTTTTAGGAAAAAGTCCTGAAGAGCTAATTCGCAGCTTTGAACAAATGCAAGAATAAAAAAAGCTGAGGTTAAATGAAACAACACTTAACCTCAGCTCTTGTATAAAAGAAATTATAATTTGTAGCTTACGCCTACACGACCGCCAGAAGCAGCATTACCGCCACCAAACTCAAGATTTACACCCCAGCGATCATTCCAGTAATAGCGACCACCAATTTGAGCATCAATTCCAAAGCCGGAAGCATTAGCACCACCATAGCCGCTTGCAGCATTCCAGAACACCCATCCGGCACTTAGTCCGGCGTAAAAATCCCATTGTCGAGGAATATTCAAGAGTGTATTAAAGTGATAATTTCCGTTAGCAAATGCACCTATAATAGTTTGGTTGTATTTATCACCCGACCAATTCTCGTTATAAGTACGAAAAGAAACATTGAATCCAACAGTAATATCCGGATGCACACCAAAATCCATCCCAATATAAAGCGGAATACCCCAGTTTGAAAATCCGGTTCCAAAGTTGAGTTGTTTGCCACCATCACCAATAGGGCTTTGTGCAAAAGAAAAGCTTGTTACAAAAAGTAACACAAAAGCTACAGCTAGTTTTTTCATAATTTTTGAGGTTTTTATTTGATAAATTTATTTAGCATAGCTCACCGCACGCGTTTCGCGAATAACGGTGATTTTTATTTGTCCAGGATAAGTCATTTCAGTCTGTATTTTTCTTGACAGATCGAAAGCAAGCCTGTCGGCATCAGCATCAGTAACTTTATCGGCACCAACAATCACACGCAGCTCACGTCCGGCCTGTATGGCGTAAGTTTTGATTACGCCTGGATATGTCAAGGCCATTTCTTCCAATTTTTTAAGTCGTTGAATATATGCTTCAACCACCTCACGCCGTGCTCCGGGCCGCGCTCCGGAAATAGCATCACACACCTGAACGATGGGAGCGATAAGGGTTTCCATTTCTATTTCATCATGGTGAGCCCCAATAGCATTACAAACATCAGGTTTCTCTTTAAATTTTTCAGCGATTTTCATACCCAAAATTGCATGTGGCAATTCTTCAGCATTCTCAGCAATTTTGCCAATATCATGCAGTAAACCGGCGCGTTTAGCCATTTTTGTATTGAGCCCAAGCTCAGAAGCCATGGTGGCACTTAGTTTGGCCACTTCAATTGAGTGCTGAAGGAGGTTTTGGCCATAAGAAGACCGGTATTTCATCCGGCCAATCATTTTAATCAGTTCTCCATGCAAATTGTGTATGCCCAGATCAATAACAGTTCTTTTACCTGTCTCCAGAATTTCCTGTTCAATTTGTTTCTCTGTTTTCTTCACCACCTCTTCGATACGGGCAGGATGGATACGGCCATCAGTAACAAGTTTTTGTAAAGAAATTCGGGCAATCTCTCTTCTCACCGGATCAAAGCCGGAAAGCAAAATAGCTTCAGGACTATCATCAATAATAATTTCGACACCTGTGAGGGCTTCCAATGCTCTGATATTTCTACCTTCACGGCCAATGATACGTCCTTTTATTTCGTCACTTTCAATATTGAAAACAGTAACTGTATTTTCAATGGCATGCTCTGCTGCTGTGCGCTGAATAGTTTCAACCACAATTTTCTTGGCAGCCATATTTGCTGTAAGCTTTGCTTCTTCGGTAATGTCCTTCACGAGTACCATTGCTTCCGAAGTAGCTTCATCCTTCATCAGCTCAATAAGTTGTTCCTTGGCTTCGTTAGATGAAAGGCCGGAAAGTTTCTCCAGCAGCTTCACTTGATCTTCCTGCACTTTATCCAGCTCTTCCTGACGCTTATTTAAAATATCAAGCTGTGTATTTAAATTTTGCCGCAAAGCATTGAGCTCTTTTTGTTTGCGCTGATAGTCCTCCATTTTTTGGGCAAACTGCTGCTCTTTATTTTGCAATCGGTTTTCTGCCTTTTGCATTTCACGATTCTTCTCTGAAATCATCTTTTCGTGTTCAGATTTCAGTTGAATAAATTTTTCTTTGGCCTGTAAAATTTTTTCTTTTTTGAGTACCTCAGCTTTCTCCCTGGCCTCTTCCAAAAGCACCTCACCTTTTTTGGTAAGTGCCTTACGAAGCACAGTAGCCGCCAGCAATGCTCCCAGACCTAGTCCGGCCAACAGCAATAGGGCATAAATCAACATTTCCATAATTAATAGCTTTTCAAAAGCCCGAAATAAAAGGAGTAGGAATAAAAAAATGCCCGACTTAATTCAAAGGAGTTGGTAAACCCCTCTCAGACACGTTTAGGGCAGCCTGACCGCGCAAACTTCCACTGTTTTGCCAAAGCAAAACTCCCTTGGGAGTGAGGCCTGTTTTTGTGATCAATGAGCAAACCCTTATGATGGTAATGTTGAGTTTACAATCACGGTTTGAATTAAGCGGGCAAATATCTTCAAAGAACTAATGCTACCTTATCGTTAGGACAAATGTTCACTTAACAGCGCGTCCAGCTGATGCAGTTTTTCATCCAGACGGTTATCTTTAAAAACAAGCTCATCCTTCAAAACTGACTCTGCAGTGGCCAGCTGAATCGCTGTCATGGCCAGTAAATCCTGATGATCCTTGTAAGCATATGCATTGGCATAAGCTTTTATCCGATCATTAATCAATGCAGCAGCCTTGCGAACACGTTCTTCCTCCTCGGATTGTATCCTGAGTTTGTAGGTTCTTTCTGCTATGATAATATTGATCGTAATTTCGTTCATAAATATAATACGCTGTTTGCTATCCTTTGTTCAATAATGCAACACAATTATCTATTTCCCGCATCAGCCCCTGTATGAGCTTTCGTCCCTTTTCTACTTCCTTCTCGTTTCCGAGCGCGTTTACAATAATTTTTTTATTTATTTGATCTGTTAATTGACTGTGCGATTCCTGAAGCTCCGCCAATTCCGACTTCAAGGCTTCATTTTCGTCAGTCAGATCTGCAACCTTTTTGCTTAGCAGTGTATTGTGCGCTATCAGCTTTTGAACCTTCAATTCGATACCGGCAAGAAGCACACTGGTTTCAGCCATTGCTTTAGGGTTTTTAGATCTTAGTACAAAAGTACATATTTTAATACTGCCTTTGCAAATAATACTGAGATAAAATGAGATCAACAGAAAAAGACTTAGTCATAAGTTTATAGTTATTAAGTAGTTATTCCTCTTATTAGACTGCTGTTGAATATATCCCAACAATGAATTTTATTGTAAATTAGCATTTCACTGATTTAAAACAATCTTAGAATTTTTAAACAAAATGAACGAGTTTTTTATTCATTATCTTTGGGAAAACAAATTGCTTAAACCAGCACTTGAAACTACCGACCATTCCATTGTTCAGATTCTTTATCCGGGCAGCCGCAACCATAATGCCGGACCAGATTTTCTTAACGCACGAATTAAAATTGATGAGACTATCTGGGCAGGAAACATAGAAATACACACACTGGCATCTGACTGGTATAAGCATCATCATGATCAGGACAAAGCTTACGAAAATGTAGTTTTGCATGTAGTATATACTGCTGATAAAACTGTTTTTGATAGTCAGAAAAAACCATTGAAAACTTTGGAAATAAAGGACAAATATCCAACGGAGGTACTACTCAAATACCGGAGCTTTATCGACAGCAAACAATGGATAGCCTGCGAAAATCAGCTGGGAACAGTGCAGCGTTTTACATGGCTATCATGGCTTGATAGAATGATTGCAGAACGACTGGAACACAAAACTTCTGTTGTTTTTGATTTGTTACATAATAACAATAATGACTGGGAGCATACTTTTTACCAGCTTTTGCTCAGCAATTTTGGTTTCAAAGTAAATCAGGCTCCGTTCGAACGACTGGCGAAAATTATTCCACTTGCTGTTTTGCTAAGACATCGCGATAATCTCTTTCAAATTGAAGCGCTTCTTTTTGGTGCAGCGGGTTTATTAAACAAGGAGTTTGAAGATGAATATCCTAAAAACCTGAAAAAGGAATATCAGTTTTTGTCTCATAAATATGACCTATCATCATTGCAAGCACAAGAATGGCGATTCATGAGGATGCGTCCTGTCAACTTCCCTACAATCAGGCTAAGCCAACTTGCTACACTTATTTACAAACACGGACAACTATTCTCTAACATTCGCTATGCAGATACGGTAGAGGAAATTCAAGGCTTTTTTGAAGTACAAGCATCTGAATATTGGACAAACCACTACCAATTCGACAAAATATCCCCCGGTAAACCTAAAGCACTTGGGAAAAGTGCAATCAATTTACTCCTAATCAACGCAGTTGTTCAATGTCTTTTTGCCTTTGGAAAAACGCATCAAAATCAATCCGTAAAGGACAAAGCGCTCATGCTGTTAGAAGCAGTTGCAGCAGAAAACAACAACCTGATACGAAAATTCGAGCAGGCAGGTCTAAAAGTGACTAATGCTTTGCATTCACAAGCACTGATTTACTTACATCAATCTTACTGCAAACCAAGACGCTGCCTGGAGTGCAGGATCGGACATGTGCTTTTACGCAAAGCATGAAATATTTTATTTAGCATCAGCCTGCTGATTATGAGTATATTAAATCGAAAAATAGAATTGCAGGACAATTTTATTTGTGATTAGCAAACAATTTTCTAAAATTTGTCAGCTGCAAGGCACCTATTATTTTAATATTAAATTGTGATTTGCAGTAAACTGAACCAAAAACCATTTTTATGAATGACATCCTCACTGCTATTGATACCGCGATTGTAGCCTATAACAATTACATAGGCGGATACCTGATTCTGCTGATGCTAATTCCAACCGGTGTTTATTTCGCTTTTAGGCTCAGGTTTATCAATATCACAAAAATCGGGCATGCGGTAAATGTAGTACGTGGAAAATACGACAGCAAAGAAGCTGAAGGTGATGTGAACCACTTCAAAGCTTTAACTACTGCACTTTCTGCAACAGTGGGCACCGGAAACATTGTAGGTGTGGCTTTGGCCATTTATCTAGGAGGCCCTGGTGCTGTTTTTTGGATTTGGGTTACAGGCTTTTTAGGGATGATGCTCAAATATACAGAGGTAACGCTTGCTCAAAAATACCGAAAGTTTAATAGCGATGGCACCGTATCCGGAGGCCCAATGTATTATATGGAATACGGCCTAAAAGAGAAGCTTGGAAAATGGGCGAAGGTTTTGGCTGTTGTTTTTGCTTCAGCAACAATTTTATGTTCATTAGGAACAGGTAATATGGCACAGTCCAATTCCATGGCAGATGCCATGCTAACCAGCTATAGTATTCCCACATGGATTTCTGGCGCCATTATCACCTTTTTGGTTTTATTAGTAGTCATTGGAGGCATCAAACGTATTGCAGACGTAACGTCGCGCCTCGTCCCCTTTATGGCAGTTATCTATATTGTGGCAACGGTTGTAGTACTCATTGGCATGTATGATCATATTCCAGCTGCTTTTGCACTTATTTTTCATGATGCCTTTACAGGTTCTGCTGCAGCCGGAGGATTTGTTGGAAGCACTTTTATCATGACACTGATTTGGGGTGTAAGGCGGGGCTTGTTTTCCAATGAAGCGGGACAAGGCTCTGCACCAATTGCGCATGCAGCGGCAAAAACCAAATACCCTGCCCGCGAAGGAATTGTGGCCCTTTTAGAACCAATGATCGATACTATCATTATTTGTACAATGACAGCGCTTATGATTATCGTTACTGATGCCTGGACGCTCGAAACCATGGGTGTGGGAATGACAGTAGAAGCCATGAATACGGGTTTGCATCGTTTTGGTATTGACGGACTGGGTGGCCATATCATCGCTTTTGGTTTATTGTTATTTGCTTTTAGTACTATCATTAGCTGGTCATATTACGGTTCAAGGGCAGCCATTTATTTGATTGGCGAAAAAGCAGTAAAGCCCTATCTTTATCTTTATGGGCTTTTTGTGTTTTTTGGTTCCATTTGGGGATTAGATATTGTCTGGCATTTTGTGGATATGGTAATTACTTTTATGACGATTCCAAACCTCATAGCCTTGCTACTGTTAGCTCCGGTAGTAGTGGAAGAAACAAAAAAGTACTTCAAACACATGGAAAGCCTTAAAAACCAGTAGAACTAAACATGAAAAAATTGATTCTGCTTTTGTTGATTTTGTGCTGTGTTTCACAAATAAAAGCCAACACCGAACAGCACAAAGCTGAATCAGACACTACAAAAACAATTTCATCTTATATCAACGAAGCTTTCACACCATTTGTGGATCAGCTTTCGGCTGTTTTGTTCTGGGATCCTTTTGCGGCTTCCGGAGTTTATGATCCTCAGGTTTATGATGAAAACGGAAGAATTGTTACAGATGAATCAGGAAGCCCTGTTCAGGCGCCTTTAAAGCTGATTGTGGTTTGGCTGATGGCTGGTGGATTATTTTACACATTCTATCTTCGTTTCATCAATATAAGGGCTTTCCGCCATGCTATTGGTTTGGTCAGCGGAAAGCATGACGAAGGCAACTCCAAAGGTGAGGTATCTCATTTTCAAGCATTAACAACCGCTTTATCAGCTACGGTAGGTCTTGGTAATATTGCTGGTGTAGCTGTTGCCATCTCAATCGGAGGGCCTGGTGCCACCATCTGGATGATTCTGGCAGGGTTGTTGGGAATGTCATTAAAATTTGCAGAATGCAGCTTAGGGCTAAAATATCGTATTATTAACGATAAGGGAGAAGTATCAGGTGGAGCCATGTATTATTTAAAAAACGGTCTGGCACGTAAAGGGCTTAAACCTTTGGGAATAGTACTTGCAATTACTTTCTCGGTTATGGCCATTGGCGGCTCTGTTGGAGGAGGAAATATGCTTCAGGCCAATCAGGCATTCGAACAGCTCACCACCTTTTTTCCTGCTTTATCTGACTATGGGTTCTGGTATGGACTGCTGATGGCTTTTTTGGTTGGACTGGTAATCATTGGCGGCATAAAAAGCATTGCCAGTGTTACTTCCCGAATTGTGCCTTTTATGGCTATATTGTATGTGGCTGCATCGCTGATCATTATTGCCATGCATTATGACCAAACGGGTCATGCCCTTAGTTTGATATGGAATGGAGCTTTTAATGCTGAAGCTATGAAAGGCGGAGTGATCGGGGTATTGATTTTTGGATTTCAGCGGGGAGCTTTTTCCAATGAAGCCGGTGTTGGTTCTGCTTCTATTGCGCATGCAGCAGCAAAAACTGACCATCCTGTGAGTGAGGGTATTGTTGCCTTGCTGGAACCTTTTGTTGACACTGTTATTATTTGTACGATGACTGCTTTGGTTATCATTTTTTCAGGAGTTTATCAGGACACTTCCGGCATTCAAGGCGTGAGCCTTACCTCTGCCGCATATGGATCCGTTATTTCCTGGTTTCCTTTTGTGCTGCTGGGCACCGTTACACTTTTCGCCTTTAGTACTATGATTTCATGGTCGTATTATGGTCTAAAAGGATTTGATTTTCTTTTTGGAGGTATTAGCCAACGTTTCCTGGGATCGCGTAAACCGGCAGGCATACTGTTTAATAGTTTTTTCCTGTTTTGTATCGTAATTGGCAGCGCAGCCAGTTTAGGTCCGGTAATGGATTTTTCGGATATGATGGTGCTTTGCATGGCCTTCCCAAACCTGCTGGGGCTTTTCATTCTGGCTCCTGAAGTTAAAAAAGACCTAAGAGCCTACTGGACAAATTACAAGCTTAAAAACAAATGAGAAATCTCCTGCCCTTGTTTCTTTTTTTGATTCTTTTTTCTGAAGCACAGGCACAGAAAGACAAAAACCTGTCAGAAAAAATTGCTTTAATAAACAATGTAACAGATCTTTTTAACAATCAATATCAGGCAGGATCCGGGATAGGATGTAGTTTCGGCTTGCAAGGCAACATTCGTGAATGGGATTCTACTGCACAGTTTATTCTGAGTTATCATTTTAACGATGTTGACTGGAAAACAACCCAGATACAAGCAGATGAAAATGATTTGCTATGCCTTGAAGCCAAATGCAAAGCAGATCAAGCTTGTTTTACCTTGATAAATGCTAAAAACAAAAGAAAAACCTATCGAAGCGCACGCCTTTTTTGTGTTTCTGATGAACAAAAGCAGGTACTAACCTCTGTACAGTCAGGCTTGATGCACTTAATTCCTTATTTTGAATAGCCTATTTTTTACTGGCGGGAACAAAATCCATTGAAGCAGAATTCACACAATATCTGAGGCCGGTTGGTTTTGGGCCATCAGTAAAAACATGACCCAAATGCCCATCGCAGCTGGCACACTTAATCTCTGTTCTGATCATACCATAACTTGTATCGAGCACTTCTTTAATCTTGTCCTTGCTAATCGCAGCAAAAAAACTTGGCCAACCAGAGCCAGATTCATATTTGGTATCAGAATCAAACAATGGTGCACCACATCCTGCACACACATATGTCCCTTCTTCTGAGTGATTATAATATTTTCCCGTAAAAGGCGGCTCTGTGCTACACTGTCTGAGTATCTTATACTTTTCGGGCCCAAGTTCCTCAAGCCATTCTGCTTCTGTTTTTTCCACATTAATATTTTTTACCATTTGATCCGGTATTTTATAGCTTGTATCATATTGCTGTGCAACACTCTTGTTATTCACTGCAATAGCCACAAGCACAATTATAACGCAAATAGATTTATACATTTTAAAGGCTTTCAATTAATAACAAAATACATTGGCAAATTGTTTGCTAACTATTCAAGCCATAAAATCCCTACTTTTAAGCCAAAAATAATGATCAATAAAATTCAAGAAGCGGTTGCTTACATTCGTGAGCAAACCAATCAGGAAGTAAAAACAGGAATCATACTGGGTACGGGACTTTCTAACCTGGCCAAAGTGGCTACTATCAATCATCAAATACCTTATGCTGCTATTCCTCATTTTGTTGAAGCAACTGTTGAAGGACATCATGGCAAGCTTTTGTTTGGCACAATCGGGACACATCCGGTTGTAATGATGCAGGGCAGGTTTCATTATTACGAAGGCTATACTATGCAACAAATTACTTTTCCTGTAAGAGTAATGAAAATGCTTGGCATTGAAAGCTTATTGATCAGCAATGCCAGCGGCGGATTAAATCCTGATTTTGAAGCGGCTTCATTGGTATTGCTTGACGACCACATCAATTTTTTACCAAACAATCCACTGGTCGGTCGTAATTTTTCTGAGCTGGGACCCCGTTTTCCGGATATGAGTTGCCCATACGACCCTGTTATGAATCAGAAATTTCGGGAAATCGCAATAGCATTGGGCATCAAACTTCATGAAGGGGTTTATGCTGCCTGGATAGGCCCCAGTTTGGAAACCCGCGCCGAATACCGTTTTTTAAAGAATTCTGGTGCTGATTTGGTTGGTATGTCAACTGTTCCGGAAGTTATTGTTGCCAATCACATGAACCTCCCCGTAGCAGCTATTTCTGTTGTAACAGACCTGTGCGATCCGGATAATCTTAAACCAGTAGCCCTGGAAGAAATGCTTCACAATGCAGCTAAAGCAGAAAAAAAACTTATACTGCTGATCAGGAGATATTTCGAAACCAATTGATTATTCTTTTGCAAGTGGAAGCAAAACGGTGAATACACTTCCCTTGTCTGGTTGGCTTTCGATGAGCAATTTGCCGTTAAGCTTGCCAACAAATTCTTTGCACAGGATTAATCCCAGTCCAGAACTTGGTTCGCCTTCTGTTCCCGGTCTGCCAACTTTTGATTCAATAGAAAACAGTTTACTTATCAGGGCTTCATCCATACCAATGCCGGTATCCTTAATTACAATGCTTGCAAAATTATCGTCATAGCGATCAGCTTTCACGTGAATCACACCACCTTTTGGTGTAAATTTTATGGCATTGCTAATCAGGTTACGCAATATAAACATTAACATCTGTTCATCAGCAAGCACTTTTACATTCTTAAGGGATGTGGAAATATTGATAGCCTTAAACCTTACCGATTCCTGAAACAGCTGAAGGATATCCTTAATAAAAATGTCTGGTGAGAGACTGGTTAAATCGGTTTGCACGTCATCGCGTTGCATACGCGACCAAAAAAGCAGATTCTCGAGCAGATCCTGCAAGGAACGGGCAGACTTATTCATCCCATCCATGAGCTCACGCATTTCATCGGCTGTGATATCAGCTGATTGGTGCATAATCATTTCTGTGAGCCCTGTAAATGCTCCCAAAGGTCCACGAAGGTCATGTGCTATTACCGAAAACAATTTATCTTTTTCAGCATTAAGAAGCCTCAGTTTTTCCTCATTTCGCCTGATGGCATCCTGCATCTGGTAGCGCAAAGTAATGTCGTGAATAATCAATAAATAGCCTACATGTTTTTCCTTATGATCTCTTATTAATGATTTTGATACCAGGTAATAATTACTTTTCTTACTATCAGCAATTTCCAATTCAATGGTATCCGTATTATCTTTAACCAGCAGGTTGATTAATGAAGGATATCCGTTCCAAACCACTTCAGCAGACTCGCCGTAAGGCATTCTGTTCCAACTAAATATCTTTATACTTTCAGGGTTTACATCCACTATTCTTTTCCGGATGTCCACTACAACCAAACCGTCTGCCATACTTCGAAACACATGTTCACGGGCAATTGGCATCAAGTCGAGCATTCGGTAGCGTAAAATGCCTACCGACATCGCAACTCCCGTAAAAGTGAAAGCAAAAGGTGTTGGGTCAATGTTTTCTATCGGAAAAAATCCTAACAAATAAAGACTGAGTGACAATACCGGAATAACTAAGGCGATCAGCATAAAAAGCAATTGATTGCGAAATAATGATCGCTGATACAATAGTTTTCTGATCAGGATAACCGCTGATGCAATGATAAGTAAATAGGAATAAATTACGTGCACATAATACCAGTAGCCAACTTCCAGATCAAGCAACGGCACTGCACCTGCAGTTTTGAGGCTGATGTTTTCATAATAAATACCATGATACTCATTTGTAAGACTGAGAACCATTGTAAGTACAGGAATTGGCAGCAAATAAATCAGTTGCTTCCAGCTGAAACTGCTGTTTAGTCCGGCATATTGCTGTATTACCAGTAACATCACAACGGGCACAAAAGGAATGAAAAGGTATTCAAGTTTTAACCAAAAAATCATTGAATGCTTGTCAGGAGCTGACAATTCAAGGCCATAAAAAGCAGACCATCCAGCTATCAAAAACATAAGCAAGGCAAACATCCTTCCTCTGGCTGCGTAACGTGGTTTTAGCCCCTGAAATGCCAGGAACAAACTCACGGCAACAGGAATAATCAAACTCATTGAATAATAATTTAATCCGCTGATCATCACTATGCTTTGTTTGTAACTCTTGTCAGCTGTTCTGTTTATTACCTAAAATATTTTCAATCTTTCTGAGCAACTCTTTCTTTTGAACAGGTTTGGAAACATAATCATCACAACCTGCCATTCTCAATTTATGTTCATCACCAGATAAAGCATAGGCAGTGATTGCTATAACCGGTATGTCAGGTTTAACAGCTTTGATTTTTTTTGTAGCACTGATGCCATCCAAAACCGGCATTTTAATATCCATCAAAACCAATATGATATCCGGATTGCTTTTGAAAAGCTCTACTGCTTCCAAACCATTAGCAGCACGCACTGTTTTCATATGCAACGATTTACGAATAAACAAATCCAAAACAAAGAAGTTGGTATCCTCGTCCTCAGCAATCAAAATGACAGGCGATTTTTGATTGTTGTGTTGCATAGACTGACTTTTCAAATTGGTTTTTACAGTATTATTTTGAATATCTGATGGTAAATATACTTCAATTTTTGTTCCCTTTCGCTTTTCTGATTGAATTTCTATACTGCCATTACTAAGCTCTACTATACCTTTTACAATGGCCAGCCCTAATCCACTGCCCTCATGTCCTCTTGTATTTGCCTGATTTTCCTGTACAAAAAACTCAAATATCTGCTGCTGCATCCGCGGATCAATTCCAATTCCTGTATCCTCTACAAAAAGTTTAATTCCTTCTGGTACAAGTTTGTATCCAAAACTTACTTTGCCTGAAGGTGTAAACTTTATAGCATTGTCGATAAGGTGACTCATCACTTTTTCAACACACTCAGTATCACCATACACTTCAACATCTTCTTCCGGTATGCTTAATTCCAGCTGCACAAAATCATTAGGACACGATTCTGCAAATCGATCTCTAAGCATTTGGAAAATAGGATTTAAGCTAAAGTTACGCTGGTGCAGCTGATAATTTCCGCTTGAAATTAAGGAAATATCCATGTATGCTGTAATGGTATTGATCAATCGCTGACTGCTTTGCTGCACCATTTTCAGATAGCGGTCCCTGTCTTCCAATTGAAAAGATTGTTCATCAAAAAGCAGCTCGCTAAAACCTAAAATGCTGTTGAGAGGGGTTCTTATTTCGTGGGAAATATTATTCATAAATGCAGTCTTCAACCTGTCTCCTGATTCGGCTTTTTCTTTGGCTATTGTAAGCTCTTCAAGTAGCTTTTTCTGTTGTGAAATATCCTGCTGAACAATCGTATAATTTGTTAGTTGTCCTTTCTGATCAAAAACAGGTGAAATACTGGCGCTGATCCAAATCTTAGAATCATCTGCCCGATGCAGCAGATACTCGCCATTCCAAACGCGTCCCTCGCTTAGTTGCTGTTTGATTTCGCTACTGTACGAATCAAAAAAATCTGCATCAATCAAAAAATCTATCCGCTTACCTTCAAGTTCATCTTCGCTGTATGCTGTAATAAGTCTGGTTGCCGGATTGCAATATTCAATATTAAACGCTGTATCAGTAATAAGCACCGAAACCGGCAATTGGGTCAAAATGGTGTTGGACTGATTCAGGCTCAAGCGGGCCAAATGCAGTTCGCTGATATCATTTACAATTAAAACGATACGAGGCACCCCATCAAATGAAGCAAAAGCTGCTGTCATCAGTCCCTGAATAATTCTCCCGGATTTTGTACGGAAAGGGGCTTCCATATTAGTCACAAGTTTATTCCTGGACAGCTCTGAAACAAAACGTTTCCGGTCGTCAACATTAACCCAGATATTGATTTCCAGACTTGTTTTGCCAATCAGTTCCTCCCGTGAATAACCTGATATTTTCTCAAAAGCAGGATTAATGTCAATATACTCTCCGGTCTCCACTTCGGTGATGCTAACAGCTCCCGGAACAGTTTCAAAAAAAGCTTTGAAGCGGGATTCACTTTCTGTTAATGCTTTGATATGATGATACTTTTCTGTAACATCAGAAAAAACCAATATCACCCCATGCATTTTTCCATTGATGTCTCTGATAGGTGCAGCAGAATCAGCAATTTGAAACTCTTTTCCATTTTTTGCTATCAGTACAGTATGATTGGCAAGCCCAATAATTTTTCCTGTTTCCAGCACTTTATCGACCGGATTATTGACTTTTTTACGCGTGTCAGCATTTACAATTTTGAAAACCGCTGTAAGTTTTTGGCCTTTCACTTCGTCCAGCTTATAGCCTGTGAGCGCTTCGGCCACAGGGTTCATTCTGGTGACATTTCCTTTGATATCCGTAGCGATCACACCATCACCAATAGAAAGCAGGGTCATTGACAGGTTTTCTTCACTAAGCCGAAGCCTTTCTTCTGACATTTTTTTCGCCAGCCATTGGGATATCATCATCCCAATGTTGTCAAGTAAGTGCTGCTCTTCTGGAATTAAAAAAGCCGAATTATCATCATAATAAACCTCAAGCAATCCATAAAATTCCGGTTCATCAGTAATGGTAATGCCTGTAGTTAAGAAATTATCAGGCTTTGTCCCTTCAGTGATATTTATATCTAAAAAATTAATATTCAAATTGACCTTTGCCTTGTCAGGAAATTGAAACCCTGCTTTGAGGCGCAAAACAACTGCATCAAAAAACTGCTTTATTGATTGTTCTTTTTGCATCTCTTCCCTAATTTGCAACAAGCAGTTGAGTTCTTTATTGCGCTCGCGCAGATCGCTTTCCAATTTGTAACGTTTTCGTTCAACCTCAATTTTATACAAAGCAAAAGCTATATCACCTGCCAGTTCGTTGAACAACTCTTTTTCTTCCTTGAGGTGAATAAACTGCACCGGGACCCAAGCTGTTAACACGCCATATTTCTTTCCTTTATAGGCTAACACCTGGCTTATTGCAGCTTTTTTAGTATCTGATTGAGCCATCGGACAATCGGCACAGCTTGCTTCTGTTGATGTGTAAGTGATCAACTTTTGCTCTTCAATTGCCTGTTGTACACATTTGGTAGATTTTCCTTCTGCAAAAAGCCGCTCGATATCTTTACAGTCCTGATCATCTCCTGCACTGGCAAAGTCTGTCATTTTCTGTTCCTGATCAAGCAATAATATCCAGGCACTGCGATAGCCCAGCGTATCAGTCATATTAATACAGCTTTCTCTGATTAATTCATTTGGGTCATCTACTTTGGTAATCAACTGATTCACATTTCGGATTCCCAAAAGTACCTGTTTAATATGCGCTTCCCTTTCGATTGCCTTACTCATTTTTACTACTTTCCAGATAGTATCCATTATCAGGTTTAGCAGGATAACATCACCTTCTCCGTATGGCTTTTCCCTGTTGGCCAATCCTAAAACAGCAACTATCTGATCCTGATCAAATATCGGCACAGTGATAAATCGTTTGATGGCTACATGCCCTTCGGGATAGCCTTTTTTAAGCGGATGATCTTTTTGAAAATCATTGAGGATAATTGGCTTACGCTGCCTTACAGCCTCACCCCAAAACCCCGTTTTATCAAGCTCGTAACAGCTTTGAGGATTCACAACTTTACAGTCGGCCATTACATCTTTTGACCATGTATTAAGAATAAATTGTTTTTTTGCCTCTTCGTAGTGGTAGATATAGCCAAATCTGCTATCCGACATAACAAGGATTTCATTCAGCGCATTATCAAGAAAAGCCTGCAAATCACCCTGATCATAGCGTAGGATGCGAAGCATATGCTCAAGTAGTATTTTGCTGCTTGACAATGATTGATCTACATTTTCATTTTCTTTCATGTCAGGATACTTTTTAAAAGGGCAAACGAGCTAAACTCCGGTTTGTGGAATTGTTAAAGTGAATATAGTTCCTTTGCCGGGCTTACTTTTAACTTCAATCTTTCCGTTGATCAGGTTCATCATGTCTTTGCAGATCACCAAGCCTAATCCAGTACTTTTTTCACCTGCAGTGCCAGGTCTTCCTGTTTCATTGTCTAAACTAAAAAGATTATTCAGCATGGATTCATCCATTCCAATGCCATGATCTGTGATGCTGAAAATCAGGTTTTCATCCAGATCAAAAGCGGCATTCAGTGCAATAGACTGACCAGGATTTGAGAATTTGATAGCGTTGGAAAGGAGGTTTCTAAAAACAATCTCAAAAATATTTAAATCAAGCTGTGCCTTAAAACCTCTCGGAATGTTGCTCTTAATTAAAAGTTGCTTTTTAAGAGCTGTTGATTCAACACTTGCCAAACAATATGCCACATGCTCATAGAGATCAGACTCCTGAAAAACTGGTTTAATATGCTTGCGTTGCAGCCGCGACCATGCCAGTAAATTTTCGAGCAATTCGTATGTGTTTACAGCTGTTTTGTGCATCGCCTTCAGCATCCGGTTCTTTTCTTCCTCTGAATAATCCTCCTTTTCTTCCGTGTACATTTCCACCAGATTTAGCATCAACCCAATAGGATTTCGCAAATCGTGCGCAATTACAGAGAATAGCTTGTCTTTTGTGAGGTTAAGTTCATTTAATGCTATTGCATTTTCGATCAATTTAGCTTCAGCAAGTTTTTTATCAGTAATATCATGAATAATGGCATATAAATACTTTTTGTCTGATGCATAAACCAGCCCGGCAAACGACTCAACATCTTTGAGCTGACCATTGGCCAGTTTATGTTGAAATTCATTTCTGGCGTATTGTTTGTGCATGGCATCCTTGGCTTTCTGAAAAACCTGCTCCTGATCAAGTGTATTGATATCTGAAATCTTCATCTTTTTGAGCTGTTCGTAAGTATAGCCATAAAAATTAACCGCTGCAGGATTGGCATCAATGATATCCAGGTTTTCCGGATCTATCAGGAGCATCACCGCATGGTTGTTCTCAAAAAGGCTTCTGAATTGTTGTTCGCTGGCTTTTAATGCTGCTTCAACCTGCTTGGTTTTGTCGATATCACGCACAACAAAAACAGCTTTTCCTCCTTCACCCGCTTTATAATCAATAAAATTACCATTCACACTTACCCAAAACAAGCTGCCGTCTTTTCGGGGTGATCTGAATTCAACCTGATCAGCCCTACCCGATTGCAGTGCATTTGAGAATCGCTTAATAATTTCAGAGAGATCGTCGGCATAAACAAAGTCAAATAGTGACTTGCCAATCATTTCTTCCTGGGTATAACCAAACATTTTGCAGGAGGGTGATGCAAACTCAATCTCACCGTCCGAATTACTCAAAACCAGCATATCAGCCATGTTCTCGTTGATGGTTTGCAGCGTGATTTCCTTTTGAGCCAGTTCAGCTTCAGCGGCTTTTTGTGCACTTTGATCGATAATAGCCAGCAACCACTCGTTTTTGCTCTCGTTGTTTTGAGCTGCTTGAATCATGACAGGAATTTGCTGTTCAGATACCTGATTGATAAGTACACATTCAAACTGCTGCTGTGAAGCGCCTTGTGGCAAACTCCTGATAAATTGGTAGAAATCATCTTGCATGGAAGGCAAAATCACCTGCCTGAAATCTTTATTTCTGCCAGATTTTATTTCGTTGCAGGCCATCAGGCGGGCGGCCTCCTTATTGCATATCAATACTTCAAAATCTACATTGATTACTACATAACCAACCGGCACCTGTTCAAATAATAACCTGAATTTATTTTCAGAAGTTTCCAGTTTCTGCTGTACACTCCTGAGTTCATCATTTTGAAATTCCAACTCAATCTGATAGGTACGCAACTCTTCTATCAGATGCTCAAGATCACTTGTATAAGCCTCCTCAAGGTTTTTTTCCTTCTTTCGAAGCACTTCTTCAATACGTGCCCTTATTTCCTTTTCACGCATTTGTCTATTTAGTTTTTTTAGTTTTTTGACTTTTTTCCATTGATTTAATATCGGTAACATCCATTACAATCCCGATTACTTTCAATGGTTTTCCTTCTTTAGTTCTATTTACAATACCACCTTTGTCGTGATACCATTTGTAATCTCCATTTTTCGTTTTAATGCGGTAAGTAACATCATACACCTTTGTTTTGCCTTCGAGGTGCTGACGCATAGCATCCATTGCCATATCATAATCATCGGGATGGATGAGTTTGCAAATTTCATAAACATCTGCCGGAAATTCTTCCACCTTGTATCCCAGCATTGTAGCTTTCTTTTCGTGCATATTTACTTTGCCGGTTTTTACATCCCATTCCCACCAGGCCATATTACCAATTTCCAGAGCCGTTTTCAGTCGTTGACTAGCCTCGAGCAATTTATCCCTTTCATCTTTGATCTGCTGAATACTCACAAGGGTAACCAAAATGCCGTCCACAGCATGATAATCCGTGCGGTATGGTGCAATACGTAGCAGGTAAAGGCTTCCATTATCTGAAAGTATTTCCTTCTCAATTACCTGAAGCTTTTCCTGCACAAGATCAATATCATCCATAAATTCCGGATAAACCATTGCCGTTGCAATATGATGAACCGGCCGACCAACATCAAGCTCCAGCAAATTAGTAATTTTAGCATAGCTGGGTGTAAACTTACGGATACAAAGTTTACGGTCAAGATATAGCGCCGCTACCTCCGTATTATTGAGAAGGTTATTAACGTCATTGTTTAGCTGCGTTAGCTCTTCTATCTTACTCTGGTACTCCGAAATTACTGTATATAGTTCCTCATTTACACTCTGCAGCTCCTCATTGGTGCTTTGCAGCTCTTCGTTAGAGGCAATCAATTCTTCGTTGGAAGCCTGCAGTTCCTCGTTGGAAGTTTCCAGTTCTTCCACAGTAGCCTGAAGGTTCTCTTTTGTAAACTGTAGTTCGTTTTGCAACTCGGAGAGCTGTGTTTGGTATTGCGATTCAATCCTGACTACATCCTTATTGCTGGGTTGATCCTCCTTTTCCTTAACTTTTCTAAAAGAGAGTAAAAACAACACATTATCACCATCCTTATCATCCAGCTTGCGACCCTCAATATCAATAAGTTGTGTTATTTCTCCCTTTTCAATTTTAACATTTTCAAAAATGACATGCGACTGCTTTTTTTGCAAACGGCGCATGATGTTGTTAATGATTGCCAGCAAATCAGCTGATACCATATTGGACAAACCCTGACTAAACCTGCCTGACTTAACTGACAAAAATGGGTTGATGTCATTAATCACCTGTATGATATTCAAATTTTCGTCTATCAATACGGAAGGTGGCAAAAGCTGATCAATAATTCTGTCAGCAAAACCGGCACGTTTGGAAGCCTTGCTGAAAGCAAGCTCATTTCTGTCGCTGCTAAAACGTGATGCAAATGAATAAGGCAATGGCAGCTTTCCGTCAGGTTTGAAAGCAGATCCACTTTTTCGCTGATAGATTTTGTGTTTTGAGCTAATCACACCAAACGCATCCGACAGATTACCCAATGTTTCGCTACTGCCCATAAAAAGGAAGCCACCTGGTTTGATAGCCATATGAAAAACACCCAGCACCCGTGTTTGGCTCTCGGGTTTAAGATAAATAAACAGATTGCGGCAAACAATCATGTCAAGTTTTGAAAAAGGCGGATCCTTCAAAACATTGTGCGTGGCAAAAATAGCCATCTTCCTTAGCTTCTCTCCTACCTGGTAACCATTATCCTTCTTGATAAAAAATCTGCTCAAAAGTTCCGGACTTACATCACTTACAATACTTTCAGGATAAAAACCCTGACCTGCCAGCTCAAGCGAGCGTTTATCGATATCTGTTGCAAAGATTTTAACTTCGGTTTGAAGTTTATTGTCTTCAACAAAAGCCTGCAAAATCATTGCGAGCGAGTACACCTCCTCTCCTGTGGAACATGCCACCGACCAAATACGCAACTGACGTGGATTTTCATTAAGCAGTTTTGGTAAAACTTCCTGCTCCAGAATATCAAAGGCTTCCTCGTCGCGGAAAAACCGCGTAACTCCAATAAGCAACTCCCTGTAAAGGGTATCTTTCTCTTTATCCGACTCTGAAAGAAAACGAATATAATCCTCAATACGTTCAAAGCGATTGATGCTCAGCCGGCGTTCGAGCCTTCTGATAATGGTGTTTTCCTTGTAATAGCTAAAATCTGTTCCACAATGATCGCGCAAAATCAGCATTACCTTTGTAAGGCTGTCCTCATCGCCACCAATTACTTCCTCAATGCTTTTAGTTTTACCAATAAAGGGATGTTTGATGTAATTCACTAATTCCATTGCCATTTTGTCCGGAGGCAAAATATAATCCACCAATCCGGTAGAAATGGTGCTACGTGGCATGCCATCAAATTTGGCTGTTGATTCGTCCTGTGCCATCACCATGCCGCCAGATTCTTTGATAGCGCGGGTACCAAGTGTTCCATCGCTACCTGTTCCGGAAAGTATTATTCCGATGGCATTTTTACCAACATCCATTGCCAGAGAACGAAAGAAGATGTCGATCGGCAAAATCAGACCTGCCCTGCTTCCCTGATCCTCGAGCACCAGTTTTCCGTGAAAAATGGATAGGTTTTTACGCGGTGGAATCAGATAAATGGTATCCGCTTCCACCGTCATACCATCTTTGGCTTTTAAAATTCTTAACTTGGTGTATCGGGCCAGCAATTCGTCCATCAGACTTTTATAGTCGGGTGATAAATGCTGAATTACTACGAAAGCAATTCCTGTAGTAAGTGGCACTGCTTTAAAAAAATCCTGCAATGCTTCGAGACCACCGGCAGAAGCTCCTATTCCGGCAATGTACTCAGCTCTGTTTTTAGGCTCAATGGCTGATTTTGGTTTGGTTCCCATAAAAGGTTATTTTTAGTTAAACTAGTGATTTTCAAAAATAAGCATGCAAAAACAAAAGCACAAATTATTTCTAAGTTAATTTACTTAATTATTACTTATTTAATCAGGCAGTATCTATTCACGACGGAAAGCTTAAGCTAAAACGGCTGCCTTTTCCGGGAAGGCTCTCCACTTTAATGGTGCCGCCATGTTTATCCATAAATTCTTTGACCAGTATCAGACCCAATCCAGATCCCGGCTCATTTCTCGTACCCTTTTCCCCTTTGAATTCCAACTTAAATAAGTTATCAATTGTTACATTGTCCATACCAATACCCTGATCTTCAACCACCAGTACCACCTCATGATCCATCTGCCGGCTGTAAATGGTAATCAATCCACCAAGATTTGAAAACTTTATTCCATTGGATATCAGGTTTCTCAAAATTGTTTGCAGCATTTGTTTATCGGCATTGATCATCGTTAGTGGCTCAGTATTGTTCTTTAGTAAAATATGTTTTTGCCTGGCAGTTGTTTCCGCAATATCAATTTGAGCATTCACTTCTCTGTACAGCGCAAGTGGCATGGGATTAAATGCCATGGTTCCTCGTTGTGTACGCGACCATTCAAGCAGATTTTCCAGCAAGTTATAGGCACTATCAGCTGCCTGATTGATCATTTTTGCCGAACGACGAATTTCTTCTTCAGTGAGCATTTCAAGATCATCACTCAGTAATTCACTCAGTCCAAGCAAACCACTAAAAGGACTGCGCAAATCATGGGCAATGATAGAAAAAAACTTATCTTTCGTGGCATTGGAAAGCTCAAGATTAGCTTTAGCTGCCCACAGTTCATCTTCCATCTGTTTACGCTCTTCAATGTTACGGCTAATGCCCACCACTTCCAATCTGCCTTCCTGGCTGCGTCTGATAGTTGTTGATACTTCTACCCAAATCATGCTTCCGTTCTTACAAGGTTGCTGTATCTCTGTAAGCGTAGGTTTTTGAGGGATGCTCTCATCTTTCAGAAAATTCATAATTCCGTTGCCAAGTTGCTCTTCAACCACCGGGATAGAATCAGAAGCGATAGATTCGTTCATTGTTTGATTAAGTGCCTCTGCAACTGTGTAACCTCTGAGTTGTTGAATGGAAGGGCTGATATAAGTAAACTTTCTGCTTTCCACATCCAACACCCAAATCACATCAGTAGAGTTCTCGGTGATAAGGCGGTAACGTTTTTCACTTCTTTGCAGTGCTTCCTGATCACTTTTTTGTTTAGTGATATCCATTACCATTCCTGCAAACAAGTATGGTTTATTGGCTTCGTTGTAAATAGCTGAAACTGACAAATCGCCCCATACCACCTTTCCGTCTTTTCTTACATAACGTTTCTCCAGGCGGTATTGACTTATTTCGCTGTTTAGCATTAGTTTGATCATTTTGGAACTCTCTTCCTGATCATCAGGATGTGTAATATCCAAATTTGTTAGCTGATACATTTCTTCATGTGAATAACCCAGATAATTCAGCCACCAATCATTGGCCATAACATATTTACCGTCAGGGTTGATCATTGAGATACCGATATTAGCGCCATCAAAAACAGCTTTGAGTTTTTGTTGGCTTTCCCTGAGGGCAAGTTCAGCCTGCTTTCGTTCTGTTATATCAAAAAAAGTTCCGATAAAATATGGATTACCTTCCTTTTCAATAAGCTCTACGGCATGATCAATCCAAAGTGTATTTCCAGCGCTATCAAGGATGCGCAATTCATAATTTTTAACTTCCTCTTTACCTTCCAAACGGTTCTTCATTCTGATGGCAACCATTGCTTTATCATCCTCATGAATAATATCCAGTATTTCTTTGGAAGCAAGCTCGTCGAGTGTATAACCAGTAAGTTTGGTAACGGCAGGGTTTATCATCGTGAATCGGCCGTTGCTAATCATGTATATACAGGCAGAGGACACATCCGTTAGCTGTCTGAACTTTTGCTCACTTTCCTTTAACAGCTGCTCGGCAGTTTTGCGCCCGGTGATATCCATAATAAAACCTTCGAGATACTTAACCCCCCCCTCATTATCAAACACAGCGTGTCCGCGCTCCCAAAACCAGCGAGGATTTCCATCGGCATGGCATATTTTATATTCAAGTTCGCAAAACTTTTTTTCGCTGATGGCATTATTCCATTTATCTCTGGCAAAATCCTGAAAATCAGGACAAATTAATTCGTTGTAGGATAGCTTATTATTAGAAATAAAATCGCGGGCTTCATAACCTGTAATTGATTTACATCCTTCACTCACAAACTCCATAGTCCAGTTTTCGTCATTGGCACAGCGATAAACAAAACCCGGCAAATCAGACACCAGCCCTTTAAGCCTCAAATCACTTTCGTACAACTGGTCCTGCATTTGTTTCATTTCTGTAATATCGCGGGCAACACCATACATAATAGCATTTTCCTTATCCGGAAATGAATTCCATGACAACCACTTTATGGTGCCATCCTTGCATATGTAACGGTTGATAAACTGATAGGTTTCTTCACCATTAACCAAGGAAGGTTTCACATTATTGGAGGACTCTATATCATCCGGGTGCACAAAATCATTCCAGGGGCGCGACAAAAGTTCTTCGGTGGTATATCCCAAAACTTTTGACCAGGCTGGGTTCAGGGTTTTAAAATACCCGTCGAAACCTGCAATACACAGCATATCAATGGCGTGATTAACAATTTTATCACTTTTCCTGAGATCACTTTCTGCATTTTTCCTTGCGGTGATATCAATATCTATACTAAACAACTCCAATTCTCCCTGGCTGTTAGGCAGTAAAATATTGCTGGTAAGGGTATGGATTATCTGACCATTTTTATGCTTAAGCTCCAATTCCATCACTGGCTCAGTAGCAGCCTGATCAAACCATTGCTGCAAAGTACCCATAATGTACTCTCTGTGTTCATCCGGAACAATCAGCTCATCCACCCGCTTGCCCATAGCTTCAGCTTCATTGTAGCCATAAAGCTTTTCGCTGTACTTATTCCAATAAAGCACACGACCCTCCCTGTTATATCCCTGAACAGCAATATTGGGCATTTTTTGGAACAAAGTTTTAAAACGATCTTCATTTTGACGTGCAACCAATTCGAGCTGCTTGATTTCGGTTATATCCTGAAAAGTTTGAAGGATTCCAATAACTTCGTTATTCTGATTTTTCACAGGTGTAACCTCAATTTTAAATAAACGCTCGCCTTTGGGAGTTTTTTTTAATTTCACTCTTTCCTGAGGTTTTCCGGATTCGATGGCTTCTAAAACCTGACAGCCTCCGCATTTCTCCTTAGACTCACCAGGGTTGAGACATTCAAAGCAATAAGGCTGATTTGCGGGTATTGCATCAGGAAACCATTCCAACATTTTGATATTCACTTCCTTTACACGCATATCAGATGATAACATTACCATTCCAACAGAAGTATGATTAAGCAAAACCTTAAGTTTTTCGCGCTCTTGATTTGCAAAATCTTCAGCTGTTTTACGGTTTTTATTGTGCATAAATAAAAAGCCCGTGATGGTGGACAAAATAGACAGATAGACCACAAACCCGGTAATACCTAAAGAATCATCTGTAATTAATTGCCATTTAGTTAATTGAATTACAATCATGACCAGCAAGTAGGCGATCATAAGTCGGAGCGACCTTACCGGTTCAAATACAGTAAATATCAAAAATGGAATGATCACAGGCCAATAGATACCAAAACCTTCTGTACCTTTTTGTACAAATAAATAAAGACTGGTGATTACATTCAATGCCAGGAATAGCTGACTCCAAAGCTTGTAGCGTTGTTTGTGATGATAATAGATCAATAGCAAAGCTACAACAACAAAATACACAGCTGCACTCAAGGCATTTTGGTAAGTGGCATTGTACACATTTACCAAAATCATCAAAACACCAATGATAATCATCAGACTTGAAAGGAAATTGACTTTTCTGGCCTGATCGCTTTCTGCATTGGGATCTGTATAAGAATCTGGATAAGATTGCATTTGAATTATTTTTGTAAATTATCAGTTTGATGGCGTAACAAATCTTTCCATCAACAGCAAAAGCTCTTCTTTCATAAATGGTTTTGAAAGATACGCGTCACAACCTGCTTCGAGTGCTTTTTCTTTGTCGCCCCTTAAAGCATAGGCAGTAATGGCAACAATTGGCACATTGGGTCTGATGGCCTTTATCTGTCGGGTGGCATCGAAGCCGCTCAAAACCGGTAATTTAAGATCCATCAACACCAAATCGAAATCAGGATTTTGTTCAAACAGCTTCACTGCCTCACTGCCATTTCCTGCGGCTGTTAATTCATATTTATCTTCCTTAAGCGAAGATTTAATGAAACGCAAATTAGAATACTCATCTTCAACGATGAGCACCTTAATTTTACGGGAGGAATCTGAAAATTCATTCATAGTTTTCTTTATTTTGGGGGTAGATGTAATCTTAACCGGAAAACGAATCGAGAATTTTGTACCTTTTCCTATCTCGGAATCGAGGCTAATGTGGCCACCCAACAATTGGGTGTAGGCACGCGCAATAGAAAGTCCGAGTCCATTGCCCCGGAAAAGCTTATTCGCATGGCCTTCAACTTTTTGGAATCGCTCAAATATTTTTTCCTGATCCTGCGGGGCTATTCCAATGCCCGTATCTTCAACCTGAATCCAGAGCGCTGACTTTTCAATATTCCAGCTTAGTTTTACTTCTCCTTTTTCGGTGAATTTGAGAGCATTGTCCATTAAAACATAGACTATTTTCCTTAGCTTGCTTTCGTCAAAATGAATAGTCGTTTCAGTTTTATCTTGCGGAAACTCCAAAATAACATTTACATCAGGATTTTGATTACTAATCATAAACAGCCCTGACAATTCATCCATCATCTGAAAAATGGCAAATTCTGATGGATACAATTCCACCTGATCCGTTTCGATGGCCGACATATGAACAATATCGTCAATTATACTTGTGAGTTGTCTGCTATTGTCTGCAATTAATTCTCCAAATAATTTTCTTTCTTCTGCAAGGGTTTCTTCCGCATCAAACATAGCTGATAAGCCAACGATAGCATTAAGTGGTGTCCTGATTTCGTGCGACAAATTGTTCAGAAAAGCTGATTTTAGCTTATCACTTTTCTCAGCATTTTGTTTGGCTTCGAGCAGGTTTAGCAAATTTTGTTGTGTTTGAATGGCCAAACTGATTTGTGTTGAAACAAATTCCATCAGTTCAACTGTCCGCTGATCGTAGGCCTCTGTATCTTCAAAACTTTGAACCACCACAGCTCCTATCACTTCCCCGTTGGCTATCAACGGAACTCCCAGCCACACAGCAGAAGGTACTCCAACCAGTTTTGCTTCGCCTCTGGCAACCATTTCATTAAACTCTGTATCGTTAATCAATAATGAACGGCGCTCCTTTACCACCAATCCAGTGAGCGAACCTTCAGCAGGCCACACAGGAATTGACTCCGCATCATCATATTCATCATAGGTTGAAAACTCATCCTTTTCGGCATCATAAAAAGCAATATAAAGGTTTGAGCAGTCCATTAACTGACTTAACTCCTTGTGTATAATCCTGATAAGGTCTTCAACATTACTATTGATATGCACAGCATTAGTGATATTAAATAAAACCTTTTGAATCTGTTGTGCTTTTTTAATCTCAGTAAGATCAACATCTACACAATACAACTCGCGCTTGCCATCAGGTTTGGGAATTACGGCATGACTCGAAAAAACCTTTACCAAACTGCCGTCTTTTCTCTTGAGTTCCAGCTCAGCTGCAGGTATGCCATAACCCTGATCTATCATTTTCTTTACGTCTTTGCGCACAAATTCGATAGCTTCGTCAGGAATAATAAGCTCATACAAAGTTCGTCCGATGGCTTCCTCCTTTGTATAACCATACAAAACTTCTGAAGCTTTATTCCAGTAAAGTACTTTTCCGTCTTCGGCATATCCCTGTACAGAAATATTGGGAATTGTTTCGAGTAGTTGTCTGAATCGGTTTTCGCTTGACCTCAAGGCTTCGTCATATTGCTTATTAAGGCTTACATCCCGACCGACAACCAAAACTTCCTGCATCTGGCTTTTTCCATAGTTTAGACCAGTGAATCGCCAATTGACCCAATACGGAACAGACGAAAGTTCCATCTGCATTTCTGCTTCAACATTTACGCTACCCTTTTTAAGTTCATCAATTTTCTCCAAAAAAACATCAGCAATAGTTTTTCCCAATAACTGATCAATGGCTTTGTAATGCAATTCCTTTTCAGATTTTTCGACCAATGCGCAGAAACTGGGACTTGCAAACATAATCGTGCCACGAGGACTAAGTTTTAAAATAAAGTCCTGTTGATTCTGAATCAGGACTCTGTATTGCTCACTGCTAAATCTGAGCCGTTTACCAATTACAATCAGACGGTTACGCAAAAATATCAACACCACCACCAATACAAGCATAAATGCTGTAATGCTCATAATCCATCCCAGATTACGGCTAAAAAAGTCTTTACGTTCATACACATTAAACCACTTGTTATAAAGCTGATCATATGTGCCGTCCTCTTTCAAATTGTATAGCGCAGCATTTAGCATCCAAATAAGGGTATCGCTGCTTTTTGGCACAGCCATAGCGTAAGGAACTGCTTTAATATTAGCCGACTGAGCTTCAATTTCAAAGAGTTTATGCTGCTGTATAAGATGAGCGGCCTGAAAACTACCGATGATGGCAGCATCATAGAGCCCCTGTTGAATAAACTGCAAGGCTTCAAATTGATCATTTGCAAGTATAAGCTGATTTGTAAGACCCTGTTCGATTAAATAATCGTGCATAAGATCACCTCTTTGCACCACTACTTTTTTACCTTTTAAGGCTTCCAGGTTTTCGTAGCTCTTGCCATGACGCGTAAAAATATCATAAGTCATCATGCTAAAGGGCAGGCCGAATGTCATTTTTTCTGACCTCGTATCCGAGACAAGTACACCTAAAAGTAAGTCAATTTGATTGTTTTCCAGTTCTTTTCTTACTGTAGTCCATGGTCCTAATTCAAGCGTATAATTCAGGTTAAGATCTGCGGCAATCGTTTTAAACAACTCCACGTTAAAACCGTCTGGTTCACCTTTTGCATTGATAAACTCATAAGGTGGATAATACTGATCTCCTTTTACTTTCAGTATTCCATTTGAGTTATCAGCAGCAGCAAGCTGAAGCGTAACAGCCATAAGCAGCACAAACACTGCCAGTAAGTGCCTGTTATAGTTAATGGTTTTCATATAAATTGGTCTTTTGTTTTCATTAGTAAACGTTTTATTAATCAGCAAGTTGAAGCTGAGGGATAAACACCGTAAACGCACTGCCTTCGCCTTCTGATGATTCCAACTCTAAGCGTCCGTTGTGTTTTTCTAAAAACTCTTTAACCAGTATCAGTCCCAGACCGGATGAAGGTTCTCCGGCAGTTCCCTTGCGTCCTGTTTTGCCATCGATCTGAAATAGTTTGGATTTGATTTTTTCAGGTATCCCTATACCACTATCTTTAACAGTGATATAGCAATCAGAAGTATCAGTGCCGGCACTGATCAGAATACTACCTGATTCGGGGGTAAATTTAACCGCATTACTCAGCAGGTTTCTAAGAATACCTGAAAGCATGCGCTTGTCAGCTATAAGCTTGAAATTATCAGGCATATCAATATGCAAATGCAGCTTTTTTTGTTTGATGGCATCACCAAGAGCATCCAGGGTTTCATCAACAAGATGTTTTAATTTAACCCTTGATTTTTCGATGTGCAACATGCCCCGCTGCAATCTGGACCAGTCCAGGAGATTATCTAATAAATCAGATAGGTTGGAAGCCGATTTATGCATGGCCAAGGCCATTTTTCGCATTTCTTCCAAAGAAATGTTATACTGTTCATCAGCAAACATTTCTGATAGCATGATAAATGAATTAAATGGCGAACGGAGGTCATGCGCAATAATCGAAAACAGCTTATCCTTCTCAGCATTCAACTCGCTCAGGTACGCTTCGTTTTTGCGCAAATTTTCTTCCAAACGTTTGATCTCAGTAATATCACGGGAAATGCCTGCCAGGCCGATAACTTCCTTTTTCTTGTTTTTAAGCGGGACTTTTGTAGCAGAAAACCATTTTGTTCCCAAAGCAGTCTCCACTTTTTCAACTTTGTTTACCAGTGGTTTATCCTGGGTCATTATCTTTCGTTCTTCTTCATAAGCCTGCTGTGCATGCTCCTGATCAAAAAAGTCGAAATCTGATTTTCCAATAGCATCAGCCGTTTTGTTCACGCCAAGTGCATTAAGCTGGGCTTTGTTAACCCGCAAAAAATTACTACTGGTGTCCTTAAAATAAATGGTATCAGGAATGGTTTCCATCAGGGCATTCATCAGTTCCCGTTCTTCTTCGAGGGCTTGCTCTGTTTTTTTTCTGCTACTGATATCCTGGTAAGTTCCAAAGATGATTTCATTGCCATCGGGCAGCACTACCGGCTGTCCATTTATTGAAACCTGCAATAGTTTGCCATCGGCTGTTTTGCGCGTAGTTTCTGATGCAATCACTTTTCCGGAAGCTACATCTGTAGTAAGTCTGTTGCCTTCATCCTTTAAAAAATCCGGCACTATAAGGTCGTTGATCAATTTATCAATTACCTGTTCTTTTGTATAACCAAACATCTTCAAAAAAGCAGGATTACAATCCAATACAACATCCTTATTGCTAAGTACTACAACCCCAAACGGCATGCTCTCGAACAAATGCTTAAAATAAGCCCTTTCGCGGCTGATTGTTTTACGTGCCTCAATCCTGTCGGAGATATCACGCATGATACCTAATACAAGTACATCATTATCAGATTGCAGTGAAGCAGTAGAAATTTCAACATCAACCACTTTTCCGTCTTTGCGTTTCACCTGAAACTCATAGTTTGATGGCAACACTTCGCCTCGTTTACGAGCTTCGAAGCGTTGTTCCATAATTTGTTTGCTCCTGTCAGTAAGCGTTTTTTTGATATCAAAATCCTGATGCGTAACCTCATCAAAAGTGTAGCCAGTAAGTGTTTCGTAACGCTTATTCACGTATTCAAATGAATGATTACGAATGAGATAAATAGCATCAAATGCTTGCTCAACAAGCATTTTATAGCGCTGCTCGCTATGAAGTAATGCCAGCTCGGTTTCTTTTTGAAGACGTTTTGCTTCCTCTTCGGCAGTTACATCACGTACATGAAGAAAAACTCCATGAAGATTTTGGTGCCTGCCAATAGCCTGGAAAATAAATTGCAAACTAAACTGCCTGCCTTCGATTTCGTATTTCTTAATCACAGTTTGTGTTTCGCCATGTAATGCTTTAGTAAAATGCTCATCAAAACCAATACGATCAGCTTCTGACACAAATTTGTGGATATCATCTCCAATGCTAATTTCCTGGTGTTCGTAAAAGAAAGCTCTTTTCTCTGCTATAGCATTATAAAACTGAATCTTATAGTTTTCATCCACAAACAGAAATGAATCTTCATGATTATCAAATAGCGCATGCAATAACATGGCATCATGCTCATTCTGTTTTGTTTTTAGTGTATCAGGTGCTTCGCTTTTCTTATTATTCATCACAATATTGTTTCATAAGAAAGAAAATTCATTAGTACATACCACTCAGGATCTGAGTTTTAGTCCGAACTGCTTCAATTTTTCAATCAGCTTTTTCATTGAAATAGGCTTGGCCATATAGTCATCGCAACCAGCTTCTTTAATACGATGTTCATCTCCACTCATGGCAAAAGCTGTGATTGCTATAACAGGCAGATCAGGCTTTTTGGCTTTGATAAGTTTTGTAGCCTCAACGCCATCCATCTCAGGCATTTTGATATCCATTAATATCAGACCAATATCATCTCTTTTTTCAGTAAGAGCTACTGCTTCGAGGCCATTTTCAGCACGAATTACTTCCGCCACATCCATTTGTCGCATCAGAAGTTCCATCACATAAAAATTAGAATCTTCGTCCTCGGCTATCATCACAACAGGCGATTTTGCAACAGCTGCTACTTTTCCTTCAGCAGGAACTTTTTCTTCAGATAAAGGTAACAACAGTCTAAACTCAGAACCCTTGCCCTTGATGGATTGCAGTGTAACCTCACCCTCCAATACACTCATAATGCCTTTCACGATAGATAAACCCAATCCACTTCCTTCAAAACGCCTTACGCTACCCTGATCTTCCTGTGAAAAATATTCAAAAATCTGCTCCTGATTTTCTTCTGCAATTCCAATACCGGAGTCTTTAACAGAAATTTCCAGGTTATTATCTTTTATCTGACACCTCAATAAAACTTCACCTTCTTTGGTAAATTTGTATGCATTCGAAAGCAGGTGACTCACCGCCTTTGATAATAGCTCCTCATCCGTTTTAAGTTTGATTATTTGGTCAGGTGAAGGTATTTCCAAACGAAAATCAATTCCTTTGGCTTCAAATTTCTGTTGATATTTGGCGGCAGCAAGCTGAAGCATCTGTCGTACATCAAACTGCTTGCGATAGGTCTCCATGTTTTGAGAGGTAAGCAGCGAAATATCCATATAATCCGTGATGGTTTGTATCAGCCTATCCGAACTTTCCTGTACTATTTCGACCAATTCGTCCATTTCGGATGCTCCAACATCCGGATCGCTCATCAAAGTGGCTGCTCCCATAATACCGTTGAGTGGTGTGCGCACCTCATGTGAAATATTATTCAGGAAGCTGGTTTTGAGCTTGTCGCTGGCTTCTGCCATCGCAATAGCTTCTTTCAAAGTGTTTGCAGCCTTTATTTTTTCGGTAACGTCGTTTACCAAAACCAATCGTAGTTTTTTCCCAGCAGGAGATGGTATAGCGTGTGAAATAATCTCCACATCCATCACTTTTCCATCTTTGGTTTTGTGGCGCCAGGTTTGGTTGTCCTGAAACTCGTCTGTCACCTGTTTAACATTTTCATGTAGCAATGGAATATCTTCTTCCGGTCTGATGGCTTCAAGTGTCATGGATTTGAATTCCTCTTCGGTGAAGCCATAGCGGGATACTGCGACTTGGTTTACCTCCTCAAATTTTAAAGTGTTTACATCATAAATCCACATGGGCAATGGGCTATTCCTAAACATATCACGATAGCGTTTTTCACTTTCAGCCAAGTTTTCAGAAAGCTGCTTAACTATTGTAATATCTTCTTTTACAGCAAGATAATGAGTCATTACCCCTTCATCATTGATTACCGGTGCAATGGTAGCCTTTTCCCAAAACAGGCTGCCATCCTTTTTTCTGTTGTGAAACTCTCCTGTCCAAACCTCGCCATTATTTAAAGTTTCATACATTACTTTGTAGTACTCAGGCGGCTTTTCACCGGAAGAAAATACCCGCGGATTTTGTCCGATCAACTCAGTGGGGAGGTAACCTGACACCTCTGTAACGCGTGGATTTACGTATTCAACAATTCCATTAAGGTCAGTAATTACGATAGATACAGGAGATTGCTCAACGGCGCGTGTAAGCTTAATCAGCTCAAGTTCAGCTATCTTACGCTCAGTTATATCAAGAATGGCAGTAATAAGGTATTCTTTGCCAGCCATATAATAAGACTCCAGCGAAAGCAATCCTGTTTTTTCATTACCGGTTCGATCAATAAAACTCAATTCGGATTGATAGACTGTACCCGCTTTCTTTTGCTCAGCGATAATTTCACTTAATATTTCCTTTTGAATAAATTTTAACTCCTTCAAACTCTTTCCCAGTGCCATTTCGCGTGTGTAACCCGTAAACCTGCACCAGGCATCATTGGCATCAAAAACAGATAAGTCGTCAACCAGGATAAGTGCTTTTGCAACCGGACTGGAATAGAAAATTTTACTAAACCGTTCTTCAGATTCTTTCAGGTTTTTCTGAGCTGCAGTTTGTTCGCTGATATCTTCGATTATACCAACGCCACCATCAAACTTATTGTTGTTGTCAAACAAGGGTGCGAATAATGCTTTAATTTCTATTTGTTTACCCGAAGTAATAACTTTGTAAGGGCCATTAAAACCAGCCCTTTTGCCAGAAGAAACTTTAACTAGTGCATCATTAAGGCTTTCATCCGGTAGTTTCTTCATATCAAGATTTGTAAGTTTGTCTCGGTCGGAGCCTAAAATCTCAGCAAAGCTGTCGTTTAAGTTTCTTAACACCAAGTCCTTATCAAAGCTTATCAATCCGATAGGTGCATTATCAAAAATTTGTTTAAACCTTTCTTCTGACTGACGCAGGTGATCCTGTGCCTGCAACAATTCAGTGATGTCGTAACCAATGGCGATAGTAGCATTGCGCTTTCCGGTTTGTTTATTGAATAGATTTTTAGTATTCCAGTTTACTGTTCTATCTGTTCCGTCAGCCCTTTTAACAACAACCTTCTCATTTTTTAGCTCGCCACCTTCTTCCAGCACTAGTCGGGCCATTTCTTCCAGCCTGGGTGAATCACCCATACTGAACAAACCGGCTATTGACTGTCCGTTTGTTTGTTCAAATGTTAAACCTGTCAACTGCTCTGCGGCCTTGTTAAATCGGGTGATTTTAAAGTCCTGATCGGTTTCAATGATAGCGATATCAATCGTATTAATCAGATTTTCCAGGTAATTTTTTGATTCCTCCAGTTTAAACTCATTCCTTTTAATCCGGTCAATATCGATATGAGTTCCCAGCATACGATAGGGTTTACCATCCTTGTCGTTTTCAACGATTTTACCCATCGAAAGGGTCCATTTCCATTGTCCTGATTTGGTTTTCTGTCTGAATTCAGTCCTGTATTCGGGTAATTCCCCTGCTAAATAGCTATTATAGATTTTCGCTACCTTCTCTTTATCGTCCGGATGTATTCTGCTCATCCAAAACTCCGTACTTTCTGTAAATTCCTCTGGTTCGTAGCCCAGCATGGCAGCATAATGATCATTTATAATGACTTTATCTGACTGCAGGTAGTGGTCGTACAGGCCCTGATTGGAAGCCTCAAGTGCCAGTTTGAGTCGCATATCGGCATCCAAAAGTTGTTTTTGATCCTTTTTACGGTCTGTAATATCCAGGTTAACACCTTTGAGAAGTACTAATTCATCTTGCTCAAAAAATGGCACTACTTCATTACGCAACCAGCGTACCTGGCCATCAGGCCAAACAATGCGAAAGCTATACGAAACAGGCTTTTTCTGGATTCTGAGTTGCTCAAGTGATGCTTTTACTTTTGGCAAATCGTCCTGAAACACGCGGCTGTAAAAATAATCCAGATCAGGCTCGATACTGTGAGGCTTTATGCCCATAATGCGATAGTTATGTTCTGACCAGATTACGCTATTGGTTTTCATATCCAATTCAAAGCTACCCATCTGGGCAATTTCCTGAGAGAAATTGAGCAAGGCTTCACTTTCCTGCATGCGCTTTTCAATTCGCTTTTTTTCAGTAATATCGCGCGAAACACCCATAATGCCGATAGGTTTACCCATATCGTTATGCACAAACTTTAAAGACGATTCAACCCAAATCACTTCACCTTTGCTATTGTATTCAGTAAAAGCAATCGTTCGGGTATGGTCAGGTGGGTTTTTACCGCTAATTTCACGTTTGTATTCCTCTTCAAACACCTTTTGAATCAGCAGGCGGCTTTCAGGTGTAAGAATATCAATAATGTGTTGCTGAAGCGTTTCCTCAACAGAAAAACCGTTGAGCTGCTCCACTGCAGGGCTAACATATAAATAATTTAACTTTAGGTCGAGCAAAAACAATACATCCGTACTGTTTTCTGTAATCATTTTGAATAATGTCTCTTTTTCCTGAAGTCTTTCAAAATAGATTTCTTTTTCGCGTTGGGATTGCTTGCGCTTAAAAGCCTCCATCACAGCAAATGGAAGCCTTTTCATGTTTTCCTTGATCACATAATCGTCAGCACCTTCACGCATGCACTTCACAGCAATTTCTTCATTTCGTGATCCAGTGATGATGATAAAAGGGATTAACTCATCAAATGATCTGGCAATCTGCATCGCCTCCAGGCCATCAAATTGAGGCATGCTGTAATCTGAAATGACTACGTCAGGCTTGAAATCGATTAAGGCTTTTTTAAAATCCTCGGGAGTTTCGACAAGCAATACTTCAGAAATAATGTTTTCCTTTTTAATGATTTCAATGGCGAGTTGATAATCCATCTCAACGTCTTCTGCAAATAAAATCCGGAGTTTCTGACTCATATCCAATTAGTTTTTCAACCTCATTTACTCCCTGAGCATCTCCCTGAACACGACATATTTTTAAATCACCCTACCAATAATTAATCAACTTTTGTTGTGTTCTAAAGAAATAAACCATGATAAAAAATCATTCTTTAATAAACCAAAGATCCGGGGAGCCATTAATGATTTTGTGTATACACTTATTAACTATCTGATATATAATATATTAAACCAATTTGACATTGATTAAATAGTCAGCTAATATAAGTAATACTACGTTGAAATACAATAATTTTCTGCACTTATACAGAGCAGACAAAAGAATAAAGCCAGCTGAATGGTTCAGCGCCTAAAGCTGTCAGGATGAATGAGACACAACCAGCTTGCCCATTTGCAATAGTTTTGTTTGAATAGCTACCAAAACTTTCTGTCTTGACATTAAGCCTTGCTGCCTGAATGCAATTAATCCTTCTCCGGGGTTTTCGGCTTTTCCTTCCCAGATATTCAAGCGGTCAGCCATTCTGAGCTGCCAAGCCAAAGCTGAAACAGGTGAGTTTTCCGGATAGTCATCAGGATCTTCATCCAGCAGGTGATAAACCTGGTTGAGTGTAACAAGACCTTCTGTAACCAGCTCAATGCCATCTATTTCATAAGAAGGAGGAGTAATTGGATTTAAGTCATTTTTTATACTGAGCTGTAAGTTTTGTTCTCTTGCCACAATTTTAGAGGTAGTCCCACCACTCACGATATGAATTCCCTCACTATTAAGAAATTCCTGCACAACAGTTTTATCATTCTTTTTATTGAGAGGTGGGCCAGTAAACCAATTTACAATAATTCCTCTTCGGTTTAAAGCTGCCAAAACGCTACAGTCATCTCCTTTGCCAGCAGGCCAGTAGGCCCTGGCCTGTGCATGAATATCAGTTACAAGCGCTTCTCCATTTATGCGTTCAATCGGCAGATCGGCCTGAATAAATCTTTTTACGCCATCTGATTCCCAGCCTAAAGGGAAAAACTTTCCTATTCCGGCTTGTGTGATGCCATCTGACATCAGGAGCAAAGCCTCACCTTTGTTTACCAAACAGGTTGATTCCAGGATTACTGCTTTACTTTCTGTGTAAGTCCTTCCGTTTAGCACCTGTGCCAATTTTTTGTTAACCAAAAGTGGAGGTGGCATTTCATAACTTAAAACTGTTGTTCGTCCATTGTTGAGGATACGCGCCAAGGTAAAAACTGCAAAAGGAGCTTGTGTTCCCCATGCTTTATTCATCGTTTGAGTTAAAGCTTTGAAAGCCTCCCGCAAACTTACTCCTTTAGAAAGCAAGGCTTTCAGACGAGAAACACACATACGTGCAGCAATGTGGGCTTTTATTCCTGATCCTATGCCATCAGCTAAAATAATTGTAGTGGCCTGATTATCGCGGTAAACATCCCAGTCATCACCGCAGGGATCTCCCTTCTTTTTAGAAGATTGCGCTGCAAATACATCCGTATGAATATACATATTACCTCCAGCAGCCTATTTCTGAATTGAATCGATAAGTTTATTAAGCAAAACTTCTCCGCTTGCCGTATGTTCCCCAAGAAAACGAGCCAATTCCTGTGCCATTTCAATTTGATGCTCAATAAGTGATTGCGCCTGCAAAACAGTTTCGGCTTTTATTTCATTGAGTTTTTCTGTGTTATTCTGCAGGGCAGTTATATCCATAAATATACCCACATATTGATTTTGCCCGGGCAGTGCATAACACATCAGATGACACACCAGGTTGTAGTTGGAAAAACTTACAGTTTTGCGAATAAGCTGCTCATTTCCAGTGGCCAGTTGTTCGAATAAATCAGGGTCGATAAGATAGGATATTGGCCTGCCTATCAAAGCTTCAGAACAACTAAACATTTTTCTGAAGGCAGGATTCATATGAATAATCTGCAATTTATCATCAAGCATAACAATCCCATTCGGATCGTGCCTGATCATCATTTCAAACTTTTGTTCAGCCATGCGGCGCATGTATGGCATACACATTTCCGGCTCTGCAAGCCCTTTAAGCACAGCAACAGCTTTATCGCGACAGCTGTTGTAGCCACAGGCCATGCAGTTCAATTCATCTTCCTTACTAAATTTTCCAATTGAATGAAGCACTTCCTTAAGCTGCTCTTCAGTATATTCGATTTCGTTCACCTGAACAGGGGGATATATAGCGGAGAGATCAAGATCATCATCCGTTTTAGAAGCATTGGATATACAAGAACGCGAATAATTCAGCACAGCCTCGCGCTGCTCAAAAAGTGTAGTTTCCTTTTTGGCCAAAGGACCATTTATACACCCCTGATTGCAAAAAAGCGGCTCAATAATCCAATGTTTTTTTTGGGCGTTTGGCAAAGCTTCCAAAACTGCTTCCAGTGTATCAAAACCACTAATTGCCAGATGTTCTGCTTCCAAACGATCAGTTTTTAATCCAGCTGTTTTTAACAAACCTCCCTCTAGCGGAAACAAGCGTGCAGATTCGCCAACATTACCATCAAACCAACTTTCCTCACATTGATCCAGTTTCACCCCCCTTAACTCAAACAAACGATCAAGCTCTTCAAAAGTTAGTACAGCATCCACCATATCTTTGGCATTTTCATCCTGTGCTTCCATCTTTTTTGCCACACATGGTCCTACAAATACAATTTTTGTCTTTCCAAGTTCCTTTCGCATCATCATGGCATGCACCAGCATTGGAGAAAGTACCGGAACCAGAAGGTCTGCATACGCACTGGCATATTGTCTGACATAGTTAACCACAGCAGGGCAAGCAGTGCAAATGTGATGTTGTTGAGGATTCTGTCTGATATAATCAGCAGAAGCCGATGCAGAAAACCAGGCTCCTTCGGCAGTTTCTGCCACGTAGGCTGCGCCAGCCATTCGTAAGGCAGAGGGAATACGTTTTTGTTCCCACTCGGAATAACTTCCTGCAAATGAAGGGGCAAGACTAAAAGCAACCGGCAAATCCTGTGCTAACCATTCAACAACAGCATGTACATCTGTGCGATAAGCTTTGGCATTTTGCGGACACTCGGCAATACAAGTTCCACAGGCAATGCAGTTTTCTGTTACCACTTGTGCCTGCCCTTTTTCCATTCTAATGGCATGAACCGGACATACTCTCACACAACGATAACAATCGCGGCATTTGGCTTCGTTGGTAAACACTACTGCACTACCTGTAGATACTTTTTGCCTTTTCATTTTTACAATAATTAAGCGTTTTGCTGATTCAACAGCTGACCAATGCGTTCTATTTCTGCATTTAATGCCTCTACTACCTGTTCGAAGCTGGCATGCTCAATAACTCGCTGATTTACTCTTACAACCGGCCCTCTGTCGCAACGTTCAAAACAGAAGGTTGCTTTCACATCAACCATTTCTTCTTTGCCTTCAAAGCCTACAATATCTTCCAGTTTATTTTCAATTACATAATCCGTGAGCTTGCTCAACAGCTCCTGCGAGCCTTTTACAAAACAATTGGTTCCCACACAAACACACACTTCAATTTTGGGATGATCAGTATCCCGGATGGTGAGTAACTGATCAGTTATTCTTTTGCGACCATGATAGTGTGTGTGTAATAAATCATGTGCTTTTGGGCCACCCACTTCGCCCAGTGTTAGTTGATATAGTTCTTTTACATAGGGGTTTTCCTGGGCCTTATGCAGCTGCAGTTGTTTATCAACATTATATAGTGCACTGCTGCGTTTTTCGCGAAAATCGCTTTCAAAATTAACCGGCTGACCCCCTCCGGCAATACAGCCACCCGGACAAGCCATTACCTCAATCAGGTCATAATCTGAATTTCCGGCAACAATCTGATCACATAACTCACGGGCATTGCTAAGGCTATGAATCACACCCAGTTTAAGTTTAATTTCTCCCATTTCAAGTTCCGCAGTACGGATTCCATCCATACCGCGAACAGTTTTAAAATCGTTTTGGAGAAGTTTTTCACCTGTGATTTTTTCGTAGGCAAATCTCAAAACTGCTTCACTCACACCGCCAGTATTACCAAAAATAACACCTGCACCAGTTTTGAAACCCATAGGAAGATCGAAGGATTCAGGGGTAAGTTTACGGAAATTGATCCCTGTTTCATGAATCATTCTGCCCAAGCCTTCGGTAGTAAGTACATGGTCTACTTCAGCAATGTCATCATGAATAAATTCCTCTCTTTTTGCTTCAAACTTTTTGGCAGTACAAGGCATAATTGAAACAACAACTAACTGCTCTGGCTTTATGCCCAACATTTTAGGCAAAATTTCTCGTGCCACACTGCCAAACATTTGTTGAGGTGATTTACAGCTTGACAAATTTGGCAGAAGCGAAGGATAATACTGTTCAGCAAACTTAACCCAGCTGGGGCAGCAGGAAGTAAATTGAGGAAGTTTTTCGCCTTTTAGCTTTCTTTCAATAAATTCAGTGGCTTCTTCAAAAACAGTAAGGTCTGCTGCAAATGAAGTATCATATACCTGATCGAAGCCTAATCTTTTGAGTGCTGCTACGATTTGGCCCGTAGTGATGCTTCCGGCATCCAAACCAAAACCTTCGCCCAGTGCCACACGTACAGCCGGTGCAAGCTGTGCAATTACATACTTATCGGGGTTGTTAATCGCTTCCCAAACTTCTTCCGTTTCAGGTTTTGGTGTAAGTGCTCCAACAGGACAAACTGCCACACACTGTCCACAATAAACACATTCTACATCTGCCAAGCTTTTCAAAAAGGCTGGAGCAACAGTGGTTTTTGCACCTCTGTTTACAAAATCAATTGCTCCGACAGATTGGATTTCCTTACAGGCCCTAACACAATCCCCACAAAGCACACATTTATTGGGATCATGCACGATACTCCATGATTTATTGTCAATTGGTTCAACTTTATCTGTTTTCTTAAACCTGATTTTATCCACTCCTAACCGACGGGTTAAGTCCTGCAGCTTACAGTTGTTGGATCGCGAACAACTAGGGCAGCTAATATCATGATTTGCCAACAAAAGTTCAAGATTTACTTTACGAATCTTGCGAACCTCCTGCGTATTTGTTTTCACTACCATACCATCTTTCGGAGGTACTGAGCAAGTTGCCTGTATACCCATTCCATCGATGTCGCTTACACACAAACGACAGGCACCATAAGTACTTAAATGTGAATGATAACAAAAGGTAGGAAGCTCAATATCAGCTTTTCGGATAAGCTCCAAAACATTTTTCTCATTCTCAATCGGAATTTTCATTCCATCTATTGTGATAATTCCTTTAGTTTCCATTTTAGTTCATTTTATATTGTTAACAGCTATTGAGATTTGAATTAAAAACTTTTGCGCTCTGGCATTAATCAAATCCTATAATAGCATCAAACTTACATACCTGGTGACACACACCACATTTAGTACATAATTCACTATCAATAACATGGAGTTGTTTTTTCTCTCCACTTATGGCATTTACAGGACATTTGCGGGCACAAGCTGTGCAGCCGATACACTTTTCAGGATCAATGCTGATGTTAGCCAGTGCTTTACAATTATTTGTAGAACACTTTTTGTCGTGGATATGCTGCATATACTCCTCCCGAAACTTCTCAATAGTTGAAAGTACCGGGCTTGGAGCTGTTTTACCCAATCCACACAAAGAAGCTAGTTTAACCACATGTCCCACTTCTTCCAGCAGATCAAAAGTTTCCTGAGTAGCTGTTCCGTCGATTATTTCGTCGAGCAAAGCCAGCATTTGTTTCGTTCCTTCGCGGCATGGTACGCATTTTCCACAACTCTCGCTCTGTGTAAAATTCATGAAAAACCTCGCAATTTGAACCATACAGGATTGCTTGTTCATCACAACCAAACCACCTGAACCAACCATTGCTCCTCTTGCAATCAGATTGTCATAATCAATAGGCAAATCAAGGTCTTCCTCGGTAAGACAACCGCCCGAAGGGCCTCCAATCTGTACCGCTTTAAAACCTTCGCCTGTAACTTTTCCATCATCATCCGTTACACCTCCGCCAATATTGTAAACGATCTCTCGTAAAGTAGTTCCAAAAGGCACTTCAATGAGTCCGGTATTAGCTACATGGCCTGTTAAGGCAAAGGTTTTGGTGCCTTTGGAGTTTTCAGTTCCGTAAGCATTAAACCAATTTGCACCATTACGAATAATCAATGGCACTGCAGCAAGTGTTTCCACATTGTTGATTACAGTAGGTTTTCCAAAAAGACCTTTCTGAGCCGGAAAAGGAGGCTTGGGCATTGGCATACCACGCTTACCTTCAATTGAAGCCATTAAGGCTGTTTCTTCTCCACAAACAAAAGCTCCGGCTCCTTCCATAATATGAATGTACATATCATGTCCGCTGTCAAATACATTTTCTCCCAACACTCCGGCTTCCATGGCATCCTCAATTGCCTTGCGCATGCGCGATACTGCAAGCGGATACTCCAGTCTTACATAAACGTAAGCCTCGTCTGCACCAACAGCACGCGCAGCAATCATCATACCTTCAAGCACCCGGTGAGGATTGCCTTCCATCAGACTCCTATCCATAAAAGCACCCGGATCGCCTTCATCTCCGTTGCAAATCACATATTTCTTTTCACTTGACTCCTGAAGTGTCAGTTGCCATTTTTTTCCGGTCGGAAAACCACCACCTCCGCGTCCGCGCAGGCCTGAGTTAAGCACTTCGAGGCAAACCTCTTCCGGCTTCATAGTTGTAAATGCCTTTTCAGCAGCCAGATAACCGTCATGTGCAATATATTCCCGAATACTTTGCGGATCAACATGTCCGCATTCGCCCAATACCAGACGGTTTTGTCTTTTGTAAAATGGTATTTCAGTTTGACCTTTACTTAAACTGCCATCTACAGGATTTTTATAAAGCAAGCGTTCAATAACTTCATCTTTTGCCAAAGAACTGGCAACGATTTCGGCTACATCGGCCACTTTTACCTTAGTATACATTACTTCGTCAGGAAGAATATTAACCAGCGGACCTTGTGCACAAAAACCCTGACAACCACTGCCAGTAAGCTGGATTGTTTTGTGGTCATCATGATAGTTTAGCTCTAACTCAATAAAGCGCGACATGCCTGCCTCCTCTATGGCATTTTCAAAAGCTTCGAACACTTTTAGGGCGCCATTGGCAATACAGCCTGTTCCGGCACATATCACTACTCTTTTATGAATCCTTTCAGCAGCTTTGTTGTAGGATTCTTTCACCTCTCTGAGGTCTATTTTTGCGAGTGTTTCCATATTCATTAATTCTTTAAAAGGCTAGGATGCGCTAGCTACTTCATTTTCTTTATCTACGATTTGCTTCAGGATTTCGCTGCAGCGGGAAGCATTTACTTCACCATACACCTGTTCATTAATCACCATAACAGGTGCTAACCCACATGCACCTAGGCAACTTACAGCCTCCAAAGTAAACAGCATATCGTCTGTTGTATGCTTTTGATCATTGAGTTTGAGCTCTGATCTCAGCTTATCCAGCAAGCGGGAAGAACCCTTTACATGACAAGCAGTGCCATCACACACTTTTATGACATATTTCCCTTTGGCTTCGAGTGAGAAATGAGCGTAGAATGTAGCTACTCCGTAAACTTCTGCAACAGGCATATCGAGAGCAGTAGCCACATAGGTAAGCACTTCCTGTGGAAGATACCGGTAAACTTCCTGTACTTCCTGCAAAATAGTTATAAGTCTTGTTTTTTGATACTTATGCTTTTGAATGATTTCAAGCACCTGATCAAACTGACGGATTTTGTTGTTCGCTTCTGATTTCATAACAATATCTTTCTAAAAATGAAACTCTTTCTATTTTTCTTTAATATTCTCAAGTTTGTTGAGTATCACAGCTAAATTGGCATAGATATGGGTATCCTGTACTATAACATGCGGGGGTACTTTAAGCGAAACCGGTGCAAAATTCCAGATAGCTTTGATACCCCAACCTACCATCAAATCAGCAATTTGCTGCGCCACAGAGGAGGGAGTAGTAATGATCCCTATATTGATATGCAAACGTCCGGCCAGATCTCGAAATTTAGCCAGATCAAAAACCGGAACATCCGCTATGTTGTGTCCAATCTTCTTTTTATCCGTATCAAAAGCCGCTACTATTTTCATTCCTGCCTCTCTAAATCCTTGATATTGAATTAAAGCACCACCCAGAAAACCTGCGCCAACCAAAAACGCTTCATGCTTGCGATTAAATCCAAGGAATTCTTCCAAAACTTCAATCAGTTTCTTAACAATGTAGCCCACCCGCGGCTTACCACTGGCACCAGTATAGGATAAGTCTTTAACTACCTGTGTAGGATCCAGATTAAAAAATGATGCCAATCTCGGTGCTGATATAAATTCCTGCCCCTCCTCTTCAAGTTGCTTTAGCAAAGTAAGGTAAGCAGGCATTCTTCTGATTGTTGGCTCTGGTACCGCAACTGGCTTTTTGTTCTCTAACATTAGTGACTTTTCCATGACATCAAATTTTATGAAGCAAAAATAAAACAATTTTCTTTATTAAAGAATTATTTCTTTATTTAAATAAAATTTATAAGCAATCTAAATAAAAACAATCGACCGCCATAAATGTGTAAATACTTATATTAATAACTGTATTATAGCGTTTTAGAATAATCTATTCAACTAATTTGAAATATTTATAAGAGATTTATTTCTCTATTAAACATAGATATAATCAAGTGTTTACATAGAATAACTTCTTTATAAATAATTAATAAACATTCGATATGCATAACTCTGCATTTCCTAAAATTCATTAGTTTTGTCCAAATTTTTTTTTCTTATGGACAAGCCCCCACGTCAAACGAAACATGAGTTATTTTTGAATTATAAAATCTGGCTTTCAGGCCTGACAGGAAACGGACGGGTAAGCGATACTACCTTTAGATTATTGGCCGCAATTAAAGCTTTAGGCTCATTGAAGCTCGCTGCTCAGCACTGTGATATCAGCTACCGAAAAGCATGGGGAGATATAGAAGAGGCCGAAAAAGTACTTGGTTACCAGTTAATTGAAAAGCAACGCGGCGGTAAGGACGGTGGGCATTCCCAACTTACACCTGCCAGTCATAAATTATTGGAAGCCTATGAAGCTTTGCAGCAAAAATTTGATACCAGTGTTGAAGCTGCGTTTGAAGATTTCAGAAAAGCTATGATGCAAAAACCGCAATCCTGATGAAGTATATAACTTTGCTTGTTCTCGCTGTTTACCTTTTCGTAATTCCTGCATGCAGTAAGCAATCAAAACAACCCTTGGTTATTTTTCATGCCGGAAGCCTGAGTTATCCTCTTAATGAATTAACTAAAGCTTATCAGGAAAATCATGCAGAACAGACTTTTCAGCTCGAGGCTGCCGGATCGCTGAACACTATCAGAAAAGTAACAGACTTAAACAGAAATGCAGATATAGTAGCCTCAGCAGACTATAAGCTTATTTCTAAAATGCTGATTCCCGATCACACAGCGTATAACATTGCTTTTGCGGCAAACAGCATCGTTTTAGCTTACAACGAAAAATCAAAATTTTCTGATTCAATTAACAGTGTTAACTGGATGAATATTTTACAAAACAATGAGGTGCGTATCGGTGCTTCAGACCCTCACGCTGACCCCTGCGGATATCGCACCAGGTTAAGTTTGCAGCTGGCAGAAAAGCTATACAACATTCAAAACCTGACTGATCTTATTCTGGAAGAAGGTCGCTACTATGAACGCCCAAAAGAAACAGATCTGATTGCCCTGCTTGAAACTCAAACAATTGACTATTTTTTTATTTATGAAAGTGTTGCCAGGCAACATCACTTTAAATACATCACTTTTCATGACTCAATAAATCTTAGTCAACCGAAGCTTAATGATTGGTATCAAAAAGCCAGTATCAAAGTTAGAGGAAGTAATCAGCAAGATAGTTTACTCATTAAAGGAGAGGCCATTGTTTATGGCATTACAGTTTTAAAAAACAGCACATCAACAGATGCCGCATGGAATTTCGTTGAATTTTTACTCGATCCTGATGATGGTTCTAAAATTTTGGAAGCATCAGGACAACGCGCGCTTTCTCCGGCCATTATCAACACTGAAAAACAATTACCTGACAAAATAAAGCATTTAGTAACAATCAATAATAATCTATAAACACATTTTTATCATGAAAACAATTTGTCCGACATGTGACATCAAACCTGCCCTTGAACGATTAGGCATTAAGACAATTAATCACGGCGCCAGTACTGGTGCTGAATGGATTGAAACCTCAGGAGATCAACTCGATAGTTTTTCGTCCTGTGATGGTAAACTTATTGCCAGCGTAAGACAAGGGACCTGGGATGATTACCAAACTATTATGGATAAAGCTCAGAAGGCTTTTAAATACTGGCGTATGATCCCGGCACCCAAACGTGGAGATATTGTAAGGCAGATGGGAAATGAATTTCGCAGGCATAAGGAAGACCTTGGCAGGCTTGTCAGCTACGAAATGGGTAAAATCTATCAGGAAGGATTGGGAGAAGTGCAGGAAATGATTGACATTGCTGACTTTTCGCTTGGTATCTCACGTCAGCTATATGGCTACACCATGCACAGCGAGCGTGCACGTCATCGTATGTACGATCAGTATCATCCACTGGGTGTTGTTGGTGTGATTACAGCTTTTAACTTTCCTGTTGCTGTATGGGCCTGGAACGCAATGATTGCACTGGTTACAGGAAATGTAGTACTTTGGAAACCCTCTTCCAAAGTGCCCCTTTGTGCAGTAGCCATACATAATATCATTGCTGATGTACTCAAGCGCAATGAAGTGCCCGAAGGTGTTACCAATCTGATCATTGGAAGCTCAAAGCATATTGGGGATAATTTCCTTTCAGATAAACGCGTTCCGCTTATATCATGCACCGGAAGTACTGCTGTTGGACGTCGTGTTGGGCGAATCGTTGGTGAGCGTTTGGGAAGAACCTTATTAGAACTTGGCGGCAACAATGCTATAATCATTTCTGATAAGGCAGATCAGGACATGGCTTTGCGTGCAACTTTGTTTGGAGCAGTAGGAACTGCAGGTCAACGTTGTACTTCAACCCGGAGGCTAATCATCCACGAATCCATTTACGACAACTTTGTAGAAAAACTTAAAAACGCCTACAGCCAGATTCGAATTGGCTGTCCACTCGATCCGGATGTACTTGTTGGGCCACTGATCGACAAAGGTTCGGTAGAAGCATTCAAATATGCTCAGGAACAAATAATTAAAGAAGGTGGAAAAATTATTTATGGCGGTGAAGTGCTGGAAGGCAAAGGTTATGAATCAGGTTGCTATGTGGTTCCTGTATTAGCTGAAGCCGAAAATCATTACCATATTGTGCAAGAAGAAACCTTTGCACCGATTTTGTACTTGATGAAATACAAAACAATGGATGAAGCAATTGCCATGCACAATGGCGTGCCGCAAGGGCTGTCTTCATCCATCTTTAGCACTGATATGCGTGAAACAGAAAGGTTCTTATCCCATGAAGGTTCTGATTGCGGTATAGCCAACGTAAATATAGGTACTTCCGGTGCTGAGATCGGCGGTGCTTTTGGTGGTGAAAAAGATACTGGCGGCGGTCGTGAATCAGGTTCAGATTCCTGGAAAATCTATATGCGCCGACAAACAAATACCATCAATTTTAGCGACGAACTTCCCTTTGCACAAGGAATTAAGTTCGTTTTATAAGAAGTTTTTTTTAATTCTTAAACAAAGCAGCATGGAAAACCGTGCTGCTTTTTTCATATGTTTTTTGGCAATTTCCTTTGTTAAAAATTTAGAGAATAATTGTTAATGGTTTCAATTACTTTCTACTTTTACGCTTCTAAAGAGAAGATGAAAATGGCACTTAAACTAAAGACCAAATTGTTAGCCGGTTTCATGTTACTGGTTAGCTTGCTCATCGTTGCCGGGTCTGTTTCGATTTTGGAATTTATCAAATTGAGCACTTCATTTACTGCGATTCTTGAAAATAATTACAAATCGATTGAGGCATCAAAAACCATGCTGGAGGCTCTTGAAAGAGAAGATAGCGGCATTTTATTACTCCTGCTCGGCGAATGGGAAAAAGGGAGAACGATTTTACGCGAGTCGGACAAAGTTTTTATTGAAGCCCACAATGTTGCTAAAAACAACATAACAGAAGAAAATGAAGCTGAATTAATTGCCGAAATTCAAAGCAAATACATCCAATATAAAGAAAAATGGGCCAGACCCATTGTTGACACTTTTAAGGAAGGTAATATTGATTGGTATCAAAACAATGCCCATCAGGAATTTATTCAACTCAAGAAAACCATCAACCAACTGATGACTATCAATCAGGAAAGTTTGTATGATGAAGCAACCATATTGAGAGATAATGGGCATCGGGCTGTAATGCCCGGCATCATATCGCTTATTGGCGCAATATTATTCTCACTTCTACTGAATTTTTATCTCAATCAGCAGTTCATTTCCCCTATTAAAGAACTAACAAAAACCATCAAAAGATTTAATCCGGGCGATTATCAGGTTCATTCTAAAAACAAAAGTAAAGATGAGATCTTCCAGCTGGAAGTAGAAATCAATGATATGCTAAAACGTATTGCACGAAAAAATGATAACCACTTATCTTAATTTACCATGAGACCAGAGGTTATTTTTAAGATTTTGGGCGTCGTTTTACTCTTTAATGCAGCCTTTCTTTTTATTGCATTAATAATTGCCTACCTCAATCAGGAATCTTCTCTGATTCCATTGTTGTTCACCACATTAACTTGCATTATTTTCGGGCTCTTCCCGATGGTTTTCTCTGAAAAGCACGATGCTTTATCGTTTGCCGAGGGAATAACAGTTGTTGTCTCCGGCTGGGTAATCACATGTGTAATTGGCATGTTGCCCTACTTGATGTGGGGAGGAGAGTTTAATCTTGTAGATGCCTGGTTTGAGAGTGTTTCGGGCTTCACTACTACTGGATCAACTATATTAAATGATATCGAAGCATTGCCTAAAAGCCTTCTATTTTGGCGCAGTGCCACACATTGGATTGGTGGCGTAGGTGTGATCATCTTTGTATTACTTATTTTACCCCATGCCCGCAATGCCAGAATCACCCTGCTCAACACAGAAATGAGTGAGCTTTCAAAATCAAATTTTCATTACAAGGCCAGAACTACCATTCAAATCCTTATTGTTGTTTATGTTGGCTTAACACTAATCGAAGCACTTCTTTTAAGATTAGCCGGGATGAACTGGTTTGATGGGATTAACCATGCCTTTGCCACTATTGCAACAGGTGGATTTTCGACTAAAAATGCAAGCATTGCCTATTTTGAAAATATCTGGATCGAAATTATTATTATGATATTTATGTTGCTATCGGGCATTCATTTTGGATTAATTTTTGGAACAATAACCGGAAGTCGCCACAATATATTTCGCTCTAAAGTGGTGAGAAGCTATTTAGTGATCATGTTTCTTGGAATAATGCTGGTAGCTCTAAAACTGTTTATCAACGACCTTTACACCTGGAGCGAATCATTGCGTTTTGCTTCATTTCAGGTGATTTCTGTTGGCACAACTACAGGTTTTGCAACTGTTGACACAGCCATCTGGCCTGTTTTCACACAAATGGTGATTATCTATTTTACCATTCAATGTGCAATGACCGGATCAACATCAGGTGGATTGAAATTTGATCGTGTTTATCTTTTCATCAAATCTGTAAAAAAACAAATCCAGCTCATAAAGCATCCTGCAGGCGTCTTTGTTATTAAACTAGATAACAGAATGATTAGTGATAGTCTGGAACGCCAAACAATGCTTTTCGTTGTGCTTTATGTTTTTACTTTCTTTATCACAACTTTGCTGTTAACAGCGATGGATATTGATTTAACAACTGCCTTTTCAGCTTCCATTGCCACCCTCGGAAATGTTGGCCCAGGATTTGGAAATGTAAGCTCTTTGGGCAATTTTGATGCCTTACCCAATTTGGCCAAATTTATTCTAAGCATAAATATGCTACTTGGCCGTCTCGAAATTTATAGTGTGATTGCCTTATTTACAATTCGCAATTAACACCAATCGCATTTTAAAATACCTTTGCCCGCTGATTCAAAATTATTCTAAAACATATGCAACAATACCCAGGTGAATTAGCCGCCTTGCTGGTTGCTGTCTTTTGGACCATCACCGCACTCTCATTCGAGATGGCAAGCAAACGCGTTGGTTCACTGGCTGTAAATATTATCCGACTTGCTTTTGCGCTTGTGTTTTTAAGTTTATTTGGACTAATATCCAGAGGATTAGCTATGCCCACAGATGCTGGCAATCATCAATGGATCTGGCTGAGCTTATCTGGTTTAGTTGGTTTTGTGTTTGGTGACTATTTTCTTTTTCACAGCTATCGCCTCATTAGCTCACGGATCGCTATGTTGATCATGACATTTGTGCCACCCGTGACTGCCTTGCTTGGTTTTTTATTCTTAAACGAGCGCATGAGCTGGATGCATCTGGCTGGCATGACACTTACAGTGAGCGGTATTGTGATAACTATTTTCGGCCGTGAAAAAGGAAAAAAAATCAAGCTTAAATACCCCCTCAAAGGTTTATTCTATGCGTTCCTTGGCGTGCTTGGACAGGCTGGTGGTTTAGTTTTAAGCAAATACGGCATGCAAGACTATGATGCATTTGCCTCTACACAAATCAGAATTATTGCAGGTTTTATTGGATTTTTAATAATCATACTGCTTTGGGGCAAACTACCCCTAATTATTGGGGCATTCAAAAACACTAAAGCCTTATGGGGCATTACTTCCGGTTCGTTTTTCGGGCCGTTTCTTGGGGTTTCCTTTTCGCTGGTTGCCATTCAATACACCTCCACTGGAATTGCTGCTACTTTGATGGCGATCGTACCCATCTTAATTATTCCTCCTGCAGCATTATTCTTCAAACAAAAAGTAGGTTTACTGGATTATATCGGTGCTTTGGTGAGTGTTTTTGGTGTCGCCTTGTTTTTTGTTTAGCCTGTTCCATTAAAAAATCATCCGATAACTTTCTCGTTTTGTAACAAAACCGGAAAACCCTAACTTTGGGCTGAAAAATCGGGAGAATCCCATTGTTACAAACCAAAACTTCTTCAGGATGAAAAAAACGCTAATTTTCGCTGTGCTTTTAATTGCTTTCTTAAACATTCAGGCACAAGACAATAAAGATGAAAAATCTGTATATCAGTTTGAAATGCTCACTGAAGTACCTCACACGGCAGTAAAAAGTCAGGATCGTTCGGGAACATGCTGGAGCTTTGCCGGAACAGCATTCGTAGAAGCCGAAATTTTACGAATAAAAAACCTTGAACTTGACCTCTCGGAAATGTTCAATGTCAGGTATGCTTATTATAGCAAAGCAGAAAAACTGGTTCGCTTGCATGGCAATTTAAATATGGGACCTGGTGGCGGATTCAGTGATGTACTTGGCGTAGTGGAACAATTTGGCATGATTCCCGAAAAAGACTACTCAGGAATGGTGATTGGAGAAGATAAGCATATTCATGGCGAAATGGATGCTGTTTTTGAAGCCTATACCGGAGCTGTCATGAAAAACAGAAACAAAAAACTAAGCCCTGTATGGCTTAGCGGTTTCGACTGTTTGCTCGATACTTATTTGGGCAGTGTACCCAATGAATTTACTTTTGACGGCAATAGCTATTCCCCAAAAAGTTTTGCGGAATTCACAGGTTTTCAGCCAACTGAATATATTGAGTTGGGTTCGTACACCCACCATCCTTACCATCAGGATTTTATACTCGAAATTCCAGACAACTGGATGTGGAGTGAAGTAACTAACCTTCCGCTTGACGAAATGATGAGCAGCATCGATCATGCCCTTAAAAAAGGTTATGTGGTAGGTTGGGATGCCGATGTGAGCGACAAAGGTTTTTCATGGAAAAACGGTGTGGCAATCGTTCCTGAAGATGATCCATCTAAATTTATGGGTGCTACCAAAGACAGTCTTGCTGATTTGAGCACCAAAGACAGAGAAAAAGCACTTTACGCCTTTGAACAAATTCTCCAGGAAAAGGATATCACACCAGAACTTCGACAAACTGCCTTTGACAATTATGAAACCACTGATGATCACCTGATGCTGATTGTTGGTTTGGCTAAAGATCAGAATGGTAATAAATACTATAAGGTAAAAAACTCCTGGGGCACAGAAGGTCATGTTCACGAAGGCTATTTCTTTGCTTCTGAGGCTTTTGTAGCTTACAAAACGATCACTGTTTTAATTCACAAAGATGCATTACCAAAAGCTGTTAAAACAGCTATAGGTTTATAATCTCAACCTAAAAATATAGTGGTTTTTTGTAACATTGCATTCGAAAAACTACGCTGTTTATGGCTGGCAAACACAACTGGCTTCAACTTGTTTTTACTTTCCTGAGTGGCATTGTATTACTTTTTGTTCTGGCACCACTTTTGCGTTTGATTCTGGCACCAGGCTTCTCTGGCTTATTGGAGGCCGCTTCTGATCAACAGGTTAGTCAAAGTATAATCAGAACCCTGAGTATAGCAATGATCACAACTTTGCTGGCAGGTTTATTAACTGTTCCATTTGCCTGGCTGATGGCTAGAAGCAGGTTTAGATTCAAATCTGTTGTCAATGCTATTATTGATTTGCCTGTTATGATTCCCCATTCAGCTGCCGGTATCGCCTTACTGGGCATCATAAACAGGGAGAGCTTTCTGGGAAAATGGGCAGATAATTTCGGTATAAGCTTTATCGATCAACCCGCAGGAATAGCTGTTGCCATGGCATTTGCGAGCCTTCCTTTCCTGTATAACGCTTCGCGAGATGCTTTTGAAGCGCAAAGTGGACTCTACGAAAAAGCTTCATTGAATCTTGGAGCCAGCCATTGGCAGACATTTTATTTGGTAAGCCTTCCTATGGCTGCCAAGGGTATTCTAAGTGGATATGTGATGATGTTTGGCAGGGCAATGAGCGAATTTGGTGCTATTGTAATCATTGCCTATCACCCGATGGTAACACCAGTATTGATATTCGACCGCTTTAATGCTTTTGGCTTGAAATCTGCTCAGGGAATCGCTGCACTTTTTATACTCATCAGTCTCATTGTCTTTATAGGTCTAAGGCTTTTAGCTAAAAAACAGAACGATGCTAGAAATTAAAGGTTTGCATAAAAGCTTCAGCAATTTCTCATTGTCTGCTATAAACCTTAGCATTCAAAAAGGGGATTATTGCGTTTTGCTAGGCCCAAGTGGATCAGGTAAATCCTTACTACTCGAATTAATTTCAGGCTTTCAACAAGCTGATCAAGGCGAAATATGGCTATCCGGCAAAAACATTTCAAAACTACCTGTACAACAACGCATGACTTCGATGGTTTTTCAGAAACCCGTACTTTTTCCTCACTTATCAGTAAAATCGAATATTGCTTATGCCATGCGTGTAAGGAATAAAAAAAAGCAGCAATCATACGAAGAAGTAGTTAAACTGGCGCATCAATTCCAGCTTACACATTTACTGGATCGTAAACCAGGTCAGCTCTCTGGCGGCGAAGCCCAACGAGTAATGCTTGCAAGAGCCCTTGCTGCAAAACCAGCACTTTTGCTGCTCGATGAACCCTTGTCGAACCTGGATGTTCTATTAAGGCACGATTTAAGAAAACTTCTCAGGGATCTTAATAATAAAGGCACTACAATACTGCATGTTACCCACGATTATGAAGAGGCGCTCAGAATGGCCAAAAGTATAGGGATTATGCAAAATGGCCATCTGATTCAATGGGGTAGTCCGCAAGAGGTCTTTCGAAATCCGGTATCTTCCTTTGCAGCAGAGCTTTCAGGCTTAAAAAACTTTTTTGAAGCGAGATTGCTTTCGGAAAGCACAAACGGGCTAAGAAAAGTGATAGTTGATGAAATTGAAGTTGTTACTCAATCAGAACTTAAGGGTGGAATTGGAAAACTTATTATTGATGAAAAACAGCTTATCTTAAGTCAGGATCATCCTCAATCAAGTGCTCAAAATGTTTTCAGGGGAAGTATTACCCAAATTCAAAAAACACCATTTGGATACGAAGTGGAAGTTAGTTGCGGTATAAATCTGATTGCTTACATCACCGAAAACTCTTTTAAAGGCTTGATGCTGAATGTTAACAACGAAATATATATAAGTTTTAAAGCTTCTGCTGCCCGTTTTTTTACCAGCTAATTTTACAGGACTTTGAACACATTTCTTTAATGCTTGTTTAAAAAGCTTGTGAAATCAATAAAAACCAAAATTTTATGCTTTATACCATACTTTTAAAAAGTCATTCGGGCCTCAGATGGCTTTTATTGTTTCTGTTTATTGCTGCCCTTATACAATTGGGGCGCAAAGCATTCGGAAAAGCAGCTATTAATGTGAAATCAATCAGTCTTTTTACGGTGATTATTGCCCACTTACAGCTTATAATAGGATTGGCGCTCTACTTTCTAAGTCCAAAAGTTGTTTTCGATGCTGCCAGCATGAAAGACAGTATTTTAAGATTTTATTTAGTAGAACACATTAGCCTGATGATAGTTGCAATTGTTTTACTTACAATTGGTTATAGTAAATCAAAACAATATTTCTCTATCCCGAAAGGAGCCAAAAGAGCCTTTTATTACTATCTGATCAGTTTTATTTTGATACTGATTTCAATTCCATGGCCCTTCAGAATACCAGTAGCAGGGTGGTATTAAAAAGGTTTTACCAATATTAAAATAGCAGTAGTTTCTTTTAACGCTGCTATTTTTTTTACTCAATAACTACTCTTTAGAAATCATCGATATTCTTATTGAGCAATACTTCATTAAAATTCATGTACTTTTGTAACACTTATGACTTTAACTAAAAACTAATTATTTCACAAAACAGCATTATTATGGAACAGCATTATCCTTTTATCAGAAGTATATTAATACTGATTACTATCGGAATTTGGGTTATTGTAATGCAAAATGCTGGTATTATTCCACGCCTGAATCCGATGACAATTCATGCAGATGAAGCGGTAAGTGTTAGGGGTGAGGTTGATGTAGTAAATACTGTATTTATCAAAGGAAGCGTGGATGCAAACCTGGAAAGTATCAATGGCTACAGCAAGTTTTACAAAGATCCCCGAACCGGAGAGTTTTATGTTATCCCCACAACGGATCCATATGAGTAATCAAAAGTGAAAAGGATTTGCTTTAAATACTTCAAATTTTCACCAAAGTTCTCTATTCCAGGAAACTTGCTTGTTTCTGTTTTTCTGGTTTTGATATCAGTTTTTGTTTATTCACAGGATCAACCTTATGTTTCAGATAGCCTGATAGCGCGTCTTGCTGTGCTTGATGATAATCTTGAAAAGGTTCAAACCCTGAACGAACTTGCACTTCACTACAGCGAATCGATACCAGATAAAGCACTGTATTACAGCAAAAAAGCATTGGCACTGGCTAACCAGATACAAAATGTACAAGCCTGCGCAGTATCAAATAAAGTAATGGGCGAACTTTTCGAAATACAGCACAACTATCAACCTACCATCAACTATTACCTCATCAGCATAAAGCACTATCAAAAGCTTGAAGACGAAAAAGAATTAGCCAGACTATATAACAAACTTGGATGGATTTATATTACGAATCATTTCGATTATGATCAAGGGCTTCATTATTTTACACAGGCCCTTGAACATGCAAAAAACAGCAATGCTGATGAAGAAAGAGCAACAGCTTTAAATTCTATTGGTGGCATTTTTTATTATCAGGCTGATTATAATTCTGCCTTGCACTATTTCAATGAATCACTTAAAATCAGACAAAGAACAGGAAATCCCAAAGATATTGCCGCCTCCCTAAATAATATCGGTGAAATCTACAGACTACAAAATCAATATGATTTAGCATTGGATTACTACAACCGTGCTGTGGAAATCAATGAGAAAAATAATTTTCAAACCAATCTGGCGATAAATCTTAGCAATATAGGCTTGATCTATTCTGCAAATGACAATAGCACATTAGCCAGCAATTACTTTGAAAGAAGCATAGCAATCAACCGGCAAACAGAAAACAAAGAAGGCTTGATTGCTGCTTTGCTTGCTTCCGGAAATCACCTGATCAAGGTAGGTAAATTTGAAAAAGCTGTCGAAACCTTTGCTGAAACCCTGCAAATTGCTAATGAAATAAAAGATCTTGAAGGCCTGAGGGATGCCACTGCCGGTCTTGCACAGTCATACGAAGAGCAAGGGTTAATTAATCAGGCTTTTGACTATTATAAAAAGCACGCTCATTATAAAGACTCACTGTTCAACATAAACAAAGCTGAACAGTTAGATGAAATTCAAACCAGATTTGCTTTAGATCTCAAAGAAAAAGAGCTGGCATTGAAAGACAATGAAATAGCACTCTTACAGCGGGAGCAAAAACTTAATTACTCGCGCCAACTACTTTTACTGTTATCGATTTTGTTATTGCTGATCTTTGGTCTGTTAATTTATGGTAAACTGCAAAGCAGAAACAGAAAAAACAAATTGTTACTTTCTCAAAAAGAAAGCCTAAACAAAGCCAGAGAACAGCTTATGCAAGCTGAGTTAAAAAACAAAACAAATGAGCTCACAAATTTTGCGCTGCATTTAGGAGAGAAAAACAAGTTTTTACATGAATTAAAAAATGAGCTCAAAAACCTAAGAAATAGTCAGGATGATGAACGCGAGAACCGAATCAGGGAGCTATTGATAAATGTTCAGCAAAACCTTCAAATTCAAAAAGAACTCGATGAATTTCAAAAAACCGTCAACCTAACTAATCATGGCTTTATAAAAAAACTCAAACAGCATTTTCCCGATCTTACAAAAAATGAGGAGCGTTTATGCACGATGCTGCGCCTTAATTTATCTTCAAAAGAAATTGCTGCACTCAACAATACTTCAATTCGAGCTGTTGAGATGGGTCGGTACCGCCTTCGAAAAAAACTAAATCTCGATCAGGAACAAAATATTATTGCTTTCCTGCAAGAGTTTTAAAAATTTCAACCAAACCTTAACATTTCTTCTTTCTCAAGAATTAAATCTTCATTTGTCGAAATGTAGAACAATAATTTTTACTATTTACTTGTTTTTTAGTTTTTTATATTTTATATTGTAGAATTATTACAAGGATTTATAGTGGAAATTTTCACATAATGTAGTGCTTTTGTAGTAGCACATAGTATCTCAATTTAATGATTTGGTTATACATTCGCTTTGCCAATACCATTTAGAGTGGCGTGAAAATTGAAAAAAGAAACTATAAAAAAGAAGCATCTGGTATTTATCCTTTACATTTTACTCATTTTGATGTTTCTTTATATTATTCTTACAAACAGTTTGTAATTCAAAGATGAGCGAACAACAACTCATACAAAAATGCCTGAACAAAGATCATAAAGCGCAAAATGCACTTTATCATCAGTTTGCTCCACGAATGTTTCCGGTTTGCCAGCGTTATGCCAAGTCATATTGTGATGCGGAAGATATTATGCAAGACGGCTTTGTAAAAGTATTCAGGTATTTAGCCGACTTCCAGTTTAATGGGTCTTTTGAGGGTTGGATGCGCAAAATAATGGTTACAACAGCCTTAAACTTTTACAAACGAAAAAGAATTTATCAAAACGAAGCAGAGCTTAACTATCAGCCTGAAGCTGCAGTGAGCGAGCAACATGTGTATTCTTCACTGGTTCAGGAAGAACTGTTAACCTTGGTAAAAAAACTCCCAAATGGCTATCAAACCGTTTTCAGTTTAAATTCTATTGAAGGCTATACCCATAAAGAAATAAGCGATCTATTAAAGATTTCTGTAAATACTTCAAAGTCTCAGCTCAATCGCGCCAGACAATCATTACAGAAACAATTATTTTATATTAATCAATACTCAGATCCTGATAAACAGTTACAATCTGCATAATAATTCAATTAATCAATCTCTAAAACCAAAATGCCCATGAAAAAATTATTTACATTAATTGCAGCACTTTTTATCCTGCAAGCCAGTAATGCTCAAGTCTTTCTGACCGAAGATTTTTCGAGTACAACATTTCCTCCTAACGGCTTCACTATAGATGGCCTTCCAAACTAATGGTCGCGCAGTGCAACTGCAGATGCTGGCGGAACGGCTCCTGAAGCAAAATTCACCTATCTCAATACAAACACAACTTCCAGATTAATATCACCTAGTGTGGATTTAACTGGTTTTGATGAAGTTACTCTATCATTTAAACACTATTACGATTATTATGCTGCAGGTGTTACCATTGGTGTTGCCACCAGAATTGAAGGCGGCACATGGGAAGTTGCATGGCAAATTAATCCTACAGGCAATGTTGGACCATTGCAACAAAATGTAGAGTTAACAGGAGTTGAATCTGATGATCTACAATTTTCAATATTTATCAGTGGTAATCTGTATAATGTGGATTACTGGTACATTGATGATATTAAACTCTTTAAGCGTCAGGAACTTGATGCCGGCCTTCAAGCCCTTGATTTGCCTTCATATTTCACTGGAGAACAAGATATTACTGGTAAAGTAATTAACGAAGGTCTTACCCAGATCAATTCTTTTGATGTAATATGGACCCTCGACGGTGGAGAAATGAATACCACCTCTTACTCAGGGTTAAGCCTGAATACAAACCAGGTATATAACTTTACTTCTGATCAAACCTTGATAGCTGACCCGGGTTCTCACCAATTTAAGATCTGGGTTGCCAATGTTAATGGAGGTGATGATTTAAACCCCGAAAACGATACTATCAACAGAACTGTTGGTGTAGCAACTCAAACTGTTCAGCGCAGACCTTTGTTTGAAGAGTTTACCAGCTCAACCTGCGGACCATGTGCCAGCTTTAATAATGGTGTTTTCAATCCTTTTGTTGAACAAAATGGAGATGATATTGCCTTGATCAAATACCAAATGAGCTGGCCTGGTAGTGGCGACCCCTATTATACACCTGAAGGTGGTGTACGCAGAACCTATTATGGAGTTAGTGCAGTGCCACAGCTATTTGTTGAAGGAGTAAACACTGGTACTAACTCAGGAGCAGTAAATAATGCATTCAATAATGGCATGGCAAACCCATCCTTTATGACTATTGCAGCCAGCCATGTTATTGAGGGAAATGATATTTCTGTAGAAGCTCAATTACTACCCTACGTTGATCTTTTTGATGTAACTGTTCATATGGTTGTGATTGAAGAAGTTACTACCGGAAATGTGGCCAGCAATGGAGAAACAGAATTCCATCATGTGATGATGAAGATGTTACCGGATGCAAACGGAACAACAATGGATCTTCCAGCAGGTGAAACTACCGTGTTATCATACAGTCATGATATGTCTTCAACTTTTGTAGAAGAAATGGATGACCTTATGGTTGTTGTATTTGTTCAGGATAACAGCAACAAAAGCATCTTCCAGTCAGCCTACTCAGAAGAATCTGCTGGTTTTCCTGCTACAGCAGCCTTTGATCCTGCACCTGGCTCAACCGGAATTGAAACTTTTGCCGACATAACTATTACACTTTCTGAACCTGTGCATATGGTTGGCGGAGATGAAATAACAAATGATAATGTAGCTTCTTTGATCACACTGGAAGAAACTGAAGGTGATGCATTCCCATTCACGGCTACCATTAATGATGACAAGACCGAAATTGTTGTTTCTCCAGAAGGTTTACTGAACAGCTATACCTGGTATACACTTACCCTTGACCCGGTTGAAAATGAAGCTGGTGTTGCAACAGAGCCCTTGTCCACTTATTTTGAAACAGGTATGCATGTTGGTTTATCAGAAATCTTAAACATCAATGCAATGGAAATTACACCTAACCCTGTGCAGGATGTAACTACAATAAGTTTTAAACTTGTTCAAAACGAAAAACTGAGTATTAAACTGTATGATGTTAAAGGACAACTGATTACCATAATTGCTGAGCGTGAATTTTCTGCAGGAAATAATTCATTTAACTGGAGTCCTGATCAATCAATCCCTGCAGGGCTTTATATGATTAATATTCAAACTGATAATCAGACACTTACTTCCAAGATTGTACTGAATAAATAATTCTTTCCTCAATAAATTGGTTAATTTAAAAGCCGGCTTTACAAAAAGGCCGGCTTTTTTTTACCCTTGTCAAATAAAATCTAAATACACGTAATAAAGTTTAAAAGGATTGGACTATCTTGCATCACCAAAGCCAAAACATATGACAGAAAAAAAAATAATCAAAACTTTCGCACTGATATTATTTATTCTTTTCAGTGCTGACTCATTTAGTCAAAAGCTCGAAGAAAAACTCAAACAACTTGGTTTTGAGCAGATAAAACCAATTACAACTGATCAGGAAAGATATGAAGAGGGCCTGGTTTTCTTTTTTGAACAGCCACTCAATCACAATAAACCGAAAGAAGACAGTTTTCTGCAGCGCATTATTTTGAGGCATGCTGGTTATAACAAGCCAATGGTGCTTGTTACTGAAGGTTACAATGCCGACTACGCATTGCGATCCTATTATGATGAAGAAATTGCTCACAACCTGGATGCCAATCTATTGGTGATTGAGCACCGATTTTTCGGCGAAAGCATGCCGGAAAACAAAAACTGGAAAATGTTAACTCTGGAAAATGCCACAGATGACCTGCACACCATTGTTTCAAAACTAAAAAACCTTTATCAATCTCCATGGATTTCAACAGGAATTAGTAAGGGTGGCCAAACTAGTTTATATTACCGCTATTTTTATCCTGATGATGTGGCAGCAACTGTTGCTTATGTAGCTCCTTTAAACTTTTCGGTTGCAGACCCCAGAGTTCAATTTTTTTTAGATACTGTTGGTACAGCTGAATGCAGAAAAAAACTACTTGATTTACAAATCAAATTATTAAACAACAGAAATACTTTTCGTCAACGTTTTGAAGATTCCACTGCAAAAAGAGGTTTTACGTTTGAACGTATCGGGGGAATTGATCGCGCATACGAAATGAATGTGTTGGAAACAGGCTTTGCTTACTGGCAATGGTATCCTTTCAAATGCACAAATTTTCCGGACACAACGGTTTCGGATGATGACATTTATAATGCATGGATTTCAGCCACCGGATATGATTTTTTTGCAGATCAAAGCCTGGAAAGCATGCAATCATTTTTTTATCAGGCTTTAACCGAAATGGGGTTCTATACATATGATACCAAACCTTTTGGAAAACTTATACATTATCAAAAAAAACCAGATTTCAATCATGGTTTACCTCAAGGCACAAAAACCCGATTCAAAAAAAACCTGAATAAAAAAGTCGATCGGTTTTTACAGAAACATGGTAATAATATAATTTATGTCTATGGTGGATATGATGCTTGGTCGTCAACAGCAGTAATTCCATCCGAAAAAAGTGATGCACTTAAAATAGTAAAACCAGAAGGTTCGCATGCCACCAGAATAAGACATTTCGACAAGGATACACAAAAACAGGTCTATGATACCCTTAGAAATTGGTTAGGTCAGTATGAAACATTAAATCAATAAAAAATGAATCTCAACACACTTGATTGGATTATTGTAGGCTTATTCTTTGTTACATTAATATCGATAGGTATTTGGGCTTCGCGCAATGCTGGTAAAGGGTATAATGAGTTCTTTCTTTCAGGCCGAAACATGCCATGGTGGTTACTGGGCGTAAGTATGGTAGCAACAACCTTTTCATGCGACACTCCAAACCTTGTTACAGACATTGTAAGACAAAATGGTGTGGCAGGAAACTGGCTCTGGTGGGCTTTTTTATTAACAGGCATGCTGACCGTTTTTGTGTATGCAAAGCTGTGGAACAGATCAAAAGTTTTAACAGACCTTGAATTTTATGAAATCCGCTATAGTGGAAAAACTGCTGCATTTTTAAGAGGTTTCAGAGCTATCTATCTTGGTGCATTTTTCAATATTATGGTAATAGCATCCGTTTCAATTGCATTAATAAAAATAAGCGGTGTTATGCTGGGCTGGTCTGCAGCCCAAACACTCATTATTGCAGCAGTAATAGTAGTGTTTTACAGTGCTTTGGGAGGCCTTAAAAGTATTTTATATACTGATTTTTTCCAGTTTAGCCTTGCCATGGCAGGAGCAATTGGAGCTGCAATTATTCTTGTTGGCAAAGAAACAGGTGATCTGAATACACTTTTCACGCACCCTTCAGTAGCTCCGCAATTACAACTGATACCAGACCTCAGCAATACTGATATGCTGGTATCATTGCTGGTTATTCCTTTAGCAGTGCAATGGTGGAGTGTTTGGTATCCCGGCGCTGAACCAGGTGGTGGTGGTTATATAGCACAGCGTATGTTATCAGCTAAAAACGAAAAAAACGCTATAGGAGCAACCCTGCTTTTCAACTTTTTTCATTATGCCCTTAGGCCATGGCCCTGGATTATTGTTGGATTACTCTCATTGATTGTTTTTCCTGACTTAGCTTCATTGCAACAAGCATTTCCAAATATGGATCCTCAATACGTGCAGCACGATCTGGCCTACCCAGCAATGCTTAAAATGTTACCACATGGATTTCTGGGACTTGTTGTAGCTTCATTAATAGCAGCATTTATGTCGACTACAGCCTCACAACTAAATTGGGGTTCTTCCTATATTGTAAATGATTTTTATGTTAGGTTTCTGAATCCTGAAGCCTCACAAAAACAACAAGTAGTTGCCGGAAGGATTACCACCGCCGTTTTGATGTTTTTTGCTGTATTACTGGCATTGATGCTCCAAAATGCCTTACAGGCTTTTCATATTCTGCTTCAAATAGGCGCTGGCACTGGTCTAATATATATTTTAAGATGGTTTTGGTGGCGCATCAATGCCTTTAGCGAACTTACAGGTATGATTGTTTCATTTTTAGTAGCGCTTGGTTTTTTAGCTGCTGAACGTTTTTGGGGAATAAACCCTGGTGAAACCACAAAAATTCTTGCAGGTGTAACAATTACAACAATATCCTGGATTATAGTAACTTATCTAACACCTGCAGCAGATAAAGAAGTATTACGGGCGTTTTATAAACGCATTCGACCAGGTGGACCGGGATGGAAAAAAGTTGTTGAAGAAGCAGAAAAAGAAGGAGTTATTCTGGAAAAATCGAAAAACCTCAAATGGGACGTACCAACTGGCATTCTTGCAATGATTTGGGGCGTAATATTTGTTTATAGTACACTGTTTGCTATCGGACAGATTCTTTATAGTCAATATCTTACCTCAGTTTTCCTGATTTTTGTTGCTGCATCCTCACTTTGGTTGCTTTCCCGAACCTGGAAAAAACTACAAATGAATGACTAAAAACTTTAACCCGGGTTATCTGGCATTACTAGGAGCTTCTATTGTTTGGGGATTTGCTTTTGTGGCTCAGCGAGAAGGCATGCAATTCATGCAGCCTCTTACATTTAATGGTGTCAGGTTTCTTTTAGGGGCGATAAGCTTAGTCCCTCTATTACATCTTAAAAGAGGTCTGTTTAAAAAAATAGACAATATCAAGCCGGCTTTACTAATGGGCTTAGTTGCAGGTATACCATTGTTTTTTGCTGCATTTTTCCAGCAGTTAGGATTGAAATACACAACCGCAGGCAATGCAGGCTTTATCACAAGTCTTTATATTGTTTTTGTCCCCTTATTGAATATCCGATCCAAAAACAAATCCACTGCACAAACATGGTTAGGCATAGCAGTATCGCTTTTGGGCTTATACTTTTTATCGGTTTACCCTGGTAGTGCTATGCAAGCAGGAGATTTACTTGTTCTTGTAAGCGCATTTTTCTGGGCTTTACATCTAATTGTACTTTCGTATCTCAGTCCGAGACATGATTTTAGATTGCTGGCTATTTCGCAATATCTTTTCACTGGAATAGTAAGCCTTACTGTTGGAATAGCTCTTGGCGAACCACTCAACAGCACAAATTTGGAAGCTACCTGGCTTCCTTTGCTTTATGCAGGAGTTGCATCCGTTGGGATAGGATATACACTTCAACTCATAGGACAACGCCATGTAAAAGCAGACCATGCGGCATTAATACTAAGTCTCGAAGCAGCTTTTGCTGCCTTTGGAGGCTGGCTTCTCCTGAAGGAGTCTCTGGATGCTGCAGCATTATTTGGCTGTACGCTGATGATGTTTGGTGTAATCATTTCTCAACTAAAAAGAAAAATCAGGAAAAACGTTACTATCGAATAACATCAAATCCTTTCCCATAGACGCCCATCACCGTATTCAACGAAACAAAAGCTTCCGGGTCTTCCTCCCTTACTATTCTAAATAAGCGGGGAGATTCCATTTTTTTTACAATTACCATCAAAATATCATGCTCTGTTTTGGTGTACCAGCCTTTGCCCTTGATAAAGGTAACTCCCCTTCCTGTTTCGTTTCCAATCCGGTCTGCAATGGCTTGCGCTTTTCCCGAGAAAATAAATAGCTGTACCGATTGCTTATTACCAGTGAGAACAAGATCAATTGTATAACTAGCCACTCCCATAACAACAAAACCATAAACCAAAGTCTCTATGCTTTGAAATATCAGGTATGAACTTGAAATAATAAAAACATCGAGAAACAATATTATTTTTCCGGGACTAATATTTCTGTACTTATTTACAAGCATGGCAACAATATCTGTTCCACCGGTGCTTCCACCCTGAGTGAATATTATTCCCACACTTGCACCTCCCATGATGCCACCAACAATAGCTGACAAAAACTTATCGGTTACTATTGGTTCAGTAAAATATAGCTGAAGTACAGAAAAGAAAAAAGACAATACCAGGATAGAATAAACTGTTTTCACACCAAAGCCAAAGCCTAAAAGCCTGAGTGCAATTACAACCAGTATCACATTAACGGCAAGAATAGTAATACCGGTAGAAAGACCTGTTGACCAATAGATGAGTGTTGCAATTCCACTAACTCCGCCTCCAAGTAGTTCATTGGGTATCAAAAAAGCTGTCCAACCCAATGCCATCACAAACAAACCAAGAGTGATTATTAAATAAGACTTAATATGGTGAAAAACTGTTTGTTGTTTAGCCATAACAAATTCTTTTTAATGAGATAATTGAAATTTAAGAAAGTTGATTTTACTTGCTTCTGATCAAAAAAAGCTGACAATACAATGATTATCAGCTTTAAAAACCGTACCCGAGGCCGGGCTCGAACCGGCACGGCCGCAATGGCCAAAGGATTTTAAGTCCTTCGTGTCTACCAATTCCACCACTCGGGCGGCATTTCTTTTTATTTGTAGGAACGTTTACAAAAAATCCCGAAACTTTTGTCGGGATTTAACTCAGAGCGGAAAACGAGACTCGAACTCGCGACCCCGACCTTGGCAAGGTCGTGCTCTACCAACTGAGCTATTTCCGCGTTTCAAAATTGGAGTTGCAAATGTACAGCATTTTTCGAATAGGTCGCAAATTTTTTTAAACTTTTTTCTTTTAAAAATCATTTTGCATAATCAGCCAAATCTTTTGGCTTTATCATGGTGATATTTACTAAAAAATATCTAATTTTGTCGCGCAAATCAGAATGATTTGTCTGCGTTTGTGTGGAAAGATTTGATTGATTGCAACCACAAAAAAAAATGCTAAAGCAATATTTAGCCTCGCCAATCATACTTTCTGCACCAGTAGATTTTGTTTCTCTAATTATATTGAATAATGGGATATTTATTCACTTCTGAATCCGTTTCTGAAGGACATCCTGACAAGGTTTCGGATCAAATTTCAGATGCTATTCTCGACGAAATCCTTCGCCACGACCCCGAATCTAAAGTAGCCTGCGAAACCATGGTTACTACCGGTTTGGCTGTTGTTGCAGGTGAGATTAAAACAAAAGCTTATGTCGATGTACAACATACTGTGCGTCAAACCATTGAACAAATAGGATACACAAAAGCTGAGTATCAGTTCGACTCTAAATCATGCGGAGTGCTATCTGCTATTCATGAACAATCGCCCGATATTAATCAGGGAGTTGTTCGTGCAAAAGCTGAAGAACAAGGCGCTGGTGATCAAGGTATGATGTTTGGGTTTGCCTGTAAGGAAACTGACGACTTCATGCCTCTTACGATGGATCTTTCACACATTTTGCTGCAAGAACTTGCAGCTATTCGTCGTGAAGGAAAAAAAATGAAATACTTAAGACCTGATTCTAAATCACAGGTTACGGTTGAGTATGCCAATAACTGGAAACCTTTAAGAATAGATGCCATTGTTGTATCCACTCAACATGATGATTTTGCTGAAGAAGATGTTATGCTCAAGCAGATCGAATCTGATGTAAGGAATATTCTTATTCCAAGAGTAAAGAAGAAGCTTCCACAACGTGTTAAAAAATTATTCAAAGATGATTACAAGCTTTTTGTAAATCCTACAGGAAAATTTGTTATTGGAGGCCCACATGGCGATTCCGGCCTAACCGGCAGAAAAATAATTGTTGATACCTATGGTGGTCGCGGTGCACATGGCGGAGGAGCCTTCTCTGGAAAAGATGCTTCGAAAGTAGACCGTTCGGCTGCCTATGCAGCGCGTCATATTGCTAAAAACCTGGTAGCAGCAGGCGTAGCAGATGAAGTTTTGGTGCAAGTAGCCTATGCTATTGGAGTTGCTGAGCCAGTTGGATTCTATATCAATACAAGAAATACTTCCAAAGTAAAAGATTCAAAAGGAAAAAAACTAAGCGATGAGCAAATTGCAGCTAAAGTTCAGGAACTTTTTGATATGCGTCCATTTGCTATTGTAAATCGATTTGGACTTAAAAATCCTGTATTTAGCCCTACTGCTGCTTATGGGCATTTTGGCCGTACACCTTTTAAGAAGGAAGTTGAAGTCTACTACAAAGATGAAACAACCAGAGAAGAATCGATACAGGGCAATACCCGTTTCTATAAAGAAGTTGAATTCTTTGCCTGGGAAAAACTTGACTTTGTTGATCAGATCAAAGATATATTTGGCATTTAACATATTTCAATGAATGTAAGAGAGTTTCCGATGTTTCGGAAACTCTTTTTTATTTGAACTTTTGCAAAACCAATATAGATTTTTTAAAAGCGGTACTTTTGATGTGTTAATCACAAATACCTTTGCAATCATGCACATTGAAGCTATCAGAACATATTGTTTGTCCAAGCCTCACACCACTGAAAGCTTGCCATTTGGTGATGATACACTGGTATTTAAGGCTGCCGGTAAAATGTTCTTATTAGCCAACCTTGAAGGGCCATTGCGTATTAGTATCAAAGCCCTGCCAGAAAATGTAACCGATAGATTAGAAAAATATCCGGAAGTTATACCTGCCTATCATTTAATCAAAAAACATTGAATGGCAATTGAAATGGCAAATGCTTCAGATTATGGCAGAATAGAAGAATGGATTGATGAATCCTATGAATTGATTATTAAGAGTTTGACAAGAAAAAAGAAGCAAGAGTTAAATATTCCTCATTAAGACAAATGAGACTCAATAGCTTTTGAAAAAGTTGACTTAGGTTTAACCCCAATAAATTTTTGTACAACTTTTCCATCTTTAAACAGGATGATTGTAGGAATACTTTTTACACCATATTCTGCTGCCGTTTTCCTATTCTCATCCACATTAAGCTTACCAATTTTAGCTTTACCTTTATACTGTTCGGCCAAATCGCTAACAACAGGGGCTAACATTTTACAAGGAGCACACCAAGGAGCCCAAAAATCAACCAATACAAGTCCATTTGAAATATGATCAGAAAAATTTGTATCACTAAGCAGAATTAAATTTTCACTTTCATTCTCTGGATTATAGTTTTTTACAAGTTTATAACGCTTATAAAGTGAATAGAGCAGATAAAGCGTAAATAAAGTCAGAACAATCCAAACAGCAGTCGACATAATCAAAATTTTGAAATGCAAAAATATCAAATCTGGTTTTAGTTCGACTTACAGCCACTTGTTTTTCCTGAATAAAATCAACATCCAACCTGCAATGCCAAGCATTACAAGCCAAACAACAAAGTAGCCATACTTATATTTTAATTCAGGAATATTTTCGAAATTCATCCCATAAATGCCTGCAATAAAAGTAAGAGGAATAAAAATAGTTGCAATGATAGTAAGCACCTGCATCACTTTATTCATTCGGTGACTTAACTCAGAAAGGTACAAATCTTTTAAACTTGTATTCAATTCACGATAATTTTCAACAGTCTCAAATATTTGCATCACATGATCACTAATATCATTGAAATATTTAACGTGTTGATAATCTATCAATTGAGCATCTGCTTTTTGGATACCTGCAAGTGCCTCACGAAGCGGAAAAACAGCTTTTTTTACAAATATTAGCTCTTTCCTGTTATGTTGTATCTGATCCAGAATCTGTTCATTAACCTCCGATAACAGCGCCTCTTCTATCTGATCCAAGGCATTGGCAGTATTCTCAAGCACCTGAAAATAATGATCAACAATAATATCCGTAAGGGCATACAACAAGTAATCAGCACCAGAAGTGCGGAGTTTACCTGCAGTTACTTCAAATCTTTTATAAATAGAACTAAAAATGCTTAGATCACTTTCATGAAAAGAAATCAAAATATTCTTTTTTAATACAAAACTCACCTGATCTGCTACAACAGCATTTTCATTGTCGATTCCTAAGGTTTTTAAAGTAAAGAACAGCATATCTTCCTCCACTATTGCTTTTGGTCGTTGGCCGGTATTCAAAATGTCCTCTAAAAACAAAGTATGCAGGTTCAGTTTACGTCCCAGCTCACCAATTAGATCAGCATTTTGTAGTCCAACAACTCTGATCCAGTTTGTTTTAGACTGGTCTAGCTGACTCAAAACCTGCTCGAGCGAAATATCACGTTTGACCTCAAAAGAGGTCGCTTCAGCTATTACCAAATCAAGCGAAGTTTTATCTGTTTTTACCTGACCAATATGAATCAGACTGCCAGGTGGCAGCCCGGCCTTTTTTACAGAACCGGATTTCCCAAGCTTTTTGGCCGATTTCTTCTTTTTAGGGTTTTTCATACCAAACTGATTTCCAACAAAATTATTAAATTCAATAAACCAATTTTTAACAAAATAAACTAAAAAAACCGGTCAGTAACACTAACCGGTTTTTAAACATCCTATTAATTTGATACGTTACTGAACGATATTCTGGAAATCAGGTTCATTATAATACTTCATGAACTCACGATCCCATTTAGCGGTATTCTTGTAACTTTCGTCTTTTTGAATTGCTTTCATCAGGTTAGTATACACATTGCTTGCATCATCAGTACGCGCACTGGCGACAGCCATCAGGTAATAACCTTCAGCTGACTCAGGGGCACAACCAAGTGTGTTTTTAGCAGCACTGTATTCCTTGTTAAGCAATTGAGCAAGACCAAGATTATAATCACATTTTTCACCTTGCATCAGTGAAACTGCTTTTGCATAGTCGCCTTTATAGATATTAACAATACCCATATTGTAGTTAACATCAGCACCAAGTGCTTTGGCTTTGTTAAGATGATTCTCCGCAGTTACAAAATCACGTTCCATAACAGCAACAACAGCAAGGTTATTATAAACTTCGGCTGATTTATCAGTCATACCAGCAGCTTTTTGCAACAGACGTTTTGCTTCAGCTACATTACCCATTTGCAATTCAACCTCTGATGCATTTACAACAGCACGCAAACATTTTGGATGCATATCCATAGCGCTGGCTAAAATAGCTTTACGTGTATTGAGGTCTTCAGCAAGTGTTGCAGCATACAATAATTCATTCAACTTAAGAGATGAAGGATCTGAAACTGCCATTTCTGAAATTTCAGCGTCAGTATGCTTTGGTTCAAAAGTATTAACGTTGATGATTGCACGACGCAGTGGAGGCAAGATATCTTCTTCAATTTCAGGATAGATCAAAATCATATTTCTGATTTCCTGTTCACGTTGGTCAGCACTGGCAGAACGGATTACATTAAGAATAGAATTTTTATCTTTCAAATCAGAGGATTCAACAGCACTCATGAATCCATTCCAGTCAGGTCCGTTTGCTGTTTCAACGAAGTTAACATTATCCAATGAGCTAAATGCCAATTCATCTTTATGTTTCTTCATTAACTTTTTGAGTTCTTTTGAAACAAAGCCTTCAGCTGTGTTGGCACGACGTCCTGAAAGTCCCTGATTAAATGTTTCTTCTCCTTCAGGTGATGCCCATCCGTCAATTGTAATATCTTTTAATTCCCAACCTTTGAGAATATCAGTTGTCATTGCAGCCAAAGCATCTTTGCTTTCCTGCTTTTTATTCATTGGAAGATTCCAATTTAAATAAGCAAGATTCACTTGATAATAGATGTCTGCTGATTGAGTTACGATTGTCACTTTTTCATATCCATGTGGCATTACGCTATTGCTCAGGTTATCTTCGATACGTTTGGAAGTATAAATCACACCATCAGCCAATTTACGCTCATCAGCCATGATAAAGTTTGCATTTTCCATTACCTGTTCGCGTGTAGGATAGATTGTACCATTATGTGGGTAAATCAGAGGAGCTACAACTAATTCACTTACATTCATATTAGGATTGTAAGGCACTTTGCCAGTGTAGGTAAAGCTTCCTCCGTTTTGATAACTGATGAGGGTTCCATCACCACTAACAGATTCGCCTTTAAAGTTGATTGGTTCAAATGCTGTAGCACCACCTTCATAGGTAAGAACAGGTGTAAAGTTCATTACAGCTTTTTTGTTGAAATATTTTGGTGGGAAGTTACCTTTGATAGTAACCATCACGCTATCGCCCTGTTCTTCGAGAATTTCAGGAATAACCTGCAATTCAACTTTTCCAAAGTCTCTGGCCATACCTTTTACATTGGATCCGCCAAATTTATAACGCGCACCAATGTTAAAGTAGGAATATACATCATTTTTTACTTCCATAGCGCCCTTCAAAACACCATCAGCATAATCAGTTGTCATCCAGTTGTAAGAGTAATCACCATAGATATCCCATTTATCGCTTACATTAAAGGTCACATCAAATCCAACAGGTACAGTCAAATCAACATTTCTTTCACTGATTCCATTGGCTGTTCCACCTGACTTAATGCCTTTGTATCCATTTCTTGCCAATTCAGCATCTGTATTCATATCATAAGTTACAGATTTCCATTGAACCTGACCAACACCAAGGTGAATGCCAAAATCAACCAAACGCTCATTGTAACCAGCGAAAAGATTTGAAAGGTTGATTCCAAGATTTAATGATCCACCATAGTAATCACTCTTGAAATACATATCACGCCCAAATTGTGCATTGGGAATGATGGAAGTAGGTACATTTTCTTTTTCACCTTTTACGAAGCCACGCTCAAACTTAGCATAAGCATCGAAAATTGGAGAAAGCTGGCGACCAAAAGCAAGGGCTCCATTAATATTTGTCTGACTTAAATCAGGGGCAAAGCCATATTTTGCCAAATCTGAATGCGACCAGGTAGGCCCAACTTCACCTTGCAAAAACCAATAAGGTGAAAATGAAGTGTTTTGTTTGTCATCTCCTTTGTCCTGAGCAATCATGAACATTGGAACGGCTACCAAAAGCGACAGAAGCAGCATTTTGGCCTGGAGTAAATGGTTTTTCATAATGCAATTTTTTAAGTAGTTAATCAATTTAATAGGATTGTATTTAATTGCTTTAAACGTGCAAGATACAATAATTGTTTAATTGTTGGTTTCTTGTACTCTAAATTTAGTGCAAAAATAGTAAATAATACGCATTTAACAAGCTTACTATGAAATAAATCAATTAAATTTTAAGTTAAACTATTCATTTTACGAAGACTTGCCTGAAAGGTTACTAAAATTATCCCATTTGGAGTAATAATGCCATAAAACTATTCCGGCACAGACTGATACATTTAGTGAGTGCTTTGTTCCGGATTGTGGTATTTCAATAGCAGCATCACAAAGCTGCAAAACTTCCTCGCTAACGCCTGCAACTTCATTGCCAAAAATCAAAGCAGTTTTAATATCATTGACAACTATATCTGACAATTGCCTACTTTGATCTGTTTGCTCGACAGCAATAATTTTGTATCCATTTGTTTTTAAATATGTTATAGCCTGCTCGCTTGATTTAAAGTATTTCCATTCCACAGATTCCGTAGCGCCAAGTGCTGTTTTATGGATTTCACGATGGGGAGGACAAGCTGTAATCCCACATAAATAAACCGATGCTACCCTAAAAGCATCCGCAGTGCGAAAAACAGATCCTATATTGTGCAACGACCTGATATTGTCCAGCACAACGACTACAGGCAATTTTTCTGCCGATTGAAAACTTTCGAGGTCAATTCGGTTTAACGCTTCCAAACTAAGTTGTTTCACCTTTTTTTAGCAAAAATAAGATAGAAATAGTAAACTATCTTTATATCAATCTAAAAGATTTAAAATCCTAATTCTATCTTTGTAGGTTCAAAAACTCAAACCCATTAAGATGAGTAAGTCAGTAAAAAATGTTTCGGAGACACCTTTGATGAAGCAGTACAATGCAATAAAGGCAAAGTATCCTGAAGCACTTTTACTTTTCAGGGTAGGTGATTTTTACGAGACTTTTGGAGAGGATGCCATAAAAACCTCAGAAATATTAGGAATTGTACTCACAAAACGTGCCAATGGCGCTGCCAGTTCTGTTGAGTTGGCTGGTTTTCCTCATCATTCTTTAGACACTTATTTGCCAAAACTAGTGAAGGCAGGGCAAAAAGTTGCTATTTGTGATCAGTTGGAAGATCCTAAACTTGCTAAAAAAATCGTAAAACGTGGTGTTACAGAACTTGTTACACCAGGTGTTTCTTATAATGAAAACGTACTTTCACAAAAGGAAAATAATTTCCTTGCTGCTGTTCATTTTGACAAAGCAGCAAGCGGTTTGGCATTTTTAGATATTTCAACAGGCGAGTTTTACATAGCACAGGGAAACATTGAATATGTTGACAAACTGCTTCAAAGTTTTAATCCCAGTGAAATCGTAATTCAGCGTAATCAAAGAAAAAATTTTATTCAAAACTTTTCAGATCGGTTTTATCTCAGCGTTTTTGATGATTGGGTTTTTACCTCGGATTTTGCCAATGAAGTGCTTACCCGGCATTTTAAAACTACCTCTTTAAAAGGCTTTGGTGTAGAAGATTTTCCAGAAGGCATAATAGCTGCCGGTGCAGCATTGCATTACCTGATTGAAACCCATCATGATAAAATTGATCATGTTTCAGGGCTATCGCGCATAGACGAAGGCCAGTTTGTATGGCTCGATAAGTTTACGATACGTAACCTTGAACTGCTGAATCCACTCAACCAAAACGCTAAAACACTGCTTGACATTTTGGACAGCACAGTTTCGCCAATGGGAAGCCGCTTGCTTCGCAGGTGGATTGCGCTTCCCCTAAAAAATCGTAATCAAATTAACGAACGGCTTGAGATTGTTGGAGTTTTAATTGAAAAAGAAGCTATTGCAAAAGAGATAGCAGATGCCATCAGAGTGGCTGGAGATTTGGAAAGACTTATTTCAAAAGTTTCACTTGGAAGGGTAAATCCACGCGAACTTCAGCAAGTGGCCAAAGCGCTTAAACAGGTTAAGCTTATTAAAACCCTTTGTCAGCAAAGCAAAAAAGATTATTTGTTAAAAATTGCCGAACAACTCAATCCCTGCGAAATTATCGCAGACCGCCTGCTAACGCAGCTTAAGCCAGACCTTCCGGCACTACTTTCGAAGGGTAATATCATTGCCGAAGGAGTTTCTGAAAAGCTGGATGACTTGCGAAATTTATCAAGAACAGGCAAAGATTTCCTGCAAAAACTTCAAAAAAGAGAAATAGAACAAACCGGTATTTCGAGCCTGAAAGTTGGCTACAACAATGTTTTTGGCTATTACCTTGAAGTTACAAACGTTCACAAAAATAAAGTCCCTGATACCTGGATCAGAAAACAAACCTTAACAGGTTCTGAACGTTACATCACGGAAGAGTTGAAAGAATACGAACAAAAAATCCTTGGTGCTGAGGATCAGATTCAACAACTGGAACAGGATATTTATCAGGAACTGGTTTTAGCCACAGGTTCTTACGTAGCACCGGTGCAATTAAATGCCAATCTGCTTGCTCATTTAGATTGTTTATTGAGTTTTGCCAGCGTTGCGAAAAACTTTAATTACACCAAACCAGTGCTTGATGAGAGCTTCGCCATTAACATTAAAGCCGGCAGGCACCCCGTAATCGAACAACAGTTACCTCATGGCGAATCTTACATTCCAAACGATGTTTTTCTGGATCAGAAATCACAGCAGGTGATGATGATAACAGGGCCAAATATGTCAGGAAAATCTGCGCTGCTCAGACAAACAGCACTGATAATATTAATGGCACAGATGGGGAGCTACGTTCCTGCTGATTCAGCGGTTTTGGGAATAACTGACAAGATTTTTACCCGTGTGGGGGCAAGTGATAATATTTCATCCGGCGAATCAACTTTTATGGTTGAAATGAACGAAACAGCTAGCATTTTAAATAATATTTCCGGAAGAAGTCTGGTAATACTCGACGAAATTGGAAGGGGCACAAGCACCTATGACGGTATCAGCATTGCCTGGGCAATTACAGAGTATTTGCACGATCACCCCTCCTTTCGCGCCAAGGTCATGTTTGCCACACACTATCATGAATTAAATGAAATGTCAGCTTCATTTTCAAGAATACGTAATTATCATGTAGCTGTTAAAGAAATGGGAAATCGCATGATTTTTCTTCGAAAACTAAGAAAAGGTGGCAGTGCTCACAGTTTTGGCATCCATGTTGCCGCCATGGCCGGAATGCCCAGAAAAGTGATTGACAGAGCTAATAAATTATTGGGTATGCTGGAGCAATCTCATTCCGGTGAGGCATTGCAAAAACAAAATCACTCCAAAAACAGCACAGATGATCTTCAGTTAAGTTTCATTCAGCTGGACGACCCCTTATTGCTGCAAATCAAAGATGATATCTTGAACACTAATATTGACACACTTACTCCTGTTGAAGCCCTGCTAAAACTGCATGAAATTAAAAAATTGTTGGGAACAAAGTAAAAAACGAGTAAAGCTATTTGATCAAGACTCTTTATTCCAATCAGGATTACCTGTGAGAAAACCTGAACTTATTTGATAAAACTGCTCGGCAGCTTCGGCATGCACCCAATGAGAAGCCCCTTCGATGGTGATAATCTCTGCTCTGGGAAAATTATGTCTGATGTGCGGATAATCTTCTGGTAAGATATAGTCAGAAGCGCCTCCTCTGACAAAAAGTGCAGGTTTTGTAAATACTTCAGCGGTTTGAATAGCATCAAACATTTGATTTAAATTTGAAGCAATACCTGAGAGATTAATTCTCCATTCAAGTGTGTTTTTATCTTTCCAATGCAGATTTTTTAGCAAAAACTGCCGGATACGCTCCTGTGGAACCTTACTGGCCAGATGTTCTTCCGCTTCACTTCTGCTGGAAATCTCACTGAGGTCAACCGACAACATCGCCTGAACAATTGCCCTGTGGTGAGGCCGATCTCCATAAGCTTTAAGACTAATATCAACTACCTCAAGCTTTTTAACCATCTCAGGATATTCAATGGCAAATCTCATAGCCACCTTACCACCCATACTGTGACCGAGTAATATCGGTTTTGAAAGCTCAAGATTCTCCACCAGCTCAACAAGATCTTCTGTCATAGCAAGATAATTGAAAACATCGCTATGCGGCGATTTACCATGATTACGCTGATCAGGAATAATTACATCAAAGCCCTCGGAAGCAATACGTCTTCCAAAAGTTACCCAATTGTCGGATATCCCAAACAGCCCGTGCAAGATAATCAGCGGCTGGTTTCCTGCTTCTCCGTACCTCTTATAAGCCAATTCCATACCTTTAGGTTTAAACTGCAAAAATATTGATTAAAAATCAATGTTGTCCGGTAAATTGATAATGTCGTCCCTACGGGACTTTTTCCTAATTTGTAAAACACTGACTACTACCCACATATTGTCCCTAACNNGTTAGGGACAATATGTGGGTAGAATAAAAAATTACCCCTGATTAGCCCGAGTCCCGTAGGGACGTCAATATTAAGGGGATTGAGCGTTTATAAATGATTTTTACCGGACAACAGTGATTAAAAATCAGTCGTCCAATCTGATTTCGGCACCATGACCTTTTAGGCCAAAATATTTGCGGAGCCCAAAAACACACAGGTAAGCAAAAGGAGTATCCACTAAAGCGAAAACAACTTTAAACAGGAATCCATTTATTAGCAGTTTACCAAATAAATTCCATTCAATAACCTCAAACGTACACAGTAAAAATAAAACCGTAAAAGTATCAACGAACTGACTGCTGAATGTTGACAAATTGTTTCTCAACCAAAGATGCTTGCCCTTTGTGAGGCGTTTCCAGAAATGAAAAACCTGTACATCCAGAAATTGTGCAAAAAGATAGGCAGCCAGCGATGCTGCAACAGCCAAATATGTAAAACTAAATGCTTTGCTAAATTCCTGATCACTCAGCGGCGACCAGGATGTTGCAGGAGCAAGGTCAGCTGTAATAACAATCAATAAGGCAAAAAAACTTGCAAAAACACCTGCAATAACAACCTTGTTAGCCCGTTTCTGGCCAAAAACTTCTGAAATGATATCTGTTATTAAAAAGGTAATAGGATAAGCAATTATTCCAACACTCAATTCAAAATTAAAGAGACCAAGTGGATTCCAATGAAAAAACTTTTGAAATATTAAATTACTGGTAACCAACGATGTGATAAAAAGCGCAGCTAAAATTAAAAAAAGCGTTTCTGCATTTCGTCTGTGCTTGCTACTGATGATATCTAGCTCTTGTGTTGGTAAGTTGTGGCTCATACTAAAACTAATTAATTGCACATCAATTTATTAAAATCAAATAACATTTAACGCTTTCATCAGAATTTCAAAATATTATACCTATTCTTTATTCACCGTATCCATCAAAATCGTTACCGGACCATCATTGATAAGACTTACTTGCATTTCGGCGCCGAATTCGCCTGTGTAAACCTCACATCCTGACAGTTCTTTTAGCTTCTCAATAAAATATTCATACAATGGCACTGCCTGCTCAGGACGTGCTGCCCTTATGTAAGATGGCCTGTTACCCTTTTTGGTGCTGGCATGTAAGGTAAACTGACTAACTACCAAGAAGCTGCCACCTACCTTTTGAATATCAATGTTCATTTGACCTGCTTCATCAGCAAATACCCTTAATCCAGTCAATTTTGCACACAACCAATCGGCATCTTTTGTGGTGTCAGTATGCTCAATACCAAGCAAAACCAACAATCCCAATCCTATTTCACTTTTAGTTTTACCGCCCACAGAAACAGAAGCTTCACTAACACGCTGAATTACAATTCGCATTCATCTACATATTTAAATTTCAATGTTGTAAAAGTAGTACTATCTGTCAAAACTAAAATCATGGTCAGTCAAGCAAGTAGTTTCTAGGAATATTTTCCAGGTTGATTTCAAATCTGCATAAAGCATCCATCAGAATTTCGTAATTTCGCAGCAAATTCAGGCAGGATAAACCATTCAAAGCTTTCCTTTATGACCAAACTAAGTGTTAACATCAACAAAATAGCCACACTTCGTAATGCCAGAGGAGGTAACATACCCAATGTTCAACAAGCAGCAACCGATTGCGAGCAATATGGTGCCGAAGGTATTACAGTGCATCCGCGTCCTGATCAGCGACACATCACCTATAAAGATGTAGCACTACTTAAACCATTAATCACAACAGAATTTAACATTGAAGGGTATCCAAGTCCTGAATTCATTGATCTCGTTTTAAAGCATAAACCACATCAGGTGACACTGGTACCTGACGATCCTGCGCAGCTAACATCAGATCATGGTTGGGATACCTTGAAGCAAAAATCGTTTTTGAAGCGTATTATATCTCGCTTTAAGGAGGCAGGCATCCGCACTTCTATTTTTGTAGATCCGGATGTGAATATGGTAAAACATGCCGTTGACACTGGCACTGACCGTATTGAATTATATACAGAATCATATGCCAGTAACTATCACAGTAATAAAACTGCAGCTATTGAACCTTTTGTAAAGGCAGCCGAGCTTGCTAATTCGATAGGCTTGGGAATAAATGCCGGACACGACTTAAACCTTGATAACCTCGCTTTCTTTATTCAACAAATTCCAATGACACTGGAAGTGTCGATCGGCCATGCGCTCATCTCAGATGCCTTATATTATGGACTGAACAACACTATTCAAATGTATCGGTTTCAATTGACTAAAAAATAGCTACTTGACATATGCAAATCCATCAAATAGGAAAAATAAGAACGCAGTATACAGAAACAAAGGGTATGCCCATACAACCCATCTTTGCAAAAAAAAGTATGCTGGCGGTTGCTGAGCTTGAGCAAAGCTTTGCAGAAGGACTTGAAGGTTTGGAGGAATTTTCGCATGTCATATTGATTTATTATTTTCACAAAAGTGGCACGCCTAAGCTCAGGCAAAAACCATTTCTTGACGAAAAAGAGCATGGCATATTTGCCATCAGAAGCCCTCACCGTCCAAATCCCATTGGAATTTCAATAGTTGAATTAGTAAAAGTAGAAGACAACCGTGTCTATTTCAACAATGCTGATATGTTGGATGAAACACCTTTAATCGATATCAAACCTTTTGTACCAAAATTTGACAACAGGCCTGCCGCTACAATGGGCTGGCTCGAAGGAAAGTCGTTTGAAGACTAACAATATGTTACTGGTTTTAGAAACTAAAGAATTAGCTAAACTCCTTGCTGATTTTGGTTTACATTAGATAATTACAGGCTAAAGTTAAAACTATCAACAAATTAATGTGGATAAATTTGTTCAAACAAAAATTATGTTCTATTTTTGCACCCCGTTTTGGGAAAAGCAGGTGCGTATAAGACACACGAAAACATTAAAAGTCAAATGAATACACTTAGTTACAAAACTGTAAGCGTCAGCAAAGAGAATGCCAATAAGCAGTGGTTTGTTGTTGATGCTGAAGGCCAGATTCTGGGTCGCCTGGCCTCAGAAATAGCAAAAATTTTAAGAGGTAAGCACAAACCCAGCTTTACTCCCCACAGTGATTGTGGTGACAATGTAATTGTTATAAACGCCGAAAAAATTACCTTAACAGGTAATAAAATGGATACCAAGTATTATGTACGTCATACTGGTTATCCGGGAGGTAAACGCGTTCGCCCGATAAAAGAACAACTTGAACGTAAGCCAATTGCAGTAATTGAACATGCTGTAAAAGGTATGCTTCCCAAAACAAAACTTGGTGACGAACTATTCCGTAATCTGTATGTTTATGCAGGCACGGAGCACAAGCACGAAGCCCAGCAACCTCAAGAACTCAAATTCAATACAAATAATTAATCATGGAAGTTATCAACGCTTTAGGCAGAAGGAAAACTGCTGTTGCCCGTGTATATGTAAAAAGTGGCAATGGCAGCATTACGGTAAATAAGCGGGATTACAAGGAGTATTTTCCAACAGGTATATTACAATACGTTGTAGAGCAGCCTTTTATGCTCACCGATAACACCGGGAAATTTGACGTAAATATCAACCTGGATGGTGGTGGAATTAATGGACAGGCCGAAGCTGCCCGTCTTGCAATCAGCCGTGCATTGTGCGAAATAGACCCTGAGTACCGCCCGGTGTTGAAAGCCAAAGGTTTGATGCGTCGCGACCCACGTATGGTTGAACGTAAAAAACCCGGCCAACCAAAAGCCCGTAAGAAATTCCAGTTCAGTAAACGCTAAACCTTCAGCTTGCCTGCAATTGTGTTTAGTATCCAAATTGCTGAGACTTCTGGTTAGAACTACTCAGCAATTGTATTTAGTGAATGTAAACATTTAACAAAATTTTTATGTCAAGAGTATCATTTGAAGAATTATTGGATGCCGGTGTACATTTCGGTCATCTCAAAAGAAAATGGAATCCTAACATGGCTCCTTATATCTTTATGGAGCGTAACGGAATTCACATTATCGACCTTTATAAAACCCAGGCCAAGCTGGAAGAAGCTGCTAATGCAGCCCGCCAATTGGCTCGTTCAGGTAAAAAAATCCTTTTTGTTGCTACCAAAAAGCAGGCAAAGGATATCGTTGCTGAAGAAGTAAGCAAAATCAACATGCCCTATGTTACAGAACGCTGGCCAGGTGGAATGCTTACCAACTTTGCTACAATTCGCAAAGCCGTTCGCAAAATGGCAAGTATTGATAAGCTTGCTGTAAGTGATTCTTATCAAAACCTTTCTAAAAGAGAAAGACTGCAGATTCAACGTGAGCGCGAAAAACTTGAAAAGAACCTCGGAAGTATTGCAGATCTGAACAGACTTCCATCTGCTATTTTTGTTGTTGATGTGATCAAAGAAAATATTGCAATTGCTGAGGCAAGAAAACTCAACATCCCAACATTTGCTATTGTTGATACCAATTCGAATCCAAACCTCATTGATTTCCCAATTCCGGGAAATGATGACGCTTCAAAATCCATTTCATTAATCATCAAAATCATTGCACAAGCAGTTGAAGAAGGTCTTAATGAAAGAAAAATGGCCAAAGACAAAAGCCATGATGATCACGATGAGGAAGAAGAAAACTTTGAAAACCAGAAAAACTTTACCGTCGACGACGACGATCAAGACAGTAAAGATAAACCTGGTAAAAAATCAGCTGATGCAGGTGGCCGAAGCAAAAGACCACGCAAAGCTGTAGCAAAAAAATAAATCATTCATAACCCAGAAAATAAACTCATGAAGATTACTGCTGCTCAAGTTAATGAATTAAGAAAACTTACCGGTGCCGGTATGATGGATTGTAAAAAAGCTTTGGTTGAAAGTGAAGGCGATATGGAAAAAGCTGTTGATATCCTTCGTAAAAAAGGCCAAAAAGTTGCTGCTAAAAGAGCTGACCGTGAAGCAAAAGACGGTGTTGTACTTGCAAAATCAAATGCAGAAAACACCTATGCTGCTGTATTGATGATCAATTGCGAGACAGACTTTGTTGCTAAAAATGAAGATTTTGTTAAAAGTGCAGAAAGCATTCTTGATCTTGCCATTGCAAACAAAGTTGCTGATGCAGAAGGCCTCAAAAAGATGGAGCTCGATGGCAGAACAGTAGAAGAAATCATCACAGATCAAACTGGTGTGATTGGTGAAAAAATTGATTTAGGTGCTTTTGAAAAAATAGAAGCTCCATTTACTGCTGCTTATATCCATCCAGGAAATCGTTTGGCGACTATTGTTGGATTAAATCAAAAAGATAACGAAAAACTGGCTCAAATTGGCCGTGAACTTGCCATGCAGGTTGCTGCCATGGATCCTGTTGGCGTTGACGAAGCAGATGTGCCACAAGATATTATCCAGCGTGAAATAGAAATTGGCATGGAACAAGCACGTAATGAGGGAAAACCTGAAGAAATGCTTGAAAAAATTGCCAAGGGTAAACTGAATAAGTTTTACCGTGAAAACACCTTGCTAAACCAAGACTTCGTTCGTGAAAATAAAAAAGCTGTTCGTCAATACCTCAGTGAAGTAGATAAAGACTTGACTGTAACAGGATTTAAAAGACTAATGCTTGGATAGAAAGAAAACAGTATCTATTAAAAAAAAACAGGCTCTTGAAATTCAGGAGCCTGTTTTTTTTTAACTGAAATCATTAAACGCCCAGTAACTCTTTTATTCTTTTGGCAATAGTTTGATTGTCAGCTTTTCCAGCTATCATTTTAGTAGCTACTCCCATCACTTTTCCCATATCTTTAATGGAGCTTGCCCCTGTTTGCGCTATTGCTTCTTTCAAGATAGATTCCAGTTCTTCTTCAGAAAGCGGTTTAGGCAAATATGCTTCAATTATCTCAGCCTGATAAGCTTCTTCCTCAGCTAGTTCAGGTCTGTTTTGCTCCTTATACACAGCTTCAGATTCTCTGCGTTGCTTCACCAGCTTTTGTAAAAGCTTAATTTCGACGGCTTCCGGAATCTCACCACTGCTCACATCCTTACCTGTTTTCTCAAGCAGCAAAGCAGCCTTAATGGCACGAAGTGCTGATAGTTTTTTCGTGTCTTTCTGCCGCATTGCCTGCTTTAAATCATCATTTATTAATACTTCAAGACTCATAATACAAAATTTTAATCAACATTGTCGTGCAGAAAACTATTACCAGAAGATAGGCCCGATTGTTTACCGTCACTGTTTAATTCATACCTTGAAACTTCTTTATCGGGGTTTTCTGTGTTTTCTTCAGAAAGCTTTGTTCCTCTTCTGAGATATGCTGGTTGACGCTCCAACTCTTCAAGACCTTGTTGCGTATGCAACTTCATACTCATTGCTTTTAATCGGGATTGACGAATGATAGAGTTTCTGTCTATATCATCTGCAGGCATTTTTTGTTCAACTTCCTCAGTAGTGACAACTTTTACACTTGTTGGTTCTTTTACTTCTGCTTCAACGTCGGATTTTCGGTGAGCTTGCTCCTGATTAAACTCAGCTGGTTTATTGCCCCTTCTCATCTCTATAGTACCTTCATCTTTAGTGAAAGGCAATTCTTCTTCCTTTTCTAAGTTGGATGCAGGAGTTTCATCTTCCAGTTTGTGAACTTTTACTTTTGGCTCTGTTTTTGACTTTTCATCAATAAAACTAAATATATCCTGCTCTTTAGGCTGATCCTTTTTTAAACCCTCATTATCTGCTTTTTCCTCTTCACTAATATCAGGTTCATGCAAATGATGACGGATAACTTTTCCGTCATTTTCAGTATTTTGTCTATTGGTTTGAGCAACAACAGAAGTTCTGGAAACAGTTTTAGTTCCATACAAATCTGTTACAGATACTTTTCTTGTGCTCATTCCAACCGGAATATCCTCTTCATTATCAAAGCCTGTAGCAATAATAGTTATAGCAATATTATTTCCCAGCGTATCATCTTTTCCGTTACCCCAGATTACTTCAGCCGTATTTCCACAAGTTTGTTGAATATAGTCAGTAATTTCAAGCACTTCATCCAATGAAACCTCATCTTCGCCGGAAGTAATATAGAGCAAGATATTCTGTGCGCCAGCAATATTAGAATCATTGAGCAGCGGCGAACGCATGGCATCCTCAATTGCGTTAAGGGCACGGTTTTCGCCTTCGGCTTTGGCTGAACCCATGATTGCCTTTCCGCTTCTGCGCATGACAGTATTCACATCCTCAAAGTCAACATTAATATATCCTGTTACTGTAATTATTTCGGCAATACCCTTTGCAGCTGTAGTAAGTACATCATCAGCACGTTTAAATGCTTCTGTCAGTTTCATATTGCCATATTCCTCACGCAGCTTATCATTGCTAATGATCAGCAGCGTATCAACATGTTTCCTCATTTCCTCCAGGCCTTCCAGTGCTTGTTGCCTGCGTTTTCGCCCTTCAAAGCCAAACGGAAGTGTAACAATTCCAACTGTTAAAATATCAAGTTCATGAGCTACCTGAGCAACTACCGGAGCAGCACCTGTTCCGGTGCCTCCACCCATACCGGCAGTAATAAAAAGCATTTTAGTGTGATGCTCAAGTAATTCTTTGATTTCATCAACAGTTTCCAACGCAGCTTCCCTTCCAACGGCAGGAATATTACCCGCACCAAGCTCACGCTTACCAAGGTGTACTTTCACAGGGACCGGACTAGTATCCAAAGCCTGAGAGTCTGTATTGCACAGAATGAAGTCAACACCTTTGATTCCCTGATGGTACATATGCGTAACTGCATTGCTGCCACCACCTCCAACTCCGATAACTTTGATGATATTTGATTGGTCTTTTGGATGTTCAAATTTTAACATTTCTGGCATGGTATTTTGATTTTTTAAAATTACTTACTTGGTTTGTGGGTTCTTAACTTATTACAGATAGTTTTCAACAATCACAGGTTAATATTATATGATTGTTATTCAATTAAATCTCTGTCAAAGAGTTTTTTGATTTTTTCCAAATAATTGGAACTTTTCTTATCCTCAGCTTGCTTCAATTTGGGTTTGGGCTGAGAGGGGTCAAAATTTGCTTTTAGTTTTTCCATTTCTTCTTCATTGATATGTCTGGAAATTCCTTCAATAACCAAACCTATGCCTGTTGCAAACATTGGACTTGCAAGTTCTTCTGCTGTTCCTTTGGCCAAATGCTCGTTGGGATAGCCAATCCTTACATCCATTCCTGTAACAAAAGCAGCAAGCTGGTCTATATGCTTCATAAGAGCTCCTCCTCCAGTTAGTACAATCCCGGCAATCAATCGTCTCTCAAATCCAGAGTTCTTAATTTCATAGTGAACGTGCTCAAAGATTTCCTCCAAACGTGCCTGTATAATGGAAGCAAGATTTCTAAAAGAAATTTCTTTTGGCGCGCGACCTCTGATTCCTGGAATGGAAACCACCTCATCATCACGGTTTTCACTGGCAAGGGAAGATCCAAATTTCACCTTAACCTCCTCGGCATGTTTTTTAATGATTGTGCAGCCTTCCCGAATATCTTCCGTAATAATATCGCCGCCAAAAGGTATCACTGCTGTATGGCGGATAATTCTATCATGAAAAATGGCGATATCAGTTGTTCCTCCCCCAATATCAACAAGCACCACTCCTGCTTCCTTTTCATCATCCCCTAATACCGCCTCGGCAGATGCGATTGGTTCAAGGATCAGATCAACCATCTCCAATCCGGCGCGCTTTACGCATTTTAGAATATTTTTTGCTGCAGCAGTTTGTCCAATAATAACATGAAAATTTGCTTCGAGCTTACTTCCAAGCATCCCCACAGGATGCCTGATGCCTTGTTCGCCATCAACAATATACTCCTGCGGAATTACATCAATAATCTCTTCACCAGCTGACATGCTTAGTTTATACATATCATTAGTGAGCTTTTCAATCTCGAGCCTGTTAATCTCTTCTTCGCTGTTTTCGCGAATTAAGCTGCCGCGATGCTGAAGACTTTTGATGTGCTGTCCTGCAATACCAACGTTAACGTATTTTATATCAACACCAGAGCGAGCAGCTGCTTCATCCACTGCTTTTCTAATCGAGTTAACAGTATCTTCAATATTAGAAACTACTCCACGTTTAACGCCAATTGATTCAGTTTTGCCATGTCCAAGAATTTCAATTTTACCATTCTCGTTTTTGCGGCCAACCAAACATGCAATTTTTGTAGTACCTATATCCAAACCTACTATAATGTCAGATGATTTCATGGTGTTATCTTTTAGTACAAACTATTTGATTTTCAAACTTTAGATTTATTTTCCTGTAATCAGTTATTTCAGCACTCAGACCTTTTTGAACATAAAATGCTTTCAAATTGCGAAGTTTCTCTTCAATCTTAGATAGATCACCTATCAAGACAGTTGCACTGCCTAATTTTGGACTTAGTTCAATTTCGCCCAGGCTATTTATATATATCTGATCAATAAGGCTATTTAAAAACGCATCCTCCCCAAGTTTTCTATTGAGCATAAATGCTTCCAATATTCCGGTTGATCTATAAGCCGAATCCCAGATAGAGGAAATTTTCTCTGCAAAAACAGGAAAATCCAGATATCCATTAACTATGGGAACACGTGCAGCAAAGTCAGCATTTGTAGGGAAAAGCACTCCTGTTTCATCAACATAAAGAGACTGACTTTTGCGATTGTAAACTCTGAGTACAGCTTTACGCTCATGGACAACAACCTTTAGTACACCACTGAGTGAAATGCTAACATCTGCAAGTTCTGTCCATGGATTTTGAAGTAACTCATTTTCAATATCTGATGTTTTTATTTGTGCGATCTGCTTAGCTTTCAGTGAATCTGTTAGTGAAAGTATTCTATCGTGGATTTTCGACTGAGTAAGAAAACCATTTTGCTGCTGACGCACAATATCAACATCCATGCCTGTTACCGGGGATCTTAAATAGGATTGGCGTGCCAGGTATATCAGGATCAATACACCTGCAATAGTGATTACCCAAAAAGATATGGTGAGTATGCGTTTTACCATTGGGCAATCATTTTTTGAAGGGGTTCAACAAAACGATCAATATCGCCTGCACCCATCGTAACCAAAACTTCAGGGCGCTTTTGATCAATTACTTCCAGCAGCTGATTCTTTTGCACAAGATGTTTTGCCTTCATATCTAACATTTGCAGCAGTTTTTCAGAAGTTACCCCAGAAATAGGTTCTTCACGTGCCGGATATATATCCAGTAATATAAGTTCATCAGCAGCTTCAAGACTTTTAGCAAAATCACTCATAAAATCCCTGGTACGACTATAAAGGTGTGGTTGAAAAACAGCAGTAATTCGCTTCGCAGGAAACAAAGACCTGACGGCTTCCAAACAAGCCCTTATTTCCGTTGGATGATGTGCATAATCATCAACATAAAAACAGTTTTGATCCACACGAATATCAAAACGGCGCTTAATCCCTTTGAATGTGCCCAAACCAGCAATAATTTTCTCAGGTGAAATTCCATTAATATAGGCAACGGATGCTGCTGCCAGTGCATTACTTAAATTATGTCTGCCGGCAATAGGCAAATGCGCTCTGAGTGCTTTATCCTTAGGAAAAACAATATCGAAGTATTGTCCATCTGGCTTCACATTGATGTTTTCGGCTCGTACAGCAGATTTTTCACTAAAACCATAGCGCAGGATATTTAGGTGTCCATTAATATCCTGATCCTCTTGTAAAACCAAAATTCCTTTATCTGGAATTTTATCTGCAAACTGCTGAAATGCTTTATGCAAATAAGCCGGATCACCATAAATATCCAGATGATCTGCTTCGATGGCAGAAATAACTGCCATGTCAGCTTTCAGAAATAAGAAAGAACGATCAAATTCATCTGCTTCAACAATTAAAGCTTTGGGTAATTTTGAAAGAACCAGATTACTGTTAAAATTCTTTGCTATACCACCGATAAATGCAGTTATATTAATGCCGGCCTGATAAAAAATCCAGGCTGTAATTGCCGTAATTGAAGTTTTTCCATGTGTACCGGCTATTGCAATTGTAAACTGAGATTCGGAAAGCGCTCCTAAAAGCTGTGCCCGTTTCATGACTTCAACATCCAGCATTTTTATCTTGCCCAATAGCTGGCTATTTGAAGGAATAGCTGGGGTGATCACCACAAGATCGAGATTTTCAGGCAATAATTCCGGATTATCTTCGAAAAACACAGGGATGCCTTCAGCCAATAATTCTTTTGTTATTTCTGATGCTGTTCTGTCATAACCCGAAACCCACGCTCCCTGACTTTGAGCATAGCGCGCCAGGGCACTCATTCCAATGCCTCCAATGCCTAGAAAAAATATGCGATTTCCGGGTTCTATTCTCATTTCGCTTTCAGTATTTTTTCAATTTCATCTACAATGGCTTCATCTGCACCTGGCAGAGCAAAAGCTGAGATGGCTTTTGACATTTGCTTGCGCTTTGATTCATCTTTTGCTAAAGCTATCACAGCTGGCACAAGTTCAGTTGTAGCCATACTATTAACAATGATTTCTGCTGCGCCTGCATTGCTGAGTCGTTTTGCATTACTGGTTTGGTGATCCTCAGCAGCTGTTGGCAATGGTACAAAAATCACGGGTTTTTGAACAACAGCCAGTTCAGAAATTGCCATGGCACCAGCCCTTGAAACAACCATATCAGCAGCTGCATATGCCAAGTCCATCCTGTCAATAAAGGGCGTTACAAAGCACGATTTCCAGTTTGATTGCTCAACCAACTGCTGCGCTTCCTGTTCAAAGCTTTTTCCCGTTTGCCAAATCATCTGTATATCAGACTGAACCAAATATTCTATTTGAGCAGCTAAGGCTTTATTTATTGCCAAAGCACCCTGACTTCCTCCTACGATTAATACTACTGTCCCTGATTTACTTAAACCAAAAAACTTTAAGGCCTCGTCTCGCTTTCCACTGATTTGAACAGCCTTCTCTCTTAAGGGATTTCCTGTCAATACCGTTTTCTCTGCTGGGAACCATTTATCCATTTGTTCATAGGCCGTACATATAGTATTCACTTTAGAAGCCAATATTCTATTTGTAATTCCAGGAAAAGAATTTTGTTCCTGAATCAAAGTTGGAATTCGCAATTGCACAGCTGCTCGTAAAGTGGGGCCACTGGCATAACCTCCTACACCTATGACCAAGTCAGGTTTAAACCGCTTCAGAATGACTCTTGCCAAAAGCATGCTATGCAATAGTTTGATAGGAAAAAGTAAATTTTTAATACTTAATCTTCTTTGAAACCCACTAATCCACAGACCTTTAATACGATAACCCGCTTTTGGGACGCGTTGCATTTCCATTCGTCCGAGAGCTCCAACAAAAAGCAGTTCAGCATCAGGCATCCGTCTGCGTAATGCATCGGCAATAGCAATGGCCGGAAAAATATGGCCACCTGTGCCCCCTCCACTAATGATAAACCGCTTCAACTGCATTTTCTTTTTGTATTAAATCTTCTTTTTCCTGTTCTTTTCGTGCAATTTCTTTACTAACACTCAACATAATTCCTATTGATAAGCTGGTAAACCAAATAGAAGTTCCACCCATGCTTACCAATGGCAATGGCTGACCGGTAACTGGCAACAAACCAACAGCTACACCCATATTAATCATTGCCTGAAATACTAAACTAAAAGCCACTCCTATTGAAAGGAAAGCACCAAAAGTTTGAGGAATTTTTGTAACAATAACAACTGCCCTAAAAAGCAAAATCAAATAAAGTAATACCATAAAGCCGCCTCCCAACAGACCATATTCTTCTATGATTATCGCAAAAATGAAATCTGAGTATGGATGTGGCAAAAAATTTCTTTGCGTGCTATTACCTGGCATTTTACCAAAAAACTTTCCATTAGCAATAGCAATTTGTGCTTGTTCAGTTTGATAATTATCTCCTGTATCTTTTGTAAAACTTTCTATCCTGCTTTTCCATGTCCAAAGCCTTCCTTGTCTGTCTTCAGGCAATTGCATAAGGATCAGAATAAAAATTGTAAGTGCCACAAGTCCAATTCCAATCAGGGAGAAGATATATTTCAGATTTACTCTGCCAATAAACAATAAAACCAAACTTGTGGTAAATATCATGGCAGCAGTGCTAAAATTGGCCGGTAAAACCAGAAAAACCACAAGTAAAACAGGAATCATCAATGGCACAAAAGCCGATTTAAAATCTTTGATATGATCCTGCTTTTTAGTGAGCATGCGTGCCAAATACATAATAAGCGTGAGTTTTGCAAGGTCGCTGGTTTGAAAAGTCAGATTAAAGGGCAAAGGCAAAACACGTTTAGCCTCATTAAGGTTGAGTCCGAAAATTAATGTGAGCAGTAATAATGGAATAGCAATCCAAAGTGCTACCTGAAAAACAGGCGAAAAATAAACATATCTGATTTTGTGCATCAGATACATAAAAACGAAACCTAAAAACAAGATTACAAAATGTTTGAGCATATAGTACTCTGTATTACCGCCCTGATACTTGTAGGCTAACGTACCAGTAGAACTGTAAACAGCCAGCAATGAAAAAAGCGATAACAGTATTACTACTGACCAAATCACTTTATCACCTTTGATATCGCTCAATATTTTGTTAATCATTTTTTTAATTATAAAGCTTTAACGGCATTTTTAAATAAATCACCCCTTTCCTCATAATTTTTGTATAAATCAAAACTGGCACAGGCAGGCGACAGCAATACAACATCGCCTTTTGATGCCATGAGTGATGCAGCCATAACAGCCTGATCAACACTATTCGTTTCCACAATAGTTTCAATCATTTCACCAAAAAACTGCTTGAGTTTACTGTTATCAGCACCTAAACAAATCAATGCTTTGACTTTTTGCTTAACCAATGGAACTAAACTATTGTAATCATTACCTTTATCCTGTCCCCCAGCAATCCAAACCACAGTCCTGTCCATAGTTTCAAGGGCAAACCAGGTAGCATTTACACTTGTTGCCTTTGAGTCGTTATAATAAGCAACTCCGTGCACATTGGCCACAAACTCAATGCGGTGCGCGATATTCTGAAAATCAGAAAGACTTTGCTTTAACGACTCCTTTCTGATTTCCAGAAGTTTTCCGGCCACACCTGCAGCCATAGAATTGTAAGCATTGTGCTTTCCCTGTAGTGCTAATTGTTCGAGTGTCATATGAAATTCTTGTTTATTAATTTTAATATTTATTGTTCCGGCATTAAGAAATGCCCCTTCACCTGAGAATATTTTTTCAATACTTATCGGAATTTTTTTCGCTGATATATTGTTGTTTTTCAACAACTTTCGTATAATTTCATCATCATCATTATAAATAAAAACATCCTGAAAGCTGAGGTTTTTGGTAATACGCCATTTTGAGTTGGCATAAGCTTCGAAACTATGTTCATAGCGATCAAGGTGATCGGGTGTAATATTGAGCAGTATGGCGATATCTGGTTTAAAATCTACGATACCATCTAATTGAAAACTGCTCAGTTCAACAACATAAAACTTATGATCAGCCTCTGCCAGCGCTGCCGCGAAACTCTTTCCAATGTTGCCAACAACACAAACATCAAGGCCGGCCTGTTGCAGGATATGGCCTAATAGTGCTGTAGTTGTTGTTTTACCATTCGTACCTGTAATTGCAATAATAAATGCCGCTGTATACCAGGAGGCATATTCGATTTCGGATATTACTGGAATTCTTTTTGATATAGCTTCCAAAACCACTGATGCTGTATCGGGGATACCCGGACTTTTAATAATCAGATCTGACTGCAGAATACGCTCAACTGAATGCTGCCCTTCTTCAAACTCAAGATGATGTGCTTTAAGTTGTTTCTTGTAACCATCAGCAATTTTTCCACTATCAGAAACAAACACACTCCTACCCTTTTTACGGGCAAGAATTGCTGCACCAAGACCGCTTTCACCAGCCCCGAGCACCACTATGTTTTGATATTTAGTTTCTGATAACTTCATTTAATTATCTGATTTTTAATGTAATAATTGTCAGTACTGCTAACATGATTCCAACAATCAAAAAGCGCATCACAATTTTAGGCTCCGGATAACCAAGTTTTTGATAGTGATGATGCAAAGGAGCCATTTTGAATATTCGTTGTCCTTCACCAAATTTTCGCCGGGTATACTTGAAATAGCTGACTTGCAGCACAACAGAAAGGCTTTCGACCAGGAAAATGCCACATAAAATAGGTATGAGGAGTTCCTTTCTGATAAGTATGGCAAAAACCGCAATAATTCCTCCTAAGGCCAGACTACCTGTATCTCCCATAAATACTTGCGCTGGAAAAGCATTGTACCAAAGAAATCCGATATTAGCTCCCACAAAAGCACTAATAAAAATTGTAAGTTCACCAGTATCAGGCAGGTACATAATATTCAGATAATCTGCAAAGATGATATTACCTGAAACCCATGCCAGGATACCTAAGGTTACTCCAATAATCGCCGAAGTGCCTACTGCCAGTCCATCCATTCCATCTGTTAGGTTTGCGCCATTGGAAACAGCAGTGATAATCAATATCACAATAGGAATGAATACAAGAAATGCCCATTGCCTGTAATCGGACCCCATCCATTTCAACAGTACTGCATAGTCAAATTCGTTGTTTTTGATAAATGGAATAGTGGTTTTTGTCGATTTTATTTCAACAGGCGAAAAATTACTCGTTGCTCCTTTAGCTGGCATTTCAACTACCAATTGTTCAGCGGGAGAAATTTTTTCGCGCATTACAACGGAATTATCGAAATACATGACCAGGCTAACTACAAGTCCTAATATTACTTGTCCAAGTATCTTTACTTTTGGAGGCAAACCCTTTTTATCTTTCCTGAATACCTTAATATAATCATCTGCAAAACCAAGCCCACCAAGCCAGATTGTTGTGAACAGCATCAACAAAATATATACGTTGGCCAAATCAGTAAATAATAGTGTAGGCACAACGATAGAAGTAAGAATTATCAATCCTCCCATGGTAGGCGTTCCCTGCTTTTCAATCTGTCCTTCAAGCCCTAAATCACGGACTATTTCCCCCACTTGCCTTCGATTCAAGTATTTAATCCATCTTTTACCAAAAAGCAACGAAATAATCAGTGATGTGATCACCGCAGCAGCAGCGCGAAAAGAGATATATTGAAACACTCCTGCTCCCGGCAGATTAAACGACTGATCTAAATATTCAAAAAGGTAGTACAGCATAGTTAAGTCATTCTTTCGTTTAATGCTTCATTTAACTCTTCCCGGTCATCGAATAAATGCCTGATTCCCATTATTTCCTGATAGACTTCATGGCCTTTGCCAGCCACTAAAATGATATCTCCTTTTGAAGCCAGGGCCACTGCAGTTCTTATTGCTTCTTTCCTGTTAGATATTGCAATCACCCTATTGAAGTGCTCTGCAGATACCCCTTTGCGCATATCCTGAATTATCGCCTCCGGATCCTCTGTTCGTGGATTATCAGAAGTAAGGATAAGTTTGCTACTAGCAGCAGCAGCAATGCGTGCCATTTCAGGACGTTTTGTTTTATCCCGGTCACCCCCAGCGCCAACAACAGAAATTAACTGTTCATTCCGGGTTCGAATATCATTAATGGTTTTTAGCACATTATCGAGTGCGTCTGGCGTATGGGCATAATCTACTATACCAGTTATGCCTGAAGGATGATAGATTAAATCAAAACGGCCGGCAGCCGACTCCAGCTTACTGAGACTAAGCAGAGCTTCCGATTTTTCAATACCCAATAATCGTGTTGCTGCATAGATTGCCAAAAGATTATAGGCATTAAATCTGCCGACTAAATGTGTAGAAACTTCCTCGCCATCCATCAATAATAACAAACCTTCGAAACTGTGCTCCACTATTTTTGCTCTGAAATCTGCTGCTTTGGACAGAGCATAAGTTTTAACGGAAGCTTTGGTGTTTTGAACCATAAACAACCCATTCTTGTCATCAGTATTAACCAAGGCAAAAGCATTCTTTGGCAGCCAGTCGAAAAAGCTCTTTTTTGCATCCCGATAAGCCTGAAAACTCCCGTGATAATCTAAATGATCGTGAGTAAGATTTGTAAAAATGCCGCCAAAAAACTTTATTCCTGCAACCCGAAACTGAGACAAAGCATGAGAGCTTACTTCCATAAAGGCATATTGACAGCCCTGCTCTGTCATCCTGTGCAACAGTCTGTTGATTTGAACCGGATCAGGTGTGGTGTGTGTAGCCTGATAGCTTTCATTGTTAATTTTGTTTTCGATAGTTGAAAACAGTCCACAGCCATACCCTAAATCGGTAAATAGCCTGTACAATAATGTGGCAACTGTGGTTTTTCCATTAGTACCTGTAACACCAACAAGATGAAGCTTATGCGATGGGTTATCAAAATAATTTGCTGCTGCAATAGCTAAGGAATAGGAGGTGTTTTCAACTTTTACATATACAACATCTTCTGCCGGTTCCAAGGGCAATACTTCGCAAATCACAGCAGCAACCTTGCGCTTTACAACCTCACTAATAAAACTGTGACCATCTGAATTATATCCTTTAATTGCAAAAAAAACATCACCTGCTTCACACTGACGCGAATCAAACTTCAATTCATTTATTGGTTTGTTCACCTCACCAATGATTTCCCTAACGGGGCATTTATATAATATGTCTGACAGTATGCGTGCCATCACAAATTCACTAGTTTTAGTTCAACTTCCCTGTTTTTTGTTGGCGGTGTACCGGGTTTTACTGACTGCCAGGCCACCTGCCCATGTCCTTTGATCAAAACTTTTAACCCCATGTTTTCAAGCAGAAAAACAGCATCCCTTGCATTCATCCCTCTTACATCCGGTATTACATCCAGACTTATTGATGCTGGTTCAATTCTTAGCATAGCAGTATCAGCCCTTGCACTAACCCATTCCTGCATGATGGCCTGATCAGAAACAGCCAATCCAAGCCCTTTTGACAAATTGGCAGCATCAGCCTTATTGATAAGCTTTTCATGGAAAGCTAACAGCGCGTGCGACTTGTCTACTTTTTCATCTTCTTCATGAATATCCAGGCGAGTGGCATATACCTTATCAGCAATTTCCTTGAATACCGGGGCTGCCACAGCTCCTCCATAAATCTTTCCTGAGGAAGGATTGCTAACTACAACTATGCAACTATAGCGCGGCTTTGAAGCAGGAAAGTATCCAACAAAAGAAGCTGTATAATTAGTTTTGTTATACCCCTGACTTCCACTGGCAATCTGAGCAGTTCCTGTTTTACCGGCAATTTTAAAAGGACTGTTATTCAAATATCTGGCAGTGCCACGTTCAACTACTCCTTCCATCAAACTTTTTACGGAATCGATTGTAGCCTGTGAAGCAATTGATTTATTGATAACTTTTGTTTCAAAACGCTCAACCGTCCTTCCTCCCTGTCTGATCTCTTCTACGAAAATTGGCTTTACCATTTTGCCGTTATTTGCCACAGCATTATAAAAAGTAAGAATCTGAATAGGTGTTAAGCTTAGCTCATAACCAATTGACATCCATGGCAAAGTAGTTCCATACCAGTACTTTTTATCACTGGGATGTTTGATGTAGGGCTTGCCCTCACCAGAAATTTCAAGCTCAAGTGGCTCATTCAGCGACATCCCATAAATGCGCTCTACAAATTGTTCAGGTTTGTCTTTATAAGCATCCCAAACAAGTTTACTAATCGCCACATTTGATGATTTTTCAAAGGCTTCCCTCACAGTAAACCTTCCATTGCGAATGGGATAAACATCTCGCATGGTACGACTGTAATAAACAATATACCCCGCTCTTCCAACATCTATAGTATCCGACAATCTTACTTTTTTGTCCTCCAGCAATGCTATCATCGAAGCAAGCTTAAAGGTTGATCCTGGTTCTACGCTTTCAGCCAATGCATAATTGTATTTTTCTTCGTAAGAACCTGTTTTGGGGTTAATGCTTAGGTTTGCGATGGCCTTAATTTTACCTGTTGAGACCTCCATTAATATTGCGCAACCTTCTTCGGCATTATTCTCCAGGAGGTTACGTCGAAGTGCATCCTCAGCTACATCCTGAATATTAATATCTATCGTTGTTACAACATCTTTTCCATTTTGAGGTTCCACTTCATTACCATCAAACAAAGGTTTCCAATCTCCATTGTTTATACGTCTTTTGACTTGCTTTCCATCAGCTCCTTTAAGTACAGTATGATAAGCCCCTTCAATACCAACAAAGATTTCCTCTTGTTCATTTTGATAACCTATAGTGCGGCTGGCAAGCTCTCTAAATGGCTTCTCGCGCTTATCATGCGGAATGAGTATCAATCCCCCCTTATATTTTCCTCTCCTTAAAATTGGAAAGGTGCGAAGCTTTTTTACTTGTGCATAAGTTGCCCTGTTCCTTAACTTCAGGTATCTATTTCCTTGCTTTCGTGCTCTAATCAACTGATTGAGATAAGCTTGACGAGACCTGTCTTTAAACAACTGCGATAACATCAGCGCCAGTGAATCCACTTTTGCATCAAACAGCGGCTGATCTATCAAAGGAGAAGCCACATCCATACGCACCTCAAATACTGGAACCGAAGTAGCCAAAAGAGAACCATCATCAGCAAGCACATTACCACGCAAGGCTTCTACATCAAAAACCTTGATCTCCTGCTGTTCCGCCTTTTCGCGCAAATCCTCTCCAAACTTTACTTGTATCCATGCAATACGCACTACAATCGCAATTCCAAATAACAACATAAAGGCATACATCAGGTAAACCCTCCACAAAACATCTTTCTTCTCATCCATCATTTGGCTCCCTCCTCTCTGATGATAATTTTGCGAACTGGTTCAACCGATTCCTTTAACCCGCTATTAGTTAATCTTTTGGCAATGGTTGATTGCTTGGTTTGTTGCATCAGTTCAGATTTTGCTGAAATATATTCGTAGTGCAACTCCTTGAGCTCACGATTCAAGTCGTCAATTTTACGACTCATATCCTCCGCATAATAGCTGTTAGCAATATATACAAGGGCCAATGCAGCCAAAAAGAATACATAGTTTATCTGCCTGCGTACCCAGTTATAAGCAAGAAAATCACCACCAAGCACCTCCATAAAAAGACGGCCTGAAAAGCTCCTCTTCTTTTTTGAAACAGGTTTTTGTTCCGGCAATTCCTGCTTTTCGACTAATATGTTTACTTTCTTAGTCATATGCTTTACGTTGGGCTATTCTAAGTTTTGCACTTCTGGCACGATTGTTTTCGCTAATCTCAATAGTTGATGGAATAATTGGCTTTCTGGTAATTATTTCCCATGGAGATAATGGTTTACCAAAAAAGTCTTTTGCTATTGTACCTTCAGCATTTCCGGCACGCATATAATTCTTTACCAGTCTGTCTTCGAGGGAGTGATAGCTAATTACAACAAGTCGTCCCCCTGGTTTGATAACATCTGCACATTGTTCAAGCAAGCTTTCCAAGACCCGCATTTCTTGATTCACTTCAATGCGTAAGGCCTGGAAAAGCTGCGCCAGAACTTTATTCTCACGATTGCGAGGTAAAAACTGACCAACAATTTCCTTTAATTCACTAGTAGTATGAATAGCAGACTTTTGGCGGGCATCTACAATGGCACCAGCCATTTGCCATGCCTGCTTCAGCTCACCGTATTTTCTAAAAATATCAGCAAGTGATTGTTGATCATAGCTATTCACAATGGTTTCGGCAGTGGCTTCCTGTTGCTGATCCATACGCATATCCAACTGGCCATCAAAACGAGTGGAAAAGCCTTTTTCAGGCACATCAAACTGATAGGAAGAAACTCCAAGATCGGCCAAAACACCATCGAGCTGTCTGGCACCGTTGAGTCGAACAAAATTCTTCAGGTACTGAAAATTTTGTGGGATATAAACAAAACGGCTGTCATCAATGCTATTTGCTTTTGCATCTTCATCCTGGTCAAAACCAAAAAGCCTTCCATTAGAGCCAAGCAAATGAAGGATGGCACGCGAATGACCCCCGCCACCAAAAGTAACATCGGCATACAACCCATCGGGTTGCACCTGTAATCCTTCAACGGATTCGTGAAGTAATACTGGTTTGTGGTACATGTTTATAAGCTTGTTTGGTCGACGCTTCCTAGTTTTTCCGTTGCCAACTTTTCGAATGCGTCCTGATCAAGACTGTTAATTCTTGCTTCGTAAGCAGCCTTGTCCCAAAGCTCCATATTACTGGTCAAGGAAGTCAGAATCACTTCCTTTTGCAGTTTGCCTGCTTCAATCAGGTTTTTAGGAATCTGCAAACGCCCTGTACCGTCTAGTTTTACCATTTTAGCACCGGCATTATACTTACGCACCAACTCCACATTAGATCGCACAAACTGATTTAAAGCCCGAAGCTTTTCCTGCGTTTTCATCCAATCGCTCATAGTGTAAAGTTCAAGGCACTCATCGAAAAGCCCCGGACGAAGCACAAAGCCTTCTTCCGCAAGCTCGCCTAACTGCACCTTGCAATCTGCCGGAAGCATCAGTCTGCCCTTTGCATCCAGCTTACAATGATATTGACCGATTGGATAATTCAAAAAATTGACATTTTGTGCGATAAAATTAGTGCATTTTTTCCCACTAACTCCCATTTTATACCACAAAAGTTATCAAATGTTTCAAAAATGTGCACAAAAATTTCGTAAATATCTTTTACTATCTGATTTAGTGGTATTTACATAATGTCAATTTTTTCAACTTTAGCTAAATACTGATACAGCAATTGATTTATTAACAGAAAAAGATGGAAATAACTGAAAAACAGTAGCATCTGCATTTCAATTAACTGCATTTCCATTGCACGCCAGTTTTTTCATTCTTACTAAAACCCAATGCATTTTAATATTGAGATTTAACAATACATTTTCTGTATTTTTGCTTGTTCAATAAACCCATTTGATGGAGGATACGCAAAATATTACAAAATCACAAGAGGAACGGCTAATTGACGTGGAGGCTGTTTTTATGCAGAAAAATCCAAAACTTTTTAAAGCTATTCCCGGATTCGTGTTTACTTACCTGAAAAAAGTGATTCACCAGGAAGAAATCAATGCTTTTATTCAGCGCTCAAAGCATTTATACGGACTCGATTTTGTAGATGCCATTATCAAGGAATTTAATCCAAAAGTGGTTATCAAAGGATTGGATCATCTTCCTGTGAATGAACGTATTATTGTGGCTTCCAACCATCCGTTGGGCGGTTTAGATGGTATTGCATTAATGCAGGCAGTTGGCAAAGTGAGGCCTGATATTCGCTTTCCGGTGAATGACATATTGCTCTATCTCGAAAACCTGAAGCCGCTATTTATCCCCATCAATAAGCATGGAAGCAACTCAGAGAATATCCGTATCCTTAATGATACCTTTGCAGGTGATGATGTGATTTGCTATTTTCCTTTTGGACTGGTTTCCAGAAAAAAAGGAGGCAGAATTTATGACCTGGAATGGAAGAAAACATTCCTTAGCAAGGCAAAAAAGTATAAAAGGAACATTGTTCCCACCTTTATTGCAGGTAGAAATTCAAATTTTTTCTACAATCTGTCTAACCTTCGCAAATCATTGGGAATAAAAGCAAACATTGAAATGTTGTATCTTGCAGATGAATTTTTTAAGCAATATAATAAAGAAATAATTATTACTTTCGGACAACCTATTGACTATAAGGTTTTTGATAAACGAAAATCTGATATGGAGTGGGCCACACAATTAAGAAATTACAGTTATAGTTTAGAAAATAACCCTAAAGCAACTTTTAATCCTGATAAGCTTTACACGCTCTAATAAATTGAATACGCAAGACATGAAACCGATAATCGAGCCGATAAAAAAGGATTTACTACTCTCAGAGCTTACAGCAGAGCGTTTTTTCCGTAAAACCAATAACGGCAACAATGAAATCTATATAGTTTCTGATTTTGATTCTCCCCATCTGATGCAAGAAATAGGCAGACTGAGGGAATTAACTTTCAGGGCTTCGGGTGGTGGCACTGGAAAGGCTACTGATATTGATTCATTTGATCTTGGCGAAAATGGCTTTAAACAACTCATTGTATGGAACCCTGAAAATCAAGACATTGTAGGTGGGTATCGCTTCATTGAATGTAAATATCTCCCTATTGATGACAATGGTAATGTGGCTACACCCACTGCCAAGCTTTTTGCCTATTCAAAAAAGTTTGTGGATAAATATTTACCCTATACAATTGAATTAGGACGTTCATTTGTTCAGCCCGAATATCAACCCACAAAAAACATGCGCAAGGGAATGTATGCACTTGATAACCTGTGGGATGGACTTGGTTCGCTCATACATCTGTTTCCTGATACAAAATACTTTTTCGGCAAGGTTACCATGTATCCGCATTACAATAAAATGGCTAGGGACCTGATATTATTTTTTCTTAACCATTATTTTGCGGATCAGGATAAACTGGTTTACCCGCGTAATCCCCTGTCCTATCATCATTCCATTGAACAAATTAATGCTCATTTTTCTGGAGTGTCCTATGATGAAGATTACAAGAAACTGATGAAAATTGTTCGCGAGCATAAAGAAAATATCCCACCACTTGTTAATGCCTATATGAATCTTTCATCAACCATGCGGTGTTTTGGAACTGCCTTGAATGATTCCTTTGGTGCAGTGGAAGAAACCGGAATAATTGTGACAATTGGCGATATTTTTGATGAAAAAAAAGACCGTCATTTACACTATGAACGCGATGAAAAACCCCTGCATCTTAAATGATTATTCAACAGGCACGTTTCCTCCAAAGTAACACAAAAATTGATAAGCTACCTGATGCTGCTTATCCTGAATATGCATTTATTGGCCGTTCCAATGTTGGAAAATCTTCGCTGATCAATATGTTGACAGGGAAAAAACAGTTGGCCAAAATCTCATCAAAACCTGGTAAAACAATTACAATCAATCATTTCTTAATTGATGAAAGTTGGTATCTGGTAGATTTACCAGGATATGGATTTGCGAAAAGGTCTAAAGAAGCCCGTGAAAAATGGGCAAAAATGCTGCGACAATATCTAAATCAGCGCAAAAATCTGGTTTATATGTTTGTATTGGTTGATAGCAGAATTGAACCTCAGAACATCGATCTTGAATTCATAAATGAGCTTGGCGAGGCAGGCATTCCATTTATTGTCGTTTTTACAAAAACTGATAAACAGAGCAATCATAAAACCACCCTAAATGTAAAGGAATTTGAAAACGTACTAAGGGAAACCTGGGAGGAGATACCTGAAACAATCCTCAGTTCATCACTCTCCGGAAGAGGAAAAGAAGAAATCTTATCGTATATCGAAAAAGGAAATCAGATTTTTGTTCAGAATGATATTTCTACCAACACTTGATTTTTTGCTACCCGCTGACCTTTCTCAACACTTAAAGTTTTTACCTCTCCGGTAAAAGGCGCCCTGATTTCATTTAACATTTTCATGGCTTCCAACACAACCAATGGGCTACCTTCCTCAACTTTCTGACCCTCCTCAACAAATACTTCGGTTATTGTACCTGGAATAAAAGCTGTTAAAATACCCGGAACAACTTCTTGATAAGGTTTTCTGGCATTGTATTTATTAGAAAGTGTAGTTTTATACTTCACATGATCAATGATCAGCGTGTTATACTTCACTTTTTCAGTAGATGATTGTTCCTTTTTCATAGCATTAAACAATAATGAGGGTTACCATAAATTACATTCAACCAGCACATCTGATCAACAACAGAAAATACTAAAATGGTGGAATTCCATGTTTTTTCATTGGAACTTCCACAATCTTATCTTTTGAAATGTCCAATGAATGGATCAGCATTCTGCGGGTTTCTGTTGGTTCAATCACTGCATCAATATAACCATAAGCAGCTGCTACATAAGGATTCGCAAACTTTTTCTTGTATTCTTCAACCTTAAGTTTACGCATTTCATCCGGATTTTCTGCCGATTGAATTTCTTTGCGGAAAATAATATTGGCTGCACCTTCAGGTCCCATCACAGCAATCTCGGCAGTTGGCCAGGCAAAAACAAAATCAGCACGAAGGTGATGCGAGCACATGGCAATATATCCTCCACCATAAGCTTTTCGCATAATAACAGTTATTTTAGGAACAGTAGCCTCTGAATAGGCATACAACACCTTTGCTCCATGCCTGATTACACCAGCATGTTCCTGATCAATACCGGGAAGATAGCCGGGTAAATCTACAAGCGTAACCAGTGGAATATTAAATGAATCGCAATAACGAATAAAACGGGCTGCTTTGTCGGAAGAATCAACATCCAGCACACCTGCCAACACATTAGGTTGATTGGCAACAAAGCCAACTGTATCGCCATTTACACGGCCAAAGCCAATTACGATATTAGCAGCAAACAATTCTTGTACCTCCAGAAACTCTGAATCATCAGCCAATGCTTTAATGACATCTCTTACGTCATAGGGCAAGCGGGGATCAGTTGGAAGAATGGTATCGATCTTATAATTTCTTGTTTTAGGTGCCTTTTTAGGGAAACGCTCCGCCTTTTTCATATTATTCCAGGGAATAAAACTCACAAGCTGTTTGATCTGGCTAAAGCACTCTTCTTCGCTTCGGGCATAAAAATGAGCATTACCGGTTATTTCGGAATGCACACGTGCACCACCCAACTCTTCCATTGAAATTTCCTCGCCCAAAACTGTTTTTATTACTTCGGGGCCGGTAATAAACATTTTAGAGATATTCTCTACAACAAAAACAAAATCTGTTAGTGCAGGAGAATAAACTGCACCACCCGCACAAGGGCCTAAAATAACAGATATTTGCGGGATTACGCCGGAAGACTGCGTGTTACGATAAAAAATCTCACCATAACCAGCCAAAGAGTTCACCCCTTCCTGAATACGTGCACCACCTGAATCATTAATACCAATCAAAGGCACTTTTAACTTCATGGCATGATCCATAATTTTGGTGATCTTTTTTGCGTGCATCCATCCCAGCGAACCACCTGCCACAGTAAAATCCTGTGCATAAATACATACCGGATGACCACTAAGCGTACCTGTGCCAGTGATTACACCATCACCCGGTAAGTACTTTTTATCCATGTCAAAATCCTTGGCAGCATGCTCTACAAACAGGTCATACTCATGAAATGATTTTGGATCAAGCAAGGCAATAATTCGTTCACGTGCTGTAAGCTTCCCGATAGCTTTTTGCTTTTCAATGGCTTTGTCACCTCCTCCCATCAGGGCATCGCGCATACGGCGTTGCAACTCAGAAGTCTTCTGTTTAATCCCCATACTGGTAATTTTTGGTTCAATAATCCTGACTAGATTTAATCATCTTTTATTTGCAGGCACTTCGAAAATGCATATGCATATAAAGTTGCCCAAGCATGCAAAAATAAGCCAAATATAAAAAATAACAACTTTTCATTTTATTCCATCCCATTAAAGCGTCACTATTTTCAATAATAAACTGTTATTAGACTATGATTTGCACTATATTAAGGCTGAAAGCATTATTTTACATCAAAAAATTTCAAACGTCTTCGCAACCAAAAAAAGCCGGCAAAATGAAGTGACCCCAAAAAGTT